>Ga0189284_100010_pt1 | contig 519913 bp, 467 predicted proteins | sample N32C7minimetaG_FD_130314 | JGI IMG/M metagenome (GOLD analysis project Ga0189284, IMG submission 130314) | Marine microbial communities from the Costa Rica Dome - N32 C7 mini metaG | ecosystem: Environmental > Aquatic > Marine > Oceanic > Photic zone | place: Costa Rica: the Eastern Pacific...
ACAGATAGATCTAATCTAAAGGTGGGTCACTTTGGCCCGGCGGGGGTGGGTCACTTTCGTCCGGCCAGCTATGGTCACTTTAACCCGGCGAGGGTGGTATACTATGTCCGGCGTTTCCACCCTTGGATCTTTAGCAAGTTGATTATTTCCAAAAACCATGGTAGGTTCATCAATATGTATTATTCTTTCAAACATAATTCTGTCCTTATGGTTCAAAATATCCTTTTTGGGATTTCTCCATTATGGGCTCATTATTTATTTTAAATATTCGACAATCGTCTATTTCCACACCAATATGCGTGTCAGATTCAGTTTCTGAAATTTTTACCAATGCAGCTAAAAGCATTTCAAACCACTTTCTATTATACCAATCAACAGGAACTGACCTTCTTAGACCCAAGCTGGTTTTTTTGCCAAATCCTTTCCCATCGGAATCTGTAAACGTTAATGTGTAGTAAATTTTATAATGAATAAATGGGGTGGTATCGAAACTGGCATTAATGGCATAATGCCAATTAATTTTTTGCTTCTTTCCTTGTATTGTGACAGATTTTATGCCGGATAATAGTCTACTGCTTTTATTGAATCTTTTTCTAAGATTTACAGATTTCTTAGCTCCTTCTTCATGTTTAAAATAATGAAGTCCGCGTCTATGCCAATAGGATAAGCCTTTTTTGTCCAAATGCATTTTGAAAGCTACATTCATTAATTTAACCAGTTTTTTCTTTGGTTCGATAATGATTAGGAATTGATCAACTACTAAATCATTTAAAGATTGAAATTCATCAGTTGAAAAGCTTATTGAGTTTTTAATTCTAAAGTGTTTTTCTGCTGTTTGAGATGATGCAAAAGTTATTATTCTTTTAGCCTCAATAATAAAAGGATAGGGAAAGCTATATATTTCGTCTGTAAAATTTTCAGGCCAATGGACATTAACGGTATTGGGTAAATCAAGAGATAACCAATTGCTATAATATGATTCTTCCTTATCAACTACACTGGTTTTGTTTTTTATTGTTTTGTGCCAAATTTCTATTGGGTTTTGAAGAGATGTTGACTTTGTTATTTTGTCCTTTTCTAACTCTTCGACCAATTGAATGAGACCTTTCTGCCAATTATTGTTAAAGTCAATTGCATTCCAAGAGGCATAGTGAGCTGGAAAGCTATTAAAGCTACAATCATCAATCTTTATTGGTATGATGAAATTATCAATGCTATTAACTGTTATAGCTGTATTGAGCTCTCTTGAGACGCCAGTATTTTGATTTTTTGACTTATTTAGATAGCTTTTAGAGTTTACCGCAATAAAACGAACGGCTTTTTCAGTGATGAGTGGACTTATCTTTGTGAAAAAAGCGTCACCAGCTCTGAAGTCTTCTACGTCAACCCATGAGTTATATCCTAATAAACTAAGTTTTGATGCCAGCCAAGCTGCAAAATAATTATCATCAGGGTTTGAATGGCTAATAAATAAGATACTTCTCAAAATGGAATTTTGCTATAAAATGTTTGAAATCAATAACTGATAGGGGGTATTAAGCAAATTATAATATTTAGATGAGAACTCAAGGAAAGTATCGATGAAAATTAACAAGTATTTGATTACGGGATATATTGAAAGTTTCTTAAAAGTTAATTACGGCTTTTAAAGCGTCGTCTGCCTCTTTATGAATGAAATTTGATTGATAATTGATTGTTGTTTTAAGATCGGTATGTCGATAAAGCTTTTGTAACATCAATGGGTGGATACTGTCTCCTGCGATATTGCCAAAACTATGTCTGGCAATGTGCATTGTCAGTTTTTTCTCGATAACAGCTTTTTTAGCCAGCGACTTTAGATGTTCATTAAATTTTTTGTTACCAGTTTTAATTTTATTGAATATATCTTTTGAGTTCTTTATATCTGCTTTTTTTAACTCTGGAAATATGAAATCATCCATATGCCTCTTATCTCTTTGATAATATTCTAAAATACAATTGACCTTATCTGGGATTTTTAAACTCAAAAGCTTTAAATTTTTCCCCATAGTGTAATATAATCTACCATCTTTAATATCACTCCATCTGATTCTTAGGGCATCAGACACTCTTATTCCTGCAAAGTAAAAGCAGAAAAGCCAGATGTTTCTGCTATGGAATTCATTGTGTGATAAGTCTGACAAGGCTTCCAATCTTAAAATTTCTTCGGCATTTAATCCTATTTTTTCAGTTTCAGGGAATTTAATTTTAACTTTTCCAGACCCAAATGGGTAGAATTTCTTTCTAGTAATACCGTCCTTAATTGCTTTGTTATAAAGTAGTCTTATGAAGACTAAAACATTCATTACAGATGTTGGGGAAAGAGAGTGCTTTTTTACTAAAAAGATTTTCAGTTTTTTTATAAAACGTTCATCGATTTCTTCGAATGATAGTTGTTTTGATTTATGAAACTTTTGGATATAGCCTACATAGGCATTCTCGCTTGAAAGCCTATTGTGTTTTTCTAAAATCTCTAACTCCTCCAAATGTTCTTTTGCAAATTCAAAAAATCCTGGAGTTGTTGATGTTTTGTAAATTTCCTTTTTAATATATATCGCTGTAGCATCCTTATTTTTGATTTGCAAATTGACCAATGCTTTATTTGCTTCATCTACTTTGGTTTGAATAAGTTTATTTAATCTATCTGAATCAGGGTGTGATACCCTTACCTTTTTGTTGGAATCATCCCAATCTTCTATATTAATGTGTGGACCAATATGCTTATAAGTGGAGCGGCGATTTTTGGTAATCCTGATAGCAAGCGGATATTGGCCCAATCTGTTGGGCTTTTTTCTCAATGTTATTTGTGCGCTTGCAGCCATTGTTGTCCTGTCGGAAAGTCAAATCAGGTACAACATTTTCTAAGAATCCATTATAAAATTACTGAAAAATCTAGATTTTCTGGGTACAACATAGGTACAACATTTATAGATTTTTAATGGTTTTAAACCGATTTAACCTATACTTATAAAAATGTAACTAATTAAAAATCAACTGATATGACTTATTTTGGGCAATATACGCTTAACTTAGGATCTAGTGCCGCAAGGCGTGGGGGTTCGACTCCCTTCACCCGCACTGAAAGCTAAGGCCTATTCGATGGAAACATTGTTTAGGTCTTTTTTTATTGCCTGAATTTCTGAACAAATCTTAAGACACTACTCTTTGAAAATGGTTAAATTTGGTTGTCTACCATGAAGGAAATAGAAAGCATACTGGAAAACAAACTTGTACGGCCCACGGCCATGCGAATGCTGGTCTATCAATACTTTATGGGGCAAGATGCGGCAGTTTCATTGACCCATGTGGAGAATGCCTTTGAAAAGGCGGACCGCACCACCTTATATCGCACCTTGAAGGTTTTTGAGGAAAAGGGTGTGGTGCACCAAATAGATGACGGTACGGGTACCAAAAAATACGCACTTTGTGAACCTGGATGCAATTGTGAATTGGAGCAGGATCTTCACCTGCACTTTCATTGCGACCGTTGTAATGAGACCGTTTGCCTAACGGAACATAAGATACCCCACATCAACCTTCCGGAAGGCTTTGTGGCCGAGGATGCCAATGTGGTGCTCAAAGGCTTGTGCGATAAATGCAGCGAACAATAAATGCACTTCCGTTGCATACCTATTTTGGGGAACTTGCACCCCATATGGTACAAAAGAAAAAAATACAGCTACGAGATTTAGGTCATCACGACCACGACCATGATCACGGGGACGGACACCATCATCATGGCGGTTCAGGCGAAGCATTCGGTTTTAGGACCTATCTGCCCGCCCTTTTCAGTTTTGTAATGCTCCTTTTGGGCATAACTGCGGATTATTTTGAAAATCTCGAATTTTTCAGGGGATGGATAAGGGTGATTTGGTATTTGGCCGCCTATATACCCGTAGGGTTTCCGGTAGTAAAACAAGGATGGAACAGTATCAAAAGAGGAAACTTCTTCACGGAGTTTTTCCTGATGTCCATAGCCACACTCGGGGCATTTGCCATTGGAGAATATCCAGAAGGTGTCGCCGTCATGGTGTTCTATGCTGTTGGGGAATTGTTCCAAGAGTCGGCGGTAAAGCGGGCCAAGGGAAATATAAAGGCCTTGTTGGATGTCCGCCCCAATGAAGCTTTGGTGTTTCGCGACGGTAATTTTGTTGCGGTAAATCCGGAAACGGTAAAGATTGGGGAACGTATTCAGGTGCGTGTTGGGGAGAAAGTTCCCTTGGATGGGGTCTTGCTCTCCCCCAAGGCATCTTTGAATACCGCGGCCATAACCGGTGAGAGCAAACCCCAGACGCTTCAAAAGGATGAGGTTGTATATGCCGGAAGCATTAATTTGGATGGTGTAATGGAAGTTCAGGCAACCAAAGTGTTCAAGGATAGTTCCATAGCCCGGATTTTGGAAATGGTGCAACATGCCACGGCCCGAAAATCAAAAACAGAACTTTTCATCAGAAAGTTTGCTCGGATCTACACCCCCATTGTGGTTTTTCTTGCCATTGGACTCACTTTTTTACCCTATTTGTTTGTTGAGGACTATGTATTTGGGGATTGGCTGTATCGCGCTTTGATATTTCTGGTGGTATCCTGTCCCTGTGCATTGGTCATATCCATTCCCTTGGGATATTTCGGCGGATTGGGAGCCGCTTCCCGGAACGGTATTCTCTTTAAAGGGGCTTCTTTTTTGGATGCGGTGGCCAAAGTAAATACCGTGGTGATGGATAAAACCGGAACCGTGACCAAAGGTGTGTTCAAAATAAAAGAGGTGGTATGCCATGCTCCAATGGAGGAAAATGATTTTATGAAATACCTCATGGCCATTGAAGGACAGTCCACCCATCCCATTGCCAAAGCCATCATGGAGTATAAGGTTGAAGATGAAATGTATACTGCCTCCGAGGTTGTCGAAATAGCGGGAAAGGGCTTGAAGGGGCTTGTAAATGGAAAATCCGTATGGGTGGGGAACAGGGCTTTGATGGTTGCCAACCAAGTTAAAATGCCCATGGAAATGGAAGCAACGGAAGAGTCCGTTGTTTTGGTGGCCATTCAGGGGAGTTTTGCCGGATATGTCACCATTGCCGATGAGCTTAAGGAGGATGCCGATGAGGCCATTCAACAACTGCGGAAGGCAGGTATCTCAAAGATTGGGATGCTTTCCGGGGATAAGGATTCCATCACCCAAAAACTGTCTAAGCAACTCCAGTTGGACTGGGCCATGGGAGGACTGCTTCCCGAAGACAAACTCAAAGAGGTTGAACGGATAAGGAAGAACCCTGATACCAAGGTGATTTTCGTAGGTGATGGTATCAACGATGCTCCCGTGCTCGCTGCAAGTGATGTGGGTATGGCCATGGGAGGTCTGGGCAGTGACGTGGCCATTGAAACTGCTGATGTGGTCATCCAGACCGATCACCCCAGTAAAATAGCCAAGGCCATTAGAATTGGACGCTCCACTCGAAAAATTGTTTGGCAGAACATTGCATTGGCATTTGGCGTGAAGGCGTTGGTCCTCATTTTGGGTGCGGGTGGACTCGCCACCATGTGGGAAGCCGTTTTTGCCGATGTGGGCGTGGCTTTATTGGCCATTCTAAATGCAATTAGACTGCAACGTATGGAATGGAATTGATGTTCTTCAGGTCATTGATTCCCTTCGGATGAAACAGATGAAAAGTTCCATTAAAAAATAAAGGAGAAGGTCTTTTTGGGTGTTGATGTTGCAAAAATTTGAAGAAAAAATTCTTACAGGAATTACGTTTGGTGTCATGGCATATCCATATGGTTTTGTATCTTTAGGTTGATACGATTTTTACCTTAGTTATTGGATGTGAGGAGGTAAAGGGTTTAAAAAGAAAAAGGAAAGGGGACGTTTTCTTATGAAAATTGATATTTGTCAATTTCGTATCATTGTTTTTCTTACATCATATCGACAATAATTCCCTTCAAAAAATGTTCTCATAGTCGTGAGCTATCGTTTTTTTACGATATTTAACATGAATTACCAAAAAACCAAACTAACTGTTATTACTACCAAATCATGTACAAGGAAATTTATTTGGTCGATGATGAAGACCTAGTGAACACCGTGAATACAATCCATTTTAGAAAACTGGGATTGGAAGATAGGATCAAAAGTTTTACCAATCCAGAATTGGCTCTCGATGATCTTCGGTACAGGGAAAACCCAAATATCAAAACATTGATTCTCCTCGATATTAATATGCCAGAAATGAGCGGCTTTGAGTTTTTGGAATTTATGGACCTGGAAAGCTTTCCGGATTCCAATGAGGTGCTCTTGGTCACCTCTTCCGAGTCCGATGCCGATCGTGAAGAAGCCGATAAGTACAAAAAGTACGTAAAGGAATTTATTACCAAGCCCTTGCGCATTGAGCACTTGGAGGAGTATCTACAGGGTTCGTTCAATGCCTGAACGGTGCGCCAAAGTATGACCCGGAATGCCCAATGACACAGTTCCCTCTGTGAAAATACGCAGCATTGAAAGAAAAGCAGGTTAGGATCAATAATGACAAAGAGGCCTTAAAAGCAAAGAATGATGCTATTTGGGCCATGGATAAGGACTTCCTGTTAACAGCTTTCAACAAAGCGTTCAAGGAAAGATTCAAAAAGGAATTTCAGGAAGATCCCCAAGTAGGTCTCAACCTAAGGTCCTATTACAAAAAGAGCATTTTTTTCAAGACCTGCGAGCAAGGCTGCGAGAGGGCTTTGGACAGATATGCCACCTCGTCCAGACAATCTGTAGGGGTAAATGAAGATGCGGAGGTCATTGAATTTTTCTTTCAACCTTATATGGATACATCTGGAGAGGTCACAGGATGTTGTATATGGCAAAAATGCCTGTCCCATGAGGTCGAGAACATTCTCAGACTAAAGGAAAGCGAGAGAAAATACAAAGAGACCCAGGCCATTGGTAATGTAGGGCATTGGAGTTGGGATATGACCAAGGATGAGATTACCTGGTCCGATCAAATTTTCAGGATATACGGTCAAGTGCCCGGAAAGTTCGAAGCTACTTATGGCGCATTGATGGAATTGATCCATCCGGAAGATCGTGAGGCTTTCAATGAGGATGTTCAACGATGTATCAAAGAAAAGCTGCCGCATGACTCTACCAATAGAATCATTGTGGGTGATGGGGAGATCAGGTATGTGCAGCACAAAGGGCGTGCCTTTTATGACACCAATGGCAATCCTACGGGAATGGCAGGGATTACCCGTGATGTGACCAAAGACATGTTGGCCAGCCAGCAAATAGTGCAGCAGAACCATGAACTGCAAAATTTTATAAGGATTATTTCCCATAACCTCCGTGGACCCATATCCAACCTATTGATGCTGTCCAAAATATACGATTGGGGCAAGGATGAAATGAACGATGATATTGTCCGGAAAATAGAGCAGACCACCGAGGCTTTGGATCAGACCATAAAGGACCTTAGTCTTTCGCTTTCTTTGAAGAATGCTGAAAAGGAACAGTTCCGGGAAATTGCATTGACGGATGTTATGAAAGACGTGGATGCGCTTTTGGCGGAAGAGGTAACCGATTCCAATGCAATCATACGCACGGATTTTTCCAAAGCGGAAACCATTTTGGGGCTAAAAGCATATTTGGTCAATATTGTATACAACCTAATTTTGAATGCCATCCACTATGGTAAGGAAGAGGTTCTCCCAGTGATTGAAATCAATACAGAGGAAACAGATGATGCCATTATCCTTCAGGTTTCGGACAACGGTATTGGCATGGAACTCACACCGGAACGGGAAAAAAAGATTTTTGACCTTTATGGCAGGTTGAGCGGCACCACTGAAGGGAAGGGTTTGGGATTGTATTTGGTAAAAACCCAAGTAGAGGCCATGGAGGGGAAAATTGAAGTACGGAGTGAGAAGGATGTGGGAACCACATTTGCCATCCACTTTAAAAAATAGGCCTAGGAATCCATACTGGAAAAAGGCAGACGGTTTACATCCACATTGCCGCCAGAAATAATGATTCCGATTTTTTTACCTTCTAATAGTTCTTTTTCCTTAAGTGTGGCGGCAAAGGCCACGGCACTTGAGGGCTCACAGACAATTTTAAGCCGTTCCCAAAGTATCTGCATGGCGGCAATAATTTCATCTTCGGTTACCCTTGTGATGTGGTCCACATAACGTTGGATGATAGGAAAATTTCTATCTCCCAGATGTGTCCTCAATCCATCCGCTACGGTATTGGCGGTAATATTGGTTTCAATAACCCCGCTTTTAAGTGAACGATAGGCATCATCGGCTGCAAGGGGTTCCCCACCAATTACCTTACAGGAATTTCCAAAATAATGTGCGGCCAAAGCCGTTCCGGCAATCAGTCCGCCACCGCCAACAGGGGAAAATACATAGTCCAAATCCGAATGCTTTTCCAAGAGTTCCATACAGGCAGTTCCCTGTCCCAAGATTACGGCATCGTCATTGGAGGGGTGAATAAAGGTTGCTCCTTGTTCTTCTTCTATTTTTTTGGCTTCCTTTTCCCGGGCTTCCAATGTGGATTCACACTCAATTACGATACCACCATACCCTTTAACGGCATTTTTCTTGACCTGGGGAGCGTTCTTTGGCATCACAATAAAGGCTTTTACCCCTAAACTTTGTGCTGCCAAGGACAGGGCTTGGGCAAAATTACCCGATGAATGCGTCACCACACCCTTTTGCTGCAGTGCTTTGGGGAGTTGCATAATGGCATTGGCGGCCCCACGCATCTTAAAGGCTCCCATCCGTTGGAAATTTTCACACTTGAAGAAAACGGATGCCCCTACCATTTGGTCAATAAGTCGGGAGGTGAGCACAGGCGTATTATGGATAAAAGGTTTTATCCGTTCATGGCACTCCTGAAGTTGCTTTTGGTCCATACGATTGCTTTAGCGGGGAACCGAATGGTAAATATAGGCAGGCGAGGGCAATTTAGGAAGAGGGTACCGAGTGCTCTTTGGCTCTGGTCCTTTGGGAACTACCTTCCATGCCCAATTCAGGGATGACCAACAAGGGGATTTGGGTATGGAAAGCCGTCCTTTTTACAATAGGTTCCCGGGTCATTTTTTCCATATAGCTGTGTTGGTAGTTGAGCATGGCCAACAAATGGATGTCCAACTCCTTGGAGAAGATTTCCAAGGTCTGCGAAACAGAATTGAGCTCGGATACCGTGTGTACATAATGTTCCACATCTTTTAGATAACGGCGGAGCATGTTCAGGTTGAATTGCTGTAACTCGGACAAAGCCTTGATGCCGTATTGCACATGCACGATCCGTATAGTGGCTTGGAACATTTTTGCCATATCTACCAAAGGTGCCAGTTCCGAGGTAGTATAAAACCGATTGAAATCCGTGGCAAATGCAATCTCAGTGGGCGCCACAAACCCAAAATTTCTGGGAATGGCCAATATGGGACATTTTTTAACGCTCTTGATAATGCGTACCGTATTACTTCCCATAAACACTTCATCTACCCCAGAAGCTCCCTTAGTGCCTGTAATCACCAAATTGATACTGAACGCATCTACGATCTCTTTTATCTCTTCAGTTAAAAGATTGAAGGAGGAAATGGTCTCGAACTGATGATTGGGATTATTGAATTTCTTTTGGATGCGCTCCACGGTTTTTTTCAGCCCCCTTTCAGATGAATCCCTCAAGGCATCCTCAATTCGTACCCCATCCACCATTTTCGCCATAAAGCGACTGCTGGGAATCACGGGGGTGTAGGTGTTCAAAAAATAAAAAGTGCACGGTCTGTTGCGGAACAGCTGCATGGCATACACTATGGCGTTCCATGCGTTTTCTGAAAAATCCGTAGGTATGAGAATCTTTTGCATCTGGGCAGCGATTAATGTGAGGTAAAATTATATTCGCGGCCTCGGTGATACTATGATAATTGTCAGGTTTTAAGAGGAGCTTAAAATCCTTCGACCATATCCTGGAGTTTTTTTTCGTCCTTGATACCAATTTTCTTTCCAGACGTATGGATGAGTCCTTTTTTCTTGAATTCGGAAATAATACGGATAGCGGATTCGGTGGCCGTTCCCACCACGTTGGAAATATCCTCACGGGAAAGGGTCAGGGCCAAGAACCCATCTTTGTCCTCACCAAAATTGTTCTTCAAGTAGAGGATGGCTTCTGCAATCCGTTGCTTTACCGTTTTTTGGGAGATGTTTACGATCACATCATCAGCCTCTTTAAGATCATGGGCCATGTGTCGGAGCACTTCCAAGGTGAAATTTGGATTTTTTTGAAGCGTATGGGTAATGGTCTCTTTCGGAATAAAGCAAACCTCCATGTCACTGACCGCAACGGCCGACAGATTTGTGATTTCTTCCGCTATCACGGAACGTTGTCCCATGACCTCGCCTTTTGAGGCCAACTTTACGATCTGGTCTTTGCCATTGGCGCTGAGTTTGGAGAGTTTGGAAACCCCGTTACGGACACAATAGACCCCATTGAGCTTATCGCCCTCCTCAAAGAGGGACTCGCCTTTTTTCAGGATTTTGGTGGTTTTGGAATCGGAAACTTGTTTCAATTCTTCCTTGCTCATCGCGCGCAACGAATTGAATTGTCGTATAATACAATTTTCACATCTACTTTCCATAACCCAATTACTGTTTATTTACCTGACATCTCAAATTTAGGGCTTATAATTATACCAACTACTGATAAATGTCATATTTTTAAGAGGAAGAGTATTACAAATTTGCACTAGGTAAAGCAAATGTAAATGGCAAACACAACCTGTTATCATTGTGGGGATGAATGCGGAAAAAATGGGGTGCAGTTTGACGAAAAGGAGTTTTGTTGTAACGGTTGTAAGACCGTCTATGAAATATTTTCGTCCAATGGCCTGTCCACATTCTATGAGATAGAAGCCAAGGCTGGGACTACACCCAACGAGTTGCGCGGTAAATACAATTTTCTGGACAATCAGGAGATTGTGGACAAGTTGGTGGAATTCAATGAAGAGGGAGTCCAGGTGGTCAGTTTGATGATTCCTTCCATTCACTGTAGTTCCTGCATATGGGTGCTGGAAAACTTGAACCGGTTGCATCCCGCGATTACAGTATCGCAGGTTGACTTTCCCAAGAAAACCATCCGGGTCACCTACAAAACTGGGGATTTCTCATTAAAGGCCTTAGTGATGCTCCTCGGTAGTATTGGGTACGAGCCCAATATATCCTTGGAGACTCTGGAGGGTAAAAAGAATACGGTAGACAGGTCGCTCATCTACAAATTGGGGGTTGCCGGATTTGCCTTCGGCAACGTAATGCTACTTTCCTTTCCCGAATATTTTGAAGTGGAGGAGTTTTGGTTGGATCAGTACAAAGGGGTGTTCCGTTGGTTGATGTTCACCTTCTCCCTGCCCGTGGTATTTTATGCGGCGCAGGATTACTTTGTTTCCGCCTATAAAGGGCTTCGCTCCAAACTGCTGAACATAGATGTGCCCATTGCCTTGGGGATTCTTGTGCTTTTTCTTCGAAGTACCATGGATGTGGCCTTGGATTTGGGTTCTGGCTTCTTTGATAGTCTTACGGGCCTGGTGTTCTTCTTGCTGCTTGGGAAATTCTTTCAGCAAAAGACCTATGCCTACCTATCTTTTGAACGCGATTACAAATCCTACTTTCCCATTGCCGTGACCCGATTGGGTGTCGATGGAAAGGAAGAGGACATCCAGATATATAAAATAAAGAAGGGCGACCGGATTCTGATCCGCAGTCAGGAAATCATTCCTGTGGATTGTATTTTGATCAAAGGAACCGCTGAAGTGGACTATAGTTTTGTAACGGGGGAATCCCAAGCGGTTTTCAAGGAATCCGGGGAAAAACTTTTCGCCGGGGGCAAACAACTATCTGGAGTTTTGGAAGTGGAGGTGCTCAAGTCCGTATCACAAAGTTACCTGACCCAGTTGTGGGGGAACTCGGTTTTTTCAAAGGACAAGGCAAGTCAGTTCCAGACCCTTACGGACCGCATTGGCAAGCGTTTTACCATTGCCGTGCTCACCATCGCCTTTTTGGCAACGGCATTTTGGTTGTACCATGATGCCAGCATGGTACTCAATGTGTTTACGGCGGTGTTGATCATAGCCTGTCCCTGTGCCATTGCGTTGGCAGCTCCCTTTACGTTGGGAAATATGCTTCGCATTTTTGGAAAACACAGATTCTATCTGAAGAACACCAATGTTATTGAAAGATTGGCCCAAATAGATATGGCCATTTTTGATAAGACGGGGACGTTGACCACCACGAAGCGCGAAACTATCTTGTATGAAGGGGTGGAATTGACAATGGAAGAGACCGCTTTATTGAAGACCACACTTAGGGCTTCGAACCATCCGTTGAGCCGTTCTTTGTACGATATTCTCAAGTCCAATGCCATAATGACCTTGGATGAATTCCAGGAGCATACAGGAAAGGGTATTGAAGGAAGGGCCAATCAGCATTCCATAAAAGTGGGTTCGGCAACCTATGTGGGAAAGGAAGCCACTGCAGAATTGGCGAATACGGCGGTCTATGTGAGTTCGGATGAGGATGTGAAAGGTCGATTTGTGTTCAAGAACACCTATCGGGACGGCGTGAAGGAAATCTTTGCGGAGTTGACACCTCAATGGGAAGTGGGAATCCTTTCAGGGGACAATGACGGCGAACGGGAACAATTGGAAAAGCTACTACCGCCCCAAGCGCAAATGCTGTTCAATCAGAAACCTGAGGATAAACTGGAATATATCGGGAAAATGCAGAAGTCCCATCAGGTACTTATGGTTGGGGACGGATTGAATGATGCCGGGGCATTGGCCCAGAGCAATGTTGGGGTGGCCGTTTCGGAGAATGTAAACGTGTTCTCTCCCGCTTGTGATGGCATTATGGATGCCTCAAGCTTGGCTAAGCTGCCCACCTTTATGCAACTGTCCAAAAAGTCCATACAGGTCATCAAATTGAGTTTTATGCTCTCTTTGTGCTACAATATTGTAGGACTGTACTTTGCCGTAACGGGTCAATTACAGCCTGTGATAGCCGCTATTTTGATGCCGTTGAGTTCCATCAGTATAGTGGCTTTTACAACCGTTTGCACCAATATTTTGGGCAAAAGATTAAAATAAAACGAAAGCTGACATATGTCATTTTTTGCGCAGCATCGCCATAGTAGTTTTACGCCTAAATTAGGATAAGGTATGAGTGTTATTTATGTTTTATTGGCCATCAGCATCTCGGTTGCTGTTTGCTTTTTTGCCGCCTTTGTGTTTTCGGTGAAGAAAGGACAGTATGACGATGTGTATACCCCTTCGGTACGGATGCTTTTTGATGATGAGCTTCGCAAGGACACGGACAATCCCGATCAGAATAAAAAACAAATCAAACAAACAGAAAGTACAAACCAATAAATATGGAAATTCAACAGTTTCGCTACGATAACAAAATCGTGCAAAAGTTCTTGTACGCCACCATGCTTTGGGGCGTTGTAGGTATGGCCGTGGGGCTTTTATTGGCCTTCATGTTTTTATTTCCCAATGTCACGGATGGCATTTCGTGGTTGAGCTTTGGGCGTTTACGTCCGTTGCACACCAATGCGGTCATCTTTGCCTTTGTGGGAAATGCCATTTTTGCTGGAGTCTATTATTCCACCCAGCGTTTACTAAAGGCCAGGATGTTCAGTGATGCCCTGAGCAACATCAACTTCTGGGGCTGGCAGCTGATCATTGTGGCGGCGGCCATTACGCTGCCGTTGGGGTATACCACCTCCAAGGAGTATGCTGAGCTCGAATGGCCCATTGACTTGGCCATTGCCGTGGTTTGGGTGGTTTTTGGTTGGAACCTGATAGGGACCATCCTAAAACGTAGACAACGACACTTGTATGTGGCCATCTGGTTCTACTTGGCCACCTTCGTAACGGTTGCGGTATTACATATTTTCAATAGTTTGGAACTGCCGGTATCGGCATTGAAGAGTTACTCCGTATATGCCGGGGTGCAAGATGCCTTGGTACAGTGGTGGTACGGACATAACGCGGTGGCCTTTTTCTTGACCACGCCCTTCTTGGGATTGATGTATTACTTTGTGCCCAAAGCGGCCAATAGACCCATCTATTCCTATCGGTTGTCCATAGTACACTTCTGGTCGTTGATATTCATTTACATCTGGGCAGGGCCTCACCACTTGCTGTATTCTGCATTGCCCGATTGGGCCCAGAACCTTGGTGTGGTATTTTCCGTAATGTTGATAGCACCCTCTTGGGGAGGTATGATCAACGGACTGTTGACCCTAAGAGGTGTTTGGGATAAGGTTCGAAGTGATGCCACCCTAAAATTTATGGTAGTGGCCATTACAGGATACGGTATGGCAACCTTTGAAGGTCCCATGCTTTCCCTGAAAAATGTAAACGCCATTGCCCACTTCAGTGACTGGATCATTGCCCACGTACACGTTGGGGCGTTGGCTTGGAACGGGTTCTTGACCTTTGGAATGATCTATTGGTTGGTTCCCAGAATGTTCAAGACCACCTTATACTCCAAAGGATTGGCCAACTTCCACTTTTGGATAGGCACCTTGGGTATTGTACTCTATACGCTACCTATGTATGTGGCCGGATTTACCCAAGCCTTGATGTGGAAAGATTTCAATCCGGATGGAACCTTGGTATATGGTAACTTCTTGGAGACCGTTACCCAGATCATTCCCATGTATTGGATGAGGGCCATTGGAGGAAGCTTGTACATTCTAGGTATGTTCGTGTTGCTGTACAATGTGGTACAGACCATCAGATCAGGAAGCAAAGTAGAGGACGAATTGGCCGAAGCACCCGCTTTGGAGCGTGTGTCCAAAAAACGTGTGGCCGGGGAGACCTTCCACAACTGGTTGGAAAGAAAGCCTGTGCAATTGACCATCTTGGCTACCATTGCCATTTTGATTGGGGGTATCGTACAGATTGTCCCAACCATTTTGGTGAAATCGAATATCCCAACCATTACCAGTGTAAAACCATACACCCCATTGGAGTTGGAGGGACGCGATCTATATATCCGGGAAGGTTGTGTGGGCTGTCACTCCCAAATGGTAAGGCCGTTCAGGAGTGAGGTGGAACGTTATGGTGAATATGCCAAGGCCGGGGAATTTGTATACGACCACCCTTTCCTTTGGGGAAGTAAACGTACAGGGCCCGATTTGTTGAGGGTTGGTGGAAAGTATTCGGACAACTGGCACTTGAACCATATGTACGATCCGCAGAGTACTTCCGCAGGATCCATCATGCCCGCTTACCAATGGTTGGTAAAGAACGAACACGATCGTAGTGGGGTCCAATCCAAAATGGAGGCCATGGTCAAATTGGGAGTGCCTTATACAGATGAGGATATAGCCAATGCACCACAATCCATGGCAGAACAAGCAGAGCAGATAGAGAAAAATTTGTATGCCGACCCTGAGTTTGTAAAGACTTATGAGGCCGATAAGAAATATGCCCAGGAAAATGGTGAGGACTTTGTGGAAATGAGAGATCGTGAGATCGTGTCACTCATAGCCTACCTACAACGTTTGGGTACGGACATCAAGATTAAAGAAACTGAATAACTGTTATCAGAAAATAAAGAGTAAAAAAGAAATCATGAACCAAGAGTCAAGAAGCAAGACCAAAATTAAAATGACTTTAAAGTCTTACGTCTTGATTCTTGTATCTATAATCTAACATAACCATGTTGAAATTTGTAAAGAACCATATGGAAACTATCGAAGGGGTGGCCAACTACCCCATGATTTCCCTCATGATCTTCTTCGTGTTTTTTGTACTTCTCTTTTGGTGGGTGTTTACCGCTTCCAAAGAGCATGTGAAGGAGATGGGAGAATTGCCATTGGACCATAACGATCAACACAACAAACTATAATATTATGAGCACAAGAACACCCTGGTGGATACGCGTACCCGTACTCTTCTTTCTAATCTTCGGATTGATGGAGTACTTTATAGACTCTGGTGATAAACCGGCCATCATTGAATATCCCATTACGCAGTTTTTCCTGCTTTTGGTATTGATGATTCTTATTGCCATTGAACTTATACTGAGTTCCATTGAGAACATCATGTTCCAGACCCTTAGTGAAGAAGGTAAGGAAAAATACCTCGCCAGCAAGAACAAGAAATTGGAATGGAAATGGGCCAAAGACCTGTATCAACGTTTAACCAGGACCAAATCCATGGAGCGCGAAGGGGAAATCATCATGGACCACAACTATGATGGTATCCGGGAGTTGGACAATGTATTGCCGCCTTGGTGGGTATATCTGTTCTACGGCACCATTATTTTTGGAGTTATCTATCTGGTGCGGTTCCATGTGGTTGGGGAATACACCCAAGCCGAGGAGTATGACCAAGAAGTGGCGGCTGCCAAAATTGAGATAGAAGAATATAAGAAGAATGCCAAGGATTTGGTGGATGCCAGTACAGTGGAATTGTTGACGGATGCATCCGATCTGGGAGCCGGGGAAAAGATTTTTACCACCAATTGTGTGGCCTGTCACATGGCCGATGGTGGTGGGGGAATTGGCCCCAACCTTACCGATGATCATTGGATTTTGGGTGGGGGCATCAAAAATGTGTTCAATACCATTTCAGAAGGAGGACGTGATGGTAAGGGAATGGTGGCTTGGAAGCAAAGCTTTAAGCCCGCAGAGATAGCCCAGGTAGCCAGTTATGTGATAAGCTTGGGAGGAACCACTCCCGCCAATCCAAAAGCACCCGAAGGTGATGTTTGGGTAGATCCGGATGCCCCGGAACCTGCACAGACCCAACCTGCGGAGCAAGCTTTGGATTCCACCAGTGTGGAAATGGAGTAAGAACAGGGTCTAGAAAACAATAGGTTTTCACCAAATAAAAAATGCGATGGAAGAGAATTTTAGGGACTCCATAGGAACCATTTCCGAAGAGGGTAAAAGAGCATGGGTTTTCCCAAAAAAACCAAGTGGACGCTATTATGATTATCGTAAGTATGTCAGTTATGCGCTATTGGCCTTTTTGGTGGCCGCCCCTTTTATCAAGATCAATGGACACCAATTTTTGATGTTCAATGTGTTGGAACGACGTTTCAATATCTTTGGACTTCCATTTTGGCCCCAGGATTTCCATCTTGTGGTGGTCTCCATGATCATAGGAGTGGTCTTCATTGCACTTTTTACGGTAGCCTACGGTCGTATCTTTTGCGGATGGATGTGCCCCCAGACCATTTTTTTGGAAATGGTCTTTCGAAGGATCGAATATTGGATCGATGGTGACCGAGGCGCCCAGATGCGATTGGACAAGTCACCCTGGAATGCCCATAAAATTAGAAAACGGTTGTTGAAATGGACCATCTTTTTCATCATCTCCTTTTTGATAGCCAATGTCTTTTTGGCCTATTTGATCGGTAGCGATAGACTGATCCAATATGTCACCGAAGGTCCAATGGCCCATTTAAGCACCATGGTTCCCTTGTTGATTTTCACAGGAGTGTTCTACTTTATTTTTGCGTGGTTCCGCGAACAGGTATGTATCATCGCCTGTCCCTATGGAAGGCTTCAAGGGGTTTTGTTGGATGACAAATCCATTGTTGTGGCCTATGACCATAAACGTGGGGAAGGCGAGAATGGTCGCAAAAAATTCCGTAAAAATGAGGATAGGGATGTGTTGGGCCATGGCGATTGTATCGACTGTTTTCAATGCGTTAATGTGTGCCCCACGGGAATAGACATCCGTAATGGAACGCAACTGGAATGTGTCAACTGTACGGCCTGTATTGATGAGTGCGATCATATCATGGAAAGCATAGACAAGCCCAAAGGCTTGATTCGGTATGCCAGTGAGGATGAAATCTTGAACAATAATAAGTTCAAATTCACGGCCAGAATGAAAGGATATACGGCCGTTCTTGCCGTACTTATTGGAATATTGATCGGGATGCTCTTCCTGCGAAATGAGGTGGAAGCGAACATACTTCGCTTGCCTGGACAATTGTATGAGCGCAAGGAGAACAATATGATCAGCAATGTCTATACCTACAAGTTGGTGAACAAGACCACCAAAGATATTGAGAATGTATCCTTTAAATTGATGTCGCACAGAGGGACCATCAAAATGGTTTCACAGGATACCTTCACAGTACCTGCAGAAGAACTTACCGAAGGTACTCTGTTCATAGAGATCAACGCTTCGGAACTGACCGGGGACAAAGACAAACTGAAGATTGCGGTCTATAGTGGGGATGAGGTCATTGAGACCACCACCACCCAGTTTTTGGCGCCAAGAAGCTATAATTAGGGAATTGTTGAATAGAATAGTAAGCCTAAAAGGATAAAAAGATGAAGATAAATTGGGGAACGGGAATAGTATTGGCTTTTATAGGGTTTATCACCTTCATCCTATACTTTGTGTTTCGGATGAGTACCGATGATAGGTCCAACCATGATCTGGTCACGGAGGAATACTACAAAAAAGAGCTTAGCTATCAGCAAGATATCGATGCCTCCAAAACAGCCCAGGAAATGGATGCCGTTCTCCGGGTGGAAAAATCACCCGAAGGGGTTATGATTTTCTTTCCAGAGCAGTTCGACCCCCAAAAAATAACAGGAAAAGTGTCCTTGTACAGACCGTCCAACAAGCGTTTGGATACTGACTTTCCCATAAGTTTGTCCAAAACACATTTGCTCATACCTGACAACAGCTTGGTGGGCGGTCGATGGGACATTACCGTAAATTGGAAGTACGAGGGAAATACCTTTTTCCATAAACAAAAACTGGTGTATTAAGCTATGCTGTCATCTGCTTTGGTATTGGGGTTATTAGGAAGTCTGCACTGCCTGGGCATGTGCGGTCCCATAGCTTTTATGTTGCCCTTGGACCAGCAGAATACCACCAGGAAAGCGACTCAACTGTCTATTTACCATGCAGGAAGGCTTATGGCCTATGGGGTCATTGGAATGCTCTTTGGGGTTTTGGGCAAGGGACTTTCGCTGTTTGACATGCAGCAGAAATTATCCATCGCCATAGGCGCCATCATGATTTTGTTGGTGCTGATTCCCGGAAGGTATCTCAACGGGCATAAATTTTTAAGACCCATCTATTCCCTATTGGGCAAGGTGAAATCAAAACTAGGTGCGGAACTCAAGAAAAAGACCCCAGATGCTTTTCTGACCATAGGTTTCCTGAATGGTTTTTTACCTTGTGGATTGGTCTACATGGCCGTATTGGGTGCCATTGCATTGGGAAGTCCATTGCAAGGTGGACTGTACATGGTTTTGTTCGGACTGGGTACGGTGCCGTTGATGAGTCTGGTGGTCTTTTCCAAAGGATGGATGGGAAACTCCTTCAAGTTCCGGGTGCAAAAGCTGATTCCGGTATTTGTGGTGATCATTGGGGTACTTTTTATCATCCGAGGACTTGGGTTGGGCATTCCCTATGTTTCCCCCAAGCCTGTGCCTACCAACTTGGCTTCGGCCACCATAGAGTGCCATCAACCTTAAATCCATAGAACATCAAAGAATAAGAATCCGGTTGGGCATGGATTGTCCAACCTATAAATCAATCACATGAAGATAACATCTGCAGAAGAAGCGGTACAGATCATAAAATCAGGGGACAAAGTGTTTTTTCAAGGAGCGGCCATGACCCCCAATGTACTTATCGATGCCCTTTGCGATAGATATGAAGAGCTTAAGGATGTTGAGATAGTGTCTATCCATACCGAAGGGGAGGCAAGGTACACCCAAGCCCCTTGCAACGAAAGTTTTTGCTTGAACAGCCTTTTTGTAGGGGGGAATGTCCGCAACTTTGTCAATGGCTTTAAGGGGGATTATGTTCCTATTTTTCTTAGTGAGATCCACTTGCTGTTCCGAAGGAATATCATCGATTTGGATGTGGCTTTTATCCAGGTTTCCCCGCCGGACAAACATGGGTATTGTTCTTTGGGCGTTTCGGTGGATGTGACCCTTCCTGCCATTGAAATGGCCAAAAAAGTGGTGGCGCAGATCAACCCAAGAGTACCCAGGACGCATGGGGATGGCATTATCCATATCAGTCAAATAGATCAGGCCATCGAGGTGGATCAACCCATCCATGAGCATGAACAAACCGAGATTTCAGGCTTGGAGCTTCAAATTGGTGGGCATGTGGCCTCTTTGATTGAAGATGGGGCCACCTTGCAGATGGGGATAGGGAACATTCCCAATGCCGTGTTGTCCAAACTGGGTAATCATAAGCGATTGGGAATCCATACCGAAATGTTTTCCGATGGGGTTTTGCCTCTTATTGAGCAAGGTATTGTTACCGGCGAGGAGAAAAAAGTGAAGCAAGGGAAGGTGGTGAGCTGTTTTGCCGTGGGATCAAGAAAGTTGTATGATTTTATCGATGACAACCCCTTGTGCCACTTTAAGGAGGCAGCCTATACCAATGATACGGCCGTGATTAGAAAAAATCCAAAAGTAACGGCGATCAACAGTGCCATTGAGATAGATATAACCGGACAGATTTGTGCGGATACCATTGGGAGCAGACAGTTTTCTGGGGTTGGGGGACAAATGGATTTTATTCGCGGGGCTTCACTTTCGGATGGGGGGAAACCTATTTTTGCCATGCCCTCTATCACCAATAAAGGGCTTTCCAAGATTGTTCCCTATTTGAAACAGGGAGCTGGAGTGACCACCACACGGGCCCACGTGCATTATGTGGCCACGGAACATGGGGTGGTGAACCTTTATGGCAAAAATTTGAAACAACGGGCGCAGGCCTTGATTTCCATTGCCCATCCAGACCATAGGGAGGCATTGGAGAAGGCAGCGTATGAACGGTTTAATGGATAACCCTGAAACCTATAAAAAAAAGGAGGCTGAATATATCAGCCTCCTTTTTTATGGAATTATATAATGTAATCCGTTAGATTTTAAAGGTCATGACGGGAGCTTTGGAATGGTTGGCGATATCCTCTCCAATACTGCCCATAAAGAAATGGGAAAGCCCTCTTCTGCCGTGGGTGGGTATGCCCACCAAATCGGCGCAGACCTTTTCACTATAGTTGAGCACTCCTTTTTCTACGGTGTAGTCATCGTGGATTTCAACCTGAAGTCCCAAATTGGCTTCTTTAAGGAATTTGGTGATTTTGGCATACGCGTCATCCGTGCTCAGGAACTCATCACCTGGAGTGTTCACATATACCAACAGCAGCTCGGATTTGAGCAATTTTGCCATTTCTGCGGCCTTTTTTACCACAGGAATACTTTCCTCGGCAAAATCACAGGCAAAGACAAATCGCTCTGCGCTAAACTCCTCTACTTCGCCCTTGATGACCAGAACAGGTACATTTGCAGTACGTACAACCCGCTCTGTATTGGAGCCGATAAAGATTTCTTCCAATCCGTCCGTACCGTGCGATCCCATAACGATGAGGTCCGCATTGTGCTTTTCGGCCACCTCGTTCACCTCACTGAACACTTTGTAATGTTTGATCACGGGCACAACCTTAACGCCCTTCAAATAGGGTTTGTCCAAGAACTCGGCGAACCTTTTCTCCCCTATTTTGATTAAATGGACCACCTGTTCCTGGGAAATATAGCCCGATTCGGTCATAAGGGCAGGGGATAGTTCCAACATATGCAGCACCATTAGCTCTGCGTCGTTTTTCTTTGCAAGGGAGGCCGCTACTTTGAGCGCCCGTTCGGATTGTTTTGAAAAATCAATGGGTACGATTATGCTTTTCATTTTTTTCTTTTTTTAGGTTAAACGGTCATGGAAAATACTCGGGTATCTGGCTGTTTTCGGTGTAGTTTTACATCAAATGCCATGCTGATATTCCGTATAAAGGGTTTTCCCTTTGGGGTTACTTTGATGTTGTTCTTTCCAATTTCAATAAGTCCATCAGCGTCCATTTCCATAAGGTTGCCAATGATTTTTTGGAAATCGACCACCTCTTCTTCCTCCTTGGTCCAAGAGGTCTCAAACTGGCACATGAGGTTAAGGATATGCTGTCTCACAATCTCGTCTTCCTGATTAAGGATATGTCCCCTAAAAATAGGGATAAGTCCGTGGGATACCAAATGTTGGTACTCCTCAACACTTTTTACATTTTGGGCAAATCCGTACCAGCTATCACTAATGCTGGAGACTCCCAGGCCAATCATTAATTTGGTCTTGGAAGGGGTGTAGCCCATAAAGTTCCTATGCAGGGTGCCATTGGTAAGCGCGGTGTACAAATTGTCTGTTGCAAGGGCAAAGTGGTCCATACCCACATCTTTGTATCCAAACTCCGTGAGCATTCTTTTGCCCATTTCGTATTGTGCTTTTTTCTCTACAGATGAAGGCAGGTCTGCCTCTTTATAGCCGCGCTGTCCATTGCCCTTTAGCCAAGGCACGTGGGCATAGCTGTAAAAGGCAATCCTATCCGGTTGTAGGGCCTTGGTTTTTATAATGGTCTCTTCTACATGGGCACAGTCCTGAAAGGGTAGGCCATAGATAATATCGTGGCCTACGGAGGTATACCCAATTTCCCGGGCCCACTCGGTCACGTTCTTCACATTTTCAAAAGGCTGCATCCTGTTGATGGCCCTTTGCACGGTTAGGTTGTAATCCTGCACACCGTAGCAGACCCTTCTGAACCCTACATCAAAAAGGGCCTGTAGATGTGCTTTTGTGGTATTATTGGGATGTCCCTCAAAACTAAATTGGGCATCTTCTGCTTTTTTGGCCTGTAAAAGAATGCCTTTGACCAACTGGGTCAAATGTTCGGGTGAGAAAAACGTAGGCGTGCCTCCACCCAAATGCAACTCTTTTATGGTCGGTTTGGTTCCAAGAAGTTCAACATACAACTGCCATTCCTTTAATACCGATTTGATATAGGGCAGTTCCACCTCATGTCTTTTGGTGATGCGTTTATGGCATCCGCAGAAGGTGCACAGACTTTCACAAAAAGGAAGGTGTATGTATAGGCTTATTCCTTCCTCAGGATTTTCCTGAAAAGCCTTCAATACACTTGATTTCCATTTTTTGCCCGAGAAACTTTCCAAGTCCCAATACGGTACCGTGGGGTAACTGGTGTATCTGGGGCCGGGGACATTATACTTCTGAACTAATTCACACATAACTGCATACCTTTGGATTATAGGTCAAAATTAGAAGTGCTCCATGGGATAAAACATGATAAATGTCAGTCTGCCCCAAATCCCAACATGACAACCATCATATTTTGGGCGTTATGGCCTTTGTAGTTTTAGGGGATCTGGAAAGAGCTAATTTTCAATAGAATGGGAGAGCATATCAACAAAAGTGTATTTGACAGTGAAGAGCGAAAGGCCTTCGTTCGGCATTTGATTGATGATGTTAAGGCCTTGGAAATTCTCTTGGAGCGGGGTTTGGTGGAAGATGATGTGGTACGCATCGGCGCGGAACAGGAAATGTGCTTGGTGGATGATGAATTTAGGCCTTCCCCAAAATCACTTGACATCATTGAGGCCATACATGACCCACATTTTACCACAGAGTTGGCAAGCTATAACCTAGAGGCAAACCTAGATCCATTTCCTTTGGAAAAAGATTGCTTTCAGAAAGTGGAACAGCAGTTGGGCCAACTTTTGGACAAGGCCAAGGCAGCATCTAAAGAACATCAGAGTAAAGTTGTGCTCACGGGAATCCTTCCCACCATCAGCAAGGAAGAACTTGGAATGGATTATATGACACCTATCCCCAGGTACTATAAGCTCAATGAGACCTTAAAGATGTGGCGGGGCGATGATTTCAATGTAAGGATCAGGGGAGTGGATGAGCTGTCCATCCATCATGATTCCGTTTTGTTTGAAGCCTGCAACACCAGTTTTCAATTGCATTTGCAGGTAGCTCCTGAGGATTTCATCAAAAGCTACAATTGGTCACAGGCCATTGCGGGCCCTGTATTGGGGATATCCTGTAATTCCCCCCTTCTGTTGGGCAAGGAACTTTGGAAAGAAACCCGTATCGCTCTTTTTCAGCAGAGTTTGGATACCCGAAAATGGTCCCATGCCGTAAAAGAGCAAGTGGCCCGGGTCGGGTTTGGGGAACATTGGCAAAAAGGCTCGGCGGTGGACATCTTTAAGGAGGATATTTCCACGCACCGTATTATTCTTACCAAACCGATTGGGAAAGGTGCACTACAACTCTTGGAGGAAGGCGAAATACCCAAGCTTGAGGCATTGAACCTGTTCAACGGAACCGTATACCGCTGGAACCGTCCTTGTTATGGTGTGGGTAACGGTAGGCCCCATCTTCGCATAGAGAACAGGTATATTCCGGCAGGCCCTTCGGTGATAGATGAAATGGCCAATTTTGCCTTTTGGGTCGGATTGATGGAAGGTAGGCCCAAAACCTATGACGATTTGCCCAATGTTATGGATTTTAAAGAGGTGCGGCAGAATTTTATAGTAGCCGCCCGAAATGGAAGACAAAGCCAGTTTTCTTGGCAGGGAAAGAACATGACCTTAAAGAAATTGATCAAGAATGAGCTTTTGCCCATTGCCCATGAAGGATTAAAAAAGCATAAAGTAAACGACAATGATATCAACAGGCTTTTGGGAATTATTGAGGCTCGGGTAGATGGGCCTACAGGTGCAGAATGGCAAATAGAAAACTTCAGAAGACTGCGGAAGCAAATGAAGCTGGACAGTGCCCTGGTGCAATTGACCAAAGCGCAATTTGAAAAACAACAAGATAACATTCCTGTGCATCAATGGGAACTGGTACAAGGAATTGTACGGAAAAGGGAGTCGTTTCAGTGGGTGGGCCAGATCATGTCTACCCGACTCCTAAAAATAGACGGGGATGACTATGCCAATCTAGCTCTCTCGATCATGCAATGGAACAACATCCATCACCTGCCCGTAGAGAACATGAAGGGTGAGTTGGTGGGGTTGCTGACCTGGAGCCATATCGACCAAATGAAAACATTGGATAAAACCGAGGCTCTGGTTTCCGATATTATGATCAAAAAAGTGATTACCGTGACGCCGAAGACAGCGATAAAGACCGCAGAGAAGATAATGCAGGACCATCAAATTGGTTGTTTGCCCGTCTGCGAAGGGAACAGTTTGGTGGGAATCATAAGTAAAGTGGATTTATGAGCATGTCCGTAGCATATAGTGAAGCTCTGGGCCAGACCTTAGAGGTAGACCGAATCATGGACCATATCAAGGGGACGGAGAGTGGTCCCACAGTGGTATTCTTTGGGGGAATCCATGGCAATGAGCCTGCTGGGGTATTTGCCTTGAAAGAGGTTTTGGATGAAATAAGGGCTCAAAAGACCAAAGTAAACGGCGAAATATACGCCATAGCAGGAAACCTTGGGGCGCTTGGCAAGAATGTCCGCTTCCAAAAGGAGGACCTTAATCGTATCTGGACTCCCGAGCGAATGGATAGCAGTTTCTCCAATATGGTGGAATGCTCCGATGAGGAGAAAGAACTCTTGGAAATTCGTAAAGTACTTTTCAGGATTCTTGAAGAGGGCAAGCCCCCTTTTTATTTTATGGACCTGCATACTACCTCCAGTGATACGACGCCCTTCATGGTCTTGAACGATAGCCTACTGAACCGTAACTATGCTGCAAACTATCCACTGCCCATTATTTTAGGGATAGAGGAATATTTGGAAGGTGCCTTGTTGAGCTACATCAATGAGTTGGGCTATGTGTCACTGGGATTTGAAAGCGGTCAACACAATGATATAAAGGCCATCCGGAACCATGTGGACTTTATCCGGTTTTCCCTCTATTTGACCTCCTCCGTCCAAGCCTCGGAAAAGGAGCGTACCGACTTGTTCAACCATATCGAACAAAGCAGTGGAACCGTGGCGCAGCGGTTTTATGAAATCTATCACGAGCATAAAATAGCTCCCGGGGATAATTTTAAAATGTATCCCGGATTCATTAACTTTCAACATATTCCCAAAGGTGAACCAATAGCCGTGTATAACGGTGAAATTGTGAAGGCCAAGGGGCAAAAGCGGATTTTCATGCCTCTGTACCAGGATCAGGGCAGTGAGGGATTTTACTTTATTAGGGTAATTCCAAAAATATGGTTGCAGATTTCACGGGAACTGAGACGGTTTAAGGTAGATCATTTGTTGGCAAAGTTGCCCGGGGTGCAGTGGAAATCCAATCAAAAGGATACGCTTGTGGTGAATCAGCGGGTGGCCCGGTTTATGGCCCGAGCGTTTTTCCATTTGTTGGGATATAGGGCCAGAAAGTTCGATGAGGACCATTTGGTGGTCAAGAGCAGGGAAAGGGCCTCAAAAACGAAGGCATACAAAAACGCTCCTTGGTTCTGATTTAAGGCGGTAAACTGTGGGACGAAAGCCACAAATATGACTTCTGTCATATTTTAGCTCATGTGCCCCATATAATTTTGGGACAAGAGTAAGTAGACATTTTAATTTTTTGGTATGAGCAACATAAATAAAATATTGATTCCTTTTGATTTTTCGGAAGCCTCGTTGAATGCATTGGAATACGTGGCCAATTTTGTGGGTCCCGAACGTCCCATAACCATTTTGGCCATGTATGTAAGTGCAATGCCCATAAGTCTTTCCGAGGATGATGAACTCAAGGAAGATTTTTCGAACGTCCTCAAAGCTATGGACGTTAGGTTGAAGATTGAACCTGAATTCGAAACCGCAACGGGCAAGATGATCAGCACCATTTTGTCGGCACAGAAATCCAGCGATGCGGACTTGATTATGATGGGCACCATGGGAGACAAGATCACCGATGAGGCCATCACCAATACCTCAAGATTGGTTCTGGATGCCGATTGCCCCGTGATTTCAATCCCTTATGGTTGTAGTATCAAGGAGCCCAAAGATATTGCCCTAGTGATGGGAGGGGAATTGATCGACAATAAAAAACTTCTGGGTACCCTGTTGGATATTGCGCGCACCTTTGACTCAAGGGTACACGTGCTCACCATCTACAAAGAATCCATTTATGAGGAGCACTCTACGGCCGATAGTACAGAAAACTCATTGGAATACTATTTGGAGCACTTTTATGTGGAGCATACCTTCAATAAAAATCAGGATGTGGAAGAGGGTATCTTCAACTACATCAACGAGAAGAAAATTGACCTTTTGGTCATCCTGCCCAGAAACCATGCCCAAAACAGTACTCCTTCGGAAGGCCGATTGACCAAGTTGTTGACCCTGCATTCCGAAATTCCCGTTTTGGCTTTGGATTGATAGTATTGTATAAATCCTCAAATTAATAAGGACCCTATGGGAAAATTCCAAATAGAAAATTTGGGAACACCACACTATAAATCACCTCTTAAATTAAGTACGGTGAAAGGGGATAATATCTTTGACTTTGTGAGCGATGCCGATCGATTGGTCTTTGATCTTTCGATGGAGTATTACAATCATTGTCTCAAAACGGGTGAAGCGCCCCTGTGTTTGGAAAAGGCGGGCCCGCGCCAGGATATTTTTTTCGATGCCCAAAAGACCACTGCGGCCATTGTTACCTGTGGAGGTTTGTGTCCCGGGATCAACAATGTGATCCGTGGGGTGGTCATGGGGCTCCACTATTTTTATGGGGTGAAGAAAATTTTGGGCATACCCTATGGGTATGAAGGCCTTAATCCGGAGAAAGGACACGGCTTTGTGGAACTCACTCCGGACAAAGTAAAGGATATCCACCAGTTTGGGGGTACTTTTTTAGGGTCGTCCCGAGGAAGTCAAGATGTGTCCAAAATGGTGGATACCTTGCAAGCTAACAACATCGACATCCTTTTTGCCATTGGGGGCGACGGTACCCTAAAAGGGGTGGATGCCATTGGGCAGGAAATCCAAAAACGGGATGCCAAGATCAGCGTGGTGGGGATTCCCAAGACCATAGACAACGATATCGACCTTATTGATGAATCTTTCGGATTTGAAACGGCATTTGATGTGGCAAGTCCCATTTTACGGGACGCCCACAATGAAGCCACTGGGGCTTTCAATGGAATTTCCATGGTAAAATTGATGGGAAGGGACAGTGGCTTTATAGCGGCTTCTGCCGCCTTGGCCATGCCTGTGGTGAATTTTGTGCTGGTTCCCGAGATGGATTTTTCCCTTGAAGGGGAAAAGGGATTTCTAAAAGCCTTGGAACAGCGGTTGGAACTGAAAAGACATGCGGTCATTGTTGTGGCCGAAGGTGCTGGGCAACATTTGTTCCAAGAGAAAAGTGGGGTCAAGGATGCATCCGGGAATGTAAAGCATAAAGATATCGGTCTGTTTTTAAAGGAAAAAATAGGCGAACATTTTAAAGGTTCTTCCGTTACCATCAAATACATAGATCCCAGTTACATCATTCGAAGTGCTCCCGCCAATTCAAGCGATAGTGTCTATTGCAGTAGGTTGGCCTACCATGCCGTTCATGGGGCCATGGCCGGGAAGACCCGATTTGTGAGTAGCAAGGTCAATAACAAGTATGTCTATGTGCCCATTACAGAGGTCACCCAAAAAAGGAAGAAAATAGACATGGAAGGCGAATTTTGGTTTTCCGTGCTGCAGAGTACCGGTCAGCCCTTTTCATGGGCGTGATCTACCAAGCTGACATTTGTCATTTAATTTCCTAATTTCACTCCATAGCTTTGGAGAAAATCAAAACAAGAATCATGGAAGTACAAGTTCAATATCTAAAAATGCAGACCAGCGAATCATTGACCGAAATATTAATGAAAAAGTTGGACGGGCTGGAGAAAAAGTACAACTGGTTGATCAAGGCCAATGTGCTCTTTAAAATGGAGAATGATAAGGCCGGAGAAGGAAAGATATGCGAAATAGAACTGAGTGCTCCCGGACCTAGACTTTTTGCCAAGGCCAAAACAGACGATTTTGAGAAATCATTGGCAGAGACCATTGAAGAATTGCAAAGACAATTGGAAAAAAGACAGGGTAAGTTTGTGTCACATTAAATGGAAATTAGATCTTTGCTGTGCATGATCTTAAACCACTTCCCATGAAACTACAATTTGTTGCTTTAAGTCTTTTACTACTCTCGGGTTGTTCCACGGCGAAACTGGTGGGTACATGGAAAAATCCAGATCATGTAATCTTTGATGCCTATAAAGTGCTCGTGGTGGGTATGGCCAAGGATGAAAATGTACGGATGGACTTTGAGAGCAAACTGGTCAAGAAATTGGAGGATAAAGGGGTAGAGGCCATGCGCAGCATTGATATTTTCGATGTGGAGTTCACTACATCCCAAAAGTCGGAAGAAGAGCTGTCCGAGGTGGAGGAGCAATTGTTGGACAAAGATTTTGATGCCATCTTGTTCACCAAGATCCTAAAGGCCGATAGCAAGCGTACCCTAAAGGAAAGAATCAACAATATTGATAGGATGTTCATGCGGTTCAGTACCGATTATCTGGAACATCAAGACATCTACTATGACCCTGAGTCCTATGATTCCTTCAACATATACCATCTAGAAACTTCCTTGTACTGCATTTGTATTGGAAAGGAAAGGGAACTGATTTGGAGGGGTAATATAGACGTAACCGAATCCCCAAAGGTTGAAAAGACCATTGATGCCTACATCAAGCTGATCACCGATGAGATGGAGCGACAGGATATCATTTTTTATTAACCCAATCCAAGGGCATCCAGCACTCCTAAAATATCCAGGATAATACAAACGGGAATCGCGATCAGGATAATAACCAGGACAAAGACCATGAACCGCAAGAAAGCAACCATGAGTTTATTGCCAAAAGAAACTTCATCAGTCATAATAGTGTAATTTCCTATCAAGGTAAGGAATTATTCAGGTAACTGTCACGTTCTGTGGATCTATATTCGATTAACGGAATGGTTTTTCGTATGTGTCGTATCCCAATTAAGAAGTCCTGTTCTTTTTTCCGCTGAGCAGTTTTCCCAGTTCCTCTAGACTAGCTCCTTTGGTCTCGGGCATCATAAAAATCACCCAGAACAATTGAAGGACCATCATAAAGGCAAAGAAGATGAAAATGGGCCAAGGATTGTCCTTGAAAATCCCGATTTCTGCATCTAGAAACGTTGGGGTGATCAAGGTGATAAGGGCAGCGAACACCCAGTGGGTTCCGGTTCCCCATGACTGGCCATAGGAGCGCACTTTGTTCGGGAATATCTCGGAAATGAACACCCATATCACGGCACCTTGTCCAACAGCATGCGATGCAATGAAAATAAGGATGAAAATGAGGAGTAGCACCGAGCTGGCACCGGAATAAAAACACCACGCCACCATGGAAAGACTAATGATATAGCCGATGGAACCCATGTATAGCAATTGTTTGCGTCCCAGCTTGTCTATCAGGGAGATTCCCACGAAAGTGAAAATAAGGTTGATGATGCCGATGGATATGGAGCTGAAAAGCGATTCCCCCGAAGCCAATCCAGCACGCTCCAATATTTCCGGCGCGTAGTACAGTACAAAGTTGATTCCCGAAAGCTGATTGAAGGCAGCGATCAAAAAGGCTAGAATAAGCGGTCGGTTGTATTTGCCCGAAAAAAGGTTGTCCTTTTGTTTTTGTGTGGTTTCCTGAAGGGACACCTTTATCTGGGTAAGATGGACAGTGGCCTGATCTTGATCAATACCCAATAAAGTCAAAGAACGTAGAACGATGGCCTCTTTATGGTCTTTGAGTAAAAGCCATCTGGGGCTATGGGGAATCTTAAGGACCATAAGGGTGTATATCAGTGCGGGAAGTCCCTCAATGCCCAACATCCATCGCCAAGCGACATCTTCGTTGAAAATAGCCCCGATCAAAGAATTGGAGATGAACGCGATCAATATTCCAAAGACAATATTGAATTGATAGAGTGCAGTAAGCCTTCCGCGGTTTTCCGGGGTCGATATTTCAGAAATGTACACAGGTGCCGCCACCGATGAGATGCCCACACCAACACCGCCAATGAACCTGAAGAAGGAAAAACTATAAGCTTCAGGAGCCAAGGCGGAACCAATCGCAGAGATAAAGTAGAGTGCTCCGACCCAGAACAAGGTTTTTTTCCGTCCCCATCGGTCACAGGGAATACCACCCAAAAGAGAGCCCAAAACTGTTCCCCAAAGCGCCATGGACATGATAAAAATACCATGGAAGGTAAAAATGGAATCCCCCAAAAACCAATTGGTGCCCCATAGGTCCTTTATGGGTTGGTTGGCCCCGGAAATGACCACAGTGTCAAATCCAAATAGAAAACCGGCCAAAGCAGCGGTCAAAGAGATTCTGAAAATGCGTTTGTCCATATGGGTCAGTTTTAGCTAAAACTAACCAAAAAAAATTAAAGTATTTGGTCTATGTGCTCCATAATCAATGGAGTAGCCCCTACGTTTTGGGTGATGTAGGTCGAGTTGATTTTTCCTGTATTTTCCAAAACATCAGGATTTTCGAGGAAGCGGTCCAAAGTGGTCTTGAGTTCACTTGATGAGGATACTGGAAGTACTCCCTTCAAGTCCACAAGATCTTCAGCTTCTTTAAAGCCTTTGTAGTTGGGGCCAATGACTACGGGTATACCATAAACTGCGGGTTCCAAGGTGTTGTGTAGCCCCGTGGCGAAGCCTCCTCCCACATAGGCCATCTGGGCATAACTGTAAATTTTGGTGAGTAGCCCAATGGTGTCAATGATCAGCACATCAAAATCCATAAGATTCTGGTTGTCAATGTTGGAATAGCAGATGGTTTTTTTGGAAATGGACTCCAATAGTTGCTCAATATGGTCTGGTTTTATTTTGTGCGGAGCAAGCACAAATTTCACCCCTTTATCCGAAGAGTTGATATAATCTACCAAAATTTTCTCGTCTTCCGGCCAAGTACTTCCCGCTACCAAACAAGGTTGGTTTCCTTTGAATTGTTCCATAAAATCTAGATGGTTATCCCGGTTAAGAATTTCATATACTCGGTCAAACCGGGTGTCGCCACTCACCGTACTATTGGCAAAACCAATGGACTGCAATAAGGTTTTTGAGGTGTCATCCTGAACAAAAAAATGGGAAAAACTATGCAAGCTGTTCCGCATAAAACCGCCATAGGGTTTAAAAAAAACCTGTCGCTTGGAGAATATGGCAGAAACCAACAAAGTGGGAATCTTCCGTTGTCGTAGTTGGTGCAAGTAGTTGGGCCAAATTTCATACTTGATGAAAATGGCCATGACCGGATTCACCAGATCCACAAATTGCGATGCATTGGAACGGGTGTCCATGGGGAGGTATACCACCACATCGGCGGCAGAAGTATTTTTTTTCACCTCATAACCGGAAGGGGAAAAAAAGGAAAGCACAAGTTTGTGGTTAGGATATTGCTGCCGCAATTGCTCCAAAATGGGCAATCCCTGTTCAAACTCGCCCAGCGAGGCTACGTGCATCCAGATGCATTTGGAATTGGGGGTGATGGAGGACCGTAGTTGGTCAAAGGTGTTTTTTCGACCCGAAACAAATAGTCTCATCTTGGGTTGGAACAATGCAATGCCCTTCAGGACCAACCAAGAAAGATGCGTTAGGATGTTATAGATAAAGCGTAGGAACAACATATTTTGCTAAAATACATTCTTTCGGGAATAGCACATTATGGGATCTTTATTTCTTAATTTTGAACCATAACTTATCAGCATGAAAAAAATACAGATGGTCGACCTCCAAGGCCAATACCAAGGCATTAAGAATGAGGTCAACGATTCCATAGCCGAAATCTTGGATTCTTCGGCATTTATCAACGGTCCGCACGTGCATGCCTTTCAAAAGGAACTGGAGGGATACTTGGGGGTAAAACATGTAATTCCATGTGCCAATGGCACGGACGCCCTTCAAATTTGCATGATGGGATTGGGGTTGCAGCCCGGAGACGAAGTAATCACGGCCGATTTTACCTTTGCAGCCACCGTTGAGGTGATCGCCCTTTTGAATCTTACACCTGTTTTGGTGGATGTGGAACCCGATACCTTCAATATTGATGTCAAGGCCGTGGAAAGGGCCATTACCCCAAAGACCAAGGCCATTGTACCAGTGCACTTGTTTGGCCAATGTGCCAACATGGATGCTTTAATGGATTTGGCCCAAAAACATGATTTATATGTGATTGAAGACAATGCCCAGGCCATTGGAGCTACATATATTTCAGCGGATGGGAAAAAACAAAAGGCGGGAACCATAGGTCATGTGGCATCGACTTCCTTCTTTCCATCAAAGAATTTGGGCTGTTATGGCGATGGTGGCGCCATCTTTACCAATGATGATGAGTTGGCCCATACCTTAAGGGGCATGGTAAACCATGGGATGTACACAAGGTATTATCATGATGTGGTAGGGGTAAACTCACGGTTGGATTCCATACAAGCGGCCGTGTTAAGGGCAAAACTCCCAAAATTGGATACTTACAATAAGAGGCGTTGGGAAGCCGCATCCAAGTATTCCAAAGCCTTTCAGGGGCAAGAGCATATTGTGGCTCCCAAGATTGTCTGCGGATGTGATGATGGTCAAAATGTATGTGATTGTCATGTGTTCCATCAATACACCTTGAAGATTTTGAACGGTAAAAGGGATGGATTGGTGCAACATTTAAACGATAACAACGTTCCATGTGGAGTGTATTATCCAGTTCCCTTGCATAAGCAGAAGGCGTATGCGGATACCCGGTACAATGAAGCCGATTTTCCAGTCACCAATCAATTGGTGAATGAGGTGATATCGCTTCCAATGCATACCGAGCTGGATGATGAGCAAATCCAATTTATAACCGATTTGGTTATAGATTTCGTAAACCGTTAAACATGAAGATACTGGTAACAGGAGGATTGGGATACATAGGTTCCCATACTGTTGTTGAATTGCAGAACGAAGGTTTTGAAGTGGTGGTGATAGACAACCTCTCCAACTCTTCCCTAAATGTTTTGGATGGTATTGAAGCCATCACGGGAAAGAAACCCATTTTTGAGGAGCTGGATCTTCGGGAAAAGACCAAGGTGCAGGATTTTTTCAAAAGACATGATGATGTTGCAGGTGTGATTCATTTTGCGGCATCCAAAGCTGTGGGGGAAAGTATGGAAAAGCCCTTGCTCTATTACGAGAACAATCTTGGGGTTTTGGTGTATATTCTTCAAGAATTGATCAAGAAGAAGAACGCCAGTTTCATTTTTAGTTCCTCTTGTACCGTATACGGCGAAGCCGATGAGATGCCCATTACGGAAGATGCTCCTGTTAAATCGGCGGAGTCACCATATGGAAACACAAAACAGGTTGGGGAAGAGGTCATATCCGATACGTGTCGGGTAAACCCCAATTTGAAAGCTATAGCGCTCCGTTATTTTAACCCTATTGGGGCACATCCGTCGACCCAAATAGGGGAACTTCCTATTGGGGTGCCGCAGAATTTGGTGCCCTATATCACCCAAACGGGTGTTGGACTAAGGGAGCAACTGTCCGTGTTTGGGGATGATTACCCAACAAAAGATGGAACCTGTATCCGGGATTATATTCATGTGGTGGATTTGGCCAAGGCCCATGTCATTTCCCTGCAGCGATTGATCAAAGGCGATAACCAAGAAAATTATGAGGTCTTTAATCTGGGTACCGGAAAAGGAAGTTCAGTGTTGGAAGTGATTCAAAGTTTTGAGCGTGTGTCAGGGAAGTCCTTGAATTATACAATAGAGGACAGAAGGTCTGGTGATGTGGTACAGGCTTATGCAAACACCCAAAAAGCGAATGAGGTTTTGGGCTGGAAAGCCAAGTCAACATTGGATGAAGCCATGAAATCTGCCTGGGATTGGGAGTGTAAAATCAGAAGTTGAAAAATTTTATCTCAATAATAAAGCCTGTCTTTTGACGGGCTTTTTTTGGTTAAGGCCCAATGGTTTCGTTTTTAGGTTATCATGCAAGGGATGCTTACATTAGTCAAACTAATTGACTAAACTTTTTGAAAATGAAAAAACTTATCTTCCTTTCTCTCTTACTTTTTGGTACTGTGGCACTGGCTCAGGAAACCTACCTCCATTGTGGTCGCCTATTGGATGTGAAATCGGGTAAAATGCTCTCGGAAAAAACCATAGTGGTTTCTGGAAATTCAATCAAATCCATTGAAAATGGATACAAAACTGGTGGCGCGCAAGATGTGGTCGTGGACTTAAAGGACAAGACCGTGCTTCCCGGTTTCATTGATATGCATGTGCACATTGAAGGACAATCCAGCCCCAATACCTACATCCAAAGATTTACCCTGAATGATGCCGATGTGGCCTTTCAATCCACCGTGTATGCCAAGAACACTTTGATGGCAGGATTTACCACAGTTCGTGACTTGGGAGGAAGCGGAGTGAACATTGCACTTCGAAATGCCATAAACAAAGGAGTTATCGTAGGGCCTAGAATTTTTACCGCCGGTAAGGCCATAGGGACAACCGGTGGCCATGCAGACCCGACCAATGGCATGAAAAAAGATTTGATGGGAGATCCCGGCCCCAAAGAAGGTGTGGTGAATTCGGAAGAAGACGGTAAAAAGGCGGTAAGACAACGCTATAAAGATGGGGCGGATGTCATTAAGATCACCGCTACCGGAGGTGTGCTCAGTGTGGCCAAGAGTGGACAGAATCCGCAGTTTACCATTGAAGAGATAAAGGCGATAACAGAGACTGCCAAAGACTACAATATGCTTACGGCGGCCCATGCCCATGGTGATGAAGGGATGCGAAGGGCTATTTTGGGAGGTATTAAAACGATAGAACATGGTACCCTGATGAGTGAGGGAACCATGGACCTTATGGTGAAACACAATACGTTTTTGGTGCCTACGATCACCGCTGGAAAGGAAGTGACCGAGAATGCCAAAAAACCTGGATACTTCCCTGATGTGGTGGCCAAGAAAGCCAGTGAGATAGGACCAAAGATCCAGGCCACCTTTCAGCTTGCCTATAAAAAAGGAGTGCCTATTGCCTTTGGGACCGATGCGGCCGTTTTTCCACATGGGGAGAATGCAAGGGAGTTTGTATATATGGTAGAGGCCGGGATGCCCGTGGTAGAGGCGATCAAGTCTGCGACCATAACCAATGCCGAACTTTTGGGAATGGGAGATAATCTTGGGCAACTTAAAGCCGGTTTTTTGGCTGATATCGTGGCCGTGGACGAGAACCCTGAGGATGATGTGAATACGTTGAGGAATGTGGTTTTTGTGATGAAAGAAGGGAAAATATTCAAGTCCGAGTAAATCCTTTTTAACGGATTGGACGTACATACCATATGCTGTCCAACTTTAACAACAGTCTGGAACTATTGGAAGTGGCCCAAAAGGAGCAGCTGTACCAAAACCTTTTGGTGCAGCTGGAAAAGGATTTTGGTTTGGCCAACATATCATTGAAGATTCATAAGGACATTGCACCTTCCGAGCTGAAAAGCCTTCTGCATGAGAAAATCTATGTGCTCATGGTGGAAAAGTTTTCGGAATACCTCAATCTACTTTATGTGGTGGATATTCCGGAGGAGGCGGTTCGCAATATGCCCCTTTCTGATGTGGTTGACCTGTCCGCTGAAGTATCGTTCCTGCTTTTGAAAAGGGAATGGCAGAAAGTTTGGTACAAGCATAAATATAACACCTAAAACTTTTTTTTGATTAAATGCAACTTTGTAGGCCAACTGTTGTATTTGTTGTATTTTTGATAAAATTTTTAGATAGGTTTTTAGCTATTAGCTGTCCATGGACAAATATTCATTTTTAAACGCAGCGCACACCTCATTTTTTGCGGAGCTGTACGATAAATATCTTACGAACCCCGATAGTGTGGAGCCCAGTTGGAGGGCTTTTTTTCAAGGATTTGATTTCGGAATGGAAAGTTCCTTGGAAGATTTGGGGATTGATTCAGGCAATACCGGCACGGTAATCTTAGCCAATGGAAAACAGGTGGAAATGCCCGAGACCCTCCAAAAGGAGTTTCAGGTCATCCGCTTGATTGATGGCTACCGTTCCCGGGGCCACCTCTTTACCAAGACCAATCCGGTCAGGGAAAGACGTAAATATGAGCCCACTTTGGACATTGTCAACTTTGGCTTGTCCGAGGCGGATATGGGGACTGTTTTTGATGCCGGGAAAATTCTGGGTATAGGGTCTGCCTCTTTGAAGGAGATCATTGCCCATTTGGAGCGCATCTATTGCGATTCCATTGGGGTGGAGTACATGTACATCCGTACCCCGGAACGCATTCAGTGGATTCAGGATTGGCTCAACGTAAACGATAACCATCCCAATTTCAGTCCGGAAGAAAAGAAGAGTATTCTCAGGAAGTTGAATGAAGCGGTTTCCTTTGAAAGCTTTTTGCATACCAAATATGTAGGACAGAAACGATTCTCCCTTGAAGGTGGTGAGTCTTTGATTCCTGCTTTGGATGTCATCATTGAAAAAGCTGCGGACAGTGGGGTAAAACAATTTGTGATGGGAATGGCCCACCGTGGTCGTTTGAACGTGTTGACCAACATCTTTGGAAAATCCCCAAGGGACATTTTCAGTGAGTTCGACGGAAAGGACTACGAAGAAACCATTTTTGATGGGGATGTGAAATATCACCTCGGATGGACTTCCAAGCGGGAGACCGATTCAGGGAAAATGGTGAACATGAACATTGCACCCAACCCTTCGCACTTGGAAACCGTGAATGCCATTGTAGAGGGGATAACCCGTGCAAAGCAAGATCGTGACCATGCCGACAATGTATCGGAAGTGTTGCCTATTTTGGTGCATGGCGATGCAGCTTTTGCAGCTCAGGGCGTGGTGTATGAAATCATACAAATGGCCCGTTTGGATGGCTATGCCACCGGAGGGACCATTCATATTGTAGTGAATAACCAGATCGGGTTTACCACCAATTATCTGGATGCCCGTTCCTCAACCTATTGTACCGATGTGGGCAAGGTTACCCTATCCCCCGTATTGCACGTCAATGCGGATGATGCCGAAGCTGTGGTCCATGCCTCTATTTTTGCATTGGAGTATAGAATGAGATACAAGCGCGATATTTTCTTGGATCTGTTGGGCTATCGAAAATATGGGCATAATGAAGGGGATGAACCAAAGTTCACCCAACCTTTGTTGTATAAATCCATATCCAAGCACCAGAACCCAAGGGATATTTATGCGGAGAGATTGATTGCTGAGGGCATCATTGATAAAGACTACGTTAAAAATCTCGAGGAAGAATATAAAAAGAACTTGGAGGAAGATCTTTTGGATTCCAGAAAGATTGAGAAAACAAGAATAACCCCTTTCATGCAAGATGAATGGGAAGGGTTTGGCCAAGTGACCGAGGAGACCATGTTGGAAACCATGGATACTTCGTACAACTTGGAAAAATTGACGGAGATTGCCCGAAGCATCACCGTGCTTCCCGAAGGAAAAAAATTCCTAAGAAAGCTGGAGCGATTGGTCGAAGCACGGCATAAGATGTACTTTGAGGACAATCAGTTGGATTGGGCCATGGGGGAGCTTTTGGCCTATGGATCTTTGATCGAGGAAGGCTTTGATGTGCGCATGTCCGGCCAAGATGTGGAGCGGGGTACTTTTTCGCACCGTCATGCCGTGATCAAAACCGAGATGCATGAGGAAGAGGTAACTTTGTTGAACGAACTTGGGGACAACCAAAATGGGAAGTTCCATATCTATAATTCCCTGCTATCGGAATATGCGGTAATGGGCTTTGACTATGGGTATGCCATGGCAAGTCCCAAGACCCTTGCCATTTGGGAGGCCCAATTTGGGGATTTCAGTAACGGGGCTCAGATCATTATAGACCAATACCTATCTTCAGCTGAGGATAAGTGGAAGTTGCAGAACGGTTTGGTGCTTTTGTTGCCGCACGGATATGAAGGACAGGGTGCTGAGCACTCCTCAGCGCGAATGGAGCGCTACCTTCAGTTGTGTGCCAAGGACAATATGTATGTGGCGGATGTCACCACCCCGGCCAACCTGTTCCACCTGCTTCGTAGGCAGATGAAGGCCGATTACAGAAAACCGTTGGTGGTATTCACGCCAAAGAGTTTGTTGCGTCATCCTAAAGTGGTTTCCTCCAAAGAGGAAATGGCCAATGGAAGTTTCCAAATGGTGATCGATGATAGCGAAGCAAGTGCAGCCAAAGTAAAAACATTGGTGTTCTGTACCGGAAAGTTCTATTACGATCTTTTGGACAAACGGGAAGAATTGAAACGGGACGATGTGGCCTTGGTGCGTGTGGAGCAGTTGTTCCCATTGCCAACTGCTGAAATGCAGAAGGTCATCAAGAAATATAAAAATGCGGACGACATTGTTTGGGCCCAGGAAGAACCGAGGAACATGGGGGCTTGGGGGCACATGCTGATGCATTTTGACGAAGCCAAACAATTTAGGGTGGCCTCACGTAGATTTTATGGAGCTCCCGCTGCGGGAAGTGCGGTGCGTTCCCAAAGACGTCATGCCCAAGTGTTGGAGTATGTCTTTGATAAGAGTAAGGACAATATGTTAATTCGATAATAAAGTATAAACGCGTATAGCATGGTATTAGAAATGAAAGTTCCCTCTCCTGGGGAATCCATTACAGAGGTTGAGATAGCCGAATGGTTGGTCGAGGATGGAGATTATGTGGAAAAGGATCAAGCCATTGCAGAGGTTGACTCGGACAAGGCAACATTGGAGCTTCCTGCGGAAGAAAGTGGAATTATTACCCTAAAGGCCGAAGTTGGGGATGCCGTGGCCGTAGGTGAAGTGGTGTGTCTTATCGATACCAGCGCCGAAAAACCTGAAGGGAGTGCTCCAAAGGCAGAAGCTAAAGAGGAGTCTAAAAAAGAGGAGCCCAAAGCGGAGCCAAAAAAGGCAGAGCCTGCCAAGGAAACCTATGCTTCAGGAACGCCTTCACCGGCAGCCAAGAAAATCTTGGATGAAAAGGGTATTCAGCCTTCATCCGTTTCCGGTTCGGGAAGGGATGGTCGCATTACCAAGGAAGATGCTGTGCAAGCGGTTCCGTCCATGGGTACGCCCACCGGAGGAAGTAGGGGAGAGACCCGCTCCAAACTTTCCATGCTGCGTAGAAAAGTAGCGGAGCGTTTGGTTTCCGCCAAAAACGAAACCGCGATGTTGACCACCTTCAATGAAGTGGATATGTCGCCCATCTTTGAATTGCGCAAGCAGTACAAAGAAGAATTCAAGGATAAACATGGTGTAAGTTTGGGCTTTATGTCCTTCTTTACCAAAGCGGTGATCCGAGCGTTGCAAATGTACCCTGCGGTAAACTCCATGATCGATGGAAAGGAAATGATCACCTATGATTTCTGTGATATCAGTATTGCGGTTTCCGGACCCAAGGGTCTTATGGTTCCTGTAATCCGAAATGCGGAGAACCTAACCTTTAGAGGTGTGGAAGCTGAGGTGAAACGTTTGGCTATTCGTGCTAGGGAAGGTGAGATTACGGTAGATGAAATGACCGGCGGAACCTTTACCATTACCAATGGCGGGGTGTTCGGTTCCATGTTGTCCACACCTATCATCAACCCACCACAAAGTGGAATCTTGGGAATGCACAACATTGTGGAGCGTCCTATTGTAAGGGATGGCGGTATTGTTATTGCCCCAATTATGTATGTGGCCCTATCCTATGACCATAGGATCATAGATGGAAAAGAATCCGTTGGTTTCTTGGTGGCGGTCAAGGAAGCTTTGGAAAGCCCGGTAGAGCTGTTGATGGATGGTGATGTGAAGAAAGCTTTGGAGCTATAAATTTGTCACCTCGAGCGCAGTCGAGAGGTCTTAAAATAACAGCCTTTACTTTTTTAAGTAGAGGCTTTTTTTATCATAATCAATTACCGCTTTTCCCTTTTTAAGGATATCAGCCCCAATGATACCGTCCACTGGCAATGCATTGTGGGAGGTAAGGGCCTTGTTTACATGGACCAGGTCAAAGAGGACTATCTTGAGTCGGCTTTTTTTCCAATCCCCTATCTTGATTTTATTTTTGGTGGAGACCAAGGTTTCCATTTCGGTAGCCCCGGCTCCCGCAGCTTTTACATCCGAAGCTTCGGACACCATATTGAAAAAAGCTGTTTTGTCCATTCCTACGCAGGTGTTTGAAGCGCCTGTGTCCAAAATGAATCTGCCGGTGACCCCATTGATTTTGGCGGCAATTTCAAAATGGTTGGTCTCGGTGAGGGTTAAGGGTATCTTGGTGTAGCTTTTGGTTTTGAGAAACTTTTTGAGTGACGCCATGGTATTGATGGGATGATGTGATCTTTAACGCAATCAATGAATGCTAACGTTTTATTAAGGCACAAAGTTTTGGGGCATCTAAGATAAGTCTATTTTTGCGATATGATCATAACCGATACCCATACCCATTTATATAGTGAGGCCTTTGAAGGGGATAGGGATGAAATGATGCGGCGTGCCCTCGATGCCGGGGTGGAACGCTTTTTTATTCCTGCCATCGATTCAACCTATACCCAGTCCATGTTGGATTTGGAATCCAATTATCCCCAAAATGTATTTTTGATGATGGGATTGCATCCTACCCATGTCAAGGAAAACTATAAGGAAGAGCTGGTCCATGTGGAGGAATGGATCTCCAAGCGGAAGTTTTATGCTGTGGGGGAAATCGGTATAGACCTGTATTGGGACAAGACATTTTTAAAACAGCAGCAAGAGGCATTTGTATATCAGATCCGTTTGGCCAAAAAGCACCAATTGCCCATTGTGATCCATTGCCGGGAGGCTTTTGATGAAATCTTTGAGATTTTGGAACAGGAAAAGGAGAGTGGTCTGTATGGGATTTTTCATTGTTTTACGGGAACTTTGGAACAAGCGCATCAAGCCATTTCCTATGGAATGAAGTTGGGGATTGGGGGAGTGGCCACGTTCAAGAATGGAAAAATCGACCAGTTTTTAGGTCAAATTGATTTGGAGCACATCGTTTTGGAGACCGACTCGCCTTATTTAGCGCCGGTTCCCTTTAGGGGAAAGCGGAATGAAAGTGCTTATATTGTCAAGGTATTGGAGAAACTGTCCCTGATATATGGGAAATCCATTGAGGAACTTGCGGAGATTACCACGGAGAATTCCAAAAACGTATTTGGCATATAACCCATGAAGGAAAAAAACCATATTCTGCTGATCTATACCGGGGGTACCATCGGTATGGTCAAGGATTATGAGACCGGGGCCTTGAGAGCTTTCAATTTTGAGGAGCTGATCAAGAACATTCCCGAACTGAACCAGTTGGATTGTACGTTAACAGGTATATCCTTTGAAAAGCCCATTGATTCTTCCAATATGAACCCTACGTATTGGGCGCAGATAGCTTCCATGATAGAGGAGCATTATGCCATGTATGATGGCTTTGTGGTGCTGCATGGCAGCGATACCATGAGTTATTCTGCATCGGCTTTGAGCTTTATGTTGGAGAACCTGGCCAAGCCCGTGATTTTTACAGGATCCCAATTGCCCATAGGGGATTTGCGTACAGATGCCAAGGAGAATCTGATCACCTCCATCCAAATTGCGGCCCTTAGGGAGAAAGGTAAGGCTGTGGTGCAGGAGGTGGGACTGTATTTTGAATACAAGCTGTACCGTGCCAATAGGACCACCAAGATCAACGCGGAACATTTTGAGGCATTCGCTTCCTTGAACCATCCACCTTTGGTGGAATCGGGTGTGCACCTGAATGTGCATTATGCCAACCTATTGCCTAAAATTTCCAAACATAAGGCCTTGCAGGTCCATAAGACCATGGATGATCATGTGGCCATCTTGAAACTATTTCCCGGACTTAACAAAGAAGTCTTGCAATCGGTCTTGAACATTCCCGGTCTTAAGGCGCTTGTTTTGGAAACCTATGGGGCCGGAAATGCTCCAATGGATGCATGGTTTTTGGATGAATTAAGAATTGCCATAAAAAAGGGTTTACATGTTATTAATGTAACTCAGTGCTCTGGGGGCAGCGTATCCATGGGTCATTATGAGACCAGCGAAAAGCTTCGGGAAATGCAACTGGTTAATGGAAAGGATATTACAACAGAGGCGGCCATAACCAAGGCCATGTACCTATTGGGGACTGGTGTTTCGGGCAAATTGTTCAAAACTATTTTTGAAACCTCACTACGCGGTGAAATGCTGTAAAATTAACGTGTCAAATTTCTAAAACTGATTATTTTTTCGTTTATTGGTCGACCCAATTGGGAAAATAGAGAGGTGGCCGAGTGGTCGAAGGCGCACGCCTGGAAAGTGTGTATACACCAAAAGTGTATCGAGGGTTCGAATCCCTTCCTCTCTGCTAGGTATTTTAATTTTTCAATTATAAAATTTTTATATCTTTAACATTATTAACTAACTAAATTTAAGTTTGAGAAAAATGAAAAAAGTATCCTTTACTCTGGCTGCTGCCGGAATGTTTGTTTTGGGAACAACAACTGCATCGGCTGCCATGTTGCAAGAAGAAGCTGCTGCTGAAGCCAGCAAAGGTTTCACCCAAGTATTGAAAGAACAGTTTATCCAAGGGGGTCCTGCCTTCATGGGTATCGTATTGCTTTGTTTGATATTGGGATTGGCTGTTGCCATTGAAAGAATTATTTATTTGAATTTGGCTACCACAAACTCTGCCAAGCTTAAGCAACAAGTTGAAGATGCCTTGGCTTCCGGTGGTGTTGAAGCGGCCAAAGAAGTATGTAGAAATACAAAAGGTCCTGTTGCTTCCATCTTCTACCAAGGTTTGGATAGAGCTGGAGAAGGTTTGGAATCTGCAGAAAAAGCTGTTGTGGCTTATGGAGGGGTTCAAATGGGACAGTTGGAGAAAAACGTTTCTTGGTTGTCTCTATTTATCGCTATTGCTCCTATGCTTGGGTTCATGGGTACGGTAATCGGTATGATTCAGGCCTTCCAGAAAATCGCGGCTGTGGGTAACTTGAGCGCATCTTTGATCGCCGGTGATATCCAGGTAGCATTGTTGACCACGGTATTTGGTCTTATTGTTGCGATCATCCTTCAGATTTTCTATAACTATATCATTGCTAAAATCGATAGTATCGTAAACGACATGGAAGATTCCTCCATATCATTGATTGATATGTTGGCAGCTCACAAGAAATAATTACGAAACCAAAAACTATCGAGAATCATGAATAAAGTAATAAAAATAGCACTCATTGTCATCGGGTTGGTAGCGGCCGTTCTTTGGTTCTCTTTGCCTTCTGCTGATGACCCAGGTGCCATCAATAGTGGTGCCATGAACTTCATGTTCATCATCATGTACATCTTGTTGGCCATTGCAGTGGTGTCAGCGGTATTTTTCGGATTGAAAAAACTGCTTACTACTCCTGGAAGTATTAAGAAAGCCCTGTTCGCCATCGGTGGACTGGCTATAGTAGTAGCAGTATCTTATGGACTTTCCTCCAACAACATGGCTGTAGTTGAAGCTATGTCTTCAAGAGGTATAGAAACTACTGAGGGTACTGTAAAGAATATTGGAATGGGACTAAATGTCTTCTTCATCCTAACGGTAGTGGCCGTACTTCTTATGGTGTTGCCAGGGTTGAAGAAAATGTTCGTCAAGTAAAAAGCTGAATTATGCCTAGAAGAAAAGGAGCACCGGAAGTAAATGCCGGTTCCATGGCGGATATTGCGTTCCTCTTGCTGATCTTTTTCTTGGTTACCACAACCATTGAAACAGATGCAGGTTTGGATCGTATGTTGCCGCCCATAGAGCCGCCAGAAACGGACGTAATCATTAGACAGAAGAACATTTTTACGGTTAATATCAATAAAAATGGACAGCTGTTGGTGGAAGATGAGCTGATGAACCTGAAGGACTTGAGGAAGGCTGCAACAGCATTCTTGGAGAACAATGCCGACGGTTCCTGTAGCTATTGCAAGGGAAGAAAGGATGCAGCTTCATCCGATAATCCAACAAAAGCCATCATCTCTTTGAAGAATGACAGGGAGACCAAATACAGTACCTACATTACCGTACAGAACGAGTTGGTAGGTGCCTATAACGATTTGCGTAACCGTGAGGCCCAACGTTTATTCAACAGGGACTTTACAGAGATGGAATCTGAGTACCTTAACCCAGAAACTCCCACTGCAACGCGGGACGATTTGAAGGATAAGGTGAAACGTATTCAGGATATGTTTCCACAGAAACTATCCGAAGCGGAAACATCAACCAATTAAAACTAGAATTTAATATGGCTAAGTTTACAAAAAAGAAAGATGGGGATTTGCCAGCGGTATCTACCGCGTCACTTCCAGATATTGTCTTTATGTTGCTGTTCTTTTTTATGACGGTAACAACCATGAAAGATAGTTCCCTATTGGTTGAGAATACACTTCCCAATGCAACTGAAATCAAAAAGTTGGAGAAAAAGGATCGTGTGATCTATATCTACGTTGGAAAGCCTACCCAAGAATACCAAAGTGTTTTTGGAACTGAACCAAGGATTCAATTGAATGACAAGTTTGCGAATGTAGACGAGGTTGGATCTTACATCTTGGCCGAACGCGCCAAGAAACCACAGGAACTTCAAAATGTATTGACTACTGCTCTAAAGGTTGATAAGAACGCCAATATGGGTCTTATCACCGATATTAAACAACAACTAAGAGAAGTTAATGCCCTTAAGGTCAATTATACGACCTATGAAGGGGATGCGTTTAATAACTTGCAGTAAACAATAACTTAGATTTAGTGGGAAACGCTCCAAATTGTAAGATTTGGGGCGTTTTTTGTTTGTAGGGAACTTCCCTTTCTCTGTTTTGGAATAGTTGTTGTGATGTATGTTCCTGAGAACCAAGAATTCAGTTGAACAATAAAATTGCCCATATGAATGAAGTGGGTCCCTATGTTTTACAGGAAAGGAACTGGCACAAAAGCCCGATGCCATTCGAAACCTGGTCACCGTTTCCCTTAAAATAGATAAGGATGTAAATGTTGGGGTGGTGTCAGATATAAAGGAGGAACTGCGTAAAGTCAACCTGCTTAAGGTAAACTATACCGTCTTCCAAGGAAATCCATTATAGGGAAAACTTTGCGGAAAAGAGTAGAGTCAAAAACAATCCAAATGTGTAATTTGGGTTGTTTTTTATTTTGGAGAGCATTGTAATGAAGCAGTATGTAGTTTTGACCCTATTGTCGTTTTCCTTTTTTGTGGCACAATCACAAGAAGTACAGGATTCCATTGTGGATGTAAATAGGCGCTATCTGGAAGATCAATTTTATATCGGGTTGGGGTACAACCTCCTGTTCAATAGACCGGAAAATACCGTACAGCGTAACCTTTCCTATAACCTTCAGGCCGGCTTTATCAAAGATATCCCGCTTAATTATAGAAGGAATGTAGGCTTGGGAATTGGTGTGGGGTATGCGGTAAACTCCTACTACAGCAACATTGTGGCTACCGAGACAAACAATATTGTTTCCTATGAGGTCATGGATCAAGCCGATTTTAACCGCAGCAAACTGGAAACCCATGCCGTTGAGTTTCCTTTGGAATTGAGATGGAGGACCTCGACGGTTGAAGAATATAAGTTCTGGCGTATTTATGCCGGCGTTAAATTGGGGTATGTGTTTTCAGGGAGGTCCAAATTGGTCATGGAAGGTGGTTCAACCAGTTTTTCCAATGACGATATCCAGCCTTTCCAATATGGGCTAATGTTCAACTTTGGATACAATACCTGGAATATCCATGCCTACTATGGTCTAAGTCCCTTACTGGAAGAAACCGCTCAACTACCGTCTGGGGAAAGAATAGATACAAGAGTGCTTCGTATTGGTTTAATCTTCTACATTCTATAGCCAATACTTTAAAATGATCAGTTGGGAGCAGACTCCTACAAGGAATCCTATCAGTAATTCAGCTTTGTTGTGGGCCTGTAGATACAATCGTGAAGTGGCCACCAATCCCGTACATAGGGTAAAAATACTAATGGCCAAGGTAATGTTTACTTCAAAATGGATGCTAAGCCCGATCATGAACATTAAAACACTTCCCATGCCCAAAAGGTGCATACTGGTCTTAAACTTCAGGAAAAGGAGGATAAGGGCTGTTGCCGTGGCGGTGAGCAAGCCTATAAAGAAGTAGAATAGCTCATGTACGTAATTGTTGGGGATGACTTTGTACAATATCATCAAAAATAAAGCACAACTAATATAGAGCGGATACTTGCGTTCCTGAAGGGTAGGTAGAAAAATGGAATGTATCACTCCCAAATTTTTCAGGATCAGAAAAAAGATGATCGGGATGATTACGGTGAGGATAAAAATGGGTAGGATGTTCCCGCTTTGAATCTCCAAAGTGCTGTAAGGAGCTACTAAAAAATAGAGTATGGTTCCTCCTACAGGGATGAACAGTGGGTGAAAAAGGTAGGAGACAATGTTGAAGAAGTGGCGCATTAGATTTCCTTTCTTAACCTGGCCACCGGGATGCCCAATTGTTCCCTGTACTTGGCCACGGTTCTTCGAGCTATGGGGTAGCCACGCTCTTTAAGGATTTTTGCCAGTTTATCATCCGTTAACGGCTTTTTCTTTTCCTCATCGCCAATAACGGTCTCCAATATTTTTTTGATTTCTTTGGTGGATACATCTTCTCCTTGCTCATTCTTCATGGCTTCGGAAAAGTAGTCCTTGATAAGTTTGGTCCCATAAGGTGTATCCACATATTTACTGTTGGCCACACGTGAAACCGTGGAAACGTCCATGTCTATTTGGTCTGCAATGTCCTTAAGAATCATGGGGCGCAATTTTCGTTCATCACCGGTCAAAAAATATTCTTTTTGATAGTTCATGATGGTGCTCATGGTCACAAACAGGGTTTGCTGTCGCTGTTTAATGGCATCAATGAACCACTTGGCCGCATCCAACTTTTGCTTGATGAAGAGCACGGTATCCTTCTGTGATTTTGATTTTTCCTTGGAATCCTTATACCCTTGGAGCATGTTGTTGTACTCTTTGGAAACATGCAGTTCAGGGGCATTTCTGCCGTTTAGGCTAAGTTCCAGTTCCCCGTCCACGATCCGAATGGAAAAGTCGGGGACGATATGTTCGATCATCCGGGTATTGCCCGAATAGGAGCCACCCGGTTTGGGGTTTAGTCTTTCAATTTCGGAAATGGCGGCTTTGAGCTCTTCTTCACTGATGTGGTACTTTTGGATGAGCTTGGCGTAATGCTTTTTGGTGAATTGATCAAACGATTTTTCCAAGATGTTGATGGCCAGTTCAACCGAGGGTTTTTGTTCCTTGCGCTTGAGCTGGATGATCAAGCACTCGTCCAATGATCTTGCAGCTACCCCTGGGGGGTCCAATTCCTGGACCACTTTGAGGACAGATTGAATCTTTTTCTCATCCACATAGATGTTTTGCGTAAAGGCCAAATCATCCATGATGTCGGCAATGGGACGTCTAATATATCCGCTTTCATCCACACTTCCCACCAAGAATTCGGCAATCGCCCATTCCTCATCATCCAGGTAAACCGTGTTGAGTTGGTTGATCAGGTGCTGGTTGAAGGAAGTGCCGGCCGCATACGGAATGCTTTTTTCCTCATCGTCTGCGCTGTAGTTGTTCGTGCGGGTCCTGTAATCCGGGATTTCATCATCGCTCAGATAATCATCAATATTGATATCCTCTGCGGAAATGGTCTCATTGTCCGATGAATCATCGTAGGTGTCCTCATAAACATCATCCATGACATCGCTCTCCGCCTTTCCACTCTCAAGGGCGGGATTCTCCTCCAGTTCCTGCTTCAATCGCTGCTCAAATGCCTGTGTGGGCAATTGAATGAGCTTCATGAGCTGAATCTGCTGGGGAGACAGTTTCTGGGAAAGCTTAAACTGTAGATGTTGTTTTAGCATGGGGATTGATTTACAATCTTCCTACTTATAAATTTAAGAATTCCTTTTAAAACTCTGCATTCTGTGGAGTTCTAGGGTAAGGAATCACGTCCCTGATATTGCCCATGCCTGTGGCAAATTGCACCATTCTTTCAAAACCAAGCCCAAAACCACTGTGTGTGGCCGTGCCAAAACGTCTAAGGTCCAAGTACCACCAAAGCTCTTTTTCATCAATATTCAACGCTTTGATTTTGTCCTGAAGTACATCCAAACGTTCTTCTCGCTGTGAACCTCCCACAATTTCCCCAATACCAGGGAAAAGCACGTCCATGGCACGTACAGTTTTGCCATCTTCGTTCAAACGCATATAGAACGCCTTGATGTTGGCCGGGTAATCAAAAAGGATTACGGGGCATTTAAAATGTTTTTCCACCAAGAAGCGTTCGTGCTCACTCTGTAGGTCGGCACCCCACGCATCAATGGGATATTGGAATTTCTTCTTCTTGTTGGGTTTGCTGTTTCGCAAAATATCGATGGCTTCGGTATAGGAAACCCTTTTAAAGTTGTTCTCGACCACAAACTTCAGTTTCTCGGTCAAGCTCATTTCCGAACGTTCGGCTTGGGGTTTGGATTTCTCCTCATCCAACAAACGTTTTTCCAAAAACTCAAGATCATCGCCACAGTTATCCAATACGTATTGGATGATCCACTTGATGAAGTCTTCGGCCAAATCCATGTTGGCATCCAAATCATTGAAGGCCACTTCAGGCTCGATCATCCAAAACTCGGCCAAGTGTCTGGAGGTATTGGAATTCTCAGCCCTAAAGGTTGGGCCAAAAGTATATACTTTTCCAAGGGCCATGGCATAGGTTTCGGCTTCCAACTGTCCAGATACGGTCAAGTTGGTTTCTTTTCCAAAGAAATCTTCGGAATAGTCTACTTTGCCCTGCTCGTCAACAGGGGGATTCTTGTCATCGAGCGTGGTGACCCGGAACATTTCCCCGGCTCCTTCCGCATCGGAACCCGTAATGATGGGGGCATGCATATAGTAAAAACCATTCTGCTGAAAATAGCTGTGAATGGCAAATGATAGCGCAGAGCGCACCCGCATAACCGCAGAAAAGGTATTGGTGCGTACCCGTAAATGGGCCTTTTCCCGTAAGAACTCCAAGGAGTGCTTTTTGGGTTGAATAGGGTAGGTCTCCGGGTCGGCTGTACCATGGACAAAGACATCTGTTGACTGGATTTCCACACTTTGTCCCTTTCCTTGGCTTTCCACCAAGGTGCCGGATATTTTTAAGGCTGCTCCAGTGCTGATTTGTTTGAGCAAGGTTTCGTCAAAATTTTCAAAATCGACAACGCACTGCAGATTATGTATGGTTGAGCCATCGTTCAAGGCAATAAATCGGTTGCTCCTAAATGTTTTTACCCATCCATTTACTTCAACAGGTTCTCCTACGGGTTGCTTTTCTAGCAATTCTTTTATGGAATAAGACTTCATTGTAAGGCTATCGTAATTTAAGCGGTAAAGATAGGTTTTTGATAAAAAATGAAAGCAATGGAATGGCCTAATTTATAGCTGTTCCGTGGATTATTTGTCCTTGGGGCCGTCCTCTTCCTTGGGCAGAATATCAATTTGAGGCTTTTTAAGGACCTGCTTATTGGCAATGCTTCTTTCCAAAGATAGAAGTAAGGAAGGCAACAAGATCAGGTTGGAAAGCATGGCGAACAACAAGGTGGCCGATACCAGTCCCCCCAAAGCTTTGGTGCCTCCAAAACTGGAGATGATGAACACCGAAAAGCCAAAGAACAATACAATGGAAGTGTAGAACATACTTACCCCGGTTTCGCGCAAAGCCGCATAGACCGATCTTTTGATGTGCCATTTGTGTGCGGCCAATTCTTGGCGGTACTTGGCCAAAAAGTGAATGGTGTCATCAACCGAAATGCCAAAGGCAATACTGAACACCAAAATGGTTGAAGGCTTTATGGGTACACCCAAATACCCCATAACCCCAGCAGTTATGACCAAGGGCAGCAGGTTGGGGACCAAAGAGATGATCACCATCCGGAACGAGCGGAACAGATAGGCCATGAAGAGTGAGATCAATCCGATGGCCAGTGCCAACGAGAGCAATAAATTTTTGACCAGATATTTGGTGCCTTTTAAAAATAGCAACGCCTTTCCGGTCATAAAAACTTTGTATCGTTCGGAAGGGAAAAACTTGTTGATGGCCTGCTGAACATCCCGCTCAATTTCTTCCATACGGTCAATCTTTACATCCTGCATGTAGGTGGTCAGTCGTGCCGTTTGTCCGGTGCTGTCCACAAAGCTTTCCAAAAGATTGCCATTACCCGAAGATTTCCGGGCGGCATCCATGATAAAGGTGTTCTCTTGGGAGGTGGGCAGCTGATAATATTTTGGAATTCCGTTATAAAACGCCTGTTTGGAATATTTGATCAGATCCACCACGGAAAAGGGTCTCGATAGTTCAGGAATTTCGTTAATGGTCGCTCCCAATTCATCCATCCGTTTTAGGGTGGCGGGTTTGATCACTCCATTTTTGCGTTCAGTGTCAACAACAATTTCCATAGGCATGATGCCATCGAACTCCTGTTCAAAAAACTGTATGTCTTTATAAAAGTGGGTGTTTTTTGGAAGGTCTTCAATCCGGCTACCGGTAATCTTGATTTGGTAAATGCCAATAATACTCAAGACCAAAACCGCTACTGTTGTGATATAAACAGCTATTCTGTGGTGCCGTACCATACGCTCCATCCAATTCACAAAAAAGTCCATCCATTTTTTGTTGAGATGCTTTAAGTGCTTGGTTTTGGGAAGCGGCATAAAACTGTAAATGATGGGGATGATCAAAAGGGAAAGAATAAAAATCCCGATAATATTGATGGAGGCCACAATACCGAATTCCTTGAGGAGGTCACTGTCCAAAATAATGAAGGTGGCAAATCCTGATGCTGTGGTTATATTGGTCATTAAAGTGGCATTCCCAATTTTTGAAATGACGCGTTGTAGGGATAAGGCCTGGTTGCCGTGCTTATTGACCTCTTGTTGGTATTTATTGATCAAGAAGATGCAGTTCGGGATTCCGATAACAATGATAAGTGGGGGAATCAGTGCGGTCAAGATGGTAATCTCGTACCGTAGGAGCCCCAAAAAGCCAAAGGCCCACATCACTCCAATGATCACCACACACATGGAAATGAATGTGGCGCGGAAACTACGGAAGAAAAAGAAAAAGATAACCGAAGTGACCAAAAGGGCCGCAACGATAAAAATCCCGATTTCATCCACGATGGATTTCGTGTTCCATGTGCGTATGTAAGGCATGCCGGACACCCTTACATCCAACTGGGTCTCATCTTCAAAGCTTTTTACCAAATCACCAAGATCGTTCAGGATAAACTCATTACGCACCGCGGTGTTCATGATGTCCTTGTCCAAATAGGCAATGGTCTGTATGGTGCCACTTTTGGGATTGTAGACCAGATTGTCGTAAAAGGGCAGTTCATTGAACAGGTGATGGGTCAGGGAATCAATTTCCTGCTTGGTCTCAGGGGGATTTTTAAGGAAGGGCTCCATGATAAAAGCCTGTGTCTCATTATCCTTGACCAAGACCTTGAGGTTGTCCGTGGAAATCACAAAATCAATCTCAGGGAAAGCCTCCAATTGTTTGCTGAGCTTGTTCCAACGGTTAAAATTTTGGGGTGTGAACAAAGCGGTATCCCGTATGGCCAATACAATGGCATTGCCCTCTTCACCAAAAATCTTGGTGAAGGCATTGTACTGAACGGTGGCAGGATGGTCGTCTGGGAGAATGTTGGCTTCCGTGTTGGAAAACTGCATGTTTTTCCACTGAAGGCCCAAAAAGACCGTGAATCCAGCAATGGCGATAAGAATCAGAATCCTATTGCGAAGAATAATCCGTGCGACCTTAGGCCAAAATCCTTTAGTGAGCTTTGCTACCATTTGGGTTTTGTTGGGCGCAAAGGTAGAAAATGATCAGCTGTGTTCCTAGGAAAGCAGGCAATCTATACCTTGGTTTTACACCTTCATGATTTCCGCTTCCTTAACGGATAAAATGGTATCTACTTTTTTACTGTATGAATCGGTCAGTTCCTGCACATCTACCTCGGCATTGCTCAACAAGTCCTCAGAGATATCCAAGGCCTTAAGCTCTTTATTGGCCTCCTGTCGGGCACTTCGAATACTTACTTTGGCATCTTCGGCTTCACTCTTGGCCTGTTTGGTAAGTTGAACCCTTCTTTCCTCGGTCAAAGGGGGGACATTGATGATGATCATTTCGCCATTGTTCATAGGATTGAACCCTAAATTGGCGTTCATAATGGCCGTTTCAATTTCTCCAAGAAGGTTTTTTTCCCAAGGTTGTACTGAAATGGTCCTGGCATCTGGGGTATTGATGTTGGATACTTGTGAAAGTGGGGTTTTGGAACCATAATATTCCACCATTACCGTGGAAAGCATCACTGGACTTGCCTTTCCGGCACGGATTTTTACGAGGGCTTTTTCCAAATGGGAAATGCTTGCATCCATGCTTTCTTTAGTGCTATCAAGTACAAATTTTACTTCTTCGTCCATAATTTTTAAGTTTTATTGTCTCAAATCAAAGCGTATGCCAATTTAAATATTGACCACGGTTCCAATATTTTCTCCGGAAACTATTTTCATAAGGTTGCCCCTTGTGTTCATATCAAAGACCACAATGGGAAGTTCGTTTTCCTGGCTCAGTGTAAAGGCGGTGGTATCCATTACCTTTAGCCCTTTGGAGAGCACTTCCTTGAAGGAAAGGGAGTCGAACTTGGTGGCATTCTTGTCTTTTTCGGGGTCCGAGGTGTATATGCCATCTACCCGGGTACCCTTAAGGATAACATTGGCATCAATCTCAATGGCACGTAATACTGCTGCAGAGTCGGTGGTGAAGTAAGGGTTTCCTGTACCTCCTCCGAAAATGACCACTCTTCCTTTTTCCAAATGGCGGATTGCCCTTCTTCGAATGAAAGGTTCGGCCACTTCATTGATCTTTATGGCAGATTGCAAGCGGGTCTCCACACCTTGATGCTCCAGGGCGCTTTGTAGGGCCAATCCGTTGATAACGGTGGCCAACATGCCCATGTGGTCTCCTTGAACACGATCCATACCCTGACTGGTTCCAGAAAGTCCTCTAAAAATGTTCCCTCCACCAATCACAATGGCCACTTCAACACCCTTTTCCACTACGGCTTTGATGTCTTCGGCATATTCGGCCAAACGTTTTGCATCGATACCATATTGTTGTTCGCCCATGAGCGCTTCGCCGCTAAGCTTTAAGAGGATTCTTTTGTATTGCATTGAGGGTGTCTTGAAGTTCGGACAAAAATAATCAAAAAAATTTATGGGGAACAAAGAGAAAATAGGGGGAATAAAGAGGATATAAACAAAAAAACCGCTTCTTCACGAAGCGGTTTTTTCAATTATGGTATTGGGTGTATTAACCCAAGGCTACCCTTTTAAATCCAGTAACCTGCAAATCAGCATTTACCGATTTCACATATTGGGCAACACTCTGCTTGCTGTCTTTGATGAAATCTTGGTTCACCAAGGTGTTGTCTTTGAAGAAACGGTTCAATTTACCTTTGGCTATGTTGTCCAACATGGCTTCGGGCTTTCCTTCTTGACGCAATTGGTCTTTTGCAATCTCGATTTCTTTGTCGATAACGGATTGGTCAACACCTTCTTCGTTAAGCGCAACCGGGTTCATGGCAGCTGCCTGCATGGCAACGTCCTTGGCGGCTTCTGCTGCACCATCCACATTGGCGGAAAGTCCTACCAAAGTAGCGATTTTGTTTCCTGCGTGGATGTATGACCCCACGAAAGGAGCGCTCAATTTTTCGAAACTTGCAATCTCGATTTTCTCACCGATCACACCAGTTTGCTCAGTCAATTTTTCGGCAACGGTCATGCCTTCAAAAGAAGCGGCAAGGAAATCATCTTTGCTATCGTAACCCAAGGCCAAATCGGCCAAATCGGTCGCAAGCTTGACAAAACTTTCGTTTTTGGCAACGAAGTCGGTCTCACAGTTCAATGAAATCACAACACCTTCGGTGGCATCGGCATTTACTTTTGCGATGGCAGCACCTTCAGAAGACTCTCTGTCGGCTCTGTTGGCAGCAACTTTCTGACCTTTTTTTCTAAGGATTTCAATTGCTTTTTCAAAATCACCTTCAGCTTCAACCAAAGCTTTTTTACAATCCATCATACCAGCTCCGGTGGTCTGTCTTAGTTTATTTACTTCTGCGGCGGTAATCTTAGCCATTTTCTTTGCTTTTTTAAAAATTTATGTAAAGTAAAACACAAAAAAAGTGTTTCGTTTTAGCTCAATGTTAAATCAGGATTTGGATTATTCAACCCCACCTTTAACGCTGTCTTGCCATTCCTTTAGTTCGTCCCACTTGCCATCAGCGGCCATTTTGGCCTGTTTTGGCCAAGAAGTTGGATCTAAATGGGCCAAATTGGAACTAGCTTCAGTCAAAACCTCCTTGATTTTCTCAGGATCTGCCTTTGCCAAATCTGCATAAGTGGCAACACCACTGTTTACCAATGCTTCGGCAGCTTTAGGTCCAACACCTTCAATTTTGGTCAAATCTTCGGCTTCAACGGCTGCAGCTTTTTTCTCTTTCTTTGGAGTTTCGGCAGTTTCCTCTTTTTTGGATTCTGCTTTTTTCTCCTTTTTTGGAGCTTCGGCTTCGTCGTCTTGCTTGTCGTTCTTACGCTCGGCCAAACCTTCGGCTACGGCATCGGTTACGTGAGACAAGATGGCTTCGATGGATTTCCCGGCATCATCGTTGGCAGGGATTACATAATCGATAGGTCTTGGGTCTGAATTGGTATCCACCATGGCAAAAATGGGGATGTTCAATTTTTGGGCCTCCTTTACCGCAATGTGCTCACGCATGGTGTCCACAATGAAGATGGCACCAGGCAAACGGGTCATGTCTGCAATGGAACCCAAGTTTTTCTCCAACTTGGCACGCAAACGGTCTACTTGCAATCTTTCTTTTTTGGAAAGGGTGTTGAAAGTACCGTCCTTTTTCATGCGGTCGATGGAAGCCATTTTCTTGACAGCTTTACGGATGGTGACAAAGTTGGTCAACATACCACCGGGCCATCTTTCAGTGATGTAGGGCATGTTTACCTTGGATACTTTGTCCGCAACAATGTCCTTGGCTTGTTTTTTTGTGGCTACGAAAAGGATTTTTCGTCCAGAAGCTGCAATTTTCTTAAGGGCTTCGTTGGCCTCTTCGATTTTTGCAACTGTTTTGTAAAGGTTGATGACGTGGATTCCATTACGCTCCATGTAGATGTAGGGCGCCATGTTGGGATTCCACTTTCTGGTAAGGTGTCCAAAGTGTACACCTGCTTCCAATAAGTCTTTGACTTCGATTTTACTTGCCATTTTTTGTACTTAGTTTACGTTCCGTTGTAGTAGCAATAGAAAGGTGGTCACAAAAGTTCGCCCTCTCCATTTAGATGCTAAACTAAATTCCAAAAAGCCATTTTTTTCCTTTTTGGAACAACGACAACTTGGTTAAAAATTTAACCCTGAAAAATGGATTCCAGGGTTTTCAATGAACTTTATATATAGGTGCAATTGCACCGAAATATTAACGTTTGGAGAACTGGAATTTCTTACGGGCTTTCTTCTGACCGAATTTCTTTCTTTCCACCATTCTTGGATCTCTGGTCAAGAGTCCTTCTGGTTTCAGAACAGTTCTGTTTTCTTCGTTGATTTCGCACATGGCTCTGGACAATGCCAAACGAACGGCCTCTGCTTGACCAGTGATTCCACCACCGTAAACGTTTACTTTTACATCGTAGGTGTCTTCAGTTTCGGTCAAAGCAAAAGGTTGTTTTACTTTGTACTGCAATGTAGCTGTAGAGAAGTAGTCGTTCAAATCTCTTTTATTGATGGTGATGTTTCCTTTTCCTTCAGAAACATATACTCTCGCTACTGCAGTCTTTCTTCTACCAATCTTATGAACCACTTCCATTATTTGTAGTCGTTTAAGTTTATTGCTTTGGGTTTTTGTGCTTCTTGGCCATGCTCAGATCCGGCATATACCTTAAGGTTGCGGAAAAGGTCGGCACCAAGTCTGTTCTTGGGCAACATTCCTTTTACCGAATTTTCGATAATACGCTCAGGATGCTTTTCCAATACCTCTTTGGCGGAAGCAGAACGCTGTCCTCCGGGATATCCAGTATATCTTAAATATACTTTATCATCCAATTTATTGCCGGTCATGACGATTTTCTCGGCATTGATCACAATGACATTATCACCACAATCCACATGGGGAGTAAAGTTGGTCTTGTATTTTCCCCTAAGCAATTTGGCTACCTTTGACGCCAATCTTCCCAATGTCTGTCCTTCAGCATCAACCAATAACCATTGCTTGTCAACGGTAGATTTATTGGCGGAAATAGTCTTATAACTTAATGTGTCCACTTCTCTAATAGTATTGATTTAATAACCTATCCCGATAAACGGGCTGCAAATGTACAATTATTAGATTGAATTACAAATGGTTGATTGGGAATATTTTTTTGCTTTTTCCATTTTCTATCGGAAAGAGGCAAAACAACCGCTAAATGCACCATCTTTTGTTAAAAAAAATATAAAGTCAACCCAAAGTGTAACTGGCGCTTTCTTTGTGGGTCTTTACCTTAATCAATCAAAAAATAAATCCAGTGAAACAAGCATGCCTTTTCCTTGTATGTATCTTCTTTGTCCAAATTCTACAAGCCCAAGATTCAACTACCGTAGTTCCTAAAAAGAGATATAGAACCCAAGCACTGGGTATGGAAGGAGCGCCTATAATTGATGGTGTTTTGGATGATGCCTCATGGAATCTGGTACAGTGGGGCGATAATTTTATAGAGCAACGCCCAGATGAGAACACGCCCCCTGGTCAACAGACCGCATTTAAAGTACTCTATGATGACAAGTCCTTATATATAGGTGTTCGTTGTTTTGATGACGAACCCGATAAAATTGTAAAGCGCTTGTCCAGGAGGGATGGCTTTGAAGGGGATTGGATCGGTGTTTTTATAGATAGTTATTTGGATAAGCGGACCTCTTTTGGTTTCATTGTAACGGCGGCAGGGGTGAAAGGAGATGTTTTTGGATCAAACAATGGGGCTGATGAAGATGATAGTTGGAATCCTATCTGGTATGTGAAGACCCAAACGGATGACGAAGGATGGACTGCAGAAATGCGGATACCGCTCAGTCAAATCAAGTTTGGCCATTCCGAAGATCAGGTCTGGGGATTTCAGGTAATGCGCAGGTATTTTAGGAATGAGGAGCGCTCAGTGTGGCAACGTTTGCCCAGGGATGTTGCTGGTTGGACCAGTGAGTTTGGAGAATTGCATGGACTGAAGAACATTGAACCCCAAAGGCAAGTTGAAATACAGCCCTACACAGTTGCCAAGACCGAAACCTTTGAAGCAGAGGAAGGAAATCCCTTTGAAGACGGTAGTGATAGCAATATTACCGTAGGGCTGGATGCCAAGATTGGGGTGACCAATGACCTTACCTTGGATTTGACCGTCAACCCGGACTTTGGACAAGTGGAAGCGGACCCTTCCGCCATTGCACTGGATGGATTTCAGATTTTCTTTCAGGAAAGGCGACCCTTTTTTGTGGAAAACAAGAACATTTTTGATTTTAATGTTTCTCAATCCGAGGCTGGCAACACTTTTGGTTCCGATAATATATTTTATTCGAGGCGTATCGGTAGAAGTCCGCAGGGAAGCCCTGACACCGAAGATGGCGAGTTTGTGGACCAACCGGACAATACTCCGATCATAGGGGCGGCCAAGTTTAGTGGTAAGACCAAGAATGGTTGGGCCATTGGTGTTTTGGAAAGTGTCACCGCCCAAAGACGGGCCACCATTTCGGGGGTGAACGGTGATCGTAGAAAGGAAATGGTGGAGCCCATGACCAATTATTTTGTGGGAAGATTGCAGAAAGACTTCAATGATCGGAACTCATATATAGGAGGTATTTTTACGGCTACCCATCGGGAAGAATTACCCCAAGCCCTTGACTTTTTACATCGTTCTGCGTTTACGGGGGGAGTCGATTTTAAACACCAATGGAACAATAGGGATTGGTACTTGGAAGGAAATATCACCTTTAGCCATGTAAAAGGGGGCGAGGCTGCTATCAAAAATACCCAGGAATCCATTACCCACCTGTTTCACCGTGTTGATGCCGATTACTTGGAGCTGGATTCCACCCGAACTTCCTTGACCGGTACCGGGGGTAATCTTCAAATAGGAAAACTTGGAAAGGGTAATTTTAGATTTGAAAGTGGCGCAACATGGCGTTCCCCGGAACTCGAGCTCAACGATATAGGCTTTCAGCGCCAGTCCGATGATATTCGGCATTACACCTGGATAGGCTACCGCACCTTAAAACCGGACAATACGTTTCGACAATTGGGCATCAATTACAACCATTACACCGCTTGGGACTATGGGGGCAATCACAATTATTTACAATTCAATACCAATAGCTGGCAAAACTGGAAAGGCAATTGGTTCAGCAATATTGGATTGAATTATGCGCCTCTTGAATATTCCAACTTTGCCTTGAGGGGAGGTCCTAGACTACGGCTATCGCCTTGGGTGAGTTTTTGGAATAATATTGAGACGGATAACCGGAAGAAAATGCGGTTTTTCTATTTCCACAATGGACAAAAGGCACTGGACAATTCGTACAAGTCCTATTATATGGAAGGAGGGGTAACCTACCAACCGATTAATGCCTTGAGCGTCTCGGCCTTTCCCTCGTTGCGTATCAACCATGACAAGTTGCAGTTCATTGATAATTTTGATGATGTGAACGGGTCACCACGATACCTGAACGGCGAGATTGACCAGCGCACGCTGAGTATGTCCATCCGATTGAACTATACCATCAACCCCAACCTTACCATTCAATATTGGGGACAGCCTTTTATTTCCAGGGGCAGGTATGCCAATTTTAAACATGTGACCGATGCCACGGCCAAACGGTTTGAAGATAGGGTCATGACCTATGGTCAAGATCAGGTGACATTGGTGGATGATGTCTATTCCGTTGATGAAAATTTGGATGGCACCGAAGATTTCAGTTTTGATAATCCAGACTTTTCATTTGTGCAGTTCCGTTCCAATTTGGTGATCCGATGGGAATACATCCCGGGCTCCGAGCTGTTCTTGGTCTGGTCCCAAGACGTGTCCCGTGATGGAGACCCCACAAACGGATTATTGCCCAGCTTGAACGATAACATTTTTGGACAGAAGCCCCAGAACATTTTCCTGTTGAAGGCTACTTATCGATTTGTTCTTTAAGAGAAGTGTTATTCCGTACTTGATACGGAATCCTATCAAGTTCTGGTATTAGGGTCTGATGAGATGCTGAAATAAATTCAGCATGACGACTCTTCACATAGAGCTATTATTCTGAGAAAAGCAAAGAATTTAATTCTTTCGTCAACCTGAACTGGTTTCAGGTTCTCATAATATATTGAATCTTGAGGATGGCCGAAGCACTATTTATTCATAATCTTCCGCATCGCATTCACCAAAGTTTCATTCGCTTCGGCATCACCTATGGTAATGCGTACCTTTCCCGGAGCCCCAAATTGGGAGACCGGCCGTACCATGATGCCTTCATCCATCATCCTATCGGTAAATTCCATTTCAGGAAGTGGGGGGTCAATGATGAAAAAGTTGGCTTGACTGGGCCAATGGGTAATTCCCATTTCATCAAAGGCTTTGGCTAAAAACTTTCGGCCTTCCTGTACGGTTTGGACCGTTTTTTCAATAAAACCATGGTCATTTAAAGCGCCCAGAGCTGCTTCCAACGAGGTCTGGGGCAACAAAAAGGGTTTGTGGATCAACCGGATGTAATTGGCAATAGTGGTAGTGGTATAGCAATAGCCCACCCGTTGGCCTGCCAATCCATAGGTTTTTGAAAAGCTGTTCAGACCTATCACATTATGACCGTCCAACACATAAGGGAGTGCGGTCACGTAGTCTTCGGCATCGGCAAAATGACGATACACCTCATCAAACACCACCACAATATTTTTGGGGACACGGGAGATGAAATCATCCATCACCGATTTTGGAATGTAAGTCCCTGTGGGATTGTTGGGACTGGTCAAGAAAATGACCTTGGTCCGTTCTGAAATAGCATTGAGAATTCCCTCGACATCCAAAGTGTAGTTGGGTTGGAGCAAGGGGATATCAATAAGTTTGGCGCCATACCACCTTGAAAATACCGAATAGGGCAAAAAGCAGGGATTGGAATAAATGACCTCGTCCCCTTCATTGATGAAAGCCCGAAGGATCATATCAATGATTTCGGAGCCCCCATTGCCACAGAGAAATTGATTTTCGTTCAGTTTGTCATCAAAATCTTGGGCAAGGGCCTGTCGGAGACGGATATCGGTCTGATCTGGATACAGGTCAATCCGGTCGGCGGCTTTTTTTATGGCCTCGACCGCTTTGGGCGAAGCTCCCAATGGGTTTTCGTTGGAGGAAAGTTTATATATTTTTTTGTCGGAAGGAGGGATGTTCTTACCTCCTTTATATACTTCTTTGGGCACCAAATGGGCCTTAAAAATGGATTCTATTCCGTTTTTCATGAATTATAGCGTTTCTGCGTGCAACAAAATGGACATGGCCCTGTGGGCATTTCCTTTTTCCAAAATTCGCTGTGCCAAATGGTGCAACTCAATCTTGGACAATGTTTTTACTTCTGGGTCTTGGGAGATGTCCATTACATCTTGCTTGGAAGGGAGTTGTTCCATATTTCCCAATCGTCCCAGATTGTTCCCGGTCAGTACCTCACTTTCCTTAATGCCTTGGGGTAAGGCATCCACGCCCATGCCTTTGGTTCGAAGTGGTTTGGGAATTTCAAAAAGGGCATCTTTGGAGGCCCTGATATACCAACTGCCTCCCATACGGCCCACCAAATCCAATTTTTCGGTGTCCAAAATACCATTGGTAAAATAGGCTTCGTTGATATGAATCAGTTCCACCTTGGCCATAATCAGATTTCCTGCGCCAGGGGTTTGGGCCAGTTCAATGACTTCCATCACACTACATTCAAACGAAACAGGGGCTTCGCCCACGCGGGGAGGTTTTACTTTTTCACTGGGTACTTGGGTGAAGCCGGCCTTTACAAACTCGTTTACCCCTTTGTCATAGGCGGTACTGGACAAGGACATCTGTTCCACCATATCGTGGTTGACGATATTGATGACGACCTCGGGGACCTCCTTAACGTTCTCGTGGGTATGTTTCAAGCTATTGTCCCTACCGCTGCGTGAGGGAGAAAATACCATCACAGGCGGATTGGAACTAAATACATTGAAGAAACTGAACGGGCTCAGGTTTACATTACCTTCCTTATCCATAGTGCTGGCAAAGCAAATGGGCCTTGGGGCCACTGCAGTGAGCATGATACTGTGGAGCTCAGGTTGCGAAATTTGGTTGGGGTCTACAGTCTTGATCATTTTGCGGGCAATACTTTAGTGGAAACGGTTCCAAAACCAACCCGTATGGCTTCTTTTTGTGCATAACCGCGAAGGGTCACGGTATCCCCATCATTGATGAACTTGCGCTCGGAACCATCGTTCAGTTTTACGGGTTTGGTACCCATCCAGGCCAGCTCCAACATAGAACCATAGGAGTTTTCATCTTTTCCGGAAATGGTGCCGGAGGCCATCATATCGCCCACATGAATGTTGCAACCATTCACAGTGTGGTGTGCCAATTGTTGGGCCATGTTCCAATACATGTATTTGAAATTGCTATGGCAAACAGTGGTTTCATCACCTCCATCCGGGATGATGCCCACTTCAAGGTTGATGTCGTAGTTTTTCTTTCCTTCATACTCCAAATAAGGGAGCACTTTGGGCTCTTGTTCTGGACCGGCTACGCGGAATGGTTCCAAAGCATCCAAAGTAACGATCCAAGGAGAAATGGAAGAGCCAAAATTTTTGGCCAAGAACGGACCTAAGGGCACATATTCCCATTTTTGGATATCCCGTGCCGACCAGTCATTGAACAAAACCAGTCCAAAAATGTAGTCTTCTGCCTCCTTGGTGGATACACTCTCGCCTAAATCAGTATTCTTACCTACTACAAACCCCATTTCCAGTTCAAAGTCCAGTCGTTGGGAGGGTCCAAAAACAGGAGTGTCCGAGTCTTTCGGTAAGGTCTGCCCTTTGGGCCTGTGAATGGGTTGGCCGCTCACCACAATGGAACTGGCCCGGCCATGATAGCCCACAGGAATGTGCTTCCAGTTGGGCAGCAGGGCATTTTCGGGGTCGCGGAACATTTTGCCCACATTGGTGGCGTGCTCAATACTGGAGTAAAAGTCGGTATAATCGCCAACGCAGACCGGCATGTGCATTTGTGCTTCGGATTGTTTCACGAACAACTCCGGTTTTCCCGCCAATGGGGAAGTATCGTCCTTGAGCCAATACTGGATTTTTTTCCGGACCCTTGAGGTGATTTCTTTTCCCAAGGAAATAAAATCGTTAAGGTCTTCCCGCTCCAAAACGGCTACGTTGAAATCAAAAACATCCAATTCCCCCACAGCGACCAAATCCAAAATGTGGTCTCCTATGGCAACCCCGGCCCGTGGGCTTCGGTCTTTGGTGGAAAAGATTCCAAATGGAATGTTATGGATGGAAAAGTCTGAATTTTCAGGTATATCTATGATCATTGATGTTCTTTTTCTTATTTCTGTCATTTCGAACCAACGTGAGAAATCTGAAATTGAGATTTCCCAATCGTCCCGATGCTATCAGGACTTATTTTGAAATGACCGTACTTTAATGTTACTCCACCCAAGATTTGTAATATTTGCCATCGTCAATCTTTAGCGCATTTTCGGTTATCTTCAACGGTTTAAAAGTGTCTATCATCACAGCGAGCTCCTCAGTGCCCTTTTTACCAATGCTGGCTTCGTAGGTCCCAGGGTGTGGCCCGTGTGGAATTCCGGCGGGGTGCAGTGAAATGTATCCGGGTCCAATTCCGGTACGGCTCATAAAATCACCATCCACATAGTACAATACCTCATCCGAGTCTATATTGGAGTGGTTGTAGGGTGCCGGAATGGCTTTTGGATGATAATCGTACAGCCTTGGACAGAAGGAACATACCACGAAGGCACTGGTCTCAAAAGTCTGGTGTACTGGGGGCGGTTGGTGTACCCGACCTGTAATAGGTTCAAAATTATGAATGGAAAAACCGTACGGATAATTGTAGCCATCCCAACCCACAACATCAAAAGGATGGGTGGCATAGACCAATTGGTGCAACATGCCCTCCTTTTTGATTTTCATCAAGAACTCCCCGGTCTCATCATGGGCCTTCAAGTCTTGAGGCAATTTATAATCCCGTTCACAGAAAGGCGAATGTTCCAACAACTGCCCGAACCAATTCCGGTACCGCTTTGGGGTATACATGGGGTGAAAGGATTCGGCATAGAGGATGCGATTGTCCTCCGTGTCAAACTCAATCTGATAAATCATTCCGCGGGGAATGATGAGGTAGTCCCCATATTCAAAAGGGATGTTTCCCAAAAAGGTCTTCAAGGTCCCAGAACCTTTGTGAATGAACAACATCTCATCCGCATCGGCATTTTTATAGAAATACTCCGTAAGGGATTTTCTGGGAGCTGCCAGTCCAATATGGACATCATTGTTGACCAAAAGTGGTTCACGGGATTCCAAGAAATCGTCCTTGGGTGCTACATCAAAACCAATGAGTTTACGACTGGTGATGTTCTTGTCCACTGCAATCTTTGGGCGTACATCCACTGCCTTGCCAATCTCCTTTACCTGCGTGGGGCGATGGATATGGTAAAGCAGGGACGACATCCCATCAAAACCTATGGTACCGAACAATTGCTCATAATAGAGCCCGCCCTTGGGTTTCTCAAATTGGGTGTGCCGCTTTTGCGGTATTTTCCCGAGTTTATGATAGATAGGCATTTTTTAAGTTTTAAGTTATCAGTGCTAAGTGTTGAATAGTGGGTACACTGCCCTACTTAAAATTCAATATTTATAATTTACAACTATTAATGCAATGTTCCCCGAAGCTCTTGTTCGCGCTCAATGGCTTCGAACAGTGCCTTAAAGTTACCTTTTCCAAATGATTGTGCGCCCTTTCTTTGAATGATTTCGAAGAACATGGTGGGTCTGGGTTCCACGGGGCGGGTGAAGATCTGTAGCAAATAGCCCTCATCATCACGGTCCACCAAAATACCCAGCTCTTTCAAAGGGGCGATATCCTCATCAATTTTGCCCACACGGTCGGTCACGGCCTCATAGTAGGTGTCGGGTACACGCAAGAATTCAACTCCGCGACTTCTAAGATCTCGGACGGTCTGGATGATGTCATCCGTGGCCACGGCAATGTGCTGTACCCCTTCCCCTTCATAAAAATCAAGGTACTCCTCTACTTGTGATTTTTTCTTTCCTTCGGCAGGTTCATTGATGGGAAACTTGATACGGCCGTTACCGTTGCTCATCACCTTGCTCATCAAGGCGGTATATTCGGTGGAAATGTCCTTGTCGTCAAACGAAAGGATGTTCTTGAACCCCAAGACGTTTTCATAGAAACCAACCCAGTGGTTCATTTTGTTCCAATCCACATTGCCCACCATATGATCAACATATTTTAGGCCAGTGGAAGTGGGATTGTAATCCGGGGTTTCCCACTTTTTGAAGCCAGGAAGGAATACCCCATCGTAATCTTTGCGTTCTACAAAAATATGAACGGTTTCCCCATAGGTGTAAATACCGGAGCGTACCACCTTACCGGTGGCATCTTCTTCCACTTTAGGCTCCATGTACGATTTGGCGCCACGCTCCATGGCAGCGTTGTAGGCGTAGGTAGCGTCATCAACCCAAAGCGCCACCACTTTTACCCCATCGCCATGCGTGTCTATGTGCTCGCCGATCTTGGTGCCACTTTTTAAAGGGGAGGTAAGGATCAATCGGATTTTATCCTGTACCACCACATAGCTTTCACGATCTTTCAATCCGGTTTCCAGACCGGCATAGGCCAAGGATTGAAAACCAAAAGCCGTTTTATAGAAATGGGCGGCCTGTTTGGAGTTACCCACATAAAGCTCAATATAATCCGTACCATTGATGGGCATAAAGTCCGTTGTTTGATCGGATGTTTTGTGAAGTGTTGATGTTTCCATGACGATGAATATTATGAGTTCTTAATTAATTTTGTTGTCAATGCAACAAAAATAAATAATTTTGAGGAACGAAAACGTTTTCCCCGTTAATTTTTAGCTTAAAATTGGGAGCCTAGGAAAGGGAAGGGCTACCCCATAAAAGGGAATCCCTATTTTTGTGGGAATACAGAACAGATGCTTAACCACATAGATGAAATACAAGGAATTGGATTGCACTTGGATTTGGTCCTCCGCAAGATTCAAGATGCCTATTTAAGGACCTTTGAGGACTTGGGTGTTGAAATGACCATTGAGCAGTGGGTGATCTTGCACCGCATCTATGAGTTGGGCGATGAAGCCAGCCAACGGGATATTGTCCGCAGTAATTTCCGGAACAGGGCCACAACTTCACGGGTCATTGGGGGCTTGGAACGCAAGGGCTGGATTGCCAAGACCCGTTTTGATGGCGACCAAAAGCGATATAAGTTGGAGTTTACCCCCAAGGGCCAAGAGGTCATTGATCTTGTATTGCCCCATGCGCTTGTTTTGCGAAAATTGGCAGTCAAAAATCTGGGACCTAATGAGTTTGAGACCTTTTTAAAGGTGCTGGACCAAATAGGGGAGAACTACGAACAAAGTTAAGATCACTTCGCCACCATCACCTGTATCAAGGTTGCCAGACCAATCAGGAGAATGAACAGCAGGCTCAAGCTCCTAAACTTATCCTGTGGGATGTATGCCAGTATCCTTTTGCCCAAATAGGTGCCGATCAATCCAATGGCAAACAAAAAAGGGAGGTAGGTGAGCTCTTGTTTTCCGATATAGCCATTGTTGTAGTAGACAAAAGTCCGGGAAAAATCGATCATAAAATCAATAAAGGCCGAAGTGGCGATAAACGCATGCTTTTCCAGATTGAAAGCGGCCATCGTCAACCCCCGTATGGCACCGCCCGTTCCCAAAAGCCCTGCGGAGAAGCCCGAAAGTGTCCCCCCGATTACGGCATTCTTTTTATTGGGAAGCACCACAATCTCTTTTTTAATGAGGAACAGCAGGCTAAAGACCACCAAGAAAACCCCCAGAACCACGGTAAGGGCGTAGCCATCCACCAGTTTTGAAAGAAATCCTCCGGCAATCACAAAAAATACGGACGGAACCCCAATGTACAGCAACAGTTTTTTGTCCAACCCTTTCTTGAACAAAAAGATCTTGCTCAGGTTGCTGGACAGATGGAAAATGGCCGTCATGCCCAACACCGAATAGAAATCAAAATAAAAGTTGCCCAAGGGCACAAAAAAGACCGAAGACCCAAAACCACCGATGGTACCGATGATTTCGGCAGCCAAGGCCAAAAGCAGGAAAAAGTAATTGATTTTCATAAGGTTTTGGGGGGTTGTTGCGTCACAAAGAAAGGATGGTTTACAAAATTTCAACCTAAAATAAGCCTAAATTCCATCATATGGGTAATACAGCATAGAAACTGGTGAATTCTATGGACGCACGCATTTCAAATCCACCGCAACTTTGCCCTTGTATAATTTTAATATACAGGATTATGAAAAAGACAAGATTTTATCCAACAATATGGAGTACAGTACCTTTTACGCCCAGCATCATGGCCGATTGGTACGCGCCACAGAACGGAAGCAAGGAGTTGATCATGAAAAACAATGCCGCTACCTCGCTCAAAGTTTCTGAAATGACCCTGAACATTGTAAAATTGGCAGCCGTGGATGCGGATGGGAAAGAACACCAGGTCGTGGATTTTCCAGGACAGAACCCCGTGGTACTTAAAGGTATCCCTTCGGGATGTTTCTTGCGCTCCAAGAGCCTGCTTGCCCTTCCCAAGGGAAAATATACCGCCCTACGCTTTTATTTGGCCGGCTGGGGCAACCAGTTCATCTATAGGGATGGGGTGGAAGAATCTGCCAACTCTTTCGACAGTTTGGACTTTGCCGTGGAAAATGGCTTTGAAATTGATGGAAAGGAATTGGCCGAGGCAAAATTATGGTTTGACTTTGCTCCCTACCAGTGGAAGCGTCACTTTAAACCGCTGTCGGATTTGTTTAAAGGGAGCAAAAGTCCCAAACCAAGATTGGCCAACAGTTTTGGCAACTAACATGTTTTGAGCAAATGGAAAAGGCACCTTTCGGGGTGCCTTTTTTGATTTTAGGGGTTGGGGCGGATGTGGAATCAAGCATCGGCCAGTCCGTTTATTTTGTTGAAAGCGAATTTTGGGGCGATCCTTGAGATTTTGTAGAGCAATTTTACGCCTGCAATCCTCACCTCGGGACTCCCTTTTTGTAGCCCTGCCAGCATTCCATCAACGGCTTTTTCCGTTGTGATGGCGACCTTGGGCGGATTTCCCTTGTGCCATGGGGTGTTCACCGCGGGGAACATGACCTCAACGGTCCGTACCTTGCCAGTTTCCGTTTTGCTCCGGAAGACTTGGGTGAAGGAGTGGAGGGCCGCTTTTGTGGCATTGTAAAAAGGGTAATCGGCGCGTGGGGTATAAATGAGGCCGGTGGTTACATTGATGATGTGTGCATTTGCGTTTTTTTGCAATTGCGGATACAGAAAATGGATCAGGCGAAGCGGGGCCAAAAAATTTGTTTCCACTTCTTGTTCAGCCATTTCCATGATATGGTCCGTAGAGAGAAAATCAACCTTATGGACCAAGGCTGCATTGTTGATGAGTACATTGATTTTGGGATACTTCTCCATCACTTCTAGGGCCAATGCTTTGCATTGCTCTTTTTGGGAGAGGTCACATTGTATGGTTTCCAGTTGGGGAAGCTGCGCTTTGGCCCGTTCCAACTTTTGTGGGGAACGCCCACAGATAATGACCTTGTTCTGGTTGTTGATCAGGCGTTTGCTGAGTTCAAGGCCAATGCCCGAACTTCCGCCCGTGATTAAAATGGTGTTGCCGGATAGTTTCATGTTTTTTGCATTTACAGTTGATACGCACCAAAAGTAAATCGGTGGAACCGGCACGGCATTGATGTATGTTAAGTCTGCATATTTTTCCGGATTCGACTGAGGCTTTCCGGCTGTATGCCCAGATAGGAGGCAATAATGGTCTGGTTGATCCTTTTGTCGATATTGGGATATTCCTCTAAAAAATCCAGATATCGGGTTTCGGCATTCAAGACCAAGAGGTCCCGTTCCCTTTTTTCTTTTTTGGAAAATCCTTTTTCAATGGATTTCAGTAAAAATTTAACCCAAAACACATCCGTTTCAAAAAGAGCGAGCCATTTTGGGTAGGGAATGACCAATATCTCGGCATCCTCCATCGCCTCGATAAAAAAATGGGAGGGGGCATTGGAGGTCATGGCCGAATAGGAGCTGATAAAATCATGCTCCATGATGATGCCCTTGGTGAACTCGTTCCCCTTGGGGGTGATGTACACATATCTGAACAGTCCCGATTTTACAAAGGCAAAGCCTTTGGGGATTTCCCCCGCCCGGACAAAGTAATCGCCCTTTTGTAGGGTTTTCACCTGACCTATGGCGAGCAGTTGTTCCACTTTGTCCTTGGGCAATATGTGTTGCAGCACTTCTTTCATGAACTGCCCTAAAGATACTAATGATCGGGATTGCTAAGACCTACGCTTGCGCAGATTTGCCTTTGGGCCGTCTGATCGTTATGTTCCAATAGGTGGTGTAAAGGGTGCCCAACACGGTGGGAGCAATCCAGACGATGAGCGATTGTATGCCCGTACCCACCACCAGAAATGCCGTTATGGATGCGATCAAAGCTCCATTCATTCGCCCTAAATGACTGATGAGCCAAGCATTTTTCTTCTTGGAAAAGGTTCGGAACATCCAAAAATCACTGAGCGAAAGAAAAGCGCCAAACCCTCCAAAGAAAATATAGAGAACGGCCCCGTCCAGTTGTTGGAATACCCCAATGCTTCCGATCACGATCATAACCACAGATGCGGCCAACATCAGGCCCGAAATGGATTTATCCCGAAAATCGGCCTTTTTCTTGGTCCTGTCCTTAAAGGTGAGGGCCCTGTTCCCGGCCAGCACCATATAAATGGTGAACAGCCCAATAAGAAACAGGAATAGGTTTTTGTGGTTGGGCATTTGGGAAATGAACATGGCCATGGACGAACTTGTTATCATGGCATAGGAGAACACCCTGCCCAACTTTTTGTGCAGGGAGCTTCCCTTTTTTACAATAATGCTCCCAATACCGGTGAGCAGTCCCACCCCGCCAAAAAAGGCATGGATGTAGATCAAGATGGTAATGGCCTGTTCCATGTTGGTTGATTTAGTTTATGCTTCAAAACTAAAACCCACCACCATGTTTATGCAATGTAAATACCCCAACTGTTGTTTTTTGGGGATGGATTGTACAAAACCCTTGGAGGGTTATGCGTTTTCCCCGTTGTAAAAATTGGAAAGGATGGATTCCAGTTCCTCCTTGCCGGCCACAATGCCCTCAATTTTGTCCCACAGTGCTTCGGGGAGCAAGGGGCGAAGGGGTTGTTGCCGTTTGGTGATGTGGCCGAACACCTTTTCAATTTTTTTGTCCCACACCTTGTAGTATTTCCGCAGGTCGTCCGGGTACACGATCTTGCGGCGGGTGCCCTCGTCGGCTGCCCTAAAGGGCAGGGGAATGTTGAGGTAGCCATAGTCGTCCGTCAGTTGTTCCCCGGACTGTATGTCACGGATGGCGATTTCAAAATCGTAGGCCGTGGTCAGGCAATTGGAGTTGAAACTGTGGTTCACGTACCGCCCGTTGTCCCAACAGAGGATATAGTTGCCCTTGTTGTTGCGAAAGGTGTAGGTGTCCAAAATGTTTTGGTAAATGGGGTCCATTTGTTGGAGTTCCAAAGGGGTGAACTCGCGGTCCAAGCGGTCCAAGACCCAAGTGATGGTGCCCGCGGGGATGAACTTGGTGGCCACTACGCCATAGCCGATCTCATTGCTTATAAACTTTAATTCTGTATCTGGATGAATCATTTTATACTCTTGAATTTTTAGTTGAAGGTATAAAATTGTTGGATCGGTTTTTTGGAATAATGCGGTCCAATAAATAATGGAAACCACACCTGTACAAACCCTTTATGGCCGCCCAGAATTGACATAAAAATGGGTGGGATTTCTTTAGTGGGATACCATTTTAAGGCCAATGATGGAAATGACCAAAGTGGTGAGGAAAAGAAGTCGCAAAAACGTGGTGGGCTCCTTGAAGACCAAGATTCCGATCAAGACCGTACCAACGGCCCCAATCCCTGTCCAAACGGCGTAGGCCGTTCCTATGGGCAAGGTCTGGGTAGCTTTTACAAGAAGTCCCATGCTTATGGCAAGTGCTATCAGAAACCCTGCGTACCATAAATACATATCGGTTCCTGTGGTTTCTTTTGCCTTTCCCAAACAGAATGCAAAAGCTACTTCAAACAATCCGGCAACGATCAAGATGATCCAATTCATGCTATACTGACATTAACACCATTTATACGGTTTCCAACAGGTTTTTTTGGCACCATGCAAAGGTATGGTTTCTTGGGGTTTCTCCTTTGGTTGTGTGGCCCCGTTTTATACTCGATGGATTTTGGAACGAAGGTATACATTGTTCAATCTGTTGATGGAAATTTTAGGGGTGTAACCGCGTAGTTTTTTTCAGGGGAAAAGGCCCTATTCCCCACTCAATCTCTTGAGTTTTTGCAAGACTTCATACACCGAAAAACTGCGGGCAAAGCGGTACATTTCTTTTTTGTCTGCCTTAAGAATGACCACCGGAAGGGTAAAAACCATGGATTGCCCGGTAAACTCCACTTCCTCCTCCACATCCACCACACGGATGGCCACCTTGGGAAAATTTTCCTGAACGGCCTCCAGCAACTTTGGTTTTAGCACTTTGCAGACCCCACAGGTTTTGCCGGTAAAATAGAGGAGTTCAATGTTTTGTGTTTCCATAGATGGTGAAGTCAGGGTTATCCTGTTTGGAATGCTCTAGTCGTATTATTTTATTGTTCTTTACTTCAATGACAAAAGAAAAACCTCCTACTTGTGCAAAGTGGTTTCCGTTACCATTTTCAATAAAATCAAAATAACCGGGCAAAGATCTTTGCAATGCTCCAAATTCATCACCCACTTTAAATTGGGGTATGGTTTGTTCAATTATTTCACTTCGTGTTTTGTCCGGCATAAATCTAAATGCCCAAGAAGGGATTATCGTTGGAAACACCCATAAAAAAAGTACGATAAAGATAAATGGATAGAGCAAAATGAATCGGTTGAGGACCCTTCCGTTGAAAAATCCATTAAATCGTTCACTCTTTATAAGAATAACATAAATCAACCCGAAGCTGAACCCAACTACTGCAGCAACCTCAAAAACATTATAATGTTGATTTGGAAAAAAGGCCCAACCTATAAGTAAAGTGAACACCACCAACGAATAAAAGGTGGTCAGGAAAGGGAAGGTCAGAGGTGAGAAAAGGGCACTTTTATGATTCAATTTTTTCAGGGGATACACCAAGAAAACCGCCCACGCAACCAATTCAAAGATCGCGGACCAAAATATGATGACCCCAAAATCATCGACCTCTCCGTTTTTAATGGTCTCTATAACTGCAAAATACAGCAATCCGATAGTATACGCTATGGATATGGATAGGAATGATATGGAGGTGGTATCTTTTTTCAAGGAATTGATATTATTGGGTCATGGATTCCTGATTTTGGTCCAGTATTACCAACGTTCTATTTCCATTACGTTTTTGGTTGAGACCAAAACCTAAGTCATAAATGACCTTACAGCCTCTTTTTGCGTTCAACAAAAGGTATAAAATTGATGTATTATTATTGGAATGAGTCATAAATCAATCTAATGCCTATGCCACAAAGAGCTAAAGCTCCAATTAAAAATTCTAAAGTGAATGAGGCTGAAATATATCTTTTATTTTCCCTTTCCTTTAAGAATTGTTTTCTTTCATATCTGAACCAGATAATTGCGATTATTATCAAGAAAACACCAAGAAAAAATTTTAAGACACTTTCCATTGTTTTTAGATCAATGTTATTGGTTTTAAGTCTCTTTGGGGACTTTAATTTTAACTATTTCCGCTTCCCCCGCAACTTTTTCACTTCTTCCACGGTAAGGCCGGTGATTTCGGAAATGGTCTCCACGTCCATGCCCTTTGCCTTCATCTGCCGGGCTATCTCAATTTCCCGTTTTCGTTGGGCCATGGCTGCGGCCTCTTTTTTATAGCGTTCCTTGAGCACGTAGTTGGGCACGTACTGGGTGCTTTCGGCCAGTTCTTCCATTAGCCCCATGTTCTTAAAGCTCACGTAGCTCTCGGTGGTAATGATCAAGTGGTCCAGCACCTCGGTGTTCACAATAATGCCCACTTGTATAAGGCGGTCGGTAATGTCCTTGTCCACCTCGGTGGGCACCAGCTCGCCCGATGGGTGGTTGTGGCACAGAACGATCTTTACGGCCCTTTTCTGGAGCGCCAGGCTAAAGACCTCCATGGGTTCGGCCAGGGCGCGGTTCACCGTGCCCAGACTGATCAGCTCTATAAAGAGGATGCGGTTGTTGTTGGCCAGCCCGATCACCCAAAAGTGCTCGCGGTCCTGGTCTATCTTGTCCTCACGCAACAGAATGCGCTGCATGATGCCATAAATATCGAAAGCGTTGAGGATTTTGATCTTTTCGGCTTTGGTGAGTTTAATGTCCATGTTCTAAAGATAGCATTTTGTAGGATTTGGGTTTGGGGGAAGATTTGTGTTTTATCCAGATTGACAAATAAATTTTATGTTCATTTTCTTTATGAACTCGAAATCGTCAATCCAATCAACCTTCATGTTTTCGCAAACGTGAGGGATTTTGATCTTCGTTTGCTTTTTAAAGAAGTCCTTTGTCTCCTTAGTGACCACAATGGCTTTTTCTTTGATTGCGTGTGCAATTACCCAAGGGTCGGCTAAAGAGTGAATTCCATTGCTGGATACCAAGAATTTATGTTTCGGGTTTGACTCATAAATTTGTTTAAGGCAATGGGTGACCTGGCCATCAATTTTTTTGATTGGAATGTCACTCTTTTTGAGCCATTCAAAGAGATCGTCTTCTCCTTTTTTGATTTCTTCATAAACTAGTTCGGGGATGAAAATTATACCTCTTCGTCCTAGTTCGTTAAGTACATCCCAATAGGATGGACAAATTTCTGGAGAGTAATATTTCTGCCATGCCTGAATAAGAATGTTGGCATCTATACAATATACTGCTTTCTCGTTTTCGAACATCACGTAAGCAGTTTTTCAAATTTTGAGAATTTGTTTGTTTGTGTGTTCAGAAGGTTGCTGGCAATTGAAGGTTGCAAAGAGCCATTGTTGAAAGTGTCCATAACGATTCTTGTGAATAATTTACTGTTCTTGGCTAAGCGAAGTAAATAAGTGTCTGGCCCACCTTTTCTTTCTTTTTGTTTTTCTTTTTTGATTCTTTCCTTCTCTAAAAATTTTTCAAATTCCTTTTGGGCATCCAATTTTAACTCTTGATATTCTGTATTGGAGATTAGATTTAAGTTCAAAGCTCTGACCAAAAGAGCAAAAGAACTGATACCAAGTTCTTTTGCCTGCTTGAAGACTTTATTTTGAGACTCGAAAGTATCCTTGCCTAAATGCAGAACAATTTCTCTAGGCATTAAAGCACTGGCTGCAACTTGATTGCAGAATAATTCCACAGGATGGAATTTTGATTTTGGTTTGTCCGTGAAATCCATATCAGTCTCATTGGATATTCCTGATTTCGCTATCCATATATGTGCTAATTCATGGACTAAGGTAAAAAGCTGAGGAGCCTTCCAATTATTTTTTGAGTTGACAAAAACAAAAGGAGCAAACTTGTCTGCAATTGCAAACCCTTGTATTAAGTCATTGTTCAGTGTTAATTTTGAATGAAGATAACCTGCACGGGAAACAAATATTCCTGCCATTTCTGCTTTCTCAATCCATTCGTTTATAGGTGTTTTTTGATAGTTGGCAGGATTGATCTTGAGAGTGTTCAAGATGTTTTGCGCAATAACTTCTGGGTTATCGTTCATTGTGTATTTGCCCACAAAGGGCAGAACTTCTTCTCCAATTTCCTCATAGAGCTCACTGATCCAACTCTGTTTTTCTTGGATATCTCGAATAATGAACAAGGATGCCGTATCCAGTTCTAGGGAATCATTTCTGCGATAATCTTCCAAAGGATGGAAATCTTTAGGAACTTCTGGTAGGAATAAAAGAGAAAATGGCCTTCTAAAATACTTTGCTAAGATTTTTGCTTGTCTTATGGTAGGGAAATCATTTCCTTTTTCCCATGTCAAGTATCTTTCAGGCGATACGGAAGATTTTTTGGCAGCATTTTCCACAGAGATTTTTGCAGACTCTCTAGCCCATACTAAAACATCAGCCGTTATAAATGCTTTTTCTACCATTGCTTATAATTGCAAAATAATAATTTTTGGAGCTGATTGCCATGAGGTTATAAATGACAACTAAGACCCAATATACAAATTATTATAAATCAATGCGCCTCCAGCCAGTTCTCGCCCACACCCACTTCCACATCCAAGGGCACGGAGAGTTTATAGGCGTTTTCCATTTCGGCCTTGATGAGTTTTTTCATCTCGTCCAGTTCGGGCTTGTAGCAATCGAACACCAATTCATCGTGCACCTGCAACAACATCTTGGTCTTGTACTTTCCTTCGGAAAGCTTTTTGTGGATGTTGATCATGGCAATCTTGATGATGTCCGCCGCACTCCCCTGAATGGGCGCGTTCACGGCGTTTCGCTCCGCAGCGCCACGCACCACCTGGTTCCCGGCGTTAATGTCCTTTAAATAGCGTCTTCGGCCCAAAATGGTCTGCACATAGCCGTGGTCACGGGCAAAATCTATCTGCTCACTGATGTAGTTGCGCAGTTTGGGATAGGTCTTGTAATAGGTGTCTATGAGGTCCTTGGCCTCGGTACGGCTCAGGTCCGTTTGGTTGCTCAACCCAAAGGCCGATACCCCATAAATGATCCCAAAGTTCACCGTTTTGGCATTGCTACGCTGTTCGCGGGTCACTTCCCCAATCGGCACATTGAATACCTTGGATGCCGTGGAGGCGTGGATATCCTCCCCATGCTTAAAGGCGGAGATCATGGTGTCCTCCTCGCTCAGGGCCGCAATGATGCGTAACTCTATCTGGGAGTAATCCGCGGCGAGCAATACGTAGTTTTCATCCCGTGGAATAAAGGCCTTGCGCACCTGCCTTCCCCGTTCGGTACGGATGGGAATGTTCTGCAGGTTGGGGTTGTTGCTGCTCAAACGCCCCGTGGCGGCCACGGTCTGCATATAGTCCGTGTGTACGCGGCCCGTTTCTTTCTGTACCTCGTTGGGCAGGGCGTCCACATAGGTGCTTTTGAGTTTGGCCAAGCCCCGGTAGTCCAACACATTTTGGATGATCTCATGGTCCTTGGCCAGATAGGAGAGTACGTCCTCCGCGGTGGAATACTGTCCCGTTTTGGTCTTTTTGGGTTTGTCCACCAGTTTCAGCTTGTCAAAAAGGATGTCGCCCAACTGTTTGGGAGAGGCAATGTTGAATTGCTCCCCAGCCTGCTCATAGATGTTCTTTTCCAACTCTGCAATGTCCGTTTCAAGGGCAGTGGAGAGGTCTTTTAGGTAGTCCTCATCCAGATTGATGCCTTCCCGTTCCATATCGGCCAATACCCGGAGCAGGGGCACTTCAATGTCCTCGAACAGTTTGTCCGTATGGGCCTCTTTCAGTTCCGGGGCAAAGTGCAGTCCCAATTGAAAGGTGATGTCGGCATCCTCCACGGCGTATTCCGTTTGTTTTTCCAAAGGCACCTGCCGCATACTCAGCTGGTTCTTGCCCTTTTTGCCGATAAGTTCGGTAATGGAGACCGGGGTGTAGTTGAGGTAGGTCTCTGCCAGTACGTCCATGTTGTGCCGCATATCGGGGTTGATGAGGTAGTGGGCCAACATGGTATCGAACAACTTGCCCTTGACCTCCACGCCATAATTCTGCATCACTTTGATGTCGTACTTGAGGTTTTGCCCCACCTTTTCAATCTTTTCCGATTCAAAGAAGGGGCGCAATTTTTCAATGAGCGGCATGGCATCGTTCTTCCCTTCGGGAAAAGGGACGTAAAATCCCTTGCCGGGCGACCAGCTAAAGGCAATCCCCACCAGTTCGGCTTCCAAGGGGTTGATGGAGGTGGTCTCCGTATCAAAACAGACGGTGGGCTGTTTCAGGAGCATTTCCAAAAAGAGCTCCATGCCCAATCCATGTTGCACGGTCTGATAAAAATGAGGCACATCGGCAACGGTCTTTCGGCCGCTATGGTCCTTGATGGTGGCCGCTGCCTCGGCGGGATCGCCCCCAAAAAGGGTAAATTGACCACTTCCGGCCACTTTGGCCTCCTGTTTGGCAGTTTCGGTGCTGGTCACGGGAGCGCTGGGCTCAGTTTCCCCGGAGAATATTTTAATGAACTGTTCCTTCAACCTACGGAACTCGAGTTCCTCAAAGATTTCCTGTACTTTCTCGGCATCGGGCGGGCACATTTCGTAGTCCTCGGCATGGAACTGCACATCGCAATCAATTTTAATTTCGGCCAATTGGCGTGACAAACGGCCGAGCTCGGCGTTTTCCTCCACTTTTTCTTTCATTTTGCCCTTGAGCTTATCCGTGTTGGCCAACAATCCTTCCAAGGAATCAAAGTCTTCCAAAAACTTCTTGGCGGTCTTGTCGCCCACACCGGGCAGTCCGGGAATATTGTCACTGGCATCGCCCATCATTCCCAGATAATCGATCACCTGTTCCGGACGTTTCACACCGAAGCGTTTTTGTACTTCGGGAATCCCCCAGATTTCTATGCCGTTGCCCATTCGCGCCGGGCGGTACATAAAAATGTTCTCGCTCACCAATTGCCCAAAATCCTTGTCCGGGGTCACCATAAAGACCTTGTAATTCTCTTTTTCGGCCTGTTTGGCTATGGTCCCGATAAGGTCATCGGCCTCATATCCTTCCAACTCCACAATAGGAATCTTCATGGCCTTGAGGATATCCTGAATGTAAGGCACCGCAATGCGGATGGCGTCCGGAGTCTCGTCCCGGTTGGCCTTGTAATCCTCAAAAAGTTCGGTGCGCTCCACGCTGCCACCCTTGTCAAAAGCTACGGCCAAATGATCGGGCTGTTCACGTTTGATCACATCAAAAAGGGAGTTTACAAACCCCATGATGGCGGAGGTGTCCATTCCTTTGGAATTGATCCGCGGGTTTTTGATGAGGGCGTAATAACCCCTAAAGATCAGGGCGTAGGCGTCAAGTAGAAAAAGTCGTTTTTGTTCGGACATATTATTTTCAATGGTCAATTAACAATGTTCAGTAAGCAATTATCAATGAGCAATTATCAATGAGCAATAATGCAATGATCAATAGGCAGTTTTTAAAAGTACGAATTGCGGTTTAATAGAAGCAAGAAACTGGAGCCAAGAGTCAAGACATCTTGAATCTAAAAGCGCAGCGTTCTTGTTTCTAAAGCGCAGCGTTCCTATGTCTTGGAATAAAAACTGCTCACCTGCCTGTTCTCGTGGCCGTTTTCGCTGTACTCGCGATAGGTGAACCCGGGATGTACGCAATAGCCTCCCGTTTCCCCATTTTTGTTGATGGCCAGGAACCCGATCTGGAAATCCTTGCGGCCCTCATTTTTCTTCATGATACGTTTTACACCTACCTCGCAGGCTTCTTGGGGACTCATGCCTTGTCGCATCAATTCCACGATCAAAAAACTGCCCACGGTACGGATCACCTCTTCACCAACCCCGGTGGCCGTGGCACCGCCCACTTCATTGTCCACATACAATCCGGCACCAATAATGGGGGAGTCCCCCACTCGACCGGCCACCTTGTAGGCCATTCCACTGGTGGTACAGGCCCCGGCTATGTCCCCGTTGGCATCAATGGCCAACATCCCAATGGTATCGTGATTTTCTATATTGATAGTGGTCTCGTACTTTGAAGTTTTGAGCCATTCCTGATATTGTTTTCGGGTACTTTCGGTGAGTAAATCCTCTTTTTTGAAACCTTGTTCGTAGGCAAACTTTTCGGCACCCTTGCCCGCTAAAATAATATGGGGGGTTTCTTCCATTACTTTTCGGGCCACGGACACGGGATGTGCAATGTTCTGGAGGTAGACCACAGAACCGCAATTGCCATCCTTGTCCATGATACAGGCATCCAAGGTTACATTGCCGTCACGATCGGGGCGTCCTCCTTTTCCAACCGTTTCGTTGGTCACATCGGCTTCTTCTATCATGACACCCTGCTCCACGGCATCCAAAGCGGAGCCTCCGCTGTTCAATACTTCCCAGGCTTTGGCCGTGGCATTGCCAAAGTTCCAGGTGCATACCGCAATGGGTTTTACGGCTTGGATGGGAGGAACGGTTTCGGGGGTCTTATTTTCGTCTTTACATGAGGCCAATACGGGAACTGACAGCAATCCTGCAGTGGTAAGGCTTGAATTTTTAAGGAATTTTCGTCTTTGCATTGAAGGGTTGTTTATTTTTAGCTTTTAAAGATAGGAATATGCTTGTAGAAGTTTGTGCCAATTCGTTGGAATCGGCATTGAATGCCCAAAAAGCAAGGGCGGACCGTATTGAACTTTGTTCGGAACTAGGGGTTGGCGGAGTAACCCCATCCCACGGTCTGCTTGAGCTGGTCAAACAAAATCTACAGATACCTATCCATGTGCTCATCCGTCCCCGAAGTGCCCATTTTACCTATTCCGATGCTGAGTTTGAGGTGATGAAGGCGGATATTGTACAATGCAAGAAAGCGGGAGTACAGGGGATAGTCTCCGGTGTCCTTTTGAAAGATGGTACCTTGGATGTGGAACGGACCCAAGAACTGGTAAACTTGGCCAAACCGCTACATTTTACGTTTCACCGTGCCTTTGAATGGATACCCGATCCGCTTGTGGCTTTGGCTAAATTGGAAGCCATGGGCGTGGATACCGTTTTGACCTCGGGAGGAGAGACATCGGCCGAAAAAGGTATCAATCATCTTGAAGCATGGCAACAACAGACCTCGATGACCATCATGGCCGGGGGAGGAGTAGCTCCACAGAATGCGCCAATGTTCAAAGCAATAGGGCTGAGCGCCATACATTGTTCGGGAACTTCCTTTGGAAACCCCGTGGATCTTGAGGGGAAAATCAGCATGAATTCTTCCAAACATTTAGTTGAGGATGAGGTGGCGGTAACAAATGAGGCAGTTGTTCGTCGTATTGTTCAAGCCGTTAAATAAATCCAAAAACCCTATTTTTTAGAAGTTTAGCGATAATTTTGTAAAAAAAATTGCATGTCTCGTTTTATCCTATTGGGAGTTCTTTATATAGTCTTTGCCATGTATGGCTTTCAAGCGTTCAGGACGTTGTTTAAGAGTCCATGGATGCATTGGGCTTATGGAATTCTTTTTTTGGGCGCGCTGTTGTTCGTGGCCATCAAGATCATCACCTATGTGCCCGGTGATGGAATTCGTGGTGCTGTAGCAATGTCTGCCGGGATTTTTCTGGCGTTTTTTCTCTTGGCATTGGTTCTTGGATTTTTCCTTTTGGTTGAGGATGTGGTACGGTTAGTGGCCTTTGCCTACAATAAAGTGGTAGGTGAAGTGACGTCACAGGGAGGGCACTTTCCGTCCCGTAGAAAGTTTCTCAGTGGATTGGCCTTGGGATTGGCTTCCATTCCGTTTGGAGCTATGCTCTATGGCATGTACCGGGGCAAGTATAATTACCAAGTGCTCAAATATGAGGTTGAGTTCGATGACCTTCCAGATGCTTTTGATGGATATCAGATTACCCAGATTTCCGATGTGCACAGTGGGAGCTTCGATAATTTTAGGAAAGTTTCCTATGGCATAGACTTGATCAATGCCCAGCAAAGTGATGTGATTTTCTTTACAGGTGATTTGGTGAACGACAGGACTTCTGAAATGGAACCTTGGAAAGAGGTCTTTTCCCGTTTGGAAGCCAAGGATGGGAAATTTTCCATCTTGGGTAACCATGATTATGGGGATTACACTTCTTGGGAATCCGAAGCGGCCAAAGCCCAAAACTTGGAAGATCTTAAGGTGATGCAAAAGGAAATGGGCTTTGATCTTATTCTGAATTCTAACCGCTATTTGGAAAAGGGCGGCCAAAAAATCGCCCTATTGGGTGTGGAAAATTGGGGCCGTGGTGGCTTTAAAAAGGCTGGAGACCTCCAAATGGCCAAAGAAGGGGTGGATAAGGACGATTTTAAAATCCTGTTGAGCCATGACCCTTCCCATTGGGAAGATGTGGCCTTGCAGGATGACTATCATTATCATTTGACCTTAAGCGGGCATACCCACGGTATGCAGTTTGGTGTGGAGATCCCTGGGTGGATAAAGTGGAGCCCTGTTAAATGGCGTTACAAATATTGGGCAGGATTGTATAAGGAAATGGGACAGTTTATCAACGTGAACCGTGGTTTTGGATTTATTGGATATCCGGGACGTTTTGGTATTTGGCCCGAGATTTCCGTTATCACCTTGAAGAAAAAGGCATTATCCTAAAGGCTTTTTTTAAAAACACTATTCTTTATTTTTTATAGTATTATCCAAACATCCGATTGAGGAATTGATGGGTTATCTTTAGGCAATCTCTAAACCAAAAGAAATGCCATTAAAGATTTTCAGGATTGCTGCCATTTTATTTCTAATTGTATTGTTTGGGTCGTTTTTAGGGTACAAACCATTCCAAAATTCCAAATTGGTCTGGGTAGAAAACTTTGACCAAAAATCCTTGGATACTACCAAATGGTCCAAGATCCCGAGGGGAGGAGCGGACTGGAATCGGCATATGAGTGATTATGACAGTTGTTATGCCCTTCGGGATGGGAAGTTGGTGCTAAAGGGAATCAACAATGCCTCTGTTGTTTCTGATACCTCCAAATACCTTACGGGAGGGGTGTATACCAAAGACAAGGTAGTGTTTGGTCTGGGGAGGCTGGAAATACGAGCCAAATTGAACAGTGCCACAGGGGCTTGGCCGGCATTTTGGCTATTGGGCCAAGGGAAGAAATACCCCGGTGGTGGGGAGATTGATATCATGGAGCACCTTAATTTTGATGACACGGTTTACCAAACGGTCCATTCCACGTATACGATCGATTTAAAGATCAAAGACAATCCAAAGCATTATGGTACCGCACCCATCAACAAAAATGGATATAATACCTATGCGGTTGAAAAGTACCAGGATAGTGTAGTGTTTTATGTAAACGACGAACGCACCTTTGCCTATCCTAGGATTGATACAGACCAACCGGAACAATTTCCCTATGCGGATGGAGACCATTATTTGCTTTTGGATATGCAATTGGGCGGTAGTTGGGTCGGTGAGGTGGAACCCTCCGAATTGCCTGTTGAAATGGAAATAGATTGGGTGCGGTTCTATACTTTTGAATAGCTCAGAACTTTCCTTGATACTATGGCTGAGAAAGGTTTAACTTGAATTTAACGAAGGTCAGCGGGCTAAAGCTTTGACTTGATGTAAAACTTTAACAATTTTTCTTACTTTTGGTTGGTAAACCAGAGAATACACATGTCTAAATTTGGTGAACTCATAGATTTAAAGGTTCCAGTGCTACTGGACTTTTATGCAGAATGGAACGAACAATCCACTTCCATGCACCCTGTATTGCGCGATGTGGCGGCAGCCCTCGGCGACAAGGGAAAAGTAGTCAAGATTGATGTGGACAAGAACAAAGAACTGTCACAAGCCCTTAGAATAAAGGGATTGCCCACATTGATGATCTACAAAAAAGGAGAGATGGTCTGGCGACAGAGCGGCGAACAAGATGCCAATACGCTCATCGGCATACTCAACGAATATATTTAATAAAAAAAGCGAGGTTTTTACCTCGCTTTTTTTATGGTTATTCCAATCCTGTGGAATCTTCTACAGGATTCAAAGTGTCCAACGGAATGGAGTCTTCCATGTCCGGATTAGGCTCTAGGGTCGGTTCCTCAAAAACATCTTCTTCATCACCCGCAAATTGGGAAAACTTGTCGATATACTCATTAAAAATGAGAGTTTCCGATTCGGCCAGTTCCTTGTCCTGGTTTTCAATAAGGATGTCAATGTTCCTTCTGTAGGCCTGCATATCGGCCAAGATATCATCCATTTTCCCATATTGTTCATCCAAGGGAATTCCGGCATAGTATTCCAATCGCTCTTGATAGATCTTTTTTAGTTTTTCAAATAGGGCCCTTGCCTTTTCGGTATCGCCCACTTTGTAATACCCATCCACAAAAGGTTCCACAAAGGCATAGAAACCATATTTGTCCACGGGCATATTGGTCATGGCGATTTCAATCACCTCACGGGCCTTGTCTATTTTGTTTTCCGCAATCAGGGTTTCCATCAATCGGGCCAGATTCCCTCTAAAGGAAAGACCTTGCGAACGGGTTTGTGGGTCGTGGTAGATTTTATCACTGCCGGAATTGCCCCAATCCCATTTCTTTACGATGTCAAACATCAAGTCAGTGTCAATACGTCCCATTTCAAAGGAATTTCGACTCTTGGTCTTGATGGGTACCAATTTGTACACCAGACCGTCCAGTTGAAGATAATCCTTCATCCAGATATATTCGGCACTGTCAAAGCTACCCCCGGAAAAATAGATGGGACGTTTCCAATCATTGTTGGCGATTAGGTCCAACATTAATATCCTGTTCTTGGGAAGGGCACTTTGCGGAAGGTCTATATCAATATAATCCAAAATCAGGGCAGAATCCTTTTCCTTGACAAGTCCGCTTTCCAAAACGTTCTTTTTGTTGACTGGGATACGGATTTTGTTGGTGGGATAGTATACAATGTCCAGTGTGCTTGCGGGGTATTGGCTAATATCCGCTCCGCGACTTTCCATAATATGTCTGTACTTGGTCTGGGGTTTGTCGCTACCTACCCAGTTCATGAAATCCTTGATGTTCCAACGGCTATCGGTGACATTTTGGTAGTAGATGGCGTCCCTGGATCCGTAGCGGTATTTATCATGGGTGAGCTGTGAAGGGATGGCCTCACTTTCGTAGGCTTTCCGTTTCATCTGGTCGATGTACCAATCGGTGGCAAAAAGACTGGTGTTCACTACCCGGACATCGGTTCGGTACTGCTCAATTTCCTGTACGTACCATAAAGGGAAAGTGTCGTTGTCGCCAATGGTGAACAGAATGGCCCCGGCATCTTCCTGACAAGAATCCAAATAGGCCTTGGCCGTGGATTGTGCCGTATATCGACCTGAACGGTCATGATCGTCCCAATTCTCCGCCGCCATCAAAAGGGGTACTCCCAATAAGCACAGGGATGTGATCAAAGGAGCCGCTATCTTGGCGGATAACATTTTTTTGAATTCTTCGAACAGCCCATACACGCCCAAACCTATCCAAATGCAAAAAATGTAGAAAGAACCTACGAGAGAATAGTCCCGTTCCCTAGGCTGAAAAATATATGGGTTGGTGTAGAACTGAATGGCCAGTCCGGTAAACATAAAAAATACGAACAGGACCCAAAAGTGTTTGGGGTTTCTTGAAATCTGAAATACAATACCAATAATTCCCAAAAGCAGGGGTAGGAAGAAGTAGGTGTTCCGCGCCTTGTTGTTCTTCCATTCGCTGGGAAGATTGTCCTGGCTTCCCAATTGAAGACTGTCCAAAAAGCCAATGCCACTGAGCCAATGCCCATTGTCATCGTACCTACCCTGAACATCGTTTTGTTTGCCCACGAAGTTCCACATAAAATAGCGCATGTACATATACCCAAATTGGAACTCAAAAAGGTATCGCAGGTTTTGGCCCAGAGTTGGGGGTTCTACTTCTATATACTCCCCAAATTCACGTAAAAAGCGAATGTATTGTTCGGTATCCAGTTCGCCCTGGCCATATGCCGTTTTAAATTGACCTACCGCTTCGCGGAGGTCATTGTTGGAAATGTATTCGGACTTTATACGGAAATCCAGTGCGCCAAAATAGCGCATGTAATTTTCGGCATGCTGATCGCTCCACATCCTGGGCAAGAAGCCCACATGCTTTTCATTGGGACCCTGAAGGGCATTTTCGTAATGGTTTACAATGACATACTTGCCCAATTTAAGATCTTTCTCATATTTGGGGCTTTCATCCTTGTCTTCGCCCGCAGGGGCAAACGTGTCGGAGTAGTAGGCTCCATAAAACGGACTTTCCACACCGGGGTATTGCTCCCGGTTGTAATAGGCCAAAAGTGCCCTGGCATCTGCTGGATTGTTTTCGTTTACCACCGTTTTGGCGTTGGCGCGAATGGGCAACATCAACCAAGAGGAAAAACCAAGGAACATGAACATAAGGCATAGTACAATGATATTTCCTGCGTAGAAATGGTGTTTTCGCGTATATCGGAGCGCAAAATAGAAGGCCGCAATAAAAAGGATGGCCATGATGATAGTCCCGGAATTGAACGGTAGGCCCACTTCGTTGATAAAAAAGACCTCGCTCCATCCAAAGAGCTTGAGCACATAGGTGAGCGAGAATTTATAGACCAGTATCAAAACTCCGATAACGGCCATATTGGCCAAAAGAAAGTTCTTTGCGTTGGTCTGCTTGTATTTTTTGAAATAATAGAGCAATCCTATGGACGGAATGGCCAAAAAGCCCATGAATTGGATTCCAAAGGTTAACCCGATCAAAAAGCAGATAAGCAATAACCAACGATGACCTCTTGGATCGTCCAAGTTGTCAGTCCATTTTAATCCTAGCCAAAGTAGTAGGGCCATGATCAAACTGGCCATGGCATATACTTCGGTTTCCACCGCATTGAACCAAAAACTGTCCGAAAAAGTAAAGGCCAAGGCACCTACCAGTCCACTTCCCAAAATGGCAATGGCCTTGCTATTGGTGATGGGTTTGCCTTTGGCTACCATCTTTTTCACCAAATTGGTGATGGTCCAAAACATGAACAGTACGGTAAAGGCACTGGATACAATGGATACCGCATTGACCATCAGTGCAACCTTAGAGGTATCGCCAAAGGCGAACATGGCAAAAAAGGCTCCGATCATTTGCAGCAATGGGGCCCCTGGAGGGTGCCCCACTTGTAGTTTTGCTGAAGTGGAAATGTATTCCCCGGCGTCCCAAAAACTTCCAGTGGGTTCAACGGTTAGGGCATATACGATAAATGCTATGGTGAAAGAAACCCACCCAAGGATGGTGTCCCATTTTTTGAAGTCTTTTGCAAACATAATGGATGGTGCTTAACCAGATTGGGGCGAATTTAGTAAATATCGGAGAGACGATTGTCCATTTTTGGAAAAGCTTTAACAGCAGGATATGGAAAAATAGTTCGTAATCTTCCCAAAATATTTGTTGAAATAAAACTTTGTTTTAAATTTGCACGCTCAAAAGCTGAATCAAGTTCAGCTGAATATTGGTACTGGCCTATGGTGTAATTGGCAACACTACTGATTTTGGTTCAGTCATTCTAGGTTCGAGTCCTAGTAGGCCAACAAAAAAAACCTGCATTTACGTAATGCAGGTTTTTTTGTTTTGGTGAAAGAGGGGGCTAATTAATTTTCCTTTTTTTGAACCAAAGATCTTCAAGACTTAAATTCACCGTTAGTGTATGGTATTTTTCCCTTACCAATATATTTTGCACATACCCTTTGGAACTGTAGCCATACGATAAGTTTATCATAGAGTTGGAAAACACCCCAATAGGCAATCCCAGTCCTGCCGTAAAGGTGTAGCCATCTATCTTTTGGTTGTTAAGTGCCAAATACCCATTGTCATAGTTAAACCCTGCGCGATAACCAATCCTTTTCCAATATTTATAGGCCCTTTGGTTATTGAGATATTGCAAGCCAAAGGCATAGGTGTCCTGGTCCGTGTAGGTTCCAATATGCTCGGACTGATGGGTGGCATCCCAAAAGCTTTTGCGATAATCGGCCGTTAGGGTAAAAGAATCTTTGAGTTTGGCGCTTATTCCAAACCCCAATTCCATGGGGAGTTTAAAATCTGAAACATCATTGTCCGCTTCAGCATCCACAACAACGATCTCCTCGCCATCGAGGATCTTGGCCACCGTCCGTGTGAGATTTCCATTCAGGGTGACGGGCAGTTTCAAAACACCTCCCAAGGTAATATTTTGGCCAATATCCCAATGGGTGCCAAATCCGATTCGAAATCCACTATAATTGGTGGTTTCGGTGAGTTCCAAGTAGCTTCGGCTTATCACAAAGGATTCGGTTTCCTCTATATTTCCAAATAAGAATGAACCCGTAAATCCGAGCCGTAAGGATTCTGTAAGGCTATACCCCAAATTTATACTCAAGTCACTGAGCCCTCCGAGGCCATACACATTGCTCTCAAAAGATTCATTGGAGCCTTCAATATTGGAGGATAATCCCAGAAGGGAGTATCCAACATCACTGTAGGGAATCATGGTGACTCCGGCCCCAAGCCCCTCCGTGATTCGGAAAGCGAATGCCAAGTTGGAAAAATTAAGGGTTGTTTTGGATTCTCCGTCCCCTCGGTTGTTATAGTGGTTTAGTTCGCCCTTGATTCCAATGTCATAAAAAAAGGAGTTTTGCGGAACCAATGCAAAGTTTGCTGGGTTGAGGTTGTTTATCCCGGTTTCCTGTTTGAGTCCAATTCCGCTATGCCCTAGACCGTTGGAGATACCAATACTGGTTTGGTTTATGGTTCCAAGGCCGTAAAGGGAATAGGGTGAACTGGTTAGACCTTCCGACTGTGAAAAGGTAATCTGGGCCATTAGGGCTGGGAGCAAAAGGATCCAAAATCTATTCTTCATCTTCATCATATATTGCGTAGGTTAGTTCCAGTAGGGTTCGAAAATCTGAATTGTCCATACCGTTTAGAACAAAGCGATCCACTGTGGAGTCGTAGTTATTGGGTAATAGGATCAATGCCTCATTGGTTTCCCTTTCGGCCAGTAACAGCTGTTCTATGTAGCTGCCCAGTTGGATTTCATAATAGATTTCGTTGAATTCTTCTTTTTCTCTGTTGAGGATAGCTTGTACAGGGGATACTTCTTGATAAAACAATTGCTGTATCAGGTCATTGTTGCGGTCCACCACATAAACGGATAGGGTGTCGCGAAGTATGAGATTGTCGTCAAAGCTTCCCGGTTCGGGGTTTATTTTAAGAACAGCGTCCAATATGGTGCCCTGCCCCCTTATATCGTAAATGGTCTTGACGGTCGGAAACTGAATTCGGGCCGCTACCCCAACCCCGGATTGCACAAAACATCTATTGGCGGCTTCTGAACTGGAAAGTACGGACTCCTTATCCTGTAACATTTGGAGTTGTTCAATAGGATTTTCAGCCAAAATCTGGTTGAAAAAGGGGACAGGGGTAGTACTAAGGTCCAACTCAAAGTCGATATTGTCCTGAACCCGTTCATCCTCTTCAGAAATGCCATAGTACAAACGCATAAAACTGGCACCGGTATCTTTGGAAAAACCAACTACAGAGCCATTGTCATTGTCTCCAGGAAGTATCCCAATACCCTTAAAGTAGTCTTTGAACTGGTCGGTATTGGTGATCAATTTTTCTTGAAGCCCGTTGAAAAGTTCCCTGCCGAGTTCATCGGAGATCTTAATGGCAATTGTGTCAGATTCCATGGGTCTTGGTCGATAGGAAAGTGCTCCCAGGTCCTCGTCAAGGTAAGATGCCTCTGCCGTGTTATAGAGCGCATCACCTTCATTGGGTCTGAGGGTCTTTGTCAATCGCTTTATGTGCAGGGTGTTGGTCTCAAGGGTATCATTGTAATAGTAGTTGTCCAGTTTCAGAAAAAGGACAATGCTGTCATATTCTGCCTCGGTGTCTATTGAGAATGAGTTTGGAATCAACCCCATATAGCTGGAGGCTTTGATCTTTCCAAAAATGGGGTCGGAATATTGTCCGACCAAAATCCGACTGGATTGACTGGTCTGGATGCTGTCAAATTTCATGGTGGAGGTTTCTATCGTCATGGTGTCGATTAAAACAACCCGCATATTGCTGTCGGAAAACGCCTCGCCTGCCAAGAAATCGGAAGAATTGTAATTTTCGGAAGTGCAGGAGGCCAACAGTAGAATGGAAGGGGTGATCATTCCCAATAATCTTCTCATAAATTTAGTTTTCACCAAAAGTATAAGCTGCAAAAGCCCTTAAAAATGGGAATAGACCAACTTGGATAATTATGGGACAAAGTCGTTGTTTTTTCTCTATAAAACTTTGGTCCGCGTTCGTCGATGTTTTTTTGGGGTTGAAAGGTTAAAACGCAGGGTTCATATATTCCCTTTCAACCAGAAAGGCCCTAAAATTACTTTTGGCAAAAATTAAATGGTTGACATGGACAAGATAGTACAAGTGACAAGTAAAGCGTTTGTTGTGATCCTTTCTGGGATGTTTCTTTTAAGTTGTTCCAACGATGAGGATGTTGAGGACTTGGGGAATTGGATAGATCGATCCGTATTTGATGGAAGCCCAAGAAGTGGGGCAGCCTCATTTGTAATTGATAATATGGGGTATATGGGAGTTGGCTATGACGGGGATGACTATCTCAACTCGTTTTGGGCCTATGATATTGAAGGCGATTATTGGTCCCAAAAAGCGGATTTTCCAGGGGTGCCCAGAAATGCTGCGGTAGGATTCGATATTGAAGGCAAAGGCTATATCGGTTCTGGCTATGATGGTGTAGACGAACTGAGTGATTTTTATTCTTATGACCCAACGACCAATAGCTGGACACAAATTGATTCGCTTCCCGGTATAAAGCGGAGGAGTGCGGTGGCATTTTCGGCCAACGGCTTTGGATATTTTGGTACCGGATATGATGGAGAGAACGATAGAAAGGATTTCTGGAAATATGATCCTTCTACGGATACCTGGACCGAGCTGGAAGGATTTGGTGGCGACAAAAGAAGGGCTGCCACTACATTCACGGTAAATGGAACTGTATATATGGGGACCGGGGTTTCCAATGGGGTATATCTGGACGACTTTTGGGCATTTGACCCGGATACCGAAGATTGGACCAAAAAAACAGATTTGGACGAGGAGGATGAATATACGATCACTAGAAGCAATGCTGTTGGTTTTGAATTGAATGGCTATGGTTACATTGCCTGTGGGGAACGAAGTGGTGCCACCATCAGCGTTTGGGAGTACGATGCGTCTTCCGATACCTGGGAATCCAAGACCAGTTTTGAAGGCTCCACTCGGCAAGATGCCATTGCCTTTTCCAATTCCACCAGAGCTTTTGTAGGGATGGGTAGAAATGGAACCCTTTATCTGGATGATTTGGACGAGTTCTTGCCATTTGAGGAATATGATGACGAGGATTGATCCGGATGGGAAGTGATAATGGAAGTTTGTCCAAGAAAAATTTTTCGGGAATGAAGGGATTGGGTTCCAATACTATGGCAAAAACCATGATGATGGTATTATTGATGTTCATTGGCGCCACGATTATTGGTTTGGGTTTCCTTTTTAAGGAGAGCAGTGAAGAGGAAGACAAAACCCAATTTCGGACAGAAGTTATTAAAGTTGGCAATGGGTATGGCTATCAAATATTTTATGGTGATAGACTGCTTATCCAACAAGAGTGTATTCCAGTGCTCAGGGGAAACGTCCCATTTCAAAATCCAGAAGATGCCACTTCCGTGGCGGGACTGGTTGTTGAAAAGATTGCGGAGAGACAATCCCCTGAGCTTTCCCTGGAAGACATTAAAGCCTTGGATGTTGTAATTTTAAGGCCTTAGCTAATATCGTATGGTTTCAGGGCGACCAAAAATAAGAATGTTCATTATCCATTTATCATTATGGATACTGTTGTACGGACTTTTTTTAATGCCATTTCTGTTTCAGTTCCGATTGATTCCACCGGACCTTCCTTTGCGACTTACCTTTGTGGTGGCGCTTTTTTACATAAACTATTATCTGCTCGTACCCCGGATTTTGTTGAAAAGGCATACGGCCTACTACATTGTTGCTTGTTTGGCCATTGTCTTGGGTATTGGGCTTATCATTAATTTAAGTTTTGATTTTGGACCTCGCGGTCCTGCCCGATTTATTGAAGATAGGGGAAGGGCTTCCGATTTTTGGGTGCGTCAGATTTTCACTATGCTCAATTTGAGTGCGCCGATTTTTGTGAGTGGACTCCTTCGGTTGTATATGGAGTGGAGAAGGAACGAAGGGCTTAGGGTCCAAGTGGAAAACGAAAAGGTCCATTCGGAGTTACAGGTCCTTAAAACACAGCTTAATCCCCATTTTCTATTTAATTCGCTGAATGCCATTTATTCACTTTCAGTAAAAAATTCCAGTATAACTTCCGAAGCGATCATCACCCTTTCCGAGCTCATGCGATATATGTTGTATGAAGCCGACAAGGAAAGTGTACCCTTGGGCAAAGAAATGGACTATATTAAAAATTATGTTCAGCTACAAAGGTTGCGCTTGTCCGATAGTGTCAACGTGAAGCTGCGGATGTCCGGGGATGAAAAAGGGAAAGAGTTGCCCCCTTTGCTCTTTATTTCCTTTATTGAAAATGCATTCAAGTACGGAACGGATTTTAAAGGAAAAACACATGTTGAAATAAACCTTCAGATAGAAAAGGAGTCCATTGTGTTTAAGGTCAGGAATAGAATAGGTGCGCACAGGGCAGAACAGGGTAGCTCGGGAGTGGGTCTGGAGAATGTAAAAAATAGGTTGAACCTGTTATATCCAAATAGGCATACCCTGGAAATAGTCAATGATGGCCAAAATTATGAAGTGACCCTTATTCTTGACTTGTGGCCTAAAGAATAGTAAATTGGTAAAGGATGAAATGTATCATAATTGATGATGAACCATTGGCAATAGATTTGTTGATGGAATATTGCCAGAAGCTGGACTTTGTGGAACTGGAAGGTACGTTTACCAATCCCCTGGACGCTATTTCCATAATCAAGGAAAAAAAGGTGGACCTTATTTTCTGTGATATCGAAATGCCCCAGATCAACGGAATTGATTTCATTTCCTCTTTGGACAATACCCCTATGTTCATTTTCACCACGGCCTATTCGCAATATGCGGTTGAAGGCTTCAATTTGAATGCCATTGATTATCTGGTAAAGCCCATACCCTACAATCGGTTTATCAAGGCAATTTCAAGGGCCAAGGAAGTTATGGGTTACAAAAGACCCGTTGAGCCCCAGAATGTTTTTCCGTCCCACGGGGAAGGAACAAAATCCTCGGAATACATCTTTGTAAAGGCGGAGTATGAAAGTGTGAAGATCAATCTTAATGATTTGCAATATATCCAAGGACTTAAGGATTACCTTAAAATACATGTGGAGGGTACCAATAAGGCCATACTGACCTTGATGAGTTTCAAGGAGATTATGGAAAAGCTGCCGGCCCACCAGTTTTTAAGAGTACATAAATCCTTTGTGGTCAATATTTCATGCATCAAAACGGTGCAGAGGAACAGAATCGTGATCAATGATGTCCGAATTCCGATAGGGGAAAGCTACAAGGCCAATTTCTTCGACATCTTGAATTTATAATTGAGGGGATTTCTCCAGTATGGGAAAACATAAACCCTTTCAAGCTTAAGCTTTGGTGATTTTGTGGTCGAGAAAAGAGATGCTTGCTCTTTCAGCTCTCTCCATTCCGTCTTGCCATAGCTTTAAAACTATATGGCCCCGTTCTTTAAAAAAGGTTGTTCATAGAGACGTTTTCCGGTGGCTTGGTAGATGGCGTTGGCCAAGGCTGGGAATATGGGTGGAAAAGTGGGCTCACCCAATCCGGTAGGGTCTATATCGTTCTTTACAAAATGCACCTCGATTTCCTTTGGGGCTTCTTGCATGCGGATCATTCGGTAGGTGTCGAAATTCTTCTTGCTTGGTATGCCCTCTTTGAAGGTAAGCTCGCCAAAAAGTGCATTTCCAATCCCGTCCACAATACTACCTTCCGCCAAATTTGTAGCTGCATCGGGATTTACCACTATGCCGCAGTCAACCGCACAGGTCACTTTCTGTACTTTGGGCTTCCCGTCTTCCATGACCATGTCCAAGACTTGGGCGGCATAGGAATTATGGCAAAAATAGGCCGCCACGCCACGACTGGTGTTTGCATCTTGATTTCCCCATTCGGATTTTTCCTTGACCAGCTTTAAAACTCCGGCATAGCGTGCCGGGTCATAATCATTGGTCACGCCTTCCATAGGTTTATTGATAGCCCTATCTAACAGTTCCAGTCGAAAATCAATGGGGTCTTTTCCGGCGACTTCGGCTACCTCGTCCAAAAAGGATTGTTCGGCGCAGGCCATGAAATTGGAACTTGGAGCCCTAAAGGAGCCTACGGTAATGTTGCTGTCAATGGTCCAGCCCTCTGCCAAATAATGATCTACCGCCCCAGCTGGGAATCGGTTTTCATAAAGCGGACATTCGGGAACACCTCCGGCATTTACATGGTAGGCGATAAGGTTGTTGTTGGCATCCAACGCAGCCCTCAGTTTGGCATGGTAGGTTGGCCTATAGATGCCATCTGTCATATCATCCTCACGGGTATAGATCAGTTTTATGGGGGCTTCCATCCTTTGTGAAATCAGAGCGGCTTCCACGAGCCAATGGGCATAGGAACGCCTACCGTAACCACCGCCCAAGCGTGTCATTTTAATATCTATGTTCTCCAAGGGAATGCCTGTGCGGGCCGAAAGGGTCTGCTCCGTAAATTCCGGTTTTTGCAGAGGGCCTATCAATTCTGCTTTGCCGTCTTTCACATTCGCAAAAAAGTTCATGGGCTCCATACAGTTGTGTGCCAAAAACGGGGCGGTATAAGTGCGTTCAATCACTTTGGTGGCCGTTGCGAAAGCTTGTTCCGGATTTCCATCCCTACGACGGACTTCCCCTCCTTTTTCGGCCCTACTACGCATCTGGGCATAATGGTCCTCCGTGTTTTCAAGACCCTTTGGGGTATGTTGCTCCCAAGTAGTTCCAAATCTATCCCTGGTTTCTGTTGCGCTTTGGATGGGTTCACATTCTATTTTCAAGGCTTTTTTGGCTTGCATTACCTGCCAAGTGGAATCTCCTACGATTACCGCTACTTCATTATAAGTGCGGGTATCAAAGAAGGTCTTGATATAATCATCATTGAATACTTTGACTTTAAAGACATCCCGGATGCCCGGCATAGACCTAACCTCTGAGTCGTCTATGGATTTAAGTTGTAATCCAAAGGCCGGTGGATGCACGATCATGGCGATGAGCATACCTTCTTGATGGGTGTCGATGCCAAAAAGTGGTTTGCCGGTCACGATATTCATGCCGTCCACATTCTTTTGGGAGGTGCCAATGATGGTGAAATCGTTCTTCTCCTTGAGCTGTACTTCTTCGGGGACCTGCATTGATGCGGCCACGGAGGCCATGTCACCGTAGGTTGCAGAATTGCCGGAACCTTCATGGCTCAGCATTCCCCTGGAAGTTTTTATTTCGTCCGCAGGAACCTTCCAGGCTTGGGCTGCTGCCTCTTTCAGCATTTGCCGTGCCGATGCTCCTGCCATCCGCAGACCGGTCCATCCTTGACGTAAGGCTTGACTTCCGCCAATAAATTGTCGCGTAAAGGCTCCTGTGTCCAAGGGGGCTTGTTCAACCATGACATCTTTCCAATCCACATCCAATTCATCGGCAATGATCATGGGCATGGACGTCTTTACATTCTGACCTGCCTCGGGGTTGGGGGACAGGATGGTGACCAATCCGTTTTCTCCAATTTTTAAGTAGCCGTTCAGTTCAAACCATTCTTTGGGCAGTTCTTTGGCTGCCATGTCCAAGCCTACTTTTGGCTTGCAAGAATTCAGCCAGCTAAAGCCCAGAACAAGTCCACCACTGGCCAGGCTGGTATTTTTGATAAACGCTCGTCTTCCGATTTTGGTTTTTATGGGTGTCATTTAGTATGCCCTTGGGACGTATGTTTTTTATGGTTAACCCACCAAAGGTGGTTTGTCGGTGCTAAAAGGTTGTTTGGTAAATCTTCTGCCAGTGGCTTTGTACAGCGCATTGGCCAAAGCTCCAAATACGGGCGGAAATGGTGGTTCGCCCAATCCGGTCGGGTCAATTTCGTTTTGCACGAAATGAACCTCAATTTCTTTTGGGGCCTCATTTTGTCGTATCATTTTGTAGGTGTCAAAATTGGAATGGTCAGGCTTCCCATCGGTAAAAGTCATATTGCCGTACATGGCGTTTCCAATCCCGTCAACAATGGCTCCTTCGGCCATCAGCGAGGCTGCATCCGGATTTATGACAATGCCGCAATCAATGGCGCATGTCACCTTTTCAACCCGTGGTTGGTCCCCATCCATCACCACATCCACTACATGGGCGGCATAGCTATTATGGCAGAAATATGCGGAAACACCTCGATGGACTCCTGGTGGGGTTTGTCCCCAATTGGATTTTTCCTTGACCAGCTTCAATACGCCGGCAATACGGTCCGGGTCATAATCATTTTCTTCCCCCACTGGGTTTTCCTTGACCCGTTTGAGCAATTCCAACCTAAAATCGATAGGGTCTTTGCCTGCTGCCTCGGCTACTTCATCCAAGAAGGCCTGTTCTACGCCAGCAGTAAAATTGGATCGGGGTGCTCGGAACGCACCAATGGTAATGTTTGAATTGATGACCCATTGTTCCGCCAAGTAATTATCGACCGCCCCCGCTGGAAAACGGTTGGCGAAGAGCGGACTTTCAGGAACGCCTCCAGATTTTACGTGGAAGGCTATGAGGTTGTTGTTTTCATCCAAGGCGGCGCGGTAGGTGGCTTGGTAGGATGGACGATAAATTCCAAAAGTCATATCATCTTCCCTGCTGTACACCAACTTGATGGGCGCCTTGGCCTGTTTAGAGATCAGGGCAGCCTCAATGGCGTAATGCCCATAGGCCCGGCGTCCAAAACCGCCTCCCATTCGCGTCATTTCTATCTCAATTTTTTCCGCGGGTACATCCAAACGGGATGCCAAAGTGGATTCAATGATACTGGGGGCCTGTGATGGACCTGCCAGTTTGATGCCTTCCTCGGTCACATGGGCAAAGAAGTTCATGGGTTCCATACAGTTGTGTGCCAAAAACGGGCAGCTATAGGATCTTTCCAATACCTTGGCTGCATTTTTGAACGCGGATTCCGGGTCTCCATCCTTTCTGGCAATTTCCCCAGGTTGGGAAGCCATCTTCTCCATGAGTTCGTTATGCTTATTGGTGCTTTCCAAGCCACTGGGAACGGTCACCTCACTGATACTTCCAAAACGGTCGAAGGTGAGTTTTTTCTCAGTGATGGGCTCCCATTCCGCCTTGAGTTTCTTTTTGGCGTTCATGACCTCCCAAGTGGTTTTGCCCACAATGGCCACCAAATCAGGAAATGCGTTGGTGTCGAAAAAATTTCGGACAAAATTGTCGTCGTAGGTATTGATTTGGAATACATCCACAATACCGGGCATGTTGCGCACTTCGGAATCATCAAATGATTTCAGTTTCAGGCCAAAGGCAGGTGGATGTTCCACCATGGCGATCAAGGTGCCTTCGTATTGATAATCCAAGCCGAACATGGGCTCACCGGTCACAATCTGTTTGCCCTCTACATTTTTCTTTGAGTGACTGATGATCTTAAAATCTTTTACGGCCTTGGTTTCCACATTTTCGGGAACCTCCATGTTTGATGCGGCAGCGGCCATTTCACCAAACCCAGCGGTTTTTCCGGTGGCTTCATGGCTTAATACCCCATCGGAAACCAAAATCTCGGAAACAGGGACTTGCCATGCTTCCGCAGCAGCTTGCTTTAGCATTTGTTTGGCGGTTGCCCCGGCCATGCGAAGGCCTTCCCAACTACGGCGAATACCTTGGCTTCCCCCAGTGAATTGGCGTTCGTATAATTCAGTGTTGAACGGAGCCTGTTTCACCAAAACATCTTTCCAGGAGATGTCCAATTCCTCGGCAACGATCATGGGCATAGCGGTCATGACGCCTTGACCAAATTCCGGGTTTGGGCAGAAAATGGTCGCCACCCCATTATCACCTATTTTGATATATGCGTTGATTTCAAACCACTCTTTGGGCATTTCAAGAGCTTGCTCAGTGGAAATGTTTTTGGGTTTGCATGAGTTCAGCCAACTAAACCCAATAATCAATCCTCCACCGGCAAGGCCGGTATTTCGTATAAAGGCTCTTCGCCCGATATGTTTGTCTATCTGGTTCATGATTTTTGTTTTAGTATTGGTTTGACCTAGCTGTTTTCGGACGCTATTTTCACGGCCTTTTTAATCCGCAAATAAGTTCCACATCTACAAATGTTTCCATTCATGGCCATTTCTATTTCTTCGTCGCTTGGGTTGGGGTTCTTGTCCAACAAGGCTGCCGCAGTCATGATCTGGCCTGCTTGGCAATAGCCGCATTGGGGCACGTCCACATCCAACCATGCCTTTTGTACGGGATGGTCACCATTTTCGGATAGTCCTTCGATGGTGGTGATTTCAGAATTCCCCACCATGGATACGGTAAGCATACAAGATCGGGTGGCCGTGCCGTCCAAATGAACGGTACAGGCCCCGCATTGTGCAATGCCACAGCCATATTTGGTCCCTACAAGGTTCAAATGATCCCGCAATACCCACAGTATGGGTGTGGATGGATCTACGTCTACCTCTTTTACTTCTCCGTTGATTTTTAAATTCAGTTTTGCCATAATTGTAATGCTTGGCATGAAAATATCACTATTTGATGGAAAAAGGCTTACAAAATTCAAACACATTCAAAGGATTTAACACTCTTTTGGGGATTTTATGGTGGGTGATGGGTCTCTTTGGCCACCACCAGAAAGGTCCGTCACTTTTTGGTGCACTTTTGTGAGATTTAACGAATGGCCCGCAGGGGTGTTAACGATATTGTAAAAAGAGCAGATGGCGGATAGAAGATAAAATCCATAAAGAATCAATTCATCTTTATAAGGTATGTTTTTACATCAAGGGAGCAAAAATCGACACTTGTGCTTTCCGACCTTCCAGTTCCATGGTTCCCAAGGCTTCAAATCCAAATGGGGCTGTTGGCTCCAATAGGGTTTTTAATTCCCCGGAGAGAAGGAGTTCCTGATCAAGTGATTTGCATAATTTTTGTATTCGGGCAGTAACGTTCAGGACATCCCCTGTAAAAAATATTTCTTTTTTGAGGGCCCCGATTTCCCCGGTGGTCACATGGCCCATATGAAGTCCAGCCCTAAATGAGGGGGTCACACCATAGGTTTTAATGAAAAAAGCTGATTTTTTTTCAAGGGCTTCTTTCATGCTGTAAAAACACTGCACGCAATTTTGTTGGGTTAAGCCCTTGTCCTGTTTCCAGGTAATTACAATTTCATCTCCAATGTATTGGTACACTTCACCATGGTGTGCAATGATTGCGTTGGAAAGTTGGTTGTAGTAGTCCCTTAAAAAGCGGAAGTATTGTTGATGTCCCAATTGCTCTGCCAAGGATGTGGAGGATTTCATGTCCAGAAACATGAAAATGCGGGACTCCTCTTTAGGTTGATGGTACTTGCCCGAGAAAAAGTTAATCAGTACATCATGTCCCAGATGTTCACTGATGCCTGAATATAGCAACGAGACAAAAATGCTAAAGGCCAATGAGATCAAGGTGCTTAAAAAAGTTCGACTGACCACATAATTTGAAAATTTTTGCCATACTTCAGGATTTCCCAATGAAGTATTGAGCTCAAGACTCGCCGCAATGGGATAGGCAATCAGGTTGATGACCAACATGAACAAGAGGTAAAATCCCATTTTATATAGAATCTTTTGTCCAAAACCTTTGGATTTAAATAGTTTGCCCAACCAAAACACCTCTAGGGTCCCTACGGCCAAACCTACTATAAAAACCGCAAGGGAGGCGAATAGAAAAACATCCCAGGTAACCGTAATGTCCGTTTCGGGACGGACATTTTTATATTCGGTGGCCATGGATTCAATGAGCAAAATAAACCAACTGAGTACCAACCAAATGATGCCAAAAGGAAGAATCCGCTTCAAATAATATACAGTCTTCGGATTTTGAAAAAGCCTCATGCTGTAAAGGTAACAGGAATTTGGAATGAAAAAACCTATTGGGTCTTAGCCAAGGGTTTGGTCCATAATAGGGTGGCTTTTAGTTCAGGGTTAATCCTTGTTCACTCGGTAAGTAACCCTACGATTGGTGATTACGGTTCCCACTTTTACGGTCAGGTTGGCTTCATCCGAAGCAAGGGCATTGCAAGACCCCGAGGAGTTGGAAACCCATACGCGGAAGATGTACCCGTTTTTGTCCGTGCCTGCTCCCACTACGGAAAGATTGGCCGTTTGGGTCCCAGTGTATTCCGGGCCATCGGTAAGGGATACAAAGTTGCTGCCTCCGTCAGTGCTCACTTCCCATTGATAGGTGTCTATATTGCTGGCGGTTACGGAAAAGTTGGCAGAATTTCCTGCAACCATATTTTGGTCAGTGGGTTGACTTGAAATAGCGAATGGTGAAACGGTGATGGTCTGCTGTACGTCCAGAGAATTGCCGGAAGCATCGGTTACCCTATATGTACGAGTAATGATTTCTGGATCGGATCCACCATCAGTCACATCACTGATAAAAGTTACGGTAGGGTTTGGGTCGCAGTTATCGGCTTCGTCGTTGACAACGGTGACATCGGGTACGGGAATGTCATCTGTGCAATACACTGATAAGGGTGCTGGATTACTGGCTGTTGGCGCAACATTGTCCACGGTAATGGTGGACGTGGCAGCTATGTTGGGTGCGGCCGGGTCGCCGGGCATGCCTCCATATTCCACTAAATATCCTTTGGGTTGATAATCCCCGCTTGCAGCTCCTGTGTTGGAGAGGTCATTCCAAGAACCGGGAAGGCCGACTCCTGGGGCGGTGATATGTGCATAATCTTCGTCGCCTGAATTGTTCGGTTCACCGCCATTCCAAAATTCATAGGCATAAGCCGTTCCGGAGGAGTTTCCTCTCCAGAACAAAGTTCCGGCTTCAGGGCCTGTTACCCAGTACCAATCCCCTTCCAAGGCAGCATCACTGGCTCCGATCCATCCGGCTCCGGGAGCTTGGGATCCTAAAAGGTCAGACTCGTCTTGAATGGAAATGGTGGCCAAATATCCTTGGAGCCCATAGAATGTTCGCAGGGCGGCGGCATCCCTGGCAGAGGTCCAAGTAATGCCCAATGCGGGTACATATTCGTAATAGTGTCCGGTAGAGGCCAGGTAATTGGCCTCGTTCAATACGATGGAAAAACTTCGGGTATCCCCAGAGGCAACTGTTGCGGTGGTTTGAAAAGTAACGGCTGCCACTGCGGTTTCAAACTCAGCCAGTGTGGCCGGACCGGTCAAGGTCAGTCTTCCTTCCGAAGAGCTCCAACTGGCGGTAATATTGGGATGTGTGCCCGTTAAGCTCAAGAGGTCGCCCGAGTTGTCATAATTGGAAGTGATCTGTATGTAGACCGCATCCAAAGTAGCGGTGTCCGGGTCTGAAATGGATACACTTTCAACAATGGCCATTGGACTGCCAGGGCAGAAGATCTGGTCTCCAGAGGCAGTAATGGATGGGGGTTGATTGCCATCATTGGTATCGTCCCTAAAATCCAAATCACCACCGGATGCAGTGTCCCCATCGGAATCTGGCAGCATAATGCTACCTCCACTGGTTGTTGTGGGGTCATCAATGGTTCCACCTGGGTCACTGTAATCGGTTGAGGTGTCTATACTATTATCCAGACCATCATTGTCGCTATCCGTTCCTGAGAGGGAAAGGGCGGCTTCAGTAGTGTCATTTGTTCCGTCATTGTCACTGTCCGTATCCAAAAAATCCGGTGTGCCATCCCCGTCGGTGTCCACGTAGGAAATTCCGCTGGTTTCATAGGCGTTGTCCAGTCCATCATTGTCCGAATCGTTACCAGTGGGCGCGGTATATCCAGAGGAGGTTTGGGCTTCCACATTATCGGGGATTCCGTCACCGTCGCTGTCAAGATCTTGGTAATTGGGGATGCCGTCCCCATCGGTATCAACGGTTGTACAATCCACAGTCCCATTGTAGCTGGCCCCATAGATTCTTGCTCCAATTTGGTAGGCCTCAATGCGAAGGTACTCCAAGGGATTTGTGTTTACGGTAAAGGTAACTTCCCGTATGGAGCCCGGTGCAGTATTGTCGGCATTGGCAATCCAGCCATTGCTGTTTCCTGCGGCATCCGAACGTTGTAATTGCATATCTGTATCGGTCACTGCGGGATCTGCCCCTAAAAATACACTTACATTGGTGCCTACCGGCAATGCGGTTGGGAACTGAAGAAGTAGGATGGAGCTTGCTCCGGGATATGTGGTGGCCGAGTTGGAGGCATATGTTGTCCCGGGATTTCCTTGGGCGTTGGAGTCATTGCTAAAGTGTCTGATATTGGTAGCTGATATGGCATAATTTACACTCAACCCGCCACATTCATCAGTATCCAATATACCATCGTTGTCGTCATCAACGTCAACACTGTCCTCAATGCCATCGCCGTCCAAATCTGCTATGGCTACACTGCAATTGGAATACAATATGGAAAAAGGTACGTTTTGTTTGGAAATGGAAGGGCCTTGGTATTGAACCGTCAGGGTCTCTCCACCGCTGTTTTCAAAAAACAGGACAGTGATGGGATGCAAGCCAGCAGTGAGGGATATGGAGCCCGACCTTTCTTGCGTGCCGTGTAGGCCATCGTTGTCTACCACTTGGGTTCCATCAATGAACAGCTTGGAACCGTCGTCTGATGAGGTGTAAAAAGTATAAGAACCTGCAGTGCTGATTTGGATATACCCTGAATATCGGATACTGAAAGTTTCCGCATCCCCCGGGTCTTCCTGATTTTGGAGGGCATCCACATCAAAACTGGAGAACACGCCTGTTCCCAAGGCTCCGGAAGTTGGGATATTGTCTGTGGTGTAACCTGATGGGACACTATCATAAAATTCAAAATCAAGCTCGCCGTTGCATATTCCAGAATATCCAACAACCGAAACATCATCAATATAATATTGCTCATCATTGTCATGGTTGAGCATTTGTACCCTGATTTCGAGGGTGGAATTCCCGGTAGTGGATAGGTTTACCGTATAAGAAGGGTCCAGTGGGTCCGAATCCGATCCAGAGGCATTTACGAATTGCTGCCAAGATCCTCCGTCAATACGGTATGCTCCTCTGAAATAATCATTGCCATTGTCCATTTCATCTTCATCATCCACCCAGGTTTCCATGCTGAAACTAATGAAACCGTATCCCGTGATATCAATCGGATCAGTTTGCCAGGTACCTTCTGAGTCCAAATTTCTTCCCCTTAGTGTATTGTTTCGAACGGATAGCCTTCCCCCTCTATTAGTGCTCCAGTCTGAAGCGGAAGGACCTGTGGCAGTTCCGGTTTCAGTACCATTGCCATAACTGAAGTTCTCGTTCCAAATGGTGGTTTGGGAGAATAGGGATAAACTGCACTGCAAGAAAAGGATAAGGACAAGATAGTTCCTTAGTGATTTTCTTTTTGCTGTCTGTCTGCCATGTATGATCAAGCCCATTACCACTTTTGTGTTTAAGAGTGCAAAACTAACCGCGGGAAGTTCTGTTGAAAATATTTGTTGTGAAATGGGGGAATACGGATGTTTATTGGGGATATATATGATTCTGGCCGCCTATTCCCGGATAATGGAGGGATTCTGGACATCTTTTTGTTTGGAAAGGTAGAGGAAGCAAATAGGGTGTGGGACGGGATGCTTTCTTGGATTCAAATCGCAAAAACAGTTTTGTGACCTTAGTTTGCACATACTGATATAATTATCGTATATTTGCGCAGCTGAACGGATATAAAAGTATTCATGAGGGGACTTAGAGTCCCCTCTTTTATTGGCAAAATCCTTTTTGATCACCAAGAAAACCTAGTATTGCCGCTTCAGTTTTTGGAAAGGGACAACCTTTATTTGATGTGCTCATGTTGAAAGAAAAAGTGGAATCGTTGTTGAACAAGGCTTTGGAGGAACATCCATCTTTGTTTTTGATTGATTTTACCGTAGGAGGGGATAACACCATAAGGGTGGTTTTGGACGGAGATAACGGGGTCGATCTTCAGGATTGCATGAATGTGAGTCGTGCCATAGAGCACAACTTGGATCGTGAAGAAGAGGATTTTTCTTTGGAGGTCACCTCGGCGGGAGCTACATCCCCATTACGGTTGCCACGTCAGTATACAAAGAATATTGGTAGAAAAATAAAGGTCAGGACAGGTGGTGAAGAGTTGGAAGGCACCTTGGTCCAGACCTCGGAAAATAGTATTACCTTGGAGTGGAAGGCACGTGAGCCCAAACCAGTGGGTAAAGGAAAAGTTACCGTACAGAAAAAGCAGGAAATTGCATTTTCTGACATACAGGAAGCAAAAGTTATTTTAAAATTTTAATTGTAGTTTAAAAATGGAAAACCTAGCGCTCATCGAATCCTTTTCGGAGTTTAAGGACGATAAGTTTATTGACAGGGTGACCCTTATGGCCATTTTGGAAGATGTGTTCCGAAATGCACTCAAGAAAAAATTTGGTTCCGATGATAACTTTGATATCATCATCAACCCAGATAAAGGGGATTTGGAGATTTGGAGAAACCGAGTTGTGGTAGAGGACGGTGAAGTGGAAGACCCCAACGAGGAAATCTCCCTTACGGAAGCTAGAAAAATCGAGCCCGATTTTGAGGTTGGGGAAGATGTTTCCGAAGAAGTAAAGTTGATCGACCTTGGGAGAAGGGCCATTTTGGCCTTGCGCCAAAACCTTATCTCCAAGATCCATGAGCACGATAATACCACCATCTACAAGCAATTTAAAGACTTGGAGGGTGAGATTTACACCGCTGAGGTACACCACATTCGTCACAAGGCCATTATTTTGTTGGATGATGAAGGGAACGAAATCATTCTTCCAAAGGAAAAGCAGATTCCATCTGACTTTTTCCGCAAGGGCGATAACGTAAGGGGTATCATCGAGAGCGTGGAATTGAAAGGAAACAAGCCTACCATCATTATGTCACGGACCTCACCTATTTTCTTGGAGCAATTGTTCTTCCAGGAAATCCCAGAAGTGTTCGATGGTTTGATCACCATTAAAAAAGCCGTTCGTATCCCGGGCGAAAAAGCAAAAGTTGCTGTGGATTCGTATGACGATAGGATTGATCCCGTAGGAGCTTGTGTGGGAATGAAAGGTAGTCGAATCCATGGAATTGTCCGTGAATTGGGCAATGAAAATATTGATGTGATCAACTGGACCAACAATGCACAATTGATGGTCACTAGGGCATTGAGCCCGGCAAGGGTATCGTCCGTTAAGTTGAACGATGAGAAAAAGACAGCTCAGGTTTACTTAAAGCCTGAGGAAGTGTCCAAAGCTATCGGTAGAGGAGGTCATAACATTCGATTGGCGGGTCAATTGACTGGTTATGAGATTGATGTGTTCCGTGAAGGAGTTGAGGAAGATGTGGAATTGACCGAATTCTCGGATGAGATAGAAAGCTGGGTGATAGAGGAATTCAAGAAAATTGGATTGGATACCGCCCGAAGCGTTTTGGAACAAGATGTAAGTGACTTGGTGAAGCGAACCGACCTGGAAGAGGAAACTGTACAGGAAGTCGTTCGTATCCTCAGGGAAGAATTTGAAGATTAAACTATATATTAGCAGCGAATTTTAGGGCAAGCAAAACAATTTATGGCAGGAAACCCAACAATACGACTTAACAAAGTTCTCAGGGAATTGAACATTTCGCTTGATCGAGCAGTGGACTACCTTTCCTCAAAAGGTCATGAGGTAGAGGCGCGTCCCACTACAAAGATCACGGACGAAGTGTATCAAGTACTGTTGGATGAGTTCCAAACGGATAAGAGTAAAAAGGTAGCTTCCAAGGAGGTCGGTGAAGAAAAGCGCAAGGAGAAGGAAGCCATCAGGGTCCAGATGGAACAGGAACAGGAAGAACGCAGACTGGCTAGGGAGAAAAGAGAGGCAGAACAGCAGGTGATCAAGGCCAAAGCGGAACTTGCAGGTCCAAAGACCGTGGGCAAGATAGATTTGGACCAAAAGCCGGAAACGCCCAAAGAAAAGGAAAAGGAAGAGGAAACCAAAGTGGTGGCGGAAGCGCCCAAAGTGGAAGTGGAAGCTCCCAAAAAAGAGGAGACCGCTCCTGTCAAAGAGGTCAAGGAGGTCAAAAAGGTAGAGGTAAAAGAGGAGAAGGAAGAAGCGCCAGCGGAGTCCGGTACCATTAAGACCCAATACAAGAAACTATCCGGCCCGAAAATTACGGGAGATAAGATAGACCTTTCGCAATTCAACAAGCCCAAAAAGAAGAAGGAAGATCAGAAAAAATCCGATGCCAACGGATCTGATAACAGTGCCGATAGAAGAAAGCGAAGGAAACGGATTGTAAAAAACGATTCCCAATCTGGCGGAGGACGTCCGAATAGGGGTAATGGACCCGGTAGAAGAGGTGCTCCAAGAGGAGCTGTTCCCAAAGTGGAGCCTACCGAGGAAGAAGTACAAAAACAAGTGCGGGAAACCTTGGAAAAACTCCAAGGGAAATCCAGCAAGGGCAAAGGTGCCAAATATAGAAGGGAGAAAAGGGACCAACACCGTCAACAGACCGAAAAGGACCTCGAACAACAAGAACTGGAGAGCAAGATTCTCAAGGTAACGGAGTTTGTTACCGTGAACGAGGTGGCCACCATGATGGATGTGTCCACCACCAAGATCATCTCCGCTTGTATGTCCTTGGGGATCATGGTGACCATGAACCAGCGTTTGGATGCCGAGACCCTTTCCATCGTTGCCGATGAATTTGGGTACGAAGTGGAGTTTGTCACTGCGGAAATCGAGGAGACCATTGAGGAGGTGGAAGATGCACCGGAAGATATGGTGCCAAGAGCTCCCATTGTTACCGTAATGGGTCACGTGGACCACGGTAAAACCTCGTTGTTGGATTATGTCAGGGAAGAAAACGTGATTGCCGGTGAAAGTGGGGGTATTACCCAGCACATTGGTGCTTACGGGGTAACACTGGAAAACGGACAACGGATCACCTTTTTGGATACACCGGGTCACGAGGCGTTTACCGCAATGCGGGCACGTGGAGCCCAGGTTACCGATATTGCCATCATTGTAATTGCTGCGGATGACGATATCATGCCACAGACCAAGGAGGCCATTAGCCATGCCCAAGCGGCTGGGGTGCCCATTGTATTTGCCATAAACAAGGTGGATAAACAAACCGCCAATCCAGATAAGATCAAAGAAGGCCTTGCCCAAATGAACCTTTTGGTGGAAGATTGGGGAGGTAAGATCCAATCCCATGACATATCCGCCAAAACAGGTCAGGGTGTCAAGGAGTTGTTGGAAAAAGTATTATTGGAAGCAGAACTGCTGGAACTAAAAGCCAATCCCGACCGATTGGCCTCAGGTACCGTGGTGGAGGCCTTTTTGGATAAGGGTCGAGGATATGTTTCCACTATTTTGGTCCAAACCGGTACCTTGAAAATTGGAGATTATGTATTGGCCGGAACCTGTAGTGGTAAAGTAAGGGCCATGCAGGATGAACGTGGTAAAAATGTGAAAAAGGCTGGACCTGCCACACCTATTTCAATCTTGGGATTGGATGGGGCGCCACAGGCAGGGGACCGATTCAATGTATTGGAAGATGAACGGGAAGCAAAGCAAATTGCGGCCAAACGTTCCCAGTTGCAGCGTGAGCAATCCGTTAGGACACAGCGACACATTACCTTGGACGAAATTGGAAGACGAATCGCATTGGGCGATTTCAAAGAACTCAACATTATCCTTAAAGGGGATGTGGATGGTTCTGTGGAGGCCTTGACGGATTCCTTCCAAAAACTGTCAACGGACGAGATCCAAGTGAATATCATCCACAAAGGTGTGGGTGCCATCACGGAATCCGATGTATTGTTGGCCAGTGCCTCCGATGCGATCATTATTGGATTCAACGTTAGGCCAATGGGCAATGCCCGTATCGTGGCAGAGAAAGAAGAAATCGATATCAGGACCTACTCCATCATCTATGATGCCATCAATGATCTGAAAGACGCCATGGAAGGTATGCTTTCACCAGTGATGAAAGAAGAGGTGACCGGAAACGCCGAGATCAGGGAAACCTTCAAGATTTCCAAGATCGGGACCATTGCAGGTTGTATGGTCACCAGTGGAAAGATCTTCAGAAACTCACAGATTAGACTTATCCGTGACGGAGTGGTCGTCTTTACAGGCGAACTGGCATCCTTGAAACGATTCAAGGACGATGTGAAGGAAGTTTCCAAAGGCTACGATTGTGGTCTGCAGATCAAAAACTACAATGATATCCGGGAGGGTGATATTGTAGAAGCCTTCCAAGAGGTGGCCGTGAAGAAAAAACTCTAGAGGTTTACCGATAAATAGATAAATAAAAAATCCCGTCTTGTACGGGATTTTTTCATTTGGGGCCGTGCGGTTCTGAGTGAGGAGCACGGCATCCGGATACCCGCAATTCTCCAATCCATCAATTGAAAATACCCATCCGTCAATTGGCAAGGGCCACCCATCAATTATAAATAATTTCTTTCAAGGAATGAAAGTACTTTTTGATGGATGAAATCACTCTGCCCTAAATCCATTGACCTATGAACAAAAACTACATTCCAACCCTGATCGTGATCGTATTGGGAATCATGATCCAATCCTGCGAAAAAGAGAATCCCCCGCTTCAAGAAAAAAGCCAAACGGGGGATACGGACAATGCCAAGGTCATTATGGGAGATACCTTGGAGATTCCCTATACGGTCGCCAATATGCAAACGGCCTTTGACAATCTTATCTTCAATCTAAAGAAAAACTCCAAGACCAGTAAGCTGGCAAAGACCTTTAAAGATGGGGATGATATTGAGATACTCCCATCCCACTACTATTATCGTTTTTTGCCCAAGGACAGTCTGGAACACGATTGGTTGGTCAATGATACCATCCTCCAAGTGTCCAACATACCCCTGCACCTAAAGGTGGTGGAGGAAGGGGATTATTACGACGACCCGGACCTAGAGGGGGATGAAAACCCGGGAGACCTCGCTTACCTCTATGCCGTGGTGCCCTACGACCATCCCGTTCCCGAAAACATACACAAAGAACTGTTGGACACCTATTATTTTGCCCCGGAACAGTCCAAAGAGGAGCCGGTGGAGGGTGAAGTAGCGGTGAAACAGCCTGTGAACAAGACCACCAAGGACATTCTCAATGTTGATGAAAATGGGGAGGTTTTTGAATACTTGGAACTCGAGGCACTAAAGTTGACCAACAACCTGGACGAGGACGAGCTGGCCGTATTGCGGTTTTACCTGCCCAACGATACCACGGCCACCCTGTACAGTTATGATCAAGCGGCCCAATTGGGGTACGAGCAAAAACAACTGATCTTGGACCTGAACTCCATAGATGCCCTATTGGAACAGGAGACCTTGGCCAACCGGAGCAAATGGAACCCCAGCGGAACCATTACCGTACAGGAAGATGTGGTGAAAAAGACGGTGGGTGTTGTGGGTGCCGAGGTAAAGGTGCGCAAATGGGGTTTGGTAGTGATCAAACGTGCACGTACCAACCACAAAGGCGAGTTCCGTACCAGTAGCACCAGCACCAAACGGGTAAAGTATGCCGTGTATTTTAACAGTCCATGGAAATTCAAGATTATGGCGGGGACTGTTTTTATGGAGGCAAGGCACCGGGGGACAAGAACCTATAAAAAGCAATCATGGAGCCAACATTTTTCTTCGGGCAGGGGGCAGTTTTATGCATTGGTGCACAACGCCGCCTATGATTATTATACTAGGGTGGTACCTACATATGGACTGAAGAAGCCAAGGAAATGTAGGATCAGTGCAAAATATGACCTTTGTGGCAGTTCTGAGCACAGGTCCGATATATTGACCCTTTTGCCAACATCGGACATTAGGGTAACGAGAAATGGTAAGGATGAGAACAAGAATTGTATCTACCGGGGCACTGATGGTATTTATGCTACCACCGTACATGAGCTTACCCATGCGGGCCACCGGGAACTGGACCCGGGCATGTTCAGTGTATTGCATAGCAAGAACTGCGAGCGGTTGATGCTGCGTGAAAGCTGGGCCGAAGGGGTAGAGACCATTGTGACGAATGATAGGTATAAGAGATTTAATAGTTACTATTTTAACGATTCAAGCAATAGGGGTTGGAATGACTGGAGACAAAGAGAGAAAAGTACAGAAATGAATGAGTATACGCCTATAGTAATTGATTTAATAGATAATTTCGATCAAAGCACCAATGACAATAGTTGGCCACAGGACCATGTATCCGGTTACACATTGTCTACTATCCAAACTGCACTTAAAAATTGCAGAACTCTTAAAGCATGGCGGGAGAACTTAAACAATAATCGTCCATCAGGTGTAACAACAAGTGAATTAAATCAATTGTTTTCCTATACTGACCAGGCAATCCTAAATCTAAATAAATGCAAAAAATAAAAGCTATCAATCAGGTTTTAATGATGACTTTTGCCTTTTTTCAGATTCTATCCTGTACTACTGAAGAGAGTAAGATGAGTTTTTCCGTAGTGGTGGAAAATCAAAGTAGTGAACCGTTGAATATATCTTTGTTTTACGATGATTTTGGGGTAAAAACCCTGTTTGTAGAACAGCTTCTAAATCCCTTAGAGACTTATAACTGTTCCTATTCAAAGGAGATTTTTACAGGATTTCATGGCTGCCTTAACAGTAATTCAAGGGGCATAGATTCAATTAGCATAGTTTTTTCTAATAGTAAAGGATATATCTGTGTCGACAATTCAGCAGATCAGGCTCTATGTCTATTAAAGGGGCCTTCTCTTTTTGGCGGTGCTGAAGCATTTCAATCTTTAGGAGACAATAACTATAAAATTACAATTACTCAAGATGACTTCGAAAACGCTTTTGAGTTGCCTTGATATGATACAATGCTATGAAAAGGATTGCCTTGATATGTTGGGCCTTTTTTGTTTCATGTACCGATGAGCCTGTTAAAACCAATTTGTTTGTCGGTTTAAATAATGACTCTAGTCAAGTTTTGAAAATTGAATCTTTCAATAATGATGTAATGGTATACCAAGTTGATTTGAACAATGATGAGAATAGTCCGATATGCAGCTATGTTGACGAAAACTTCAGAGGAATGTTTGTTAATTACTGTGGGATAGATTCAGTAGCAATAAAATTCAACAACGGCAAAGGTTATATTTCAACTAAGAATAACTCAGGTGATTTCAATTTTTCCAATAAAAGAAATCCGTTGTTGCCAAACGGCGGATTCAAAGCAAATGGAAATATTTATGAGTTTATCGTTACCCAACAAGACTTTGAAAATGCTTTTGAACTGCCAAAGTAGTAGAACAAAGATAGGATGAGGAAAACAACAACATTTTTAGGTCTTTTTATCATAGTTTCATGTGGTAGTGGACTGGATGGAGAAGAGAAAATGTTTACATATACTTTTATTCTAAAGAATAAAACTGGAATAAATCTTTTGATTACTGGGGGGCTAAAAGAGCGAACCGAATCGTTGTCTGATGGCGATACCTTTCAATGCTCATATACGGCCTCGGTCAACAATGCTGGAGGGCTATGTGCTGAAGGGATAGAAATACGCCTGTCCGACAATAATAAGGGCTTCCGTTGTTATAAATCCGTGTCACAAGTTCAAGGATTATGCTTCGTAGAGGATTATAGGGTGTTCACCATATCCGAAGGGACCATCTTTACCGAAATTGCTCCCCGAACCTATGAATATGTGCTGACCCCCGAACTTTTGGAGGGAGCTTTTGAATTGCCAGAATAAAACGCTCGGAACCTTGAAACGACTTAGGAGGCTTCGATGTAAAAGATGATATCAACGTATAAAAAATCCCGTTTAATACGGGATTTACTTTATTTGGAATCGTGCTCCGGTTTCAAGAGCATGGCATCGGGATATTTTTTTCGGACTTCAAGGTATTTTCGTTCCGCCTCCAATTTGGTCTTGAACCGGCCAAGGCGAACCCGGTAGGTAGGGGATTCAAATTCAATTTTGGAATCCCATCCCGGGAAATCAATTTCAACCTGGGCCTTCAGGTTCTGTGCTTTTTGGTAGGAGCCAAAACCTACTTGGATTTGGTAAAACTCTGCTTTTGAGTTCACTTCGGTATAGCGTTTTACCAACTCGTCTATTTTAGGGTCCTGCTGTATGGAAACTGTTCCTTCCTGTGCGGAAATATGTAGGGCAAACCCTGTAAAAAGCGCAATAAATATGAGAGTCTTCATATAATTCAAGTGTTTTGACATACGGTCATGGTGCAAAAGTAAATTTTTATGGTCTAACCCCGTTGAACCCACTTTATTTAGAATCTTTATAAATTAGAAGTTATAAATACCTTAACATTTTAAAAAATGGCGCTATGTCGTACTTTTGTGACCAATTTTGGTAGGACTGGAAGCTATTGTTCTCAATATCAATAGAAATAATCATGCCAAAGATTTCGATAGAAATTTCGTTAATATGAAAAAGGTTTTGTACCGCCATCTATTTTCTAAAATTTTAGGTTTCTCTCTCCTATTTTTCTCCATTTCATTCTATGCGCAGGAAGAAGCTGCCGCCGCAGGTGGTGGTGATCCGGCAAAAGGGAAACAGCTCTTTAACCAGAACTGTGCTGCTTGCCACGCCCTGGACCGTAAAATGACAGGTCCTGCCCTGGCCAACGTGGAAGCGCGTTTGTCTGAGGATCAAGGATTGGATAAGGAGTGGCTGTATTCTTGGATCAAGAACAGCCCTGGGATGATTAGTTCAGGGGATTCCTATGCAAATGCAATTTACGCCGAGTACAATCAGGCGGCAATGACGCCTTTCCCAACCTTGTCCAATCAGGACATCGATGATATTTTGGCCTATACGGCCGCTCCGCCTCCTGCGCCAGCAGCTGCTCCAGCGGCATCAGGTGGAGGTGATGGAGGGTCCGCTGCGTCAGGTGGAATATCCAATGAAGTGATTTTGGGTGCCTTGGCGTTGGTGTTCGGTCTGTTGGTCATCATGTTGATTTTGGTGAACAAGACCTTGCGTAGAATCGCGGAAGCCAATGGAGTTGTGTTGGAGCAAGAGAAAGAAAAACGTCTTCCCATTTGGAAAGCGTTTGCCAAAAACCAGTTTTTGGTCTTGGTAAGTGCCATTTTTCTTTTGTTGGCCAGTGCGTATTTCGCTTATGGTTGGATGATGCAGGTGGGCGTCGATCAAGGATATGCTCCGGTACAGCCCATTCACTTTTCACATAAGATCCACGCGGGTGACAATAAGATAGATTGTAAATATTGCCACTCTTCGGCAAGGGTTTCAAAAACATCGGGGATACCTTCCTTGAATGTTTGTATGAACTGTCACAAGTCCATCTACCAATATGCCGGTAATCCCGAAGGACCATCAGCTGAAGATTTGGCTGCCGGTCACACCAATGATTTTTACACAGCTGAAATCAAAAAGCTGTACAAGGCCGTTGGATGGGATGAGGAAAATCAATCCTACACTGGTGAGACACAACCAGTGCAATGGGTAAGGATCCATAACCTGCCTGATTTTGCCTATTTCAACCACTCCCAGCACGTTTCCGTTGCGGGGGTTGCCTGCCAGACTTGTCACGGTCCTGTTGAGGAAATGGAAGTTGTGGAACAATTTGCGCCATTGACCATGGGTTGGTGTGTAAACTGTCACAGGGAGACCAATGTGAAGATCGAAGGCAATGCGTACTACGAGGCCATTCATGAGGAGTTGTCCAAAAAGTATGGCGTTGAGCAGTTGACCGCGGCCATGATGGGTGGTATAGAATGTGGTAAGTGTCACTATTAAGAATTAAAGGAAGATAATCTCAGATATATCGTATGGCATCAAACAAAAAATATTGGAAAAGTGAAGCGGAGCTGAATCCGAACGATTCCATTGTTGAGACGCTAAGACAAAACGAATTTACAGAACAGATCCCCGTTGATGAGTTTTTGGGTGACAAGGAGAACTTGTCCGCTTCAAATACCAACAGGAGGGACTTTCTGAAATATGTTGGGTTCAGTACGGCAGCGGCGGCTGTTGCTGCATGTGAGGGCCCGGTCCATAAGTCCATACCCTACGTGGTGCAGCCGGACAATATTGTTCCAGGTGTGGCCAACTATTACGCGACCACTATTGCGGATGGTTTTGATTTTGCCAGTGTTTTGGTGAAAACAAGGGAAGGAAGACCTATAAAAATAGAAAACAACACCGATGCCAAGGTGAATGGAAGTGCCAATGCAAGGGTTCAAGCCTCTGTATTGACACTGTATGATAGCAAGCGGGTTCAAGGGCCAAGTGCCAATGGTGAGCCTGTGGAGTGGAAGGTGTTGGATGCTACGGTAAAAGCTAAATTGGGTAGTTTGAAAGGGTCTAACCGACAAATTGTTTTGTTGACCCAGACGTATGCCAGTCCATCTACCGATAAATTGATCGCTGAGTTCAAGGAAGCTTATGGTGAAAACGTGAACCACGTGGTTTATGATGCCATTTCCGAAGATGCTGCGCTCAATGCGTTCAATGCAGCTTATGGTGAGCGTGCCTTGGCCGATTACGATTTTGAAAAAGCAGAATTGATCGTTTCCTTCGGGGCTGATTTCTTGGGAGATTGGCAAGGAGGAGGCTATGATAGCGGATATGCCAAAGGACGTGTGCCCAAACATGGGAAAATGTCCAGGCACATTCAATTGGAGTCCAATATGTCTTTGTCCGGAGCCAATGCGGACAAGCGTTATCCCATGACCCCTACCCAGCAAAAAGTTGCCTTGGCCAAGCTGTATGGCAAATTGAACGGCAGTAGTGTTGGTGGAGGTACTTCTGATGTGGATGAAGCTGTGGATAAGGTTGCTTCCGAGTTGAAAAAAGCGGGAAGCAAAGCCGTTGTGGTCACAGGACTTAATGATGTAAATGCACAGACGGTTGTCTTGGCCATCAATAAATTATTGGCCAGTGAGGCTTTTGATGCCAAAAACCCACGATATGTGCGTCAAGGTGATACGGCCAAAGTAGGCAAGTTGATTGCCGATATGAATGCCGGTCGTGTTGGGGCTTTGATCATGGACGGGGTGAATCCTGCCTATACATTGCCCAATGCCGAGGAGTTCGTAGCTGGACTTGAAAAGGTTGATGTTTCCGTGGCATTTGCGTTCAATAACGACGAAACTGCCCAAGCGGCTGGTTACGTTGCTGCTGCTTCCCACTACTTGGAGTCTTGGGGCGATGCGCAGTTTAAAAAAGGACAATACACTTTAATGCAACCTGCCATCCGACAGTTGTTCGATACAAGACAGTTCCAAACGGCCTTGTTGACTTGGATGGGCAGTGAAAAAACATATTACGATTACATCAAGGAAACTTGGAGTGCGGATATCCTTCAAGGAGGGTCTTGGAACAAGGCACTTCAGGATGGGGTTTTTGCAGCTTCTGCGCCTGTTGCCCAAGAAGAGGGTGCCGTTGCAGCTTCACAAGCTGAGGCGGAAGAAGCGGAAGGTGAATCCACAGTGGTTCCCATTGCCTCTGCAATTCGCTCCTTGGTGAATGCTACCAGTACCGGAACGGAATTGGTGCTATATTCCAAAGTAGGTATGGGGGATGGCCGACAGGCCAACAACCCATGGTTGCAAGAGTTCCCTGATCCTATTTCAAGGGTTTCTTGGGACAACTACGTGACCATTTCCAAAGCCGATGCCGAAAAATGGGGTGTGGAAAACAAGATGGTCGCCGATGGTGGTGTCAATGGTAGTTATGTGAAATTGACCGTTGATGGAAAAGTATTGGAAAGTGTTCCGGTAATCGTGCAGCCTGGTCAGGCCGTAGGAACCGTGGGACTTTCTTTTGGATATGGTAAAAAAGCCGGAATGCAAGCTGAAATGGCTACGGGGGTAAATGCTTACGCCTTGTATACCAATTTTTCAGATGTACAGTCCGTAACTGTTGAAAAGGCTGCTGGAGAGCATGAGTTTGCTTGTATCCAGTCACAAAAAACATTGATGGGTAGAGGAGATATCATCAAGGAGACCACCTTGGAGATCTTCAATACCAAAGACCATGCAGAGTGGAATCATATGCCGCAGGTTTCATTGAACCACAATGAAATCCCTGTGACTTCTCCAGATGCCGACCTTTGGGATGAGTTCGATCGTTCTATTGGGCATCACTTCAACTTGTCCATCGACTTGAATGCTTGTACGGGATGTGGGGCTTGCGTTATTGCTTGTCATGCTGAAAACAACGTTCCGGTTGTAGGTAAAGCGGAGATGCGTCGTTCCCGTGATATGCACTGGTTGCGCATCGATAGATATTACTCTTCAGAGGAGACCTTTGAGCAGGATAATGAGAAGAAGGACGGAATGGACGGTCTATGGGGTGAAAAAGGTTCCTTGGGTGGATTCAGGGAGATGGAAGATCCATCGGCCAATCCTCAGGTGGCCTTCCAGCCTGTAATGTGCCAGCACTGTAACCATGCACCTTGTGAAACGGTTTGTCCGGTTGCGGCCACATCGCACAGTAGACAAGGTCAGAACCATATGGCATACAACCGTTGTGTAGGTACTAGATATTGTGCCAACAACTGTCCGTATAAAGTACGTCGATTCAACTGGTTCTTGTACAACAACAATGACGAGTTCGATTTCAATATGAACAATGACTTGGGCAAGATGGTCATCAACCCAGATGTGAACGTTCGTTCAAGAGGGGTAATGGAAAAATGCTCCATGTGTATCCAAATGACGCAAAAGACCATTTTGGATGCCAAGCGCGATGGACGTGTCATCAAGGATGGAGAGTTCCAAACAGCCTGTTCTGCAGCATGTAGCAGTGGAGCCATGGTATTTGGGGATGTTAATGATCACGACAGTAAAGTTGCCAAGTTGAAGGAAGATGATAGAATGTACCACTTGTTGGAGCATGTGGGTACAAAACCCAATGTGTTCTATCATGTTAAAGTAAGAAACACCAACGAGGCGTAATCAATAAAAGAAGTAACTAGAAGATAAATTATGGCGTCGCATTACGAAGCACCTATTCGAAAGCCCTTAGTACTTGGAGACAAAGGATACCACGATGTAACCGTGGACATTGCCCGTCCGGTAGAGGGAAAGGCCAATAAACAATGGTGGATTGTCTTCACCATTGCCCTTGTGGCATTCCTTTGGGGTCTAGGATGTATCATTTATACCGTTTCCACGGGTATTGGGGTTTGGGGTCTAAACCGAACCGTTAACTGGGCCTGGGATATTACCAACTTCGTTTGGTGGGTAGGTATTGGTCACGCAGGAACACTGATTTCAGCGGTACTGTTGTTGTTCCGTCAAAAATGGAGAATGGCGATTAACCGTTCCGCGGAGGCGATGACTATCTTCTCGGTAGTTCAGGCAGGTTTGTTCCCGATCATTCACATGGGTCGTCCATGGTTGGGGTATTGGGTACTTCCCATCCCTAACCAATTTGGTTCCCTTTGGGTGAACTTTAACTCACCATTGCTTTGGGACGTATTTGCGATTTCAACCTATCTTTCTGTTTCATTGGTATTCTGGTGGACAGGGCTACTGCCTGACTTCGCCATGATTCGTGACAGAGCGGTAAAACCTTTCCAAAAGAAAATATACAGCTTGTTGAGCTTCGGTTGGACAGGTAGAGCCAAAGACTGGCAACGTTTCGAGGAAGTTTCCTTGGTATTGGCCGGTTTGGCAACACCTTTGGTACTTTCCGTGCACACCATCGTATCGTTTGACTTTGCTACTTCGGTAATTCCAGGATGGCACACCACCATTTTCCCACCGTACTTCGTTGCTGGTGCGATTTTCTCTGGATTTGCCATGGTAAACACGCTTTTGATCATTATGCGTAAAGTATGTAATCTTGAAGCGTATATCACAGTACAACATATTGAGTTGATGAACATCGTGATCATGATCACAGGTTCCATCGTAGGATGTGCCTATATCACGGAGTTGTTCATTGCTTGGTACTCAGGAGTTGAGTACGAACAATACGCTTTCTTGAACAGGGCTACCGGGCCTTACTGGTGGGCATACTGGTCCATGATGACCTGTAACGTGTTCTCGCCCCAGTTCATGTGGTTTAAAAAATTGCGTACCAGTATCATGTTCTCTTTCTTTATCTCTATCGTGGTAAACATAGGGATGTGGTTTGAGCGTTTCGTGATCATTGTTACCTCATTGCATAGGGATTACTTGCCATCATCTTGGACCATGTTCTCCCCAACCTTTGTGGATATCGGAATCTTTATTGGAACCATAGGATTCTTCTTTGTGTTGTTCCTATTGTATTCCAGAACGTTCCCTGTAATTGCCCAGGCAGAAGTGAAATCTATCTTGAAGGCATCAGGTGAAAAGTACAAGAAACTTAGGGATGCTGGAAAACCATTGTATGAAATGCCGGCTAAAGGAGGAAATACAACTAAAGCTAAAAAATCTAACGATAAAGAATAATTATGGCATCAAAAGTTATACAAGCACTTTACCACGATGACGATGTGTTGATGCATGCCGTAAAGAAAGTGAGGGCAGAGCACCATCATATAGAGGAAGTATATACCCCTTTCCCAGTTCACGGTTTGGACAAGGCCATGGGATTGGCAGATACGCGAATTGCAATCACTTCCTTCATGTATGGCTGTTTGGGACTTACCGTGGCCATTGTGATGATGAACTACATCATGATCGAGGATTGGCCTCAGGATATTGGAGGAAAGCCCAGCTTTAGCTATCTGGAGAATATGCCCGCCTTTGTTCCGATCATGTTCGAGTTGACGGTTTTCTTCGCGGCTCACTTGATGGTGATCACGTTTTACCTAAGAAGTAAAATGTGGCCCTTCAAAAAAGCGGAAAATCCCGATAAACGTACTACGGATGACCATTTTTTGATGGAAATTGGAGTACACGATAATGAAAAGGAGTTGACCGATTTGTTGTGGGAAACAGGAGCGGTGGAAATAAAAGTTACAGAAAAGGAGTCTTAATACTATGAAACTACTAGGTAAAATAAGTGTTGTATTGGCCTTGGTGTTGTTTGTTGCTGCTTGCGCTGACAAAAACAGACCAAACTACCAATTTATGCCAAATATGTACGAAGGCGTAGGATATGAAACCTATCAAGGAGTGGATAATGGACTGTTCCCCGAAGGAACGGAAGCCATGTTGCCTGTTGAAGGAACCATCTCCAGAGGATATATGCCCTATGAGTTCGAAAATACTCCTGAAGGAAAAGAACTGGCAAGGTTGAATACAAGTCCCTTGGATTCCTTGAACTTGGAGGAAGACTTGGCTGCCGGAGCGGAATTGTACGCTATTTATTGTGCGGTATGCCATGGACCTAAAGGCGATGGTCAAGGAAACTTGGTAAAACGTGAAAAAATATTGGGTGTTCCCAGCTACAGTGATGCGGCAAGAAACATTACCGTGGGTACTACGTACCATACCATTTACTACGGTTTGAATTCCATGGGCTCCTATGCATCTCAGTTCGCCAACGAAAAAGAGATGTGGCAGGTGTCGGAATACGTGATGAAGTTAAAGGGGGACCTAACAAAATAATTGGATAAGAGTAAACTATGTACACCTTTTCAAACAGACTTAAAATAGGATCTTTCATTGCCATGGGGCTTGGAGTTATTTTCTTGGCCATTGGTTTTCTATCGGCTCCATCAACAGTGGAAGAGGCAAAGGCCATTGTGGCTGCCCATGATGATGGTCACGGAGGTGGTCACGGACAAGAGGCTGTGAGCCATGGAGGTGATCAAGGCCACGGGGAAAGTGCCGCACACGGTACAGAAGCTTCGCATGATGAAGGACATGATGCCTCACATGATGAGCATTTATTGCACCAATTACAGAACAAGCCATGGGCCGCACTGTATGTAGCTGCTTTCTTTTTCTTTATGATCGCTTTGGGGGTATTGGCCTTCTACGCCATACAACGTGCCGCACAGGCAGGTTGGTCGCCTTTATTGTTTAGAGTAATGGAGGGAATCACGGGTTATTTGGTTCCTGGTGGAATCATTGTTTTTGTGATTTTGTTACTCTCTGTAATGCACATGAACCATATGTTCGTGTGGATGGATGCCGATGTTGTGGCACACGATGAATTGCTACAAGGAAAAGCAGGATATTTGAACCCAACCTTCTTCTTGGTAAGGGCCGCTATATTCTTGGGCGGATGGATTTTTTACCGTGAGTATTCCAGAAAGCTTTCTTTGGCTCAAGACGAGTCTGATGACGATAGCAACTTTATAAAGAACTTTAGATGGTCTGCCGGATTCTTGGTATTCTATCTGGTTACTGAATCCATGATGTCATGGGATTGGATCATGAGTTTGGACCCACACTGGTTCAGCACCCTTTTTGGATGGTATGTATTTGCCAGTATGTTTGTTTCTGGGATCACTGTGATTGCCATGGTGACCATTTACCTAAAATCAAAAGGATATTTGGAGCAGGTGAACAATAGCCACATCCACGATTTGGCCAAGTTTATGTTCGGTATCAGTATTTTTTGGACATACCTATGGTTTGCCCAGTTCATGTTGATTTGGTATGCTAACATTCCTGAGGAGGTTACTTATTACGTAGCACGTTTCCAAGATTTCAAATTGCCGTTCTTCGCCATGTTGGTGATGAACTTTGTGTTCCCATTGTTGGTGTTGATGAACAGCGACTACAAACGGGTCAACTGGTTTGTGATCATGGCAGGTATCGTGGTTTTGGCAGGACACTATTTGGATATCTTCAATATGGTGATGCCGGCAACGGTAGGAGACCAATGGTATATCGGGTTGCCCGAAATAGGAGGTATATTGTTCTTTGGAGGGCTATTTGTGTACTGGGTGTTCAATACCTTGACCAAAGCTCCGTTGCAGCCCAAGCGCAATCCATTTATTGAGGAAAGTAGACATTTTCATTATTAATACGATTTAAGTCTTAGATAAGTATACAATGACTGCATTATTAACATTGACTGTTTTAGCACTGGTGGCGATTGCGATATGGCAAATGACCAAGATTTTTGAATTGTCCCAACTTAAAACAGAGAAGACCGAGATAGCAAACGATACCGATAACAAAAACAACGGATATCTGTTGTTTGCATTCCTGATATTCATCTATGGGATCACCATATTTTGTTTTGCAAAATATACCAAAGTGTTGTTGCCAGAGGCATCATCTGCCCATGGAGGGGAATACGACCAATTGATGTGGGTGTCCTTTGCGATCATTTTCTTTGTTCAGTTTATCACACAGGCCTTGTTGCACTATTTTGGGTACAAGTACCGTGGGGAAGAAGGAAAAAAGGCATTGTTTTTTGCAGACAATGACCGTTTGGAGTTCATCTGGACCATCATCCCAGTAGTGGTTTTGGCCGGATTGATCCTTTGGGGATTGTATACCTGGACCAACATCATGGATGTCAACGATGAGGATGACCCATTGATTGTTGAACTCTATGCCCAACAGTTTAACTGGACCGCTCGCTATGGTGGGGAGGACAATGTTTTGGGAGATGCCAATGTACGCTTGATTGATATTGATAAGGCCAACATATTGGGCTTGGATGAAGCAGATCCCAATGGGGAAGATGATGTTATTGTAAAGGAATTGCACTTGCCCGTAGGCAGAAAGGTGAACTTTAAGATGCGTTCCCAAGATGTGCTTCACTCAGCATATATGCCACACTTTAGGGCACAGATGAACTGTGTACCCGGAATGATCACACAATTCTCGTTCACACCAACCGTGACCACGGAAGAAATGCGTTTGAACCCAGATGTAGTGGAAAAAGTAAAACGTACCAATGCCATTAGGGCAGAATGGGCAGCAGAAGGAAGACCGAATTCCGATCCATGGGAGTTCGATTATGTATTGCTCTGCAATAAAATTTGTGGAAAGTCGCACTATAACATGCAAATGAAGATTATAGTGGAGACCGAAGAGGAGTTCAACAAATGGATGGCGGAACAGGCTACGTTCAAACAAACCGTAGCACCCGCAGAATAATTTAGGCTAGGAAAGAAACCATAACAAAACTTAAGAAGATTATGTCAGCTACCGGACACGACGAACACGGACACGAAGATCACGGGCATCATCATAAAGAGACCTTTATCACCAAGTACATCTTTAGTCAAGACCATAAGATGATTTCCAAGCAGTACCTGATTACGGGTCTTATCATGGGATTCATCGGTATTGCAATGTCCTTGTTGTTTAGAATGCAATTGGCATGGCCAGGGGAATCTTTCCCAATCTTTGAGGCCCTACTTGGAAAATGGGCGCCCGATGGGGTCATGGATGCCGATATTTATTTGGCATTGGTAACCATTCACGGTACCATCATGGTATTCTTTGTACTTACCGCTGGATTGAGCGGTACCTTTAGTAACCTATTGATCCCATTGCAGATTGGTGCAAGGGATATGGCTTCCGGTTTCTTGAATATGGTTTCGTACTGGTTGTTCTTCCTTTCTTCTTTGATCATGGTACTCTCCTTGTTCGTTGAAGCTGGGCCTGCAGCAGCTGGTTGGACCATCTATCCTCCATTGAGTGCTTTGCCTATGGCGCAACCTGGTTCCGGTATGGGTATGACCCTATGGTTGGTTTCCATGGCTATATTCATTGCTTCCTCATTGTTGGGTTCATTGAACTATATTGTAACCGTTCTTAACCTTAGGACCAAAGGAATGTCAATGACACGTTTACCATTGACCATCTGGGCGTTCTTTGTGACAGCCGTTATCGGGGTGATTTCATTCCCGGTACTTCTTTCAGCAGCCTTGTTGTTGATCATGGACCGTAGCTTTGGAACATCGTTCTTCCTATCCGATATCTTCATTCAAGGTGAGGTATTGCATTACCAAGGAGGTTCGCCCGTATTGTACGAGCACTTGTTCTGGTTCTTGGGTCACCCGGAAGTATATATTGTTATTTTGCCAGCGATGGGAATTGTTTCCGAAGTAATGGCGGTTAACGCACGTAAACCTATTTTTGGATACCGTGCCATGATTGCCTCCATTTTGGCCATTGCGTTCCTTTCTACGATTGTATGGGGACACCATATGTTCATCTCGGGAATGAACCCATTCTTGGGCTCTGTATTTACATTTACTACGCTTTTGATTGCGATTCCATCTGCCGTTAAGGCTTTTAACTGGATAACCACCCTGTGGAAAGGAAACCTGCAATTGAACCCAGGGATGCTGTTCTCTATAGGAATGGTATCTACCTTCATCACTGGAGGTTTAACAGGGATTATTTTGGGTGACAGTACGTTGGATATCAACGTTCACGATACTTACTTTGTAGTGGCTCACTTCCACTTGGTAATGGGTATATCTGCACTGTATGGATTGTTTGCTGGGGTATACCACTGGTTCCCTAAGATGTTCCAAGGACGTATGATGAACAAGAATTTGGGGTATGTCCACTTTTGGGTAACGGCGATAGGTTCTTATGGTATTTTCTTCCCTATGCACTTTGTGGGAATGGCAGGGGTGCCAAGACGTTACTACCAGAACACTGCGTTCCCAATGTTTGACGATTTGACCAATATCCAAGTGTTGATGACTGTATTTGCCATTATCACTGCAAGTGTACAATTGGTATTTGCCTATAACTTCATAGTTAGCATATTCTACGGTAAAAAGGGTCCACAAAACCCATGGAAAGCCAATACGTTGGAATGGACCACACCTCAAGAGCACATCCATGGAAACTGGCCAGGTGCCATTCCACATGTGACCCGTTGGGCCTACGATTACAGTAAGACCTACGAAAATGGGGAGTACATCATAGCTGGACAGGATTTTGTTCCGCAGAACGTACCGCTTCAGGAAAATGAGGAAGAACTCAACCACTAAGGTGAAAATATATCAAAAAAGCCCATCCAATTCGGATGGGCTTTTTTGATTGTAGTATATTGATCCACAAGAGTTAGCAACAATTATAATATCTTTAAAGAACCGAACCCCAAAAAGAAGCACAGTGAAAAAAGTACTTGTCCTTATCCTGTTGGTTTTTCCCATTTTGGTCTTGGCCCAACGCAAACCCCGAATAAAGGGAAGCCGTATTGTTACCCAGGTCAATGAAGAACTTCCCCCATTCAACGCCATAGTATTGAATGATAATTTGGACATCGTCCTTAAAAAATCTTTTGGTCCGGGTTATGAGGTCATGGCGGACGATAATTTAATAGACATTCTAAAGTTTGAGGTGCAGGACGGTACCTTGCTCATCAGTTCCTACTATGATGTTACCGCAAGGAAACAGTTCGATATCATCGTCAACTATGTAGATTTAAAGGCAATTACCCTTAAAGACGGCAGTATTGTTTCCCAGGATATTATTGAAAGTGATGAGTTGTTTGTAGACGGATTCAACAATACAAAACTCGATATCAAGGCTAGGGCAGGGGTTATGGATATCAATCTGGAAGACACCAGCCATGGAGACTTTAATGTGGATGTGGACAGTTTGAACATCAGCATGGGGCATAAGTCCGATGCATATATCTATGCCGTGAACGAAGTGAGTTTGGTGGATTTGGAAGATAATACCTCTCTCACCCTCGAGGGGACCTCCAATAGAGTCCAAGGACGTTTAATGGGAAATGCCAAGTACAAAGGAGAGACCATGGAAGCCGGGACCGTTAAAATGGAACTGGAAAGCAATACAAGCGCCCGCATCTATGCCCATAGCGAATTTGAACTTAGTGCCAAGGGAGATTCAAGGATATACCTCTACGGTACCCCAAAAGTCACCATTCTTGAATTTTTGGATACTTCCCAACTCATTAAAAAGCAAGAATGAGGTTACTGCACGATGGGCGCGGTAAGACAATGCTCCGGAATGCCAAAACCATCCGCCAAGACCTCAATATGGGGGCGTAGTTCGGTGGATAAACGTTCCACTCTCTGACGTATCGCCTTGGATTTTGTACTGCCGAGATAGCCCTGTTCCAAATACCATCGGGCATCCAAATGTATCTGTTGCAACGCATGCAGCGTACCTACCTTTTCCAAGAGTTCTCGATAGGTTTCATCTTCTATCGTAGTGCAGAATTCAGAAAAAACCGAGTAGGCCAATTCGGTACTATAGGCCTTGCCCAAGGCCAACAAATGGGTCTGTACCTTCAAGAAAGCCTGATAGGAAGGCACTCCTTTTTTGATGTAGCCACGAATCCGCATGGCCAAGGTATAGGTCAATCTTCGGGTTCGATAATTAAAGGCATGCTTGTGGAATTTTGGGTTGTACAAGTGCTCCGCATCCACCTTATTGGAATACAGCGGATTGATGGCCGTTAATTTGTCCGAAAGCTGGCTTTGCAGCAATTTCAACACCGATGTGAATCCAGCACTGTTGAATTCCGCCTTAAAATCGGAAAGAATACCTTTTGCTGCCAGTTGTAGGAGCACGGTGTTGTCGCCTTCGAATGTGGTAAAGATATCCACATCCCCTTTGAGGTCGGCAATTCGGTTTTCCAGTAAATAACCCTTTCCGCCACAAGCTTCCCTACATTCTTGGATGGTATCATTGGCAAACCAGGTGATCACAGATTTAAGTCCGGCCACTTGGGTTTCTATTTGCCGCTTGTCCGGTTGAGAGTCGTCACTGTAGCGTTTCATCATTTCCTCCAATACTACATGGTAGACATAAGCACTGGCAATGGATGGGGTCAATCGTATTTGATGCGTGGGATAGTCCATGATCAGATCTTCTTGGATTTTGATACTGTCATTGAATTGTCTACGGTTCAACGCATGCTTCACGGCTATGGTCAGGGCCATCTTGGCGCCTCCCAAAGCGCCACGGGCCACACAGATGCGTCCGCCCACCAACGTTCCCAACATGGTGAAAAAACGCTTGTTCGGATTTTTTATGGATGAGGAATAGCTTCCTTCTTTGGTAATCTCTCCATACTTGTCCAAAAGATTTTCCCGGGGCACACTTACACTGTTGAACCAAATTTTTCCATTGTCCACTCCGTTTAATCCAAGTTTATAGCCATTGTCCTCAATGGTGATGCCTTCAAGCAGTTCGTGCCTTTCATTTCTGAGGGGGACCAAGATGGCGTGCACCCCTTCATTTTTTCCATTGACGATGAGTTGGGCAAAAACAGTGGCTATTGTGGAATGCAACGCATTGCCAATATATTCCTTGTTGTCATTCTTGCCCGGGGTATGGATGATGATGGAATCCGTGGTTGGGTCGTAGGTGGCAGTGGTCCTAATGCCCCTTACATTGGAGCCATGCCCAGTCTCGGTCATGGCAAAACAGCCCAACAAATTGGTTTTTCCGGCATCGGATAGATATTGGTCATGATGTTTTTTGGTGCCCAATTTTTGGATACTTCCCCCAAAAAGTCCAAACTGTACCCCAAATTTTACCGCAAGGCTGCCGTCTACGAACATCAAATGCTCAAATATGGCGGCATAGGCGGGCATGTTGTCCGTGCCCCCATATGCAGTAGGATACGCCATGGCACCGTACCCCTTTTCACCCAAAAGTTGTACCTGCTCCAATATTCTTGTTCTGAAATCCTCTTTGTTTCGGCGGATATCCCATTGGAAAGTGGGTTGCGCCAAGAACTGGCGAAATTCATCAACTACTGGGGCATGCTCGCCTTTCAGGATTCCATCCAAAATAGTTGCATCGTACAGGTCCGAAGTCTTTTCATGGACCACCTCAACATCGAACAAGTGGTTGTAGTGATTGGGCTGTATGCCCAAATTGATTTCAATATGTTTTAAATGCTCGTTGAAGTCACATTCATCACATCGTAAACTAGCCAATCGTTGACTCAAGGATGCCAAGGGGTAGGTGTCACTTTCCACCAGTTTCACCCCAGAGCTGGAAATGGTTTGTCTCCAAGTTTTGATTTCTTCATCAGCAGGCGGATTTTCTTTGTTGAGCCAGAGTTTTAATTGTTTCTTTTCATCTGGGTCAAGGGAGTTGTCTTCTTGAACCGTGTTTTCAACCACTGAAATCTCGGAAGCGGAAAGCAGGTCGTCCGACCAAATGACATAGAAAAAAGGGATGTATTGTAGGATTCCCAAGGAATAATTTGTAGTTACCATTGAATTTTGGGTTACGATGGGGTCATTTTATTTTCAATGTATCTAAGGTAAGGTTTAGTTTTTTAAGATGTGTGCCTGTCATCATTTTGGATGAATTGCTTTTAGCCTCATGGGCTTTTCAACTATATTTGTTAAGCCATGAATGAAAATTTAGATCCAACGGCCCATAATTTTTCCCAAGAGGAGCTCGATATAGAAAGGGCACTGCGTCCTATTACTTTCGACGATTTTACGGGACAGGCCCAAGTATTGGAAAACCTTAAGGTTTTTGTGCAGGCGGCCAACCTTAGGAATGAGGCTTTGGACCATACCCTTTTTCATGGTCCCCCTGGATTGGGGAAGACCACTTTGGCCCATATTTTGGCCAATGAACTTGGTGTGGGGATCAAGGTAACGTCTGGTCCTGTACTGGACAAGCCCGGTGATTTGGCGGGATTGTTGACCAATTTGGAGGAAAGGGACGTTCTCTTTATTGATGAGATCCATCGACTGAGTCCCATTGTGGAGGAATATCTCTACTCCGCCATGGAAGATTATAAAATTGACATCATGATCGAGACCGGTCCCAATGCAAGGACGGTTCAAATTAATTTGAGTCCCTTTACCCTGATAGGGGCCACCACACGATCTGGATTGCTCACGGCACCCATGCGGGCAAGGTTTGGTATCCAGAGTCGATTGGAGTACTACAATACAGAACTACTCTCCACCATTGTGGAACGAAGCGCAGAAATCTTAAGAGTGCCCATCACCCAAGAAGCGGCCATAGAAATTGCAGGACGGAGTAGGGGAACCCCCAGAATTTGCAATGCCCTTTTACGCAGGGTGCGGGATTTTGCCCAGATCAAGGGGAACGGCAACATCGATTTGGGAATCTCCCAATTTAGCCTCAAAGCCTTGAATGTGGATGCCCATGGATTGGATGAGATGGACAATAAGATTTTAAGTACCATCATTGATAAATTCAAGGGAGGGCCTGTTGGAATAACCACCTTGGCCACGGCGGTTTCCGAAAGCGCCGAGACCATTGAGGAAGTATACGAGCCTTTCCTGATTCAGCAAGGTTTCATTATGCGGACCCCAAGGGGACGCGAGGTCACCGAACTAGCGTATAAGCATTTGGGAAGAATCAAAGGAGGAACCCAAGGAGGACTTTTTTGACTTGACTCCAAAAGCTGAACATACCAAATTGATCAAGACCGAAGCCAAGCGCCTCGGTTTTTTGTCTTGTGGTATTTCCAAAGCGCAATTTTTGGAAGAAGAGGCCCCACGTTTGGAAAAATGGCTCAAAAACAACATGCATGGGGAAATGCAGTACATGGAGAACCATTTTGACAAGCGTTTGGACCCGACCAAATTGGTGGAGGGTTCAAAATCGGTGATTTCCCTACTGTTGAATTATTTCCCATCCCAAGGGCAGAACCAAGACTCCTATAAAATCTCCAAGTATGCCTATGGTACGGATTATCACTTTGTGATCAAGGACAAGCTCAAAAGTCTTTTGCATTTTATCCAAGATGAAATTGGGGAGGTCCATGGTAGGGCTTTTGTGGATTCCGCCCCGGTTTTGGACAAGGCATGGGCTGCACGCAGTGGTCTGGGGTGGATAGGCAAGCACAGCAACCTGCTTACCCAACAAGTGGGTTCGTTTTATTTTATTGCAGAGCTTATTGTGGATTTGGATTTGGAATACGATGCGCCAACTACCGACCATTGTGGTACGTGCACGGCTTGTATCGATGCCTGTCCCACTGAAGCCATTGTGGAACCCTACGTGGTGGATGGCAGCAAATGCATTTCCTATTTTACCATAGAGCTCAAAAATGAAATTCCCACTGGGTTCAAGGGAAAGTTGGACGATTGGATGTTTGGCTGCGATGTTTGCCAGGATGTTTGTCCGTGGAACCGATTTTCAAAACCGCATAGTGAGCCCCTTTTTGACCCCAATCCTCAATTGCTTTCCATGACCAAGAAAGATTGGGAGGAAATTACCGAGGAGGTATTTAGACAAGTCTTCAAGAAATCTGCGGTCAAGCGAACCAAGTATGGAGGACTGCAGCGAAATATCACTTTTTTGAAATCCTAGGGTCCACTACAACGTTTTCGTTTTCCATAATGTCAATTAGCGGTTAAGTTTTTTTAACGGAATCATTAAAAAGACTATATTGAATTGGATTTATATTGAGGTATTATCAAAATTAGCTTCACATTTTTATCATAATGAAAACACTTGGATTTTAAACTCCAATCGTACTAACCAAACAACACACACGATGAAGATTGTAAAACCCCGATTGAGTTTTTGGCAGATATTCAATATGAATGTGGGCTTTTTGGGTATCCAATACAGTTTTGGACTTCAACAGAGCGCTATTAATCCCATTTTTCTTTTTTTGGGTGCCAAAGAAGAGATTCTCCCCATTTTAAACATTGCCGGTCCCATAACTGGATTGATAATCCAACCCATAATTGGGGCAATATCAGATAAAACATGGTCACCTAGATGGGGAAGAAGAAAACCCTTTTTCCTGATTGGAGCGGTGTTGGGCAGTCTGTGCCTGTTTGCTTTTCCATTGAGCCCTGCTTTGTGGTTTGCCGTGGGACTCCTGTGGATTTTGGATGTGGGCAACAATATGGCCATGGAACCCTATCGGGCTTTCGTGGGGGATAAATTACCCGATGCCCAATTGAGTATTGGTTACCAAATGCAAAGTTTGTTTGTGGGAGCAGGTATTCTTTTGGCCAATGCATCCATCTTTCTGTTTCAAGATTGGTTTGGGGGCGGCCAAGAAATTGAGGGAACGGTTCCCAAATGGTTGTATTATTCCTTCTTTATAGGCTCGTTTTTATCCATTGTCACCATATTATGGTCGGTTTTAAAGACCCCGGAGATACCACCTTCCGATGAAGAACTGGCAGAAATCAACAGGCACAAGTCTTTGCCTTTTATGGAACGGTTTAAAACCCCGTTTGTAGAGATTTCCCATGCAGTAAAGGAAATGCCCCAGTTCATGTGGCGATTGTCTGCGGTATATCTTTTTCAATGGTATGCCCTTTTTGTCTATTGGCAGTTCATTACGCCCCTTTTTAGGGCCACTTTGGGGTACGACACCTCACAAGCAGCGGCCCAAGCCGCTAAAATGAGCACTACATACAATATTGTTACTGCTGTGGTGGCTTTGGTTTTGGTGCCATTGACCATGCGATTTGGAGGGAAAAAGATATATGCACTCAGCTTGTTGGGAACAGCAATAGCTTTGTTTGCCATTCCCAATATTTCGGACCCGGTATATGTCTTGTTCCCTATGGTCTTTTTCGGGATAGGTTGGGCGGCCATGATGGGGATTCCCTACAGTATGGTGTCCAAAATTGTTCCCCAAGAACGCAGAGGGGTCTATATGGGGATATTGAATATGATGATTGTAATCCCCATGGGTATCCAAACCTTGACCTTCGGTCCTATCTTTAAAAATGTTCTCGGTGCAAACTCTGTCAATGCGATGTTGTTTGCAGGCGGATGTTTTGTGCTGGCTTCAATATTGGCCATGCGACTCAACATTCCAAAGGGCAAGCAAGATTCTGAATTGGATATTGAAATCCCCTGAGTTTCTGCTTTTGATGAGGAGCCCATTTAAAGGGTGTTTCATGGATATTATCAAAATAGGTGGATAGGGACTTTCCAAAACCAAGGAATCCCCTAACTTTACCCCATTCATTTTTCACGATATGAGCAAGGAAAAACAACGACGGGAAGCATTGTTGTATCATGCGAAACCCCAACCCGGAAAGATAAAAATAGTCCCTACCAAACCCTATTCCACCCAGCGAGATTTGGCCTTGGCCTACTCTCCCGGAGTGGCAGAACCCTGTTTGGAAATAGAAAAGAACAAGGACGATGTCTACAAGTACACGGCCAAAGGAAATATTGTGGCCGTAATTTCCAATGGAACGGCTGTATTGGGTCTGGGCAATATTGGCCCGGAAGCCTCAAAACCCGTGATGGAGGGGAAAAGCCTTCTCTTCAAAATTTTTGCGGATATTGACGGAATCGATATTGAATTGGATACGGAGGATGTGGATAAGTTCATTGAAACCGTAAAGACCATCGCACCCACCTTTGGTGGCATCAATCTGGAAGATATCAAAGCACCCGAGGCGTTTGAAATAGAAAGACGCCTTAAAGAGGAATTGGACATTCCGGTAATGCACGATGACCAGCATGGAACGGCAATAATTTCTGCTGCAGCCTTGCTGAATGCCATTGAGTTGACCAATAAAAAAATCGATGAGGTAAAAATTGTGGTCAGTGGTGCCGGTGCCGCCGCAGTTTCCTGCACCAAACTCTATAAAGCTTTTGGAGCCAATGGCAAGAATATTGTAATGCTGGATAGTAAGGGAGTTATCCGAAGTGACAGGGAAAATTTAAGTGAGGAGAAGAAGGAATTTGCCACAGATAGAAAAATTGACACATTAGAAGAGGCTATGAAAGACGCGGATGTGTTTATCGGTCTGTCCATCGCCAATATTGTGACCCAAAAGATGCTCAAGTCTATGGCAGACGATCCCATTGTCTTTGCCATGGCCAATCCAAATCCTGAAATTGCATACGATTTGGCCTGTAAGACCCGAAAGGATGTCATCATGGCCACCGGACGTTCCGATCATCCCAACCAAGTGAACAATGTACTTGGATTCCCTTTTATTTTTAGGGGAGCATTGGATGTGCGGGCCACCAAGATCAATGAGGAAATGAAAATGGCGGCGGTTAGGGCTTTGGCCGATCTTACCCGTGAACCCGTTCCGGAACAGGTGAACATTGCGTATGATGCCACACGTTTGGCCTTCGGAAAAGAATACATCATCCCAAAACCTTTTGATCCCAGGTTGATCACCACCATTCCGCTGGCCGTAGCCAAGGCCGCTATGGAAAGTGGGGTGGCCAAAGCGCCCATTCAGGATTGGGACAAGTATGAGGAAGAGCTTTATCAAAGATCGGGCAACGACAATAAGGTGGTCCGTTTACTGCACAACAGGGCCAAGGTAAATCCAAAGCGTATTGTTTTTGCCGAAGCTGAACTGTTGGATGTGATGAAAGCAGCCCAGATAGTCTATGAGGAAGGTATCGCGGAACCGATACTTTTGGGGCACAAGCCAACCATAGAAAGTCTAAAAAAGGAACTCGATTTTGATGCCGAAGTGACCATTATTGACCCTCGTTCCGATGAGGTCAAGGAACTGCGGACCAAATATGCCCTTAGATTATGGGAATCCAGAAAACGCAAAGGGGAAACCCAGTATAGTGCCCGGGTGAACATGGGCAAGCGAAACTATTTTGGGGCCATGATGCTTCTTGAAGGGGATGCGGATGGGATGATTTCCGGATATTCCAGGTCATATCCCAAAGTGCTTCGTCCTGTTTTTGAAGTCTTGGGAAGGGCCAAGGGCGTGAAAAACGCTTCCACGGTCAATATTATGATTACCGAAAGAGGACCCCTCTTTTTGGCGGATACCTCCATCAATATAGATCCCAATGCAGAGGAATTGGCAGAGATTGCCCAAATGACGGCCAATGTGGCCAGTACCTTTGGTTTTAATCCGGTTGTGGCCATGCTTTCCTATGCCAACTTTGGCTCATCCATCCATCCCAATGCCCAAAAAGTGAAGGAAGCGGTTCGGATTTTGCATGAAAAAAACCCTGATTTGGTTGTGGACGGAGAAATCCAGACCGACTTTGCCTTGAGCCAAGAACTGTGCAACAATAACTTTCCGTTCTCCAAGTTGTCCGGAAAGAAGGTGAATACGCTCATTTTTCCCAATTTGGAATCGGCCAATATCACCTATAAACTTCTCAAGGGCCTCAACAAAGCGGATTCCATTGGGCCTATTATGGTAGGACTGACCCGGGCCGCACACATTCTGCAATTGGGGGCCAGTGTGGATGAAATGGTGAACATGACCGCCGTGGCCGTAATTGATGCCCAGGAGCGAGAAAAACGCAGAAAGACCAGAAGCGGAGCGGAGTAGTTTCCACAATCAAAAAAATGAATAAACCAACGCACCGAATATGATTACCCATTTAAGAGGAAAACTGGTAGAGAAGAATCCAACCTATGTTATTGTGGAATGCAATGGGGTAGGCTATTTTTTGAACATTTCCCTGCATACATTTTCCTTGTTGAAGGACGAGGAGAACATACAATTGTATACCCATCTTTTGATCAAGGAAGATTCCCATACGCTGTTTGGTTTTGTGGAGCGATCGGAGCGTGAGATTTTTAGATTGTTGATTTCCGTTTCCGGTGTGGGTTCCAGTATTGCAAGGACCATGCTGTCCTCTTTGTCACCCGCCGAAGTAAGGGATGCCATTGCCAATGGCGAGGTGGCTTCCATACAGGCGGTTAAGGGAATTGGGGCCAAGACGGCCCAAAGGGTGATATTGGACTTGAAGGACAAGATTTTGAAAGTCTACGATATGGGCGAAGTTTCCCTTCCATCAAACAATACAAGTAAAGAAGAAGCGTTATCTGCTTTAGAGGTTCTTGGTTTTACCAGAAGACAATCTGAAAAGGTTGTGGACAAGGTGCTTTCCGAAGATCCTTCACTTAGCGTTGAGAACACTATTAAACAGGCGCTGAAAAATTTGTAACTAGTTTGAAAAGAGGGGCAAAACCAATACTTAAACCAGCCAGTTTTAAGTACATTTTCGTATTCATCTGTTTTTTGGCCGTCACGTCCATGATGGGTCAGGAGGAAACCAATGAACAGGTTCAAGATTCTGTACAGACCGGGGTAGAGCTAGGGAGGCTTATCTTGGAGAACCCCGATAGCATTATTGCCAAATACACCTACGACCCCCAGACCGACCGTTATATCTACACCGAAAGTATAGGGGATTTCAATATCAATTATCCCGTTATCCTCACTCCCGACCAGTATTATGAATTGGTAAGGAAGGAACAAATGCGGTCCTATTTCAAGCAAAAGATTGACGCCTTCACTGGGAAAAAGGAAGGAAGTGAGGAGGCCCGAAAAAATTTATTGCCCAACTTTTATGTGAACAGCAACTTCTTCGAGTCCATCTTTGGGGGGAATACCATCGAAGTGATTCCGCAAGGTTCCGTGGCCATGGATCTTGGGGTGCTCTGGCAAAAGAATGACAACCCGGCCCTTTCACCACGTAACCGTACCAATCTTTCATTTGATTTTGACCAACGTATCAGTTTGAGCTTGTTGGGAAAAGTTGGGGAACGTCTCCAAGTGACCGCCAATTACGATACGGAAGCTGTTTTTGATTTTCAAAACTTGGTGAAGTTGGAATATACCCCAACTGAGGACGATATCCTTCGGAAGATTGAAATTGGTAATGTGAACATGCCCTTGAACAGTTCCTTGATCACCGGGGCACAGAGCCTTTTTGGGGTCAAGACCCAATTGCAATTTGGAAAAACCACGGTGACCGCTGTTTTTTCGGAGCAGCGATCACAGAACAATACCGTTGTGGCGCAAGGAGGGGGAACACTGAATGAATTCTCGCTTACCGCTTTGGATTATGATGAGGACAAGCACTTTTTCCTTGCTCAATATTTTAGGGACAATTACGATCGTGCCCTTCAAGACTATCCTTTTATTAGGAGTCAAGTACAGATTACTCGACTGGAAGTCTGGGTGACCAACCGTAACCAGCAGACCCTCAATGTGAGGAATGTGGTGGCCCTTCAGGATTTGGGGGAAGCATTGGAAGACAAGACCCGAATCGGCATCAACAATGGAGATCCGGCAGGGTTTTTTAATCCATCGGCCATAGTCACGGGATACCCACAGAATGCAGCCAATGCCTTTGACCCAGCGCAAATTGGGACAGGCGCCTTGACCCAGTCTATTCGCGATATTGCCACGGTGGAAGCAGGTTTCAATGTTCCCGGATATCAAGTGAACCAGGGATTTGACTATGCCATCTTGGAAAATGCCCGAAAATTGGAGCAAGGTAGGGATTACCAGTTCAACTCACAATTGGGATACATTTCCTTGAACCAGCGTTTGAGCAATGATGAGGTATTGGGGGTTGCATTTCAATACACCATCAACGGCCAAGTATACCAAGTAGGGGAGTTTGCCAATGGTGGGGTGGATGCCACAACTGTTTCCGGAGGGGTGAATCCTATTGTCGAGAACAATACCTTGATCCTGAAATTATTGAAGAGTAATATTACCAATGTAGAGGATCCCATTTGGGATTTGATGATGAAGAATATCTATGCTACGGGTGCTTTTCAATTGGATGAGGAAGATTTTAAACTCAATATCCTTTATTCCGATCCCACTCCCAGAAACTATATCACCCCGGTGGACCCCAATGCGGGATGGCCCAATGGTTTGGAAGACCGTATATTGATCAATGTGTTCAACCTGGACCGCTTGAATGTGTACAATGACATTCAGCCCGGAGGGGATGGATTCTTTGACTACGTACCGGGCATTACCGTAGATCCACAGTCTGGACGTATCATCTTTACCAAGGTGGAGCCTTTTGGGGAATACCTTTTTGAGGAGCTGGGGGGTGGAACCTATGATATAGAAAATGATCAAGGTTATAATGCCAACCAGAGACGATACGTGTTCCGTAACATGTATGCCAAAACCAAGGCGGCATCCTTGCAGGATGCGGAAAAGAACCGTTTTCAGATCAAGGGGCGTTACAAGTCGCAAGGGAATAATGGTATTCCAATTGGGGCGTTCAACGTACCCAGAGGTTCGGTCCGGGTAACGGCAGGGGGCAGACAACTTCAGGAAGGAATAGATTATACGGTGAACTACCAAGCCGGAACGGTGCAGATTTTAGATCCCAGTTTGGCCGCTTCCAATACCCCCATTAACATTTCGGTGGAAAACAATGCGGTTTTTGGACAGCAGACCCGTCGATTTGCAGGGGTGAATGTGGAACACCAGTTCAATGAAAAGTTTGTTTTGGGAGGAACTCTTCTCAACCTGAATGAAAGACCCCTAACTCAAAAATCCAACTACGGGGTAGAGCCTGTGAACAATACCATCTTTGGCTTGAATGGAAATTTCAGCACCGAGATTCCATTTTTGACCCGTTTGGCCAATAAGTTGCCCAACATAGATACCGATGTACCTTCCAACCTGTCCTTGCGTGGCGAAGTAGCCTTTTTAAAGCCCAATTCACCCAAGAATGCAGATTTTCAGGGAGAGACCACAACCTATTTGGATGATTTTGAAGGAGCACAGGCCTTGATCGACATTCGTTCCTCTTTGGGATGGACCCTGGCGAGTCCGCCGGTTGAGTTTGTTCAGGACAGGACCGATATTGATGTGGGCTACGAGCGTGCCAAGATGGCTTGGTATACCATCGACCCTATCTTTTATACCAATCAAAGACCATCCGGTTTATCGGACAATGATATTTCCTTGAACTCAACCCGAAGGGTATTCATTGATGAGGTTTTTACCGAAACCGACATTGCCCAAGGCCAGACCCAAGTGCAGAGCACCTTGGACATTGTTTACTACCCCAATCAAAAAGGGCCGTACAATGCCAACCCAAGTTTTGAGACCGAAGGACCGCAGGACAAATGGGCCGGTATCATGCGTCCGTTGAGCAGCACCAATTTTGAGCAATCCAATGTGGAATTTGTCCAATTTTGGGTATTAGATCCCTATGTGGATGGACAGACCGACAACTCCAACGCAGGAGAGCTTGTGTTGAACTTGGGGAATATTTCAGAAGATATTTTGCGTGATGGCCGTAAGCAATATGAAAATGGATTGCCGGCAAGCACCAATAATGAGGTACCCAGACCCACCATGTGGGGACAAGTGCCCTCTACACAATCCTTGGTGTATGCTTTTGATGCCGATGAAGCCAACCGTACCTCACAGGATGTTGGATTGGATGGTTTGAGCGATGCCGAGGAGCAGGCCATATATAATGGTCCAGCAGAAGACCCTGCTTTGGACAACTACCAATACTATTTGAACCGTGAGGGGAATATTTTGGAGCGTTATCTTGATTTCAACAATACGCAAGGTAACTCGCCGGTGGCTGTGACCAATACCAATAGGGGGTCTACTACTTTGCCCGATGTGGAGGACATTGATCGCGATTTGACCATGAACACGGTAAACAGTTACTATGAGTACCGTATCCAGATCAAGCCCAATACCACCATCAACGACCAGTATGTTACGGATATCCGTGAAGGACAGACCCCGACGCTGCCCAATGGAACCCAATTGAATCGAAGATGGATACAGTATAAGATTCCATTGAGTGATTTTACCGATGCAGTTGGAGGGATTACAGATTTTAGGTCTATTAGCTTTATGCGGATGTACCTTACCGGTTTCTCCGATGATGTGGTCATGCGTTTTGCCACTTTGGATTTGGTCCGTGGCGATTGGCGTACCTATACAAGATCGTTGCAGGCAGAAGGAGTGGACAACGACCCTTCCGATGATGGAACGGTAACCGACGTGAACACGGTCAATATTGAAGAAAACTTTGGTCGTCAGCCTATTCCTTATGTATTGCCTCCAGGGGTGGTGCGGGAACAGCTGAACAATAACAACACCATTATCCGTCAGAATGAACAGTCCCTGTCCTTTGTGGTGGAAAATTTGGAGTCTGAAGATTCCCGTGGGGTGTTCAAGAATGTGAATGTGGATGTACGCCAGTATGAACGTATTAAAATGTTCATGCACGCCGAAAAGATAATGAATGGGGACTATTCAGATAGTGATACCCCATTGGTGGGATTTCTTCGGATTGGAACGGATTTCTCCGAGAACTACTATCAGGTGGAACTTCCATTACAGTTTACCCCTTTCAATGTGACATCGGCAGAGGAGATTTGGCCCGATGTCAACCAGATAGATATTGCCTTGAATGATTTGAACAAGGTAAAATCCAAAGGGATAGCGGAACAGACCCTGAACGAAACCAACTATTATGAGATTGTGGATGGCGAAGCCATTCCTGTGGATGAGTTTGCCCCCCGTACGTTGGGAACGGTACGAATTGGAATTCGCGGTAACCCTTCCTTGGGAAGTATCCGTGGGATGATGGTAGGGATAAAGAACATTGACGACCTTCCGGCAAGGGGAGAGGTATGGTTCAACGAATTGCGCCTTGTGGGCTTGGACAATAAGGGTGGTTGGGCCGCTATTGTGGCCATGGACGCCAATATGGCCGATTTTGCCAACGTGTCCGTTACCGGGAGCAAGAGTACTTCAGGTTTTGGTTCCATAGACCAAATGCCCAATGAACGCTCCAGGGAAGATGCGGTTTCCTATGATATGGTCACCAATGTGAATGCGGGACAATTGTTGCCCAAAAAGTGGAACCTGCAAGTGCCGTTCAATTATGGGGTTTCGGAGACCTTGATCACACCGGAGTTTGATCCTGTTTATGACGATTTAAAATTGGACGACCGTATCGCGGCGGCAGCTACGCAGGAAGATGCCGAAACCATCCAAGAGCAGGCCGAGGATTATACCAAGCGTACCAGTTTCAACCTGATCGGGGTAAGAAAAAATAGGGGAGAAGAAGCCAAAGAGAACTTTTTTGATATAGAAAACTTCACCTTTAATTATTCGTATAACGAAACCAGCCATCGGGATTTTGAGATTGCCGATCTAAAGGATCAGAATGTGAACACGGGCTTTGTATACAATCACAATTTTAAGCCAGCCCCTGTGGCACCATTCGCCAAAAAGGATTCTTTGCTTACCGGAAGGTATTGGAAATGGCTCAAGGATTTGAACTTGAATGTACTGCCTACCAGCATGTCCGTGAATGCCAATATCAACAGGGCTTTCAACCAGCAACGGTTCAGGGATGTACTGGAGCCAGGGGTGGATGCCTTGCAATTGCCCTTGTTGCAACAGCGCAACTATCTGTTCAATTGGCAATATGCCCTCAACTATAGTATCTCCAAGTCCCTACGTCTGAATTTGACGGCCTCCAATAATAATATTGTACGGAATTACTTCAATGTGGATGACGACACGGATTCCGGTATCAACCAGGCCTTGGATCTGTGGGACGGCTTTTTCGACATTGGGGAGCCCAATCGTCATGCCCAGCAGATGCAGTTGAACTACGAATTGCCTTTTAGCAAGTTCCCGTTCCTTGATTTTATCAATGCCCAATACACCTACACCAGTAATTTTGATTGGCAAAGGGGAGGCGATGCGCTCAATGAAGTGGCCGGTCAGGACATTAATACGGTGCAGAATGCCAGTACCCATAATATAACGGGTAACCTGACCATGCAACGTTTCTACGACTTTTTGGGGTTGAAGAAGCGGAGTGGTAAGGTAACTGCCGCCCAAGCGCCTGTACGAAGGGACAAAGCGGGTAATCCTGCCACTGATTCTGAAAACAATGCGCCCAAGAAGACCGGAAAAGGCTTCAATACCTTGGTGGATATTGTGACCATGGTGAAGCGTGTCAATATAAATTATACCGAGAACAGGGGGAAAATGCTGCCGGGATATACCCAAAGTATTGGATTTATCGGTACAGCAAGACCTTCCATAGGATTTGTGTTCGGTAGTCAGGCCGATGTACGATACGAGGCCGCCCGAAAAGGTTGGTTGACCACCTTCCCGGAGTTCAATACCCAATTTATGCAGAACTCCACCAAACAATTGAACATTACCGCAACGGCCCAGCCTACCCAAGATTTGACCATAGACATTACGGCCGATAGGCAGATATCCAATAGCTATCAGGAAACTTTTAAGGTGAACGACCTTGGTGGAGGACAGTTTGAATATGAGACCTTGTTGGGTAATAATTATGGAAATTTCAGTATTTCCACCATAATGATCGGTACCATATTCAACAAGAGCGATGAGTTTGATTCGGAAACTTTTGAGCAGTTCAAACAGAATAGGATCACCGTTGCCAATAGATTGGTTTCCGATCGGGGTCAAAGCCCAGGGACTTTGGACGAGGATGGATTCCCAGAACGTTATGGGAAGACCCAGCAAGAAGTTTTGCTTCCCGCTTTCTTTGCGGCCTATACCGGTCAGGACGTGAACCGTGTAAATTTGGATGCATTCCGTCAGATTCCTATCCCCAACTGGAACCTCAAGTATACCGGATTGATGAAAAACCGTTGGTTTCGAAAGAAGTTCAAGCGTTTCTCTTTGAGCCATGGATACCGTGCGGCCTATAGTATCAACTCCTTCCAGACCAATTTGGCAAGGGAGCAATTGATAAAGGATGGCCTGCCTGCCATAAATGTGGAGAATGATGATGCGCTTCCCGAGAACATTATCAATAATGTGGTGTTAACGGACCAGTTCAACCCCCTGATGCGCATGGATTTTGAAATGCAGAATTCCTTTAGCTTTTTGGCCGAGGTGAGAACGGACAGGACCTTATCCTTGAGTTTTGACAATAACTTGATGACCGAGATCAATGGAAAGGAATATACCCTTGGATTGGGTTACCGATTTAAGGATGTAAAAATGGTAACCAATATTGGTGGGGAAAAAACCCGACTCAAGGGCGACCTTAATTTAAAATTCGATCTTACCCTTAGGGATAATATTACCATCATCCGAAATTTGGATATTGATAATAACCAGATCACATCGGGCCAAAATTTGATGTCCATTAAGTTTACTGCCGATTACGCCTTGAGCAAGAATTTCAATGCGCTGTTCTTCTACGATCATTCCTTCTCAAAGTTTGCCGTGTCAACAGCTTTTCCACAGACTACGATCAATACCGGGTTTACCTTGCGCTACAACTTCGGAAACTAGGTTTGGGAAGGATTGGGGATTGTTGAATTTTGTTTGGTGGATTTTTTGAAAACCTATCCACGATCCGTTACATTTGTCCATCGACTAATTCAAACGTAAACGCAAATGGACATACCTTCTGAACTAAAGTACACCAAGGACCATGAATGGGTCAAAATAGATGGCGATATCGCCACGGTTGGAATCACGGATTTTGCCCAAAGTGAGTTGGGGGATATTGTATATGTAGAGGTGGAGACACTGGATGAAACCTTGGATAAAGAAGAGGTTTTTGGTTCTGTTGAAGCCGTAAAGACGGTATCCGATCTGTTCTTGCCCCTAAGTGGTGAGATCATTGAGTTCAATGAAGCCTTGGAAGATGAGCCCGAAAAGGTGAATACCGATCCTTACGGGGAAGGCTGGATGATCAAAATTAAAATGAGCGATGCCTCTGAGGTTGATGGTCTAATGGGTGCTGATGATTACAAGGCATTGATAGGTGCTTAGAAAATACGGATATACCTTATTATTTATAGGCTGGGTGCTGTTCATAACGGCACTCAGCTTATTTTCTTTTTCAGAAATGGATTTGGATGAAGGGGGATGGAACATTCCCTATGCCGACAAGATTACCCATTTTATCTTTTATCTTGTTTTTGGAATGCTGGGGTGTCTTTTTGTAAGAGAAAGAACAAAGGGACAAATGGAGTTGGTCAAGGCAAGTAGGCTTATTTTTCTTGTAGCCGTGGCCTATGGTATAGGTATTGAGGTATTACAATATACCTTGACTACCGATCGTATGGCCGAATTTGGCGATGTTTTGGCCAATACTTTTGGGGCATTTGTAGGAATAAGCCTAGTTAGGTGGTCTTTTTCTAAGGAAAGGCCGTTAAAATGGAAATTTTAATTGTTTATTTAACCAATTAATAATTAAATTAGCAAACACTAAAATCAAAGAGATGGAACTAAAAAAGAATCCAAAAGCGGACGTAGGAAGAAACAGCTCACTCTATTTTGTGGTAGGGTTGGCCGCTGTTTTGGGGTTGGTTTATGGAGCCATGGAGTGGAAAAAATATGACAAGGTCAATGATTACGACATTTCAATGAATGTTGAGGATCAGTTGGACGAAGAAGTGCCAATGACCGAGCAAATCAAGACTCCCCCACCACCACCGCCACCTGCTGCGCCAGAGGTAATTGAAGTTGTTGAAGATGAGGAAGAAGTGGAAGAGACCGTTATCGAGTCCACTGAAACCAGTCAGGAAGAAGAAGTTGTAGAAATTGAAGAAGTTGAGGTTGAAGAGGTTGAAGAAGATATTTCGGTTCCATTTGCCGTGATTGAAGATGTGCCCGTTTTCCCAGGTTGTGAAAGCGCCAGCGATAAAAAAGCTTGTTTCCAGGAAAAAATGCAGGCTCACATCCGTAAGAACTTCCGTTACCCAGAAATTGCCCAAGAAATGGGAGTTCAAGGTAGGGTTAACGTTATTTTTGTAATCCAAAAAGATGGAAGTATCGGTAACATCAGAATGCGTGGACCGGACAAAAACTTGGAGGCTGAGGCATTGAGAATCATTGAGAAATTGCCTAAAATGACCCCCGGAAAACAAAGAGGTAGAGCGGTAAAAGTTCCTTTTAGTATTCCAATTACGTTCAAATTGCAGTAAAAAGCATATATATCCCTGCTGAGGCGGGGGTAGAAAAAGCCCTGATGGTAAAACCTCAGGGCTTTTTTTTGTTTCAAAAATATAGTAGGGCGGCTTTTATGTGATGTATTAACATTTCCAAAACAGTATAAAGACCATCAATAGGTTGGAAAAGAAGCCTCTCAGCACTATCTTTGCCAGCCAATAAATTTGTGGATGAAGTCTGCTGTAGGTTCCGTAAAAAACACATCGCTGTCCGTAATTCTTTCTGATTTCAAGGAGATTACCAAGGCCAAGCTGGCAGTCAGTGTGGTTTTCTCTTCCATTGCGGGATATTTTTTAGGGGCCTACGAGGTAAGCTTGGTTTCCCTATTGTTGCTCACTTTTGGTGGATACTGTATGGTTGGGGCCTCCAATGCCTACAATCAAATTATAGAAAAGGATTTGGATGCGTTGATGAACCGAACTAAAAATCGGCCAATTCCTTCGGGTCGGATGTCGGTTAAAACCGCTTTGGCCGTTGCCATTACATTAACGGTTCTGGGCGTTTTGGCCTTGTTTGCGTTAAGTCCAAAAACGGCCATGTTCGGGGCCATTTCAATTTTTTTGTACACCAGTGTTTATACCCCATTGAAGACCAAGACCCCTTTGTCTGTTTTTGTTGGGGCCTTTCCGGGAGCCATTCCCTTTATGTTGGGATGGGTGGCGGCCACAGATGATTTTGGCATTGAGCCGGGAACACTGTTTATGATACAATTTTTTTGGCAATTTCCCCATTTTTGGGCCTTGGGTTGGATGTTGGATGAAGATTATAAAAAGGCGGGATTTAAAATGTTGCCCACTGGGAAAAAGGATAAGGGGACAGCCCTACAAATAATACTGTATACAATCTGGATGATGGTCATTTCCATTGTGCCTGTTTTTGGGTTTACGGGAAGGTTGACACTTTCTGTAACTGGAGCCGTATTGGTATTTGTATTTGGATTGGTCATGCTTTTTTTTGCCTTGAGATTGTATGAAAAACGCGACAATGCAACAGCGAGAAAATTGATGTTGGCCAGTGTCACCTATATATCGTTGATTCAAATCGTATATGTTGCAGATAAATTTATTTAGAAAAGGATGGATTTAACCCAAGGAACAGCAGTGGAGAAAAACCGCAGGGCAAAGAAAATGATGCTCTGGTTTGGAATAGTAAGTTTGATCATGGGATTTGCTGGTTGGACCAGTGCTTATATTGTTAGTAGCAAAAGGGACGATTGGATCAGTGATTTGGAACTCCCGCAGGCATTTTTTATCAGCACGGCCATTATAATTTTAAGTAGTATCACCTATTTCATTGCCCAGAAAGCAGTTGAAAAGAACAACCAGAAGTTGGGAACTATTTTGTTGTTCGTAACCTTGTTCTTTGGCATTTCATTTATCGTATTGCAGTTCATGGGATTTTCCCAAATGTTGGAGCACGGGTATTATTTTACTGGTCCTACAAGCAGCATTAAAATGTCCTATGTGTTTTTGATCGCGGCAGTGCATATTGTGCATGTTGTGGCAGGTCTTATCTCCTTGTTGGTGGTGTTGGTGCAGCAATTGCGAGGTAAATACAGTCCCGAAAATATGTTGGGTCTGGAATTGGGTGCCACCTTCTGGCATTTCTTGGATTTTCTATGGGTGTATTTAATACTATTTATGTATTTCGTGAAATAAATTCTGAATGGAGCAGTTTTCATTCAACTTTATCTTTTTGAATACACCAAAAGGTGTAAATTTGTGAAAGTTTTAATAAACCGACTTTTTTTATGGATGCAACGGTGACTACCGGTACGGAAGAAAGTGTTTGGGGAGGCGGAAATCGTCCCTTGGGTGCTAGCTACGGAAAAATGATGATGTGGTTTTTTATTGTCTCTGATGCCTTGACCTTTTCCGGGTTCTTGGTGTCTTATGGCTTTTCTAGGTTCAAGTTCATTGAAACTTGGCCCATTGCCGATGAGGTGTTTACCCACGTTCCCTTTTTCCACGGAAACTATCCCATGTACTACGTGGCCTTTATGACCTTTATTTTGATCATGTCCTCTGTGACCATGGTACTTGCCGTGGATGCGGGGCACAAAATGATGCAGAAAAAAGTGATTCTTTATATGTTCCTTACCATTATAGGAGGGGCCATCTTCGTTGGTTCACAGGCTTGGGAATGGGCAACCTTTATCAAGGGAGACCATGGAGCATTGGAAACCAAGGGAGGTAGAATATTGCAGTTTGTCAATGCGGAGACCGGACAACGGGCTTCATTGGCCGATTTCTCCAAGACCTTGCCCGAGGAAAGGGTAAAGCATGAAAGCAGCAAAGGTATTTGGTTTGAAAAAGAAGGTTCACAGACCTCATTCTCCTTGAATGAAGTGGTGGAAGGCTTTAAGGCTACCCCGAATATCCTTATCCGTACGGAGACCATTACCGAAGAAGGACATAAGACCGTATTGAATCGGGAGGAATCCTTGGCAAAATTAAAAGATGCCGTTTTGGTAGTGGAAGGAGCCAATCTTATCCATAATGAATATGGAAGCAGGCTTTTTGCAGATTTCTTCTTCTTTATAACAGGATTCCACGGATTCCACGTATTTTCAGGTGTGGTCATCAACGTAATCATCTTCTTTAATGTCATCTTGGGAACTTATGAGCGTAGGGGGCATTATGAAATGGTGGAGAAGGTTGGATTGTACTGGCACTTTGTAGATTTGGTGTGGGTATTCGTATTTACATTCTTTTATTTGGTTTAAAATTGGATTTCGATTCCGGATACATCGGGAATCATAAGCATATAGTATAAAATAGCATGGCACACGATCATAAACTTGAGATATTTAGAGGAACATTGAAGTTCAAATCCAACGTCCAAAAGATTTGGGGCGTTCTTATCTTCCTTTCCCTAGTAACGGCAGTGGAAGTTGCCTTGGGTATCACCAAGCCAAGAGTATTGACCCATAACTTCTTTTTGGGCATGAAGTTGCTCAACTGGATATTCATTATCCTGACCTTGGTAAAGGCGTATTACATTGCATGGGATTTTATGCACTTGCGTGATGAAAAGAAAGCCTTGAGAAGATCCATTGTATGGACCCCAATATTTTTGGTCTGTTATTTGATCTTCATTCTCCTTTTTGAGGCAGATTACATCTATAATGTTTATAAGGATGGTTTCTTGGCCTGGAATTTCTAAAGGAAAGTATTAACAAGATTAAAAGACGGTTTTTCAACCGTCTTTTTTATTTTTGTAAGGTTTTGTTCCCTATGAAAAAGACGTTTGTTTTAGTGGTTTTGTTTGTACTCCCTTTGGTGGCGTATCTATTTTTTGCATCTGGGGTGAACAACTTCGGAAAACTTCCGGTTTTAACGGAGAATATCCCTGATATTTCCCAATTGGACCATGCATTGAGCCTGGATGGAAAGATTACCATTCTGGGTTTCATGGGGAGCAACATTCAGCAGAAAAAGGGAAATGCCTTTAACCTCAATCAGAAAATCTACAAACGGTTCGGGGATTTCAATGACTTTCAGATGGTCATGGTGGTGGAAGATGGACATCAAGAAGATGCCGAACTTCTTAAAAAGGAACTAGGGGAACTTTCCAATGCCGACAAATGGCACTTTGCCTTTGGGGATGGGGATGAGATCAAAACGTTTTTTGCCCAACTGAAGACCGATGTGAATTTGGATGATGACCTATCCACTCCCTATGTTTTTATCGTTGATAAAGACCGCAACCTCAGGGGAAGGAAAGATGATGAGGATGATGGGGTAAAATACGGCTTTAACACCACCTCAGTGGCGGAGCTCAACAACAAGATGGAAGATGATGTCAAGATTATCTTGGCCGAATATAGATTAGCGTTAAAGAACAACGATGCCAACAGGAGCAAATAGTAAAAAGAAATACACCTACGTCTGGGTGTCCGCGGTTATTCTGGTTTTTGGGATTTTTGCGGTATATGAGATCACAAAGAGGCTTAAGGAGGGAACCGTGGTGGAGAAAGACCGGATGAACATGGGATTCCAGCAAAAACAGGTAGGTTTTATATTGAATAATGGGAAGAAACGAAAAGTACCCGCTTTTTCCTTTTTGAATCAAGATAGTGTGCTGGTCACGGATAAGGACTATTTAGGTAAGGTCTACGTGGTCGAATTTTTCTTTACCACTTGTCCTACCATATGCCCGGTGATGACCAAAAATTTGGTGTCATTGCAAAACACCTTTCAAAATGATGAGGGTTTTGGAGTGGCTTCTTTTACAATCAACCCAAGGTACGATACGCCATCCGTGCTAAATAACTATGCGAAGAAGTATAATATCGTGGACAAGGATTGGCATTTGTTGACCGGCGATAGGGATGAAATTTACAATTTGGCCCAAGAAGGGTTCTATATTGTGGCCAATGAAGTGGAGGATGCCCCGGGTGGTTTTGAGCACTCTGGAATGTTCGCATTGGTCGACAAAAATGGGTATATTCGTTCTCGCCAAGATGAGCATGGAAACCCTCTGATCTATTACAGGGGAACCGTGACCGAGGAACAAGGGGTCAATGCGGAGGGGGAACCCCAGCAGATTACCATATTAAAAGAGGACATTAAAAAATTATTGGCAGAATGATCGACGAAGTTTCTTTAAGGGAAAAACGGTTCAATAAATGGATTACGGTGATATCAGTGGCCATACCTTTGGTAGTGGCCTTGTTGTTCGGTTACAAGATACCCAATGCAGAGCCTCTATCTTTTTTACCGCCCATTTACGCCACGATAAATGGAATAACCGCTGTTCTATTGGTGATTGCGGTAGTGGCCATTAAAAATGGTAAAAGAGGGATTCACCAAAAATTGATGACGACTTGTATTGCATTGTCCGCACTGTTCTTGGTGATGTATGTGGCATACCATATGACATCGGAAACCACGATTTATGGTGGTGAGGGCAGCATAAAATACATCTATTACTTTATTCTGTTGACCCATATTGTACTTTCCATATCGGTGATTCCTTTGGTTCTGATCACCTATTCCAAGGTATATTTAAACGACTTTCAAAGCCATAGACTGTGGGCCAAATATACATTTCCCATTTGGCTGTATGTGGCAGTGACCGGGGTTGTTGTATACATCATGATTTCCCCCTACTATTAATATTGAATATACCGAGAATGAGGATCAAGCTTCTACTATTGTTACTTGTTTTGTTGATTTTGCCCAATGTTGCGGAGGCCCAATGTGCCATGTGCCGTGCGGTAGTGGAAAGCGAAGCTGATGGTAAGACCGCAGAGGGAATCAATAATGGAATTGTGTACCTTATGGCCATCCCATATGTGTTGGTGGCAGGTCTTGGCTATTTTGTCTACCGTAAAATGCGAGGGTAAAAAATCTGATTTACCCCAAATTTTTCCTATTGCCAATATCGATACCTGAGTTTTCGGGAGATGGAAATCCTTGTTATCAATTATTTAACAAAAAATTTCAATCATTCTTGTAACAATTCAGCAATTTGTATGTCTTACATACAGAAGTTGATATTGGATAGCTAACATCACCAATTATGATTGAAATCAAGGATCTTCACAAGTCCTATAAAATGGGGAGCAATTCCCTACATGTTTTAAAAGGAATCAATTTTAAAGTGGAAGAAGGCGAACTGGTGGCCATTATGGGGTCTTCAGGATCTGGAAAATCCACACTCTTGAACATATTAGGGATGTTGGATGGTGCCGATTCTGGGGAATATACTTTGGATGGGGTCCCGATCAAGAACCTGAGCGAGACCAAAGCGGCCCAGTATAGAAACAAGTTTTTGGGATTTATTTTCCAATCTTTCAATCTCATCAATTACAAAAGTGCCTTGGAAAACGTGGCACTGCCACTATACTACCAAAAAGTTCCCAGGAAAGAGCGTCAGGAAAAGGCGATGCAATACTTAGAGAAAGTGGGGCTCAAACCTTGGGCCCACCATTTGCCCAGCGAATTGTCCGGTGGTCAAAAGCAGCGGGTGGCCATTGCCCGCGCCATGGCGGCCGAACCCAAAGTATTGTTGGCAGATGAGCCTACCGGGGCTTTGGACAGTAAAACTTCCTATGAGGTCATGGACTTGATCCAACAGATCAATGACGAGGGGAATACCATTTTGGTGGTTACCCACGAAGAAGATATCGCACATATGTGCAAACGTATTGTACACCTTAAAGATGGGGTGATCGTGGAGGACAAAAAGATAGAACAGGTAAGAGCGGCACAATATGTTTGATCGAGACGTCTGGCAAGAAATATTCAATACCATAAAGACCAATAAGCTCAGGACATTTTTGACGGGTTTTTCGGTAGGATGGGCCATCTTTATCTTGGTAATGCTCTTGGCTTCCGTAAATGGCATGCAAAACGGGTTTTTGGGTCAGTTCAATGACGATGCCACCAATACCATTTTTATTCGCCCCGGGACTACCTCAAAAGCTTATGGCGGGTTCGAGGCAGGGAGACGTATCCAATTAAAAAATGAAGATCTGGAGTATGTCAAGCAAAGTTTTGCCGATGATATTGAATACCTAAGCGCTAGGTATTATGCCAATGTCACGGCTCGATATAAAAGTGAAACCGGTTCTTACAACGTGCAAGCCACCCATCCGGACCATCAGGCTATTGAAAAGACCCTGATCATGTCCGGAAGATATTTCAACGAAGCCGACCTCATAAACAAAGCCAAGGTGGTGGTGATCGGACGAAAAGTGGCTGAAGATCTTTTTAAGAAAGAAGACCCCCTTGGAAAATTTGTGGAACTCAATAATCTGTCCTTTCGGGTTATAGGGGTGTTTACAGATGATGGGGACGACAACGCCGAACGCGGAATCTATGCCCCGGTGAGCACATATCAACGTATTTACGGGAACACCAACAATATCAATGTGATAGCGCTTACCTACAATCCCACCTATGATTTGGCCAAGGCGTTGGAATTTTCCGGAAAACTGGAGGATGTCATGAAAAGAAGACACAAAATAGACCCTGAGGACCAAGCAGGATTGTATGTTTGGAACTATGCGGAAGCCTTTGATAACATCAGCAGTTTTACGGCTGTTTTAAGAGGTATTGGTATTGGGGTTGGCTTCCTTATTCTGGTTGCGGGTATTGTGGGGATAGGAAATATCATGGTGTTTACGATTAAGGAGCGCACCAAGGAAATAGGAGTACGGAAAGCACTGGGGGCAAGACCTAGACAGATTATAAACTTGGTGCTTTTGGAGTCTATTTTCATTACCACATTATCTGGATTTATCGGATTGGTATTTGCTTGGGTGATATTGGCTGCGGTTGGCCCCATGTTTCAGACCCCGGCTTTTAGCAATCCCTCGGTAAATGCATCCACGGTCATTACGGCGACCATTATTTTAATTGTTGCGGGTGTTTTGGCGGGTCTTATACCGGCCATGAAAGCCGCCAATGTTAAACCCATTGTAGCACTAAGTGATAAATAGGTATGTGGTTATTTGATAGAGACTTGTGGATAGAGATTTTTCATACGCTGGGCAAGAATATGTTCAGGACCTTCCTCACCATGTTGGGGGTCATCTTTGCCATGGTCATTTTGGTGCTGTTATTGGGTTCTGCCAATGGGATGAGCAATGGATTCAACAAGATATTTGCAGGAACCGCTTCCAATAGCCTCTTTGTTTGGGGGCAATCCACATCAGAACCCTATAAAGGATTTGAAAGAGGTAGAAGGATCCGGTACAAGATAGAAGATGCCGATATCTTAAAAAAACAGATTCCAGAAATTGAAGTGTTGGCCCCACGTATCGAATTGGGTAGCCATAGGAGTGTGGTCACGGTATATAGAAACGGACAAACCAGTGGTTCAGCGGTTTATGGGGATTACCCAGAGATTGACGAAATCACCAAAAAGAAATTGGTGGAAGGTAGGTTCCTGAACCAAACCGATATTGAACACTCCAAAAAGGTTTGTGTCATTGGAGAGGAAACCTACAAGCTATTGTTTGATAAGGGAGAAAAAGCCATTGGACAGGATATCCGTATCAACGGGGTGTACTTTTCGGTGGTCGGGATATACAAGCCCAACAACAACATCAATATCGATGGGGAGAATGCCGTGTTCATTCCCTTTACCACCTTTCAAAAAGCATTTAACTCTGGAGACCGTATGGGGTGGATGGCCATAGCCGTAGACCCAAAGACTCCGGTGCCATTGGTAGAAAAACAGATCAAGGATATACTCAAGCATAAGTACGACATCCATCCAGATGATGATCGGGCCATAGGTAGTTTTGATATGTCCGAGATATTCAACAACATCACCAGTTTTACCATGGTGCTCCAAGGCTTCTCCTTTTTTGTTGGGATTTTTACGCTGTTGGCCGGTGTCATTGCCATCAGTAACATCCTCTTGATCACAGTAAAGGAACGAACCAAGGAGATTGGGGTCCGAAGGGCCTTGGGGGCCACACCTAAAATAGTAAAACGTCAAATTGTGGTGGAGGCCATTGTGTTGACAGCTTTTGCCGGACTGGTAGGGTTTGCCATTTCCGTTGGGATATTGGCCATCATGAATTCCATGTGGGGCAGTGGGGACGATTTTCCCTTTGCCAATCCCATGATCAGCATACCGCAGTTTGTCATATCGTTTGTCTTAATGGTGGGCTTGAGTGTACTCATTGGACTGTTGCCGGCAAACAGGGCGGTCAAGGTAAGACCCATAGAAGCATTAAGGGAAGAATAATCAATACAAATAATAACGAATCAAATTAGTCATAATGAACAAATATGTAAAGTACGGATTGATTGGGGTTGTGGTCATAGGTATTTTGGCCGCTACCGTATACTTTCTCAAACAAAACAGTACACCGGCCGAGCTCTACAAAACCGAGACCGTGGAGCGGAAGGATATTGTCAACAAGGTGATTGTTACCGGAAAGGTCATTCCAGAGGATGAAATCAACATTAAACCCCAAATATCAGGAATCATAGATAAGATTATTTTGGAAGAAGGGGTCAAGGTCAATGCCGGGGATCTTATTGCGGTGATAAAGGTGGTTCCCAATGAACAATCCTTGAACCAAGCGGCAGGAAGGGTCCGTACTGCGGAGCTGTCATTGAACAATGCCAAGATTGAGTACGATAGGAACAAAGTGTTGTTTGATAAAGGAGTGATTTCCAGTCAGGATTTCAACAACCTAAAATTGACCTTTGACCAAGCCACTCAAGAATTGCAAAATGCCCGTGCCGATTACCAAATTATCAAAAAAGGATCGTCCGGAGGTTCTGCCAGTGCCAATACCAATATTAGGGCCACGGTATCGGGAACCATTTTGGAGATACCGGTGAAGGAAGGCGACCAGGTCATCCAGAGTAACAATTTCAATGACGGGACCACCATTGCCACGATTGCAGATATGTCCAAAATGATCTTTGAAGGGGAAGTAGATGAGGCCGAAGTTGGGAAATTACACGTGGGAATGCCTTTGGATATCAGCTTGGGTGCCCTTGAAACGGAAAAATTTTCGGCAAAATTGAAGTTCATTGCTCCAAAGGGGGTAGAGGAAGAAGGGGCCGTTCAGTTTAAGATTGAAGGGGATTTGGCCCTGACCGATAGCACCACATATGTAAGAGCAGGATACAGTGCCAACGCTTCCATTGTTTTGGAGGAGAAAAAAGATGTGTTGGCCATCAAGGAAGCTTTGCTGCAGTTTGATAAGGAAACCGAAAAACCCTACGTGGAGATCGAAGTGGGTGAGAATGAGTTTGAGCGTAAGGATTTGGAATTGGGTGTCAGTGACGGCATCGATGTGGAAGTGGTTTCGGGGCTTGAGGAAAATGCCAAGGTCAAGATCTGGAACAAGCTCGAAAAGAAAAGTGATGCAGAATAAAAAAGTCACCTTTTCCAAGAACAAAATCAAAAAACGAATGAGAAATATCATAACAGCCATAGTGCTCCTTTTTGCCATGTCCCTCTCCCAGGCACAGGTTCGTAAATGGACCTTGTTGGAGTGTGTGCAATATGCCATGGAACACAATCTGACCGTTGAACAATTTGAATTGGATCTTGAGAATGCCAAAATAGACAAGTCGGATGCCTTGGGAAATATGCTGCCTGATTTAAATGGGTCAACATCCGTATCCAGCAATACCGGGTTTTCCATTAACCCTACCAATAACTTGCCTACCAATAGCACGGCATTCAACGTGAATGCCGGTATAAGCTCCAATATTACCTTATTTGATGGATTGCGCAATATGCGGCAGCTCAATAGGGCCAAGCTTAACGCCATCGCCAATCAATACCGGTTGGATAACCTTAAGGATGATATTCGGCTGAATGTGGCCAATGCCTATTTACAGGTACTGTCCAACAAAGAGCAATTGAAGACCTTTAAGGCGCAATATGCGGTAACCGAGCAAGATTTGAAACGTACCAAGGAACTTGTGGAATCTGGAGTGGTGCCCAAAGGTGATCTTTTGGAAATTGAGGCCACGGCAGCAAGTCAGGAACAGCAGATTGTGAACGGGGAGAGCATGGTACTCATCTCTAGGGTAAATCTTGCGCAATTGCTTCAAATCACCGATTATGAAAATTTTGATATCGCCGAGGAAGAGTTCGACGTGCCTCCTTCCGATATCCTTAGCAATTCTCCCAAGGTGATTTTTGACAAGGCGGTAAGCTTTAGAAGCGATATCAAGTTCTCGGAATCCTCTGTGGATTTGGCAGAAGAGGATTTAAAAATAGCCAAGGGAGCCTACTATCCTAGTTTAACAGCATTTTTTCAATATGGATCAAGGTATTCGGATGTAACCCAAATTCCTGATGGAAATGGAGGGGTATATACCCCGAACTTCACCGATCAGTTGTGGATATTCGATGGTATCTCTTACGGAGCGCAGTTGAGTGTCCCCATTTTTAATGGGTGGAGAACCAAGAACAGCGTAAAGCGCTCAGAAATCAGTTTACAAAAGGCCAAGTTGCAATTGGAACAGGACAAGTTGGATTTGGAGACTACCGTGCAACAAGCTTATGTGGATGTGGGTACTTTTGAAAAGGCCTATGAGGCCGCCCTGAAAACCTTGGAAGCACGCAGATTGGCCTATGAATATGCCAAAGAACGCTATAATGTTGGGTTAATGAATGCCTTTGATTTCAGTCAGGCACAGGCCCGGGTGGACAATGCGGAGGCCGATGTGATCCGTACCAAATACGATTATATCTTTAGATTGAAAATTTTGGAGTTCTACTTTGGTTTGCCCATTTCCTTAAACTAGTATCTTTGTGGCCGCTATGGCCAGAATACTCAATTTAGAAACCGCGACCACCAATTGCTCTGTGAGCATCTCCGATGGAGATACTGTTGTTTTCCTTAAGGAAAACAATGCCATGGAATACTCCCATTCAGAACAATTGCACATTTTTATCAAGGAAGCCTTGCAAGGGGCTTCTTTGTCTTTTTCAGACTTGGATGCCGTATCGGTGAGCAAGGGCCCAGGTTCGTATACGGGACTCCGCATAGGCGTATCCGCAGCAAAGGGACTGTGTTTTTCATTGGACCTTCCGTTGATTTCCATTCCTACCTTGGAAAGTATGGCACATCAAGTCACCCTAAAGGGTGATGGACTGATCATACCGGTTTTGGATGCCCGTAGGATGGAGGTATATTCGGCCGTATTTGATGCAGACCATCAAGAAATCCGAGAAACCAAGGCCGAAATCATCACCGAAGACTCATTTAGGGAATATACGGCCCATAAAGAAGTGTATATTGTGGGCAGCGGTGCGCAAAAATGCAAAGACCTCCTTCAGTATCCCAACTTTCAGTTTGACGTTTCGGTAACACCTTCCGCAAAGGAAATGGCGCAATTGGCCTATAAAAAATATGAAGCGGGACACTTTGAGGATGTCGCCTATTTTGAACCCTATTATCTAAAAGACTTCGTTCTACAAGGAAAAAAGAAAGCTTAATCGGCTTGGTGCACCACCCGTTGTGGGAAAGGAATTTCAATCCCAGCGGCATCAAAGCGAAGTTTGGCTTCTTCGATCACATAAAAATGGGCGGGCCAAAACACATCGGTATTGGCCCAAAAACGTAGGGTCAGGTTTACGGAACTGTCGCCCAAGGCCCCTACATAAACTTCGGGGGCAGGCTCGGAGAGGATATTGGGATTGTCCGCACAGATTTTCAACAGAATGTCTTTGGCTTCCTTGATATTGGACCCATATCCAATTCCCACATCAAACTTGTCCCTACGGGTATTTTCCATATTGTAGTTCACAATATTGCCATTGGACAGTTGTCCATTCGGAATTATGGCAATTTGATTGCCAAATGTGCTGAGTTTGGTGTTGAAAATGCTTATTTCCTTTACGGTACCATCCACACCTTGGGCGGAAATCCAGTCCCCGACCTTGAAAGGCTTAAAGATCAAAAGAAGTACCCCGCCGGCAAAATTGGCCAAAGACCCTTGCAGGGCCAAACCTATGGCAAGACCTGCGGCACCGATCATGGCCACCAAGGAAGATGTCTTAACACCGAGTTGGGTAACCACCAAGACAAACAGCAATACTTTTAGGGCAATGCTGATAAAGCTTTGCAAAAAGGATTCCAAGGTCTCATCGTAATCTTTCCTTTGGAAAAATCTACGCACCATCTTATTGATGAAACGGATGATCCATAATCCCACGAAAAATATAACGATGGCCAGAATGAGATTGGGCAACATGCTCAAGGTCCATTCCCAGGCGTGATCTATGTAGTCTTGATAATTTTTGAATTCTTCCATATGCTTTTTTTGGTTTGGGGCAAACTAAATAATATTCCGTGAAATCGAAAAAAATGCGATGTAAACAAATGTTAATCCTATTGGAATGACTGTATTTGTTGCAAGACCCCTTCCGAAGTAGTGACTGGCAACTTACAGGTGCCTTCAATGCAGACATAGGCGAGGGTTTTTCCATCCACATGCCTGTTTTTGAGGAGTTCCAAATTTCCGTCCTGTTTGGAACCTACCAAAATACTGTTGGGCAGGTACTGTGCACCGATTTCTTTTCCCAATGCTTTGTAATTATCGCCTACCAAGGCAATCTCATAGAAATTCTGATTCTCGTAGAGGATTACATGCAACCAGTTGGCAAAACCTTGGGCACTGCGATCAAAATCCTTCTGTACATTTTTTACCATTTGGCGGGTAATGTCGCCATAATCTTCCTCGGTATAGAGCTTGTGGAACTTGAGAAGGTTCTTGGCCATGATGGAATTGGAGGCAGAGATGACATTGTCATTGGTTTCAATGCTTCTACGGATTAAGGAATGGTCTTCATCCGAAGTGAAAAAGAACATCCCGGACGTTTCATCCCTAAAATGTTGTTTGGTATAATCCAGTAGTTTTTTGGAATGGTTCAGCCACGCATCATCAAAGGTTGCCTCGTACAATGCTAAATACGCTTCAATCACTGAGGCGTAGTCTTCCAAAAAGGCATTGATATTGCTTTTTCCGGCTTTATGGTTCCGGAATAGGGAGTGGTCTTCTTTGATCATTTCCTTTTCCAGAAATCGGGCGTTTTTCAAGGCTAGTTCCAAGTAGGCTTCATTGCCTAAATATCGATAGGCATCCACCAATCCTTTCAACATCAACCCATTCCAGGAGGTCAATATCTTGTCGTCCAATCTGGGTTTGGAACGCTTTGCCCTTTCTTTTTTTAGGATTTTAAGGCACTTGGCCATTTTATCCTGTAGTTCCGTGACGGAAATTGTATGGTTTTGGGCAATCGCTTCGTCCCCCTTATCCCGGATAAGGACATAATTTCCTTCTTCCCAAAGGCCATAAGCGTTGATGTTGTAATATTCCTTGAAAATGGGGAAGTCATCACCCAGCAATTGGGTCAGTTGTTCCTCCGTCCAGATATAATAAGCACCTTCCTCCAGTTCTCCATGCTCGTCCAGGCTATCGGCATCCAAGGAAGAATAGAAGCCTCCGTTTCCATCCAAGAGTTCTTCTTGGACAAATCCAATGGTCTCTTCCACTACTTGTTTATAGAGCTCATTTTTGGTGATGGCATAGGCTTTTGCGTATAGGCTAACCAATTGGCCGTTGTCATATAGCATCTTCTCAAAATGGGGTACATGCCATTTGGTGTCCACGGCATATCTGGAAAAACCTCCTCCAACATGATCATAAACCCCACCATAGGCCATTCGGGTAAGGGTGGTGTTCACCTGGTCCATGAGTTCGGGTTTGTTCTCTGCGGTGGCATAGTGCAATAAAAAATCCCAGTTGTTGGGCATCATGAATTTAGGTGCCCTTTGGTATCCTCCCAAGTTGGGGTCAAAATGCTGCGACCATTGGTTTACGGCAGTGTCCAACTGGTCCATGGAATATAGGTCGGATTCTGTATCGGTTTCCACCAAATTAATGGCATGGATGCCTCCAGCGAGGTCTGTGGCGTATTGGGTGACCCTAGCCCTATCGTTTTTATAGAGTTGAACAATTTGTTCCAAGGATTTTATCCAATTGTCCTTGGGGAGATAAGTGGCTCCCCAGAACGGTTTTCCATCGGGTAGGGCAACGATGTTCAAGGGCCACCCCCCATTTCCTGATAGCATTTGAATGGCATCCATGTAGATTTGGTCCACATCGGGTCTTTCTTCGCGGTCAATTTTAATATTGATAAAATTTTCGTTCATCATTTGGGCCACTTCCTCATCTTCAAAACACTCTTTTTCCATGACGTGGCACCAATGGCATGCCGCATACCCTATACTGATCAACAAGGGCTTGTCCTCTTTTTGGGCACGTTCCAATACTTCTGGACTCCAAGCTTCCCAGTTTACCGGATTGTGGGCATGTTGCAACAGATAGGGACTGGTTTCATGGATTAGGGCATTGGTGTATTTGTGCGACACTTTATTGGGTTTTTGATTGCAACTGAGGATTAGGGTGGCCAAGGCCAATACAAGGAGAGCTTTCTTTGGCATACGATGTTTTTAAACAAAAAAAGCGCCCATAAGGGCGCGATCAGGTGTTGTGCCCTTGGGTCATTTAACTTCGAACGTGATTTTTACATTGACTCTATAATCGTCAATTTTTCCATCCTTTACGGTGGCACTTTGTTCATTGATGTAGATGGAACGGATATTCTTTACCGATTTTGAGGCCTGCTCCAACGCGTTTTTGGCCGCGTCTTCCCACCCCTTATCGGAATTAGCCAATACTTCGATTACTTTTAAAACTGCCATGGTCATTGTTTTTGAATTTCATTCAATGTAGCAAATTTTAGGCAGAATCCAGAACAAACGAATCTTAAAATCAGCCATTAAGGGCCACTACCTCATGGATTTTGTCACCCATCATGTTCTTTAGCATGGTCTCAATACCGTTCTTTAGGGTAAAGGTGGATGAGGGACAACCGCTACAGGCACCTTGTAAGATCACGTTCACGGTTTTGCTTTCCGCCTCATAGGATTGGAACAGAATATTTCCACCATCACTGGCCACGGCAGGTTTTACATATTCTTCCAAAATATCAATGATCTGTTGCGAGGTGTCATCATACTGGGTCTGAGTGGAGGCCTGCTCGGTGGATTCCTTGCTTTTTTGGAGGGCTTCCGCGGAAACCACTTCCTTTCCATCGGCCAAAAAATCCCGGATAAACTCGCGCAACTGCATGGTGAGTTCCTCCCATTCGGCCATATCGTATTTTGAAATGGAAACATAGTTTTCATCAAAAAAGACCTCTTTTACAAACGGAAAATGGAAAAGTTCCTGTGCCAATGGCGAATCTTTGGCTTCATCAATGTTCTTGAACTCGTAAACCGCGGGAACAATACGCTTATTGGCCACAAATTTCATCACGGCAGGGTTGGGGGTCACCTCGGCGTACACCGTAATGGGTTCTTTTTTCTGGGTGATATCTTCATGGACAACAGGTTCCCCTGCATTAAGGTATTCCACCAATTGCTGGGCCACTTCGTCCTTTACATCGTTCCATTCCACAATATCAAACCGCTCCAAGGCTATAAAGTTTCCGGAAATGTAAACGGTCTTGATGAACGGAAGATAGAAGAGTTGCTGGGCCAAGGGGGAATTCTTGGCCTCATCTATGTTTTTATATTCATAATTGCCCTTGGCCAAAAAATGATTGGCTTCCAATTTTATGATTTTTGGATTGTTCGTGGCAACAACGGTAATGTTATATTCTTTCATGGCGAATCTTTGTGCAAAAATACCAATAGTTGGAATGCGCAGCAAAATATTATAATAATGTATCCAGCAAATCGTTATCTAAATGTTTAATTGCAGTTACAACACAACCATTATAGCCCCAAACGTCACATGAGACGCTACATAACCTCAACGATAGTAACCCTGTTTTTTGGACTATTTGCCAAGGCGCAGGAAGGAATCCCGGTTTACTTCGATTATTTGTCGGACAACTACTATTTGGTATATCCCTCCATGGCCGGAATTGCCGAAGGGACCAAAGTACGTCTAACGGCCCGTAAGCAATGGTTCAGTGTGGACGAGGCACCCAATTTACAGACCTTGAGCATCAACTCCAGGGTAGGGGAGCGCAGTGGTATTGGCGGTATTCTTTTCAATGACTCCAATGGATACCATTCCCAAACCGGATTTAAGGCCACATATGCCCATCATTTGCAATTGGCGGGTGATTTCAGGACCCTCAACCAATTATCTTTTGGACTGAGTGCCGGGGTGATACTGAGTAGTTTGGATGAAACCGAATTCAGGTCGGTATTCCCGGACCCGGTAATCACAGGGGTGAAGAATACGACCAGTTACTTTAATGTGGACTTGGGGGCATCGTACAATTTTCTTGAATTTTATGCCCATGCCGCTATCTTGAATGTTTTGGGAAGCGGTCGGGATCTATACAGTGCTGCCGAATTTGACAATTTGAGGCGGTATTTGTTCTCCGTGGGATATGTTTTTGGCAGAACGACCCGAATTGAGCCTTCCATTTTGTTCCAAATGACCGATTTTACCAAAGAAAAAACCGTGGACCTCAATGCCAAAGTGTATAGGGATGTGAGTTTTGGGACGGTCTGGGGTGGTCTATCGTATAGAAGGAGCTTTGACGGTGCACAGTATCAGTCCAATGGCGGTTTTGCGGAGCAACGTCTGCAGTTGTTCACGCCCATTATTGGGGTGAATGTGAACAATTTCATGTTCTCCTACAATTATTCCTACCAATCTGGGGATATCCGTTTTGATAATGGAGGCTTTCACCAGATTACCTTGGGATACGATTTTGGACAGAGCGACCAGGGCAAGCGATATGATTGCTATTGTCCCGCGGCCAATAACTAAAATGGCCCACCGCTCTCGGTGGACCACTTTCACAATTGTTCAACAAATAGTTAGTCCCACTTGTAATTTTTCTTTGCCGCTTGGGTCTTGATGGCGGACAAAAGTGCATTTTCCAGTTCGCCGGTTTCCTCCTTTTGGTTTTGGGCAATATAGGCCTCGCGCTTGGCATTGAGTTCCTGAATCTGTTTTTGGACCGCCTGGCGTTCTTCCTTTTTTTCTTTGATGTAGGTGTTGATCTCACTTTCCGATTTTCCTTGAAGCTCTTCGGGGAGGTCCTCAACATCCAGTTCTGAAAGTACCACCTCTTCGTCTTCCACGGCATCGACCAAATCCCATTTGGAGTTATTGTAAAGCCTTGAACTCTTGCTTACGGACCGCTTCACGGCAACCGCGGCCTCCATTTCGGCAGCATTGCTGTCCTGCATGGATTGCATGGCCTTTTTTTGTCTTCCCAAGGCACCATACGAAATGTAGGTGTTGTTCAATTTGGAGTTCAACTTAATGATGATGTCGTCATAAGGAGTGTTTATGTGTACTATCTGTTTGTTGTGGTCAATGGCCATGTATTCGCCCCCGGTAAGGGTGGCCCCACTCTTCCACATGGTGGAAATGCCCTGTTCATAGTTGCCACAGAAAATGGTGTTTACAATAACATCATTCTCCTTGGCATTGGTGGCGGCATCCCTATAATTCAATTTCCCTTGGGTGAAAGGTTCGTTTCCAGCAATAAAGATCATTTTTAGATCATCGGCATTTTTGCCCCAATCCAATTGTTTCAATGAGGTTTGAATGACCTGACCGCAAAATTCCTCACCACCGTTGGTGGTCAATGAAAACAACTTTTCCGAGATTTCATCCAAGTCGGAACTGAAGCCCAAAACCTGTCTGATGTATCCCTCCCGTGCCGATAGATTGTCATTTCCATATTCATATAAGGAGATTTTCAATAAGGGTCGGGAGTCGTTCCCGCACTTGGCATGGGTAAACTCGTTCACAATGTCCCACAATTGCGCCTTGGCCTGGTTGATAAGGCCATCCATGCTATTGCTGGTATCCAAAAGCAGGGCAATCTTTACATATTGTTTGCTTGGTTTTTCGGTAACCGACTTGGTGGTCAGGTCGGTATTCCTAGGTTCCTTCGCCTTCAGGTCGCACCCGTATGACGTTGCTGTAATGAGTAGGCAAAAAGTTATTCCGAATAGATGTTTCAAATGTTTCATGATGCAATGTTTTAAATGATGGGCTAAAAGTACCCGCAACATTTTTCAGGAAAAATCGCAAATGAGGGAAATGGTACTTACAATGAGTGAAGGGTTGCTATAGCTTAGTAAATCTTGAGGAGATTTATAATATCAACTCCAAGATTTCCTGATTGTCAAACTGTGCCTTAATCCAACTGATTTGGGAATTTTTTGATCAGCATATCTAGGAAGAGCAAAATGTTTTTCTTTTGAACCTGAACTTCATCACCCAAAAAACTTATGGTCCATATGTCTTTTCCTTTCCATGGCTCAGGGTCGATAATAAATTCGTCAATTCCTATGCCTTCCTCTTGTAAAATGTAGTCTTTAATTTCTATAACCTCCTTTTCATTAAAGCCAGAATATCGAGCTCTTATGAATAATGCTTTGATATCTTTTATTTCATCATTTAAGTCGGGAATACTTTTACATAATGTATTGAGAAATTCATTCATGATAGATACAATTTTTGACCAGGGATGTTTCAAATATAATGTATTGATGATGTAGTGGTTTGTTGGTGAAGATAAAAAGGCAAATGAGGGAAATGACCTTTGTAATGAGTGAAGGGAGGGGATGGATTGGTAAAACGGTAAAATAGGGCCACTTAAAGTCGTTTTTGCGGTAAAACCCATTTTTTAATACGCTTGGGATGAAGTAAGTTTACATAACAATGATGCGCAGCGTATACATAGTATTCTTTTTTTTGATGGGACTTTATCATGGGATGGGCCAAGATGGTGAGCAACGCTCCAAATCAACTGCCAGGGAGTCCAATGCCAAAAAGGAAAGCCCTATTTCCCGAGTCATGCTGAGCCATCAGCAATACTTGGACTCCGCTAATTTCTATAAGCGAACTGATTTGGAAAAGAGCATTGATTTTATTGCCCGCTCCATAGCACCTCTGGGAAGTCAAGGGAACAAACAAGAATTGTCGGCCTCCTTGTCCACTCTTGGGGAAATCTATATGTTCCACAAACAATACGATCTGGCCATCGCCAATTTTAAGGATGCCCTTTCTGCCCGGGAGACCAGCAAGACCAAACTATTGTTGGGCAAAGCCTATATATTGAATGGTGAATATGAAAATGCGGAATCCACCCTCACCCCATTATTGGAGGTGAAAAATATGGTGCCCTACCAGCGAGTGGAGCTTTATGAAGCCCTTGGCGATAGCTATAAAGGTCTCTCCAACTTTAAAAAAGCCCAGGAGTTTTACAGGGAAGGACTTCAAATTGCGGAAAAAAACCAAGTGTCCCCAAAAGTCATCGACCTGAACTCTAAAATGGCCGATGCCTATGCCGGTCAAGATCGTACCATTGAAGCGGAAGGGTTTTATCGGAATTCCTTGAACCTTTCAAAGAAAGTGGCTCCGGAACGATCCATCCAGGAAAGTGAAAAAGTTGCCGATTTCTACAATCAGAAAAGTCGGTATGATGATGAGATCCAATTACGCAAAAAAAGCTTGAACGAACTGCAACAACTGCCCCAACAAAAGGCTACGGCGGCTTCAAGTTCTATAATGCCGGGTTCAGATACCATTACCTCCCAACGCATCAATTACAAAATTGCCAATGCCTATATCGCCCAGGATAAGTTGGATGAGGCCATTCCCTATCTGGAACGAAGTATCGTGGAAGCCGATGAGGATGACGATTTGGTAGTGCAAAAGGATGCGACACGGAAACTGTCGGAAGTCTATAAGTACAAAGGGGATTTTACCAGGGCTTTGGAGTCGTATCAAGATTATGTGGCCGTTGTGGACAGTCTGTATATTAAAAAGGAGCAAGAGATTTCCAGGGCGGCCCGGTTCAATCGGGAGATTGCCAACACCCAGAACCGTATTTCCAGTTTGGAGCAGGAACGGGAACTCAGCCAGAGCAAATACAGTCTGGCCGTAACCGAACAGCAGCTCTATGAAGAAACGAGCAAACGGCAAAAGTGGATCATTTATTCCTTGGCTTTTGGGATTTTGCTCATGGCCTTGACGGCATTTTTGTATTATCGGAGCAATAGACAGCAGAAATTGGCCAACAATCTTTTGGCTTTGAAATCGCTACGTACCCAGATGAATCCCCATTTTATCTTCAATGCGCTGAATTCGGTGAACAATTACATCGCCAAGAGCGATGAACGCAGTGCCAATCGGTTTTTAAGTGAGTTTTCGGTATTGATGCGTAGTGTTCTCGAAAATTCGGAAGAAGATTTTATCCCATTGTCCAAGGAACTGGAATTGTTGGAACTGTACGTGAAACTGGAGCATTCCCGTTTCATGGATAAGTTTGATTATGAAATAGAGGTCGATAAAAAAGTGGACGTTGAAGCGTTTCAGATTCCGCCCATGTTGTTGCAACCTTATATAGAGAATGCCATCTGGCACGGATTGCGGTACAAGGAAGATAAGGGGTTTCTGAAAATTGCAGTGCAACAGCTCGGTAACGATCTATTGGAAATCACCATTGTGGATAATGGCATTGGCCGAAAAAAATCCGCGGAATTGAAAACCAATAATCAGAAGAAGCAGAAATCCAAGGGAATGGGCAATATCAAAAAACGTATCCATATCCTAAACGATATGTACAAGAACAAGGTCGATGTTTCCATAACCGACCTCAATGAAGATCAAACCGGCACAAAAGTGTCCCTAAAGCTTAAAAAAGATTGATGGAACTACGCACGATCATAGTGGAGGACGAGGCGAACAGCCGGGAAATCCTTCGGAATTATTTGGCAAAATATTGTTCTGGTGTAAAGCTGATGGGCGAGGCCGCCAATATAGAGGAAGGGTTGGCGCTGATCAAAAAACATGAACCCGATTTGGTGTTCTTGGATGTGGAAATGCCCTTTGGCAATGCTTTTGATCTATTGGAGCAAATCCCTGATCGCACTTTTGAAACCATTTTTGTAACAGCGTACAACCAATACGCCATGGATGCGCTAAATCAGCATGCGGCCTATTATTTAATGAAGCCCATCAATATTGATGAGTTGATCAAAGCGGTGGATTATGTAAGGACGATCAAAGAAAAGGAAGGGGCGTTGGAAGGTCAGGTGCTTCAAGCCAAATCGATGAAGGCGGAAGGGAAGATTACCTTGCCGCAACAGGATGGGTTTCAAGTGCTGGAGGTGGGTGACATTTATTTTTGCAAGGCCGATGACAACTATACGGAAATCTATCTGGAGCATAAAAAAATTGTGGTCAGCAAGACCCTAAAATATTTTGAGGATGCCCTTCAGGCCTATCCTTTCGCGCGTATCCACAAATCCTATTTGGTCAATGTTACCGAAGTGGTCAAATACAAAAAGGGAAAAGGTGGAAGTGTAGTGCTGTCCAATGGTAAGGAACTCTCCGTGTCCGCATCCAAAAAAGCGGAACTTTTATCCTATTTCCAATAAAAGATTATAGAAAAGTCCAAGCCTAAGCATAAAACAGAGTAGGCAAATCGTCATTTCTAAATGAGTCCAGAAGTAATCTGGATGATTGAGAAATCCCAACCAACAGACCTGTAGATTTTTCACTGCTCCTTCGCTGTACGCTCAGGGCAAGGTTCGAAATGACAAAAGGTGTTCGAGAAAATTTGTGCAATCCGTGTCGGAAGCTTAAAAAGATATCTCATAGCACCTTTACTAAACCCGTATGCTCAGTACAGTGTTCGAAATGACAAAGGTATTCGAGAAAATTTGTGCAATTCGTGTCAAAGCGTAGAAGGAGATTCTGGGCTATGGGAAGAAATGCAAATCCTTTAGTAAAGTGTGGAAGGTCACATCGAGCGCAGTCGAGATGTTTTTATCCATGAAAAGAACGTAATTTGTAGGACTAACACAGAAAGAATGATATTGAAATCCGTTAGGGGAAAAACCCCTCAAATTGGAAAAGACTGTTTTATTGCAGAAAATGCTACCATTGTAGGGGAAGTTACCATGGGAGACCAATGTAGTGTTTGGTTCAATGCAGTGGTACGCGGCGATGTGCACTTCATTAAAATGGGGAATAAGGTCAATGTGCAAGATGGGGCCATAATCCATTGTACCTACCAAAAATCCCCGACCACCATTGGCAATAATGTGTCCATAGGACATAATGCCATAGTGCATGGTTGTACCTTAAAAGACAATGTGTTGGTGGGTATGGGCAGTATCATTATGGATGATTGCGTGGTGGAGAGCAATTCCATTATAGCGGCTGGGGCCGTGGTGACCAAAGGAACCCATGTGGAGGAAGGAAGCATTTACGCAGGGATGCCGGCCAAAAAAATCAAGGATATCAGCCCAGAGCTCAGTTCAGGAGAAATAGACCGAATTGCCAACAACTATGTTACGTATTCCAGTTGGTTCAAATAGTTTGTTATTGAAACTCACTTGACATTCAACATTCTAAAATATCCCTATTTTTGTGCCACTCACAATAAAAGAACACTATGAACGCATATATTTTTCCGGGACAGGGCGCACAATTTGTAGGAATGGGGTTGGACCTTTACGAAAACCACTCCACTGCACAGGAACTTTTTGAGAAGGCCAATGGAATTTTAGGGTTTTCCATTACCGATATCATGTTTGAGGGCACTCCCGAGGACCTGAAACAGACCAAGGTGACCCAACCTGCTATTTTCTTGCATTCCGTTATTTTGAGCAAGGTACTTGGAGATAGCTTCAAGCCTGATATGGTGGCAGGGCACTCCTTGGGGGAATTCTCGGCTTTGGTGGCCAATGGAACCCTTACGTTTGAGGATGGATTGAAATTGGTGTCACAACGAGCCTTGGCCATGCAAAAAGCATGCGAACTGAAACCTAGTACCATGGCAGCCGTATTGGGATTGGAAGATGGAGTCGTGGAGAAAATCTGTGCTGAGGTCGATGGTGTGGTAGTTCCCGCCAACTACAATTGCCCCGGACAATTGGTGATTTCCGGTGAAGTGGATGCGGTAAACGTAGCTTGTGAAAAATTAAAGGAAGCAGGGGCAAGAAGAGCATTGTTGTTGCCCGTAGGAGGGGCGTTCCACTCCCCATTGATGGAACCTGCCAGGGAAGAGTTGGCCGCGGCCATAGAAGGAACACAGTTTGGTACTCCAAGCTGCCCTATATATCAAAATGTGACTACAACAGCGGTATCCAACGCGGATGAGATCAAGAAAAACCTGATCCTGCAATTGACCGCTCCCGTCAAGTGGACCCAAAGTGTACAGCAAATGGTTCAGGATGGGGCAAAAACCTTTGTGGAAGTAGGCCCTGGAAAGGTATTGCAGGGACTGGTAAAAAAAATAAGTCCAGACGCGGAAACAGCATCCGCAGCGGTGTAAAAACCTGTTTTTTTCAAAGCGGTTGTATTTCAACCAAGAAACATAGATTTAAACCGTAAAGTTGTGGCGTTCTAAGCTTTTTTAGTAATATTGGTATTCCCAAAAACCAACCTAAAAACAAGTAAAAGAACGAAACTGGAACTCATAGAACAGCTGATGCTATCTCTCTGTAAAAAGACCTCATTATTTCCTAGTACTGGCCCAAGTCGGATATACATCCTGTTCTGGGCTTTTCTGTTTTTTGGCATAAGTGTTGGGTATGGACAAGTCACAGTCGAGTTTTCGCAGGCCACGGGTTCGGATGCGGAGAACATTGGGGGTAACCTTCCAGTACTACTTGTGACTGGCGATGTTTTAATTCCCACGACCGTAACCGTGACTGACCCAGGTACTGGAACCGCAACTTCGGCCGTGGATTATGATTTTACGAGCCCTCAAGTGGTAGATATCCCAATAGGCTCGTATTTGCCTGGAAGCTCAATTCCAATTCCCACGCTTGTGATAACTGGCGATGCCACGGTAGAACTCGATGAGACCCTTGACCTTGCTTTGGGCGCTGCGACGGGCGATGCCGTTCTGGGTGTTCAGACCACTACGACCTATACGATCAACAACGATGACCTTGATGCGATCAGCATAACCGATGTCACGCAGTCCGAGGGCAATGCAGGTACTACCAACTTCAACTTCACGGTCAGTGTTGATGGGGGCGGGAATGCGGCTTCGAACATAGATTTTGACTTTACTACGGTGGATGGCACTGCGACCATTGCTGACGGGGACTACGTGCTCAATTCGGGGACGGGCCAGATCACGGCGGGCACACCGAGCACGACCATCACGGTGCAGGTGAACGGTGACACCACACTGGAGCCCAATGAGGGTTTCACGGTGGAGCTGAGCAATCCGGTCAACGCGACGATCACGGACAATGTTGGTGATGGAACGATCAACAACGATGACCTTGATGCGATCAGTATATCCGATGTCACGCAGTCCGAGGGCAATGCCGGTACAACGAACTTCAACTTCACGGTCAGTGTTGATGGGGGCGGGAACGCGGCTTCGAACATAGATTTTGACTTCACCACGGTGGATGGCACGGCCACCATCGCTGACGGGGACTACGTGCTCAATTCGGGGACGGGCCAGATCACCGCGGGCACACCGAGCACGACCATCACGGTACAGGTGAACGGTGACACCACGCTCGAGCCCAACGAGGGCTTCACGGTGGAGCTGAGCAATCCGGTCAACGCGACGATCACGGACAATATCGGTGATGGAACGATCAACAACGACGACCTTGATGCGATCAGCATATCCGATGTCACGCAGTCCGAGGGCAATGCCGGTACTACCAACTTCAACTTCACGGTCAGTGTTGATGGGGGCGGGAATGCGGCTTCGAACATAGATTTTGACTTCACCACGGTGGATGGAACGGCCACCATCGCTGACGGGGACTACGTGCTCAATTCGGGGACGGGCCAGATTACGGCGGGCACACCGAGCACGACCATCACGGTACAGGTGAACGGTGACACCACACTAGAGCCCAATGAGGGTTTCACGGTGGAGCTGAGCAATCCAGTCAACGCGACGATCACGGACAATGTCGGTGATGGAACGATCAACAACGATGACTCCGCTACCCTGACCATAACAAATGAAAGTGTTGCAGAAGATGTTGTTGGAGGCAACATGGTCTTTACCGTGACTCTGGACAATGCGGTTGCTGGAGGTACCCAAGTAGCCTATAGTTTTACCAATGGTACCGCCGGGGGTACAGACTATGCCAATACTCCAAATACATTGAACTTTGTGGGTAATACTTCTGAAACACAGGATATAACGGTGGCTATAACCGATGATACCATCATTGAATTGGATGAGACTTTTACGGTGAACTTGGGACCACCGACCAATGGGGTGACAGTTTCCGGTTCCCCTGCGACAGGAACTATTCTTAATGATGATACAGCTGTTGCCACCATTACGGCAAGTGATGATACTGCCGAAGAACAGGGACTGGATCCTGGAGCTTTTACGGTAAATATTGGAGGGGTGAACAATACAGGCTCACCCATCACAGTGGACTATAATGTGGGAGGTACGGCAACTCCAGGAAGTGATTATGCAACACTTTCAGGTAGTGTGAGTATCATAAATGGGCAACAGAATGGGATAATTCCAGTTACCCCTCTGAATGATTCTGAGGTTGAGGTGGATGAAACGGTAATCGTTACCTTGGTGGCCGGAACCGGTTATACCGTTGGTGCACCTAATACTGATACGGTAACTTTGGTCAGTGAGGACAATACCCCGCCCGATGGCTATACCTTGACCATCAACCAAGATCCCATCAATATAACCAATGAAACAGCGGTAAGTTTTACCATGACCAATATACCTGCGTTTTCATTAAACTATTCGTTTTCCTTTAGCAGTAGTGGGGATGGGAATGTGAGTACGGTAACGGGGGGTGGTGCCATATTGGGTTTAATAGGAGGGACGAGGTCCAATTTAGATATTAGCAGCTTACCCGATGGAGTTATAACCCTTTCGGTAGTGGTGAGCAACATTTTGGGTACGGAAGGCCCTCCCACAACCGACACCGCGGTTAAATACACCGCTGTTCCATCAGGGTATACAGCGACCATTGATCAAAGTATCATCAATTTTGATAACCAAACGTCCATCAACTTTACCTTTGCAGGGGCCGAAGTTGGGGCAGATTATAACTATACCTTTACCAGTGATGGAGGGGGAACACCGGTAAATGGCACTGGAACCATTGCCACGCCCACAGATAATATTGCCAACATTGATTTGAGTAGTCTGGCCGACGGCTTGGTGACCCTCAGTGTTACCCTTGAGAATATCAATGGAACCGGAGCGGTTGTGCAAGATACTTCGGATAAGGATACTTCGGTTTGTAATGCCGGAGGTGGCGCTCCAGTGTTGGATGCAACGGAGCCAACGGTATTTTGCGGGGATTTTCTAGTGGATTTGAACGATTACGTGACCAATGTTGCCCCGGTGGGCAGCACATTGACGTGGAGTACCAACCCAGACCCCAATCAAACTGACGGACATCGAAATAGTATGGTGAGTAGTGCCGCACAGTATTTCGGATTTTTCTATGATGACGTAAACGCATGTGCCAGTCCAATACTTACAGTTACCCTTACCAATTTCCCCATTCCTGTGATCATTGATCCCACGGGCGATGAACGTTGTGGGGAAGGTACATTGACCTTGACGGCAAGCTCGGACAGTGGGGTGTTAAGCTGGTACGATGTGCCCACAGGGGGTACGGCGCTGGATACAGGAGGGGTTTTTATAACGCCTTCCATCTCGGAAACCACCTCTTTTTATGTGGAAGCCACAGCCAATGGATGTACCACCGAACGGATAGAAGTGATAGCAACCGTTTTGGATGCCCCTTCTCCAGGTACGGCAACAGATGTGGTGGCTTGTAATTCGGAGAGCGAGGATGGTCCCAATACCATTGATTTGGATGATACCTTGAGTGGTGCCGATGCCGGGACTTGGGCTGTGATTACCGATCCGTCCAACGGAAGCGTTGCCATTGGGGCAGGAAATGTTGTAAACTTTACGGATTTGGCCATTGGGGATTATGTATTTGAATATACCACCACTGTTACTGCCGGACCTTGCGAGAACAGTTCCGTTCAAGTGACCGTTACCGTGGAGGATTGTTTTGCCAATGCCGATATCGACTTGGTGTTGACCAAGGAAGTTGATAACGCAAACCCATTGTTGGATGACGTCATCACTTTTACCATTACCTTGGAGAATACCACCATGGACAGGATTTTGGATATTGTGGTGACCGATGTGCTGGATGAGGCTTTTGAGTATATAGGGGATGATGCCTCTGTGGGGACCTACGACCCCAATACTGGGGAATGGACCATCGCTGATTTGGCATCCGATGTGGCCACGGCAACACTGGAAATCACGGTTAGGGTAACTGAACTGGGAACTTTTCAAAATACGGCGGTGCTAACTTCTTCGCTACCTGTGGATGAGGTCATCAATAATAATACGGCAACGGTATCGGTAACAGTGGGAAGGGATCAATGTACGGATCCCGGGACCCTATGTACCATATTTTCACCCAATAATGACGGGATTAATGATAGATTGAAGTTTGTGGATCCCAATGACGATTACACCAATAACAGATTGGAGATATTTGACCGCTATGGGAACAGTGTGTTTGCCATGGATGGTTATGACAGTTCATGGGATGGAACAGGTAAAAATGGAGCTGTGCCCAAGGGAACCTATTTCTATATATTGGATCTTCATGGAGATGGGGCCGAGGTTATTAAAGGGTGGATACAGATTATAAGATAAAGACAAAGATGCCAGATAAGATTGGTTTACGGACATTTACGGCAATATTCTGCATGGTTTTGATGGGGATGGGCCATATGCAGGCCCAAAAAGAACCACAATACACCCAGTACATGTACAACATAGGCAGTTTTAACCCAGCGTATGTAGGTACCGTGGAAAGCCCTGAAGTAATAGGATTGTACAGGGCCCAATGGGTGGATATTCCCGGAGCCCCTACCACTATCCGGTTTGGGGTAAACGTGCCGCTGTCCAATGAAAAAATGGGTTTGGGGCTTAATGTGGTGAACGATGAACTGGGTCCCTCCAATCAAACCTATATAGAGGCTTCTTATTCTTACCAGATCAATCTTTCCGACGATACCAAGTTGTCCTTCGGGATCAATGCGGGAGGTTCCATGCTGGATATCGACTATTCAAAAGGTTCGTTCCAAAATGGATCGGACCCTTCCATTTTAGGGGAAAATTACAATAGCTTTTACCCTACCGTTGGGGCCGGACTTTTTATGTATCATGAAGAGGATTGGTATTTGGGGCTCTCGGCACCCAATTTCCTCACCAATGGTTTGTACAACGATGAGGTGGCTACCCTAGTGGAAGACAATATGCAGTTCAATGCCATTGGGGGATACGTTTTTCAATTGGCGGAGCGGACCAAGTTCAAACCGGCTTTTTTGGTAAATTATTTGAAGGGATCTCCGGTTAATGTGAACCTTTCGGCCAACTTTCAGTTTATAGATGCCCTTACCATCGGCGCCTCATACCGGTTTGATAATGCGGTAAGTGGATTGGCCGGGTTTCAGATATCCAATGCCATGTTCATAGGGTATTCCTACGACTACAATACCAATGGATTAAGTGAATACAGCGGAGGGTCCCACGAGGCCATTCTTAAGTTTTACATAGGCAGGGGTGGTTTTGGTTCTGGCGGCTCCAAGTCTAACAAAGGGAAAGTAAAGGACTCAAAAAACAAAGGTAAGCAGATAGATTCCCCTAGATTTTTCTAATATGGATCGAGTAAATAAAATACTTTCGCTACTAGTCGTCTTTTTTTTAGGGATGGTTCTCTGCTTTGCCCAAAAAAAGAAGTCGAAAGGGGATGACCTCTTTTTTCAGTACGAATATCAAAAGGCGGTCTATGCCTATGAGGCCGAAAAAGCTGCGGGAACCCTTACCGAACAACAATTCCTGAACTTGGCGGATTCCTATTTCCAGACCAATAAATTTGAAAAGGCGGCCGATGCCTATTTGGAGCTTTTCAAAAAGGACACCTTGATGAGTGGACATCATCTGAATAAAATGCTCCAAAGTCTTTCCGAAACAACGAATAAGGAAAGGAAGACTGCATTTTTGGCCACGATGTCATCCCGTTTTCAAAAAGAACTTTGGGAAAACATGGAGTTCAATGTGCAATTGCTGGAAAACGACTCTGCTGGTCCTGAATTGGATTATCAGATTTTCAATTTGACGGGGAATAGCCCCCAAACCGATTTTGCACCTACCTTTTACAAAGATCAATTGCTGTTTTCCAGTGGGCGTACCCTGAACAAGCGCAACACCTATGTACCGGGAAATGAAGGGTATTTCAATATCTACCAATCTAAATTGGGGCCGGATGGACAGATTTCCACTGTACAGCCTTTTACTGGGGTGCCAAGCTCCAATTACCATAAAGCAACTCCATTTTATTCCGAAAAACTCAATAGTATCCTATACGTACTTTCCAATACCCAAAAAGGGGAACTCAGCTTTGATAAGAATGGGAAGAATGCCTTGGCCATTGGCAAGCAGGTTATAGGCGGGGCCTTTCAGTTATTACTGAAAGATTTAAGTACTTCGTTCTATTATCCGTTTTATGATGCGGATAGTGGAAAGCTCTATTTTTCGGCCAATTTTGATAATGGATATGGGGGTACCGACCTTTATTTTGTATACACGAATAATGGACAGATCATGTCTGCTCCCATTAATTTGGGTCCCAGGATCAACTCTCCCGGGAATGAGATAGCTCCCTTTGTCTTTGAGAACAGCTTTTACTTTGCTTCGGATGTGTTCTATGGTCTGGGTGGAATGGATATTTACAAATCCAATGTGGAGGAGGACGGTTTTGGTATTCCTATTAATTTGGGAAGTGGCATAAATTCTCCAAAGGATGATTTTGGGTTGATCATGCGAAATGATGGAGATGGATTGTTGGGCTATTTTGCTTCAAATAGGCCCGGAGGAAAGGGCAAGGACGATTTATATGGTTTCAAGGTCGATGAAAAACCGGGTTTAAAGACCCTTACCTTTAAAGGTAAAGTGGTGAAATCCTATAGTCCCTCAACCACTGTTGAAAAAGTTGCGGTAAGGTTATTGGATAAGGAGGGCAGGTTACTTGCTGAAACGTACTCGGATGAAGATGGAAACTATAGATTGGAGGTCCCTTGGCAAGATGAGGTGGTGTTGGAGTCTTCAAAAGAGCGTTATTCGAAATTTTCCAAGCGTTTTACTGAGCATGATTTAGCAAGTCTGGATAATGCATCATACCCCATTGAAGTGGCATTTTATGATGATTTGGTGGAAGATAAGGAAGGTCAGAAGGTGGTAAAGCTGAATAAATTCTATTTTAACAGAGGGGATACACAATTGACGGTGGGAGCAACACCGGAGTTGGACAAGGTTGTGGCCTTTGTTGAAAAATTCCCGGCTGTCCAGTTGCGTATAGAAACGTATACCGATAGTAGGGGAGGTAGTACTACCAACTTTAGGTTGACCCAAGCGCGCTCGGATGCCATCAAAAAATATTTGGTGGAGCACGGGGTGCCGGCTACCAATATTTTGTATTCCATTGGATATGGTGAGGATAAAATCCTGAACAATTGTACCAACGGGGTATTCTGTTTGGAGATGCTGCATCAACAGAACCAACGATCATTGATAGTCGTACTCAACGATAATGTACTCTACGAGTAGTTTACATCAACAGCATCCAGCAATAATAAAGTGCAAAAAGGGATAGAAAGACTATGCCCGAATAGGTAAGTACCTGCAGCCCTATTTTAGGCTTATAAGGTTTTGGAATGTCCTTACCCATAACGGTTTTTAGATTCATCCAACCCAATAAGGGGGCCAACACAAAGGATACAAAAGTGGCCAAAGCCACTAAATGGCCCATATTGGCACCAAAGAGTGTGATAACGGCCCAATTGACCAATGCCATGCAAAGGACCATAATGGCAAAGGCATTTTTGCTTTTTAGCGATTCCTTTTCCGGGAACAGCTTTTCCAGGACATCAAGGCTTACGCGTGAAATGGCATCGTGGGCGGTCATGCATGTGCTGAACATGGTGGCAAACGCGGCCACGGCAATAAAGAGATAGGCCCAGTTGCCAATGTGTGTTGTGAACAGGTTAACCACCTGGTCGGCAAAGACCACAGCACTTCCACTAAGTTCGGTTCCCGTTCCGTAAAGTGTCATCCAACCAATGATCAAAAAGAAAACGGCCAATAGTGCGGTTAAAAAATAACCAACATTGAACTCTTGCAGGGCTAGTTTTAATGTTGGTTTTTCTTTCATGGTCTTTAGGTTTTCCATTCCCCAAAGGCTCACCCAGCCGGAGGCTTCCACAGCAGTGGGCATCCATCCCATCAATCCGATTAAGAAAAGAACACCGGCCTCATTGAAGATTTCAGGGCGCAGATAGGATTGGGATTCGGGAACGGGTCCTTTTTCAAGTACCAGGGCTGTAGTGACCAATAAGGCGACAAACAGAATGGATATGACTGCCTTGAGCGAGTTTTCCAAAAAGCGATATTTCCCAATGATCAATAAAAGGCTTATAAATACAAAGAGACACAGTGAGATGGTTCCGGCGCCCATGCTGCTAATGGCAAAAAGATTCATGAACAGCCCCGCGGTCACCACGTACAATGCCGCCAATACCGTAAAGGTGGAAATCAGGGTCACAAAGGCATAGACCCACAGATATGTTTTTCCCAAATTTAAATATCCTTCCACCAAGCTTTTTTCCGTGACCGTGGTATACCGAATACCAAACTCAAAAAATGGATATTTTAAGATATTGGCCAACAGGATGGGAATGACCATAATCCATCCGTATTGGGCGCCGGCCTTTGTGGAAAGTACCAAATGGGAGGTGCCTATGGCCATGCTGGCAAACAATAGCCCCGGCCCCAAGGCTTTGAGTAACGATTTTGGTTTTGTCATGTAATGGTAATGTGCATTGGTCTAATGTACTACATTTTAACATTTCGGAAAGGATTTATAATATGCTCATTTACAATTTTTTAGGTATATCAGTTTCAACAGGGAATGTTAAAAACTTGATGATGGTTTGAAATTGTTTGGCAATGGCACTATGCTGAAGTATCTTTGCAGGACCTTAAAGCAAGAGGTGAGGGAATTTTTCCAAGGTATTTTCCCTAAAAAACGCCAATAGTGACAGCCTGGCGTTCAAAAACAACACACAACATATTTTTCGCTATGTGCAAAAGCGCATGGTAAATGTTAAAAAGGATTGATTGTGGCTCAATATTTGGGTTTTGATCTCCTTCCTTTGAAACTTTAACACATCTACATTTTGTGTTAAAGGACTACATCTATTGTAGTAAAAATCAACATTTTACGGTAAATAAAATATTTCAAAAAAAATTGAATAATATTACATTTTTTTGGAATATTGACCAATTATGCGGATTTTTGCAGACTAATTCAAAAAAATCATTAAATGAAAACCAAGTTGATGTGGATTGCAGCGCCATTCCTGGTGCTGTGTATGTCTTTTTCTTTTGGGCAAGAAAAAACGGTTACAGGAAATGTAACTGACCAAAACGATCTGCCCCTTCCCGGTGTTTCCATTGTAGTGGTAGGTACCACTAATGGAACACAGACAGATTTTGATGGCAACTATGTCATCGCTGCCAGTGAGGGACAGGTGTTGAGGTTTAGCTATCTTGGCCAAAAAACTGTTCAGAGAACCATTGGGGCGTCCAGTACCATTGATGTACAAATGGAGGATGATGCCCAAGCTTTGGCAGAAGTTATTGTAACCGGTCAAGGTTCGGGGATTGCTAAAAGAAAGCTGTCCACTACCGTAGATGTGTTGGATTCTGAGGAAATCGATAGACTTCCTTCCAACCAAATTGACCAAATGTTGCAGGCAACTGCTCCCAGTGCCCAGATTCGTATGAGTTCTGGCCAGCCCGGTACGGCCTCTATCATTAGGACAAGAGGGCCTATTTCGGCTGCTAGCTCATCTACTCCCGTTATTATTGTTGACGGTGTGCGTGTGGACAATTTGAACTCCAACCCAAGTCTTGGACTTGATACTGGGGGTGCCAACGTTTCCGCTCTTGCCGATATCCCGGTAGAGTCCATTGAAAGGATAGAGTACATTAAAGGGGGTGCCGCAACTACATTGTATGGAGCAGATGCTGCAAACGGTGTAATTCAGATCATCACCAAAAAAGGTAAGGCCGGAAGGTCTACGGCCTTTTTTGAAAGCCGTTTGGGCGTGATCAAGGCGACTTCCGATTTTTTAAAGTATGACAGAACGGGTGAAGCCCTTTTTGAGCCTGGATTTTCCCAAGAATACCGCGTAGGGTTCAGTGGGGGTTCAGAGAAATTCTCGTATAACTTCGGAGGAAGTCTATATAAGGATGACGGATTCAACAAGCTCAATGAGCAGGTAAGAAGAACCTTTACTTTTGGTTATACGGCCAATGTAACGGATAACTTCAAGTACCAAGGTTCATTCTCTTATGTGAGCTTTGATTCCAATTTGGATTACAATGCCAACACGAGCTTTTCGCGTTTCGGTAACTTTGAAGGAGGTTCTTACGGGGACTTGGATGCCATGACCGATGCGGAGTGGGCAGCAGTACTTGCTAATTCCAATGAGGTAGGTTCCCTTGTGGACATTACCAGCAACACCAGCAGGTTTACCGGGTCCAATAAATTCATCTACGACATTAGCAGCTCTATTCAGGCCAATGCAACAGTAGGTATCGATTACAGGACCACAACCCAAGAAAACTTGCAATCCAATGCCTTTCAAGTGGCCATTGGCGTGGTTGCTCCTGGAACAACTGACCAAGCTGAATTGGCCAGGGTGATCCGAAACAATTTTGTGGTTACCGGTGATTTGAACTTGACCCATAGGGCCGAAACGGATAACTTTTCTTTCGTGACCATCTTGGGTGGACAGTTTTTCAGGACTACGGATAGACAAAACCGATTGGATGGATCGGGAGGTGTTGATGGAACAAGAAAGATTGACTTCTTCCCAACCCAATCCGCTTCAGATTATGTATTGGAAAATGCCAACTACGGATTGTATTTCTTGGAAAACCTTGGTATATATGATGTAGCTTTCTTGGAATTTGGTGGTAGATTGGATAAAAACACCTCTGCTGGTGCCAATACCAAACCCTTATTGTTGCCTAAAGTAGGTTTGACCTATAACGTGTCTGACCATGATTTTTACAGGGACAGCGGTATCAGTGATATTGTATCCACTGTGAAATTGAGAGGGAACTACGGTGAGGCTACAAACTTTGCCCGTCCTTTTTCTCAGGATAAAACCTTTGAGTTAAGCCCGTACTTGGGTGTTCCTGCATTTTCTTTTGCAAACCCTGGGAACGATGATTTGATTTCTGAAACCGTTAAAACCACAGAATTTGGAGTTGAGCTTGGATTCTTTGGCAATCGCTTGAACTTTAGCGGAACGCGTTATAAATCAATTACCGAAGATGCACTGTTTACTCCTGTAAAGCCTCCATCTGAAGGATCTCAGAACCAAATTGCCAACATTGGTGAAGTGGAAAACAAAGGTTGGGAATTTGAAATGAGAGCATTCGTGCTTCAAACTCCAGAACATCAATTGGACTTGACCGTGTCTTACAACACCAACGAAAACAATGTTGTGGATACCGGTGGTGCAGCACCATTCGTTGTGGGTGGATTTAATGTATTGGGATCGGTTGTTGCTGAAGGGGAAAGCCTTGGTTTCCTTAGGGGTACCGCTGCCATTCGTCAGGATGATGGTTCCTACAGTTTTGAGACCAACAGTGCTTTGGGTAAAACCTTTGCGCCTAAGTTTGGTACCATCAACTTGAACTATTCTTGGAAGGACAAGATCAATTTCTTTGTCTCTGGTGACTATCAGTACGGAGGTAAGATCACAGATTTGAGCTTCTTGCTAAGACACTTGGGTGGAGTTGACAATACAGGTATTCCAGAAGATTTGGTAGGTACTACCAGTCCTTTCAACTATGTAAACTACTTTGTTTTTGATAATGATTTCTTCAAGATCAGAAACATTGGTGCTTCCTATAATTTTGGGGATGTTCTTAAGCCTTTCTCAAGCGTTAAGCTTGGTGTTACTGTGACAAATCCATTTAACTGGACTGCTGGGGACTTTGACCCAGAAGCAACAGGTTCAGGTATTGGTGCACAGAATGGGTTCGCTAGTGGTGGATTTGCGTATGGAACCGAATCTGCTCCAAGAATTTTCATGAGCTCCCTAAGATTTCAGTTTTAATCGAATAAAAAAAGGATATGAAAAAAATAGTTTTAATAACAGTCGCAGCACTCTCTTTACTGAACTGTACTGATGACTTAAGTAGCGTAGTGGATTTCACCGATGTGGAGAACCCCACGCTTTCTGAGCAATCCGTTGTTGGACAGCCGAATTCTTCTGCTATTTGGTTGAGCGGAATAGAAAGAAATATGGGTTTTGTGTACAACGAGATGTTGGTATTGGCCGAATTGGGTTCGGACAATTATGTGAACACCGAAACTTTCTTTAACCAGTTTTTGGACAATTTGGAGTTTCAACCTGCCGATCCAGACCTTAGGGATGCCACCCGTGAAGTGGCACGTCTTCGTGAAATGGCCATTTTTGGGTTGGAGACTGTAGGGCCTGCTGATACTGAGTATACAACAGCCATTGAGGCAGATTACAATTTTTACTTGGGAATGGCCTACCTATACTCTGCCATGTATTTTCCAGCGTTACCACAGGAGCCACTAGGCCCAATGGTAGCGTCTGCACAACATTATCAGGATGCCATTGCGCAATTTGATGTGGCTATTGGCTTGAATGGTAGCGAAACCAAATATCACTTGGCAAAAGCAAGGGCCAATTATTATTTGGGCAATAAAGCTGCTGCGGTAGCTGCTGCCAATGATGCCTTGGCCATTAGCAGAACGTTTGATAATACCGTTAGATATGACGCGGCTGCTCCTGATTTGGTTCCAAATGGAACACAGTCTGACAATAGGTTCGAGGATGCATTGTACCAAAGGGGAACCTTTGACGATTTGCAGCCACTGCCCACCTTGGATTTCTTGGATCCCAAGTACTCCTACCTTTCAGATGAAGAGGATGCTCCCATTCACTATCTGAAGGCAGAGGAAGCCCTATTGATTTTGGCCGAAGCCAATTTGGCGGATAGCAATGTGCCTGCTGCGCAAGCGAACCTTACTGAACTTTTGGAGTTGATTGCAACCCGTGAAGTAAGAAGCGTTGATGATGCCATTGAGGGAAGAACAGAAGATGATCCAGGTTCTAGACCAGACAATGCAACGGTGGTTGTAAACGGTCGTGCAGGACTTGTATTGGACAGACAGAGCGGAGATGTGGATGTTCCTTCTGTTTCAGGAACTTCTTTGACGGCTGGCGAAATTGCAGGCCTTACGGCCGATGATGCTGGTTTGGAGTTGTTGTACAGAACAAGACAAGAGGTATTCATTGCCGAAGGACTTCGTTTTGTGGATATGGGATTGAAACTGATCGTTGATGAGAATGAAGTGTTGCAGAATGAAAATATTTCTGATGGTGACTTGGGAACAGTTGCCTTGATTCCTCCATTTATTGATGCGATCAAGACCCAATTGGATGCAATTACTTATGATGCAGGAACCGGAGTGGCAACCACTGCCGTGAATGTAAACGAAATTTTGGTGGCCAATAAGTCTTCAGAATTTGTATTGCCTTTCCATTAATATATCTATTATTTGATATAGCTCAGAAAGTGGCCAGTTTTTAACTGGCCATTTTTTGTTTATGAAAACACGGACTGAAAATCAGCTTTAGACCAAGGTCAACATGGGAAAATATTGACCAAAACTTAACCTTGGGAAGGAGGGTCGGTTCCACTTAGTTTGTTTATTTGTTTTATTGCAGGAGATGCAACCCTGTATCGGCTGAATCTTATTTGTAGATCATTCGTATTTTAAAAAGAATCAATGGAACTTGTTATGGCAATAAAATGTAAACTGATCGTCTTGCTTTTTGGATTTGTGGTGATAAATGGGGGCTTTGGGCAAGAACTGCCCCGTACCTACAAAGCTCCTGAGTTTGATTTGGAATGGCGAAAGCCAACCAACCACCCGGATAGAATTGTCCTTTCCTATGGTGAAGACCCTGCAACATCGGCTAGTGTTACTTGGCGTACCACAGCTGAAATAGACACGGCCTATGCCGAGATTGCGATGGCAACCGCCGCTCCTAAATTTTGGCGGAATGCGAAAACCTTAAAAGCGGTCACCAATACTTTTGATGCCACAAATATCAATGGGGCCGAAGTATTGGCAAATTACCATTCGGTATGGTTTACAGATTTACAAAGCAATACCACCTATGCCTATCGGGTTGGAGATGGCAAGCGATGGAGTGAATGGATTCAATTCAAGACTGCCCCAAAGGAAAACAAGGATAAGTTTTCATTTCTATATGTTGGGGATACACAAAACTTTATCCTGGAACTTTGGTCGCGTTTGATCAGGGAAGGCTATAAAAAGGCTCCGGATGCAAAGTTTATTGTGCATGCCGGGGATTTGGTGAACAACGCCCATAACGAACAGCAATGGCAGGAATGGTTTGATGCGGGTGGGTGGATTCATGCCTCCATTGGAGCTTTTCCAATTCCGGGAAACCACGAATATCAGAATTTAAGTCCTGAAGCTACGGAGAGAAGCTTGTCCGCACAATGGGAACATCAATTTACCCTGCCCGAAAATGGCCCGGAAGGATTGGAGGAAACAGCCTATTATATGGATTATCAGAACATGAGAATCATTGGGTTGAACAGTAATACGGACCATGAAAAACAAGCGGAGTGGGTAGATAAGGTGCTTTCTGAAACCGATAAGGAGTGGAAGGTGGTTACTTTTCATCATCCCTTGTTTTCTGCCTCGGATGGTAGGGACAATAAGGAATGGCGGGAGTTGATGAAACCCATTTTTGATAAGCATAAGGTTGATCTTGTCCTACAGGGTCATGACCATAGTTACGCCCGGGGCAGGGTCTCTCCCAATGAGAATGTTTTGGATGGGGTAAATATGCGGGACAAGACAGGAACGGTATATGTGGTTTCCGTAAGTGGTGGTAAAATGTACGGCTTGCGTAAAAACGCGTGGGATGGGTATGATGCCGAAAGAGATCGGGCCGCGGAAAACACCCAATTGTTTCAGGTAATAAGTATTGAGGATGATAGATTATCCTTTGAATCGTATACAGCGGTTGGGGAGCTTTATGATGCATTCGATTTGGTTAAAAAGGAAGGTTTGCCCAATGAGTTTGTGGAAAGAAATAGTGAAGCCATTGCGGAGCGGAGATTTTCCAACACCATCCCTTACCAAGACCCTCTGCCCAAAGAATTGGAGCAATTGGTATTGTCAAAATACCCGGGTTTTCAAGTGTCACGGGTAACATTTGTCAACGATAAGGAGTTTACCGGCTATAAAGTCCGATTGGACAAAGGAGAGGAGAGAAAAGAACTCTCGTTGGACGTCAATGGAAAAATTTTGGATTGATCCGATCTTGTCGGGCAATCAATTTTGAAAAAGGCAATGGATGCCATTGTGGATGCATTGTTCTTACCTGAACCCAAACGACCATAATTTTAATGATAGGCTATAACCATCGTATGTGGCTGAAATAAAAATCCCTAATAATCAATGGATTAAAAGGGATTTCTGTACTCGAGGCGGGACTTGAACCCGCACGGGCAAAATGCCCACAGGATTTTAAGTTCTGAGGGTTTTATATTCATGTAATGTTATGTGGTTCAAAATCAATGGTTTTTATTGAGTTGAAAGGTCAATAAAGCCAAATAAGATTCAATTAAAGTCATATTTGTTGTACCTATGTTGTACCTTTAGATCAAATAATAAAGGGTTATGGCATCGAGCATAAAGGTAACACTTCGTAAAAAGGCTAATAAACAAGGGCTTTATCCCCTCGTTATTAGGATTACCAAGGACAGAAAATCGAGTTATCTCTATACAGGTCAATATATCGACTTAAAATACTGGGATGAAGTGAATAACAAAGTACGTAAATCACACCCAAACTCCGTTAGATTGAACAATCTCTTGATAGCAAAACTAGCCGAAGCTAACCAGACTTTGCTTGATCTCACGACAGAGCATAAAGATTATTCAACACGTAAAATTAAACAAGAGATTGCTAGCCCCTTATCAAAAGTGAGTTTTAAACAAGTGGCTGGTGAATATTTAGCTGAATTACACGCGGGCAAGAAGTTTAACCGCCATATCACGGACAATGCACGGATCAACCATCTTCTTAATTTTGCTGACAATGCTGATTTGACCTTTATCGAGATTGATGAAGCTTTCCTAAGGCGTTTTATGGCATATCTCAAAGGTTTTAAAAAACTGTCTGAGCGTAGTGTGGTTAACAACCTGATTGTCATACGCACATTATACAATAGAGCCATCAAACAAGGCATTGTTGAGCGCAAACATTATCCGTTTGGGAAAGACAAAATCCGCATCAAATTCCCAGAGACAGAAAAGATTGGTCTTACCAGAGAAGAAATCATTACTATTGAAACGCTAGGTGGATTATCGAAACAAGAACACCATGTGCGTAACGTTTGGCTATTTAGCTTTTATCTTGCCGGTATGCGTGTTGGCGATGTCATACAAGTAAGGTGGTCTGATATTTATGATAACCGCTTGCATTATCGGATGAATAAAAATGCCAAGCTTTTATCACTTAAGTTACCAGAGAAGATTAAGCCGATTATTGAGCAATACAGACATGAGCAAAAAAGACAGGATGATTTTATCTTCCCTGAGATGAAGAAAGCGAATTTGAAGAATGAACGCGATATCCTTGCCAAAACTAAAACAGCAACGAAGAAGTTTAATCAGTATCTCATTTCAATTGCTGAAAAAGCTAAGATTGATAAAAAGCTCACTATGCATATTGCTCGCCACAGTTTTGGTAATATCGCAGGTGATAAAATACCGATCCAAATGCTACAAAAACTTTATCGTCATTCTAACATAACAACCACGATAAACTATCAAGCAAACTTCATGCATAAAGACACAGATGATGCACTGGATAAGGTCATCAACTTTTGAGGCTTAAAAATATTTTTGCTTAGGGTAGGAATTAAAAAATACCTCAAGCACTGCTTAGGGGAGATGTCTGATGTAATTACGCACAAACACATTACCTTGTTTTTTCATGCCAATTTTAGCAGTTTTGTATATTTCATATGGCTTCTTTTTGTTTTTTTATAGCGATGTAATACAACAAAAGCACAAAAAATTTAGCTATTTTAAAGCGACAAAAAATGATTCTAATTTATTCAATAAAACGGGAACCTATTAAATATCCAATTTTATTTAATTTTTAATATTAATTAATCACTCATATGTTTATGAAGGTTTTCTTCCGTTTCAAAGTAATAAACCTTGCCTGATTCATCTGCGCCGATAATTGCGGATGCCTTATCAACCTCCGCACCACTGATAGGATCAGTTGCTTTACGGATTGAAGCATCTTGGTTCAGACGATCTTTGCACATCGGGCAACAGCCGTAGTAAGTTTTACCTTCCACCTCAACAGCAATCTGATCACGGTCAAAAACTGTGTCATTGACCATACAGACTTTCGAAGCTTCGACCTGACGTACAGATTTGGCTTCAGCCATATGCTCATGCCCTCCATGATCCATCATTTCCATTTGGTGTTGATCATGGTTCATCGCGCCATGGTGATTTTCTTCTGCCATCGCTGTTCCTGTAAAGATCAGCATAGAGATTGCGAGTATTGTAAGAGTTTTCATTTTTTTATCCTTTCGGTTTAGTGGTTATGGGTTGAATGATCATGATCGTCATGACCATGGTCAGTTTGAGTTTCTGGATTTGGCTTTGTTGTATTTTCACCATGGTGCGGCATAGGCATTTCATGATGTTCACTGCCACCATGAAAATGAGAGCCATGCCCGCCATCGCCATGAATTTCGTGCATACGCATCACACCAGTGCCGTGGCGATAAACGACTTCCGCTCCCTTATAGCCTGTAAGAGCCAGTAAGGGAGTGGCCAGCAGCATAGCAATAAGGAAGACAAGAGAAACCGTTTTGGCCCCACGTTGTTTTGCCAGCGCCCATCCTGCCAGTAACAGATATACCGTAGCCGTCGGCAATGCCCAGTTGCGGTGATCGGTCATGGCTTGATGGGACATGCCGTCATGTGCAACCGTATTATAGGCATACAAACCAGCCGCCACTGTACCGATTGTGATCAAAGCCCCCAGCCATAGATTCCAGCGTGCCGCAATCAGCAAATTTTCTTTTTTCAAAGCATAGCCTGCAACATACAGAGCCGTTGAGATAGCTAGAAGACCAATAGTAAAATGCACCAAGATAGGATGCCAGTTTGGAATAATTTCAATCATCGCATCCTCCTTAAAACATCCATTTAACACCAATAGTGCCGACAACCGCATCGTTGTCTTCACCATTGCTTTTGGCAATTGACGAGGTTTCACCAAACTTTCGCTCGTATTTCACATCAACATACGGTGCGAATGTTCTGGTGAATTCATAACGGGTTTGTAAGCCAAGTTCCGCGCTGGACAATCCAGCACCCACCTCAAGCTCCGGCACATCCTGAGCAAACAGATTTGCCTCAACATAAGGCTGGGCGATCAGTTTTTGCGTGATGAGGAACTCGTTTTCCTGACGAATACGTGCACTCACGTCACCATCTTCACTGACAAACAAATGGGCTTCGGTTTCAAAGAAATACGGCGCAAGCCCCTCAAAGCCGATCACCCCATAGGTTAGTGAATCTGGTTGCGTATCATGGCGAATACCAATCTGTGCGTCCCAGAATGTACCAATATTGCGGCTATACATCGCCCAGAACTCGGCTTGATTGGTAACCCCGTTTTCTCGCTCGCCTTCGGATTTTAGCCAGAGCTTGTTTTCATCTGTGCCGATCCAGCCATTAAAGTCCCAATCGGCAAGTCCAGCACCGTCATCTGTGCCACCTAAACCTGTTTCCAAGCGAAAGGTGTGATAGACAGCGCCACCATGTTCATCACCTGCAAATGCAGGCGTTGCCAGAGTTGAAAGTGTTGTGGCACATAATGCCACGAGCATAAGTTTCTTAATGAGCATGATTGTGCCCTCCTTGAGTGTCTTGTTGTTTTGTGTGGGCTGAGTGATCCATGGTCGGCATATCGCCGCTCATATCATGGCTGCCATGGTTCATTTGTGAATGATCCATTTTGCTGTGATCCATGTTTTCCATTGAGTGCTTTTGATGATCCATCATCTTTTGCGCTTTAGGAGAATAGGATTTAACAGGCACTTGTGATGGGGCTAGCTTGGCAACGACAACCTTATTCATCATTCCTGCCATCATGTGATAGAGCAAGTGACAGTGGAATGCCCACTCACCAGCTTCATCCGCCGTTAAGAGAACAGAATAAGTGTCACCTGGAGCCACTATCACAGTATGCTTATTAGGAAGTTTGGACATAGGCTGCCCGTTTTCAAGCTGTACAAACATACCATGTAAATGCATCGGATGCGCCATCATGGTGTCATTGATGAAAGTTAACCGAACACGTTCCCCGTAACTCAGGTTAATTGGCCCAGAATCTTCATACTTCTTCCCATTGAGCGTCCAAATATAGCGCTCCATGTTACCGCCCAGACGAACTGTGATTTCACGCTCTGGTATACGTTGGTCTTTTTGAATGCCTGCATAACGCAAATCTTTATAGCTAAGTGCTTTCTGGCCTGCGGGCGTATTGGCATTAGCCCAACCACTGCCAGGAACACCTGTGACAAAATCTTTAGCGGGCGATCCAGTTGTGTTGGCAGTATGTGACCCATGATTCATAGAACCCATATCATGACCATCATGATTCATCTGACCGTGACCCATACTGGCATGATCCATTCCAGACATATCATGATCCATGCCCATATCGGCCATTGTCAGTAAGCTCATTGGACGTTGTGCGGGCTTCTCGCCACGCATGCCCTCATGTGGAGCCAGTGTTGCCAAAGCAAACCCTGTGCGATCAATTGGCTCTGCCGCAATGGTGTAGGCTTTATTCTCCTGTGGTTCAACAATCACATCATAGGTTTCTGCAACGCCAAAGCGGAATTCATCAACTTTGACGGGTTCGACAGGCTGGCCATCTGCTGCAACAACCGTCATTTTAAGTCCGGGGATACGAACATCATAAAACGACATGGCTGACGCATTGATAAAACGAAGACGAACCTTTTCACCGGGTTTGAATAACCCAGTCCAATTCTGATCTGGTGTTTTGCCGTTTACAAGAAAGGTGTAATTGCTGATATCTGCCAAATCCGTTGGCAGCATCCGCATTTCACCCCACATTTTGGCATTCTCCCATGCTTTGCCAAAACCATCCTTTTTAGCGCTTGAGAAAAAATCCCCCAGCGTTCTTCGAACATACACATAGTATTCTGATGATTTTTTCAAATTGGACATGATGGTATTGCCTTCATCGTCATGAAAATCAGAGAGAAGCACAACATAGTCGCGGTCTGTTTTGATTTTATCGCCGCCTTTGGGGTGGATAATGATAGAGCCGTAATGCCCATCTTGTTCCTGCGCCATAGAGTGGGCGTGATACCAGTACGTACCGTCCTGACGGATTTTGAAGCGATAGGTGAAGGTCTCACCGGGTTTAATTCCGGGGAAGCCATTAAAATTCGGAACACCATCCATTTCACCGGGGAGTAAAAGCCCATGCCAGTGAACCGAGCTATCTTCCTTCATTTTATTGGTGACATGAATAACGGCCTCATCACCATCGGTAAATTCCAGAGTTGGCCCCGGAATAGTACCGTTGATGGTAATGCGTTTGAGAGGTTTTCCTGTGATATTCACAGTCTCTTTATCTATCACCAGTGAATATTCTTGTGTTTTGGCAAAGGCAGGAGCGCTTAACCCCAATATTAGCCCCACGATTGCCAGCATTTTTGCTGTTTGTTTGATCATTGTTTAATCCTTTTTCTTGGTTTGAATGCATCTGTTCAGCAATTCTCACGCATGAGAAACGCTTTTCAGATGATGTAGAATAAAAAGGATTAGGCTTTTGGAGGGCGTTTCAGCAGATATGCAATGGAATCGTCGTGACGTTCATTGCTTGTAATAAACGAGAGCTTTTTAGAAACTGCGCCAAAAGCTGATGATAGCGTCTGATGGAGAGTTTGCGTTTTTGCACAGCCATTCATCATGCATTGGCAATCGCCATCACAGCATTTTTTATGGTCGTCATTACCCTGATTATCGTTGGCTTGTTTGTCTTTACAGCAAGAATGGTTCGGCGCCATATCTGTCGAGGCATGGTGCTGTTGATCGTCAGCTTGTTCAGCCATTTTAAGAGACATCATCTGGTGATCCGTCATTGATGCGGGCATAGCCATAGCAAGGCTAGGCATCGTGGATACCACGAATGCTAACAAAACCATAATATGCATCAAACGTTTCAACATCTTATCGATTATACGCTTTTCTTGTTAATTGTCCATAAATGGCTGTTAACCATAAATATTTATGAGCCACGCCACGAGTAAAACTTGCGGCACAGTAATTAATGGCAAGAACAAAGCCAGTTTCCAGCTTTTGGCCGTGTCCTTCAAAATCATAATCTCTGTGTAGTCCGTAGCAACACCTGCCATAAGGAAAGCAAAACCATTTCCCGGGGCCTTGGCGCGAGTTAAAATATCGGCCGCAATTGGTGTAGAGCCTTCTGAGCAGACTTCCAAAACCGTTGCCACAAACACTGTCATGATCAGGCCGATAAAAGTTGGACCAAAGAACTGCTCAAACTGTGATGGATCAAGTACAGCGCGCAGTACAGCGGCAAGTAAGATTCCAAACAACAACCAGCGCACAACCATTTTTGAGTCTTTAATGCCACTAATCACCATTTCTTTAAAGAAAGTCAGATTAAAACGCGTATTTTTCATGCGCGTTTTAGCCTCTTGCCAGAATTGAAAATCATCGGGCAATGACACTTCATTATGATTGGCAGGCAGCACTTTTCTGGCAACCAGCCGATCAAATATCCAGCCCGTCACAAGAGCTATAATCATGGAAAGAACAATAAATGCCAATGTCCATTTAAGACCAATCAATCCTATCAGAACCAAGGTCAGTGAAAATGAATTCCAAGGGCTTGCCAAAAGAAAAGCAATAACTTGTCCAGCACTTGCGCCACGTTCATAGAGTTTTGTCGCAACCATCAAAATACCATGGGAACATAAATCGAGAAGCACTCCAGCGCCTGTTGCACGCAAAAGCCCAGATACAGTTCCACCTTTACCAAGCATGGACATGATAAATTCACGCGGCACTTTAGATAAAAGGCCGACGAAAATAGCACCAATAACAACACCCCACCACATCGCATGGACCATATGATGCGCCGTATGCGCCATTGTTTCCAGCCAAGGATAAGCGGTTATTTCATTCGGGAAAAAGACTCCCAAAACAAACAGTAAGGTCACTCCCAACAGCGATCCCCAAAAGAGAACATCAAAGCGTTTTTTATGATGGCCGTGGCTTTGATGCCCGCCATCACTATGACACGAGGGCGCTTTCGGTTTTTCTTCTTCAATGTGACAACAGCTAGGCTTGCGGGGCATAGAAACTTCCTTATTCATACTCTAGGAGTGGAATCTGGGCTACTTCAAATAAACACTTTACATTTGATGAATATATAATCTTCTTTTATCTTGATATCACTATACCCCGTGGGGGTATATAGGTCAATAACAAACTGATATGCTTTTCATCACTTGTTTCAAGTGTTCGAGCGTTGCACCTTGTCCGTATTTGGGACGTTTGAAGGCATGTCCCATAAGCATGCATTGGATACGATCTGGGAGTTCCAAGGCATTGAGGCGGTCTTGGAAACTGTGGCGCAAGGAATAAAGACTGTGTTTTTGGGTTGGGCGAAGATTATTCTTGGTTAGCCATGTATTGATCACCAGAGACAGCCGATCAGAGTTTGATCTATAGGAATCAAAACCTTCTGTGTATTTTTGGAAGACGGACAAAGTCTGGTTTGTAAGCGGTATCTTGCGCTCACTCTCAGTTGTTTTAAGCGCGTACCCTTTCCTTGGTTGAATGTGAATATGTGGGACTGCGTGATTGAGCTTAATATCATCTTTCGTTAGGTTCACAATCTCAATTGGTCGTGCCCCTGTATTGGCAAGGATTTTAAAGATTGCTTGTGCTTCCTCGTCAAGTTTATTGAGATAAGTAGGGCTTAGAAGTTGGGATTGAATATAGTTGGTTGTATAAGACGCACGGGTATTGGCTCTGCCTTCTTTGATATAAATTTTCTTAAACAGCTTGCTTGTGTCAATTTCTAACCCTTCATGCGCTGATACCGTCTCAATAATGCCTTTGAGATGGGTAAAGTCCTTATTGACGGTATCAGGCTTAATCCCATCCTTTTCTATCCGTTTAAGCCACCAATCCCTAAAAGCTACTAGGTCAAGATTAGTGATCTCTTCAAGCTGTCTATCTCCAACTGCCTTGATAAAGTTATTCACTGCTTTCAGGCGTGGTCCTCTCCAGCGTTTTTGTTGCGCTTCGTTCTTGCCCATCAGTGTAGGCTTAGAATAGCCCCAGAAACGCTCTAAAGCTTCTGAGAAAGTTATTCCTTGCTTCACTTCACCACCTAATAATGCGCTCACCAGTGGCTCTTTGTTCTTTACTTGTTTAGCGCATTGTAATCGGGTCAATATATCGATTAATTCACCCTCAGCTAGTTTCATAGAGGGTAGATATCTAAATCCAAGTTCTTTAGCTAATTGCACAACGTTTTTATAGCTTTGAGAGCTGTGTTTGTTCTTATATTGAATGAGAGATTGCCAATAACCCTCAATCTCATCATTGAGCACACAAGCTTTCTTTAAAGCGGTGCGCTTACATTGTGTTCCAAGGGCAATCCGAACTTTTTCTCGTGCGTCATAGTCTTTAACAAATTCAGGTACTCTTCGGTTATAGACATACCAACCTTGACGTTGCAGTAAATAACTCATTTTTGCTATATCCTTATCTAGATCACCGCATGGGTGACGTCTTGGGTGACATATAGGACAGTAAAGTCCGGCTCAAACGACCCAGAGATAAGGATAAAACAAGTTATTTCAATGAATTACGCACACAAAAGAATATGTAAATGGAGGAGAGGATGAAATTTTAGTAATTACTGGACATTCGCTAATCCATTGAATTCATTTAAAACTTGATTTAACCCTTTTTGCCGTGGGTCACGTTATGGGTGACATAGTGGGTAACAAAATGCGCCCAGAACAGAGCTACTTTGAATCATTGACCGCGACTTGTAAAGCAATTTCTTTAAAGGATTTATACTCTTTTCTTTGTTCAACTTCTTTATGGATGCGAATAAAGATTGGCAGATAGATATCGCCATATTGCTCAATGATCGAGGCAATAATTTTATAGTTTTCTTGAAGAAACTCTATCGTTATATCTGCGTTAGTTAGATTAGGCTTAATAAGTGGTAGGATATTGTTATTGGCAGGTCGTTTTTGCATGCCTACAATAATAAACATTGATTCTACCAGCATACACGCACATAAAATCTATATTTTACAAACGTTGGCTACAATTCAAGCTTTTAAGACGACGTTGATAATCATCCTTCTCAGTACTTATTTTGACTAGATAGTCTGTAATCTCCGAAATATCGCTAATATCTAAAAATGCATTTATTGTCTTAGAAGATATAAATGGTTTATTCTCAATCAGAAGTGCTTTAACAGCACATTCTGTGTTTAAGCCTAGATTATGTTTACCCATATCTTTATATGAATTTATGATATGCTCAGCTGTCCTGAAGCCCTGTTCAAGATACCAACTTAGCCCTGGGCCGTTATAGCATCGCCCTTCTTCATCTTGTTGTGGTTCAAAGAAATTAGCAAAAGCAACTTCTCTACCAATTTGGAATCTATCTGATAATTCTTTTTTTGATAAACCCTTCGTCGTTTTTTGTATAGTTTCAATCGCAGATTCTTTCTCTGAAAAATATTGATAATCCATACCCGAAACACCTATGCAGTAAGCTGTAAACATAAAGTATGCAAAGTCATCAGTGTTGCCAGAATATAATGGATTAAATCTTTTTTCGTTTTCAGATTTTTGCCCCTGCAGCATATATCTTTTAAACAACAACTCACTACTATATGTAAATGCATGAGCTTCTCTCAGTAAATCATATGCTATTAGTGTTTTAGGATTGTAATGTTTGATAAGACCTTCCGCCAACCTTACTTTTGCTTCCATAACACCTTGACAGGCATGAATATATTCATGATCTATATTCGTGTATAGGTCAGATTGATCATGAGCACTATTAATGATGATATCCAATTGTGACACTTGAAAATTTTCATCATAACCTGTGTTATAAAATGCATATGCAGTTTTGTTCGGATGACTCTCAACTAAAATGTTTACAGTATAATCACCAATACACTTATCTAATTCTTTATACGAATCTAGTGCCATATAATTTGTAATAATTTTGTTTGGATCTAGGTCTATACTATTGCTATTCATACTGCATTTTTCCAAAAAATAAATTGGTCGTATTGTATATATGAAATAAGTTATGTCAATAAAATATCAGTGAACCAACAGCAAAGATGATCTGACTTTGCCTTTATTTTATGGTAATATCAGGCTATGGCAAGGAGGTCATCATGACATTACCTTATAAAATGGTTGTTCAATACAGCCAAGAAAACAAAGAGTATAAAGACAATGCCCGTGATATCTTATGCGAACATCTCGGCTTTGAACCAGACATTCTCAAATCACTTAAAGCAGAGCTCTATTTGCGTCATCTTTTGAAAAAAATTGATGACGGTAAGCTTCCAAAAGAGCGTTTGAAAGAAGGAATTAGTTTTTGTGTTAAGATCGTTAAGAAATGGTCCGCTGAACACTGGCCTAACCCTCTTCCTTGTTCTCCAGAAGGTGAACCAGATTTTTTTGACCTCAAATGGATTAGAGAAATTGCACTTAATAATCCAGAAGTCCAACGTCTTATCAAGGAAAAGAACCAAGCTATAGCATTTATCAAAGCCGAACCACAGGGTAGCGCATAAATAGCAAGCATAGCTTGCTCCCCAAATCTTACCAAACTTTTACCTATGCAGTGCTTATTGATTTTAAAAAGTTGTACCTATGTTGTACCTGAATGAAAAAAGCCAAGGCGTTAAATCCTTGGCTTTTCCTTTGTACTCGAGGCGGGACTTGAACCCGCACGGGCAAATGCCCACAGGATTTTAAGTCCGGCGTGTCTACCAATTCCACCACTCGAGCCTGGACTTGAAACAAAAAAACGCTGCAAGCAGCGTTTTAGAGCGAAAAACGGGATTCGAACCCGCGACCTCCACCTTGGCAAGGTGATGCTCTACCAACTGAGCTATTTTCGCATTTTAAAGAACCCTGCACTTTTTTCAGTGCGGATGCAAATTTAATGTTTTTCTCTAAAACAGAAAGAATTTTTTTAAGAGGATGCTGTTTTCTTTTTGCCTAGCAAGCGTTTGATCTCGTTCAATTTCATCAAGGCTTCCACCGGCGTGAGCGTATCTATGTCCAAATGAAGGATTTCCTCTTTAATTTCCTCCAGCAAAGGGTCGTCCAAGTTAAAGAAGCTCAACTGCATTTCATTTTGGGCCAGCTGGAGTTTATCCGTCATTTCCTCACTGGAATGGGATTTTTCCAACTTTTTAAGGATTTTATTGGCCTTCTGGATCACCTGTTGGGGCATGCCGGCCATCTTGGCCACATGGATTCCAAAACTATGCTCACTTCCCCCAGGCACCAATTTCCGAAGGAATAGTACATTGTCCTTCAATTCCTTTACCGATACATTGTAATTCTTGATTCGGGAAAAAGTGGCCGTCATTTCGTTGAGTTCGTGGTAATGGGTGGCAAAAAGGGTCTTGGCGCGTGCCGGATGCTCGTGCAGGTATTCCGATATGGCCCAAGCAATGGAAATACCGTCATAGGTACTCGTGCCCCTCCCGATTTCATCCAAAAGTACCAAACTGCGCTCGGATAGATTGTTGAGGATGGAAGCCGTCTCGTTCATTTCCACCATAAAGGTGGATTCGCCCATGGAAATATTGTCGCTGGCCCCCACACGGGTGAAAATCTTGTCCACCAGACCAATCTTGGCCTCCGAAGCGGGAACAAAGCTTCCCATTTGGGCCAAGAGTACAATGAGGGCCGTTTGCCTCAATATGGCCGACTTACCACTCATGTTCGGTCCCGTGATCATGATGATTTGTTGTTCTTCCCGGTTCAGGAGTACATCGTTGGTCACATAGCTCTCGCCCAAGGGCAATTGTTTTTCAATGACCGGATGTCGTCCCTCTTTGATGTGGAGTTCGGTGGATTCATCCACAAGGGGTTCCACATAACCATTTTCCTTGGCCAGTTGGGCAAATCCGCAAAGGCAATCCAATTGGGCGATCAGATGGGCGTTTTGCTGCACAGGGGCAATGTATTCCTGCATCCACATCAAAAGTTGTTCAAACAACTGTTGCTCCAAAACAAAGATGCGTTCTTCGGCCCCCAAAATCTTGGCTTCGTATTCTTTGAGTTCTTCCGTAATGTAGCGTTCGGCATTGACCAAGGTCTGTTTGCGAATCCAACTTTCCGGTACCTTGTCCTTGTGGGTATTGCGAACCTCAATATAATAGCCAAAAACGTTGTTGGAGGCAATTTTGAGGGAAGTAATACCCGTTTCCTTGGTTTCCCGCTCCAACATTTTATCCAGATAATCCTTCCCGGAGAACGCCAAGTTTCGCAACTCGTCCAATTCATCCGAATACGCTTGGGCAATGGTATGGCCCTTGGCTAGGTTTACGGGAGCCTCTTCATTGAGCACCTCCTTGATTTTGGACCGAAGGGCCTCGCAGGCATCCAAACGTTCCCCAATGCGTTGTAAAGAGGTGTTTGCACTTTGTTGGGCCAAGTGTTTGATAGGTACCAAGGCTTCCAAGGAATTTTTAAGCTGTACCACCTCTTTGGGGTTGATTTTTCCCGTGGCCAGTTTGGAGATGAGTCGTTCCAAATCGCCCATGGGTTTGATCCAATGCTGTATTTTTTCGAGGGATTCTTCCTGATCTTTCAAATGCGCGACCACTTGGTGGCGTTCCTGAATCCGTTCCTTGTTTTTTAGGGGAAGGGCCAACCAACGCTTCAACAGTCTTCCGCCCATGGGGGAGAGGGTCCGGTCGATGATGTCCAAAAGCGTAACCGCATTTTGGTGGGGGGAATGGTACAGTTCCAGATTACGGATGGTAAATCGGTCCATCCAAACATATTCCTCTTCTGCAATACGCTGGATTCCATTGATGTGTTGCAGTCGACTGTGCTGTGTCTCGGACAGGTAATGCAGTACCGCCCCGGAAGCAATGATGCCTTGGCCCAAATGTTCTATCCCGAAACCCTTAAGGGTTTTGGTCCCAAAATGATTGTTGAGGCTCTCTTGGGCATAATCTTCCTGAAAAATCCAATCCTCCATAAAGAAACTGTGGAGCTGGTTGCCAAAAACCTCGATAAACTCTTTTTTGTGGCTTTTGGAGACCAATACCTCGTTGGGGGCGAAGTTTTGTAGCAGCTTGTCCATCTGCTCCGAAGAACCTTCCGCAGTTAGAAACTCACCCGTGGAGATGTCCAGAAAGGAAATCCCCATTTTAGTCCTGCCAAAGTGTACGGCACATAAAAAGTTGTTGCTCTTGGCAGAAAGGATATCATCATTTAGGGCCACCCCTGGGGTTACCAGTTCCGTTACGCCACGTTTTACGATACTCTTGGTCTGTTTGGGGTCTTCCAACTGATCACAAATGGCCACGCGTTGCCCCGCTTTGACCAATTTTGGGAGGTAGGTGTTCAGGGAGTGGTGCGGAAAACCGGCCAACTCCGTTTTGTCGCCGCCATTGTTCCTATGGGTAAGGATAATGCCCAAGATCTTGGCAGCTTTCACCGCATCTTCCCCAAAAGTCTCGTAGAAATCCCCAACACGGAACAACAATAAAGCGTCAGGGTGTTTTACCTTGATGGTATTGTACTGTTGCATTAAAGGGGTAACCTTCTTTGTTTTGTTCTTGGCTGCCAAAGCGATATTATTCTTTTATTTTTGCCCTGTTCGGGTAAGGTTGATTATAAAACTCGTTGTCACATCGAGCGCAGTCGAGATGTTTTTTGTTGACCTTTCGACTGCTCTCAAGACGACAAAAAACCATTGGTTAGGTATTTTGTCAAACAAAACACCTTACACCACGGGATGTTGGAACGAATATATTGTTTTCATCATCCATCAAAAATTTTTGTTGATATTTTGGACGGAATGGTTAAAAAAATGAATCGGAAACTGGAAAACAGTGAGTTGGGACGATTGGATGTGGAAGCGTTCAAGGAAGCGGAAAAAACACCGATCATTGTGGTGTTGGACAATATCCGAAGCCTGAACAATATTGGCTCGGTGTTCCGCACCGCCGATGCGTTCCGAATCCAAAAAATATATTTATGCGGTATTACGGCCACCCCACCCCATAAGGATATCCGTAAAACTGCCTTGGGCGCCACGGAGAGTGTGGACTGGGAATATCGGGAGAGCACTTTGGAGTTGGTCGGGGAATTGAAAGCGATGGGCGTCCGTACCGTTGCCGTGGAACAAGCTGAAAATGCAGTGATGCTGAATGATTTTGAATCCAACCCCCGTGAAACCCTGGCCCTGATTTTTGGAAACGAGGTAAAAGGAGTTTCCCAAGAGGTGGTCTCGGCTTGCGATGCGGTTTTGGAGATTCCGCAGTTTGGGACCAAACACTCGTTGAACATTTCGGTAAGTGCGGGGATAGTGGTGTGGGATCTATGGGCTAAACATGACTCCCAAAAACAAAAAAGCCCTGAATAAATCAGGGCGAAATATATAGTTTGAGTTAGTTAGTTGCTCTATTAGCGGCGTCTAATAAAATAAAACCATTCGTTATATCCAAACATTTTCTAAAAATTTTCCTAAAAAGATAGGGAGAGCATGTTGTCTTCCAACCGTTCCAGGATGGTTTCATAATCCGATGGATTGTTGACAAAATCCAGCTCGCTCAAATCCAGCACAATACTGTTCTGGTTGGGCAGGGTCTTAATGAAATCAAGGTATCCCCGGTTGATTTTCTCCAAATAGACAGGGTCTATTTTCTGCTCATAATCCCGTCCTCTTTTCTTGATATTGGCCAAAAGTCGCTCCGTATTTTGATAGAGATACAGATAAATATCCGGCTTTTTTACCTCCTTGTACATAAAACTAAAGACCTTTCGGTACAAGTTGAATTCATCGGCTTGTAAGGTGATTTTGGCGAAAATGAGCGATTTAAAGATATCGTAATCACTTACCATAAAATTCTTGAACAAGTCAAATTGGGAGGTGTCGTCCGTAAATTGTTGGTAGCGGTCCGCCAAAAAGGACATTTCCAAGGGAAAGGCGTAGCGCATTTGGTCTTCATAAAACTTGGGAAGGAAGGGGTTGTCCGCAAAACGCTCCAATACCAATTTGGCATTGAAGTCCTCGGCAATCATTTTGGAAAGGGTGGTCTTTCCGGCGCCAATGTTTCCTTCAATGGCAATGAACTGCAATTGCGAAAAAAGCTCGGACCTGTTCCGGAACAATTTGTATGGGGTCTTCTTCAATTTGCTCTTGTCCCTACACTCCTGCAACAAGTTGCGTATGTCTTTGTTGAGCACGGGATGGTACAGTTGGGGGGCAATATCGGCCAAGGGTTTCAGTACAAATTTCCGGTGCTGCATCTGCGGGTGGGGGACGATTAAATCGGGTGTGTTGATGATTTGCTTCCCATAAAGGATGATGTCAACATCCAAAGTGCGGGATTGGTAGCCCGTATTTTGCGTACGATCTCTGCCAAAATCCTTTTCAATCCGTAAAACCGCCTGTAAAAGCTCCGAAGGGGACAGCGGGGTCACCAAGGCAACGCAGATGTTCAGAAAATCATCGCCATCAAACCCCACGGCTGGATTCTCATAAACGGAAGAAATGGCCAAAATATCACCGACCTCACGTTGAATTCGAAAAAGCGCCTTCTGGATCGTTGCGTACCGATTGCCCAGATTGCTGCCCAGTGAAAGATATACGTGTTGAGATTGACCCATATCAAAAGGACAAAGTAAACAAAACAATGGAACAATGGTTATATTTGGGGTGGAATAAATTTATGCTGGATGAACTTTTTAAGAAACCTTTTGGCCTCTATTTTGGGATCTTTGGTGGCCTTTGGAATTGTGATGGGGATGTTTCTCATTTTTATTGCCCTGATCGGCAATATGGAAGATGGAGTGGTGGTAAAACAGAACTCGATTCTGGAGTTGCGTTTTATGGCGCCGATCATGGATTATACTGGAAAGGACGAGAACAGTCCCTTTGCGGGTCTTTGGGACGAGGAAATGGGATTGGACGAAATCATCCATGCCATAAAAGTGGCCAAGGAAGATGCCAATATCAGGGGCATTAGTTTAACCACGAGCTTTTTACAGGCCGGAGTGGCCCAGACGCGGGAGATTCGGGAAGCGCTGCTGGATTTTAAGTCTTCCGGGAAATTTGTGATGGCCCATTCGGACTTTTATACCCAAAAAGACTACTATCTGGCCAGTGTGGCCGATGAGGTGTACCTGAACCCCGTTGGTGCATTGGATTTTAAGGGACTTTCCACAGAAATTCTCTATTACAAGGATTTTCAGGAAAAAACTGGGGTAAAAATGGAGGTCATCCGGCACGGGAAGTATAAAAGTGCGGTAGAACCCTTTTTGTCCAATACCATGAGTGCTGAAAACCGTTTGCAGATCAAGGAGTTGATCACCTCCATCTGGGATGTTATTGTGGATGATGTATCGGCCACCCGAAATATAAGCCGGGAAAACCTAAATATCATTGCAGATACCCTGGGAGGCAGGACTCCCAAATATGCAGTGGCCTCCGGATTGATTGATGGCGATTTGCATTTTGATGAGTACGAAAACCTATTGCGCAATGCAATGGGGGTAAGTCAAGGTGAGGATCTAAACTATATTGAGTTTGAAGAATACGTTCGTCTGGCCCATTGGGAAAAAGTACATACCGGTACGGATAAAATAGCCGTGATCTATGCCCAAGGAGAAATCCTTTATGGAGATGGCGGAAAGGATTTTTTGGGGCAGGGTCTTATGGTGGATGCCCTGCACAAAGCAAAGAATGACAAAGATGTCAAAGCAATAGTGCTTCGAGTGGATTCACCAGGGGGCAGTGCCTTGGTTTCCGATATCATCTGGCGTGAAATTACACTGGCCAAGGCAGTGAAACCGGTGGTTGTTTCCTTTGGAAACGTGGCAGCATCCGGGGGGTATTATATTGGAGTGGCCGGAGACAAAATATTTGCAGAACCCACTACCATTACAGGTTCCATAGGTGTATTTGGAACCATTCCCAATATCCACGAACTGGCCGGAAACATAGGAATCAATGCCGAGCAAGTGGGGACCAATAAAAATTCGGTGGACTATTCGCTGTTCGAACCCATGAACGATTCGTTCCGGGATGTGGTCCAAGAAGGTATAGAGGACACCTACAACACCTTTTTGGAGCGTGTGGCCGAGGGCAGAAAAATGAGCATGGCCCAAGTGGACTCCTTGGCCCAAGGCAGGGTTTGGAGTGGGGTGGATGCCCAAGCCAATGGACTTGTGGATGAACTCGGTAATTTGGATGATGCCATAGCCGCTGCAGCGGATATGGCCGGGTTGGGAGCCTATGGCATTCGGAAATACCCCAAATACAAATCCAATTTTGAACGGTTCATGGACGACTTGGGGGGCATGGAATCCAAAATAAAAGCGTCATTGATCAAAGAGGAAATTGGCGGCGAAGCCTATCAAATCCTAAAGGAATTCAAACAAGCCTCGGAGCAAAAGGGAGTCCAGGCCCGGATGCCTTTCAGTCTCAACATAAAATAAACGGATGACGCAAAGCGATAAGAAAAAAGCGTTTTCGATTTATCTCTATATGGGGGCGTTGTTCATCACTTCCTTGGTGGTGTCCAACCTTATTTTTCAAAAATTCTTTTATTGGAACCCCTTTGGCGAGATCACCGTTTTTGGGGCACCCCTTTTTGAACTTTCGGTGGGGATTTTGCCCTATCCCATTACTTTTTTGATCACGGACCTTATTTCCGAGATTTACGGAAAGCGAAAGGCCAATCAGGTGGTAACCGCAGGGATTTTTGCCTCGGTGTTTTCCATGGCGATTATTTTGCTGGGCAATTATGTTCCTGCCATACCCTCTTCGCCTGTGGATGATGTTGCCTTCACCAAGGTATTTGGCTTGTCCCCTTTGGGGGTCTTGGCCTCCATGTTGGCCTACTTGGCCGCACAGTACATAGATATCTCCATTTACCATTTCTGGAAAAGGGTCACCAATGGCAGGATGCTATGGCTTCGTAACAATTTTTCCACCTTTACCTCGCAGTTTGTGGATACGTTCACCGTAGTGGGCCTCCTCTGTATTTTTGGGGTATTGCCATGGGACAAGTTCTACGGATTGGTCATCAGTGGATTTATTTTCAAGGTGATCATTGCGGTGTTCGACACCCCTCTGCTCTATTTTTTCGTATATCTGATGCGGAAAAGATTTAACTTAAAAATAGGGGAAGAGATTCCGTTGGATTAAAATCTTCTCCTTTAATTTGTTGTAAAACATCATCTTATGAAGAGAAAAGTCCTGAAGATTACCGGAATAACCCTACTTATCCTACTAGCCTTGATTATTGCACTGCCCTTTTTCCTCCAGGGAAAAATTGAGCAGATCATTAAAAACAAGGTGAACAACAGTATTAATGCCACTTTGGATTTTGAGGAGGCCGATTTGAGCTTGCTCAAAAGCTTTCCCAATGCCAATGTGGAACTCACCAACATTTCTTTGGTCAACAAGGCCCCTTTTGAAGGGGATACCCTATTTGCCTCTGGCGAGATTGAATTGAAGATGTCCATCAAGGAGCTCTTTAAATCGGCGGACGAGCCCATTGTCATCCAAAGTTTGAATGTGGACAAGGCCAAGCTTCACATAAAAGTGGATGAAAACCAGAATGCCAATTACGACATTTCCAAGGCAGATGAGTCACCATCGACCGATGCATCTGAGGATTCTGGTGACAATTTTACTTTGGCCATGGATGCCTATGCCATTACCGATTCTGAAATCATCTATGACGATATGGCCACGGGAATGCGTTTGGCCCTGCTGGAAATGAACCATTCGGGAACCGGGGACCTTTCCTTGGAAAAATCGCAGTTGAAGACTTTGACCGATGCTTTGGTGTCTTTTGAAATGGACAGCACAAAATATCTCAATAACCATAAGGTGTCCTTGGATGCCTTGATCGATATCGACCTGAAGGAAAACCAATACTCCTTTTTGGAGAACAAGGCCATGATCAACCAATTGCCCTTGGTGTTTGATGGTTTTGTAAAGTTGAATGATGATAATCAGGAAGTGGATGTAACCTTTAAAACCCCATCTTCCGACTTTAAGAACTTTTTGGCCGTGATTCCTGAGGCCTATTCCAAAAATATAGAAACGGTACAGACCACTGGAAATTTTGAGGTGAATGGGCAGTTCAAGGGTATTGTGGACGATACCCATATTCCTGCGTTCAACATCAAGATCAATTCTGAAAATGCCTCTTTCAAATATCCGGATCTGCCCAAATCGGTACAGAATGTATTCATTGACACCGAGATCAACAATACCACGGGAATCACTGAAGATACCTATGTGGACATCAAACGATTGTCGTTTACCATAGATCAGGACAAGTTCAACCTGACCTCCAAGATCCGTGACCTTATGGGGAACACCAAGGTGGATGCCCATATGGATGGCAAGATTAATCTGGCCAATATCTCCCAAGCCTATCCCGTACCTGAGGATTACAACCTAAAAGGTATCCTGAATGCGGATGTGACCACGGCTTTTGATATGGAATCATTGGAGAAGAAACGTTATCAGAATACCAAAACAACCGGGAAGGCATCGGTCTCCGGTTTCGAGTACGCTTCGGAGGAACTCAAGAATCCGGTGGCCATCAACACCGCTTCCGTTACGTTTAATCCCAATACGGTCACCCTGGATTCCTTTAAAGGAAAAACGGGAAGCACGGATTTTGATGCCAAGGGTACATTGACCAACTTACTTGGGTTTATGTTCAACGATGAAAAAGTGGAAGGAAACTTTTCGTTGGCCTCCAATACCTTTGCCTTGAATGATTTTATGGTGGAGGAAGCCCCACAAGAAGAAGGAGAGGCCAAGACCACTACCACTTCAGAAGGGGAGGAGCGCATTAAAATCCCATCTTTTTTGGATTGTACCATTGATGCCACGGCGGGAACAGTCTTGTATGATAACCTAAAACTGAAAAATGTAAAGGGCAAGTTGATCATCAAGGATGAAACGGCCACGGTTGAGAACCTAACCTCGGACCTTTTTGGAGGTACTTTGGGGATGAAAGGATCGGTATCTACCAAAGAAGAAGCATCAACCTTCAACATGGATTTGGGGATGAGCAATTTTAATATTGGGGAGTCATTCCAAGCATTGGAATTGTTCAAGGCACTTACGCCATTGGCGCAGGCGCTTCAGGGAAAACTCAATTCCCAAATTAAGATCGGTGGAAACTTGAAGGACGATTTTACACCCAACTTAGCTACTATCTCAGGAGATTTGTTGGCGGAACTCCTATCCACTAAAGTGGATACCCAGAAAGCGCCCTTGCTTTCGGCTTTGGATAGTAAACTAAACTTTTTGAACACCAAGGACATTGACCTACAAGGATTGAAGACCGCCTTGAGTTTTGACAACGGTACCGTAAAGGTGAAGCCGTTTACTGTAAAGTATAAGGATATAGCCGTAAATGTGGATGGAGGCCATTCGTTTGACCGTCAGATGGAATACAAGGCCACATTGGATGTGCCGGCCAAGTATCTGGGAGGTGAGGTGAACAAGCTCATTGCACAGATGAATGATGAAAGTTTAAAAGAAGTCACTATTCCTGTTACGGCGAACATTGGGGGTAATTTCACCAATCCTACCGTGACCACCGATCTGAGTTCGAGTGTAAAGACCTTGACCACGAAACTGGTGGAAATCCAAAAACAGAAATTGGTCAACCAAGGAAAGGACAAGGCCAAGGACCTGTTGTCCGATATGTTCAAGAAAGATAATACCGATTCCACTGCCACCCAATCTTCAGGGGTTAAAGAAACCTTGGGCAACCTTTTGGGAGGCGATAAAGCAAAAGATACCACAACCACCAAGACCGAGGAGGACCCGGTAAAGAATACGGCCAAGTCCATTCTGGGGGGATTGTTGAAAAAGAAAAAGGATACAGTCAATTAGAAAAAAGGTGCGGTTTTAACCGCACCTTTTTTTAATGTTCCAATTCTTGGTCAATCACTTTTAGAATGGATTCCAGCTGAAACATCAAGGGATTGTAATGTTCTGTTTCCGTGGATTGACTTGTAATGATGAACATTAGAATGTTGTTTTGGAAGGCAATGGACTCCAAAACGGATAAATTGCTCATGGCCTTTTCACCCATAGGGATTCCCATTTTTTCGGACATGCCCGTATGGTCCAGAATGGTTCGGATACTATGGCCTTCATCCCTAAAGGCATTGACCGTACTGTTTCGTTGCTCGTCCTGCATTCGTTCTTGATTGGAAATGTCGTCTATGGTGGCGATCCAATTGGTCAGCTTTATCCGTAGGGCATTATTGGTGATGTCCTTAAGGCTACCGGAATTCACCATTTCAGTGAGAAGGGAGTTGTTGGGGTTGAAGAAGATATCATAGGCAAAGGCGGTAACGAACAGTTCGGACAACTTTTCCTCTGAAGGACTTTCGTTTTGGTCCATGATCTTCACAATTTCAGTAGCTGCATTATAGCTGTTCTTGTTGAATTTGATCAATTCCTCCAATTTATATTTACTGGTCTCAAACTCTTCTTTTAAGCCTTTAAGGTATACCTGTTCTTTTTGTCTTTTGATACTTTGTTCATTGGCATTGTTAATGGCCAAGGCAATGAGAATGCCAATCACTACAAGGACGATTTCCCCAAGGGCATATAGGAGGTAATTGCTGATTTTTTTCTCGGCGATCAGTTGTTTTCTAACTTTTCTAAAGAGCTTTAGCATAGGTGTTGGTTGGTGGTTCCGGTTGGTTTTAGGAAACTAATCTAACTATTTTTTGAACATCACATGTATTTGGCCCTATTGATACCCTATGGCCACGGATACCACCAAAGCAATGGCGGCAATCAATACAATGAGCAAGGTAGGTCTAAGGGCAAACTTCAACCATTTGTTATATGGGATATTGCAAAGCGCCAAAACTGCCATGAGTGCCCCATTGGTGGGCACGATCATATCGGCCATTACAGCTCCGTATTGATAGGCCAAAACGCAGGTTTGTCTGGATACCCCTATTAAATCTGAAAGAGGGACCAATATGGGCATGGTCAATACCGCCTGCCCCGAATAACTGGGTACCGGAAAGTGCAAAAATGAATGGGCAACCATCATGGAGACAGCAGATACCGAAGGTGAAAGATATTTCAATGGCCCAAAAAGGGCATATACAATGGTGTCCATGATCATGCCTTCTTTTAGGAGCAACGAAATGCTATTGGCGAGCCCCAACAGTATGGCAGCAAACATCATTTCTTTAAATCCATCGATATAGGATTCGCCGGTACCGTTGACACCCAGTTGGCCAATAAGTCCTGCCACGATGCCCAAGGCAAAGAAGGAGGCAGACATTTCGTTGAAATCCCAATTCAAAAACAGAAGGCCATAAATAACGCCACAGAAGGTCAATGCGAGGAGCGACAATATGATCTTGCTTCGTGTGGTCATGGACTCGTGAGCGGAAGGCATCTTGATTTTGTCGATTCTGTTCTTGTTGGCATATCGGATAATAAAGATTATCCATACGATAAGAACCACAGCCAAAACCACAAGCCTAAACTGACTTCCAGAAAGTAATGGGAGCCCAGCCTCTTTTTGGGCGATTATAACCCCAAAGGGGTTGGATGGGCTAAAAGAACTGCCAATGACCGTTGATCCATAACTCATGAGTATAATGGAGAACGTATTATAGCCAAGACTTTTCCCGAACAAGAGCAAAATGGGTATCATGGCAATGACTTCTTCCTGCATGCCTATGGTGACCCCACCTGCGGTAAAAAGGGCCGTGACCAAAATCAATGCCAAGGTCTCTTTGCCTTCCAAGATTTTGACCAGTTTTACCAAGCCTTGGTTGAGGGCTCCGGTTTTTTCAATGACATAAAAGCAACCTCCAATCAAAAGGATCAGGACTATGGCATCTGCCCGCCCAATGATCCCTCTTGGGATGGAGAGAATCAGGTCCATAAGGGAGAGATGTTCCGATGTTAACGATTGGTAGGAGTCGTTCAGGACTTTTGTGGTTCCGGTTGCCTCATCCAGTATACGTTGGTAGCTTCCTTGTGGGACGATGTACGTTAGGATCCAGGCAAAAATGATGACAGCAATGAGTATGACGAAAGCATTGGGAAATTTTTTCATCCGGTTTGGTTTTGGTTATATGAAACAAAGGCTTTGGGCCTTGTCTTGGTTTCAGTGGATACCAATTCCCATAATGTACGGTCAAGTTCTTTCTACGCTGCTATTGGGGTTTGTTTTTCAATTTTTACGGATTTCTTTTGTAAGATACCTAAAACGGTTTAGTTGATCGTTATCCCTACATAATACCCTTCACTGCCCCGTACATTGAATACGGTGTTGTCCTCAAAAATTAAATACTGTCCCTTAATGCCCTTCAGGACTCCCTTGTAAGTTGGAGTCTTGTCCAGATTGAGGCTTTTTACCTTTTCCGGGTATTGCAATACCGGAAATTCCAAGTGGGTCTCCTTATCATTTTCAATAAAATATTGGGAGACTTCTTCGGGGATATAAGGTTTTAGTTTGCTGCGCCATTCGGTCAGGTCCAGATCTTCAATATCGTTCTTTAGCATTTTCTGCCAACTGGTCTTGTCGCTCACATGGTCTTTTAGGGCCACCTCGGTGATACCGGCCAAATAGCGGTTGGGCACTTCCACAATTTCAATGGCCTCGTGGGCGCCTTGGTCGATCCAACGGGTGGGCACCTGCGATTTTCGGGTTACTCCTACCTTTACATTGCTGGAATTGGCCAGATAGACAATGTGTGGTTGCAGCTGCATCTTCTTTTCAAACTCCAGATCGCGGTCTTCCTTGTCCAAATGCGCCGTGCTCAATTCGGGCTTCATGATCCAATCTCCGGCGGTAGGGGTTTCATAAAAACAGGTCTTGCAGAATCCTTGTCGGTAGATGGGACGGTCCTGTCCGCAATTCAGGCATTGGAATTTGATGAAATCAATCTGAACCTCTTTGTCCAGAGCTTGGTTCATGTTGATGAAATCGTTCTCAAAGACCAAAAAATATTGGATGGGACTTCCATTTTCGGTTTGCATCTTGCGCAGGACCCCTTCGTAAAGCATAGTGGAATGAATGTTTAAAACTGATTTGAAAATGCGGGGCAGAAAAGCTATTTTAGCTATTGCACCCAACTGAATTTCTTGGTTAAATATACCTAAAATGCCAATACCATTATTCAATTCCATTGCTTCTTGGTTACTGCGGAAGCGTTATCACCAGATAGAACTTTTTCTAAAGTACCCCTTGGAGGTTCAGGATGAGGTCTTGCGCCATTTGATGGATTTTTCCGAAGATACCATGATCGGGAAGCAGTACGGGTTTAAGGATATGCCCAAATATGACGAATTCAAGAACAGGGTGCCCATTGTAAGTTATGAGGATATTGCCCCGTTGATAGAACGGACCAGAAAGGGGGAACAGAACCTGTTTTGGCCCACCACCATTAAATGGTTTGCCAAAAGTAGTGGTACCACCAACGCCAAAAGCAAGTTTATTCCTGTGAGCTCGGAAGCCTTGGAGGATTGTCATTACAAGTCCAGTAAAGACCTGTTGTGCCTTTACCTGAACAACAACGAAAATTCCCAACTGTTCACGGGGAAGAGCCTTAGGTTGGGGGGGAGCAAGGAACTTTATGAGGACAATGGTACTTTTTTTGGCGATCTCTCGGCCATATTGATTGATAACATGCCCTTGTGGGCCGAATACAGCAGTACACCAAGCAACAAGGTTTCGTTGATGAGCGAATGGGAATCCAAACTGGAGGCCATTATAGAGGAAAGTATCCGGGAGAACGTGACCAGTTTGGCCGGGGTGCCTTCATGGATGTTGGTATTGCTCAATCAAGTGTTGGAGAAAACCGGAAAGAACCATTTGTTTGAAATATGGGAAAACCTTGAGGTGTATTTCCACGGAGGGGTAAGTTTTATACCCTACAAAAACCAGTATAAAAAGCTTTTGCCGCGGAAAAAGTTCAACTATTATGAAACCTATAATGCCTCCGAAGGCTTCTTTGGGATTCAGGATAGAAATAATTCCGATGATCTGCTGTTGATGTTGGACTATGGGATTTTCTACGAGTTCATCCCTATGGACTCTTATGGAAATGAGGATAGTGCCATTCCGTTGTGGGAGGTGCAACTTGGGGTCAACTACGCTATGGTCATCACTACCAATGCAGGACTCTGGCGCTACAAAATAGGGGATACCATACGATTTACTTCCAAAGATCCGTATAGGATACGGATCACAGGGCGAACCAAACACCATATCAATGCTTTTGGGGAGGAACTCATCATTGAAAATGCCGAAGAGGCCCTGAAGCAGATTTGTCAGAAGACCGATGCTGAGATCATGGACTATACAGCAGCACCCATTTTTATGACCGGAAACGATAAGGGAGCCCATGAATGGATCATTGAATTCAGGAAACCACCGGAAGATATTGCCTACTTTACCGAATTTTTGGACAATGCACTTAAATCATTGAATTCAGATTATGAGGCCAAACGATATAATAACATCACCTTAAAAATGCCCAAGGTGCATATGGCAAGAAAGAACCTGTTTCATGATTGGTTGAAATCCAAAAACAAGTTGGGTGGGCAACACAAGATACCGAGATTGTCCAATGAAAGGGCTTATTTGGATGAGTTGCTGCAAATGAATATGCAATAAATCGGCTTATTTTGTAGTTTACCTTTGTTTTACGAAAACGTTTTCGTAATATTTGACCCTTTATCGAACAAAGGTTTCTTTTGGACAAATAAAAATGGTCTTTCTACGTTTAATGTTGAAATTCCCCATGCAAATCTTTTGAACAAACACTAAACCATTACATCATGGCAGAAAAACTCGTTGTTGTTTCAGATATGTGGGGAGCCAAGAAGGGACTTTGGATTGCTTCCTATTTTGGATATCTGCAACAATATTATGACATTGTCTTTCATGACAGTCAGCAATTGGGCAATATTGATGTGCCCATATCCACTGAAGAGAATATCCATAGGGCTTTTGTGGAAGGGGGGATTGATACGGCTGTGGCCCACTTATTGAAGAAGGAATCGGCGCCAGCACATTATCTCGCATTCAGTACTGGAGGTACCATAGCGTATAAGGCCGCCTTAAAGGGATTGCCCATGAAATCTTTGACGGCCATTTCAGCCACAAGGATTCGGTTGGAGAACGATAGACCTGATACTTCCTTGAATTTGGTATATGGGGAATCCGATGAATTTAAGCCTACCCATGAATGGGCCAAAAAGATGGGTGCAGACCTCAATGTGATTCCAAATTTTGGACATCAGTTGTACTCTGATGAGAAAATCATCTCCCAAGTATGCATGGAACTCTTGGAGCAAGTTACCCGAAAAGCGGTTTAATCTTTAGGAAACCACTTTTAGTTTTTTGATGGTCTCGTAGGAAAGTTTTTCCTCCGCATAGGCCTTGGTTACCTTGAATTCAGTCTCATCACTGCTGGGAAGGGTGAACATGGCATCGGTAAAAACGGCCTCACAAAGGGAACGAAGTCCTCTGGCACCCAACTTGTATTCCACAGCCTTTTCCACAATGTAGTCCAAGGCTTGCTCGGTAATGGTAAACTTAATGTCATCCATGTTGAACAGTTTTTCATACTGTTTGATGATGGCATTCTTGGGTTCGGTAAGAATGGCTCGCAAGGTTTTGGCATCAAGGGGGTTCATGTGCGTGAGCACAGGCAACCTTCCAATGATTTCCGGAATAAGACCAAACTCTTTTAAATCTTTGGGAATGATGTATTGGAGGATGTTTTCCTGATCCAATTTTTCTTCCGCTTTTGATGCGCTATACCCAACCGCCTGCATGTTCAAACGTTTGGTGATGATTCGTTCAATTCCATCAAAGGCACCACCTGCAACAAAAAGAATGTTTTCGGTATTCACCTCGATAAATTTCTGGTCGGGATGCTTTCGTCCACCTTTAGGTGGAACGTTCACAACGGTGCCTTCCAATAATTTTAGAAGTCCCTGTTGCACTCCTTCCCCCGATACGTCACGGGTAATGGAGGGATTATCACTCTTTCGGGCAATCTTATCGATCTCATCTATAAAAACGATACCCCTTTCGGCTTTTTCCAAGTTGTAATCGGCAGCTTGGAGCAAGCGGGTAAGAATGCTTTCCACATCTTCCCCAACATATCCCGCTTCGGTAAGTACCGTGGCATCAACAATGGCCAAGGGTACATTGAGCATACGGGCAATGGTCTTGGCGATCAAGGTCTTTCCAGTCCCGGTCTGCCCTACCATGATGATATTACTCTTCTGGATTTCTACGTCGTTGTCCTTGCTCTTGGGCTGTAACAATCGCTTGTAGTGATTGTAGACCGCAACGGACATGACTTTTTTGGTACGCTCCTGTCCAATGACAAAAGTGTCCAAAAAGTCCCTGATCTCCATGGGTTTTTTAAGGACCAATTCGGAGGAGAGATCTTGGTTTTTGGATTGTTTGGATTCCTCTGCAACAATACTGTGGGCCTGTTCTATACAACGGTCACAAATATGTGCATCGAGCCCTGCAATCAGCAGATTGGTTTCGGGCTTTTTTCTACCACAAAATGAACATTCCAAGTTTTCCTTTGCCATATCAATATCAAATCAACATATATGTTCCAACCACTAATAACGTAAAAAAAATGGGTTTGGTCTACGGTATCGGGTTGCTTTTAATGGGTTTCAGTTCTTTACCCTAGGATTTTTCCCGGACCAAGATTTCATCGATCATACCATATTCCTTGGCTTCTTTGGCCTTCATCCAGTAATCTCGATCACTGTCTTCGTATACTTTTTCAAAAGACTGACCAGAGTGTTTGGATATGATCTCGTACAACTCATCTTTTATCTTGAGCACCTCTTTGGCCGCAATCTCAATATCACTCGCCTGTCCTTGCGCTCCCGAAAGAGGTTGGTGTATCATGACCCTGGAGTGGGTTAAACCACTTCTTTTTCCCTCTTGACCGGCACAAAGAAGTACAGCAGCCATGGAAGCAGCGATACCCGTACATATGGTGGCAACATCAGGTTTTATGAACTGCATGGTGTCATAGATTCCCAATCCGGCATAAACGCTTCCACCTGGGGAGTTGATGTATATCTGGATATCCTTGGAGGCATCGGCACTTTCCAAGAAAAGCAACTGTGCCTGCACAATATTGGCCACCTGATCATTGATTCCCGTTCCCAAAAAGATGATGCGGTCCATCATCAATCTTGAGAAAACATCCATGGCAATGGCGTTCAATTGCCGTTCCTCAATAATGTTAGGGGTCATGCTCACGGGATACATACTGCTCATGATATTGTCATAATGCATACTGTTGATGCCGTGGTGCTGGGTAGCGTATTTTTTGAATTCTTTTCCGTAATCCATGGGATGGTGTTGAATTTTTCTTAAAAAAAAGGTGCCGAAAAAACAGCTTTTCGGCACCGTAAAGATACTTAATTTTCTTTTAGCCCAAGATTAGCTGTAGGCTTCCTTGATAAAGTCGTCATAACTGACTTCCTTCACCTTTAGGTTGGCCTTTTCCTTGTATAGGTCCAATAGTTTTTGGCTCATCAACTGCTCAGAGAGTCTTTTTACCTCGTCTTGGTTCCCCAAAACCCTAGTGGCAATGTTCTCCAACTCTTCTTCTTTGGGATCCATATGACCGTATTGTGCCATTTGGGATTTAATGAAGCCTTTGGCAAACTCCTTCAATTCATCAAACTGGACCTGAAGATCGTTCTCTTGGATGATTTTGCCTTCAATAAGTTGATAACGAAGTCCTTTTTCAGACTTTTCAAACTCTTCTTTGGCCTCATCATCGGTCAAAAGTTTTTCACCGCTGATCTGGATCCATTTTTTCAGGAACTCGGCAGGAAGCTCAAATTGGGTCTCATCAATAAGCTTTTCGGTAACATCGTTCAACAATTTCTGATCGGCTTGTTGTTCAAACTGCTTTTCAGAGTCTTCCTTGATACGGTCCTTTAGTTCTTTCTCAGAGCTTACATTGTCTTTTCCGAACAATTTGTCGAACAGCTCTTGGTCTAGGGCGGCAGGCTCCCTCTCATTGATTTCCTCAATGGTGAAGGTTACATCAATGTTCAATTTTTCAGCCTTGTCCGCACTGATTCCCAATGCGCTGGACAACAGGTAATCTTCCTTGAACAATCCCTTTGTGGAAAGGGTTGCGGATTCACCAACCTTTTTACCGACCAAGGCGTCAGTGGCTTTCTTGCTCTTTACCTTGCTAAGTTCAATAGTGGTTTTATGCTCTATCTCCTCTGCTTCGTTGGCAAAGGTTCCAGTGATTTCGTCGTTTTTACCTACTTCGGTTTTGGAAACCAGTTTTCCGTATTGTTTTTGGATACGTTCCACTTGTTCCTCGATCATTTTTTTGTCGGCAACGATCTTGTACTGGGTTACGGCTTTTTTGGTCTTCAACTGAACGTCAAAGTTTGGGGCCAATCCCAATTCAAATTCAAAATCAAGATTTTCGCTGTCCCAATCAAAATTTTCCTGTTGTTTGGGAAGGGGATTGCCCAACACATCCAACTTTTCCTCGGTAAGGTATTTGTTCAGATTGTCTTGCAACAGTTTGTTCACCTCATCCACCAAAACGGCTTTGCCGTACTGCTTTTTGATAAGCCCCATGGGGACCTGTCCTTTTCTAAAGCCAGGAATATTGGCTTGTTTTCTGTAGTCTTTTAGGATTTTGTCTACGTTCTCCTGATAATCCTCTTTGCTGATCTCGACCTTTACAACTGCATTAAGATTGTCAATCTGCTCTTTAGTAATGTTCATCTCCTACCTAATTTGCTGTTCAAAAATGGGAGGCAAAAGTAATGCATTTTCCGTTTGGCAGCAACTTTTTAAAGCCTTGAATGCCAAACAAAATGAATTCTATACATCTTCTTTTAGAACGGAGTGTAAAATGGATTGCAAAAACGAGAGCAAAAGGCTAAAAATTAGGGCCCACCAAATACTGGTTACCTGGAATCCATCAATCAAATTGGCAGCTATTAGAATAATGATGGCATTGATGATCAAGAGGAACAATCCCAGCGTCACAATGGTAATCGGCAGGGTTAGAATAACGAGTATGGGTTTTACCAAAAAGTTGAGGACACTAAGGACTATGGCGACAATGATCGCAGTCATCATGGAATCCACACCCACACCGGGCAAAACATAGGAAAGTATAACAACGGCAAGTGCATTCAATAAAAGTCTTAGGATCAATTTCATGAGGTTTTGATTTTAGGGTTGAAAAAAGGCACCGTACAAACGGTGCCTTTAATATAATGAAATTAAAGATGGTTCTTTCTTAATTAATATATAATCCTGTATAATCCAATGGGTTTACGTTGGGTAAATTGGAGCCGTATTTTGCGTTGATCGCTGCCGTAAAGGCGTTGGCCAGTATCGCATATCCCCGTGGCGATGGATGCACGCCATCCAATGAAAACCCGCCGCCTGTGGCAAAGGTTGCCGTGACCACACTTCCATCTGTTTGTGGAAAACCGGTGGTCTTTAAATTATTCAAAAGGGTATTGGCGTCAACAAAAGCGAGGTCATAGGCCGTTGCCAATGCTTCAATGGTCTGGTTGTATGCCGTAAGTGCGGTTTCAACAGAGGCTTGTTCCTCCGGAGTCAGTACCCACTTATCTGCCAAGGGAACGGCAACCCCATTGATGGAGGTGGGATCCGCAGGATTGGCCAAGGTACCAATGAAGCTGCTAGAGGTCAGTACCAAAAGATCTTCTGCGGTGGCTTGTCTCATATTTATTAAACCTGGGTCAACACCGGTCAAATCGGTAAGATCTTCATCCAATAGGACCACGGCATTGGTGTCTCCGGCTGAAAAGGAAATGGTTCTTTTGGCTACTTCATCCGCATCTATCAACATAAAGCTTTGTGCCAATAGCAACCCTTGATTATAGGCATTGTAAGCCCCGTTCAATAAAGCAGCTGTAGCTTCATCCAAAGGTACAGGATTGTGAGGGACCGTGGTGAAATAGGGAATGTCCGTTACGTTGGGTAGATTGGCTATAACACCCTCCGCTCCGTTCGCGGTCATGGCCTGAAGAATGGCATCAAGGGAACCTGCAAATACATTAGGGTCCGTAATATCATTTCTGGCATAGCTGCCTGGGTCAGGGTTTCCGGTTTGATCTAACCCTGCGCCACCACCTGTGGCATACAAAAGAATGTCATTGGCTCCGGTCCAGAGCGAGAAAAAGGTGGCGCCTTGTGCTGCAGCATCCCCTACCACCGTGGCGGTTTCTGAGGAGGAAAAACGGACAAAATATGGGTTGGCCGCACCTAAAGCCAAACCTGCCAAGCTCCCATAACCGGGAGCAAGTAGCTCATAACTTTTGGAACCGGGAACCCCCATGTTGTTGAAAGACCCTGATAGCTTATTGGTGATTTCAGTACTTCCCTGTCCTGAAATTGGAGTAGGGGCCGGGCCGTCGGCGGTAAACGCCAAAATTAATCTGTTGCCAATATCGGGACTGCCATCCATGTTCAAATCTGTTTCACCATTTATGGTGGCACCTCCCAGGTTATCTGCCATGTATGGAATCTCAAATGTTCCACCTCCGACCAGGGCAAAGTTCATGGCCAGCATGTTCGGGAAAGAGGCTTCTTGACCCGCCATGAACAGGGCATTGTCCGAAAAGCCCGCAGTAAGTGAATTTCCTACCGCCACATATTTTGTGAAATCAGCACTTCCGGCAGTATAATCTACCGGATCTGTTGTTTCCTCGATAATTGGGGTATTGTCTTCACATGAAACCAAAAAAAGGCCCAAGAACGGAAGCAAGGCAAATAACTTTTTCATATCTAAACTGTATTTGTTGAGTTAGCTTATGTTAAATTTTGGGTTAAACCGCATTTAATCAAATCTATATCAAAATTGTTATACAGGCAATAAAATGGCTGAAAAAATTATGCATGCATAATAAAAAACCCTCAATTTTAAGAATTCATGAAGTGTAATGTCTTTTCAAAGAATTGTTTGGGGTTTTCCGCATGGAGCCAATGTCCGGCATTGTCCACAGTTTCTATGACTGCCTTTGGGAAGTGTTTTTTGATTTCGGGATAGTCATTGGGGAGGATATATTCGGAGCGGTCTCCGCGAATAAAGAGTGCAGGTCCGTCATAGGATGCCGTAGCGCCAATATTGTCCCCAATTTCTTCCATTCTGTTTTTTAAGACTTCAAAATTGAACCGGAATCCCATTTTTTTAGGTTCCACCCAATGAAGGTTCTTTAAAAGGAACTGCCGTATGCCAAAGTCCTTGAGGTGTTGCGAAAGAACTTCATCGGCTTCTTTTCTGCTTGTGATTTTGTTGAAATCCAATTGTGCCAAGGCATCAACAATGTATTGATGATGGGGTGGGTAAAACTTGGGGGCGATGTCCGCAACAATGAGTTTGGTCACCCGGTAGGGATGCGATGTGGCGATTTGCATGGCTGTTTTCCCTCCCATGGAATGCCCGAGGATGAGGGCAGATTCAATCTGGCGGTGGTCCATGTAGGCTATTACATCACTGGCCAGCAGGTCATAGTCAAAATCGGGAGAATGAAAACTTTTTCCATGGTTTCTCTGGTCAATAAGGTGCACTTGAAACCCATTGTCAGCATATTGACTGCCCAAGGTTTTCCAATTGTCCGACATCCCTAAAAACCCATGCAGGATAAATAAGGGAGTGCCTTCGCCCAATATTTTTGAATGCAATAACTCCATTACTTTAATCGGTCTAGGTACATGTTCACCACATTTTCAATACCCAAATAAATGGATTCGCAAATCAGGGCGTGCCCAATGGATACTTCCAAGAGGTTGGGAATATGTTCTTTGAAATAGTTGATGTTGTCCAGGCTTAGGTCATGCCCTGCATTGATGCCCAATCCCAATTCATGGGCCATTTGGGCGGCGTCAACAAAAGGTTTTATGCCTGCTTCTTTGTTGCCTTCCGCAAAATCATGGGCAAAACTTTCGGTGTAGAGTTCAATGCGGTCTGTTCCGGTTTCAGCGGCTCCTTGCACCATCTTCACATCGGGGTCCACAAAAATGGAAGTGCGGATTCCGTTCTCCTTGAAGGTTTTGATGACATCCACCAAAAACCCCTTGTGCTTTAGGGTGTCCCATCCGGCATTGGAGGTAATGGCATCCTCGGCATCGGGGACCAAGGTTACCTGGGTGGGTTTTACCTCAAGTACCAAATCTATGAATTTGGGAATGGGGTTTCCCTCTATGTTGTACTCGGTGGTGACCACTTTTTTCAGGTCACGCGCATCTTGATAACGAATATGGCGCTCGTCCGGACGGGGGTGAATGGTGATGCCCTCCGCACCAAAAGACTCGATATCCTTGGCCGAAGTGATCAGGTTGGGCACATTGCCTCCCCGTGAATTCCGTAAAGTTGCCAGTTTGTTTATGTTAACACTCAACTTTGTCATGAAGTTCTCTTTTAGATGGGCAAAAATAAGAATTAGGCACGCCTTTTGCGATTTAAAATTAGTATTTTGCGCCTAATAGAAATGACATGCAGATTCTTAGCCAGATAATAAACACAGTACCCGTTTTTGAGGTGTCGGAGACCTTGAAGGAGGTCATTCGTTTTTTTGAAGAGACGACCTTCTCCCATGTGGCTGTCACCGAAAATGGAGTCTATTTGGGGCTTTTGTCCGAAAATGACCTAGCCTGTTTTGAGCCTGAAAAGAGGATTGATGATTTTAGGTTTGAGATGGAAAGTTTTTTCGTGACCAAGGAAACCTCTTGGTTGGATGTGTTGGAAATGTTCTCAAGGAACGAGGCCAATATACTCCCGGTTTTGGATGAAAACCAAACCATCATCGGCTATTATGATCTTGAAGATGTAGTGAGTTTATTTATTGATACGCCATTTTTCAGTGAGCCTGGGGCCATTCTTGTGGTCGCTACCGGCATCAAGGACTATTCCTTTAGTGAAATAGCCCAAATTGTGGAAAGTAACAACGCCCGTTTGTTGGGGGCTTTTATCACGGATTCCCAAAATGATGTGGTACAGATTACCCTTAAAATAGGAGCTCAAGGACTTAATGAAGTGGCCCAGACCTTTAGACGGTACAACTATACCATTGTCTTTGGCAACAGTGATGACCAATTCATGGAAGATCTGAAGCAACGCTCGGATTATTTGGAAAAATACCTTAACGTTTAGCATGAAGGTCGCTATTTACGGACAAGCTTTTTTGGAAGAGGACAAAACCAGCATGCTGGAACTTTTGCACGAACTGCAGAAGGTGAATGCCGAGATTTTTGTCGAGGAAAAATTTAATGAACTGGTTTCGGACTGTACTACGGGACGTATTCAAGGTACTTATACACAATCCAAAGGATTGGATGCCACCTTTGACATGTTCATCAGCTTTGGTGGTGACGGGACCATGCTTCGTGCGGTGACCTATATAAAGGACTATGGCATTCCCATTGTGGGTGTAAATACGGGAAGGCTTGGATTTTTATCGACCTTTAAAAAGGAGAATGTGCGCAAACTGGTCACGGAATTTGTGGCCGGGCACTATACGGTAGAGGAGCGGACCTTGGTTGAGGTGGAGGTGAATCCAGACCTGAACGAGTTCGAGAATCTTAATTTTGCCTTGAACGAGGTTACTGTAAGCCGAAAGGATACAACCTCCATGATCACGGTGGAAACATATTTAAACGATGAATACCTTACCTCGTATTGGGCAGATGGACTCATTGTTTCCACGCCAACCGGTTCAACGGGATATTCATTGAGCTGTGGTGGGCCGGTCATAGCGCCATCGGCAAAATCCTTGGTGCTTACCCCAATTGCCCCCCACAATCTTAATGCACGTCCACTGGTCATTTCAGATGACACCCAGATACGGCTCAAGGTTTCGGGGAGGGAGCAAACCCATTTGGTATCGTTGGATTCCAGGATTGCGGATATTCCCAACGGCAAGGAGATTAGGATACGAAAATCGGATTTTACGGTCAAAATGATAGAGTACACATCCGAAAGCTTTCTAAAAACACTTCGAAATAAATTGCTTTGGGGGGAGGACAAACGGAATTGAACCTCTCACAAACAATAAAAGGAGCTAAAAACTGTTTAACAAGGGAGAATGTTTATAACTGTAGGCCTATTGACTTTCCTTTACTTTTAACTTGCGTAATTTTTTAACTGGTATGCGGATAGTTTTGGCTATTTTTCTATGCAGTATGTTCAAGCTGGGGGCACAGACCTACGAAGTGGGAATCTTTGCGGGTGGCGCCAATATGGTGGGCGATGTAGGTCGCACAAACTATATCTTGCCTTCTGGCCCGGCTTTTGGAGGTCTTTTTAAATGGAACAAGAGCAAACGGTATGCATGGCGTGCCAGTGTGCTCTATGGGACCTTTACTGCGGACGATTCCAAATCCAGTATGCCTTCCCGGCAACAGCGGGAGTATGAGATGGATAATTCCGTTCTTGAAGCCTCATTGGGGATAGAATTTAATTTTGTGGAGTACAATCTTCACAAACTTGGACCCGCCTTCACCCCCTATCTATACACAGGTTTCAGCTACTTCAGATATGATTTTATGTATTTTGATGCCCTCCAGGTGCAGGATATTAACCAAAAAGAAGGTAGTTTTGCAATTCCAATGACGGTTGGGGCAAAGTATCGGTTAAATCAATTCCTGATTCTTGGCGCTGAAATTGGGGCCAGATATACATTTACGGACAATTTGGACGCAAGTAACCCTGAAGGTTCCAATTTCGAGCAGTTTAGGTTCGGAAATATATTGAGCGATGACTGGTACGTCTTCACAGGTTTTACGTTAACGTATACCTTTGGACGAAAGCCCTGCCAGGATTGTTTTCAATGACATGCACACGCTAGAGGACGTTAACAAAGACAAACCACTTCCAGAACATGTGGCCATCATTATGGATGGCAATGGCCGTTGGGCGAAACAACGAGGGAAACTTCGTGTATTTGGCCATGAAAATGGGGTGGAGGCCGTGCGCAATACCGTTGAGAATTGTGCCAAACTGCAGATAAAGTGCCTTACACTCTATGCATTTTCCACTGAAAACTGGAACCGGCCCAAAATAGAGGTCGAAACCCTCATGAAACTTCTAGTGTCTTCCTTAAAGAAGGAATTAAAGACCCTTAATAAGAACAATATCAGGCTAATGGCCATTGGAAACATAGATTCCCTGCCCAGTAAGGCCCAAAAAGAACTTTCGGAGGTTATTTCAAAAACAGCGGAAAATACGGGAATGATACTCACCTTGGCACTTAGTTATGGCTCCCGGGAAGAGTTGAAAACTGCTGTAAAAGAGATAGCTATCAAAGTTAAAAATAATATAATTTCACCCGAAAATATTGACGAAACCGTTATAAATACACATCTTTACACGCATTTCATGCCCGATGTGGACTTGCTTATCCGTACCAGTGGAGAACGTAGGATAAGCAATTTTTTACTATGGCAAATTGCTTATGCCGAATTATATTTTATTGATGTATTTTGGCCTGATTTTAGAGAGCATCATTTGGTAGAAGCAATATTAAGTTACCAAAATAGAGAACGACGATTTGGAAAAACTAGCGAACAACTCAGTTAAGGGTAGACAAAATTCCATTCTGCAATACCTGAAACTACTCCTTCCTTTATTATTTATCACCGGACAGAGCATTGCCCAGGAAACTTCATTTGAGGATGGGAAACAATATATTTTGGGTGGACTCACCGTTACCGGTCTTCAAAGTTATAATGAACAAACGGTTAAAACGTACACCGGTTTACGTGTAGGGCAGCCCATTACCGTACCAGGGGATGAGATCAGCGCCGTAATCAAGAAACTGTGGAGTTTGGAGCTGTTCAGTGATGTGGAGATGTATTATACCAAAATAGAGGATGACAAGATTTTCTTGGAATTGAACATTTTGGAACGTCCCACGCTTTCCAATGTAACTGTTTATGGGGTAAAAAAGAGAAAGGTGCAGGGTATCTTGGATGATACAGACCTTAAAAAGGGGAAGAAAATCACCGAAAGCTTAATTGCCAATACCAAGAACTACCTTCAGAACAAGTATAAAAAGCAAGGGTACCTCAATGCCAATGTCAACATCGCTACCGTGGCCGATACTTCAGAGGTCAATACCCAGAACATGGTGGTCAATGTCAAAAAAGGAGATAAGGTAAAGATCAGGAGCATTGTTTTTGAAGGAAATGACAAGCTTTCCGGCAAGCGTCTTCGCAAATCATTGAAGAACACCAAGAAGAAGAAGTTTTACCGCTTCTGGAAAAAATCAAAATACATCAAGGACGATTTCAACGAGGACCTTTCCAGTTTGGTGGATGCCTATGCAGAACGGGGATATCGGGATGCACGGGTGCTATCGGATACTTTTGTCAAGGTGAACGAAAAGAACATCGACCTTAAGATCAAGGTAGAGGAAGGGGACAAGTACTATTTTGGGGATGTTAATTTTGTTGGAAATACGGTATACACGGATAGGCAATTGAGCCAAGTACTTGGAATTCGAAAGGGGCAGACCTACAATGGGGTGTTGCTCAAAAAGCGAATTGCGGATGACTCCAAACCAGATGCCGAAGATTTAACAAATCTGTACCAAAACAATGGATACCTGTTTTCCAGTATCAATCCTGTAGAAGTTTCCGCGGTGAACGATACCATCGATTTTGAAATCAGGATTATAGAAGGTAAGGAAACCTTTTTGGATCACGTGACCGTAGTGGGAAATGATAAGACCAACGACCATGTGATTTTTAGGGAATTGCGCACCCGTCCCGGTCAAAAATATAGCAAGGACAATATTGTCCGGAGTATCAGGGAATTGGGGCAATTGGGCTTCTTTGATGCAGAACAGATCGTTCCGGACATTCAAAACCCGGACCCCAACGCCGGTACGGTGGATATCCAGTATAGTCTGGTAGAGGCGGGATCCAGCCAGATAGAATTGCAAGGTGGTTTTGGTGGTGGAGGTTTCATAGGTACATTGGGACTTTCGTTCAGTAACTTCTCCTTGAAAAACATTTTTAACGGAGAGGCCTATAAGCCCGTTCCCATGGGAGACGGACAGACCTTTGCACTCCGCTTGCAGGCCAGTAGGTCGTTCCGAGTGTACAGTTTGAACTTCTCCGAACCATGGTTGGGAGGTAAAAAACCAGTTCGGTTTAACCTGTCTTTGTCGAGGACACAGCAGTTTGCCACCGGGTATGATAACCGAGGAAGGATCGATGTACAAAAAGATCGTGGATTCTCCATAACCGGGGTCTCGGCAGGTTTGGCCAAAAGGGTACAATGGCCCGATGATTTCTTCACCGTGTCCCACTCGTTGAGCTACCAGTTGTACGATTTTAACGACTACAACCTTGGTCTCTTCAATTTTGGTAATGGTAGTTCCAATGCCTTGAGCTATACCTTTGGTATATCCAGAAGTTCACAAGGTCCCAGCAGGATTTTCCCTCTGTCTGGATCCAACTTTGAGTTGACTGCCAAGTTTACACCACCATATTCACTCTTTAGCAACAAGGATTACAAGCAGCTTAAGAACGATATTGAGTCGGCTACCGAACGCCTTTATGAAATTGGGACCAATCCTTCTTCCATAGAAGAGCAGTTGGAATTTGCCCAATTGAGCGACGAGTTGGAACGAAATGAAGAGGAGAGGTTTAAACTCTTGGAGTTCTACAAAGTGAAGTTCAAGGGAGATTGGTATACCCGTTTGGTGGACAAACTGGTATTGCGTACCAATGCCGAGTTTGGCTTTTTGGGAAGCTATAACCATGACATAGGAGCAGTTCCCTTTGAGCGTTTCTATGTGGGTGGGGATGGTCTTGGAAACTTTACCTTGGACGGAAGGGACGTGGTACAGTTGAGAGGATATGAGAACCAGGCCCTTACCCCTTATATTACCAATGCCATTACGGGAAGTCTACAACAAGATGGGGGTACCATCTACAATAAATATTCTTTGGAACTTCGTTATCCGCTTACCTTGAAACCTTCGGCATCAATTTATGCATTGTCGTTTTTGGAAGCTGGAAACGCATTCAACAATTTTAATGAGTTTAATCCGTTTGAATTAAAAAGATCTGCCGGAGTGGGGGTACGTATTTTTATGCCGGCATTCGGACTCTTGGGAATCGATTTTGGATATGGTTTCGATACAGACGCCAGACCGCAATCAACAGGACCCAGTGGCTGGCAAACGCACTTCATCATCGGGCAGCAGTTTTAATCTAAGGAAAATAGGGTTTTGCTGATTTTATAAATAGCTTGTTTTGAATTAATTAGTTATTTTGGCACGATATTTTCTATGTAAAAAAGCGGAAACAAAGATGAATACCAAAGTTCTTTTGTCATTAATCGTTTTGATGACTTCCTTTTACGGCTTTTCTCAGCGGGGAGTGCGCATAGGATATGTGGATATGGAATATATCCTCGAGAATGTGGAGGAATACCGGGAAGCTACCACCCAATTGGAGGCCAAGGCACAAAAATGGAAGCAGGAGATTGAGCTCAAACAGAGTGTTGTTGAGCAGATGAAGAAAGATTTAATGGCGGAAAAGGTCCTTTTAACGGATGAACTCATTGCCGAGCGCGAAGAGGAAATCCAGATTTTGGAAAAGGAAATGTTGGATTACCAACAAGACCGTTTCGGGCCCCAAGGGGATTTGGTCTTGCAAAAGCAGTTGTTGATACAGCCCATTCAAGACCAGGTTTTCAATGAAGTCCAGAAAATCGGAGGCAATAAAAGATACGATTTTATTTTTGATAAATCGGCAGATGTTGTAATGTTGTACTCCGAAAAAAGGCACGATATCAGTGACTTGGTCCTACGGGAGATAGGTCGAACAAGAAAAGTGAGCGCCTCCAACAAGAAACAGGAAGAAAGGAACAGGTTGGAGAAGTTCATGGAGGAGGAAGAAGCCGATGATAACATAAGCGATGCCCTCAGGGAACGCCAAGAACAGGCAGAAGAGAATCGGGATGCCAAGGCCCAGGCCGCCGAGGATAGAAGGACCGAACAGTTGAAGCTGAGAGAGGAACGCAAGAAAGCCTACGAGGCCAGAAGACAAAAATTATTGGAAGAGCGCGAAGCCAAACGCCAAGCCAAATTGGATGAGCGGAAAAAAGTGCAGGAACAAGAAAGGGATTCAATACAACAATAATATTGAAACACTTAATTTAACATCAAAATAGTAACTTAGAACCATGAAAAATGTAAAAAGAATTGCGGTAGCCCTAGTTTTGTTTGTAGCGGCTACGGGTTTTGTAAATGCGCAGAGCAAGGTTGCCCACATCAATGTGCAACAATTGTTGTCTGAAATGCCAGAGATGCAGGCTGCGCAAGCTGAGTTGAAGAAATTACAGGAAACTTACAGAGCAGATATACAAAGCTCCATGAAAGAGCTTCAAAATAAGTTGACTCAATACCAAAATGAGGCTACCTCAAAAACCAATGAGGAAAACGAACAAAGAGCTCTAGAACTTCAAGGTTTCGAAAAAAATATCCAAGAAGCCGAACAAACTGCCATGCAGGAATTGCAGAAGAAGCAACAAGAACTGTTCGCCCCCATTTCCGATAAGGCCAAAGCGGCCATAGAAAAAGTTGCCGCTGCACAAGGCTTTGACTATGTTATCGATGCCAGCCCAGGATTGAGCTTGATCGTGGCCAAAGGAAAAGACCTTTTGCCTACCGTTAAGCAGGAATTGGGATTCTAAGAAATACATTGTCCGAAGAATAAGGATAGACCGCTTTTCCCAAAAGGTAAAGCGGTTTTTTTATGTCAAAACCATAACAGTGGTTATTTTTAAGCATGCAAAGACCTATAGGTATTTTTGACTCAGGGGTTGGGGGCACCTCCATTTGGAGGGAAATCAAAAAGATGCTTCCCAACGAACACACTCTCTATTTGGCGGACAGTGCCAATGCGCCCTATGGCGAAAGGTCAAAAGAGGAGATTACCCAATTGAGCGTCAAGAATACCGAGTTTTTATTGCAGCACGATTGCAAGATCATTGTAGTGGCCTGTAATACCGCCACTACCAATGCCATTGATCATCTACGGGCCACCTATGAAGTTCCATTTATTGGTATAGAACCCGCTATAAAACCCGCTGCACTCCATACCAAGACCAAAAAAGTGGGGGTTTTGGCCACCAAGGGCACGCTGTCCAGCAGTTTGTTCCACAATACCTCAAAACTGTTTGCGGAAGGGATTACCGTACTGGAGCAAGAAGGTAAGGGGCTAGTGGAACTTATAGAGGCTGGTCAGTTAAACTCACCTGCCATGCAGGAGCTTCTTAAAAAATATGTGGGCCCCATGCTGGAACAAAATATAGACTGTCTGGTGCTGGGCTGTACCCACTATCCGTATCTGATACCCTTGTTGAAGGAAATGCTTCCCAACCATATCACAATCATTGATTCCGGCGAAGCCGTAGCAAGACAGACCAAGGCGGTCCTGGAAAAAAGCAACCTGCTACAGCGTACCGAAAGTGCTCCACGGCACATACTGTATTCCAACAAGGAAACGGAAGTACTCCAAAAGTTGGTCAATGACCCCGGTGCCCAAGTGGCCTATCTGGATTTTTAACGCTTATTTCTTGGAATAGGTGAGGTAGGTAAAGGCGTATTGGTGCCTATCATCCTTTGGATGATGCTCTTCTTGGACCAAGCTCCAATATTTTTCATCGATTTCAGGAAAAAAAGTATCGGCCTCAAAAGTATCGTGTACCCGAGTGAGCTCTATATCCGTGGCAACGGCCATGGACTGTTTATAGATTTCTCCACCTCCAATGATAAAGGCAGTTTCATGGTCGCCCACCAAGTCAATGGCCTGTTCAAGCGAATGCACCACCGTACAGGGAAACTTTGGAGCGTAGTTGGTATCGCGGGTAATGGCGATGTGCTCCCGGTTGGGCAGGGCCTTGGGGAAGCTCTCCAAGGTCTTTCGGCCCATAATGATCTTATGCCCCGTGGTAAGGGCCTTAAAACGCTTAAAATCGTCAGGTAGGTGCCACACCAAATCATTGTCCTTGCCCAAAGCATTGTTTTCGGCGGCCGCGGCTATAATGATGAGTCGCTTCACAGATCTTTTTTTTTATTGATGTTGGAGAGGGGAAAATCCGTCTCGATTTCCTTTTGGATTTCCGAAATGCGTTTTTTTTGGAGTTCCACCAACCGTTCCCGCTGTCTGCGTTCCCAATCCTGCCCCATGAACCTGTGGGTCACAAAAACATTGAAGGTGTGCAGCACCAGCAAAAACGCCCAGAACAGGATGGCCCAAACGAACCAATCATACGCCTCCCCGTATTTAAGGATCTTGTTGATCAAGATCAAGAACACGCAGCCAATCAAAAAAATGACAAAGTGGGAGAACAACCGTTTCTTCTGTTTGATGCGTTTCTGCGCATACTCCAAAAGCTCGTGCTGCTCCACATCTATCGGCGACTTTTTCTTTTTACCAAAGGACAACATGGAATGGCTATCTTTAGCAACAAAGATAACGCAATTGTATCCAAAACCTCAGTCATGCAAAGCCTAAGAAAAAAATTCCCCGTGCTCAACCAATGCCTCTATGCCAATACGGCCGCAACAGGATTGTTAAGTGAAGATCTAATGGAATGGCGCCAGGGGCACGATCTGGATTACCTGATCGGTGGGAGCGATATGAAGGCGAAGAGTTTTGAACGTATGCCCCAGATCAAGGACACGGTGGGGAAGTTCTTCCAGTGCAAGCCCGAAAATGTGGCCTTGGTACCCAACTTCAGTCTGGGGCTCAACATGCTTTTGGAAGGCCTGCCCAAAGACCAACGGGTATTGCTCTTGAACAATGATTATCCTTCCCTCAACTGGCCTTTCGAGACGCGAAGCTTTCCCAGGGAGTACGTGGAAATCGATGAATTGATGGAAGAACACATCCTTGAAAAAGTAAAAACGGGAAAATTTGATGTCTTGGCCCTGAGTCTTGTACAATGGATCAATGGCATTAAGATTGACCTTGATTTTCTGAAACAACTTAAAAAAGACCATCCCGATCTTTTGATCATAGCGGACGGCACCCAATTCTGTGGAACCCATGACTTTAGTTTTAAGGATTCCGGGATAGATGTGCTGTTGGCCAGTGCCTACAAATGGTTGTTGGCCGGCTATGGCAATGGCTTTGTATTGGTCAAGGATGGGGCAAAAGACCGATTTGATTTAAAAACTATAGGCAACGGTTCCGTGGACCGGGACGCCTCCAAACGGGAGAACATTCCCTTTGGGAAATATTTGGAGCCCGGGCATTTGGATTCCTTCAATTTTGGGAGCCTGCAGTTTTCGTTGGACTTTTTGGACAACATCGGTATGCAGCATATAGAGTCCCACTTGGACAAACTTTCCCAGAAGGCCAAGACCGAATTTATGGAACTGGGTCTCTTGGAAGAAGCTGTGGCAAAACGGCAGGGGCATAGCACCATTTTCAACATAAAAGGAGATGAACGACTTTTTAATAAGCTTGGCAAGGAAGAAGTGGTCTGTGCCCTGCGGGGGAATGGTATCCGACTGAGTTTCCACTTTTACAATACCCTGGAAGAAATTGATACGATCGCGAAATTGCTGAAGAACTAAAGCCCGGAATTTCTTTTTGAGAAAATCCATCCACCGATTTTACCAAAAGTGATCTTATGGTTAGGCAGATTTTATCAATATGATAAATCGATGGTAACTTATTGTAAATAAGCAGTTTTATGTATTGCTTTGTCCTGTATTTTAATTTTTGGTACCATGGCAATAAAGAAACAATACCTAAAGAGCAAGCCAGTATGCAAGGTTACTTTTTCAGTACCTGCAGAGGAGGCAGAGAAGGTTGCGGTAGTGGGCGATTTCAACAATTGGAACCCCAAGGGCAGCACGCTGAAGAAATTGAAGAACGGAATCTTCAAGGGAACGTTTGATCTTCCCACGGAGAACGCTTACGAGTTTAGATACATTATAGACGGCGCTTATACCAATGATGAAGAGGCCGATCGTTTCCAATGGAACGATTACGCCGGAACAGAGAACGCCGTTCTGGAAGTGTAACCGATTATGATCACCATGGGAGCGCCCCAACTCCCTTGGTGGTTTTTCTTTTCTTGCGGAGTAGTACTGGGAGAATATCCAAGCTTTGTAATTCACCTAGTTGTCTGAGAATGAAGTTCCCAGATTTAGTGGGGGCTTCGCTACACGAATCTTATACTGTATAGATTTCCATGTTTGGCTTAGTTCATTACGTGAACGGGAAGGCTAAAGCTAAAGGAAGTCCCTTCATTGGGTTGGCTCAATACCTTGATATGGCTATCATGTATCTCCATGATTTTTTTTACAATGGCCAAGCCAAGACCCACCCCTTCTTTTTCCTGACCCATCTTGGTTTGGCGGTATCGTTCAAAGATCAGTGCTTGGTTTTCCTTGGCAATACCAGGTCCCGAATCTTGGATGGTGACCTGTACATACTTGTTTAGGGTTTCAATCTTCACAGTGACTTTACCTCCTGTAGGGGTAAATTTTAAGGCATTGTCCATAAGGTTTTGAATGGCCCGCTCCACCAACGATATATCCGCAAAGACCAGAGGGATATTATCGGCCATGGACAGTTTTAGGTCAATATTCTTTTGTTTGGCAAGCAACGAATAATTTCTGTGGATGTCATTGGCCAATTCGCTGATGAGAAACGGTTCTTTTTTGGGTTGTATTTGATTGGCTTCCAATTTGGAGTACTCAAAAAGCTGTGAGATTAGTTTGGATAGTTTTTCACTACTCTTGGATATGGTCTTCAGATACTCTTCCCTTTCCTCGGGGGATAGTTTTTGGCCTTTCATATGCAGGGTCTCAATGTATCCTTGAATTATGGATAGGGGTGTCCTTAAATCATGGGAGATGTTGGCAATGAGTTCCCGTCGTAGCTCTTCCACGGACTTTATCTTTTCGATATCGGCCAAAATCGTGTCCGCCATGCTATTGAAAGTGCTGGCCACATTGGCCAAATCGGTCTTTTCCGCATTCGCTATACGATATTTTAAATCGCCCTGCTGGAAACGTTTTGCAGCATAAATGATTTTTCTGAGACTCCGGGTAAGGTGCCAAATGGCCAGAACTCCCAAAAGGGTTGCAAAGATCAGGGTAAGTAGTGATCCCCCTAATCCCAATCGCATAAAATAGCTGTTGAAGAGGTCGCTTCGGGTGGCCAGAAAATCTTCACCTGCCAAAATAATATAGATGTACCCTTCATGCCCTTCCTTTTGGAAGTGCGCCGCTGAAAAAATGGTCTGCTTGCTCAAATCCTTGGGGTCATCCCCTAGAATATAGTGGGAACCTTGTTCGGCAATAAATTGCTTTATCGGAGCAAGATGTATCTTTTTTTCTTTGGTTTCAGGGGCGTCATGGTTCAGGACAACGGAGTATTGCACATGCCCTTCATTGTCCAACAAATAGACCTCAATGGCGCGGTTAACGGCCATCATGTCGTGCATAATGTCCCCAAAAAGGGCTTTGTTCACCGTTCCTGTTGAATCAAAAGGATGGGTGTCCTTGAATTTTTCATCAATAAGGTCCTGGGCCAGATTGGCATGCAAACGCTGTGTGGTCTCGTTAAAATATTTATTGGAGAGGTAAAAGGAAATCAAGGTGTACCCAACCCCGGCAAGTATCAAAATAGCTGAGAAGGAAAGTATGAGCTTTAGAATAAATCGGGTTGAAAGGATATTGCTTTTCATGATAGGTCGGTTAGGTATTCATGAGCTCTTCATTGAATTTGTACCCTACACCCCAGGTGGTGAGGATAAACTTTGGATTGCCCATATCGGGTTCTATTTTAGAGCGCAAGCGGTTAATGTGTGAGTTCACGGTATGTTCGTATCCATGAAAATCATAGCCCCAGATCATGTTCAGCAATTTTGTGCGGTCGTAACTTTTACCGGGATTGGAGGATAGGAGCACCAAGAGTTCAAACTCCTTGGGCGAGAGCTCTATTTTTTTGCCGTCCAAGATTACTTTGCGCAATTCAATGTCTATGGACAAACGGTCAAAATGCATCAACTTTGCATCTTTTTCGGAGGATGGCTCCGTCAGGTCCATTTTCTGTCTTCTGAAAATGGCCTTTACCCGGGCAATAAACTCACGGACGCTGAAAGGTTTGGTGAGGTAATCATCCGCGCCCACTTCCAATCCCAAGACCTTGTCAATTTCTTCGGAACGGGCAGTGAGCATCATTATGGGCGAGGTGATATTATTGGCCCGAATCTTTTGACAGATTTCAATACCATCCATTTCCGGGAGCATAACATCCAAGATAATGAGGTCTGGATGTTCCTCAATGGCCTTTTTGAGACCCAGATTTCCCCGGGTCGCCGACGAGACTTGGCAACCTAGATCTTTAAGGTGTATCTCCAAAAGATGGATGATTTCCACATCGTCCTCAACTATCAACACGTTTTTCATGGTAGCGCTAATTAAATGGCAAAGTATCACAGAAAGTTCACCGTTTTCTAAACATTCCGAACGGTGTGTCCCTTAAAAAGTCTGTTTTTTGGCCCAATCTTTACAAAATCACTCTTTTTTTATTGTAATAAGTTAAAAATCAATACATAAACAATTTTGAATTTTATGTGAGACTTCTGCAACATCTGTGCGGTTCATTTGTGCCATAACCTTAAAAACAGCAATAATGAACAACTTAAAATTTGCATTGATGTGTATGTGCATAGGTGTCTTGGTGGTTTCATGTAGCAATGATGACTCCGAGATAGTGGAACCTATTGTACTTGATGCGGGAACACTTTCCGGCGGACCTTTTACATTCACTGTTGACGGAACCCCTGACATGGTCAGCGGGATTACCTTGGATGCCAGCGGACTGGTGGGCAGTAACAGTGGTTTTGTGATCACGGACGATTCCGATATGATTTTGGGACTTCCCACAACATTGGAAGCCTTGGAAGGAGTGGATTTTGATGGAGCAGGAGTGGGCGTATGCTTTATTTACCATGTAGTCTATGAAGATGGACTGCAAGGACTGGAAGCTGGTATGAGCCTTAACGACCTCTCTGGAGAGTACGATCTTTCCAATAGTATTATGGTGACCCGGGGCGCCAACCCAAGCGCCAGTTTTACGGTGACCATTGAAAATGTGATTACCCCCAAAGCGTATTTCAGCACTGGGGCCACCGCAGGAATACCTCCGGGGGAGTCTGTGGAATACAGTTTTAATGCAGGGATTGGTCACTATTTGAATTTCGCCACCATGTTGGGGCAATCCAACGACCTGTTCTTTGCGCCTTACGAGAACGGAATCCAATTGTATGATGAGAATGGTGTTGCCAAAACGGGTGATGTAACCTATTTGGTTGCCTTGTGGGATGCCGGTACCGAGGTAAACGAAGAGCCCGGGGTTGGCCCCAACCAAGCGCCGAGACAACCCGAACCCAATACCGGGATGGACGAAAACGGAACCGTGGAATTGATTGAAAACATAGCTGATGGATTCACCTATCCTGAAGTGGACAGTATGATCAAGGTGGAACTTTCCCATGACGGAGGTACCGAATTTACCTTGACCATTCACAATATTTCCAATGAGTGCAGTTTGGTTTCGCCTTTTGCCCCTGGTGCCTGGGTGGTGCATGGAGCCGACAAAACCCCATTCTTTGAAGAAGGGACGGAGGCTTCCGAAGGTTTGGAACGAATGGCCGAGGACGGTAACAACGCAATCGCCGTTATGGAATTGGATGAAAACAGTGGATATGTGTCCCCGTTCGCACCTGGGGCTTACGGTATAAACAACCCTGTTTTTGAAGAAGGCATGGCTTCTACCGAGGCTTTTGAGGCCTTGGCGGAGGATGCAAACCCTTCTGGATATGAAAATATTTTCAATACGCCAGTGGGGGCAGCAGGGCCTGGGCCGATATTCCCCGGGGATTCCTTCAGCTTTGAGTTCACTGCCGAAAACGGCGACATGCTTTCATTTGCCTCCATGCTGGGACAGTCCAACGATTGGGTAGTGGGTACCGAAGGCATTGCCCTGTTTGAAAACGGGACTCCAATCTCTGGCGACATCACCTTGGAACTCAGTATTTATGATTCCGGGACCGAAGTGGACCAATATCCAGGAGCTGGGGCGGACCAAGCCCCACGACAAAGCGGACCAGATACCGGTGCTGAAGAAAATGGTTTGGTGGCCGAGGAAACCGAGATAGCGGACAATGTTCCCTCCATTGAACACTTGGTAAGAGTCACCATCACCGTCAATTAAATTGCTATGTGAAAGGGAATGTCACATGTAGGTTGACCGGTTGGTCGGAGCGCCCAAACTTTGTTTGGGCGTTCTTTGTTAGAACGGTGAAGCTAAAATGTCAATGGCGAGCCAAAAGGCTATTGATCTCTCCCCAAGTAATCAATTTGATGCCGTTTTCTTCAATTTTTGATTTTACCGCCTCACTGGTGAAGGTGTCAAAATCGATTTGCCGCCATGCCGAACCGAAATTCGGATGGTTTATGGTGACGCCCTGCATCTCACGGTCATTAAAAGCGGTATGGATCAAGATCACATTGAGGCCTTCGGCCAAATTATCCAAGATGTCCATGTACTGATTGCCCAATTGTCCTTTTTCAAAATGGTCATAGGAACCCAAGTGCACTTGGTCCACCAGAAAATCACCTTCCTGAATGATGGTGTCGGGGTCCAGACCCACCATGCTAAGGAGCTGTGCATTGATCTGCACGGGGAGGTCATATTTTTTGCCAAGCTCCCGGTACACTTCAAAAAATGCGGGGTCCGAACCCACACTGTACATATGGGAATCTATATGGGTGGGCCGTAATCCATAGGACAAAGCCTTTTCGATCTGGGCGGAAAGCTCTTTGGCCACTTCAGTGGCAGACGCCCGTTTTTTAAGAACATCCCTCTTTTTGGGGAAATGCCCGTTTTCATCCACCAAACTGGGTACCTCATGGACGGGCAGTACGGGGCCAAACTTGTAGTTTTCCCATTCACAGGTCAAGGTAAGGTGCACGCCATGGTCAAACTGGGGGTGTGTTTGGGCAAAAAGGGCCATTTCGTGGAACCACGGGCAAGGCACCATGATGCTATAGGAATTTACGGATCCGGTGGAAAGGGCCTGTATGGTGGCCTGGTTTTCGGAATGGGACAATCCGGCATCGTCTGCATGGATGATCAACAGTTTGGTCCCTTTTGGGAAACCAAGCGTCTGGGCTGTGTTCATATGGGCAAAGGAAATTGTAAAGGTCGATTATTAGGTGGGATAAAGGTACTGAATTTTGAAATTGGGGTTATGCCAAAACCATAAGAAACCTGCCATGTGCCCCTGTGGGCCATGGTCTGTATGTGCGGAATGGGCCTTGGCCTACTCGGCGGTGGTGGGGTCTATGATGGCGGCCACCTCGCTCACCGAATTTACAGGAAACCCGCCCTGCTTGGCATGTTCCCGTACCATGTCCTTGTTGGGGGCTATGTACACGCAATAGACCTTGTCCCCGGTGACATAGCTCTGTATCCATTGGATCTCTGGCCCCATGTTCCTGAGAACACCACAGCTAGTCTGCGATATTCCTTTGAGCTGCTCGGCGGATAAATTACCGGCATCCGGTATTTCCCGCTCAATGACATACTTTGGCATGTTGTTGAATTTAGTTCCTACTCGTTTGGCTTTTGGGTTACGCCCCGTTTTTGTGTGGTTGCTGGACTCCACTTAAAGATAAGGAATAATGCAGCTTCTTGAAGGGATTCATACCGAAATCCCATGGTTTTTGAAGCAGTCATAATTTATTATGACCCTTAAAACCAAAAGGTTATCTACATTTGGGCATGTCCCAAAAGAAAGAAAAATTGCAGGAGTTTATTAAGGAGGGTTACGGTACCCCGGCCCAATTGGCAGACATCTTGGACCTTGGGGTGGTGATGCTGTTCTATCTGGAAGAGGATACCTTTTCCCGAAGGGAAGTACAAAGTGTTGTGGAGGCCCTAAAAGGAATTGAGGGTTGGTTAAGGGAGTTAGGGTGATTTAATTGTATGAAATTGTGAACGGAAGAACACGTATGGACAGAACTACAGCCGACTTTTTTGTTTTTTCCCCCACGCAATCACTTTTACTCCTTTGGAGTAGTGACTTTTGATTGGTCTATCGTTGATGAGTGTTTTAAACCTTGGATAGTACAATTTTAATTTATGGAGGGCAATTTCACTGATGGGCCATTCCAGATGGTGTATTTCAAACTCGTTGATCCATTGGTCCGTATCTTGGAATAGGGCATATCTCTCTGTTAACCACTTGTCCAGTTTCGATTTTTTGGCTACTCCCTTTCCAATAGTAAATTCAATATCAAGACTGTCATTAAATTCCGGGTTTTTGGACTCATATTTTTTGTCAGTTCTTTTTATTTCTGAATATCTATATGGAAGTTCGGAAATTTCTTTAGCCACTCTGCAGGATATTTTTTTTCCACCTTCAATACTTAAAAAGTAAACCCCGGTTTTGGTATTTGACTTGATATAAGTTCGAACGTTTATTTCATGAAAAGTGGAAATAGGCGGAAAATAAGGTAGGTTTTTCGGTCTTATCTTCTCCATGGTAAAGGCAACCACGGAAACCCATGGTTTTCCATCAAAAAGGTCGATTTCCAATTCTTTTGGCACGAATTTTTCCAATTCGGTCAAGTCAACTTGATAGTGAAGAAATATTGCATTGTTCCACTCTTGGTAAAACTTCCAGCTTTCAGTCGGAATTTTCCAAGGTCTGTGGGCTGTGGTGGTTACTATTTTTTCAATTCTCATTAGTAAAATCGACAATGATTAGGCGACATGGAGGTAAAATACGCCTTTTTCCCGAAGGGAACCCCCAACGGGTAGCCCTATCGTTCCGTATGGTGCGGGGTATCCGGTTCTATATGGATCAAAACGTGGCCCAAATTGGGGATCTCGCTCCGTAAATGATCTTTAAGATGGTGCGATATGTCGTGCCCTTCCTTCACCGAAATATCCCCATTCACAATGGCATGCAGGTCCACATGGTACTTCATGCCCGCTTTTCGGATAAAACATTTTTCCGTCCCTACCACTCCCTTCACCTTAATGGATTCTTCACGGATTTCCTCCAGCAGGTCATCGTACAAATGCTCGTCCATGATCTCCCCCAGCGCTGGTCTAAAGATCAGATAGCTGTTGTAGAGGATAAAGGTGGAGGCCAACAAAGCGGCCCAATCGTCCGCGGTTTCATATCCTTTGCCGAACACCAGGGCTATGGTGATCCCAATAAATGCCATGATGGAGGTAATGGCGTCGCTGCGGTGGTGCCAGGCATCTGCCCTGAGAGAGGAACTGTGGGTCTCCTTACTTTTTTTGATCACGATCCTGAACGAGATTTCCTTCCAGAGGATGATGCAGCCCAACACGATCAACGTCCATGGTTTGGGCACTTTGTGGGGTGTTCTAATGTTTTGGATGCTTTCATACGCGATCACCGTGGCCGAGGTGACCAAAAAGGCGACCACCAAAAAAGTGATCAGGGGTTCAATTTTTCCATGGCCGTATGGATGGTTCTCATCGGCGGGCCGCTTGGCATATTTTAAACCGAACAGGACCAATAGCGAGGAGAAAATATCGGTGGTGGACTCAATGGCATCGGCAATAAGGGCGTACGAATTCCCAAAGAAACCGGCAAGGCCTTTGATCAAGGCCAAACTGGCATTTCCAATAATACTGAAATACGTGGTCCGAATTGCGCTTTGTTCGCTATCCATTTTTGGTGTTGGGGTGCATCATCCTATTGCTTGTCGTCTGCCAAGGGCGAGATCATAATGTGGGCCCTGTGCGTTCCCGGGTTCATGATCCAAGGGTGGTTGGATCCCACGGGATTTTCGGGAAGTCCTGTGGATTGGGCCGTGGCAAAGGGCAGATACACCACGTAGCGGTATTTCGCGCCTTCCACTTTGTGCGTTTCGGGGTCGTAGCGCTCATTGGGGCCGTAATAAATGTGCAGGGTGGCCCCGGCTATGCCCATATCCAGTTGGCCCGATTTGGCCTCTTCTTCCCGAATATCAAAAATTTCGGTACCGGTCTTTCCTTCGGCCCTAAGTTCCCGGCCCCTGGCCATAAAAGGTTCCAGACTCTTGTGGTAGCAGGCCGCATTGAAGCCTGATTTTTTTGGGTCGTCCGCCAAAACGATGAATTCGTTGTTCCCTTCCTTGTACGTCACCAATTCCCCTTCGTTGTTGTAGCCGATGACCTTGCATCCAGCGCGACTTGCCTCCGGGGCGGCCATCAAGGAGGTGGCGATCAGGGCTTCTTCGGTATCAATGGCAACGAAATGGGTGGCGGTGCTGTCCGTTGCCATTTCTTTTGTGGGGGACTCCTCTGCGGTGTCCTTGTTCTTGTTTGAGGTATTGCAGGACATCAAGGCTCCTGTCAGGGCCAATACGGTGATGATATGTTTCATTTTCTACGATTTTAAGGGTTGCTCTCGGTCGGTTTAAGATACCACAAAATTTGCAGATTATTTGGAGTAGTCAATTCCCAAGTCGTTGGTACGGACCTCCTTCAGTTTGTCCTTTAGTTTTTGCTGAAAATCGGCCACCACATCGGCGTATTTGGAATCATAGGCGAGGTTGGTGTATTGCTTTGGGTCGTTTTCCATGTCGAAAAGCTCCATGCCCGATGCGGCATCTTCATCGTATTGGATATAGGCCCATTTATCGGTCCGCAATAAAAAGGTTTTTCCGCCTTGCGAAACACTGAAGGCCATATCCCTGACTTTTTCAGTGGGGTCCTCTAATAGTTTTACCAAATTTTTTCCCTGTAGATGCTTGGAATACTCCACTCCGGCCAATGAGGCAATGGTGGGGTACAGGTCAATGAGTTCAACAAACGAATGGCAAACCGCAGGTTTTTGGCCGGGTACTTTTATGATCAACGGCACCCTGGCCGATTCTTCGTGAAGGCTCACCTTCATCCAAAAATCGTGTTCCCCCAGATGGAATCCATGGTCAGAAGCGAATATAACGATGGTATTATCTTCCAACCCTTCCTCTTCCAAGGTTTTCAGCACTTTCCCTACCTGCTCATCCATAAAAGATACGGAAGCATAATAAGCGGCAACGGCCTTTTGTTGTTGTTCAAGACTCATTTGTCCATTTACACTGGTCACGTAATTGATGCCCCTTTTGGGGATGTCGTCCCAGTCATTTTCCACTTTTTTGGGCAAAACGATATCGGCATAGGGGTAGGGGTCAAAATGGGATTTTGGGGCCACAAAGGGAACATGGGGCCGTACCATTCCCACGGCGAGGAAGAATTTTTCATTCTTGTGTTGCCGAATCAGTTGACTGGCCTTTTGGGCCGTTTTTCCATCGGCATGGACCAAATCGTCCCCATCTGCCTTGACAATGGTCATGACATTGCCTCCTTTTCGTTCTATGGTCCCATCGGGATTGCCCTGTACGAGTTCGGCCTCTCCCTTGGTTTGCCATTCCGGGGCCTGACTGTTGTATTTTTCATTCCACGAAGCGGGGTCGTCCTTGCCATCGCTGCCCTGTTCAATATCGATGGGAACACCCATATGGAAAATCTTGCTCACCCGGGCCGTATAATATCCATTGTCCTTGAAAGACTGAGACCATGTTTTTCGTTCCTCACCAATGTTTTCACGACCGCTCACATATCCGTAGGTGGTGGTGGCATTGGGATAGTACCCACTCATGAAAGAGGCCCGCGAGGGGCCACACACCGGATATTGGCAATAGGCTTTGGCAAATCGGGTTCCTTCCGATGCCAGTTTGTCGATATTGGGTGTATGTACGGCCTTGTTTCCATAGGATGATACGGCTGTTGCGGTAAGATCGTCGGAAATGATGAAAAGTACATTATAGTCCTGTTCCTGTGAATAGGACAACAGATGTAGGCCCGCACAAAGGATTAAACTTAACAATGAACTTCTTTTATAAAATGACATTGGTATGATTTTCTGTGGTTGATTTTATATTTAAATGTATCGTATTGCTCCAAATTGGATTAAGCGTGTGAGCTTGTTTTATAGTTTGTTTTCAGATACCCTAAACCGTACAATTTCGGCAATTAAATCCAAAGGTATGGGTTGGTCCAACGGAAACTGAACGGAGCCCTTTCCTTGTTTGTATTGGGACAGTTGGGGCTCAAATGCACTATGCCCTGTTGGAGTGGCATAGAAACCGATATGCTTTGCATATCCGGCGAAATACACCAAGGGTTTTTTGTGGAGTTTGTAGGCAGGCATGCCATACGCAATACCTTCAATGGCATCGGGGGCATTTTTTTGGATGACTGTGCGAATCTGGTTGAGCTTTTCCCGGATTTCCAAGGGAAACTCGGCGATATACCCATCCACATCTGTTGGTTTTTTGTCCATTTTTCTAGTTTTCTTCCTGTGCGGCTTCCTTGCCTTCCACGATAATCGAAACCACTTCTTGTTTCAATTCTGGCTCTATGGCTTTTACGGTTTTATGTCCCGTATCAGTAATGGTAAATGTAGCAAATAGTGGCAAATGGTCGGAGCCAATGGCGGGCAAGGTCTTTATTTGGTGTACTTCCATGTCCCTGGAGTGGAACAATAGGTCTATGGGGAAACGGAACAGTTTGGGTTTTACCGGGAAGGTGCTGTAGAATCCCTTTCCCAAGCGGGCATCCTTTAGCTTGGAGACTTTTGAGAAGAGTTTAGAGCTTTTGGACCAGCACACATTGTTGAAATCGCCCGAAACCAAGGTGGGCATCTTTTTTTCATGGACTTTCCGGGCTACCATCATGAGTTCGGCATCTTTCTGCTTGGAGGTGGGCTTTTCGGTAGGGCTCGGAGGTGGAGGATGGATACCCCAAAAGGTGAAATCGGTACCGTTTTTGTCCACCAAAGTAGCTTCAATGGAGGGATGTTCATTGGAAATCAAATAATGGCCTTGACAGGATTTTACCTTGAGCTTGGAGTACAAATGCATGCCATACCGGTTCTCTTTGGGCATTTTGTGTGAAAAGGTGAAGTCACTTTCAATTTCTGAAAGTGCTTTTTCCCATTCCAAGTTGCTTTCCATGGTAAGGAAGATGTCCGGCTGAATTTGTTTGACCAATCCAATCAGTTTTTGATAATCGGTATTTTTTTGAAGCACATTGACACTGATCAGGGTAATGGCTTTTTCTGGAACGCCTTTGGACTGCTTTCGAAATGGCAGATAGGGCCAGATGATAAAAAGTTGGTAGGCGATTGCGATTAAAAGCAAGACTTGGGTGAGTGTACCCAGAAATAGGGGGGCACTACTGAAGAACAAATCGGTTATGAACAGCACCACCAGTAATGCCAAGAGTTGCAGTCGTACAAAATCAAAAATGCGGAAAAACCAATGCTTAAAATCCAAAAAGGGCAAGAAACTCACCAAGGCACACAAAATTGACAATGTGTTCAGTTCAATATGCCAATAATCCATGTGTAAATTTTATTGATTTTTCCTTTTTAAATAGGAGGTAATGGGACCAACGGTAAGTTAGCATTAAATTTTAAATGAGGAAGCCGTTTTTCGTTTGGATTATTCCGTTCCGAGATGTTTGAACAAACCATCCAGAATCTCATCATCCTCATCCAGCAAATGATCTTTAATAAAGATGTCCGGTATTACACCCTCCTCTTGGATACTCCCGTTCACCCGGACAATTTTTCCTTTGGATACACTAACGGAAATCCCGGTGTGGGGAAGTTGATACTGGAATTGTGAGGCATATAGGGAGGGATAATCGCCCGTTTCTTCCCCTACTAGGGTGCCAAATCCGTAGTCTTGTATTTGTGCCGCGGTAACCGCCGATTGGGAGTGCGATTGCCGGTTGATCAAGACATAGACCTTGCCTTTATAACGTTTGGCGATAGGTTGCGGAGGGTAATCGTCAAAATGATAGTCATAAACCTCACCATCCTTATGGTCCAGTATTTGTTTCCAATAAACCGCAGTGGTATCGTTGTTTTGTCGAACCTGTTCTTTTAAAAAAGCACTTGTTTTTAGGGTGAAACTAGAATGCCATTGAAAGGGTCTGTCGGCAATATAGGACACTAAATAATCGCTGAAAGCATTATCGCCACCCCCGTTGTTTCGTAAGTCTATGATGAGGTTTTCACTCTTTTTTGAATGTATTTCAGCAAAGGAAGAATCAATGAATTGTTTGAACTTGGGTTCGTCCCCAGAAAAATTTCCCGGATTCAGATAAGCGGTCTGTCCTTTGAACCACAATTTCATAGTGGCGTTCAGCAATTCATTGCGTTTCATTTCGTACCCATTTATGAGGTCCACGGCCTTTAGGGAATACGTTGTGTTTTTGCCTTTTGATTGAATTTCAACCTCAAACTGATCATGCCGTCCAAAGACTTGCCAATAGAGCCTTGGAAAGGAATACAGTTCTATTTTGGCATTCTTGAAATAGGGTCGCTCCGCCGAAATTTGGGGGTATATCTTGGAGAGAATCTCTGCCATCGACATTCCATTGATACGTAAAATCTTGTCCCCAACTTTTATGCTGTCGTTATCCGACCAATTTTTTCTGATGAGGGGAATATTGTATTCAAAGGCAATTTCCAAAGGAAAAAGGGTGCCGCCCGCATAGGCATAGGCACCATAGGATTGACCGGGGAAACCAATTTCGGTATGTCCATTGTTTACGACAGAGATTAATTGTTGTAAGATGGTGGTAGTTTCCAATAGGTTCAATGAATCCTTTTGGACCCCTTCCTTTATTTGGAGATACCTTGCATTGAACTCTTGTTCCGTGATATAAGCATATAGGTTATAATGAGCTTCTTCCAAGGATTCTTGTAGTGTCTTTAGGTCTTCCAACACTTCTTTTTTTGAAAACTTTGGACGTAATTGTCCAAAAAAGAGGAATGGAACCAGCAAGAAAAGAAGGGTAAAATACTTTGGTTTCATTTGTTTGATGGGTAAATAGTTTTAATTACAATCCAACAAATACAAAGACGACTATGGTGAAAATTCGTTACACGGCCACCACTCCTTTAATATGTGGATGCGGGTCGTAGTGGAGCAATTCAAAATCGTCAAAGGTGAAATCAAAAATATCCTTTACCTCTGGGTTCAACCGCATGGTGGGCAAAGGTCGTGGGTCGCGACTCAGTTGGAGTTCTACCTGTTCCCTATGGTTGTCGTAGATATGCGCATCACCAAAGGTGTGGATGAATTCCCCGGGCTGGTAGCCACACACTTGGGCCATCATCATGGTAAACAATGCATAGGAAGCTATATTGAAGGGGACACCCAAAAAGATATCCGCGCTACGTTGATACAGCTGGCAGGAAAGTTTGCCATCGGCCACATAAAACTGGAAAAAGGCGTGACAGGGAGGGAGTGCTGCCTTACCATTGGCCACATTTTCCGAAAAGGATGCCGAAGTGTCCGGGAGTACGCTGGGATTCCAAGCTGAGACCAACATCCTGCGGCTATTGGGGTTGTTCTTCAGGGTTTCGATGACTTCTTTGATCTGGTCGATTTCCTCACTGTTCCAATTGCGCCATTGGTGTCCGTACACCGGGCCTAAATCCCCATTTTCATCGGCCCATTCGTTCCAAATCCGTACCCCGTTCTCCTGTAGATATTGAATGTTGGTATCACCTTTCAAAAACCAAAGCAATTCATGGACAATGGATTTTAGATGCAGCTTTTTAGTGGTGACCATGGGAAATCCTTCGGAGAGGTCAAAACGCATTTGATAGCCAAAAACGCTCAAGGTTCCTGTTCCCGTGCGATCGCCCTTGGCATTGCCGTGTTCCAAAACGTGTTTAAGAAGGTCGTGGTATTGTTTCATAATGGGGTTAAAGATAAAAGCAAATAGGTAAAGGATAAAGAGTTGAGCCTTATGATTTATTATATTTTATTAACGATGAAATTCGCTTTTGAAGGCGATGTATTTTGTCAATAATGGGTATAGTCGCTTCCTTTGGAACAAAATTCAAATCAAGGCAAAGTATGATATGGGTTTCAAGTTCATATGCAGAGCCTAGGCTTATTTGAAGAAAGCGGGAAAAATCTTTGTTTGAATATTTGCCACATCCTTCCGCTATGTTTGCAGGAATTGAAATGGCACATCGGTTTATTTGGGATACTAGTCCAAATCGTTCAGATTTTGGCAATGATTTTGAGATGGTGTAGATATCTTTTACAAGAAATCTGGCCTCTTTCCAAATTTCCAACTCTCGAAAATTCCGCATAGCAGTATTGCTTTTACATTACGAGGTTGATTTTATATTTTAAAGAGTGAACTTTTATCCTTCACCCATTGCTCTTTTGCCTATTCTATCCCAAAATCATTCCGGCAATGGTGGCCGAGAGAAGTGAGGCCAAGGAACCGCCCAAAACGGCCTTCATGCCAAATTCGGAGAGCGTTTTGCGTTGTCCGGGGGCCAAGGAGCCAATGCCACCTATCTGAATACCAATGGAGGCAAAGTTGGCAAAGCCACAGAGCATATACGTGGCCATGATCACAGATTTGTTATAAGCAAAGTGCAGGTCGCTGGTCATGTTCTTGAGTTCCGCCAATTGGATATAACCCACAAATTCGCTGGCTGCCAATTTAATGCCAAGCAACTGACCCATAAGCATAACATCTTCGTTGGCCACGCCTATAAGCCACATGAGGGGAGCGAATACAGTGCCTAAGATAGCTTCCAATGAAAAACTGTTGTAGGGAGAGTTGGCTGCAATCCAATTGTTGAGAGTGCTCCAATCGCCGACCCAGCCCAAAATACCATTGATCATGGCAATAAAGGCTACAAAGACCAGGAGCATGGCCCCTACGTTCAGGGCCAGTTTTAATCCTTCCGTGGTTCCGTTGGCAATGGCGTCCAAGATGTTGGCGCCTATTTTTTCCGAAGAGACTTGGACATCAGTATTTACGGTTTCGGTCTGAGGGTATAATATTTTTGAAATGACAATGGCCCCAGGTGCCGCCATTACGGAAGCGGCCAACAGGTGTTTGGCAAAAACCAAGCGCAACGCAGGGTCGTCCCCACCCAAAAAACCAATATAGGCTGCAAGAACAGCGCCGGCTACGGTGGCCATCCCGCCAATCATCACCAAGAGGATTTCGGACTTGTTCATTTTTTCCAGATAGGCCTTGATGAGCAAAGGGGCTTCGGTCTGTCCCAAAAAGATATTTCCGGCCACGGATAGGCTTTCCGCTCCTGATATGCCCAATGATTTGGACAATAACCAAGCCATGGCCTTGACCACTTTTTGAATGACTCCCAAGTAGAACAATACCGAGGTCAATGCAGAGAAAAATACAATGGTAGGCAATACCTGAAAGGCAAAAATATAGCCGAATGTGTCCATGTCCACGACCAAGCCCTCAAAAAGGAACTGGCTTCCTGCACGGGTAAAATCTAGAATACTGACAAAAACTTCCCCAACTTTTTCAAAAGCGTATTGTACAAAAGATACCTTGAGCACTCCAACGGCAATCAGCAATTGCAACGCAAGGCCAATGCCTACCGTTTTCCAGTTGATGGCCTTTCGGTTGGAGCTGAACAAAAATGAGATGAAAATCAATACGGCCATTCCCAAAGCCCCGCGCCATAACGTATGGAAGGAAAAACCTTGGTTTGGGATAATTTCCGTTACGTTCTGGGATGGAATATCATTGATGAGGGTGGTGCCAAGGGCAATATTGAGGGAGTCGGTAGGTGGGGTATTTTGTCCTAAGGCAATAGTGCACAGGAGCAATAGTGTCAGGAAACTTAAGGTCTTTTTCCCCATGTAGTTGGTTTATTTACGCTTGGAAATTTCGTCCCGCAACTTGGCGGCCTTTTCATAATCTTCGTTGGCCACTGCCTTGTCCAATTCTTTATGGAGCTCGTCCAAGGACATTTCCCGATACCCATGGGTGTCTGCCCCTGATTCTATTTCTACGGTTTCGCCTTCTTGAAGGATTTCATCCACTACAATGCTATCGTCCTCCTCGTTCTCTTCATTTTCCTTGGGGGAAAATTTAAGAAAAATTCCTGCTTTGTCCAGGATGGTCTTGTAGGTGAAGATGGGGGCATCAAACCGGAGTGCCAAAGCAATGGCATCGCTGGTCCGGGCATCAATGATTTCCTCCACCTTATCTTGCTCACAGATGATACTGGAATAAAAAACACCATCAACCAATTTGTGGATGATTACCTGCTTTACCACAATCTGAAACCTATCCGCGAAATTCTTGAAAAGGTCATGGGTCAAGGGTCTTGGTGGTTTGATTTCTTTTTCCAGCGCAATGGCAATGGACTGGGCTTCAAAGGCGCCAATGACAATGGGAAGTTTTCGGTCTCCCTCCACTTCATTTAAAATAAGGGCATACGCACCGTTTTGTGTTTGACTATATGATATTCCCTTTATTTTTAATCGAACTAAGCTCATAATCTCCTCCTAAAAACCCAAAAGGGCCGTTCAAATAAGTGGCGTTGCCAGTTATCTGAACAGCCCCTTGTTAAGGGCAAATTAACAAAATTTAAGCGTTTTGGGCTTTAAATTCCTTTAATTTTTCGATGAGCTTGGGCACCACCTCAAAGGCGTCACCAACTATGCCATAATCAGCGGCTTTGAAGAACGGGGCCTCAGGGTCGTTGTTGATGACCACCTTGGTTTTGGAGGAGCTTACTCCAGCCAAATGTTGAATGGCGCCTGAAATTCCAATGGCGATGTAGAGATTGCTGGCCACCGGTTTTCCGGTCTGGCCTACGTGTTCGCCATGAGGACGCCAGCCCAAATCCGATACGGGTTTGGAACAGGCAGTTGCCGCTCCCAGTACATCGGCCAACTCTTCTATCATGCCCCAATTTTCTGGGCCCTTAAGTCCTCTACCTCCAGACACCACAATATCGGCATCGGCAATGGAAACTTTCCCTGCAACCTTGTCCACTTCAATGGATTTGGTGGTGAAATCTGCATCGCCCAAGGAGGGGCTAAAATCTTCAACAGCAGCTGAAACGTTGTTTTCCATTACGCCATAGGCGTTGTTGGACACTCCTATGATTTTTATGTCCGAACTAATTTCGGTATGCGCAAACCCCTTGTTGCTGAATGCAGTGCGCTTCACTACAAAAGGTGAAGTGCTATCCGGAGCGGCTACGACATTGGGAACGTAACCCGCGCTGAGTTTTGCGGTTAGGATGGGTGCCAAAAACTTGGTGTCGGCACTGGAACTTAAGATAATGACTTTGGCGCCTTCGGCTTCGGCAGCCTGGGTCAGGGCATCCGCGTAGGCCTTGGCATTGAAAGTGCCCAATTGGTCATTGGATATTTTTAAAACCTTGGAAACACCATAATTGCCCAATGAAGCCTCATCGTTGGCATTAAAGGCAACCGCGGTGACACTTGTTCCCAGGTCTTGTGCTACTTTGTAGGCATAGGAAGCCACTTCAAAGGCACTCTTTTTGAATTTTCCTTTTTCGGATTCGGTATATACTAATACTGACATAAAAGTTTTATTAAAAATTTTTCCTGAACTTGTTTCAGGAACCTTATGACTTTTTCAAATGGATTCCGAAACGAGTTCGGAATGATTTAGCTGTGCCTAAATCACTTTAGCTTCGTTGTGCAATAGGTTCACCAACTCACCAACGTTGTCTGCGTCTACCAATTTTACTGGTCCTTTTGGAGCTGGTTTCTCAAATTTTTGGTCTTGTGTGGGTTGCGAAGCTTCCACGGGTTCCACGACATTCAGCGCCTTTTGGCGGGCCATCATGATTCCTCGCATATTGGGAATGCGAAGGTCACTTTCCTGTACCAATCCTTTTTGGCCTCCAATGACCAAGGGTAGGGAAGTACTTAATTTTTCTTTTCCGCCATCAATTTCCCGAAGGGCCGTAGCTGTATTGCCATCGACCTCTAAGCCAATGCAGGTGTTCACAAAGTTCATGTCCAAAAGGGTGGCCAGGATTCCCGGGACCATTCCTCCGTTGTAATCAATGGATTCCCTACCGGCAATCACAAGATCGTATTCACCATTTTTAACGACTTCCGCCAATTGTTTGGCCACAAAAAAACCATCGGTAGGTTCGGCATTCACCCGTATGGCTTCATCGGCTCCAATGGCCAAAGCTTTTCGGATGGTGGGTTCGGTCTGTGCACCGCCCACTGTGGCCACGTGTACGGTGGCTCCTTGCTTTTCCTTGAACCACATGGCGCGCGTCAATCCAAATTCATCATTGGGATTAATCACAAATTGCACCCCGTTTGTATCAAACTTGGTATCACCGTCCGTAAAATTTATTTTAGAGGTGGTATCTGGTACATTGCTAATGCAAACTAGAATCTTCATAGGTACTTTAAGGTTTATGGTTTCAAAGATAGCCATTAAATTCTGAAATTTATTATGCATGCATAATAAATTTTGCTCTTTTTTTGATTTATCCCCAAGCATTGTTCTTTTAGTTTTTGCTATTTTTGCTTGCGTTTTTAAGCACACTAACAAAACTTTTTAGCATCAGTTAATGAAAACACTACAGTTTAGGGAAGCAATTGCGGAAGCCATGTCCGAGGAAATGCGAAGGGACGACACCATTTATTTGATGGGGGAGGAAGTAGCTGAATACAATGGGGCCTACAAGGCTTCCAAAGGAATGTTGGATGAATTTGGACCGGAACGCGTATTGGACACTCCCATTTCTGAGTTGGGGTTTGCCGGTATCGGTGTAGGTTCTGCCATGAATGGCAACCGTCCCATTATAGAGTTCATGACTTTCAATTTCTCCTTGGTGGGAATTGACCAAATCATAAACAATGCCGCTAAAATTCGACAGATGTCCGGTGGACAGTTCAACTGTCCTATCGTTTTTAGGGGTCCAACCGCTTCTGCAGGCCAATTGGCGGCCACGCACTCCCAAGCTTTTGAGAGTTGGTTTGCCAACTGTCCGGGATTGAAGGTGGTTGTGCCTTCAAATCCAGCTGATGCCAAAGGATTGTTGAAAGCGGCCATCCGTGATGATGACCCGGTTATCTTTATGGAATCGGAACAGATGTATGGTGACAAAGGTGAAGTGCCCGAAGGCGAATATACTATTCCTCTGGGTGTTGCCGATATCAAAAGGGAAGGTACCGATGTGACCATAGTTTCTTTTGGTAAAATCATCAAGGAAGCCTACAAAGCAGCCGAAGAATTGGAAAAAGAAGGTATTAGTTGCGAAATCATCGATTTGCGCACCGTGCGTCCCATGGACTACGAAGCCATCCTTAATTCCGTGAAGAAAACCAATAGAATGGTCATCTTGGAAGAAGCCTGGCCTTTTGGAAATGTGGCCACTGAGATCATTTACCATGTACAGGACAAGGCGTTCGATTATTTGGATGCCCCTATTGTGAAAATAAACACAGCCGACACTCCGGCACCCTACTCACCCGTGCTTTTGGCCGAGTGGTTGCCCAATCACGAGGATGTCATTAAGGCTGTTAAGAAAGTGTTATATAAATAGCTTGCGTATATTTGTAAGGTATATTAGCCTCATCAACCATGTTGATGGGGCTTTTTTAACGGAACAGTTTTTGATAAGAAGTTACTTTTAAACCAAAATTTGACCTAAAGTGCAGCTGGAAAGCCCAACGGTTTTTCCAATGTCCCATATATCAAAACATGAAGAGATTCCTAGCCGTTTTCTTTTTCTTTTCCTCTTTGACCATTTTCTCGCAGACCAAGGTGGGCGGTATTGTATTGGATGAATCCGGCGAACCCATTGCCTTTGCCAATATCATCTTTAAAAACTCATCCGAAGGGACCATTACCAATGACAATGGTAGATTCTACTTGGAATCGGATGATACCTATAAAACCATCACGGTTACTTTTATTGGGTATGAGAGTAAGGACATTGACTTGCCCCAAAAGGTGAACTACGGATTGGAGATCGTGTTGAACGAATCCATGGAGCAGCTGAAAGAGGTTATCGTGTATACTGGTAAGCAGTCCAAAAAAGATAACCCGGCCATTGATATCCTTAGAAAAATCTGGGCCAAGAAACGTGAAAATGGGGTTCGTAAGTTCAAACAATACAAGTACGATAAATACGAAAAAGTTGAGTTCGACCTCAATACCATAGACAGCGCATTGATCCAAAGTAAGCTGTTCAGGGGGTTGGAGTTTATGTTCGAGGATTTGGATACCTCGCGGATTACGGGGAAGACCTATTTGCCCTTCTTTTTGAACGAAACCTTTTCCAAGGTGTATGGCGACAATATTTTAGATCGTGAAAAGGAGGATGTCTTGGGGAACAAAAGCTCTGGATTTGAAGGCAATCAGGCCATAACGGCCTTTGTGGAAGACCTGTACTCTGATTACGACATCTACGATAATTACCTGCGGTTTTTCGATAAAAGCTTTACCAGTCCGTTGTCCAAAACAGGGGTGGACACTTATAATTATGTACTATCGGACAGTACCTATATCGACAACAAATGGTGTTATAACATCATCTATTACCCCAGACGAAAGAACGAGCTCACCTTTAAGGGTGACTTTTGGGTGAACGATACCACCTTTGCCATCAAGAAAATCAACATGCAGGTCACCAAGAGTGCCAACATCAACTGGGTGAAGGAAATTTATATTGAACAGGATTTTGATGTGGTAAACGATTCGGTCTTTTTGCTGAAACGGGACTATATGCTCAGCGACTTTGCCTTCTCAAAGAAAGAAAAATCGAGAGGAGTGTACGGAAAACGCACCACGGTCTTTGATCATTATGAGTTTGATCTAAGTCGGCCCGAGTCGTTCTACAAAGCGGAATCCGACCCCTATGACCCACGGGTCTTTTCGCAGGATACCACTTTTTGGAAAAATGCCCGTTTGGAGAACCTCAGTGATGACGAATCGGGAATCTTTCAACTTTTGGACACTCTGAAGACCGTTCCCAAGTTCCGGACCTATTATGATGTTGTGAGCATCTTGGGCTCTGGGTATATAGAAATTGATAAGTGGAACATAGATATTGGCGATGTTTACAGCACCTTTGGTTATAATGATGCCGAAGGAATGCGCCTTAGGGCAGGGGCCCGTACCTATTTTGGCCAAAATGATACCTGGCGGTTGGAGGGCTATATGGCCTACGGGTTTGGAGACCAAAAGTTTAAACATGGGCTTTCGGGTAAGTTCTTACTGGACCGAAAGACCAGATTGATTCTTTCCGGTGGAAACCGAAGGGACATAGAACAGTTGGGGCTTAGCCTCACCAGTACCAACGATGTGCTGGGAAGGAGTATTGCTTCATCCTCATTGGTCACAGTGGGTTCCAATGATCGGCTCACCAATATTAACCTTTCCACATTGGGGCTGGAGATGGAACCCGTCAAGAATTTCCGGATTCGTTTGGGGAGTTCCTTGCGGACCTTGAGTTCGGCCTTGCCGGAAGCCTTTAACCTGGATTATGTGGATGCAGATTCACCAACAGGCATTTCATCCGAGGTAAAACAGTTTGATGTTAGTACCACCTTGATATATACACCGGGCAAAAGAACCATTGGGTATGGCGTGGAGCCGGCCAATATCAACGATGACCACAGTACAGTGGTGTTGAATTATACCAAAGGGATAAGTGGCTTCTTGGAGAGTGATTTTGACTATGAGCGACTTCAATTTTCATACAGGCAGCCTTGGCAGGTAGGTGGTTTTGGTAGGTTAACAACCAGCGTGGAGCTTGGGAAAACCTTTGGAGAAGTCCCTTTATCGCTTTTGAGCGTAATTCCAGGTAACCAAACCCTGTTCTCGTTATACAATGTTTTCCCTAATCTGGATTTCTACGAATTTGTGACCGATACCTATGCTACCGTGCATTTGGAGCATAACTTTAATGGGAGGCTGTTCTCCAGAATTCCATTTTTGCGCAAGTTCAACCTGCGTGAAATTGTTGGGTTGAGAGGCGCTTGGGGCCAAATTTCGGATGAAAACATTGCACTGAGTGCCCCTGCCAATATCCCATTGATGGCTCCAGAGGACCAGATTTATTGGGAATACTCGTTTGGGGTGGGCAACATCTTCAAGATTCTGCGCATCGATTTTAACTTTAGGGGGAATTATCTGGATAATCCAGATGCACGCCCGTTTGGAATCACGGGAACCTTCGGATTTAATTTTTAATTAATACGAATAACGCAATTTCATTACCCCATTCCATCTATACGGGCTATTTTTGTAGAAAATAAAACTTCAAACATGTCCAAAAGAGAACCCGTTACCTTTGATGTCCTAATTGAAATTCCAAAAGGTAGCCGAAACAAATACGAATACGACTTTACCCTGCACAAGATTCGGTTCGATCGAACCCTATTTTCCTCGATGATGTATCCCGGGGATTACGGTTTTGTTCCAGAGACCTTGGCTTTGGACCACGATCCCTTGGATGTATTGGTATTGGGTACCGAACCTACCTATCCCATGGTGGTCATGGAGGTAAAGCCAGTAGGGGTGTTCCATATGACCGATGAAAAAGGACCGGATGAAAAGTTGATCTGTGTTCCCGTTTCCGACCCTATTTGGAGCAAACGGGATGATATCAGTGAACTGAACCCACATAGACTAAAGGAAATCGAGCACTTTTTCCAGGTATACAAGGACTTGGAAAAGAAAAAGGTCGACACCGGAGGTTGGGGCGGTGTGGAAGAAGCCATAGAGATTTATCACGAATGTGTGCAACGCTATGATGAAAGTGAGCACAAAAAGAAACGTACTTATACCATATAAGGAACAATCGCCAAGAAATTATGCGCTTTTATTAAATAAAAGCGCATTTTTTTTATTACTCCGTATTTTACTACATTAGCTGCCATTAAAAAAATCTTAAACAACTACTAACTATGGATTTGATTGTGAAATTTTTGCCCGTGTTTGGTATCCTGGGCTTGTTGTACGTGTTCATTAAAAACGTATGGATTTCTAAGCAGGAAGTCGGGGATGAAAAGATGGCAAGAATTGCCAAGAACATTGCAGATGGTGCAATGTCGTTCTTGAAGGCTGAATATAAGATATTGAGCATTTTCGTTGTTGCCGTAGCCATTTTACTGTTCTTCAAGGGCAGCAATGAGGCAGGTTCCAATGGCATGGTGGCCGTTTCCTTTATTGTTGGGGCCATCTGCTCCGCGTTGGCTGGATTCATCGGAATGAAAGTGGCCACTAAAGCAAATGTGCGTACCACAAATGCCGCCAGAACTTCTTTGGGCAAGGCCTTGGAAGTGGCTTTTGCGGGTGGGGCCGTAATGGGTCTTGGCGTTGTAGGTCTTGGCGTTTTGGGATTGAGCGTGCTCTTTATGGTGTATAGTGGACAAGGATGGGAACTCAGTGAAGTATTGAACGTACTTTCCGGATTCTCCTTGGGAGCATCATCCATAGCACTCTTCGCCCGTGTGGGTGGAGGTATCTATACCAAGGCGGCCGATGTTGGTGCTGACCTTGTAGGTAAGGTGGAAGCCGGTATTCCCGAAGATCACCCCTTGAACCCTGCCACCATTGCAGATAATGTTGGTGATAATGTGGGGGACGTTGCCGGTATGGGGGCCGACCTTTTTGAATCGTATGTAGGTTCCATTATTGGTACCATGGTATTGGGAGCCGTTTTTGCAGGTCTTCCAGAATTCCAAGCTGCTTTTGACGGTCTTGGAGCCGTATATCTTCCCTTGGCTTTGGCCGCAGTAGGGATTGTAATGTCCATTATCGGGACGTTCTTTGTTAAAGTAAAGGATGGAGGAAATCCACAGACCGCTTTGAATATTGGTGAATTTGGTTCTGCCGGACTTATGTTGATTGCATCATATTTCTTGATTACTGGAATGCTTCCAGAGTCTTGGGTTGAAGCAGGAAAAGAATACTCTTCCATGGGTGTTTTCTGGGCTACCATTGCTGGTCTAGTTGCCGGATTGTTGGTAGGTAAGGTCACCGAATATTATACAGGAACAGGAACTAAGCCTGTTAATTCTATTGTACGTCAGTCCGAAACTGGTTCTGCCACAAACATTATCGCCGGTTTGGGTGTGGGGATGATGTCCACCGCCATTCCAATCATATTGATTGCCGCCGCGATTTTGGTTTCACACTATTTTGCAGGATTGTACGGAATCGCCATCGCAGCCGTAGGGATGTTGGCCAATACCGGTATCCAGTTGGCGGTTGATGCCTATGGACCTATTTCCGACAACGCGGGTGGTATTGCCGAGATGGCCGAATTGCCAAGCGAAGTGCGTGAGCGTACCGATAAATTGGATGCCGTTGGAAACACTACTGCTGCCATTGGTAAAGGTTTTGCCATTGCTTCTGCAGCCTTGACCGCTTTGGCATTGTTCGCAGCTTTCATGAAGACTGCCGGCGTAACATCCATTGACGTTTCTCAGCCGGATATTATGGCAGGACTATTGATCGGGGGAATGCTTCCTTTTGTGTTCTCTGCCCTTTCAATGAATGCCGTAGGTAGAGCTGCCATGGCCATGATTGAGGAAGTACGTCGTCAGTTTAGGGATATTCCCCAATTGAAAGCGGCCCTTGAGGTAATGCGTAAATACGATGCTGATATTTCAAAAGCGTCAGAAGAAGACAGAAAGATTTTTGATGCCGCCGATGGTGTGGCCGAATATGAAAAGTGTGTGGCCATTTCCACACAGGCTTCCATTAAGGAAATGGTTTTCCCAGGATTGTTGGCGATTGCCGTTCCTGTGGCCGTTGGGTTTATTGGAGGTGCCGAAATGTTGGGCGGATTGTTGGCCGGTGTAACCACTGCCGGGGTATTGATGGCTATTTTCCAATCCAATGCCGGAGGTGCTTGGGATAATGCCAAGAAGACCATCGAGAGTGAAGGTCGTAAAGGTTCTGATGCCCATAAAGCTGCCGTGGTTGGAGATACCGTTGGAGACCCTTTCAAGGATACGTCAGGGCCATCCTTGAACATCTTGTTGAAATTGATGTCCGTTGTGGCTTTGGTTATCGCACCAAGTTTGGTAAGTCTATCCCCAGCAGATGAGTTGAGTATGGTCAAGGAGGATGCTACCGTCATCACCATTTCTGAGGAAGGAATGAAAGAGACCAAGACCATTGCGAAAAAGTTCTTGGTAGAGGTAAGCAACACAGCCGATGGTGCTTTCAAGGCCATTGTGACCTCCAGCTACGAAGCCAATGGAAAAGTAGTGGATGAAATAGAAGAGTTCACTGCTGATACCAAAGAGGAAGTAGAGCAATTGGTGGAAGCTTATAAAAATAAGACGAAGCAATAAGGAACTTGTTTTCCTAACTACATAAAAAACCACGCTAAAGGCGTGGTTTTTTTATTTTGAATTCAGTCTACGTTGGATTTCTCGGTCGTCCTTGCAGTCCTCATTACGAAATGACATGTTTTCCTGATAGATTTCTCAGTCGCTACGCTTCTTCGAAATGACCTTACCGTTCCTACTGTCATTTCGAACCCACCTTGGGAGTGCGGGAAATCTTAAATCAATTCAACTTGAACGTAATGGGTATGGAAAAAGGAACTTTTACTGCTGTTCCACGTTGTTTGCCCGGAGTCATCCGGGGTAGTTTGGAGATGATACGGGCCGCCTCGCCTTCCAAACTTTCATGGGGACCACGCATGCGTACATCGCCGATGGTGCCATCCTTTTGAATGGTGAACACCACATTTACGCGGCCTTCCAAACCCATTTCTTGGGCAATTTCAGGATAGCGGATGTTTTTTTGGATATGTTTTTGCATCATGTTCTGAAAACAAATCTTCTTTTCTTCTTTATCGGTTACATTTTCGCAGCCAGGAAATATCGGGGCGTCTTCAATCAATACCCAAGGAACAATCTCCGGCTCATCCTCATCGGCCACCTCAATGGTTTCAATAGGGGCTATTTCTGTATCCTGATCAGGTTCTGTAGATTCGATGACAGTTTCAACAATATCTTCATCGTCAGGGGCAATTTCAATTACTGGTGGTGCTTGAATAATTTTAGGGGGTTTTGGTAATTCAATTTTGGTAATGGGCACTTCTTCTATAAGCTCATCTTGAACGTGTAGTTTTGCATAATCCCAATCTACTTGGGGGTCATACGTTTTCCATTCCAATGCGGTGTAGATAAGGAGCAATACCAAGAACATCCCCATAAAAAAGTAAAGGAGGCTGTTCCGTTTCAATTCCACATGTTGATTTTTCTTTGGTTCCATGATTTTCAAGTTTTAATGGCCCGTGAGGGTCGCAGTTCGTACCCTTAAACTACTTTGAAAATCAGCTGAATGGAACCTACAATGAGTGAACGCCCCTTTTGGATTAGGGAATGACCTTGATGAGGTTCAAGATGGGTTTTATATGTCTAAGGTGGGAGGTGTTTCACCTTGTGGTAGGTGAGTGCGGCCCTAATGCAATGCTTCAGTTCTTCCTCAGGGATTTTGTCATCCTTTTGGAAAACAAGGGCCCTTTTTCCTTCAAATTCAAAAACATTCTGGAAGGTTGCCTTGAACGTTTCCACCAATCGGCTGGTGCACTTAAAGTACAGGGCATATTGATTGGGGGTTTTGGATTTCCAATCCATCCGTATGGTGCTGCCATTTTTGGTCAGATAACTTGGTTCACCCCATTTCAGGGTCTCTTCCAGTGCGGCTATATCCTCGGTTTCCTTGGCAGTTTCCACAATCAACTCCCGAAGCACTAACAGCTTTTCCCTAGCCCAATCGGGATAGCGGTCGAACACCATTTGTACTTCGGGGTTTGTGGTAATCTGAAGATTTTCCATGAAGATCAGTCGGTCAACGCCTGATAGATCAAGGCGCGGAGTTTTCCATGGTCGTCAATTTTCCCGGCAGGGATCAACTGGGTAAAATAGACCACTACCAATTCTTCCTCTGGGTCTACCCAATAGGAAGAGTGATAGGCACCGCCCCAACCATATTCACCTTTGGAGCCCAATACCCCTCGTCTGCCCAAATCCTCCACAACGGAAAAGCCCAGACCGAATCCGGTACCGTTTTCCCAAGGATAAACTACGTCACTGGCCAAATGGTTCACGGTCATGAGTTCCACAGTTTTGGGTGAGATGACCTGCTTTCCGTTAAAAGTTCCATTGTTGAGCGTCATTTGAAGGAATTTGGCATAGTCCATGGCGGTGCTCAAAAGACCGGCACCACCGGAAAAGCTTTTTCGGGGACCATCCACATAAGCCCCTTGTCCTACCATATGCCCAGGTTCGGGCGCGCGTTCCAATCCGTTTTCGGTAGCGGAATACACCGTGGCCAAACGTTGCCTTTTATCCTTTGGAAGATAAAAATGGGTGTCGTTCATGCCCAGTGGGTCCAGGATATTTTTCTTGATAAAAACATCCAAAGGTTGGCCGGAAACCACCTCGATCAAGGCGCCTAGAATATCCGTGTTATAGCCATACACCCATTTTTCACCGGGTTGGGATTCAAAGGGGAGATCGGCCATGCGGTTGATGGTTGCTTGGATGGGTTCGTTACGGTCTGCAAAATACCATCCTTGGATGTTGGCGGCTTTCCAGAGGTCTTTGGCTATGCCACTGCCGTAGGATACTCCCGAGGTGTGGGTGAGCAGATCGCGGACGGTGATGGGCCTTTTGGCCTTCACCACATCATAAGAGCCATCCTCCTTGGCCACGGCCACCTTGGTATCCATAAAAGCGGGCATGTATTTTCCAACGGGATCACTGATGAGCAATTGCCCTCGTTCCTGCAAAATCATCACCCCAACACTGATAATGGCCTTGGTCTGTGAAGCGATCCTGAAAATGGAGCTTTCGGTCATGGGGATATTGTTCTCCATATCATTCTTTCCAAACGACTGCAAATAGGCCACTTTTCCTTTGCGGGCCACCAGTGCCACCGCACCGGACAGTTCCCCTTTATCCACATACTCCTGAAAGGTCTTGGAGAGTGCGTTGAGGCGTTCGGAAGACAGGCCTACCTGCTCGGCAGGGACTTTGGCCAACTCTTGGGCCGTGGTGCCCACATAAAGCAGGGATGCAAAGGCAAACAGTAAAAACTTGGAAAACGATAGGGTTCTCATAATGGGTTGATTGTGATGATTATTTTCTTATTTCTGGATTTCCAACAGCTCCATGGCCTTTTTCAACTCTTCTTGGAGTTCATTAAAGCCAATGGCATGGCCAATGCTGATGAACTCCTGAAAATGGCTCCGAAGATTTTGATATAATGTTTCTCTAAGTTGATTGCTCAATTGTACCACTTCCTTGGTCTGTTCCATGCGTTCCAACTGCTTGTAAAGCTTTATGATATCTGAATTCATGGTGTTGGTTTTCTGATTTTTACAGGGTAAAATCTTGAATACAAAAACTAAATATACCCATATCCCTTCAAAAAAGGAGCGGTATAAAGTTGATAAATATATTCTGGCGTAAAAAATTATTCAAACAAGCCGTGGATCTCCGCGTCAATGCGGTTGATCACCTCACCCAAATCCTCGGGGGAGTCCACAAAGTTAAGGTTGTCCACATCAAAAATGAGCAATTTTCCTTTTTCGTAGGTATTGGCCCAAGCTTCGTATCGTTCGTTCAATCGGCTGAGGTAGTCAATGGAGATGCTGTTCTCGTAATCCCGCCCACGCTTGTGGATCTGGTTCACCAAATTGGGAATGGAACTGCGAAGGTAGATCAACAGGTCTGGCGGTTGCACCAAGCTCTCCATCAACTCAAAAAGGCTTTTGTAGTTTTCAAAATCCCGGTTGGTCATCAACCCCATGGCATGCAGGTTGGGCGCAAAAATATGGGCATCCTCATAGATGGTCCTGTCTTGGATCACATCCATGCCAGTTTCACGGATTTTAAGGATCTGTCGGTAACGACTGTTCAAAAAGTAGATCTGCAGGTTAAAACTCCATCGTTCCATTTGGGTGTAGAAATCATCCAGGTACGGATTGTCCACTACATCCTCAAAATGGGCGTCCCACTTATAATGTTTGGCAAGTAAGTTGGTTAAGGTGGTCTTTCCGGCGCCAATGTTTCCTGCTACCGCAATATGCATGGGATGATGTTGTTTAAAGTTGGTGTATTAGGTTGGGGAACCAACGCGCAATATACAAAGTATATCCAGTAGAAGAAAAAAAACCGGTTGAAATGGGAAACTTGTGAACAGTGATAAAACAAAGTTTTAAAATATGTTGCAAATATGTACTTTTGCCCATCTGAATGAGGATAGATTTGACTGATTGCAACCTCAGTCGCCCAAAGGTTGGGTGTACAAAAATGCTAAAGCAGTTTATACTGAACCTGGTTCGGGCTTCTTGGTGAAGCATTGTAAACTTCTTACGGCCTTTCCGTCAAAACTATCCATTTAAATTAGAACCATGGCATATTTGTTTACCTCAGAATCGGTAAGTGAGGGACACCCAGATAAAATTGCAGATCAGATCAGTGATGCCCTTTTGGATAATTTTTTGGCCTTTGACCCCGAGAGCAAAGTGGCCTGTGAAACCTTGGTGACCACGGGACAGGTGGTTTTGGCGGGTGAAGTGAAAAGTCATACCTATTTGGACTTGCAGAGCATTGCCCGCGAAGTCATAAACAATATTGGTTACACCAAGGGGGAGTATAAGTTCAGTGGCGATTCCTGCGGGGTGATTTCGTTGATCCATGAGCAATCCCAGGAAATCAACCAAGGAGTAGATCGCGGAAGCAAGGAAGAGCAAGGTGCCGGTGACCAGGGGATGATGTTCGGGTATGCCACCAAGGAAACCGACAACTACATGCCCTTGGCCTTGGATATTTCGCACAAGATCTTACAGGTTTTGGCAGAATTGCGACGTGAAGGTACTCAATTGACCTATCTACGACCTGATGCTAAGGCACAGGTGACCATAGAATATTCAGACGATAACGTGCCACAACGCATTGATACCATTGTGGTCTCCACACAGCACGATGAGTTTGGAACGGATGCCGAGATGCAGGCCAAAATCAAGGAAGACGTAATAAATATTTTGATTCCAAGGGTCAAGGAGCTTTTGCCTGAAAACATCCAGAAACTATTCAACGATACCATCAAATACCATGTAAACCCCACTGGAAAGTTTGTGATTGGTGGCCCACATGGTGATACCGGCCTTACCGGTCGTAAGATCATTGTGGATACCTACGGTGGAAAGGGAGCGCATGGAGGTGGTGCCTTTAGCGGAAAAGACCCCAGTAAGGTGGACCGTAGCGCGGCCTATGCGGCGCGACATATTGCCAAAAACTTGGTAGCTGCAGGAGTGGCCGATGAGATTTTGGTGCAGGTGAGCTATGCCATTGGGGTAGTGGAACCCACATCCATTTTTGTAGATACTTATGGGACTGCCAATGTTGATCTGACCGACGGCGAGATTGCCAAAAAGGCATCCGAACTCTTTGATATGCGACCTTTTGCCATTGAGGAACGCTTAAAACTGCGCAATCCCATTTATTTGGAGACGGCAGCCTATGGCCATATGGGAAAACAACCCCAAACCCTGACCAAGGTTTTTGAGTCGCCATACAATGGAAAAGTAGAAAGGGAAGTAGAACTTTTCACTTGGGAAAAATTGGATAAAGTGGATGCCGTGAAGGCAGCCTTCAACCTATAAAGAAAAATAACCACACTAAACGAAGGAGTCTCGAAAGGGGCTCCTTTTTTGTTTGGGATACTCTGTGGAACTTTAGTAGTTTTAGGGAATCTAAATACAAAGTGATGAAAAGTTTGGTAAGGATTCTGTTTCTAAGTGTTTCTCTGTTGTTTGTGGTCAGTAGTTGTAAGAAGACTGTAAAAACCGAGGGTCAACAAGTTGATACTTATGTACAAGATCATTACACCAAGCAGGAAGTGGACATTGAAATGCGGGATGGGGTAACACTGCACACCACCATATATTCCCCAAAGGACACATCCAAAGAATATCCCATTTTGATGCAACGGACTCCCTATAGCTCCCGCCCTTATGGTGAGGGCAATTTTAGAACGCAGATCGGACCCAATGTGCATTTAATGAAGGAAGGGAACATTATAGTGTACCAAGATGTGAGGGGGCGTTGGCTCAGTGAGGGGCATTATGAGAACATGCGGGCCTATATTCCCAACAAGACTTCCAATGATCAAGTGGATGAAAGTTCGGATACCTACGACACCATTGATTGGTTGGTAAACAATGTGGACAACAACAACGGCAATGTTGGGGTTTGGGGAATTTCGTATCCTGGATACTATGCCACCTATGCCACGGTGGATGCGCATCCGGCTTTAAAGGCGGCTTCACCCCAAGCTTGTATCGGGGATTTCTTTTTTGACGACTTTCACCACAACGGGGCCTATTTATTGAGTTATTTCAGGGCCACCTCCCTTTTTGGAACACCACGCCCCAATGGTGATCAACCCATCGACACCGCATGGTATGTGTTGCCGGAATTGCCTACGGAAGATCAATATCAATTCTTCTTGGATGCCGGCCCCTTGAAAAACCTGGATTACTTTTTTGAGTATGAGACCGCGGACACCCCAAAAATGCGTCCCGAAGGTGTGACCGATGACTTTTTCTGGAATGAGCTAAAGGAACATCCCAATTATGATAAGATGTGGCAAAGCAAGGGGCTCATCCAACACTTAAAAAATGTAAAGAGCCATGTGGCCACCATGATTGTGGGAGGATGGTTTGACGCCGAAGATCTTTACGGGCCTTTGGAAACCTACAAAAACATTGAAAAATATAATGAGGGTAACTACAACACCATGGTTTTTGGTCCGTGGGATCATGGACGTTGGTCCAGACGGGATGGCCGAAGCGTGGTGGGCAATTATTATTTTGGGGATTCCATTGCAGAGTTTTATCAGGATAATATTGAAACCAAATTCTTCAACCATTTCTTGAAGGGTGATGGCGATATGAATTCTGGCCTTCCCGAAGCCTACGTGTTTGACACGGGTAAAAAGGAATGGAAACAATACGATACGTGGCCGCCCGCAAATATGATGAAACGGACCCTATACCTTTCCGAAAATCAAGAATTGACCTTGGAACAAAAAGGAACCGAAGGAATCCAGTTTATCAGTGATATAAAAAAGCCGGTGCCTTATTCCGAAGATGTGAAAACTGTGTTCACCCCGAGAAAATACATGACGGATGATCAGCGGTTTGCTGCAAGGCGTTCCGATGTGTTGGTGTTTGAAACTGAGGTGATGGATGAGGACCTTACCCTGGCTGGCGATATTATGGCGCATTTAAAAGTGGCCACTACGGGAACAGCAGCCGATTGGATTGTCAAGGTCATTGATGTGCATCCTGCTGATGCCGAAACCAATGAGGAAATGCAGGACCACCTCAAAATGAGCAATTACCATTTAATGGTACGGAGCGAGGTGTTACGCGGGCGTTTCCGCAATAGCTTTTCCAATCCGGAACCTTTTACGCCCAATCAGAAGACCGATGTGGACATCAAGCTCCAAGATGTGTTCCATACGGTGAAGAAAGGGCATAAATTACAGATTCAGGTGCAGAGTACCTGGTTTCCCCTTATCGATTTGAACCCGCAGACCTATGTGGACAATATCTTCAAGGCGGATGAATCCGACTTTAAGACCCAGACGCATACCGTTTTTGCCGATTCGAACATTGAGTTTTCGGTTTTACGCTAATTTTTGCCAAAAGATTAGGAATTTCGGTGTTTCCATCAGTATATTTGTCCCCACAAGTTCAAACACGTATTGATTAGTTATCAAGAAAGGTGGAGGGAATAGACCCTGTGAAGCCTTAGCAACCCTTGGCCCCTAGTGCCAAGAAGGTGCTACATTCTATCCTGTTAATGGGAATAGATAACGACGATCGATTTTTTTCGATTTCACTTTCTTATAACTTTTTGATTTATCTATGGGCCATGCCCTTGGGTTTGACTTTTACGTATTGTTTCAAAAATTTAAAAAAGAAAAGTCATGAGTAATCAAAAATTTGCAACCAACGCTTTACATGCCGGACACGATACTACCCAAACAGCGGGTACAAGGGCAGTGCCTATTTATCAGTCCACCTCGTATGTGTTCAACAACACGGACCATGCTGCCAACTTGTTTTCCTTGGCAGAATTGGGCTTTATCTACACCCGATTGAACAACCCAACCAACCAGATTTTACAAGATCGTTTGGCGGCGGTTGAAGGTGGTGTGGGTGCTGTGGTATTTGCTTCCGGGACATCCGCTATTTCAACAGGGTTGTTGACCCTACTAAGGGCGGGAGACCATATTGTGGCTTCGAGCAGTTTGTATGGAGGTACCTATAACTTGTTGAATGTGACCCTACCAAGGTTGGGCATTACCACCACTTTTGTGGATGCCTCCGATCCTTCCAATTTTGCGGCCGCCGTTCAAGATAATACCCGTGCCTTTTTTGTGGAATCTTTGGGGAACCCCAAGTTGGATGTGCTCGACCTAAAAGGAATATCCAAGGAAGCCAAAGCGGCACAAGTACCTTTTATTGTGGACAATACCGTGGCCACTCCCGGATTGTTGAATCCGATTGAGCATGGGGCCAATTTGGTGATCCATTCTTTGACCAAATACATTGGTGGTCAGGGGAACTCCTTGGGTGGGGCCATCATTGACGCCGGTACGTTTGATTGGGCCAATGGAAAGTTTCCTGAGTTTACCGAGCCCTCCGCAGGTTACCACGGTTTGGTATACCACGAAGCCTTGGGTGCTGCAGCCTTTACCTTTAAATTGATTTTGGAAGGACTGCGTGATTTTGGGGGGGCTTTGAGTCCGTTCAATGCCTTCCAGATTTTACAAGGGTTGGAAACCTTGCCTGTTCGAATCAAACAGCACAGTGAAAATGCATTGGCATTGGCTGAATGGCTGGAAAGCAGGGATGAGGTTGCCTGGGTCAATTACCCTGGGTTGAAAAGTAGTGAGTACAATGATTTGGCAAAAGAATATTTGCCAAAAGGCCAAAGTGGAATCGTTACCTTTGGGGTAAAAGGTGGGTTTGAGGCTGCCAAACAGCTGACCGATGCCACCCAGATATTTTCATTGTTGGCGAATATTGGCGATACCAAATCCTTGATCATACACCCTGCCAGCACCACGCACCAACAATTGAACGAAGAACAACAGGAAAGTGCCGGTGTGACACAAGATTTAATTCGATTGTCGGTAGGTCTTGAGGATATCGAAGATTTAAAAGCCGATTTGGAGCAGGCCTTTGCATCCATCGGATAAAATAATAGAATACGCATATTACAGATACTTTCATGTTACAGCATCTTAACATACCGCAATTCACCACACAAAATGGTACCACCCAGGATTTGCAACTGTCTTATCAGCTTTTTGGGCAGCCCTTGTATTCGGCTCCCATTGTTTTGGTGAACCATGCCCTTACCGGAAATTCCAATGTGGCCGGTGAACATGGTTGGTGGTCCGATCTTATCGGTAAGGATAAGTCCATCAACACCGATATCTATACCATTTTGTCCTTCAACATTCCAGGAAATGGTCATGACGGTTTTGTGATCGACAACTACAAGGATTTTGTGGCAGGAGACATCGCAAGGATTTTTCTTTTGGGGTTGCAACAGTTGAAGATAGACCGATTGTATGCCATCATTGGTGGTTCTTTGGGTGGGGGTATTGCCTGGGAAATGGCCGCATTGAACCCAAGGATCACGGAACACTTGATTCCCGTGGCCTCGGATTGGAAGTCCACGGACTGGCTTATTGCCAATTGCCAGATCCAAGAGCAGTTTTTGGTGAACTCCAAGCAGCCTGTTCACGATGCCCGTATGCATGCCATGCTCTGTTATAGAACTCCAGAATCCTTCAAGGAGCGTTTCAAACGGAGTACCAATGAGGAACTTCAGGTCTTTAATGTGGAGAGCTGGTTGATGCACCATGGAAAGAAACTTCAGGAACGGTTCCAACTATCGGCCTATAAGCTGATGAACCAATTGCTGAAGACCATAGACATTACCCGAAATGGGGATGAGGGTTTCAAGGAACTTCAGGATAGTGATACCAAGATCCATATTATTGGGGTCAACTCGGATTTGTTCTTTACGGCTGAAGAAAACAGGGAAACCTTTAAACGCTTGGCCCAGGCCAACACCAATGTCACCTATGGTGAAGTGCAGTCGTTGCATGGCCATGATGCTTTTTTAATGGAGTTTGAACAGCTGGAAAAGTTGTTGGAAGCCGTTTTCCCCAAAAAGGGAAAACAAGAGCGCATCAAGGTCTTGAAGTTTGGAGGGAAGTCCTTGGCCAATGGTGAGGGGATTGAAAGGGTGTTGAACATCATCACCAAAAGGGCGGCCGCCCATGAGAATTTTGCCGTGGTGGTCTCGGCCCGGGGCAAGGCCACGGACCAATTGGAGAACATGCTTGAAAAAGCGGCAAGAGGTGAGGAGTTTGAAGAAGCTCTAGCTGCTTTTTCCGCCTACCAGAAGAATGGTTTTTCCGTAGCTATTGAAGAAGAACTTAAATCCATAGAGAAAATATTGAGTGGGGTATTCCTTACGGGAGATTATAGCCTGAGGACGAAAGACGAGTTATTGTCTTTTGGGGAATTGATCTCCGGCAAGACCGTTGCCACACTTTTGAATGAAGCAGGGTTAAAGGCACAGTTGATAGATTCCAGAAGTTTGATCAAGACCGATGATACCTATAGCAATGCCGAGGTAGACCAGAGTCTTTCCAAAGAAAATGTGATTCGTTGCTTCCATGATCTGGATTCGGATACCATTCCAGTGGTGACCGGTTTCATTGCTTCCAACAAAGATGGGGTAACCACCACTTTGGGTAGGAATGGTACCAACTATTCAGCTGCTTTGTTGGCCAATTTCTTGGATGCATCGGAACTCATCAACTACACCCATGTGGATGGGATTTTTACGGCCAACCCGGATTTGGTGAGCGATGCCAAGCTCATTGATGTGATATCGTATGACGAAGCGAATGAGCTGGCCAATTTTGGGGCGACCATTCTGCATGCGAAGACCATAATCCCACTTATTGAAAAGAACATTCCTTTGCGCATCTGCAACACGTTCAATGATGATAACGAAGGAACCCTGATTGGTCCAAAAACCCAAAATGGGGGCATTAAGTCCCTTTCGGTTTTGGACAATATGGCCCTCATCAACTTGGAAGGAAGGGGCCTTTTGGGCAAGGTAGGTATAGATGCCCGGATCTTTAGGGCGTTGGGTCAGAACGATATCAGCGTTGGGATCATTTCCCAAGGCTCTTCGGAACGGGGGATTGGTTTGGTGGTCGATTTATCCAAAGCGGAGAAGGCCAAAAAAGTCTTGGATGCAGAGTTTGAGACCGACTACTCTTCGCAGGACATCAACCAGATAACCGTGACCAAGGATGTATCGGTCATCTCCATTGTGGGTATGGACCTGAGCAGTTTCCATAAACCTTTCAACGCCTTGGCGAAGAACCAAGTGATTCCCTTGCTTTTCAACAATACCGTTACGGGTAAGAATGTGAGCATGGTGATGAAGAAAGCAGACCTTCATAAAGCCATCAATGTGATTCACGGGCAAATTTTTGGCATTGCCAAAAAGGTGAACCTGGCCATTTTCGGACACGGCAATGTGGGTGGTACGCTGATCGATCAAATCTTGGATTCCCAAAAAAGCATAGAGGAGCGAAAAGGGATTGGCTTTCGGGTATTTGCGGTGGCCAATTCCAAAAAGGTATTGTTGGATGCGTCTGGAATTGGATCGGATTGGAAGGAAAGATTGGAAACGGAAGGTGTCCCTTACCAGATGGAAAGTGTGGTGTCCTTTGCGCAAACCCATCACTTGGAGAACCTCATTGCAGTGGATAATACCGCGAGCAAGTCTTTTGTGGAGAACTATGAAACCTTGGTCAAGCACGGTTTTGATTTGGTCTCTTCCAACAAAATAGCCAATACGCTGAGCTTCGAGAAATACAAATCCATACGAAAGTGCTTGGATAAAAATCAAAAACAGTACTTGTACGAGACCAATGTGGGGGCAGGGCTCCCCTTGATCGATACCATTAAGCTCTTGCATCTTTCCGGGGAGAACATAACCAGGATCAAAGGGGTGTTTTCAGGTTCGTTGAGCTATATTTTCAACACCTTTTCGGAGCAGGACATCCCGTTCTCATCCATTGTCAAGGAAGCTATGGATAAGGGATATACCGAACCGGACCCGCGTGAGGATTTATCTGGTAACGATGTGGGCAGGAAACTGTTGATCTTGGCCCGTGAACTGGATCTTCAAAATGAATTTTCAGATATAGAAGTGGAAAATCTAATCCCAGAGGAATTAAGGACACTGGAATTTGATGCCTTCATGGAGAAGATTGGGAATATGGATATCATCTATGATGACATTAAAAACGCACAAAAGGAAAACCATGTGCTCCGTTATGTGGGAGATCTTCATGGCGATCTTCAACAAGACAAGGGTGTCTTGGAAGTGAAATTGGTGTCTGTGCCCAAAGAAAGTGCTTTGGGGCAGGTAAAGGGGTCGGATTCCATTATTGAAATCTATACCGAGTCCTATGGAGAGAACCCATTGGTGATCCAAGGAGCAGGGGCAGGAGCAGCTGTAACGGCCCGAGGGGTTTTTGGGGATATATTAAGAATAGCAGAAAAGATATGAGCGAGCATAAGAAGCAATTTGAAACGGAAGCGATCAGAACGCAAATGGAGCGTTCCCAATATTTGGAACATTCTGCACCCATGTACCTTACTTCAAGCTTTGTGTTTGAGGATGCCGAGGACATGAGGGCCTCCTTTGCCGAGGAAAAGGACCGCAATATTTATTCGCGTTACGCCAATCCAAACTCCTCTGAGTTTATCGATAAGGTTTGTAAAATGGAGGGAGCCGAAAGTGGTTTTGCCTTTGCATCGGGTATGGCTGCCGTATTTTCTACCCTGGCAGCGCTGTTGGATAGTGGCGACCATATCATCTCTTCCAAAAGCATATTTGGGTCTACCCATAGTCTTTTTACGCAGTTTTTTCCAAAATGGAACATTGGTACCAGCTATTTTGATGCCAATGATTTGGACAGTATAGAGGCATTGATCACGCCCAAAACCAAGATCATTTATGCCGAATCGCCTACTAACCCAGGTGTGGATGTATTGGATTTGGAGGCATTGGGGAATATTGCCAAAAAACACGGGCTTATTTTTATTATCGATAATTGTTTTGCTTCGCCCTATTTGCAACAGCCCATTAAGTTTGGTGCAGATTTGGTGATTCACTCCGGGACCAAGCTCATGGATGGTCAGGGACGGGTTTTGGCCGGCATTACCGTGGGAAGCCATGAGTTGGTGGACAAGGTATACCGTTTTTCCAGAATAACTGGGCCAGCGCTTTCCCCGTTCAATGCATGGGTGTTGTCCAAAAGTTTGGAAACATTGGCCATACGGGTGGACAGGCATTGTGCGAATGCTTTGGAGTTGGCCAATTATCTGGAAAAGCACGATAAAGTGGAGTGGGTAAAATATCCGTTTTTAAAGTCGCATCCCCAATATGAAATTGCCAAAAAGCAGATGAAGGCCGGAGGTTGTGTGGTGGCCTTTGAAGTAAAGGGAGGACTGGAAGAAGGGCGTAGATTTTTCAATAGCATAAAATTGTTGTCCCTTTCTGCCAATTTAGGGGATTCTCGAAGTATAGTAACGCACCCGGCATCTACCACGCACAGTAAACTCACCAAAGAGGAACGGGAGGCCGTTGGGATTTCAGATGGTACCGTACGGGTTTCAGTGGGACTGGAACACATACAGGACATTATAGCGGATATTGAGCAGGCTTTGGGCTAAAACCCTTACAAGCTATATTTTTGAATAGCGGATTGTTAATTTTCGCTATATTCGTGGGATGCTCTCCAAGAAGACAAAATATGGCTTAAAGGCTTTGGCTTACCTTGCTACGGTAGGGGATAAAGAGCCCGTTCAGATTGCCGAGATCGCCAAACATGAGAACATCTCCCAAAAGTTTTTGGAAAGTATCTTGCTTACTCTTAGAAGAAATGGCTTTTTAGGTTCCAAAAAAGGAAAAGGTGGAGGGTACTATCTGATTAAAGACCCTAGCGAAATTCTAATGACTTCGGTAATGCGGGTACTGGAAGGGCCTATTGCAATGGTTCCCTGTGTCAGCCTCAATTTCTACGAAAAATGTGATGACTGTCCGGACGAAGGAGAGTGTTCTGTGCACAAATTGATGCTCCAAGTAAGGGACAGTGCCTTGGAAGTATACCGGAACAACACCCTGGCAGACCTTATTTCTTAGGTCGAAATCCATTAATTTTTAGAACCAACGATCAACAAATCGATAAAAGTCGACCTGTAATCTAATTAATCTACTAAAACTATAGGATAAAAGTAATTTTATACGGATTTTAACAATCTACTTTAATGAAAAATTCTATTTTTGAAATCCCTAGTAAATCGATAGGATAAAACAAAACAAATGATTGCAGACCAACTCGTAGCTCATAAGACCAAAGAAGAGAGTGCTACCTATAAGAAGGACAGAAGCTCCGAAAGTCCAAAGCGTAGTATTGTAAAATCTATTAGTTGGAGGATGGTAGGCACATTGGACACCATCATTATATCATGGATCATAACCGGGACCTTGTCTTTGGCTTTTTCCATTGGTATGGTGGAGTTGGTTACCAAAATGGTGCTTTATTTTTTTCATGAGAGAATTTGGAATACAATCAAGTGGGGCAAATAAAATTTGATGATATGGCATTATCACTAGAAGAAATCCAGAATTTAAATCGCCAGTTCAAAGGCATTCCACCGGAAGAGATTATTTCTTGGGCCATTGGCCATGGGAAGAAATCTGTGGTTACCACTAACTTTCGACCTTATGAAGTCGCTATTCTTCATGCGGTGACCGAAGTGAATAAAAGCACTCCGGTTATTTGGTGTGATACGGGATATAATACGCCCAACACCTATAAGCATGCAGAGGAGTTGATTTCGCGCTTGGGGTTGAACGTTAAGTTGTATGTGCCTAAACAGACTTCGGCGCATAGGGATGCTGTCATGGGGATTCCACAAATAGATGACCCAAGGCACAAGGAATTTACGGAACAGGTAAAGCTGGAGCCTTTTAGAAGGGCTATGGAAGAGCATCAACCCGATGTGTGGTTCACCAATTTGCGCAAAGGTCAGACGGCCCACCGGGATTCGTTGGACGTGTTGAGCTTGAGCAAGGATGGGGTTCTTAAGGTAAGCCCATTTTATCACTGGAGCGATACCCAGTTGGATGCATATCTCAACACGCACAAATTGCCCAACGAGCACAAATATTTCGACCCAACAAAAGTATTGGAGAACCGTGAATGCGGTCTGCATACCTAAATCATAAACTAATTCTGCCTCGAGAGCAATCGAGAGAACATAAACACAATACATTGAGCACAATCACAGAAGAATTGCAAAACCCAGAAACCCAAAACCTGACCGATAGGCCAAGGGCCAATGCATTGGAGCATGAGGCCATTTATATTATCCGTGAGGTTGCGGCACAGTTTGAAAAACCCGTACTGTTGTTTTCGGGAGGAAAGGATTCCATAACCTTGGTCCGATTGGCCCAAAAGGCATTTTGGCCCGCCAAGATTCCGTTTCCCCTAATGCACATTGATACCGGCCATAACTTCCCCGAAACCATAGAGTTCAGGGATAAATTGGTAGAGGAATTGGGTGTGGAGCTTATTGTACGTAATGTTCAGGATTCCATTGATCAAGGAAAGGTAGTGGAGGAAACTGGAAAATATGCCAGTAGAAACATGTTGCAGACCACCACTCTTTTGGATGCCATTGAGGAATTCAAATTCGATGCCTGTATAGGTGGTGCCCGTCGCGATGAGGAAAAGGCCCGTGCCAAGGAACGTATTTTTTCGGTTCGGGATGATTTTGGCCAGTGGGACGAAAAAAACCAACGCCCGGAATTGTTCGATATGTTGAACGGTGAAATAGAGATGGGTCAGAATGTTAGGGTATTTCCTATTAGCAACTGGACCGAGTTGGACGTATGGAGCTATATCCAAAAAGAAAATATTGAGATTCCTTCCATATACTTTGCCCACAAAAGAAATACCTTCTTAAGGGATGGATTGATTTGGTCTGCAGAGGACGATGTGGTTTTTAGGGCCGATGATGAACAAGTGGAAGAGCGTGTGGTGCGTTTCAGAACGGTAGGGGATATGTCCTGTACCGCTGCGGTGGAATCCCATGCCGATACCATTGATAAGGTAGTGTCAGAAATCAGAAGTTCAAAAATCTCGGAAAGAGGTGCGCGAATCGATGACAAACGCTCCGAAGCCGCCATGGAAAAACGTAAACAACAAGGATACTTTTAAGAAGAAGAGAAACATGGAAGTTTTAAAAATAGCAACAGCAGGAAGCGTAGATGACGGTAAAAGTACCTTGATAGGACGCTTGCTTTACGATACTAAATCCTTGACCGAGGATAAACTGGAGGCCATAGAGCGCACCAGTAAACAAAAAGGATACGATTACCTGGATTTTTCCTTGGCAACTGATGGATTGGTGGCCGAAAGGGAGCAGGGCATCACCATTGATGTGGCCCACATCTACTTTTCAACCGAGTCCAAGAGTTATATCATTGCCGATACTCCCGGACATGTGGAATATACCCGTAACATGGTTACCGGGGCCTCCACATCCCAAGCGGCCATTATTTTGATCGATGCGCGAAAAGGGGTTATCGAACAGACCAACAGGCACTTTTTCATCAATAACCTACTGCGGGTGAAGGATGTGATCGTGGCCATCAATAAGATGGATTTGGTTGATTTTTCAGAGGATGTCTTCAATGATATCAAGGCCGATTTTGAGGAATTGATGGGAAAAAGGGATTACCAGGAACAGAAAATCACCTTTATTCCCGTGAGCGCCCTTAAGGGAGACAATGTGGTGCATCATTCCGAAAACACCCCTTGGTACAATGGGCAAACCCTATTGGAGCACTTGGAAGAATTAAACCTTCAGGATATATACAATACTGGAACCCCAAGGTTCCCGGTACAGTACGTAATTCGACCCAAAACCGAGGAATTCCACGATTTCCGTGGATTTGCCGGAAAGGTATATGGTGGTGAATTGAGTGTGGGTGATGAAGTAGTGGTATTGCCTTCCATGACAAGGTCCAAAATTAAGGCGATATACTTTTATGATAAGGAATATCAGACAGCACCAAGACGCTCGTCCGTGACCATTACCTTGGAAGATGAGGTAAATGTAAGCCGAGGGGATATGTTGGTGAAGACGGATGACCTACCTACCATAGACAAGCAATTGACGGCAACGGTATCTTGGATGGATGCCGACCAGTTGACAACCGGTGGCAAGTATATTGTGCAGCACGGTGTAAACAAGGTATTGGCCAAAGTGGATGCCATTGAACATAAAATACATCCAGATTACTCCGGTATTGAAGAGAATGCCACGACCTTGCAGATGAACGATATTGCCAAAGTGCGATTCAAATTGAACAAGCCCATTTTTTATGACAAGTTCAAGGATCACCGAACCAATGGCTCGTTCATCATCATTGACAGTCGAACCAACACTACCGCGGGAGTAGGTTTTATCAGTTGATCTTACTTTAAAAATTAAAAACCCCATAGAGGGATAGAGGATTTATAACAAAATCCTATAAAATTGATAGGAAAAATAGAAAAATGAAAAGCTTCAGAACAGAAATAGAGAACCCTATAGTTGAAAAGGACATCATTGAATTGGAGAAAAAAATTCGCCAGTTCAAAGGAGGTGAAGTGGACGAGGAAAAGTTCAGGAGCCTTCGTTTGGCCCGTGGGGTGTACGGACAACGTCAGCCCGGGGTACAGATGGTACGGATAAAATTGCCCTATGGCAAGGTAACTTCCAATCAACTTTTGGGGATTTGCGACGTTTCCGATGAGTTTTCCAGGGGAAGATTGCATATTACCACCCGTCAGGATATCCAAATCCACTACGTGGACTTGGAAAGAACCCCTGAACTTTGGGCACAATTGGAAAAAGATGAAGTCACCATTCGCGAAGCCTGTGGAAATACGGTCCGAAACGTGACCGCTAGCGAAACCGCAGGGATTGATGTCAATGAACCTTTTGATGTTTCTCCCTATGCCCATGGAATTTTTGAATACTTTTTAAGAAACCCCATTGGGCAGGAAATGGGACGTAAATTCAAGGTTTCCTTTTCATCCAGTGATGAAGATACCGGCTTGTCCTACATGCACGATTTGGGCTTCATCGCCAAAATCCAAAACGGGGAAAGAGGCTTTAAGGTTATGTTGGCTGGTGGATTGGGCTCGCAGCCCCGCCATGCCGATGAACTCTATGAGTTCTTGCCCACAGACAAAATAGTTCCCTTGATGGAAGGCGTGATTCGTGTTTTTGACAGATACGGGGAGCGTAAAAGTCGTGCCAAGGCCCGTATGAAATTCTTGTTGAAGGATATTGGCTTGGATGGTTTCAAGGCACTTTTGGAAGAGGAGCAATTGGCCATACCTGTAAAATCGTATCCGATTGAATATCAAAACTATCCTGAGGTGAAAGTAGCTGAGGTGGAGACGCCCGAAGTCACCATCGAGGACAAAGAAGCATTCGCACAGTGGAAATCCACCAACTTGGTGCCCCAAAAACAGGATGGCTACGTAGCCATTGGCATCAAGGTGCTTTTGGGAGATTTTTATACCGATAAGGCCAGGGAATTGGCAAAACTGGTTCGCGATTATGCAGCCGGGGAAATACGACTTTCCTTAAGACAAAATATATTGATTCCGTTTGTAAAGGAAGAGTTGGTGCCTTTCTTTTATGTGGAGCTCCAAAAATTGGGTTTTGCAGAAGCAGGTTACAACAAGGCTTTGGACATCACCGCATGCCCGGGTACCGATACTTGTAATTTAGGTATTGCCAGTAGTACGGGGATTGCCGATGAGTTGGAGCGTGTGATCAAAGCGGAGTACCCACAGTATATCAGTAACCCTGATGTGGTAATTAAGATCAGTGGATGTATGAACGCCTGTGGGCAGCACAATATGGCCCATATCGGATTCCAAGGAATGTCCGTTCGTACCAAGGATAAATTGGTGGCTCCTGCTTTGCAGGTGCTATTGGGAGGTGGAAATCTTGGAAACGGGAATGGGAAGTTTGCCGATAAGGTGGCCAAAATCCCAAGTAAGAGAGGTCCAGAGGCCCTTCGTTTGATCTTGGATGATTTCGAGGCCAATGGCAATGGAGCATCCTATACTGAATACTACGAAAAACAAGGCCAGCATTATTTTTACGATTTCCTAAAGCCACTTACCGATGTGGAAAACCTTGCCCCGGAAGACTTTATTGATTGGGGAAATGAGGAAAAATACAAACAAAAGATAGGTGTAGGGGAATGTGCCGGTGTAGTGATCGATTTGGTGGCTACGTTGTTTTTCGAAAGTCAAGAAAAAATAGAGAATGCCGAAGAGGCCATTCAACAAGGGAAATGGGCGGCCAGTATCTACTACTCGTACCAGTCCATTGTGAATTCGGCCAAGGCGTTGCTTACTTCTGAAAAAGTGAAGACCAATACCCATTCCAGCATCATCAAGGATTTTGAGGAACTCTATGTGGCATCCGGGAAGATTGCCTTCGAGGGCGGTTTCGATACTTTGGCCCTCCAACTGAACAAAAATGAACCTTCTGAAGCCTTTGCCAAAAGCTACTTGGAAGATGCCAAGACTGTTTTGCAGCGATTGGAAGCCTTTAGAAAATTGGAATTGCAACATGCGTAGTGGAAAATTGACAGTGGTTGGGGCAGGCCCCGGTGATGTGGATTTGATTACCCTGAAAGGAATCAAGGCCCTTCAAAATGCAGACGTTGTCCTGTTCGACGCTTTGGTGGACCAACAATTGTTGGAGTACGCACCACAGGCCGAACAGATTTTCGTGGGAAAACGAAAAGGCTGTTACCGATATCAACAAGAACAGATCAATGAATTGATCGTACAACGGGCCAATTCGGGCTTACATGTAGTACGTTTAAAGGGAGGTGACCCTTTTGTCTTTGGAAGAGGAGCGGAGGAAATGGAATACGCAGCCCAATATGGTCATGAAGTGGCCGTGGTGCCTGGAATTTCATCTTCGGTATCCGTACCTGCTTCGCAGAATATCCCAGTGACCAAAAGAGGAGCTTCCGAAAGTTTTTGGGTGATTACCGGAACCACAAAAGAGCACAAACTTTCCAATGATGTGGCTCTGGCCGCCAAGTCCAGCGCTACCGTGGTCATTCTTATGGGTATGTCCAAGTTGGGGGAGATCATGAAACTCTTCAAGAAAGAGGATAAACAAGATGTTCCCGTGGCCATTATCCAGAATGGCACCACGAGTCAGGAACGAGTGGGGATAGGAACGGTTGCCACCATTGAAGATACGGTAAGGGAACAAAAATTGGCCAATCCGGCCATCATTGTTATCGGTGAAGTGGTACAGCATCGCCAACAGATATTGGATATCCAGAAAGCATATCAAGAAAAGGGAAAAGAATTGTTTGAAAAAGTGTAAAAACGGTCTGGTAAACCATCGTCAAGACCGAATAAAAGTAGTATTATGATTAAAACAGACATCATTATAATTGGAGCGGGACCCACAGGATTGTTCACCGTTTTTGAAGCAGGTTTGTTGAAGCTTAAGTGTCATTTGATTGACGCTTTGGCCCAACCGGGAGGACAATGTTCTGAAATCTACCCGAAGAAACCTATTTACGATATTCCAGCCTATCCCGAGATTTTGGCAGGCGACTTGGTGAGCAAGTTGATGGAGCAGATAAAACCTTTTGAACCCGGATTTACCTTGGGTGAACGCGCCGAAACTTTGGACAAGCAAGAGGATGGGTCTTTTATTGTCACAACCAGTAAGGGTACCCAACACCATGCCCCCGTTGTGGTTATTGCAGGGGGATTGGGTTCATTCGAGCCCAGAAAACCTTTGATAGCTAACTTGAATCTATTCGAGAGCAAGGGTGTGGAATACATGATCAAAGACCCTGAGGTGTTCCGGAACAAGAAAGTGGTCATTTCTGGAGGTGGGGATTCCGCCTTGGATTGGGCTATTTTCTTGGCCGATGTAGCTTCCGAAGTTTCTTTGGTGCACCGAAGAAATGAATTTAGAGGCGCTTTGGACTCCGTGGAAAAAGCAAGGGAATTGGCCAAATTGGGCAAGATCCAACTCTATACCGAAGCTGAGGTGAAGGAAATCCATGGGAAGGAAGATCTTCAGGCGGTCGTGATCAAGTATAACGATGAGACCAAGGAAGAGAGCTATGTGGAAACCGATTACTTTATTCCTTTGTTCGGTTTGTCCCCAAAATTGGGACCTATTGGCAATTGGGGCTTGGAGATAGAGAAGAATGCCATCAAGGTAAACAATGCAAAGGACTACCAGACCAATATCCCCGGTGTATTTGCCATTGGTGATGTTAACACCTATGAAGGTAAGCTCAAGTTGATTTTGTCCGGTTTTCACGAAGCGGCCGTAATGTGCCAGTATGCCTATCAGATTATCAATCCAGATAAGCGCTACGTCATGAAATATACCACCGTAGGAGGTGTGGAAGGATTCGATGGGTCCAAAAAAGAAGCCAAAAAAGAAGTAGTACAGAGTATTTCATAATAGATACGGATTACTAAAGTAAAGACACCCTCCAAATGCTTTTGGGGGGTGTTTTGTTTTATGGTGTATATTTGAATTTTACAATTCTATGCAGAGCCTTTTCACTTTACGGGATTTTTACAGCAATCATGGTTTGCCCATTCCTGAAAATATAGGAAAGGATATTGGGCATTTCAATGTGTTTAAGATTGATGAATATATAGCTCGCCTTAAAAGCGGTGAAATGCGCTATGATAGACGGTCTTATTTTAAGATCAGTCTCATCAATGGAAGAAACCGGGCAGAGTATGCGGATAAGGTCATCCATATAGAGAACAAGGCACTTTTGTTTGCCTCTCCCAAGATTCCGTACCATTATGTGCCGCAGGACAAGGTCCAATCGGGATATTTTTGTGTGTTCACAGATACCTTTCTTTCCAAGGATAAAAGTGGGGTCATTTTGGATAATCTTCCCTTGTTTCAGCCAGGCGGCTATCCCATATTCAATATTTCAGATGAGGATTACGCCGAGTTGGAACGGCTTTTCAAAAAGATAGATGGGGAACTGTCTTCGGATTACGCGTATAAATTCGACCTTATCCGGGCTTACGTGGTGGAGTTGTTGCATCTCGGCCAGAAATTGCATCCCGTCCAAGCCCTGGAAAATAACAAAAATGCCGCTACCCGAATCACGGATTTGTTCGTGGAACTGCTGGAGCGACAATTTCCCATCAATTCCCCGGTTCAACGACTGGGATTGAAAACCGCCCAAGATTTTGCGGAGCGATTGGCCGTTCATGCCAATCACCTGAATAAGGTGCTGAAAGAGACTACGGGAAGTACCACTACTGCCATTATCCATTCCCGAATTTTTGAGGAAGCCAAGATTTTGCTTAACAATACGGATTGGAATGTTTCCGAGATTGCTTTCAGTTTAGGATTTGAGGAAGTGGCCCATTTCTCCAATTTCTTCAAAAAACACGCCGCACTATCCCCTTTGCACTACCGTACAGGGGCAAAAGTTTGATTTTTACAAAAAGTGGATTGATGGTTGCAATTCCTTCGGAAGGGTAGGGATGATCTTTGTCCCATACTTAAAAAATCATACAAAATGGGAAATTCAAAGATTGCATTGGTGACCGGGGGCAGTAGAGGCCTCGGTGAAAATATGGCCATCAGTTTGGCCCAAAAGGAGTTGGATGTGATATTGACCTATCGGAGTAATAAGGACGAGGCCCAAAAAACCGTCATTGAAGTGGAGCAAATGGGGCAAAAAGCCCATGCGCTTCAACTGGATGTGGCTGATATGGGTAGTTTTGACGCCTTTGTCCAAGAGGTCAAAAAAATGCTCAAATCCCAATTCGGGACGGAAAAAATTGATTTTTTGATCAACAATGCCGGTATTGGGATCAATGCAATTATTAGTGAAACTACTGAGGAACAGTTTGATACCTTGGTGGATATCCACTTCAAAGGAGCATTTTTCTTGACGCAGAAGCTGTTGCCTTTATTGGAGGACGGAGGTGGAATCGTAAACATTTCTAGCGGTTTGGCACGGTTTTCACTCCCCGGTTTTTCGGTCTATGGTTCCTTGAAAGCGGCCATGGAAGCCCTTACCAGGTACCAGGCCAAGGAATTGGGAGCAAGAAAAATCAGGTCCAACGTGGTTGCACCGGGAGCCATTGAAACCGATTTCGGAGGTGGCGTCAATAAAACTGATGAGGAAAAGAGGGCGATTATTGCCAATGTTACGGCTTTAGGTAGGGTTGGAATGCCCGATGACATTGGGGTGGTGGTGGCCTTTTTGTGCACGGACGATGCCAAATGGATCAATGGTCAACGGATTGAAGCATCAGGTGGAATGATGATATAACGGATGCTTTCGGTACATTAAAAGGATTGGGTTCTCTCAATCCTTTTTTATTGCCCCTAAATTCCAAAATTAGTGACTCTTTTTTTGCTTTTCAGTCAGGAGTGCCGTTATTTTGTACCCTAGTTCATTTATAAACTGAAATGGTTATCAAGAAAGGTGGAGGGAATGGACCCTGTGAAACCTTAGCAACCCTCGACTTCGAGAAGGTGCTACATTCTACCCCTGTCCTGAATTGTGCTGAACGTGTTTTGGTATGTTTTGGGAACTCATGGAAGGAAAACCGACCATGGTAAGGGAAGGATAACAAAAATACATTCCTGTTGTATTTCCATATTTTCTTGATACCATTTTATTTCCTGTATGGGAAGTTGCGTAGTTATGGAAAAGATTGAAGACATTTTACAAAAACGCATTTTAGTACTGGATGGTGCCATGGGTACCATGTTGCAGCGGTATAAGTTCGAGGAAGAGGATTTTAGGGGAGAGCGCTTCAAAGATTGGGAGCATCCTTTAAAGGGAAACAACGATTTGTTGTCCTTGACCCAGCCCCAGGCCATAGCCGATATCCATCGCAAATATTTTGAGGCAGGCGCCGATATCGTGGAAACCAACACTTTTTCTGGGACCACTATTGCCATGGCCGATTACCACATGGAAGATTTGGTGTACGAGCTCAATTACGAGTCGGCCCGGATTGCCAAGGAAGTGGCCAACGAGTTTACCGCCAAGGAACCCCATAAACCTAGATTTGTGGCCGGGAGTATAGGGCCCACCAATAAAACGGCCAGCATGTCTCCCGATGTGAATGACCCGGGTTTTAGGGCCATTTCCTTTGATGAATTACGTGAAGCCTACAAACAACAGGTGGAAGCCTTGTTGGATGGGGGTTCGGATTTGTTGCTGGTTGAGACTATTTTTGATACCCTCAATGCCAAAGCGGCACTTTTTGCCATAGAAGAAGTTAAGGACGAACGCAATATTGACGTGCCTATCATGGTCAGTGGAACCATTACGGATGCTTCAGGGCGGACCTTATCCGGACAGACCGCCGAGGCTTTTTTGATTTCGGTTTCCCATATCCCCATTTTGTCAGTTGGCTTTAACTGTGCTTTGGGGGCCAAACAGTTGGTTCCCCACTTGGAGGTGATTTCGGCCAAGTCGGACTTTGCCACATCGGCCCACCCCAATGCCGGTTTGCCCAATGCCTTTGGGGAATACGATGAAACCCCGGAGCAAATGGCATCACAGATCAAAGAGTATTTGGAAAAAGGATTGGTGAACATTGTAGGCGGTTGCTGTGGTACTACGCCGGAGCACATCAAGGCCATTGTGGAGTTGACCAAACAGTATTCACCCAGAAAATTAAAACCGACCCATGAAACGCATGTATAATATAATGATGGTTTTAGGGGTCTTGGCGACCTTGGCTTCCTGTGGAAAAAAGGAAAAAGCTGAGGTAACCATTTCAACTCCGATCGAAGGAGGGAACGGTATCATGGGCACATGGAAACTGATCTATGGTGAAGTAAAGACCAAGGATTCATTGGAAGTGAAGGATTTGTCCAATACCGAGTTCGTAAAGATTTTGAATGAGGACCATTTTGCCTTTTTCAATCAAGTGAAGGATACCGCAGATGGATTTTATGGCGGTGGAGGAAAGTATGTTTTGGATGGGGACACCTACGTGGAACGATTGGATTATGTGGGTGTGAAGGAACTAAGGGGACACGAGTTTACTTTCAATGTGGAGATCAAGGGAGATACCTTGATTCAATCTGGGGTTGAGGATGTACCCGAAGCCGGTATAAAGCGGCATATAGTGGAAAAATATATAAGGATCAAGTAAGTAAGAGATACATGGCCCAAACAAGAGCTTTAAAACTATCAGGTCTGGAACCGTTGGTTGTTACCCCGGAAAGTAATTTCATCAATGTAGGGGAGCGAACCAATGTGGCAGGCTCCAAGAGGTTTCTTAGGCTCATCAAGGAAGAAAAGTTTGATGAAGCCCTGGAGATTGCCCGTCATCAGGTAGAGGGAGGAGCACAGATCATAGATGTGAATATGGATGATGGATTGATTGATGGCAAAGCAGCTATGGTCAAGTTCCTGAACCTTATCGTATCCGAACCGGACATTGCCCGCGTTCCTATCATGATCGATAGTTCCAAATGGGACATCATTGAGGCGGGGCTCCAAGTGGTTCAGGGTAAATGCGTGGTCAATTCCATCAGCCTGAAAGAAGGGGAAAAGGAGTTTATACATCATGCCAAACTCATCAAGCGGTATGGGGCGGCCGTAATAGTCATGGCCTTTGATGAGGTAGGACAAGCAGATACCTATGAACGCCGTATCGAAATTGCCAAACGTTCCTATGACATCTTGGTCAGCCAAGTGAAATTTGCTCCTGAAGATATCATTTTCGACCTCAATATCTTTCCTGTGGCAACGGGAATGGAAGAACATAGACGCAATGCCCTTGACTTCATCGAAGGCACCAGATGGGTGCGTGAGAACCTGCCTCATTGCAGTGTAAGTGGCGGGGTCAGTAATGTGTCCTTCTCTTTTCGTGGGAACAACCCCGTACGTGAGGCCATGCACTCCGCTTTCCTATTCCATGCCATCAAGGCGGGAATGAACATGGGAATTGTAAACCCGGCCATGCTGGAGGTGTATGACGATATACCGGAAGACCTTTTGGAACACGTTGAGGATGTTTTGCTCGATAGACGGGACGATGCCACGGAACGCCTTTTGGAATTTGCCGAAACCGTGGTGGGAACGGCCAAGGAAAGCAAAGTGGACCTGTCATGGCGGGAAGAACCCCTGCAAGATAGGATTACCAGGGCTTTGGTAAAGGGAATAGACCAATACATCATTGAAGATGTGGAGGAAGCCCGTATAAACGCCAAAAGACCTTTGGAGGTGATTGAGGGCAACCTGATGACGGGAATGAATGTGGTAGGAGATCTGTTTGGAAGCGGAAAGATGTTCTTGCCTCAGGTGGTAAAATCGGCCCGGGTGATGAAAAAAGCAGTGGCCTACCTTACCCCATATATCGAGGCGTCCAAGGATGCCAATGCCAAGGCGGCCGGAAAAATATTGATGGCCACGGTGAAAGGGGATGTCCATGATATTGGAAAGAACATTGTCAGCGTGGTACTGGCCTGCAACAATTATGAGATTGTGGATATGGGCGTTATGGTGCCGCCTGAAAAAATCATCAATAAGGCGAAAGAAGAACAAGTAGATATTATTGGTCTGAGTGGATTGATCACGCCGTCATTGGATGAGATGGTCTTTTTGGCCAAGGAAATGGAACGCCAAGATTTTGAAGTTCCCCTATTGATCGGTGGAGCCACTACCAGTAAGGCCCATACCGCGGTAAAGATTGATCCCGTATATAGCAATGCTGTGGTTCATGTCAACGATGCTTCACGGGCGGTGACCGTGGTGGGTGATTTGTTGCGAACCGAGACCTCGGAGAGCTACAAAAAGTCCATCAAATTGGATTATGAGAGCTTTAGGGACAAGTTTTTGGGAAGGTCCAAACAGAAAACCTATTTGAGCTTGGAGGAAGCCCGAAAGAACAAACTCCAAATCGATTGGAATCCTGATGATATTGTGGTTCCCAAACAACTTGGTATTGAAGTCTGGGAGGATTTCGACCTGAAAAAATTGAAAGAGTTTATAGACTGGAGTCCCTTTTTCCGAAGCTGGGGATTGCATGGAAAATATCCGGATATCCTAACCGATAAGGTTGTAGGGGAACAGGCCACGGAACTTTTCAAGGATGCCCAGATCATGCTCAAGAAGGTCTTTGATGAAAAATGGTTGACGGCCAAGGCTATTTTTGGTTTGTTTCCGGCCAATCAGGTGAACGAGGATGATATTGAGCTTCAGACAGGCTCACTGGAGGGTTCAGGCGCAGGTGGGAATGACACAACGGTGTTCAGGACCCTTCGGCAACAGCTCAAAAAGAGGGATGGGGTGCCCAATATTGCCCTTGCGGATTTTATCGCTCCCAAGGATAGTGGCCTACAGGATTATATGGGCTGTTTTTGTGTTTCCACCGGTTTTGGGACACAAGAACTAGCGGCTGATTTTGAGAAAAAGCATGATGATTACAACTCCATTATGATCAAAGCCATTGCTGACCGTTTGGCAGAAGCCTTTGCGGAGTATCTCCATAGACAGGTGCGGACAAAATTCTGGGGCTATGCTGCCGCAGAATCCCTGTCCAACGATGAGCTTATTGAGGAAAAGTACTTGGGAATCCGTCCAGCACCGGGATATCCCGCCTGCCCAGACCATTTGGAGAAGCTTACCATTTGGGAATTATTGGGGGTCAAGGAGAAAATAGGGGTGGAACTTACCGAAAGCTTGGCCATGTGGCCCGCAGCGAGTGTAAGTGGTTATTATTTTGCACATCCGAAGGCAAAATATTTCGGATTGGGAAAAATAGAGCAAGATCAAGTGGAGGATTTTGCAAAACGAAAGAATATTGAATTGGAGAAAGCCCAAAAATGGCTGGCTCCCAACATAGTTGAAGGCTAAAAAGTCAATAGTTAATGGTTATTTGTTGATTGTATTATGGAGTATACGGATTTAGATGTTTGGATAGCGTCCCGAAAGCTTGTCAATTCAACATATGATTTGACCAAATCCTTTCCTGCGGAAGAAAAATATGGATTGGCGAATCAAATGAGAAGGAGCAGCATATCGGTTCCTTCAAATATTGCAGAGGGATGTGGTAGGCGAACTCCGGCAGATACAATCCAATTTTTGCATATAGCCAGAGGTTCCTTATACGAACTGGAAACGCAACTTTATCTAGCTTTTGACCAAAAATACTTGGATGAATCCGGATTGAAGTTACTTCTTTCCGAAATCAAAACGTGTAAAAAGTTGTTGAATGGCTTTATCAATTATTATTCAAAGTTGTGAATGGCTATCAACAAACAACAAAAAACAGACAACTAATTTCAATGAAAGTAACCGACCATATTAAAAAGGCAAAAGGGAAAACCCTTTTTAGTTTTGAGATCATCCCTCCGGTAAAAGGGAAGAGCATTCAGGAGCTGTACGATAACATTGATCCCTTGATGGAGTTCAAGCCCCCATTCATTGATGTCACCACCTCACGTGAAGAGTATGTTTACATTGATCGGGATGGGTTGCTCGACAAAAAATTGACCCGGATGCGTCCCGGTACTTTGGGTATCTGTGCATCCATCAAACACAAATATGATGTGGATACCGTTCCCCATGTGCTTTGTGGAGGGTTTACCAAAGAGGAAACCGAATACCTTTTGGTGGACTGTCATTACTTGGAGATAGAGAATGTAATGGCCCTACGTGGCGACGCCATGAAGGAGGAAAAATACTTTGCCCCAACACGGGGAGGCCATCAATATGCATCAGAGTTGGTAAAGCAAATCCATGACATCAACGGTGGAAACTATTTGCACGAGGTCATAGAAACCGATGACTGTGCCAGTTTCTGTATTGGAGTGGCCGGGTATCCGGAAAAACACATGGAAGCCCCTTCCTTGCAATCGGATTTGAGACGATTAAAGGAAAAAGTGGACTTGGGTGCAGATTATGTGGTGACACAAATGTTTTTTGACAATCAAAAATTCTTTGCCTTTGTGGAGGCGGCGCGGGAGATGGGAATCAATGTGCCCATTATTCCTGGAATTAAGCCCATTGCCGTCAAAAGGCACTTGCAATTGTTGCCCCAAGTGTTTCGGGTAGACATTCCGCAGGATTTGGTGGATGCGGTGGATGCCTGCAAGACCAACAAAGAAGTGCGCCAAGTGGGTGTGGAATGGTGTATTCAACAATCCAAGGAACTCAAGGAAGCGGGAGTGCCGGTTTTGCACTATTATTCCATGGGCAAGTCTGATAATATCAAGGCAGTTGCCAAGGAGGTATTTTAATTTCCTACTTTAGCGGCCCATGAGGCACCTACTTTTTTTGGTTATTGTTTTCTGTGGTTATTTTGGATTTTCCCAAAAAGGGGAGACTCCCAAGAAGTATGTGCTGGACGCCAGTCAGTTCTACGGTTCCATTTTACTGCACAACCCGGATATTTCGCATTTGATCACGGCCCATCCCGGAGGGATTATTTTGGGATTCAACCGAAAACGTTTTGGACATGAGGATTGGGAGGCCAGTTTAGGGTATCCTGATACGGGTTTTTCGTTTGTGTATCAGGATATGAACAATCCTACCTTGGGCAAGAACTTTGGGTTGTATGCCCATTACAACTTTTATTTTTTAAGGAGAAACCTACAATTTCGGATAGGGCAGGGGGTGGCCTATAACACCAACCCTTATGATAAGGCCGAAAATTTCCGGAACAATGCCTACGGAAGCCATTTGCTGAGCTCTACCATGGTCATGTTCAATTATCACAAAGAAAATCTATTGGCCGGACTGGGATTCAAAGCAGGGATTTCCCTAATCCATTATTCCAATGCCAATTTTAAGGCGCCCAATACCTCTACCAATACCATGGCTCTGAATTTTGGGCTCACCTATGATTTGGACAGCGGTGAAACCTATGAGTTTCAAGAACCAAGACCTCAAGAGAAGATTGTTGAACCCATCCGATACAATTTTGTGTTACGGGGTGGTGTGAACGAGAGTGATGTAATCAACTCGGGTCAGTATGGCTTTTGGATTTTGTCCGCCTATGCTGATAAGCGATTGGGCAACAAAAGTGCCCTGCAACTGGGAACAGATGTGTTCTTTTCCAACTTTTTGAAGGAATTGATTCGGTTTCAATCCACTTCCTTCCCAGAGATGGATGTGGCCCCGGATACCGATTTCAAGCGTGTGGGTGTATTTGTAGGTCATGAACTCTTTATCAACAAAATGAGTGTAGTGGCCCAATTGGGGTACTATGTATATTATCCCTTCGATTTTGAAGGGCAGGTATACAACCGTGTGGGATTGAAACGGTATTTTGGGGACAAGCTATTTGGGGCCGTGACCTTAAAATCGCACGGAGCCAAGGCAGAAGCAGTCGAATTTGGAATCGGGATTAGATTATAGTGATGATGCGAATTGCAAGAAGATATAAAAGAAGTAGGAATGTCACCTCGAGCGTAGTCGAGAGGTCTTGCATTGCGTTACTTCTACTAGTGTTGCTTTCCTGCAATGGTGACAATGTGCCCGATTGTTTTCAAAATGCAGGGGATACGGTAAGATTGACCGTGGATGTGCCCGAATTCAATACCATTACGGTTTTTGAGAATCTCAATGTGGTGCTTAAGCAAGGTGAGGAACAACAGGTAGAAATTGAAACCGGGGAATTTCTTCAGAATGATGTATCGGTAGAGGTCAAGGGCAATAGATTGATTGTGCGCAATGAGAACAACTGTAATTATGTCCGGGAGTACGGTTTGACCACCATTTATGTAACATCACCCAATATTTCAGAAATACGAAGCAGTACAGGACTCCTGATTTCCAGCGATGGAGTTTTACAATATCCAAATCTATCCTTGATTGCGGAAAGTTTCATCAACCCAGAAACCGAGACCACGGATGGTTCCTTTGATCTGCAATTGGATGCTGAACGGGTCAGCATTGTGGTAAACGGTATTGCCTATTTTAAGTTGGCTGGGACTACCACTGATTTTAATGTGACCGTTGCCGCCGGAGATTCCAGAATAGAGGCCGGGAGCCTTGTGGCCGAAAGGGTGAGTCTTAACCATAGAGGTTCAAATGATGTTTTTGTCAACCCACAACAACGCATCAGTGGGACAATTAGTGGGACAGGTGATGTGATCAGCGTAAACCGTCCTCCAGAGATTGAGGTGGAGGAACTCTTCAATGGGCGATTGATCTTCAAAGATTGATGTTTGGCTTCAAGCTTATGGGAAAACCCATGGATGCCACCTAATTTCTCATTACTTTCGAGAATATCAAACCTAGACCTTTGCAGTCGGTGTTCACGTATTTAAAAAAACTATTTTCTTCTGGTCCCATGGTCAAATCCCTTGAGGGGCTTCAAGGCCTGGAAAGGGCCGATGCACTCTTTCACAACTTGGCTGTGGAAGGTCAAATCCCTGGCATGGCCGTTACCATTCTTGAAAACGGTAATCCCATACTCCAGAAGGGATATGGTTTTGCCCATATGGAAGAGAAAACCCCAGTGGATCCCAAGAGCACTTTGTTCCGGATTGCCAGTATTTCCAAGTGCATTACCGGATTGGCCTTGGGCAAGATGATGGAAGAGGGAATTCTGAATTTGGACGATTCGTTTTATACCCATGTGCCTTATTTTCCAAGAAAAAAGTACGACTTCACCTTGCGTCAACTGGCAAGTCATACGGCAGGTATTCGAGGCTATCGCGGAAAGGAATATGCTTTGAGCCAGCCTTTTGGTATTAAGGATAGCATTAGTGTATTTCAGGATGACCCCTTGGTCTTTGAGCCGGGAAAGGGATATCTGTACAATAGTTTTGATTTTGTATTGCTCTCTTTGGCCATGCAAGAGGCTTGCGTTATGCCTTTTGAGGACTATGTGGAACAAAAAGTACTGCATCCGCTAGGGATGCTGCATACATTCCCTCCAAAAACGGATGGTTTGGGTACTTCGGCCCAATGGTATACCAAGACTGCTTTGTGTTTTAAAAAATCCGTTCCGGTAGATAATTTTTATAAAATTGCCGGAGGAGGGTATTTATCCACTAGTGAGGATGTAGCCCGGTTGGGGCAGGCCATTCTGGATGCAAAGTTGCTCAAGAAAGAAACTTATGAGTCACTTTTGACCGCACAAGAAGCCAATGGAAGGTCCACCTACTATGGTTTGGGCTTCCAAGTGAGCCAAGACGCCCAAGGTAAGCACTTTTTGGGCCATGTGGGCAGCAGCGTCGGGGCATATACCAACTTTTATGTATATCCTAAAGAGAAAGTGGTAGTTTCATTGTTGATCAATTGTACCGATCCCAAGGTGCAGCAGACCTTGGATGCTGCCATTACGGCCATATTGGATTTGCGAAGCTTATGATTTTTGCTGAAATTTATTCCAAATGAAAAGGGTCTTCAAATTTACACACCTGTTTACCGTAGCTTTTTTGCTTTTGGCTATTTCATTCACCTATGCGAAGGAGGCAACGTTTTCCTTGGAACAGATTGAGGTTGAAAAAGATAGCCTTTCTGATGGATTAAGTGTCCAAGAATGGAAAAAGTTCAAATATTTTGAAGACCAGTTGGAAGCTTCTACCTTATCAGCCAAGGAAAAAGAAAGCCAATTGGCAGGATATGCCCGGGATTCCCTGAATATTTTAAAAGTAAAACTGGTCGCCATCAAAGTTCTGGACCAAAAGAATCTTTTAGATAGGGACATTGCAGAAAACATAGCATACTATACCTCATTGCTTGCAGATTTTAAGGAAAGCGATATTGCACCAAGGGAATACCGTTTTCTTGAAGAGAAATTGGCCTACCTTCAACAGGAAGCCTATGGACGGGAACTATACTGGAGCAGGGGGTTGAATGTGGGCCTTGCTTTACTGGTTCTTTTTCTAGGCTTGACTATGTGGTACCAGTACTCGAAACGGAAAAAAGGGGGCACTCCCCAATTGAGCAAGCAGGAGACCTTGGTGCATGGCCTCATTGTGCAGGGCAAGAGCAACAAAGAAATTGCCAACGAACTGTTCATAAGCTTGAGTACCGTTAAAAGTCATATTACCAGTATTTATGGCAAGCTCAATGTGGCCGGAAGACAAGAACTTCTAAAAAATAGTACGGGTACTAGCACCTAATCCATACCCTATTTTCTTTACATCAAATCTTTTGCAAGCTTTTTTTGTCTCAAAAACAAATGGTATTGAAACATGCAATTTGGTTGGTGCTCCTTGGGGTGCAATTCGTACAAGGCCAAGAACAGCTTTCCCTAAAGGGAAAGGTTTTTGATGGAAACAAGGTCCAGGTCGATATAGGGGATGTATTGCTCTTGGTTCCCGAAAGTAAGGAGTTGGTGTCTTATACTACCTTGGTCCGAGGGGGTTTTGTGTTCAAGGAGGTGCCCAAAGGCGAATATATATTGGAAATCTCCACGTTGGGCTATGCCACATTCTCCAAAAGGTATGTGCTCCATGATTCGTTGGAAGTGGTAATTCAACTTGAGGAAAAAACTACCGACTTGGAAAATGTTGAAGTGGTGGCCACTAAGAACCCCATAACCAACAGAAACGGAAATTTTAAGATCGATGTCCAAAATCCTGTTTTTTCAACCATGGTAGACCCTTTGGAGGTATTGATGAAGCTTCCCAATGTTCAGGTTTCCCCAGACAGGGAATCCATTTCGGTATTGGTCAAAGGAACACCTTTGATCTATCTGGGAAACCAAAGAATCAGCTTTGGAGAGTTTGCTGCTTTGTCGGTGGACTCCATTGAAAGTATTGAACTCATAAACAATCCTTCGCCAAAGTATGAAGCGGAGGGAAGAGCGGTGATTTTGATTCAGCTAAGGAAAAATAATGACAAAGGCACCACAGTAACATTGGGTGAAACACTTTCCTTCAGGCAAAACACCAACAACTATATCAGCACCAACGGAAACCATTCAAACGGGAAATGGAACCTTAGGGGAAACCTTAATTACAATACCATTGGCCAATGGGAGAGCAATACCTTTGCGTTTGCCATTCCTGCGGAGAATATCCACTCCGATTATTTGGTCCTCATCCCGGATAACAAGAGGATGCAAATGAACAGTGGATTGGGATTCTACTATCCCATCAATACCAATGACTATATTTCTTTCAATACCATTTTTCGCCGTCAAACCGATGATGCAGGTTTTGAAACCAGCACTTTTCTTCAAAATGGGGGTAAAACGAATGAAGTCACGTCTGAAACGGAGAATGACAACCGAAGGGATTATTTCAGTGCCAACTTCAATTTCAATAAAAGACTAACTGAAAACTTGAACATTTTTACAGGAATCCAATATTCCTCTTTTGATCAAAAGCTGCAAACGGATATCGCAAACAACTACAACAATGAAGGCTTGGTACTGGACCAAACCAGAAACCAGGATTATAAAATTGAATCCTTGGCGGCCCGTTTGAATTTTGAACAGGTCATTTCCGATAACGTACAGCTTGACTTTGGTGCAAGTTGGAATGAGGCGAAGGCGGATGCGTTCAGTCAGATTACGCAATATGAACCGGTCAATGAGGATGTTATCAGATACGATTATAAAGAAATCCTTTATGCCATGTATGCAAACACCGCTTTAAGCTTTGAGGAGAAGTTCAAGGTCAACCTAGGAGTAAGAATGGAGTATAATCAGGTTGAAGGCCAGCTTGAAAAGGATTTGCAACCTTTGGTTGAACGTGAAAATACCCGGATTTTTCCCAAAATGGGTTTAAATGTTGCCATAGACAGCACCAAAACCCTTTCGTTGAACTACTCCAGAAACATCAATCGACCCAATTTTTCCCAAACCAGTTCGGTGAGGGTGTTCATAAACCCCTTTTTGGAAGCCGGGAACAATGTGGATTTGGTTCCTACGCTCGCCAATGAAATTTCCACTAACTTTCAGATTGGGAACACATCTATTTTTGGAGGTATCTACACGAATAAGAACCCCAGATATTTTATGATCGGGTACCAGGAAAACGACACGGTTGCCCTGCTGGCTGAGAACAATCTGGATGAAGAATCCGGTTATTATGTTGGATTGACAGTGCCTTTTTCCCATAAAATTTGGTCTTCCACAAATTCGGTAAGTATGACCTATAACAAGATCAAGGATTCATCTGCCGTGTTCACCAAGGCCAACCCTTATCTGTATGTCTATACGAATCAACAGTTGAGGGTAGCGAAAGATACCGTTGTTTCCATAGGAGGGTATGCTTTGACCCAACGGAAAGAAGGGATTATTGAAAGAAATGAAATGATCGTGTTGAACGCCTCTGTGACCACTACTTTATTTAAAAAGCTCCAATGTGCCCTGAGATTCAATGACATTACCAAAGCCATGAACTATGATGAAAGCTATTCCATCAATGGAGTGGAGGCCCATGGAACCTATTACGCGGACGGGCGGGAAATGGCAGTGGCCCTAAAATATAGCTTTGGGGGAACTGCATCCAATACATTCAAAAACAAGGATGTGGATGAAAATCTGGATCGAATCAACTGAGACACAATCTCTTTGCCAATTTTTCCTCTATTTCAGTAGCAAAGCCACTGCAGAGCTCCAAGGTTTCCTTCACATCATCCAAGGTGGTTCTGGGATTGATCAAACACATCCGCAAGACCACCTGTCCGTGGAGGATGGTGGTGACCAGCAAAGCCTTTCTGGAAGAAACCACTTTTTCAGAAATGTATTGGTTGATGCTATCCAGTTCTTTATCGGTATAATTTTTGGAAATAGGGTTATACCTAAAATTAATGACCGCCAAAGTGGCCGGGAAAACCACTTCCCAGCGTTTACTCTTGCGTAAAATGCCCTCTGTGGCCTCGGCAAGTTCAATGTTATAGCTGATGGCATTGCGGAACTCCTGGAGGCCAAAAGTTTTTAGGGACATGTAAAATTTGAGTGCCCTAAACCTTCGGGTCAGCTGGATGCCGTGATCGTAAAAGTTGATCTCGGAAGTGTTTCCCTCAATGTCTCTTAAGTATTCCGGTTTTTCGGTAAAGGTGTGGCTCAGGTATTTGTGGTTGCGAACCAATAAACAGCCCATTTCATAGGGTTGATAGAACCATTTGTGGGGGTCTACGGTAAGCGAATCTGCTTTTTCGATGCCCTTCATCATTGATTTTCCTGTTTTTGATAAAATGGCTGCCGCGCCGTAAGCACCGTCTATATGGAACCAGATATCTTCTTTTTTGCAGATATTGGCCAGTTCGGAAAGGGGATCCACAGTGCCCGTATTGGTAGTCCCCGAAGTGGCGATCAGGCAGAAGGGCATCAACCCTTCCAATCGGTCCTTGGCAATACAGTTCTTCAGTTTGTTCACCGAAAATTTAAACTCACTATCTGTGGGGATGATGCGGATCTGTTCTTTTTTGAACCCCAATACGCGAATGGCCTTGATGTTGGAGGAGTGGGCCTGGTCCGAGAGATAAATGATGGCTTTGGAAAAATCATCCCCACATTTGATTCTTCGGGCAGTGGTCAGGGCCGTTAGATTGGCCATGGAGCCCCCACTGGTGAAAATACCACCTCCTTTTTTCTTCGGAAAGCCAAAAATCTTCAGCAACCATTGAATGGTAACGATTTCCAACTCTGCCGCGGCCGGGGAAGCTGCCCATCCCCCAGAGAAAATGTTGTATCCCGTAGCAAGGGTGTCGGCCATGGCACTGATATAATTGCTGGGACCGGGAACAAAGGAATACGATTTGGGGTGCGACATGAGCGTGCTCTTCGTCATGACCTTTTCCAGTACAAAATTGAGCACTTGGGTGGGTTCGGTTCCCATTTCGGGTGCTTCTTCCAAAAAAAGGGAGTCCATTTCTTCCCGGGACCCAAGAGCCACAGGTAGTTTTTGTTTTTGGGTATCGTGGTGCTCCACTATGGCATCGATAATCTGATAGCCATAGGAGGTCATTTCTTCTTTCGTAAGTTCCAGTTGGGAACGATTCTTCTTCATGAGGTTGCTTTTGTTTCCAACCGCAAAAGTACCATATTTTGATTGGGAAGCTAATTTCAAGGAGCGTGGTTTGCGTGTAAGGCCATCCATTAGTATTGGGATAAAAACAAAAAAGTGTGGTAAAAAATTATTTAATAAGGAATCCTAACTATATTTGTATTGCAATAATGCGTTAACCTAAATAAAAGTACAATGCAAAAACCAATTTTTTATCATGCAGGCTGTCCAGTTTGTGTTGGGGCAGAAAGTGAACTTATTGATTTAGTGGGAATTGAAAACCTTGAGATTGTCCATTTGGGAGAAAAGAAGGAGCAAATATCCACTGCGGAGGATTTTGGTGTGAAGTCAGTTCCAGCCTTGGTAACTTCCAACGGTCATGTGCTTCATATCAACTATGGAGCTTCTTTGGAGGATGTAAAAGCATAACTGAATTTTATGTAGTTAGGAATCCTTATTTTTCTTTTTGATGAGATTTAATTAAAACCCATACTACATTTAATTAGGAATGCTAACTTTGCCTGTCGGTTGTTTTCGGCAGGCATGGTTTCTTATGAAAAAAAGTGTTTTCGATCCCGAGCATCAGCAACAAGACCTCTCCAGCAAAATTATTGTTGGTTTGGAACGGGTTTCCCAAGCTTTTAAGGTATTGCTCTGGGAAAAGGCGAAGCAATTGGGATTGAGTCCCATTCAGATCCAAATCCTAATTTTTGTCGCGTATCATAAATCAGCCTATACTAATGTTAGTTTTTTGGCCAAGGAATTCAATGTGACCAAGCCCACCATTAGTGATGCCATTAAGGCTTTGGAGAAAAAAGGGTTGATCATAAAGGATACTTCTTCTTCGGATAGCCGTAGTTATTCCATTTTCTTGTCGGACCAGGGAAAAAATGTGGTTGCGGAAACCGAGGATTTTCCCCATCCATTGGCTTCGCAATTGAAGCATGTGGCCGCGGGAGAGAAGGAAGCCTTGTTCAAAACCTTGGGCAATCTCATTTATCAATTGAATCAACAGGGTATCCTAACGGTACAACGTATCTGCTATGCCTGTACATTTTATACCAAAGATGGTACTGGACACTACTGTCGTTTATTGGAGAGAAAGTTGCGCCACTCCGACATTCGGTTGGATTGCAATGAATTTGAGGAGAAACCATAATCTTGACCATGGAAAGAAAGGATATTGAAAACAGGGAAGATGTTTCAACATTGGTGCACCGTTTCTATGAGAAGGTTCGCGCCGATGCCGAGATAGGGCATTTTTTTAATACGACCATTACGGATTGGCCGGAACATATGGAAAAACTGACCGACTTTTGGGAGACCAATCTATTCTTTGTTCAAAAATACAGGGGAAATCCCTTGCAGGTGCATGCCGAGTTGGATAAGGACAAAGGATATACCATAACGGATTATCATTTTGGCATATGGCTACGCCATTGGATCGCTACTTTGGATACGTATTTTATTGGTCCCAATGCGGAGAAGGCCAAGCAGCGGGCCAGGAACATCAGTGTCCGTATGTTCATTACTATTTTTGAACAACGAAAAAGGGATGGGGTCCTGGATCAATCCAACGATTAGCGGGTCAGTTCCGTGAACAGACTTTCCAGATTTTTGTTCTTCCGGCTAAGCTGCAACGTTTTGAGCTGATTGTCGTGGGCAAAATCGAATACCGCAGGACGCATATCGGTTGAAGTGCCGAAGCTGATTTCATAGACAAAGCCTCCTATGTTCCGCACCTTGGAAACATGGGGCAGGCGATTAAGTAGCTGTTCCTCCACACGAAAATCGAACTCTACCTCAATGATCTGTTCTTCAGATTCGCGAAGTTCCTCCAATTTCTTATCCGCAACAAGTTCCCCCTTGTTGATAATGATGACCCGATCACAGACTGCTTCCACCTCTTTCATGATATGGGTGGATAGGAGAATGGTTTTTTCCTTTCCAATTTCCCGGATCAGTTTTCTAATCTCTATCAATTGATTGGGATCCAGACCGGTGGTAGGTTCGTCCAAGATCAATACCTCTGGGTTGTGCAATAAGGCCGCGGCCAATCCCACACGCTGGCGGTACCCTTTGGAAAGCTGACCAATTTTCTTGTGGGCCTCAGGGGTCAATCCTGTTTGTTCAATAACTTCCTGTATCGTATTCTTGGATACTTGGTATACATCGGCATTAAAAGATAGGTACTCCTTTACATACATTTCCAGATAGAGTGGGTTGTGCTCGGGAAGGTATCCTATGCTTTTTTGCACATCGGTTTCCGATTTTAGTACATCAAAACCGTTTACTTCGGCGTCTCCGCTGTCCGGTTTATAATAGGTGGTCAAGATGCGCATCATAGTGGATTTTCCCGCACCGTTTGGTCCCAAGAACCCTACAATTTCACCTTTTTTAATGGAGAAGGATACATTGTTCAAGGCTTTTTGTGGGCCAAAGCTTTTGGAAATGTTCTGAACAGTGATGGACATGCTACGCTATTTAAGCTTCAAAAATACATTTTTAGACGTTTCCATAAGAGGTAGTCCACTTTTTTTGAAGCCAGTTTTGTGCAAACCGCCCAAACTGAAAAAAACAGAATTTGTCAAAAAACGGAGCTTTTTTTAAATCGAAATGCAACAAAAAATCATATTTCAAAAAAAATCGAAAAAAAATTAAGCTTTGCTGTTGGTTTTGGTTTGAATGCCTATATTAGCCCCATATTTATCACAAATGACAACAACGTATTTCTGGAACCGTTTTTATTTTTACTTCTTTTTTCAGGGAGGAACGGGACTATTGTAGATACGCTTAAAGTATATTAACATGATAAAGTCCCGATAAAATCGGGGCTTTTTTTTTGCCATGGGTTTAAAAGTAGCCATTCAGGGAATTAAGGGATCCAACCATCATCAGGTGGCTAAGGATTTTTTTGGGGACGACATAGAATTATTGGAGTGTCTCTCCTTTGATGCCGTAATAGATCATTTAAAGGATGGTATCGCGGACAAAGGGGTTATGGCCATAGAGAACTCCATAGCGGGGTCCATCATACCAAATTATAATTTGGTGTACCATAACAATATGCACATTATTGGAGAGCACTATCTCAGTATTCACCACAACCTCATGGTGCTCAAGGGGACTACCATGGAAGATATCAAGGAAGTGCACTCACATCCGATGGCATTATTGCAATGCAAGGAGTTTTTTAGGGAGTACCCCCAAATAAAACTGGTGGAAAGTGTGGATACTGCCGAGACCGCAAAGCGTATCAAGGAAAACCAATTGACCAATATTGCCGCTATTGCACCAAAAATGGCGGCAGACCTTTATGATTTGGACATTATTGCGTCTGAAATCCAGACGATAAAAAATAACGCTACCCGTTTTATCATCCTGAAAAAGAAAAACAAAGTGTTGCCCAAGGAGGAAATCAACAAGGCTTCGCTACGGTTCATAACCGATCACAAGCGAGGTAGTTTGGCCACAGTATTGAACGTGATGAGCGATTGCAACTTAAACCTTACCAAAATCCAATCCCTTCCGGTCATTGAAACTCCATGGAAGTATGCCTTTTTCGTGGATGTAACTTTTGAGAAATATGGACACTTTGCCAAGGCAAAGTCGTTGTTGGATATCATGTCCGAAGATTTTAGGGTCTTGGGCGAATATAAAAATGCATTGTTGATATGATCACGGCAAATAGACTGAATAGCGTACAGGAATACTACTTCTCAAGAAAATTAAGGGAGGTACGGGAACTTATGGCCCAAGGGAAGCCTATTATAAACATGGGTATTGGAAGTCCAGATTTGGCTCCATCACCAGAGGTGCTGACCACCTTAAGGGATTCCATAACAGATACTGGTGCGCACCAATACCAAAGCTATCAAGGCTTGCCGGAACTCAGGGCTGCCATTGCTGCGTTCTATCAGCAAAAATTTGGGGTGAGTATAGATCCGGCCAATGGGGTATTGCCTTTAATGGGATCTAAGGAAGGAATCATGCACATCAGTATGGCATTCTTGAATGTGGGCGATGAGGTATTGTTGCCCAATCCGGGATATCCTACTTATGGTTCGGTGACCCGGTTGGTGGAAGCCGTTCCAAGAACCTACGATCTTTCCGAAGAGAATGGTTGGTTTCCAGACCTAGAGGCACTTTCCAAGGAAGATTTGTCCAAAGTAAAGTTGATGTGGGTAAGTTATCCACATATGCCCACCGGGGCTACGGCCACGATCGAGCAGTTGAAGTCCTTGATTGAATTTGCCAAGGTGAACGATATTTTATTGGTCAATGACAATCCGTACAGTTTTGTATTGTCCAGTAACCCCACCAGCATTTTATCCATAGAAGGGGCCTTGGATTGCACCTTGGAACTGAACAGTTTGAGCAAAACATTCAACATGGCCGGATGGCGTGTAGGAATGGTGTTGGGAAGTCCGGAGAACATCAATGCGGTACTCAAGGTAAAGAGCAATATGGACTCCGGTATGTTCTACGGAATTCAAAAAGGGGCCATAGCGGCATTGCAGAGTGGTCCGGAATGGTTCGCGGAATTGGACAAGGTATATACCAAAAGGCGAAAGCTCATGTTCCAACTGGCAGATAAATTGGGTTGTGAGTATAGCGAAGACGCAGTGGGTATGTTCGTGTGGTGCAAACTACCGGAAGGCGCTCCATCTTCGGAAGCATTTGTGGATGAAGTGTTGTATGACAAAAACATCTTTATAGCTCCAGGTACCATATTTGGGAGCAATGGAGAGGGATATATCCGTTTTTCACTTTGTGTGAAAGAGGAAAAAATAAAAGAAGCCATAGAAAGATTTTAAGAAATGAACGTAGTCGTCATAGGAATAGGGTTGATCGGAGGTTCTTTTGCCAAAGATGTGAAGCAATTGTTTCCAGAGGCCCATATTATTGGGATTGATAAAAACAGCTCTCATTTGGATGAGGCCTTGGAACTGAACCTTATTGATGAAAAAGGGGATTATGGGGTTTTGGTTTCTGCCGATGTGGTCTATGTGAGCATTCCTGTGAACGCCTTGGTACACGAATTGCCCAAGATCTTGGATGCCGTGGGGGACGAGACGGTGGTCATGGATGCGGGTTCTACCAAGCGGTTGATCTGTGAATCGGTTGCGGAACATCCCAAGCGGAGAAATTATATGGCATGCCACCCCATTGCGGGAACGGAATTTTCGGGACCTTCCGCGGCCATAAACGGTTTATACGAAGGAAAGACCAATATTATATGTGAGGTTGAGAAAACGGCCTTCAAGCTTCAGGAAAAGGCATTGGACATTTTTCAAAAGATGCAAATGCGTATTCGGTACATGAATCCAGAGGCCCATGACAAGCATATTGCCTACGTATCGCATTTGTCACATATCAGCTCATTTATGTTGGGAAAGACTGTAATTGAGAAAGAAAAGAACGAGCGTGATATTTTTGACATGGCGGGAAGTGGTTTTGAGAGCACGGTGCGTTTGGCCAAAAGTTCCCCTGACATGTGGACCCCCATTTTTGAACAGAACAGGGACAACGTGGTAGAAACTTTGGAGGAGTACATCCAAAACCTTGAAAATTTTAAACAACTCCTTTTGGACCAAGAGTATGGAAAGGTGCATACGGAGATGAGCAATACAAATAAGATAAAACAGATATTAAAAGGAATTCCACTCACAAAAAACAGAACATAGTATGGAAAACAGTAAGCAAATGAGGAAATGGTTGGATGACATGAACCTATCGCATCCATTGGTGATTGCAGGTCCCTGCAGTGCCGAAACCGAAGAACAGGTGCTGAAGATTGCGCATGAACTTAAGGATACGGATGTAAATTACTTTCGTTCCGGTATTTGGAAACCAAGAACCCGTCCCGGGAATTTTGAAGGGGTTGGGGCCATTGGATTGAAGTGGTTGCAAAAAGTAAAGGAGGAAACCGGTTTAAAAACCGCTACCGAAGTGGCCAACAAAGCCCATGTTGATTTGGCTTTGGAACATGATATTGACCTACTGTGGATCGGTGCGCGATCTACGGTAAGCCCTTTCATTGTACAGGAAATTGCGGATGCCCTTAAGGGCACGGATAAAATCGTTTTGGTCAAGAACCCAGTAAACCCTGACCTTTCCCTTTGGTTGGGAGCTGTAGAGCGTTTGTATTCGGCCGATATTAAAAATTTGGGAGTGATCCATCGCGGATTTTCAACCTACGAAAAAACCAAGTACAGAAACATTCCGGAATGGCAGTTGGCCATTGAACTTCAGACCAAGTTTCCTGATTTGCCCATCATCAATGATCCTAGTCACATCACTGGTAACAGGGATATGATTTTTGATGTGTCGCAAACTGCCTTGGATTTGAATTTTGACGGTTTGATCATAGAGACCCATTACGATCCGGACAATGCTTGGAGTGATGCCGCTCAACAGGTGACACCAAAAACCTTGATACAGATCATGAAAGATTTACGTATCAGAAAGGAGACCGACGAGGAAGCGGAGTACAACAACAACTTGAGCAACCTAAGGGCCCAGATTGATATCTTGGACAACCAATTGGTAGACCTTTTGGGCAAGCGTATGAAAGTTTCCGATGGTATTGGTGCCTTGAAAAAGCAGAAAAACGTAGCCGTACTTCAAAGTAATCGATGGAATGCCATTTTGGGCAACATGATCTTGGAAGGGGAGCAACGTGGATTGAGCGAGGAATTTGTCTTGAAAATGTTCAAGGCCATTCACCAAGAATCCATCAACCACCAAGAGAAGATCATCAATTCTTAGGTAAGGAAAAAGTGATTATGAAAAAAGGCCCAACATTTGTTGGGCCTTTTTCTTTGAACAGAATATGTCCTGGTATTACTTCCTGAAGATGTAACGGGTAATGAAGATGCCTTGACCATCACCTTTTCCTCCTTCACTTTCCACGCCACTTACCACAAAGGCCAGTTCCCAGCCATTGGCAATCATATCGTTGATCATGGAAGTGATCACGGCATCATTGGCGGCAATGTTCTGAAAGCGGATTCCTCCCAAGTTGTAGAAGTTCAGCAATTTGGTTTCCTCAAAATTCTTTACCCGGATATCGCCTCGGTCCGATTTGTTTCGGGTATTGTCTTCTTCGGTCTGTACACTGGTGTACTCCCTATAATCCTTGTCTTCCAATGCGTTGATGATCCTAGATCTACCCAAACCATTGGGCACAATGGATTCTACACTGGTAATTACCTTGTATTCTTGGGCATTCATGCTGCACAGGGAAACCAAGGCAATCGCAACGGTAAAAAAGATTTTTTTCATAATGGATACGAGATTGATTGTTAAAACTGTAGACAAAGATATACGCACAAAAACAAGGATTATTGTTTCTTTGCAGGGAAATATGAACAAATAGTGAACGGAACTGTCTATAAATCTACCGGAAGTTGGTACACCGTGAAAGCGGAGGATGGGGCTTTTTATGAGTGTAGGATCAAGGGCAAGTTTCGGACCCAAAACATAAAAAGTACCAATCCCATTGCGGTGGGGGACCATGTTACCTTTAATTTGGAAAATATTGGGGATGAAACCGTGGGCGTGATTTCTGAAATAGGGGAGCGGAAGAACTACATCATTCGAAAGTCGGTGAAACTCTCAAAGCAAACCCACATCATAGCGGCCAATCTGGACCAAGTTTTCTTATTGATTACCCTGAACAACCCCACTACCTTTACCAGTTTTATAGATCGTTTTTTGGTTACGGCCGAGGCATATGACATCCCCGTGGTACTTTTGTTCAATAAGATGGATGTATATGACGCCGATGAGGTGGCAGAGGTGAAGTATCTGATGGATCTGTATCGGAAAATTGGGTACCACTGTGTTGAACTGGCCGCCAAGGAAGGAAAGAATGTTGACTTGGTAAAGGATTTGATGAAAGATAAAACCAGTATGTTCTCTGGCCACTCCGGGGTGGGGAAATCCACTTTGGTCAATGCTTTGGAACCTGGACTTCGGTTAAAGACTGCGGAAATTTCAGAGCAACATCTTCAGGGACAGCACACTACCACTTTTGCGGAAATGTACGACCTGTCGTTTGGGGCAAGGATTATTGATACGCCCGGAATAAAGGGATTTGGTATTGTGGATATGGAACCTGACGAGATTGGCGACTATTTTCCCGAGTTTTTTGAGCTCAAATCCCAATGCAAGTTCAATAATTGTCTGCATATGGATGAACCTAAATGTGCCATAAAGCAAGCGTTGGAGAATGACGAAATTGCTTGGAGCAGATATAGAAGTTACGTACAGATGATCACTGGGGAAGAAGAAAATTACAGAACGGATAATTACAGGGAACGTTAATGAGGGCGGTTATACAACGCGTATCCAACGCAAGCGTCACGGTAGATGGAGAAAAAATAGCAAGTATAGGCCAAGGTCTTCTGGTGCTGTTGGGGATAGAAGATGCCGATGGCAAGGAGGACATTGAATGGCTATCCAAGAAAATGGTCAATCTCCGGATTTTCAATGACGATGATCAAGTCATGAACCGCTCCGTTCTGGATCTTGGGGGAGAGGTCATTGTGGTAAGTCAGTTTACCTTGCACGCCTTGACCAAAAAAGGCAACAGACCCTCTTATATCAAAGCCTCCAAGCCTGATGTGGCCATTCCCATCTACGAAGCTTTTGTGAAAAGACTGGAGCAGGACCTTGGGAAAGAGGTAGGTACGGGTATTTTTGGCGCGGACATGAAGGTGGAGCTTCTAAACGATGGTCCCGTGACCATCCTTATCGATACAAAGAACAGGGAATAACGATCTTTTGTCGATTTAGGTTTCCATTTTTGTAAGAAATTGGTCATATTGCTATAGTAATATAACCGATCAACCTCATCAATGCGTGTTCTTTTCCAATGCCTTCTGCTCCTTAGTGTCCATTTTTCGTTTTCCCAAAACTATAGCTATCATACTATTCCGCCAGAGCTGATGGAGAATGCTGATGCGGTGGCCCGGCTTGATGAGATTGACATCCGAATTGAGGCCATGGATAAGATGACGTATACAGAGAAAAAAGTGGTCACGGTGCTTAACAAATCTGGCGATGCTTTTGCCAGAACACGGGCATTTTATGATAAGGAGAAAAAGATCAAGAAGATTGAAGCCGTGGTCTACGATGCTTCTGGAAATGAGATTCAACGGATCAAGCGTAGGGATTTTAATGATATAGCCGCAGTGGACGGCTTTTCCCTTTATTTGGACGATAGATTGCTATATTATCGATATGTGCCCGTTCAATACCCATATACATTGGAATTTAGTTATGAGGTTGAAACTTCGGATACGGGCATTTTGCCTCCATGGTATTTTTTGTCGGGATATGATATCAGTGTGGAGGAAAGTAGATATGCGATCAGTTACGTTTCCAATGGTTTGAAGCCGATCATAGAGGAATCAAATCTTGCCGATATCACTGTTGAGAAGGATGAAAGTCAGGGAAAAATAAGTTATATGGCCAAAAACATCCCGGCCTTGACGGCAGAAAGCCTTAGCCCGTCTTTCACTGCCATATGTCCAAAATTATCGGTAAGGTTACCCAATTTTCATTATAAGGGTTTCGACGCCAAGGTGGATAATTGGAATGATTTGGGACTCTGGATTCAAACGGAGCTTTTGTCCGGTCGTACAACCCTGGAAGATGCCACGATACAAAAGGTAAGAGGGCTTGTGGAAGGGGTGGATGACGATATCGAAAAGGCCAAGATTGTCTACCAATACATGCAGGACAATACGAGATATATCAGTGTGCAGATAGGAATAGGAGGCTTTCAACCTATTAGCGCCATTGAGGTGGATAGGGTAAAATATGGCGATTGTAAAGGGCTTTCCAATTATACCATGGCCCTGCTGAAGGCTGTTGGGGTGGAATCGTACTATGCCGTAGTGGAGGCAGGGGGCACCAAAGTGGATTTCAAGGAAGATTTTGCGGATCTTTCCCAAGGCAACCATGCCATTGTTGCCATTCCCTACCAGGGAGAATATTATTGGATAGATTGTACATCCCAGGTACATCCTTTCGGATTTATCGGGGACTTTACGGATGATAGAAAAGTTTTGATCGTAAAGCCCGGTGGTGGGGAAATTGTTACCACTACTTCCTATGTAAATGAGGAAAACCTGATGCGGATGAATTCCACCTATACAATTCAGGAGGACCTTTCCCTTGAGGCCGATGTCACCATTGAAACCACGGGAGTTCGTTACGATAACCATTTTGGATTGGAGGGGAATAAGAAAGAGGATGTCATGGAACACTACAAAAACTTTTGGGGCAACATCAATGGGCTGTCCATCACTGATTTTAGTTTCGAAAACAATAAGGATGATGTGGTCTTTACGGAAAAAGTACAGTTAAAGGCCCACGATTTTGTGTCCAAGAACGGAGATGATTATTTATTGACTTTGAACGTGTTGGATAACAATTCTTTTATACCTCCCAGATATCGGAACAGAAAACATTCATTTGTGATCCAACGGGGATATTTGGATGAGGATGAGTTTACCATCCAATTACCCAAGAACTTTGCATTCACTTTTTTGCCGGAGAAACACAAAGAGGAAACAAAGTTTGGAACCTATGAAGTTGAGGTCGTGAAAAAGAGCGATACGGAATTACTGTACAAGAGAAAACTTCTCATAAAAAAAGGCAATTATCCCAAAGAGGAGTATAACAAGTATAGATCCTTTAGAAGGACCATTGCCAAAATGGACAACCAAAAAATTGTTTTAAAACGTCAAGACCTATGATACGAAAAGTCGCTTTATTGATTGCTCTGGTTTCAGTCTGTGTGCAAGGACAGGAACTGAAATTTGGGAAAATTTCCAAGGAAGAACTTATGGAAGCTACCCATCCCAAGGATACATCGGCAGCTGCCGCTTATCTGTTAAAGAAGAGGGAATCTTACTATACCTATAACAGTGCGGTGGGGCTTAATTTGGTAACGGAGGTGCATGAGCGAATAAAAATCTATAACACGGATGGGTTTGATTACGCTACAAAAACCATTGATCTTTACGAAAGTGGGGCGTCGGATGAAAAGGCTACTTCCATCAAGGGGTATACTTATACCTTGGAAGGAGGTAAGGTGGTTGAGACCAAGCTGGACAAAGGCAGCATCTTTAAATCCCAACAATCAAAAAATAGGAACCAGGTTAAGTTTACCATGCCCAATGTAAAAGCGGGTTCTGTTGTGGAATATCAATATAGGATAACATCACCCTTTGTCCAGAATATAGATGAGTTCGTGTTTCAACATTCCATTCCCATTAAAAAATTGGAGGCCGAAATGAGGATCTTGGAATATTTTAAGTTCAACCAAAGACAGAAGGGCTTCCTTCCCCTTGTTCCAAAAGTGGATAAAATCAGGGATGCCGGGTTGGGCATGGAAGTGACAAAGGTTACCTATGGCTTGCAGGATGTTCCGGCTCTAAAAGATGAAAAGTTTGTTCCCAACATTACCAATTTTAGGTCTGGAGTCACCTTTGAGATCATGTCCTTGGAAATACCCGGGTCTACCTACGATGTATATTCCAAAACATGGGATGATGTGGCCAGGACGGTGTATGAAAACAGTTCTTTTGGCGATGAGATGAAACGAAGCAACTATTTTGAGGAAGAGCTCAATATGGTCCTTCAAGGCGCCAGTGAACCTCAGGAAAAGGCCAAAAGGATATTGGCATTTGTCAAGGAAAAAGTAAAATGGAACTCCTTTGTGGGGTACACTTCCGATGAAGGAACCAGAAAGGCATACAAGGAGGGAACGGGAAACAGCGCGGACATCAACCTGATGCTGGTATCCATGCTTAACCATGCCAATATTCCGGCATATCCCGTTTTGGTGAGCACGCGTGACAATGGGATTCCCTTGTTTCCAACCCTTCAGGGGTACAACTATGTAGTGGCCGTGGGCAAAATAGATGGGGAATATCATTTGTTCGATGCCACCAATGTTTTCACCACCATGGACGTATTGCCCACCAGGACACTGAACTGGTTTGGACGAATTATTTCAGAAAATGGAAACTCTGAAGAAATTGACCTTATGCCCAGAAAAAGCTCCATGGATGCTATAATGATGACCGTTGACCTTAATGATGACGGTTCCATGGATGCCAAGTGCAGACAGCAGTATACCAATCACAATGCGTTACTGTTCAGGAATTTGTACAATGGAGGTACAGAGGAGACATTTCTGGGCAATCTGGAAAAGGAATTGGGAGATATAGAGATTTCGGACTATGATTTGCAGAACAATCTGGATTTGGATAAGCCCGTGGTTCAGAATTTCAACTTTTTTAAGGAAGATGCCTTTGAATCCATTTCAGGAAAATTGTATCTCTCGCCCATGTTCCATTTGGCGGTAAATGAGAACCCCTTTAAGTCGGAGGAAAGGGAGTATCCAATAGATTATGGATTTCCTTGGCAAGACCGATACATGATCACCATTAACATTCCTGAAGGATATAAGGTGGAGCACTTGCCCGAACCCATGGCGATGGCATTGCCCGATAATTTGGGCCAATTCAAGTACAACATATCCTCCAGCCAGGATTTTATCAATGTTCGTGTTGAACTGAGCATGAATACGGCCGTTTTTCCGCCAAATTATTATTTGGGACTTAAAGAGTTTTATCGTCAAGTAGTTGAAAAGGAATCGGAAAAAGTGGTTCTCTCAAGGATTTGATCTGTCCAATGTTGTATAAGAGGGTGGCTTTATGGGTGGTACTTAGCCTTCCGGGGCTGCTCTTTGCCCAGCAGACAAATGAGTTTGGGATATTGGACCAGTTCGAAAAAGACTTTAAGTCTTACGAGAAGGATACCACCGCCGCTGCCATCTATCTCTATGAAAAAGGTGAAAACTATTTTGAGGCGAGGCAAGGGTATATTTGGTTGATCACAACCTACCATGCAAAAAAGAAGATACTCAAGAAACAAGGTTTTGACGAGGCAGAGATCATCATCCCGTACTACCGCGCCAAGGCGGGGAGGGAAAGAGTCAATGCGATAAAGGCAATCACCCACAACGGGAACAGAAAACAAGTGGTTGCCAGCGACAAGATTTTCGATCTGGATGTGAACGAACGGCTATCCCAAATAAAATTCACTTTCCCAAGTGTAGAGGTGGGTTCGGTTTTGGAGTATAGCTATGAAATCCAATCTCCTTTTTTCTATAATCTTTCGGGCTGGGAATTCCAAAGTGCGATTCCAAAACTGTACTCAGAGTATAATGCCAAAATCCCCGGAAACTTTAAATACAATAGGTCTTTGATCGGCGAAATAGGCTTGGATGTAAACGATGCCAGTATCAAGAAGAGTTGCTTTAGTGTGCCGGGTATTTCCCAAAGGGCCGATTGTGAGGTGTTGAAGTATGTGATGAAAGATGTACCCGCTTTTAAGGAAGATGAAGAATATATGCTTTCTTCGGACAACTACAGGTCCACGCTGGAGTTTGAGCTGTCGGAATACGTATCATTGGATGGCATCAAACAAAAGTTTACCAAGACATGGCGGGATGTGGATAAGGAGTTCAGGACCGATAAGGATATTGGCGGGCAATTAAGGAAGAAGAATTTCTTTGAAAAAAATGTTTCACTGGATCTGATCACTGGAGGTGAAAGTGATTTGGAAAAGGCCAAAAACATCTATGGGTTCGTTAAGGAGCACTATACCTGGAACAACAAATACAGCATTTTTAGGAACAATAATGTAAAGGATGCCTTTGATAGAAGAACAGGAAATGTGGCGGAAATCAACATCACCCTTATCAATCTGCTCAATGCTGCCAATATAAAGACAGACCTCATGGTACTTTCTACCCGATCTCATGGTTTGCCCAAACGTAACCATCCGGTACTGTCCAATTTCAACTATGTTGTGGCCAAGACCACCATTGATGGAAAGGAATACCTGTTGGACGCCACCGAGAAGGAAATGCCCTTTGGGATGCTGCCCTATCGCTGTTTAAACTATTATGGAAGGGTCATGGATCTGGATGGGGAAAGTTATTGGTACGACATCCTTCCGGAAAAAAACAACAGTCGAAGCATACAGGTCAAGGCGGAACTGAAAAATGGTAAGGCAGTGGGGACATTGGATGATATCACCATGGGTTATGAGGCCTTTTTCAAACGGGACCAGGTAGCCAAGACCTCTGAAGAAAAATATCTGGGAGAAATGGAAAGGGAGTTGGATGATGATTTTGTCATTCAAACCTATGAAACCAATTCCGAAAAATCGAATGAGAGAACTTTAGTGGAACATTTTGAGTTTGAGTTGCGGAACATCAACATGGATGCCACTGTTTTTTTTAACCCGTTTTTGGTCCGTTTTTTTGCCGTCAATCCTTTCAAATCGGAACAGCGGTACTACCCAATTGATTTTGGTTTCCTAAGAAATTATAGGTACATGGCAAACATAAAGATTCCTGAAGGGTACAGGGTTAAGGAGTTTCCAGAGGTGGTTAACTTGGCCTTGCCGGACCAAAGTGCCTTGCTTCGGTTTGAGTGCAAGGAATATCAAGGGGTAATCAACGTATATTTCAACTTTAAGCTCAATTCAACACAGTATAACAGTGAAGGTTATGCTTACATAAAAAAGTTTTTCGAAAGGGCGGTAAATGTGCAGAACCAAAGCTACTTGGTGTTGGAAAAACTATAGGATTAGCCCAGAGCGTATTAAATTTGTACCAGAATTTTTGGTAACCTAAATAACATAAACGTGGATATACAAAATGCGCAATTGGCCGTAGACGAATGGATCAAGAACCATGGAGTGCGTTATTTTAACGAGCTCACCAATATGGCCCAGCTTACCGAAGAGGTAGGGGAAGTGGCCCGGATCATTGCCCGACGCTATGGGGAACAAAGTGAAAAGGAATCCGACAAGGCCAAGGACCTTGGGGAAGAATTGGCCGATGTGCTTTTTGTGGTCCTTTGCCTGGCCAACCAGACAGGCATTGATCTTCAGGAGGCTTTTGATAAAAAATTGGAGATAAAGACCAAACGGGACCACGATCGTCACCAAAACAACAAAAAGCTTAAATAAAGTTGTCCTGCTAAACGGCCATTAGGTGCGTTTTTTCTAGTTTTGGACTTTCTATCAAACCACAATTATCTTGAGACTCCAACTTTCCGCTCCGCAAGACAAAAAACTGCAAAAAACCATTCAGATAACGGGTTCCAAAAGTGAGACCAATAGATCTCTCTTACTGCAGGCCCTGTTTCCCAATGTAAAGATTGAAAATCTTTCCAATTCCGATGATGGTCAGGTCATGCAAGAAGGACTGAAAAAGACGAGCGGGGAAGTGGATATCCACCACGCAGGCACCGCCATGCGGTTTTTAACGGGCTATTTTGCTTCGCAAGAAGGCAAAGAGGTGATTTTGACAGGTTCCCAACGTATGCAGGAGCGTCCCATCAAGGTTTTGGTGGAAGCCCTCAGAAATTTGGGCGCCCGTATTGAATACGTAAAGGAAGAAGGGTATCCGCCCATAAAAATTTCCGGAAAAAAATTGGACAAAGACAAGGTTTCCTTGCCGGCCAATATTAGTAGCCAGTATATTTCATCCCTACTTTTGATTGCCCCCAGTCTTAAAAATGGACTGGAGTTGGAGCTTGTGGGGAAAATCACTTCCGTACCTTATATCAAAATGACGCTGTCCCTTTTGGAACAGATAGGGGTCAGCACATCCTTTGAGGGAAACACCATCAAGGTTGAGCCCAAAGAAGCCGTCCGGGATACCACCCTTGTAGTGGAATCGGATTGGAGCTCGGCCAGCTATTTTTACAGTATTGTGGCCCTTTGTGAAGTGGGTACAACCATCCAATTGTCATCCTACAAAAAGAATTCGTTGCAGGGCGATAGTGTCATGGCGGAAGTTTATAAAGATTTTGGGGTGGAGACCACTTTTGGTGACCATACCATCACCTTGACAAAAACTACCAATGAGATTCCAAAACATGTGGAATATGACCTCTCTAATGCACCGGATACCGCCCAAACCATCTCTGTTACCTGTTTGGGATTGGGAATGGGGTGCCATCTTACAGGATTGCATACCCTCCCCATAAAAGAAACCGATCGTTTGGCGGCCATGCAAACCGAGTTGACCAAATTTGGGCCAAAAGTGGAGATTGATGCCGAGAGCCTTACGATGGAAGCCACATCGAATTTGACTTCCGGTGTTGCGGTAGATACGTACAACGATCACAGAATGGCCATGGCCTTTGGTCCCTTGGCGGTTAAAACTTCCTTTAGGGTCAATGATGCCGAGGTGGTTTCAAAGTCCTATCCAGATTTTTGGAACGACCTAGCCACCTTAGGTTTTGGTGTGGCTGAAATGTAATGGGCATTTAATCACCAAATTACTTGACATCCCCCTACACGAGGTTGTATATTTGCCCCTCTTAAAAAAATCGAAAAAAAGCTTAGATGAAATTATCAAACTTCAACTTTGAATTACCCAAGGAATTATTGGCCGAGTATCCTGCTGAAAACAGGGATGAATCCAAACTGATGGTAGTTCATAGGGACACTGGAAAAATTGAACACAAAATGTTTAAGGACCTTATCGATTATTTTGATGAAGGTGATGTAATGGTCTTGAACAATACCAAGGTGTTTCCAGCACGACTTTATGGAAACAAGGAGAAGACCGGTGCCCGTATTGAAGTTTTCTTGCTTAGGGAGCTTAACCAAGAACAACGGTTGTGGGATGTTTTGGTAGATCCGGCCAGAAAGATCAGAATTGGGAACAAGCTTTATTTTGGTGAAGATGAAAGTTTGGTGGCAGAGGTAATCGACAATACAACTTCCAGAGGTAGAACGTTACGTTTCCTTTATGATGGTTCATATACCGATTTTAGGAGAAAACTCCGCGAGTTGGGCGAAACACCACTTCCCAAATACATCAAAAGAAATGTTGAGCCGGAGGATGAGGAAAGATACCAGACCATCTATGCCAAATACGAAGGAGCGGTTGCGGCCCCTACAGCCGGATTGCACTTTTCCAAGCACTTGTTGAAACGTTTGGAAATCAAGGGAATCGATTTTGCCGAAGTAACCCTTCATGTTGGTTTGGGAACCTTCAACCCGGTTGAGGTAGAGGATTTATCCAAGCACAAAATGGACAGCGAGGAGTTGGTCATCGATGAAAAAGCCACCGAAGTGGTAAATTCGGCCAAGGATGACAAGAAGAAAGTATGTGCTGTGGGTACTACGGTAATGCGGGCCTTGGAGAGTGCGGTTTCCTCCGAGCACACGCTCAATACTTTTGAGGGATGGACCAACAAGTTCATTTTCCCCCCTTACGATTTTAGTATTGCCAATTGCATGATCACCAACTTCCATTTACCCAAGTCAACCTTGTTGATGATGGTATCTGCATTTGCCGGTCATGACCTGATAAAGAAAGCATACAAGCAGGCCATTTTGGAAGGGTACCGTTTTTACTCTTATGGGGATGCCATGCTTATCCTTTAGGATACAACCATTAAAAGATGCAAATCCCGTTCGGTTCAACGACCAGCGGGATTTTTTTCTTGATTATCTTTAAGCTGTGGAAACAAAGAAGAAAGACATACGGGCCTTGACCAAGGAACAACTGCGGAATTTTTTCGTGGAGCGCGGCGATAAGGCTTTCCGGGGCAACCAGGTGTATGAGTGGCTCTGGCAGAAATCGGCCCACACCTTTGATGCCATGACCAATGTTTCCAAGGAGACCCGGCAAATGTTGGAGGAGCACTTTGTGATCAATCACATTAGGGTGGACCAAATGCAGCGAAGTTCGGACGGGACCATAAAAAATGCTGTACGCCTTCATGATGGTTTGGTGGTGGAATCCGTGCTTATTCCCACGGAGACCCGTACCACGGCCTGTGTGTCCAGCCAGGTGGGATGTAGTTTGGACTGTAGGTTCTGCGCCACGGCACGGATGAAACGCATGCGAAACCTCAATCCGGATGAAATCTACGATCAAGTGGTGGCCATAGACAATGAAAGCCGATTGTATTTTGATCGCCCCTTGAGCAATATTGTTTTCATGGGAATGGGGGAGCCCCTCATGAACTACAATAATGTGTTGAAGGCCATTGATATGATCACTTCACCAGAAGGATTGGGCATGTCCCCAAAGAGAATTACGGTTTCCACATCGGGGGTTCCCAAGATGATCAAGAAAATGGCCGATGAGGAGGTGAAGTTTGGTCTGGCGGTTTCCCTACATTCCGCCATTGATGAAGTTAGAACCTCCATAATGCCTTTCAATGCCACATTTTCTTTGGCCGATTTAAGGGAGGCTTTGGAATATTGGTACGGTAAGACTAAAAGCAGGATTACTTACGAATATGTGGTGTGGGAGGGTATCAATGATACCCAAGAAGCCGCTGAAGCCTTGGTCAAGTTTTGCAGGTTCGCACCATCTAAAGTCAACCTGATTGAATACAACCCCATAGATGATGGTGAATTCCAACAAGCATCAAGTGCTGCGGTGGATATGTACCAACGCACTTTGGAAAAAAATGGAATTACCGTTACCGTGCGCAGATCAAGAGGCAAGGATATTGATGCTGCCTGCGGACAGTTGGCCAATAAGGCGTAGTTTTGTCTGATGTCTGATGTCTGATGTCTGATGTCTGATGTCCGATTTCTGACGATTAACTATCATCCAATCATCGAGCATTTGGTCCATCTGTCCTAAAACTTACTCCTTCCTATGACCAACTCTGGCATTTTCGCTACTTTTAGGGTTTTAAATCAAATTAGCCAAACCCAACGCGTTGAAAATCGTTTCTCAGATTAGGGAACCCATTGAAGATGAGATGGAACTTTTCGAGGAAAAGTTTCTGAAATCCATGTCATCCAAGGTGGCTTTGTTCAATAGGATCACCTATTACATTGTTAACCGAAAGGGCAAGCAAATGCGGCCCATGTTTGTCTTCCTTACCGCAAAGTTGCTCAATGGTGAAGTCAATGAAAGAACCTATTGCGGGGCATCTATCATTGAGTTGATCCACACGGCCAGTTTGGTCCATGATGATGTAGTGGACGATAGCAACAAAAGGCGTGGTTTTTTCTCCATAAATGCCTTGTGGAAAAACAAGATTGCTGTTTTGGTGGGCGATTTTCTATTTTCCAAAGGACTTTTGGTAGCCTTGGAAAACAAGGATTACGATTTACTTCATATTATTTCCAATGCGGTTCGGGATATGAGCGAAGGGGAGCTCCTTCAAATTGAGAAGGCACGACTTTTGGATATCACCGAGGAGGTCTACTACGATATCATTCGCCAAAAAACAGCCACCTTGATCGCAGCCTGTTGCAGTATGGGAGCCTGTTCCGTCCGCCCAGATTCTGAAGAAGTGGAAACTTTCCGGAAGTTTGGAGAGTTATGTGGTATGGCGTTCCAAATTAAAGACGACCTCTTTGATTACGGTGCGGAAAAGATTGGAAAACCCACAGGGATTGACATCAAGGAACAAAAAATGACCCTACCCTTGATTTATGCCCTTAACCAAAGCGATAAGGAAAAGAGAAGTTGGCTCATCAACTCCATCAAAAAACACAACAAGGATAAGAAAAGGGTAAAAGAGGTCATTGCCTACGTGAAGGAAATGGGTGGGTTGGAATATGCCGTGGAGAAAATGTTGGAGTTTAAGGACCAAGCCCTTGCTTTGCTGGACAATTATCCTGATTCAGATTATAAAGCATCTCTTACCTTGATGGTGAACTACGTTGTGGACCGTAAAAAGTAGTGTTCGTATCAGGGGACGAGTTCAAGCTCAAATTCAAGTTCATTCAGTTGTCAGTTCGAGCGCGGTCGAGAACGATAAAATAAGCTTTACAAGATTTTCCGAGAGTCTTTATTTTGAAGAAATCAATGCCTGTTCCATCTCAGGGGTAAACTCTTCTTTATAATAGACCCGCTTGCAATGCGAGCACTCTGCATAGCTGGTATTGTTTATGGTAAAAACGGGAATCCAGAATACATGGGCCTGATTGGACTGGCGTACAACGGTCAAAGTACCGGTTTGATGGCAGTGTGGACAAGCCACGTGATGTAGGGTCTTGGCTTCCTTTTTTCCTGACTTTGTTCCAAAGAAAAGAATCATACAATCTATTTTGTGTTGCAAAGATACCGTGTTTGCTTTACTCGTGTATCAATAGGTCAATTTCATTTTTTAGGGAATTGTTACGCCAACCGGCCCTATAATCTGAACCAACAAAGAATACCTTCAAATCGGCTTGATATTCCCTGTCGACCATGAAAATAGTAAAATCAGCCTGATATTCCCTATCGGTAAAATACCAAAGCCCCTCGTTACCGCGTACTTTGTAGTCCCGATCCACTTTATAAACCAAAAGATCGGCTTTGTAGTCTCGGTCCACTTCAAAAACATTGTAGTCAGCTTGATAATCTGCATTGGTTTGGAAAACCCTTTGAGACATAAGGCTTTGTGATAGAAATAGTAGGGCAAGAAGAGCTAGGGTATTTTTCATAATCACCTTTTTTTAATGGAATGATTTGTTTGAAATCAAATACCTTACCAATAATTGATTTTCCGTTTTTAAATATTTTCTACATTCGCGAACATTTTGAAAAATTGGAAGCCTATCACAGCGTAGAGAATTGGTTGTCCTGGATGGATGATATCTCTGATAAGGATTATGTGATTATTGATCGTTTTCTTCGGGATGAGCTTTATTCCGGGATTAGGTCATTTTTTCTCTCCAAGTTGCCCAATTTTAAGGAAGCGGGGATTGGAACCGACACCGATAACCAGATAGATAGTTCCATACGGGGTGATTTTACCTATTGGTTGGACCGAAAAAGAGATGTGCAACTTGAACCTTTTTGGAACGTGGTGGATGAGATATTGCATATGTTCAACCGCTACTGTTTTCTGAGTCTTTCCGGATACGAATTCCATTTGGCCCATTACCCATCTGGTGGGCATTACGATAAACATCTAGATCAGTTTGAAAACCGAAACAACCGGATGATCTCCGTGGTGATTTACCTCAATGAAGGTTGGCAAAAAGGGGATGGGGGCGAATTGGAGATTTTTGAGAAAGATGGGTCTAGCTTTTTGGTGGAACCTGTGGCCGGCCGTTGCGTAATGTTCAAGAGTGCCGAGGTTCCCCATGCGGTGCTTCAATCCCACAAAAGTCGATTTAGCTTAACCGGATGGTTATTGTACCAGCCTTCGGCCTTGGGCCAGTTTTTTGGGTAGATCGATTACTTTTCTTGACAGGGTATTTTTTGGATCAAATCCACATTTTGGTTATGCTCCGCACTATTGGACATGACCAAGGTACCATGGGTGCCATCCTTTGCCCTTATGGCAAAAACCGTGGCTTGGTCACTAGGGTTGGTCATACCTTCAAAACGATACGATGCCAAAATGATCAGTTCGTTGGGCTGATATTCCTTTTTGGAATATAGGGCCTTGATGCAATCGTCCTTGGCTTCAAAGTCTTCTTTATATCCCTGTTGGGTCAAGGTGTTCACAGCTTCGGAAAGGGTGTCAAAATTATAGTTGTCCATAAGGTTAAGTTAACCAATATCATTGATAAATCCCAAAATGGTCGTTTTCACCTTACCCCAATCCGTATACTCGTGGTCTTTGTCGGTATCAGTGGCACCGCCCTGTTTCTTGGCGATCATGCGCATGATCAATTTTTTGAAATAATCATATTGGGTATAGCGCAATGCCCCAGCGATCTGCCAAACGGTGCTGGTTTGCCAACCGGTCTCTTTCAAAAAATCCTTGGAAATCTTTTTGGCTTCCTCATGCTCTTCCGGAATGTTGGAAGCCACGGCCATGCTTACCGAGAAAAAGGCACTTGGTTTACTGTTCAGTGTGTCCACATGGTTCATGATGTATTGTTTGGTGGCATTGTTGTACTTGTGCATATGGATGGAACTACCTACAAAAACCACATCAAAATTGGAAGGAGCGGGTGGTTCTTCCATGGCATTGGAAATGGTAACTTGGTGTCCGGCTTCTTGGAGGACTTCTTCCATGAATCGGGCAATCTTTCGGGTCTGCCCTTCAATGGTCCCGTAAATGATCAAGATTTTCATGACTGTGTTGTTTTTTATTGTGATATCCCAAAGTCACGAAAATAATCCGATGTAATCTATGATAATGGTCAGGATGGGGATGATACCTTTAAGATGCGAAATCTTAGAGTGCAATTGGCCAAAATTTCGTTTTTTAGCTACCTTTAAAGGCTGCAAAGAAGAATTCCATTGATTTCAAAAACCACCATAGATCAGGTATACGAAACGTCTCGGCTAGAGGAAGTAATCGGGGATTTTGTACAGTTGAAAAAATCAGGATCCAATTTTAAGGGATTGAGTCCCTTTACCGATGAGCGTACCCCTAGTTTTATGGTGAGTCCCGTAAAACAGATATGGAAAGACTTTAGTAGTGGCAAAGGGGGCAATGTGGTGGCCTTTCTCATGGAGCACGAACACTTTACCTACCCTGAGGCCATTAAATACCTGGCCAAGAAATACAACATAGAGATAGAGGAAACCGAGCAGACCGATGAGCAAAAAGAGCAGGCCAATGAGCGGGAAAGTATGTATCTGGTCTCGGAATATGCCCAAAAGTATTTTTCCCAGACTTTATGGGACAGTGAACCTGGAAAGGCCATAGGCCTAAGCTATTTTAAGGAGCGCGGTTTTACCGATGAGACCATAAAAAAATTCGGATTGGGCTATAGTTTGGACGAGTGGGAAGCGTTTACCCAATCGGCCTTGGATGAAGGGTATCAACTGGAATTTTTGGAGAAGACCGGTTTGACCATAGTAAAGGAACAGGCTGGGGGAGAGACCAAAAAGTTCGATCGGTTCAAAGGAAGGGTCATGTTTCCCATCCATTCCATGAGTGGCAGGGTGCTGGGATTTGGCGGTCGTATCCTTACCAATGATAAAAAGGCGGCCAAATACCTTAATTCCCCAGAAAGTGAAATCTATCACAAGAGCAAGGTGCTTTATGGGATTTATTTTGCCAAGCAGGCGATAGCCAAGAAAGACAATTGTTTTTTGGTGGAAGGTTATACCGATGTCATCCAGATGCACCAACGTGGGGTGGAAAATGTGGTGTCTTCCAGTGGAACGGCCCTTACCCCGGAACAGATTCGGTTGATCAATAGGCTTACCAAGAACATCACCGTACTTTTTGATGGCGATGCGGCAGGTTTGCGGGCTTCGCTTCGCGGAATAGACCTGATCTTGGAGCAAGGCATGGACGTTAAGGTCTGCACCTTCCCGGATGGGGAAGACCCTGATAGTTTTGCCAAGAACAATACGTATGAGGATTTGGTGCTCTATCTGGAAGAGAATGCCAAGGATTTTATACAGTTCAAAACTTCGATTTTGACCAAGGAAGCGGCCAACGACCCCATAAAGCGGGCCGATACGGTCAGGGATATTGTGAACAGTATCAGTAAGATACCCGATCGTATTAAAAAGGAGATCTACATTCAGGAATGTGCCAAGATGATGGAGATTTCGGAGGCTGTCCTTTACAACACCTTGGCCCAGATTGATAAAAAAGAGGCGACCGACGTCAATAAAAAACTCAAACAAGAGCAAAAAGCCTTTCAAGTGGTCAAAAATGACCCTGTAGTGGAAAAGGTGGATGTGCAATATGAGCTGGAACGAAAAATCATCGAGATGCTATTGCTTTACGGAAACCAGAAGCAAGAGTTTGAGGACTTGGTGTTGAAAGAAAACGATGAGGGGGAGTTGGTTTTGGAACCCGAAGTCGTTGAGGCCAAAGTGTACGAAAAGGTCTATTTGGACCTTCAAGAGGACGAGATTGAACTCACCAATGCACAGTTTAGGGCCATCTATTACAAGCTTATTGAAAGCCTGAACGAGAATGATGATTTTGCGGTCAACACCTTTTTGTCCGAGTTGGATCAGGAAATCATTTCTGAAGTGTCTTCCATTTTAATGGAAGAAGAACAATATGTCCTGCACGATTGGGAGCGAAAGGACATCTATCCAAAAGAAAAGCAATCCGGGGTTGCACAGCTGGTGGGGGAGACCATCTTGACCTTACGCTGCAACCTTATAAAAAACCGGATACAGAAATTGCAGGAACACACCCAGGACAACAATGGGGATAACAGCGAAGTTCTGGAAGAAATCATGAACTACCTACAATTGAACAAACTTCTGAACGCCAAACTGAATAGGGTGCTGTCCTAAAAAAGAAATCCCGGGCAAAATGCCCAGGATTTACCAGCTTTAGTTTGTTTGGGTTGGTTATTTAATAAAGTTCTAAAGCTTTTGCTTGTTGTAGTAGATCCACCAAGTTGTCCACATTTAACTTCTTCATTAAACGGGCCTTATAGGTGCTTACCGTTTTTTCATTGAGGTTGAGCCCTTCAGCCACCTCTTTGTTGCGTTTTCCACTGGCCAAAAGCTTTAATACCTCAACTTCCCTGGATGATAGTTTCCTAAAGAACCTTCTTGGTTTTTGGGTGCCCTCATCAAAGGCAAGGCGCTGGGCAAGTTCATTGGTGATGAACATATTGCCTTCACTCACCTTTTTTACAGCAGAGATGATGTAGTCCAAATCGGCAGTTTTGGACAAATAACCAAATGCACCGGCACGGATGGTGCTCAGGGCGTAGACATCCTCAGATTGTCCACTGTACATTAGGGTTTTAATGTCGGGGAACTCCAATTTTAATTTTCTTAGGGTGGCAATTCCGTTGATTTCAGGAATATCCATTTCCAGCATCACCACATCGGGGGTAACTTTGGCAAGTGTCTCAAATAATTCAGAGGTTGTGGAAACGTCTGCAATGATCTCTATATCTTGACTGGATTCAAGCACTTGCTTAATGCCAAGTCTGACAATCGGGTGATTATCAGCAATCAATACTTTTATCATTTGGTTTGAGTTTAGTATAATTAATTAGTTGGTTAGTGACTAATTTACCTACATGGTATGGCAGGCAAGATAACAATTTGATGACGTAAAACTGTAATTTTTTTCTTAAAACCATAGAATTTCTATGGTTTTTTTCGTCTTAATTTGGGATTTTATGGTCAAAAGGTCATTTCAGGTCGCTTGGAATCTCACAAATGGGTATAGGAATCATCTTATGTTTATTCGCTGTATTGAACCTTTTATAAATGGTGAAAACCTCTTTTTCCCTACCAGAGAAATCAGCTGCTGTTTTTCCTTGGTCATCCATTTTCATGGCCCATTCCAATTCGGGATATGACGCGCCTATTTGGTCCTCATCGGTTCGGCTATCGCCCCAAAGACCATCGGTAGGCGCTGCTTCCATAATATCTTGGTTCACCCCAAGTACTCGTCCCAATTCATAGACTTCGGTCTTTACCAAATCGGCAATAGGGCTCAAATCTACCCCTCCGTCACCGTATTTGGTGTAAAAACCTACTCCAAAATCCTCTACTTTGTTTCCGGTGCCAGCAACCAAGTAGCCTTCCAGTGCCGCAAAATAGTATAAGGTGGTCATCCGAAGTCGCGCACGGGTATTGGCAAGCGACATAAAGCGCTCTTCTTCATTTTCAACTTTTGGGAATGCATTGACGAGGCTATCAAAGACAGGGGTCAGGTTTACCGGTTGGCGGGATACATTGGAGAAATTCTCCATAAGCCAGTCAATATGCCGATCCGCACGGGTAACTTGGTTTTCACCTTGGTGGATGGGCATTTCCAAACACAAAAGATCAAGACCTGTTTTGGCACATAGGGTAGAGGTCACAGCCGAGTCTATTCCTCCAGAAACCCCGATCACAAAACCTTTGCATTTGGCATTTATGGCATATTCTCTAAGCCAATCTACTATATGGTCTATTACCTTTTCTGTTTGCATATCCTATTTTAAAATTCTATAAATTACCTTTGTGCCCTGTAAATTTAAACGCTGTTGCCTTAAAAATGAAGCGCTTGCCTAAATACTTTCTTTTTTACATTTTGTGTGGTTCCCTTTTTTTAATGTTGGGGTGCGAGGAAACTGATAAACGGGAGGAGGAAATTGCCCAAATTCCTGTTGATCTTGAGGTATTTCGGTTTGATCGCGAATTTGCCGAAGCGAAGCCCCAAGATATCCCAGGGTTAAAATCCAAATATCCGTACTTGTTCCCTGAACAGTTTCCGGATAGTATATGGGTGGCCAAGTTGACCGATACCCTTCAGGTTGAACTTTCAGGGGAAGTGGATAAGGTATTTGGGAATTTTGGGCAGGAAGCGGAGGACTTGGAATCCCTTTTTAAACACATCAAATATTATTTTCCCAATGTTGTGGTACCCAAAGTAGTGACCCTTACCTCGGATGTTCGGTACAATGATCGTATCATTCTCACAGATACCCTTTTGCTGATTGGTTTGGACAATTATTTGGGGAAGGACCATCATTTTTATGGAGGCATTCAGCGGTATATTGCAGAAGGACTCGATAAAAAATTCCTGACTTCGGATGTGGCCAGTGCCTTTGCCAAGAAGGTGCTCAACTATCCCAGAAACCGAAGTTTTCTGTCGCGAATGGTGTATTATGGCAAGGAGCTATATCTAAAGGATAGGTTGTTGCCTTCTGTCACAGATGCGCAAAAAATAGGATACTCCCCAGAAGAAATGGATTGGGCCAAGGCCAATGAGGAACAAATGTGGAAGTATTTTGTGGAGCGCGAACTGCTTTACAGTACCGATTCACAATTGGATAGAAAGTTTTTGGACCCGGCGCCCTTTTCCAAATTCGGTCTGGAGTTGGACAATGAGTCGCCAGGTCGTTTGGGGCGGTATATGGGATGGCAGATCGTGAGAGCGTTTATGGAGAAGAATCCTGTCGGTCTGCAACAACTTTTGGATATGCCGGCCGATGAAATATTGAAAAAATCAAATTACAAACCCAGAAAATAAATGGCAGTAGAACATACTTCGGAAATAAAATTGACGGTAGGATTGGATGAGAACAGGGTTCCCGAGGAGCTCAGATGGTCGGCGCAGGACGGCGGTGTGGAAAATGAGGAGGCCAAAGCCATGATGTTGTCCGTTTGGGATAGTAAAAACCAAGAATCGTTAAAGATCGATCTTTGGACCAAGGATATGCCGGTGGATGAGATGAAACTGTTTTTCCATCAAACTTTGGTGACCATGGCGGATACCTTCATGAAAGCTACGCAAGATGAAAAAATGACGGCGACCATGAAGGATTTTTGCGATTACTTTGCTGAAAAAATGGAGCTGAAATAAGCACTATTCCCCCAAAGGTTGGTCATACCGGTTGAATTTTGATTTTTCTTCGCCCCGAAGATCGAGGTGACGCTCAACTTTGTCTCTTGTAGGTCTTTGGAGAAAAAGATAAAAAATCAAAAAAGCGGCAATGATCAAGTAAGCAAGGTTTTGGGTATTGTGGAAAATGACAATGCCAAATAAGGCCGGGCCCTCCAAAAAAGCATACTTAATGATACTGGCGGTTTGAAACCGAGCCAGTTTTTGGCGTAGATCAAGATCTTTGGGAATGCTTCTTATCATTTTATTGAAAATAAAGCCTCCAAGAAAAATTCCGGTGATAGCTATGAGGGGAATGATAGCCAAAAAAGCATCTCCCGAATCTGAAAAATCCAAATGGGAATTTTGCACCTGGGTGTAAAAGAAAATACCCAAAATCACGGGACCGGCCATGATGCCCATGTGTAAAAAGGATAGGGTTTTAATAAAACTATTGGGAGTGATTGGGGTGGTGGCGTTTTTCATAATTTGGTTTGTTGTATAAAGAAACACAAAATATCGACAAATGTGAAGACCTGCAATTTTTCAGGTGTATTGGAATCTAAACTATGAAAAGCGAAATACCACGACTTTTGTTGGTCTATAATGCCGATTCAGGCACCCGAAATGCCATTTTGGACAGCATGCATAAAGTGTTCAGTCCATCTACTTATGCGTGCAATCTCTGTGATATTACCCACGGCTTGGTTTCAGAGAACAGGGTCTGGAAAAAATTCCGAAAGGAGAGAGGTGGGCAATTGGAGTTTTTGCACAGGGATGAGTTCAAAAAGCAATATGCCAGTAAGTTTGGGGCCAAGTTCACATTTCCCATTGTCTTGGTGGAAACCCAAATGGATTTGGAGGTGTTCATCTCTACAAATGAGTTGAATCAACTTCAAACGGCCGATGAGCTGATTAACCTGGTTGAAAAGCGCTTGAAAAAAACGCCCCTTTAAAGGGGCGTGGTTAAGAGGTCTTGTGAATTATCCTATGGCTTCAAGAGCCATGGGTACTTCCATCAATAGAACCCTACTATCTGTTAGGGCGGTAAGGTCAAAAGAATTGGTTTCCCATAGACCAAAGCCATCGCGTTTCTCCAACCGCTGTCCGTTGATTTCAACTTCACCTTCCAAAACAAAGACATAAACACCATTCCCCTCCTTTTTTAAAGTATAGGTGTCCGAGGAATTGGGTTCAAATTTGCCCAAATGGAACCAAGCGTCTTGATGTGCCCAAACGCCATCATCTTCTGGGTTGGGTGAAAGCACTTGATAGAAAGCATTTTCCTTGGCGATATCCCGAATGGAAATTTGGTCGTATCGGGGCTCCACATTTCGTTGGTTGGGAAATACCCAGATTTGGAGAAACTTCACGTCCCTGTCATCATTTTTATTGTATTCGCTATGGAAAATCCCGGTTCCGGCACTCATTATCTGTACATCACCCTCTTTGATGGTGGTGGTGTTCCCCATACTGTCCTTGTGTTCCAAATCGCCTTCCAAAGGAATGGAAATGATTTCCATATTGTCGTGGGGGTGGGTGCCGAAGCCCTTTCCGGCCGCGACCTGATCATCGTTCAAGACACGGAGTACCCCAAAGTGCATCCGCTCTGGATTTTGGTAGCCTGCAAAGCTAAAGGTATGGTGACTGTTGAGCCACCCGTGGTCGGCGTGGCCTCTTGTAGCTGCTTTGTGCAATACGGTTTTCATGGTGTTAACCTTCTTGATTTATTAAATACTCAGTTATCCAGGGTAAGTCGTAAAAAGCAAGGTTGACTTACAGAACTTGCATAATGGGAATGGATGGAAACGGCTAAGAATTGTTGCTGAAAAAATCCTGATTGATTTGATCAATGAACCCCAACAGTTCTTCACGTCCCATTCGGTTGGAAGATGAAGTGGTAAAATGTGGAGGGACTTCTTCCCATGCGCTGTCCAGTAACTTTTGGAGATAGGCATTGGCCTGTTTCTCTATCACATTGGGTTTAAGCTTGTCCGCTTTGGTGAAAATTATGGCGAAGGGAATCTGATTGGTTCCCAGCCATTCCATAAACTCAAGGTCAATGGGTTGGGGGTCGTGCCGAATGTCCACCAATACAAAACCGCAGACCAGCTGCTTTCTTTTCTGAAAATATTCGGTAATATACTTTTGAAAGGTTTTTTTGTCCTTTTTGGAGACCCGCGCGTAGCCATACCCGGGCAAATCCACCAAAAACCAATTGTTGTTGATCTTAAAGTGGTTGATGAGTTGCGTCTTTCCGGGTTTCCCTGAGGTTTTAGCGAGGCCTTTGCGGTCTACCAACATATTGATCAAGGACGATTTTCCAACATTGGATCGTCCAATAAAGGCATATTCTGGCAACGGTTCATTGGGGCACTTGGCCACACTGGAGTTGCTCATGATAAAGTCCGCAGAAGTGATTTTCATGCTTAGAAGTTACGCTTTTTCAGCCAAGCCTCAAGGATGCGATTAAAGTCCTCGGGATGCTCCATCATGGGAGCGTGCCCACATTTTTCAATCCAAAACAGGTCGGAGTCGGGTAGCAGCTCGTGGAATTCCTTGGCCACATTGGGAGGGGTTACCGTATCGTTTTCTCCCCAGATAATGCAAGTGGGCGTGTCCATATGGGGAAGGTCCTTGGACATGTTATGTCGAATGGCACTTTTGGCAATGGCCAGGGTCTTTACCAATTTCATGCGGTCGTTCACCGTGGCGAACACTTCGTCCACAATTTCCTTGGTGGCTACTTCAGGGTCATAGAAGACATCTTGGGCCTTCTTTTTTATGAACTCGTAATCGCCACGTTTCGGGTAACCATCGCCCATGGCGCTCTCATAGAGGCCAGAACTACCGGTGATGACCAATGCCTTGACTATTTCCGGATACATTTTGGTGTGCAATAAACCAATATGTCCCCCAAGTGAATTCCCTAATAAAATGACATCCTTAAGTCCTTTATATTCAATAAACTCCTCCAAGAACTTGGCAAAGTTCTTCACGGTGGTTTTGAGTAGGGGCATTTCGTAAATGGGAAGTTCGGGAATCAGTATCTGATAGCCCTTTGATGGGAAAAATTCGGATACGCCTTGGAAGTTGCTCAATCCTCCCATAAGCCCATGCAAGATAATCATAGGGGTTCCTTCACCCATCTCTATGTATCGGTACTTGCCGTCCTTGATTATATGCTCTTCCATCAATAGTCAGTTGGTCGAGGGGCAAATATAGGCATTTCATATAACACAAAATCCAGCTTATGTTATCTCTAAATCATGTTTTTTCAATTCAACCGCATATGTATGCCCATGGCTGGAATTTTTTGCAGGATGCATTTAAGGTCAAATCATGGGCTTTTTATCGAAAAGTGGGGAATTTATTAACAAAAGTGTCTTTAAGTGGAGAAATGTGGAAATAAAATCAATATATTTGAGTTGTATTAAGTAACCAATTGATTTCTAGTGACCCATATCATCGGACAACATGATTGTAAGGCAGATTCAAAAGGAAGGGTTTTGTTGCCCATTTCCTTGAAGAATCAGCTTTTGCCTGTTTTGAAGGATGGGTTTGTGATAAAACGATCGGTTTTTCAGCAATGTTTGGAGTTGTATCCCAAGCAGGAGTTTGATGTCTTGATGCAGAAAGTCATGAAGAAGAGCAAGATCAACCGCAAGTACGATGCCTTCGTCCGAAACTTTGTGGCTGGTATGAAAGAAGTGGCCATTGATGGGGATTCGGGAAGGCTTCAGATACCAAAAAATCTGGTGGATTTTGCGGGAATTGAGAAAGAAGTAGTACTCAATGCGGTTTTCGACAAGATAGAGATCTGGGACAAGGACAAGTATGAAAAAGTCTTGGCCGAGGGAGAAAAGGATTATGCCGATCTAGCGGAAGAGATTTTTGCAGACGATGAGTAGTCCGTACCATAATCCGGTGCTTTTGCACGAGTCTGTGGACGGATTGAACATAAAACATGATGGAGTGTATGTGGATGTCACCTTTGGTGGTGGCGGGCACTCCAGGGAAATATTGAAAAGGCTTGGCGATGAGGGAAGATTATTTGCATTTGATCAAGATGAGGATGCCCTGCAGAACGCAATCGACGATGGGCGGTTTCAATTGATCAATCAGAACTTTCGCTATCTCAAGCAGTTTTTAAAGTTCTATGGCATTCGGAAAGTTGATGGAATCTTGGCGGATTTTGGGGTTTCTTCCCATCAGTTCGATGAGGCCGAACGTGGCTTCTCCATCCGTTTCAATGCGGATTTGGACATGCGGATGAACCGCAACAATGAATTGTCGGCCTACGAGGTGGTCAATACCTATTCCCAGGAAGATTTGGCGTCGGTTTTATACCAATATGGTGAGTTGCGAAATGCAAGGGCCATGGCAAAAACCATTGAAGCTTCACGGTCGGATGCGCCGATCAGGACCACGGACGAGCTCAAGACGGTTTTGGCTGGTTTTCTACCCAAGATGAAAGAGAACAAGATTCTGGCCCAGATTTATCAGGCTATTCGGATTGAGGTCAACCAAGAAATAGAGGTGCTCAAGGAGTTTTTGTTGCAAGTGCCCGATATGTTGGAAAAAGGAGGAAGGCTGAGTATGATCAGTTACCACTCCTTGGAAGATCGATTGGTGAAGCGCTTTATCCGGGCCGGAAGATTTGAAGGGGAGCCAGAAAAGGATTTTTATGGGAATATAGATGTTCCCTTAAAAAAAGTGGGAGGGCTCATTGTACCATCAGCAGAAGAAATAGCAAGGAACAATAGGGCGAGAAGCGCAAAACTCCGCATAGCGGAAAGAATATAGGGAACAGTATGAGAAAAGGATTGTTGGACATATTAAAAGGAAAGTTTTTGGTGAGCGGGGATGCTCCCAAGAACTGGATGTTTTTGTTGTTTGCCTCTTTTCTGGCAGCCTTGATGATTTCCAGTAGCCATAATGCGGATAAAAAAGTACTCGAAATAGCAGCCTTGAACGAAGAAGTCCGGGAGTTGCGAAGCGAGTTTGTGGAAGGGCGTTCCCATGTGCAACAATTAAAATTGGAATCCACTTTAAGAAAGACGGTGGCGGAAAAAGGGCTTTTGCCCTCTGAAAACCCGCCCAGAAAAATCGTAGTTAAATCAGCGGAATAAGATAGTGGCGATCACCGAAAAAAATATCATGAACAGACTGTACCTCGTTGCCGGGGGGCTTTGTGTATTGGCCATAGCGGTAGTGGTGAAGCTGGTGGATATCCAAATGGTACGCGCAGAGGAGTACAAAGAACTGGCTCTGAGCAAAACCGAAAAGATGTTCACTATTGAGCCCAATCGGGGAAACCTGTATTCGGAAGACGGGAGTTTATTGGCTGCATCGGTGCCCAAATATGAGATTCGGTTTGATGCCAAAACAGTTTCCGAGAAAAATTTCCAGAACAATGTGGCTGCACTTTCCGATTCGTTGGGGAAAATGTTCAACAGGCCATCATCGTATTATAGGCAGCTGTTCCGAAAGGCAAGGGCCAATGACAACCGCTACAAATTGGTGGCCCGTAATGTGGATTATCTGGATTATGTGCGCATAAAGCAGTTTCCTTTGTTCAAATTGGGACCTTATAAAGGCGGTTTTATAGAGACCCATCGTGTGGTGCGGGAATATCCCTTGGGAAAAATGGCGGCCCGAAGTATTGGCTATGAGAGAGTGGATGAAAATGGATACTACACCCGAGTGGGGCTGGATGGTGCCTTTGGGGAGTCTTACTTGAGAGGTAAAGAAGGAAAACGTTTAAAGCAAAGAATAGCAAAAGGACAGTGGAAGCCCGTAGGGCTGGACAATATAGTGGAGCCTCAGGATGGATTGGATGTGGTTTCCACGATTGACATCAACATTCAGGACATTGCACATCACGAACTTTTGGCTCAACTGGAGAAATATAAGGCAGACCATGGCTGTGTGGTGGTCATGGAAACCAAAACCGGGGAGGTAAAGGCCATTTCCAATCTAGGTCGTACATCCGAAGGAAAGTATTACGAAAAGTTGAACTATGCGATTGGCGAATCCCATGAGCCCGGTTCTACTTTTAAATTGATGTCTTTGGTGGCAGCGCTTGAAGACAAGGTGGTCGATACCAGCACCGTAATCGATACCGAAAAAGGAAGATACCGTATTTATGACGGTGTGGTGCGGGATTCCAAATGGGGTGGCTATGGCAAGATTTCAACGGCCAGGGCCTTTGCGGTTTCCTCCAATACGGCGTTTGCCAAGATCATCAATGAAAATTACAAGGAACAACCCGAAAAATTTGTCAACCGATTGATGAATATGGGGTTGCATAAAAGGTTGGGCATTCCTATTAAAGGGGAGGGCGCACCTGTAATCCGATACCCTGGGGACAAAGGCTGGTCCGGGATTTCCTTGGGATGGATGTCCTACGGATATGAAGTGTCCTTGACCCCCATGCAGACTTTGGCTTTTTACAATGCCATTGCCAATGATGGGGAGTTGGTAAAGCCTAGGTTGATAAAAGAGGTTAGGGAAGGTAGCAAAATCATTAAAAAGTTTGATAAGCAGGTGCTGAATCCGTCCATCTGTTCTGAAGAGACTGTTCTGAAGATGCAACAGTTGATGAAGGACGTGGTGGAAAAAGATTATGGCACAGGACATAAACTGTACTCCAAAAACTTTTCCATGGCTGGAAAAACAGGAACCTGTCAGAAAAACTATGAAACCAAAGATCCCGATAAGCTGGCCTATATATCCACTTTTGCGGGCTATTTCCCTGCGGATAACCCCAAGTATTCCTGTATTGTGATCATTCATGAGCCGGATAAAAGTGTAGGCTATTATGGTGCGGATGTTTCTGGTCCGGTTTTCAAGTCCATGGCGCAGAAAATCCATGCCATATCACCTTTGGTGGATGAAGTGGAAGAAAGAATACCAGAGTACAATGTCTTGGATGAAGAGTACCAGCACTACTTCGCACAGGCTCAGAAAAAATACAACACCATTCCCAATGTAAAGGGAATGAGTGGAATGGATGCCGTTTCCCTTTTGGAAAATTTGGGATTGGAAGTGGAGGTGCATGGCAATGGAAAGGTAAAAGGGCAGTCCATAAAGCAAGGAACGGATATCAAACAAGTTAAAAAAATAGTACTGGAACTTTCATGAAGTTGTTGAAGGACATATTATATGGAGTAAGCCTTTCAGCGGTAAGTGGCGACACCAATGTGCTGGTGAACCAAATCCATTTCGATTCCAGAAAGGTAGAGATGGATGATGTCTTCGTAGCCGTTCGGGGAACCATTACGGATGGTCATGAGTACATCCAAAAAGCGGTGGAATCCGGTGCAAAGGCTATCGTATGTGAGGAGCTTCCAGAATTGTTGATCAATGGGGTCACCTATATTAAGGTATCCGATTGTAACAGTGCGTTGGCCATTATGGCGGCCAATTTTTTCGATAACCCATCGAAGAACCTAAAGTTGGTCGGGGTAACAGGAACCAATGGAAAGACTACGGTCACCACCTTGTTGTACAATCTGTTCAAAAAGGCGGGATATAAGGTTGGGCTTATCTCCACGATCAAGGTGATGGTGGGTGATAAGGAGCATCCTACCAGCCATACCACTCCAGATGTAATGACCATCAATACCTATTTGTCCCAGATGAATCAGATTGGTGTGGAGTTCTGTTTTATGGAGGTCAGTTCCCATGGTATCCACCAGAAAAGGGCGGAAGGACTCCATTTTGCAGGGGCTATTTTTACCAACCTTTCCCATGATCACTTGGATTACCACAAAACCTTTGCGGAGTATCGGGATACCAAGAAAAGACTGTTCGATGGCTTGCCAAAGAGCGCTTTCGCCTTGGTGAACATAGACGACAAGAACGGATTGGTCATGTTGCAAAATACCAAGTCCAAAAAATATACCTACGCCTTAAAATCCTATGCAGATTATAGGGCCCAGATTTTGGAAAAGCAGTTCAATGGACAGTTGTTGAAACTGGATGATAATGAGCTGTGGTCCAAATTGATTGGGGATTTCAATGCCTATAACCTATTGGCCATTTATGCCACGGCGGATATTTTGGGCTTGGAAAAAATGGAGACCCTACGGTTGATGAGCGAGTTGGAGAATGTGGATGGTAGGTTTCAATATTATATATCGAAAGACAAAATAACGGCTATTGTTGATTATGCCCATACGCCGGATGCACTAAAAAATGTGTTGGTTACGATCAACGCATTGAGGACTGGAAATGAAAACGTCATCACCGTAGTGGGGTGTGGTGGTGACCGTGATAAGTCTAAGCGTCCGGTTATGGGTCATATCGCATCCGAAATGAGCAATCAAGCCATTTTTACCTCGGATAATCCGAGAACGGAATCCCCAGAGGCCATTATTGCCGATATGGAAGCCGGGGTAGAGGCCCAGAACACCAAAAAAGTATTGTCCATAGAAAACCGGAGACAGGCTATAAGAACAGCTTGTAAACTAGCGATGACCAACGATATCATCCTAGTGGCCGGAAAAGGACACGAAACCTATCAGGAAACCAATGGGGTCCGTGTGGATTTTGATGATTTTAAAGAAGTTAAAGAGGCTTTGGATAGCCAAAATTGATTTGTAGCCCATGCTATATTATTTGTTCGAATACTTAGAGAAACAATACCAACTGCCAGGGGCGGGACTTTTTCAGTTCTATACCTTCCGTGCCGCTATGTCGGTGCTGCTTTCTCTGTTGATTGCCATGGTTTACGGAAAACGCATCATCCAATACCTGCAGAAGAAGCAGATTGGGGAGACGGTCCGTGATTTGGGATTGGAAGGACAAAAGCAAAAAGCAGGAACCCCTACCATGGGAGGGCTTATCATTATTTGGTCCACCCTTTTACCGGTGTTACTGTTCGCCGATGTGCAAAACATTTACATCATCCTTTTGATCATTACCACGGTATGGATGGGCACCATCGGTTTTGTGGACGATTACATCAAGATTTTCAAAAAAGACAAAAAAGGGCTCAAAGGAAGGTTCAAGGTTTTGGGGCAAGTGGTCTTGGGATTGATTGTTGGAGCTGTGCTCTATTTCCATCCCGAAGTGACCATCAAAGAAAAGGATACCACCCAAATCAATGAAAATTTTAGGGTAGAGAGGGTATTTGGTGAAGAGACCAAGGCGGTCCGTACCAATGTTCCCTTTTTTAAGGACAACGAATTGGATTATGCAGATTTGATCGCATGGACCGGCGAAGGAATGGAACAATATGCTTGGATAATTTTCATCCCGGTGGTCATTCTTATTGTTACAGCGGTGTCCAATGGGGCCAACCTCACGGACGGAATAGATGGGTTGGCCGCAGGCTCTTCGGCCATAATTGTGCTGACCTTGGGGATTTTCGCCTGGGTTTCGGGCAATGTGCAATTCTCCAACTACTTGGACATTTTCTATTTGCCCAGAGCAGGGGAGTTGGTAGTGTTCATCGCGGCATTCGTAGGGGCCTTGGTCGGATTTTTATGGTACAACGCCTATCCGGCGCAAGTGTTTATGGGAGATACGGGAAGCCTTACCATTGGTGGGGTCATTGCCGTGATTGCTATCATCGTAAGAAAGGAACTGTTGATTCCCATTTTGTGCGGAATCTTCTTTGCCGAATCCCTATCGGTCATGTTGCAGGTGGGGTATTTCAAACATACGAAGCGGAAATATGGCGAAGGAAAACGGATATTCTTGATGGCGCCATTGCACCATCATTATCAGAAAAAAATGTATCACGAGAGCAAAATAGTCACCCGGTTTTGGATCATTGGAATTTTGCTCGCCATCGTGACCATTGTCACCTTAAAGATTCGATAAATGGGTCGCTTGGTGATATTGGGAGGAGGAGAAAGTGGCGTGGGAACCGCCATTTTGGGAAAACAGAAAGGATTTGAAGTCTTTGTTTCGGATAAAGGCGAAATAAAGGAAACGTATAAAAAAGTTCTTGAACATTTTGAGATTGAATGGGAGTCGGGCCAACACACCGAAGCCAAAATCCTGAATGCTGATGTGGTCATGAAAAGCCCTGGCATTCCGGACAAGGTGCCCTTGGTGAAACAATTGGTGGCAAAAGGTATTCCGGTGATTTCGGAAATTGAATTCGCTTCAAACTATACAGATGCGACATTGATCGGCATTACGGGAAGCAATGGCAAGACCACTACCACCATGATGACCTACCATCTGTTGAAAGAAGGAGGGTTGAACGTGGGTATGGCCGGAAATATTGGCGATAGCTATGCCAAAATGGTGGCGGAAAAGGATTATGATCAGTATGTGTTGGAAATCAGCAGTTTTCAACTGGATGGAATCGTGGACTTTAAACCCCACATTGCCGTAATCACCAATATAACCCCCGACCATTTGGACCGATATGATTATCAATTTGAAAATTATATCGCTTCCAAATTTCGTATAGCGATGAATCAGGATGAAAAAGATTATCTGATTTATGATGCAGATGATGAAGTGATTGTGAATTGGCTAAAAAAGAACCCCGTTCGATCCAAATTGGTTCCATTTTCCTTAAAAGGGAAGGTGGAGGAAGGGGCTTGGTTGGAAGAAAAAACGATACACATAAAATTAGAACATAAAACCTTGGAGATGAGTACAGATATTTTGGCCTTGGAAGGGCAACACAATGTAAAGAACACCATGGCCGCCAGTATGGCCGCCCTATTGGTGAAAGTGAGGAAGGAGACCATACGTCAGAGTATCCAGTCGTTTCAAGGGGTGCCCCACCGATTGGAGAAGGTGTTGAAGATCAATCATGTGGAATATATCAATGATTCCAAAGCCACCAATGTGAATGCCACCTATTATGCCCTTGATGGTATAAAGCGGCCCATTGTTTGGATCGTAGGTGGAGTGGACAAGGGCAACGATTATTCCGAACTGATGCCATTGGTTCGGGAAAAAGTGAAGGCCATTGTCTGCTTGGGAATGGACAATTCCAAGCTGAAGTCGGCTTTTGGCAATGTCATTGATCTTATGGTGGAGACCTATTCCATGGAAGAGGCCGTAAAGGTAGCTTATAAGATTGCTGAGCGAGGAGATGCCGTATTGTTGTCTCCGGCTTGTGCCAGCTTCGATTTGTTTGAGAACTATGAGGACCGGGGGAATCAATTCAAGGAAACCGTAAAAAATCTATAAACCGTGAAAACCGTGTTCAAAAATTTGAAAGGAGATAAAGCCATTTGGGGTGTAGTGGCCCTTTTGGCCCTTTTCTCATTTTTGCCGGTCTATAGTGCCAGTACCAATCTGGTCTACGTAAATGGCGATGGAACCACCTTGGGTCATTTGGTAAAGCATGCCGTACTGTTGTTTTTGGGATTTGGGATCATTTATGCAGTACATCGCATACCAACCCATTATTTTAAGGGACTTTCCATAATTGCATTGCCCATTGTGTTGATTCTCTTAGGTTACACACTAACCGTGGAGACAGAGATTGGAGGGGTTACTGCAAATCGCTGGATCAAGATTCCGTTTGTTGGGGTCAACTTCCAGACATCGACCTTGGCATCGGTGGTCCTTATGATCTGGATTGCGAGGTATTTGACCAAGATCAAGGATACCCAAATTACCTTTAAGGAAAGTATTCTGCCCTTGTGGTTACCCACCGCTCTGGTGGTATTGTTGATATTGCCCGAAAACTTTTCAACCGCGGCCATCATCTGTTTTTTGGTGTTGGTGCTGTGTTTTTTGGGCGGATATCCCCTAAAATATTTGTTTGCGATGGTAGGCACGGGAATCGTACTGGCAGGAATGTTCCTTTTTGTACTGTTCAAGGCCCCCGAAGCGTTACCGCAACGAGCGGGTACCTGGAAATCCAGGATAGAGACTTTTATCCACCCTGAACAGGCGGATAAAGACGACCTGCACCAATTGACCTTGGCCCAGATTGCCATTGCAGAAGGTGGTGTTGTGGGTAAAGGCGCAGGGAAGAGTGTCATGAAGAACATGCTGTCCCAAAGTACTTCGGATTTCATTTTTGCCATCATTATCGAGGAATATGGATTGTTGGGTGGTGGTGCTTTGTTGTTTTTCTATTTGCTGCTATTGTTCAGGATTGTGGTGGTGGCCCATTCGGCCAAGACCGTGTTTTCAAAATTACTGGTGATAGGCGTTGGACTGCCCATTGTTTTTCAGGCCTTCATCAATATGGCAGTAGTGGTACAGTTGTTTCCGGTTACGGGGCAACCCTTGCCACTCATCAGTATGGGAGGTACCTCCATTTGGATGACCTGTATGGCGATTGGCATAGTGTTGAGTGCAAGCAACAAGAAAGAGAACTTAGAGGAGCAATCCTATGATATAGATGAGACCAACCCTTTAGAAGTATTGAGTGGACAGATATAGGTTTATACTTTCTGGAGGAGGAACGGGCGGCCACATTTATCCGGCCATAGCCATAGCCAATGAGCTGAAAAAAAGGCATCCCAATGCGGAATTTTTGTTCGTGGGCGCCAAGGATAAAATGGAAATGGAAAAAGTGCCACAGGCCGGATACGAAATTAAAGGCTTGTGGATAAGTGGAATACAACGGAAACTGACATTGAAGAATCTCATGTTTCCCTTTAAACTGATAAGTAGTTTGTTGGCAGCGCGCAAAATAGTGAAGCAATTTCAACCCCATGTGGCCATTGGCACTGGAGGGTTTGCGAGCGGACCATTGTTGCGGATGGCCGAAAGCTATGGCGTTCCCTGCGTGTTGCAAGAGCAGAATTCCTTCGCGGGGATCACCAACAAACTATTGGCAGGGAAGGCCAAAAAAATATGTGTGGCCTATGACGGTATGGAGCGGTTTTTTCCAAAGGATAAGATTGTGAAGACCGGGAATCCCATCCGCATGGATTTGGTGGATTTAAAATCAACCAAAGATGGAGCCAGTGCATTTTTTGGGCTGGACGCCACGAAAAAAACGGTTTTGGTGTTGGGAGGCAGTTTAGGCGCACGTCGCATCAACCAATTGATTGAAAAGGAACTCGGTTTCTTTGAAAAAAGAGGATTGCAGGTGCTATGGCAATGTGGGAAACTGTACTATGAGGAGTATAAAAAATATGATTCGGATACGGTGAAAGTGTTGGCCTTTGTAAATCGGATGGATTTGGCCTATACCCTAGGCGATATAATAATTTCCAGAGCCGGTGCCGGTTCGGTATCGGAACTGTGTTTGGTGGGAAAACCAGTGATCTTTATCCCATCGCCCAATGTGGCCGAGGACCATCAAACCCAAAATGCAAAGGCATTGGCTGTAAAGGATGCGGCCATCATGCTCAAGGAAGATGAACTGGACGGCACATTTGAAAACACATTCTCGGGTCTGTTGGATTCGGAAGAAATGCAGCAAAAATTGGGAACGAACATTAAGAAATTGGCCATGCCCAAGGCTACGGAACATATTGTTGATGAAATTGAAAAGTTGTTGAAGAAGTGAGATTGCAATTGAAAGAACAAATAAATAAAGTATGTCACCTCGAGCGGAGTCGAGAGGTAATTGCTGTTCTCGACTGCGCTCGAACTGACAAATTTGAAAAATGAATGTAAAGGATATCCATAGCGTTTATTTTATCGGAATCGGAGGTATAGGTATGTCCGCCCTGGCTCGGTATTTCCATTTTATTGGGAAAGATGTAGCCGGATACGACCGTACATCGACCCCTATTACCGACGGATTGGTGGAAAAGGGTATTGCCGTACATTTTGAGGACAACGTGGAGGTCATCTCGGAAAACTTCAAGCAGGAAGGAACCCTTGTGGTGTATACCCCTGCGGTGCCTAAAAGTCACTCGGAGCTGCAGTTTTACCAAAACAATGGCTTTGAGATCAAGAAGCGCTCCGAGGTATTGGGAATCATTACCAAGGATACTTTTTGCCTAGCGGTCGCCGGGACACACGGAAAGACAACCACATCTTGCATTTTAGCGCATTTGCTACGAGAATGCGGCTTGCCTTTCACGGCATTTTTGGGAGGTGTTTCAGAAGACTTTAACAGCAATTTTGTGTTGGACGGAACGGAGTATTCTGTGGTGGAGGCCGATGAATTTGACCGTTCCTTTTTGCAATTGTTCCCCAATGTAGCCTGTATTACTTCCATGGATGCCGATCACTTGGATATCTATGGGACCAAGGAGCAATTGGAAGATTCTTTTCGGGCATTTGCAGGGCAGATTAAACCGGGGGGCACTCTTTTTGTGCGTAACGGCTTGCCCATGGAAGGCATTACGTATGGCATAGAGGATGACTCGGCCTATTGTATAGAAAATATCAAAACTGAACAGGGGACTTACATATTTGATTTGGTCACCCCTTCCGGAACAATTTCGGATGTGAAGTTCAATAAACCGGGAAGGCACAATTTGCTCAACGGATTGGTGGCTTTTGCCATGGCGGAGCAGACGGGCTGTTCATCACAACAGTTGGCCAAGGCATTGGAAAGTTTCAAGGGGGTACAGCGCAGGTTTTCTTATCAGATCAAGGAAAAGGATTTTGCCTTTATAGATGATTACGCACACCATCCCACCGAAATTGAAGCGGTACATCAAGCCATACGGGAAATGCATCCGGGCGAAAAGGTTACGGCCATATTTCAGCCCCATCTTTTCTCAAGGACCAAGGATTTTGTGGATGATTTTGCCACGAGCCTATCCAAGTTTGATGAGATCTTGTTATTGGAAATCTACCCAGCGCGGGAAGAACCCGTTCCAGGGGTGACATCGGCTTGGTTGTTGGAGAAAATCAGCAATCCAAACAAGAGACTGGTTTCCAAATCGGATTTGATTGATGAAATAAAAAAATATAGAACAGGGGTCTTGGTCGCCATTGGCGCGGGGGACATAGGATTGGAAGTGTCCAAGATCAAAAAAGAACTGACCTATGCGAGTTAATTGGAATTACATAAAATTGGCATTCTTGTCCATTTCACTGGTTGCCCTTTATGGTTTTGCCGATATGCGGAGCAAAAAGAGGGAGGTGAGTGATATATCCATTAAGTTTCTGGGAGACAATAGTTTATATATTACAGAGGACGCAGTTAATAAATTGTTAATACAAAATTACGGACCTGTAAAAAATAGGCCTAAAGAACAGTTAGTTTTGAATACCATAGAGGAGGTAATTCTGTCCAACGATATGGTGAAAAGCGCCCAGGTCTATCTTACTGTGAACGGAGAACTTATCTCTAAGATTGTTCAGCGTAAACCCATTGGAAGAGTGGAGGGAATCTCTAAATTTTATTTGGATGATCTAGGGAAGCGCATGCCGCTTTCCAAACATCATTCGGCAAGGGTGCCTATAATCACAGGTGAGATTACAGGTAAGACCCTTGAAGATGCTTATGAGATATTGAACTATATCAACGAGGACGATTTTCTACGGAAAAACGTCATCGGGATACATATTGAAGAAGAAGGAAAGTACCAGTTAAGGTTCCGAATGGAAAACTTTGTGGTGAATTTGGGAGGGGTGGACAATCTCAACGGGAAGTTCAAGAATTTCATGGCCTTTTATGTGAAGGCAACCAAGGACAATTCCTTGGAGAGTTATGCAATAGTGAGTTTGGAATATAGCAATCAAGTGGTTTGTACCAAAATTTAAGATATGGCACAGGGTAATTATTCAGTTGGTTTGGACATTGGAACTACCAAGATCGTAGCAATCATTGGAAGGGAAAATGAGTATGGTAAAATTGAGATTTTGGGTTCAGGGAAAGCCAAAAGCTTAGGAGTGCATAGAGGTGTGGTCAATAATATTACACAGACCATTTCCTCCATTCAGCAGGCCGTGGAACAGGCAGAGGTCAACTCTGGTCTAAAGATTGGCTCTGTAGTGGCAGGTATTGCCGGACAGCATATCCGCAGTCTACAGCACAGTGATTATATCACCAGGCCAAATTCCGAAGAAGTCATCAACAATGATGATCTGGACAAACTTTGCAACCAAGTGTACAAATTGGTCATGCTTCCGGGTGAGGAGATCATCCACGTATTGCCGCAGGAGTACAAAGTGGACGGTCAGGCCGAAATCAAAGAACCGAGAGGAATGTATGGTGGCCGACTGGAGGCCAACTTCCATGTAGTAGTGGGGCAGGTTTCCTCCATCAAGAACATTGGAAGATGTATTAAAAGCTCAGGATTGGAACTGGGCAATATTACCTTGGAACCCTTGGCATCCGCAGAAGCGGTTTTGAGCCAAGAGGAAAAAGAAGCCGGTGTGGCACTTCTCGATATTGGGGGTGGAACCACTGATCTTGCCATTTTTAAGGACGGTATCATTCGCCATACTTCCGTGATTCCCTTCGGTGGAAACGTCATCACCGAGGATATCAAGGAAGGATGCTCCATTATAGAAAAACAAGCCGAACTGCTTAAAATGAAGTTCGGTTCCGCATGGCCAGGGGAGAACAAAGACAATGAAATTGTTTCCATTCCCGGATTGCGCGGTCGTGAACCCAAAGAAATCACCCTAAAGAACCTCTCCAAGATCATCCATGCCCGAGTGGTGGAAATCATAGAGCAGGTATATGTGGAGATCAAAAACTACGGGCACGAGGAACAAAAGAAAAAGCTGATTGCAGGCATCGTCCTTACCGGAGGGGGAAGCCAATTGAAGCATTTGAAGCAATTGGTGGAATACATTACCGGAATGGACACCCGAATTGGATACCCCAACGAGCATTTGGCGGGCGATTCCGATGAGGAAGTGGCAAGCCCATTGTATGCTACCGCAGTTGGACTGTTGATGAAAGCATTGGAAACCAAGACAATTCCTGTTGAGGCAGACATGGATGGAATGGACGAGGAAGAAAAAGTCTTGGTGGGACAAGAACAAATGGCGGGCACCAATACGGTGTCGCACAAGGAACGAAAATCCATTTTTGACAAATGGTCCGAAAAGTTGAAGGATTTTTTGGACAACGCAGAATAATAACCCCATAAAGAAACACAACTGTCATGAGTAAGAACACTGAATTTGACAACATCGCTTTTGATTTGCCCAAGAACAAGAGCAACGTAATCAAGGTAATTGGAGTTGGTGGAGGAGGTAGCAATGCCATCAACCACATGTTCCAAGCAGGGATCAACGGAGTGGATTTTGTAATCTGTAATACCGATTCCCAAGCTTTGCAGAACAGTTCCGTTCCCAATAAAATTCAATTGGGGGTATCCCTTACCGAAGGACTGGGTGCTGGGGCCAACCCTGAAGTTGGGGAACAGGCCGCCTTGGAAAGTATGGAAGACATCAAAGGTATGTTGGAGCATACCACCAAAATGGCCTTTATCACTGCGGGTATGGGAGGTGGAACCGGTACAGGGGCCGCTCCTGTCATTGCCAAATTGGCCAAGGAGATGGATATTCTTACCGTGGGTATCGTTACCATTCCCTTTCAGTTTGAAGGGGCCATGCGTAACAAACAAGCGCAATTGGGGATTGAAAAACTGCGCTCCAATGTAGACTCGTTGATCGTAATCAACAATAACAAACTTCGTGAGGTGTACGGCAATCTTGGGTTTAAGGCCGGCTTCTCCAAAGCGGATGAAGTATTGGCCACTGCGGCAAGGGGTATCGCAGAGGTAATTACGCACCACTACACACAGAACATTGACCTTAGGGATGCCAAGACAGTGCTTTCCAATAGTGGAACCGCCATTATGGGTTCTGCAACGGCATCAGGCTCAGCAAGGGCAAGTGAGGCCATCATGAAAGCATTGGATTCCCCATTGCTGAATGATAACAAGATCAACGGGGCCAAAAATGTATTGCTGCTCATTGTTTCGGGCTCACAAGAAATCACCATTGATGAAATTGGGGAAATCAATGACCACATCCAGATTGAGGCCGGTCACGGAGCCAACATCATCATGGGGGTTGGTGAAGACGAGAACTTGGGTGATTCCATTGCCGTAACCGTTATTGCCACGGGATTTAACGTGGATCAGCAGGATGATATCGTGAACACAGAGTCCAAAAAGGTGTTCTACACGTTGGAAGACGAGCAGACTGCACAACAAGAGTTGAGGCCAGAGGCCACATCGGTACAGGAGGTTCCTGTTAAAAGGGCACCGGTTCAACCTGAACCTGAACCAGAGATTGTAAAGCACACTTTGGAGGTGGAAGAGGAAGAGGTGAAGCCCAAGATCCAAGAGATGGACCTTATCCCGACCACAAGCTATATCCGAAACTTCAATGTGTTTTATGACGAGGTAGTTCCGGAAAACGTGGATGATGATTTTATCATCATTGAAGCCAAGAATATCATCAACGAAATTGAAGTGGTGGATCCTGAAGTGGTTTCACCCAAAAACAAGGATAACGAAGATCAGTTTGCCTTGAGTTTTGATATGCCCCTCAACAATACCATAGAAGAGGAAGAAGATGAAAAGGAGCATACCATTACATTCAATCTGGATGATGATGTCAAAGACATTGATGTGAATCACTACGTAGAGGTAAAACCTGTTCTGGAATATAAGAACCAAGGTGAGACCCGATACAATTTGGAAGAATACATGGAGTTGGAAACCAAATTGACAGGGGCAACATCCAAAGCGGAGACCCATGAGCCCAAGTTGGTGGAAAACGAGCTGGTTTTTGAAAAGAAAACCGTAAAGGTCGAATCCAAGTTGGAAGAGGAGAGTACCGCCAGCATGGACCCCTTTAACAGTTCCATAAGCGATATTTTAAAAGATCGGGCTGATGAGCGAAGAAGAAAGCTGAAGAATTTCAACTATAAATTCCAGAACAACCGGAACAGTATAGATGAAATAGAAAAGCAGCCCGCCTATAAAAGACAAGGAGTGGACCTGAACGATGTTCCCAAGGAACAAAAGGTATCCAGGACCACATTGAGTGAGGATAGCAATGACGATTTGCAATTGCGTTCCAACAACTCATTTTTGCACGATAATGTTGATTAGTAGTGTTTAAAATCGATATCCATTTTTATGGAAATCATGAACCCGGAAGTTAATAGACTTTCGGGTTTATTTTTTATCTTCGCAGCCCAAAATAAGTTCAAATGGATTTGCAAGAAAAGGTGATGACAGAAATGAAGGCTGCAATGAAAGCCAAGGACACTGTTGCCCTGGAATCATTGCGAGCCATTAAATCGGCAATTTTGTTGGCGAAAACCGATAAAGGAGCTGGTTCCGAGCTTTCCGAGGAAGAGGAAGTGAAGTTGGTCCAAAAGCTGGTAAAGCAGCGTAAGGATAGTGCTGCCATTTTTCAGGAGCAAGGCCGGGAAGATTTGGCCGGGCCCGAATTGGCACAGGCAGCCATTATTGAAAAGTTCCTACCGGAACAACTTACGGAAGAGGAAATAGAAAAAGTGGTGGTACAGACCATTGATTCTGTTGGAGCTTCAGGAATGCAGGATATGGGTAAGGTAATGGGCATCGTTTCCAAAGAATTGGCCGGTCAGGCAGACGGAAAGACCATTTCAAATATTGTAAAGGCAAAATTAAGTTCATAAATACCAAGGCCGCGTAGTTCAACTGGATAGAATATCAGATTTCGGCTCTGAGGGTTGGGGGTTCGAATCCTCCCGCGGTCACTAAAAACTACACGTTTGAATTTGAAAAGCCTGAGACATTTGTCTCAGGCTTTTTTTATAGCTTTTAATGGGTTTTTCTTTGGATGCCCTTCTGATCCCCAATTGATTTAATACAAACTCGGTGGTGGCCAACTCTTCAGAAAGGTATTTTTGACTATATTTCGTAGGATATATAACCCCACTTAAAGCGAAATATGAAGAGACGAAGTTTTTTGTCCTCGGTTTCTGCCGGAACTAGCGGAATATTACTGGCGGGACCTATGGTTTCCAATGCAAAATCACCCAAACAAGCTCATACTTTTACAGCGGCCAAGGAATTGAAGGCTGACGTGGTCATTGCTGGGGGCGGATTGGGAGGCTGCGCAGCAGCTTTGGCAGCTTGTAGAAATGGGCTCAAGGTCATTTTAACCGAAGAAACCGATTGGATAGGTGGTCAGGTATCCCAGCAGGGTGTCCCCCCGGACGAGCATAACTGGATAGAAACCCATGGAGCTCCTGCTTCTTATCGTGAATACCGAAATCGAATCAGGGAGTATTATAAGCGAAACTATCCGCTCACGGCGGATGCAAAAGGTCGTTCCCATCTGAATCCCGGGGATGGTTCAGTCTCACGAATTTGTCATGAACCCCGGGTAACCGTGGAGGTTTTGACGGAGATGCTGCTTCCTTTTATCAGTTCCGGAAAATTGACGCTTCTGACTGAACATAAGATCGATGCTGCCGACGTTACCGGTGACGATGTAAAGTCCATTCAAGCCAAGGATTTGAAAAGTGACCGTACTCTGGTTCTTCATGCCCCCTATTTTATAGATGCCACGGAATGTGGGGATTTACTCCCACTCACAGGCACCGAATATGTTACTGGGACGGAGTCCAAAAGTCAGACAGGGGAATTGCATGCTCCAGAAGTGGCCAATCCCAAAAACAATCAGGCATTTACCTTGTGCTTTGCGATGGACTACCAACCCGGGGTCAACAATATTATCGATCGGCCAAAGGATTATGATTTTTGGAGCAACTATGTTCCTCAAATGGATACACCTTGGGCTGGCAAATTACTGGAGTTGAACTATTCCGATCCCCGGACGCTGAAACCCAAAAACCTGGGATTTCATCCCGAAGGAAAGAAAACCGGGGAAATGCTCAACCTTTGGTTATATCGTAGGCTCATCAGCAAGGCGAATTTTGTTTCGGGCACGTATGACGGGGACATCACGGTGGTCAACTGGCCGCAAAACGACTATTTTATGGGCAACTTAATCGATGTCAGCGAAGAAGAATTTCAAAAACATGTGGATGGCGCACGGCAACTCAACCTTTCTTTGTTTTACTGGTTGCAAACCGAAGCTCCACGACCTGATGGGGGACAAGGATGGTCAGGTTTACGACTCAGAGGGGATGTGATGGGTACCGAAGACGGCATGGCCAAGTATCCCTACATCCGGGAGGCCAGAAGAATCAAAGCTGAGTTTACGGTACTGGAGGAGCACGTTGGTGCCGAAAATCGCCGCATGGTGGCGGGAGATGAAGCAGGAAAAACCTCTGCGGATTTTTACGATAGCGTCGGGACCGGATATTACCATATTGATTTACATCCTAGCAATCAGGGAATCAACTATGTGGACTTTGGGTCATTGCCTTTCCAGATTCCTCTGGGCGCATTGCTGCCCCAACGGATGAACAATTTACTTCCGGCCAATAAAAATATTGGTACTACCCATATTACCAATGGCTGTTTTCGACTGCATCCCGTGGAGTGGAGTATTGGAGAGGCAGTTGGGATGTTGGTGGCTTTTGCCCAACGGAAAAATGTACCACCTCGAGCGGTTCGGGAACAGAAAAATCTACTTGTGGAATTCCAGGATTGGATCAGGACCCAGGGTCTTGAAACCCATTGGCCCAAGGGTTGATGGGAACGGTCATCCGTTCTTACGGGTGGATGCCCACCCGATAGTAAGTGCCCTTATGGGCCAATTCAAAGGCATCATCCAATTGATGCAGTGGAAATTCAGCGCCCACCAATTCCCTAAAGGGGTATTTCTTGTGGTTCTTGGATAAAAAATCAATGGCAAAACGCAAATCGTCATGGGCGTAGTTGTGCAACCCTTTCAAGGTTAAAAGTTTTCGAACCATATGTTCCGCATTGATGGCCAAGTCCCGTTGGGTATACACTGCACCGACCATGACACAAACCCCTCCAATATTTAAGATGTCCATACTTTTTTCAATTGCGGAGGGAACACCACTGGTCTCAATCACAACATCGATTCCCCCTTCTTTTGACACAAGGTCCAACACTTCGGAGGCCGTCAAGACAGCATCCAATCCTATGGAGGCTCCAAATTTTTTACTATAGGTGAGCCTTGCTTCGTCAACATCCATGGAGAAAACAGTTTTTGCTCCCAATTCCTTGGCCATGGCACAGGCTGAAAGGCCCAACATGCCAACGCCGTTTACCAGAACATTTTTCCCATTTAAATCGCCCGCCAAACGCATGGCCCCGGCCATGGTGGCATGTGTGCAGTTCAAGGGAGCGGCTTCCTTTTGACTCAGGTTTGACGGCAATTTAAAAAGTGTGGACCCATGCCTTAAATGGCAATGGGTGGCAAAACCACCGTTCAATGGGTTGTGGCCGGTCATGGGCTCGTGTCCATATTTAAAAAGGTCGCCGGACTTTTGAGGGATGCCTTTGTTGACCATGGGATCGTTTTTGTCGTGGGCATACACCGACCAAGTGACCCGATCCCCAATTTGAAGAGATTGACCATGGTAATCTTGGATGCCTTCCGTTGGTATTTTTACGATGGTTCCCATAATCTCATGCCCCAAGATACTGTGGCAAGCGCCCCCTCTTTTTCCGTAAAAGGTGTGCAGGTCGCTGGTGCATATGGTGGTGTAATCGATTTGGATGAGGGCTTCATCCGTGTTGAGCTCTGGCAACTCCATTTGAATTTGGGAAAACGGTTGTCCGACCGCTTCAAAAACCATTGCTTTTGCTTTTGACATGATACGATTTGATTAAAGTTCTGTGATAAAATAAACGACCAATAAAATGGCCTCCGACTCCAGATTGTTCTTGGGCACGTGGGGCAGGCGACCATCAAAGTATAAGGAGTCGCCTTCCCGTAAGTGGAATATTTTCTTGTCCAAAATGTAATTGATATCCCCTTTTACCAAGAAGATGTATTCAAAACCGTCCGTGGTCAATAGTTCCCGTTCAGCATCTTGGCTAAGGGTCAACAATGAAACTTCCAATGAAATACCGCTCAGGCTTTGGGTTAGAATGTTCTCATACCGAAAGCCAATGGAATCCTCTTTGGTGATTTCGGTATAGTCTTCCCTCTTATGGAATATATAGCCCGGAAAATCAGTGTTCATGGACATGTCCTCAAAAAAGGCGTTGAGGTCTACTTCCAAAGTTTTCAATACACGGAGTAAAGTAGGGAAGGTGGGGTATACCCTGCCATTCTCTATTTTGGACAACATGGCCATGCTTATTCCGGATTTTTCCGATAATTCCCCAAGCTTCCACCCCCTGCCCATTCGTAGGTTTCGAATCTTGGAGCCCATGTGCTTTAAAATGTGTTTACCCTCGTCCACCTGCTAAAATTTTCATCAAAGGTAAATTGAAATATTTTCTTTATAAGAAATAAAATTTATCATAAAGAAAAATTAATGGTTGTTTTACATTTACTTCACAGGAAAGAAAAAGTCCAAACCTATTTTTGATACATCCTAATTTCGTAAACCTTAAAGATTGAAAAAATGCCATGGCAACACAAATGATCAGTAAAAAATGGTTGCATACTTCTTGGTTGATGGTAGCCGGATTTCTGTGTTACACAGGGATGTATGCCGTACGGAAGTCCTTTCTGGCCGGGCAGTATGTGGATTTGGCCTTGGGTTTTAAGGCCGATCCCAAGACCGTATTGGTCATTAGTCAGGTGTTGGGGTATATGCTTTCCAAGTTTATTGGTATCAAGATGATTTCGGAGATGGAGTCTTCAAAACGGGTACGGTGGTTGATTGGCTTAGTGGGTTTTGGATTGGTAATGCTTTTGGTGTTTGCCATGCTGCCCCCACAATTAAAGATCATTGCACTTTTCTTGAACGGCCTTCCTTTGGGAATGGTCTTTGGAGTGGTTTTGTCCTATTTGGAAGGGCGGAAGAATACCGAGTTGCTTGCCGCGGCTTTGAGTGCCACTTTTATTTTTTCGACAGGTTTGGTGAAAACCGTAGGGGTGATATTGATCCAGGAATATGGAATTGATGAATATGTTATGCCCTTTGCAACTGGCTTGCTGTTCTTTCCCATTTTTTTACTGTCCGTTTGGATGCTTAATCGCTCCAAAAAGCCCAGTAGTGAAGATATGGCGGAGCGTACAGAACGTATACCCATGGATGCCCAAAAGCGCAAGACCTTTTTAAAGCAAAATGGCCTTGGGTATTTGGGACTTGTGTTGATTTACATATTTCTGACCATCATCAGGGATTTTAGGGACAATTTTGTAGTGGAATTTTGGTCAGAACTTGGCTATGCCCAAGAGCCAGAGCTCATTACCCTTACTGAAATTCCAGTGGCCTTGGTGGTATTGGTATTGGCTGCTTTGGGGATTCTTATCCGTAACAATCAACGGGCCTTTAATATGGGGATGTGGCTTACCTTGGCCGGTACGGCTACCTTGTTGTTGTCCACTTTTTTGTTTCAGGAATCCCTTATTTCTCCCATTGCTTGGATGATTAGTACCGGTATGGGGGTGTATTTGCCTTATATCCTGTTCCATTGTCTCTTGTTTGAAAGGTTGATTGCTTTGCTTCATTATAAGGGCAATGTTGGCTTTTTGTTCTATACGGCGGATGCTTTGGGGTATTTGTGCAGCGTGGCGGTCCTATTTTTAAAGGAGATTATGGACTACCGGGGTACCTGGACAGGGTTCTTTGTCTCCTTGAATTTTATTTCTGGGTTGTCCATAGCTTTTTTGGTGTTGATCACTATTTTTTATTTCAGGCGAAGGGTGTCTCAAAATAGAAGTCTGGCTTAAGTCATGCATGGGATAAGGATGTTGCATCATTTTGATTTATATTTCACTTAATAACAGTTGATTAGTTTATAAAGTTGAAGATGGAAAAGATTATGGAAAAACAGATGAAGGGTATTACCCGTAGAGATTTTGTGAAGGGCACGGCCTTATCTTGCTTGGCTTTTTCGTTGCCAAACATGGCATGTTCAACTTTTAAGGGCCCGGCACCGGTGCGAATTGGTTTGATCACGGATTTGCATCAAGACATTATGCATGACGGGTTGCAGCGCATGGAGGCCTTTGTTGAAGATGTGAAGGTGCAACGGCCGCATGCCATCATGCAGTTGGGGGATTTTGCTTATCCCGGGGACAAGAACAAAGAGGTAATCCAACTTTTCAACAATGCTCATGAGGAAGCGCTGCATGTTATCGGTAACCACGATACCGATGCGGGATATACCACGGACCAATGTCTTTCCTATTGGGGAATGCCTGCTAGGTACTACGTGAAAGAAGTGAAAGGCATTCATTTCATTGTTTTGGATGGTAATGAGACAGGGTCGCCCACACATCAGGGGGGCTATCCATCCTATATCGGAAAAGAACAACAGTCTTGGTTGGCACAACAATTGAAAACCGTGGAAGGTCCCGTGATCATAGTTTCCCATCAACCTTTGTTGGGGCCATCGGCGGTGGATAATGCCGAGGAAATACAAAGTATTCTTTCGACTGCAAAAGGGAAGATTTTATTTGCCATTAATGGGCATACCCATATTGATATGCTCTTGGAAAAGGATGGGATACCCTATCTCCATCTTAACTCTGCATCCTATTTGTGGGTTGGAGGGGATTATCAGCACCAAAGTTATACCGAAAAAATCCATGAAGATCATCCATGGATTTCCTACACCTGTCCTTATAAAGACTCATTGTTTGCATTTATGACCATAGACCCCGAGACGCAAACGGTCACGCTTGCCGGAAAGAAAAGTGAATGGCAAGGGGAATCACCTGCCGAATTGGGGGTTGGTAATTATTCTACCCTGACCATTGGCAATGAAATTGTACCAAGTATTTCTGATAGGAAAATCCTAAAATCAAAAGGATAAAAAAGGGATATTGGTCCCAGCTGTAGGGTTGTTGTTTCGAATGCTGTTGCAGATTTTAACTAAAAATTCCCAGAAAATTTTCCAATTTTCATGAGATTGCGTAGTTTTAAAGAAAAGATTAAACAAGTATTTTTCTTTTGAATACCTTTTTTTGAATATAAAAACTTGCGAAATCTTTCTAAATTTTAAAACTAGACGTAAATGATCAATAGAGTAGTGTACTGCCTGATGGCCGTGGTCATGGTGGCCTGTGGCGAGAAATCAACACCCTTGGGTGAATTTCACATATTACCTTCTCCCGATTCCTTTGAAATCTCAGGGGTAAGCAAGATTGAACCCCAGAACATCCAAACCTATGGGGGTTCTTTTACAACGGAACTCCAAATGAGTGAATACCTTAATTTGAAGGAACAGGCAGATGATGCAGATGTCACTATAACCATTGATGAAAATCTGGACACGAACGCTGAAGGGTATTCCTTGGTCATAGGGGAGGAAACCATTGAAATTGTTGGAAAGGATCAGGCAGGTGCTTTTTATGGAATGAAGACCTTGGAGCAGTTGATTCAGGATGCCAAAGATCAAGAGGTGAACTTACCCCTTGTTCAAATAACCGATGCCCCCAAGCTGGCCTATAGGCCCATCCATTTGGATGTAAAACACCACTTGGATACCTACGATTACTACCTCAAACTGATCAATGAGCTTGCCGATTATAAAATCAATGCCATCATTATTGAGATAGAGGACAAGCTTCAATATTCCAGAAGACCCATAGTAGGATCCAAAGATGCCCTATCAAAGGAGCAATGGAAGGAAATCAGTGCATATGCCCTAAAGCACAACATCAGGATCAGTCCATTGGTGCAAGGGTTGGGCCATGCATCTTTTGTCTTGAAGCATAAAGCCTTTGAACATTTAAGGGACGACCCTAAAAGTGACTGGGCCTTCAATCCCTTATTGGATGAAACCTATGAAGTGCAGTTTGATTTGTATAGGGACGCCTTGGAAGCTTTTCCGCATGGCAATTACCTACACTTGGGAGGGGATGAGGTACATACTACCGGAGGCAATAGCGGTAGGTCTAGCTTGGACTTGCAATTGGAGTGGTTGGATAAGGTTTCCCAATTTGCGGAGGAACAAGGGCGCATTCCAATTATGTGGGATGATATGCTGTTCAAGGAAGTAGGGGTGTATAGAACCATGCACTACGATGAGTACACCAAAGAACAGGTAGATAGTCTTTGGGCCGTCAAAGAAACCGATTTGAACCAATTTTTGGATGATTTTCCTAGAAACACCATCTATATGAGATGGAACTATAGGTCGCCCCAGATTTACGGTAACAAGAAGGCCATGAAATGGTTTGAAGACCATGGACTAAAAGCAATTGGGGCTACGGCAGGCCAAACCCGGTGGGTTTTAATGCCGCAGAATGAGAGCAATATTGAAAATATCCGAAGTTTTGCCCTAAGTTCCATTGACAATGGGTTGAATGGGTTGTTATTGACCTTATGGGATGACGATTCGCCCCATTTTGAACTCTACAAGAGGGGCATCTTGGCCTTTGCCGAATATGCATGGGCTGGTGATAAACGCTCAAAAGAAGAGTTTAAGGATGTTTTTCGTTTTCGATATTTTGGTGACACGGCCATGGATGGGGAGTTAGCCTTTATAGATAAGTTGGAAGATCCAGTGGACAAATGGAAAAATATTCTCTTAAAAGGAAATCAACGTAATTACTTAAAGACCATGGAATCTCCTTTGGAGAAAGGAGTGATGGATTTACCGGATGCAAACAACCCAGGCAAATGGACCGAGGCCAATTCGGAAAGAATAGCCCATGCAAAAGAAATCTCTGCCACGGGAGAACAGGTGTTGGGGGTTATAGATTCACTTTCCCAAGTTGCGGACAGGAACACCTATACTTTAGAGGTCTACAAAGAGGTAGCCGGTTTAGTTGTTTTTTCAGCGGACCTTGTCGAGGAACTGGCAATGGTGGATGCATTACCGTCTGTGGAGGAAAGGAAAAAGGGCTTACAGGGAATTCTTGCCCAAAAAGAGGCTTTTGCCCAATTGCGTAAGGGATTTGAAGGGGTGTATTCCAAAACCCGGATATTGCAGAAACCCAAAGACTATATTTTGGATCAGGACCACCATGTGCACCTGGCCAATCAATCCTTGAATTTTGATTGGCAGTTTTTGGCAGAAATGAAGTTTTTTGAAAAATTGGAAGGTACGATCCAATCCTTTGATTGACGGTGACTTTATGCGTATGGGAAATTCATGCCCTATAGGTGTTGATTTGATGGTTTTGGTGTTTTTGGGATGTATCTTGTTAAGGAATATCCCAAAAATTAAAGTTTAATTAATACTGCATTTAAGTATTCTAAGTAGTATTGTACCACATCACAAAACTATATGGATACCTCTGATGCCCACCTATTATTATTGTCCCAACAGGACAACGGACTTGCCTTCCGGCAGCTCTATGATAGGCATTGGAAGAGGCTCTATCTTTTTTCCCTTAAGCTTTTAAAGGACGAAACGGAAGCAAAAGATGTGGTCCAGGAAGTATTTTTTACACTGTGGTCCAAAAGAAAGGAACTCCAGATAAAGGATACCAAAGCATACCTGTTTGCTACCACTAAATATAGATGTCTGGAGTCTTTGAGACGGAAAAGGTTGGATACCACTTTTTTGGATAAGGCTCATGCTTTTTTTGGGGAAAACAATGTGGAAAAGGAGATATACTTCAAGGAAACCCAAAACACCTTGGCAAAGCGTATAGAATTATTGCCTTCCAAGACCCGCCAAATCTTTAAAATGAGTAGATACGATGAGCTTACCAACAAGGAAATCGCTTATCAATTGAATATTTCCACAAAAACGGTGGAGTATCATATTACACAGTCCATTAAGCAGTTACGGGGTGCTGTGTTGGTGTCCTAAATTTTTTTTAAAAAAAATCGAAATCTTTTTTAGGGTTCTACTTCATTTTTCCCTCTTATAGGGTAGAGGCCACAACGAAGAATGAACGAAAAAGAAATCAAACACCTTATCGATAAATATTTGGAGGGTAACTGTACCCAACAAGAAGAAGAACTTTTGGACAGGGTTCTTGACTCTTATGATGGTCAAGAAGAAGATGAGGTTTATTTTGATGGGGAAAAGGAAATCAAGGAAGAGATATACTTGGGCTTCGCAGAAAAGGCAGGAATTGTCCGGGAAGCCAAAAAAGCTCCCACCCCCTTTTACAATTACTTGGTAAAAGTGGCTGCTTCCCTCCTCATATTGGTCGGTTTGGGTTCGGCCGTCTATTTGGAGTCCAAGACACAGCCAGAGCAAGAATTGGCACAGTCGATTATTACCAAAACCACCGAATGGGGGCAAAGAAGTGATATTGTGTTGAGCGATGGCACCCAGATAACCCTGAACGCAGGTAGCAGTATTGAATTTCCAGAAAGTTTTGAGGGAGCCCCGGTAAGGGAAGTGACCTTGAACGGGGAAGCCTTTTTTGAAGTGGCCAAAAATCCAAGCAAACCTTTTCTCATCAAAACCGAAGGAGTCACCACCAAAGTATTGGGAACTTCATTCAATGTAAATTCCTATGCCTTCAATGACCATATTTCCGTTACCGTGAAAACTGGAAAAGTACAGGTGCAGTCTACTTCAAAAAATGGTCAAGTGAACACGGTATATCTATTGCCCAACGAAAAGGCCGAGTATAGCAGGGTAAAGGATGTGATGACAAAGTCAAAACTGGACAACGATAATTATCTCGATTGGAAAAATGGTATCATCCGCTTTAATGATATTACGTTTTTGGAAGCCTCGGAAATGCTGTCCAGATGGTATGGTATCCATATTGGTTTTGAAAACAATAAACTGAAAAATTGCCATGTCACGGCACGGTACGAGAATGCCAAACTACAGGTGGTCCTTGAAAGTATCAAGTATGCCACCAAGGGTATGGATTACCAATATGTAGATCAAGAAAATATCCTTTTTAAGGGTTTTTGCAAGAACTAACTAAATGAAAATAAAAAGAACAAAGCCTATGATATAAGACCCCTAGAACAAAAAAGCAGTCTGCGACACTTTGGCGAGGATCAACAGACTGCGGCCATTTAACGATTAAAAAATAACCATTAAACATTTTGTGAAGTTATGAATTCACTAACGATAAAACAATTTATAGCGTTGACAATGAAAATTTCTTTCCTTATTGTGATTGTTGCGCTTCTGAACCCAATTTTTGCATCAACGGTAAAAGCGCAGAAGTTGGACCAAGTTTCGGTCGATATATCGGTCAAAAATGCCTCGATCGAGGAGATTCTTAGCAATATAGAAGAACAGACCACTTTCAATTTTGTATACGGACGTGGTATTTCCAGATTAACAAATAAGTACAGTCTAACATATCGCAATGTTTCCTTGAGGTCTCTTTTGGAGTTGTTGGCCAAGGATGCGGGATTGGCGTTTAGGCGCATTGATGAGAACATCTCAATTGACAAAAGACCCAATGCCCCACAAAAAGTGGTGGAAGTAGCCTTTCAAGAGGTTACAGGTACGGTCATGGATGAAAATGGAGATCCCCTTCCGGGTGCATCGGTTGTTGAAAAGGGAACTATGAATGGAACGGCTACAGATTTTGATGGCCATTTCACGTTGGAAGTGGGTCCAGAAGCTATTTTGGAAGTCTCCTACATTGGTTACACCACCGAGCAAGTGTTGGTAACCGGGGAAAGCGGGCTTATTGTTCAGTTGCAATTGGCCTCTTCAGCATTACAGGAGGTGGTACTGATCGGTTACGGACAGCAGGCACGCGCCAAAGTGGTGGGCTCTGTTTCTGAAATCAAGAACGAGGAACTTGAAAATGTCACCGCTGCCACGGTAGACCAGCAATTGGCCGGAAAGCTTTCAGGGGTAATCGTTAACCAATCCAATGCGCAACCAGGGGCGGACTCCCAAATCATTATCAGGGGTACAGGTACCCTTACGGCGGGGACAAACCCATTGATTGTTGTGGACGGTTTTCCTTTGACAGAAGGCAGTGCCCTCAGCTCGGTGAATCCTAATGATATTGCAGAGATCAACATTCTTAAAGACGCAGCTTCTGCTGCCATTTATGGGTCAAGGGCTGCCAACGGGGTTATTCTGATCACGACCAAGGCTGGTTCCTTTTCTTCGAATCAAAAACCTGTGATTACTTTGGAAACCTATGGGGGTGTTCAGCAACAAAGTTCAGGGGTAGAATTGGTGGATGGCTATCAATTTGCCCAGTTCTTGACGGAGGCCCGCAACTGGGGCTATGTGTCAAAAGACCCCGCCAACCGAAGTGAATCCGATCCCAATGCGGTACGGGTGACCAAGCTTATCAATGGAAAACAGATAGATGGGAGGGAATTGTTCTTACCAGAACTGCTGCCATACCTTAATGGAGAATCTGGCCTCATCAATACGGATTGGGTGGACGAAGGATTTAGGACCGCCCCCATTTCCAACTATGCACTTTCGGTTTCAGGAGGAAATGAGAAGACCAAATATTACACCTCACTAGGTTACTTCGATCAAGAAGGAGTGGTTATAGGAACCGACTTTAAGCGCTATTCTGCTTCTGTAAACTTGGAAAGTAAGATAAATGACAAGATCAAATTTGGGATCAACCTTAAACCGTCTTACTCCATTGAAAATTCCGTAGATCAAGGGAGTCGTAGTAACGGTGTTTTGGGCTTGATTCCTTTGAATTTTCCATTCTATAGCCCTTATAAGGAAGATGGTAGTATAAATATCAGCGAACAATTGGTGAACGAACAACATGAAATAGAAGGGGTTCGAATCAATGGTACACCAGTTGAAAATCTTGTGGCGACATCTACCTTGGTGACGGACAAGAAACAGCGTTTTAGAACTTTTGGAAACTTGTTCTTGGACGCCAAGATCATAGAAGGGTTGACCTACCGATTGTCTTTGGGTGGTGATTACGATACCTATGTGAGGGATTATTACTACCCCATTGGAGTGGGGTCATATCGAACCCCGGCACCGAGGGCTGATGCCAACGCAGATCAGTACAAGCAGAACAAAGTCAATTACTTGATTGAAAATACCCTGACCTATGACAGGGATTTTGGCAAGCACCATTTTAACTTGTTGGGAGGGTATACTTTTCAAAAGGAAAGAACGGATTATACAAGGGTCACTGGAACAGGATTTGCCGATGATAATATTCAGAATATTGCAGGGGCCAGCGCCTATACGGCATCGGCCAGTATAGGAATATGGACCTTGGAATCGTATCTGGCACGTTTGCAGTACGACTTTGACTCGAAATACCTCTTCTCTGCGGCTATCAGACGTGATGGGTCCTCTAGGTTTGGTATCAACAACAGGTGGGGTAATTTCCCATCCGTTTCAGGAGGTTGGGTATTCAGTAGGGAGAATTTCTTCCCAAGCAACGATATCGTAAGTTTTGGAAAGCTTTCGGCTAGCTGGGGACAAACCGGGAACAATCAGATTGGGACCTATGGCTCTAAAGCTTTGGTAACTGACTCCAATTATGTGTTTGATAGTGGAATTGCCCCAGGGTATATTACCACTTCAGCACCGAATCCCGATTTGGGATGGGAAGTGGCCTCATCCTTGAACATTGGGCTGGATTTGGGTCTCTTCAACAATAAGTTGAACCTTAATATGGCCTATTACAAGACCAATACCAAAGATCTTTTATTGGATGTTCCTGTTCCTCAACAAACCGGATACGACAATGTTCTGGCCAATATTGGGGAAATGGAAAACAAAGGTTGGGAATTCCAAGTCATTGGTAATGGTTTTGCCATTGGAGAGGTAGGGGTTGGATTCAATGCCAATTTTACTTCTTATGAAAACAAAGTATTGGCACTGGGCCCAGGTCAAGATAGAATTGCCACAGGTAGGGATCAATTGTTTGTGACCCAGATAGGCCATCCCATTGCGGAGATCTATGGTTACAAGGTCGATGGGGTTTTTAAAACACAGGAAGAAATTGATAGCTACCCCCATTTGGATGGAACCCTTACCGGGGATCTTAGGGCAGTGGATGTGAATGGCGATGGTACCATCAATGATGATGATAAAGTGGCCAAGGGCACTTTTGCGCCGGATTTTACATACGGCTTTGGGGCAAATCTGGATTATAAGGGATTCACCTTGAGCTTCAACTTTGTAGGGGTTGAGGGTAGAACTTTGTTGGATGGTGACTTAAGCTCACTGACCGAGGCTGGCGAAGGTTTTGCCTTGCCTACCACGTATTACTTCAACAATAGATACCATCCAGAGAACAACCCTGATGGATTTTTGGGACAGCCTAATTTTGGAAACTTTTCTAACTCCAGAAAGATTTTAAGAAGTTCTGTGACCGTGGAAGACGGCAATGGGGATTATTTAAGATTCAGGGATTTGCGCGTAGGATATAGTTTCCAGAAAAATTTCTTGGACAAGATCAAGCTGTCAAGCCTTCAAGTCTATCTCTCCGGGAACAATTTATTCACTTCCACAAAGTGGAGGGGCTGGAACCCAGACGGTACTTCAAGTGATATCCTTACCTCGGGATACAACACCGGTGGTAATTATCCTATAGCCAAAACCTACACCGTAGGCTTAAAAATATCTTACTAAAAAATCAAAGCTAGTACAATGAAAAAGTTTTCATACCTATTGATCGCTGTTTTGGCCATGGTCACAACAGCGTGCGAAAAAGAGCTTATACAAAATCCTAGGACCACCAAGGTTGCGGATAATTTTTATACCAATGAGGCCGAGTTGGAAGAAGCTGTAAATGCGGTTTTTGCAACCTTACAGTTCACTGGGGTGTACGATACCGCTATGCCTGCCGTGGGAGAACTGCCCGGTGAGGACGCCTATGATGAGACTCCTGCCAATGATGGGGGGGTGTACGGTATGTTGGATGACTTTAACGTGATACCCCAAAGTAGCCTAATAGCCAATGTTTGGGAAGACAGTTATAAAGGGATTCAAAGGGCCAATATTGTCATCAACCGTATTCAGGATATTGATTTTGAAGTTGGCGCCACAAAGAATACAAGGATTGGGGAGATGCTCTTTATCAGGGCCATGCTCTACTTTAATTTGGTGCGCACCTTTGGTGATGTTCCCTTGGTGACCGATGAGGTGACCAATCCCCAAGAGTATTTTGGCCAAGTACGAACTCCCGTTGGCGAGGTGTATTCACAGATTATTGCCGATTTGGACGAAGCCATAGATCTATTGCCCGTTCGGAATGATGGTAATAAGGGTAGAGTGGTGAAAACTGCCGCTCAGGCCTTATTGGGAAAAGTACACCTTACCCTCAAGGATTATTCCAGTGCAAGATCAAGTCTTTTGGATGTGGTAAGTTCCAATGTACATGATTTGGTTGCGGTGGACGAGGTGTTTTCTTTGGAAAATGAGTTGAATGAGGAATTGATTTTTGTGGTACAATATGCCTCAGGGATCAATTCCAATAGTGAAGGTTCCGATGCCTATAGAATGTTCAATCCTACGGGACGACAAGATGGAGGGTTGGCCGGAACAAAGGGTCATGGAGTGCTAAAACCTGATTTTTATGCCTTGTATACCGATGCCGATGCCCGAAAAGGAATTTATGTCGGCGCCTTGGAGTCTGGACTGGCCTATACCAACAAAATTGCTGTTCCGTCGACTGTGGTAGGTGATTCAGGTAGTGATTGGGTGGTACTGCGCTATGCCGATGTATTGCTCATGCTGGCTGAAATTGAAAATGAGATGGACAATCCGGATGAGGCCATATCTTATTTGGACCTAGTTCGGAACAGGGCCAATTTGGGAGACTACACTGGCGCAACCGACCAACAATCGGTCTTTGAAGAAATTGACCTTCAAAGAAGGTTGGAGTTGGTTTGGGAAGGCCATCGTTGGTTTGACCTTTTAAGGCAGGACCGCGCACAATCCATATTGGGCATAACGGATGTCAATAAGTTGTTGTTGCCTTTGCCGGCCAGTCAGATAGCGGCCGATCCGGCTTTACAACAAAATCCGGGATATTGATTTTAAATCCATCAATAAGAATTATGGACACTCATTGGTATAAAATTATGGGTTTGGTCATATGGTTTTTAGTGGTTAGTTTGCAAGGGGTTGTGGGCCAAGAGGCCCACCGCCCTGAAACTAGCAGAGCAGAGCAGATATTGCAGCACCTTAAAAACCCTTCCGAAGACTATATTGTGGTCATTTCCCATAGGGGGGATTGGCGGTATGCCCCGGAAAACTCCTTAATGGCCATTCAACGTTGCATCGATTTGGGTGTAGATGTCATAGAACTGGATTTTCGACTTACCAAAGATGGCCATCTGGTGGCCATGCACGATTACACAGTGGATCGCACTACCAACGGAAAGGGCAAGGTAAGTGAGCTCACCCTAGAGGAAATCAAAAGCTTTCGATTAAAGAATGCGGCAGGGGTAAGGCACTCAGGGCAACAAGTGCCTACTTTGGAAGAAGTAATGCTATTGGTCAAGGGCAAGATCATGGTGAATTTGGACAAGACCGAAAGTAAATGGGTTCGGGAAGCTTATGAGGTATTGCAGCGGACAGGTACGGTGGATCATGCCATTTTTAAGGGAAATGATGACGTAAAGACCATGCGGGATAAATATGGCAGTTTGATGGATAGCATCATTTACATGCCCAAGTTATGGCCGGAAAATCCAGATGTGAAAAACTTCCATCAAGACTATGAGGATGATCTTGACCCTTTTTACTATGAAACCATTTTTGATACCGAGGATGCCGAACCCCTTTATATTGCCAAGACGATCATGAAGAAAAAAGGAGATGGTTTTTTGGCCATTGCGCTTTGGGATGAACTATGTGCTGGAAGGACCGATGAAAAAGCCTTATTGGAAGGGCCGGATAGTGCATGGGGGTGGTTGTTGGAGCAAGGAGCCAACGCCATTATGACCGATCGTCCTGAGGAGTTGATAGGGTACTTGAGCGGCAAAGGACTCAGAAATTTTGACAGTTTAAAAGAGTAAATACCATAACCATATGAAAAAGTACATTTTTATTACCACAATGAGTTTGTTGGGCTTGGCAGGATGCGGGGAAAACAAAGTTCAAGAACAAGACAATGCTCCTGCAGAACAACAAATTGTGCAATCGGATGCAAACCCGGTTTCCATTGATGAGCTTATTGCCAATCTTGAAGATTCCCATAATGATCAAGTAATTGTGGTGGCCCATAGGGGAGATTGGCGAAATGCCCCTGAAAATTCCTTACAGGCCATTCAAAACTGTATTGATATGGGCGTGGACATGGTAGAGATAGATGTTCGGCAAACCAAGGACGGACAGTTGGTGTTGATGCATGATGTCACAGTGGATAGAACCACCACAGGGACCGGTAAAGTATCCGAACTGACTTGGGAATATTTACAGGGCTTGCAATTAAGGGATGGTATAGGGCACAGTACTCCCCATAAGATTCCAACCTTGGAAGAAGCCCTGGAAGTATGTAAGGGAAAAATCTTGGTAAATCTGGATAAGAGCTATGACATTTTTGATAAGTGTTTTGAGGTCATGGAGAAAACCGGAACACAAAATCAGGTGGTTATCAAAGGAGGTATTCCCTATAGTCAGGTAAAGGAAGAATTTGGTTCCTATTTGGATAAGGTGTTCTTCATGCCCATTGTTAGATTGAACGACCCCAAGGCCAAACAGCATATTGATGAATATTTGGAACAAGCTATACCAGTGGCTTTTGAATTTACCGTACCCCAAGATACCATTTCCCTTATTGGGGATTTCGATGACATTCGTGAGAAGGGAGCTTCTGTGTGGGTAAACTCCTTGTGGCCACAGCACAATGGGGGACATGATGATGAGAAAGCGGCTTTGGACCCTTCCGTGTATGAGTGGTTCTTGGAAAACAACATCGATATGATCCAAACAGATAGGCCACAGATTCTCATCGACTTTTTAAGAAGTAAGAACCTTCACAGATAATCAAGCGAGCACAGCAAAAGTATTGACCTTAGTTAGTTTGTTTGGTAGATGAAAAGGCGCAGTAATCAGCTAAGGCTGCGTCTTTTTTCAATTTAAAAAGCCCGGAAATGTTGGTTTCCGGGCTTTTTGTCTTATGATGAATAGGGGTTTATCCTTTAAACAACAATCGTCTTGCCGGGGATGGGAACAGGATACTTTCCTTCCGAATTGGGTTGGGTAGGGGGTTCGGAATTCCAGGTCATTTCTTCGGGTACCAGTCTAATTTCAGAATTAATGGCGTCATCCCAGTTGATGACTTTTCCGCTATAGGTGGCCATTCTTCCCAAGATGGCGCTCATGGAGCTTTTGGCCCCATATTCTGCATTATTGATTACACCTTTGTTTCTGATGGAAGCAAAAAGCCTGTTGTGTTCCTCTTGATAAGGATTGTGTCCTTCGGAATTGGATATGGTCTGGATTTCGTTGCCCGAGAGGTCGAATAACTTTGCGGTTCCGGCATCATTGGTGCTTACAGAGCCCTTTGTTCCTTGGAATACCTCTCCAACCCTGTTCATGGTGTTGGGCTGATGGCGGCATTGACTGGCCACAACGGCCCCGCTGGGATAGGTGAACTCCACAAAGTGGTGGTCAAAAATTTCACCATGGTCCTTACCATTTCTAACCAGTCTTCCTCCCATACCCTGTGCGGAAACGGGATACTCACCAATGAACCAGTTGGCCACATCTATATTATGGATATGTTGCTCCAAAATATGGTCGCCACATAGCCAGTTAAAGTAATACCAATTGCGCATTTGGTACTCCAATTCGCTCTGACTGGCCTCTCTTGGACGCACCCATACCCCGGCACTGTTCCAGTAGACTTGCCCAGATACAATTTTACCAATATCACCAGCTTTTATCCTTGCCAGAGTGTTCAAATAGTTTTCTTGGTACCTTCTTTGTAGACCCACCACAACATTGAGTTTTTTCGCCTCGGCCAATTTTGCGGTCTCAAGTACTTTTCGAATTCCTGGGGCATCCGTGGCCACAGGTTTTTCCATAAAGACGTGTTTTCCACTTTCCACCGCATAGGCAAAATGATAGGGCCTGAAACCTGGAGGGGTGGCCAAAATGACCACATCTGCCATATCTATGGCTTTTTTATAGGCATCGAACCCATAAAATTTATTGCTATCCTTGACATTGACCTTGCCAGTGCCTTGATATTTTTCGCTAAGACTGTTGAGGCTACTGGCCAATCGGTCTTCAAAGGCATCGGCCATGGCCACCAATTCTATATGGTCATCAGCCTCAAGGGCTTGGTTGGCAGCGCCCGTTCCGCGTCCACCACAACCGACCAAAGCGAGTTTTAGTTTCTTTTCGTTGAAAACATTGGCCATGGCCTCTATTTTCATGGTGGGCAATAGTAGCCCTGTGGAGAGCAGCGCAGTACCCTTCACAAAATTTCTTCGGGATTCTTTTTTGTTTTCTTGGTTTTTCATCTCTTAGATTTTTTCTTCAAATGGGTCGTTAATTTTTATGTATCCAGTATAGGTGATAGTCTTCTGGGGGTGGAGGGGTCATCGGCCGCACAATCCTGAAGCCCACAAAAGGGGCATCGGTATGCCACCATTTGCTGCGCGGAAACTGTGGGTCCCTTTGTTTCCAAAGCGGTTTTGATGCTTTTCGGGAAGCACTTCGCAGCTCTGTGGCATCATCCTTGAATGAGCCTCCCCGTACCACCACCGGGTATTCTTTTTGAATAGGTTGAAAGTACGCGTTCTTGTCTTGGTAGGCATCAGGGGAATATTGGTCCAAAGTCCATTCGGCCACGTTGCCATAAATATCGTACAACCCCCAAGGGTTGGGTTTTTTTTCACCAACAGGATGGTAGGTGTCATCACTATTTTGACTATACCAAGCATATTCTTCAAGGTTATCGCCCTCAAAAAAATAAGGGTCTTGGCTTCCGGCCCTGGCGGCATATTCCCATTCCGCCTCGGTGGGAAGTCGGTAAAAATGTCCCGTTTTGGCCGACAGCCATTCACAAAACTTGGAAGCCGCCAATTGGGTCACGTTGCCAATGGGGAGCCCGGATTCCGTGCCCATGCCCAAGCTCATGTCCACATAAGGGATGGTTGCCCCGGTCACAGCATCTACGTCCAGATTTACATCGGAACCTTTATGTTCTTCCATAATTTGGTCTATGCTGCGTTGAAGGAATAGATTGTACAATTCCCAGGTTATTTCGTATTGGGACATCCAAAAACCTGGGATGTCCATGTTTCGTTGGGGACCTTCATCTGCATTTCTTCCATGTTCCCCCTCAGGGCTTCCCAACATAAAAGTACCTTCAGGGATGGCTACCATATCGATACTTAAATCAGTTCCGGTAAGCTCTTGTACGTAGGCATCCTTGTCTTGTGCTTGTCCTAGGGTTATCCCAAGGCACAAGAGTGCGGGAATCAAATATTTTTTAATGCTCATTAATTTTTCCTTCAAAAAGTATCACTCTTCTTATACGCTTCGATTACGGCCAGTTCCCCTTCTTTTCCTTGAATGGAGTTGCCATGCTCCATACCCAAGATTCCCTGGAATCCTTTGGAATGGATATGTTTGAAGACATTCGTATAATTGATTTCGCCAGTGGTGGGTTCGTTTCTCCCAGGATTATCGCCTATTTGGAAGTATCCTATTTCATCCCAACAAGCATCAATGTTGGGAATAAGATTGCCTTCCTGTATCTGTTGGTGGTAAATGTCGAATAGAATTTTGCACGATGGGCTGTCCACTGATTTGCAAACAGAGAATGCCTGCGGACTTTCTGACAGGAACAGACCGGGGTGGTCCCTAAAATTTAAAGGCTCCAAAACCATGGTGATGCCGTGGGGCTCCAAAATGTCCGAGGCCCTTTTCAATGCTTCAACGACATTGGTGGTCTGGTAGGCCATGTTTAAACGAGGGGCTATGTGTCCGGGAACAACCGTCATCCATTTGGCATTGACCCGTTTGGCCACTGCAACACTTTCTTGGATTTCTTTTAGGAACTTTTCCCGAAGGGCTGTGTCGCCATTGGTTAAATTGGGCTCTTTCCAGAAAATCTCGTGGGCCACAAATACACCCATGGTCATATTGCGTTTGGCCATGGTGCTGGCCATTTTTTCCTGGGTTTGAATAGATCGCCCCTTCATACCATTGTCCTCAAAAGCAGTGAACCCTTGATCGGCCATAAAGTTGAGCTGGTCCACTGGGTCATCCCCTGCATGGTTTTTGAACATACCTAAATGGGGGGCGTATTTTAACTGGAAGGTGTTTTTTACTGGTGGGGTACCAAGCTTCTCTCCAGCAGTGCCAAGACTGATTCCACCTAATCCCAAGGCAGTGGTGGCCATAAGTTTTTGTTTGACAAATTTTCTTCTGTCCATTATAACGATTTGTAATTGTTTGGTTTAGACTGTGATGGTTTTCAGGTTAAGAAAACACCTGTTAAGGTAGGTGTATTTGTATTGGATGGCTAATACAAAATTTGCCCGAAGCGTTGTTTTTTTTGCCTTAGAATGGATTTGACCCGGTATTTGGCAAATAGAATATGCGTTTGGGAGGGAGAGCTTTGGCCCATAAAAAAGGAAAGCCGACCTAAAAATAGGTCGGCAATCCCGCGACTATACTAACTCAAAACAAATCACTACCCATCCATTGTTTACAATGGATTTGCATTTTTATCCAAGATTTTCACTTGGTAAGAGTTCTTATTTTTGGTTCAATGTCAAGGCTACTTCTTTAACAATGTCGTCACTGACATATACCAATTGTGGCGTATTTCCTGTGTCCCATACATTTCCTTCAATCGTCACGGTGGCCCCCACATAGTAGTTGCCTGCTTCCAGCCCGGTAAAGGAAAAGTTTCCTTCACTGCCGGTAGTGGTACTTTCCACCAAAGAGGCACTTTCGTTATAGAGTTTTACCGTGATTCCCGAGACAACATTACCATCATTGGCACTTGCCGTACCTATGATCGAGGCACTGTCATCTTTGCTACAGGAAATAAATATGGTCAAGGAGAATACTAATAACAATATTCTTTTCATTTCTTAAAGGTTATAGGTTAATAATCTTATTCCAAAACATTTTTCCACTTCGTCTGGCGACCTGTAAACCAAATAGGCAGGTTGTAATCGTCATGTTGACTGATCCGTGCCCAATTCTCTGGGTCGGTTGCCTGAATACTTGGATTGTAAAGGAACCTTTCCTTCCATTGGAACACCTCATACGGAGCCCCTGGATTGTCGCCCAAGTAGCTGATCAAACGACGGGCATTGGTATAAGGGGTCTCAAAGTTGAACATGTTGTAGTGCAACTGCAACTGGTTGAAGATAGACCTTACTTTTTCCTCATCGGTCAATCCGTCAAATCGCTGCGCCTCATATTCGGCATATGCACTTTCGTTATACTCCATATCGGGACGGTCACGGTCTATCCTGGACTGGTCCATGTTGCTTGGGAACGATGGTGTGGTCTGCTTTGAATAGGCGTTTGCCGTATTCATTTGGTACCAATACTTGCAGGATAGCTCAATGGCCCTTTTGTAATGGTCACGTGCACTTCCACTTACGGCACCAAGTCCCCTTACGGCAGCTTCCGCCAAGGAAAGCTCGGTTTCCACTGCGTGAAGGGTGGGATAGCGTATATCAAAATTGAACTGCGGACGTACGTTGTATTCAGAGATCATGTTTTTATCGGTACCGATTGTCCAACCAATATCAAGATATTGTCCACAAAAGGTTCTGAAAGCATCCAAAAGAAATGCCTCTCTCTTGGTAAGGTCGGCAGTAGCCTCATCATTTAGTTTGATGGTGTGCTCATTTCCAGCGGCACCAAAGGTAATTTCGGTAACGGCCAAATCCGTCATGATGGGGTGGTTGATATAATATCCCCTCATGGCTTTGCTGAAATAGCTATTTGGATCACTTCCATTATCAAAGTCTGTTTCGGCACCTATATATCTACCCAAAATGTCCTTGGAGAACAAATAGGCAACCCTTGGGTCTACGGTACCATTGGCAAGTCCTTCCTCTGCATTGTCACTGTCGTAATAGTAAAGGGTCTCCCCGTTTACCACCACGCTTTTCTCTTCAGGGATACAGTGCATCACATCTTGCAAAAACCTTTTTGGGGCACGGGCCTCATCGGCACGTTCCCTGAAAGCTCTTGTAATACCCAGTTCCACCTGAAGTCGATAAGGCTCCACGATGGCTATATCTGCCAATCCAGCCACATCGGTGGATTGATCGAACATGGGTTTTCCACTCAATTCCGCAATTACCGTTGAGGTAATGGTAGGCATGACTTCACTGACATTCATGGCCCAACGCAGTCGCAAGGAGTTGATGTACTTTCTCCATTGGGTGATGTCGCCGCTGAAAATTACATCCTGTTGTTGAAATGAGGTTTGCGTGGCATCGTCCAAGGTTAAATTGGCCAAATACGCTTCAATCTCCTTCAATTCTTCAATGATGATGGGATAAATTTCCTCTTGGCCCAAGTATTCTGCCTTTTCCCCATCCAAGGCCCCGGCGGAACCGGTTTGGAAATAGGGAACCTCGTCATAAAGGTCAATGGCCCTTTGATATCCATAGGCTTTCAATACATGCAACAATCGCATATAAAGTTCGTCTGATTGGGTTCTTTGGTCTTCCGGAATCTTGTTGTATTCCTTCTGGCCCCATAGTACCTGCTTGATCCATGGACTGTTGATGTTGTTGAACACCGTCCTGTTGAACGAATTGGAACCCCAATCGTTTTCAACATCATACAAGGCGTATGCGTATCCGTATGCATTGGTGGTGTAATATAATTGAACACCGGTTCCCATGATACGCGATCCACTCCTTAATTGGTGGTAAGCGGACCCATAATCACCTCGAAGCAAAAAACCGCGGGTCAATTGTGAGGTAAAATAACCTGCTATGATACTTACACCTGCCTTGTCCGCCTGGGTTTTGGAAAAGCCATCGGGATCTTGGTAGAGTTCCTCCAGTTCACTTTGACATCCGTTTGCCCCAAATACAAGAAGCAAGGATAGTAGGGTTTTAATTACTGAATTTTTCATAGTTATGTTTTTTGATTAAAGCTTAGCCTTTATTGACAATCCTATTGAACGTTGCGATGGCAGTGCCGTGGTTCCATAGGAACCTTGTGCCCATCCTGTACCATTGGTAGATTCAGGAATGGTGTTCGGAGCGGCCTTGTAGATATAGGCAACATTGTTCGCAAAAACGGAAAGTACGATGTCCCGTAGTCCTATCTTATCCGAAAGGTCTGGGAGCCTATAATCCAAGGCAATATTCCGTAAGGCTATATAATCGCTTTTAAACAGTCTATCCTCAGGGAAGAAACCATTTGAAAAGTAAGAGGATCCATAATATTCTTCGGCAGATACCACTTGCGCGTTGGGTGTACCGTCGGCACGAACGCCGTTCAACAATACCCCATCGTTATAAGTTGCCCCATTGGGGTTGGTACCGCCTACTTTCTGACCTTCATCGTTCAAGTAATAAGGGATACCTCCGCTTGCTGCATCACGGTAGGCCAAACTTTCGTTAAGCACCCCGGCGGCCATCATGTAGGTTTCCGCTTCGTTGATGAACGTGGCCCCAAAGGAGTAATCCATGTTCACGACCAATCCGAAGTTTTTGTAGTTGAACCTTGTAAAAAGTCCTCCGGTTACGTCTGGAAGCAATTTCCCGACTTTTTTGTTGCTTCGGGTAGAATAAGCATAGCGTTGTCCGTTACTGTCCACAACAAGCTCCCCGTTGTTGGGGTCGCTGTCATCCGATGGGTTGATGTAGCGGTAGTTTCCGCTCTGTTGGACAATAAGTCCATACTCGCCACCCACTTCGGCAACGGCATTCAAGCCATTTCTGCTCCAAAGTGATAAAGAGGTAATGTCACCATCAAGTCTTTTTACCTTGGTCTTGCTCGATGCGAAGGTCATATCCACATCCCACTGAAAATCCTTGCCCACAACAGGCTTGGTCCTCAGGGCAAGTTCCCATCCTTTGTTTTGCACATCACCAGCGTTGATACGGATGTTGTCCACACCCAATCCGGGAGGAGCAGCCACCTTCATGATCTGGTCATAGGTGTTGGCATGGTAATAAGAGAAATCTATCCCCAATCTTCTGCCTCGGAAGAAGTATCCTTCAAGACCTACTTCGTATTCGCGCTTACGTTCCGGTTTTAAGTTGGGAACGAAGTTTTCGTCGATAGGAGGAAGGTCGTTGGGAGGGGTCAAGATAAATCCACCTCCAGAAGCCGATACGCCTAGGTTTACATTACTGAAATACAAAGGACCTGGTCTACCCACATCGGCCCAAGAAGTTCTCAACTTCAAGAACTGAATGGCCTCAGGAAGCTCAAATGAATTGGAAGCGATCCAAGTGGCACTTGCTCCAGGATAGAAATAACTGTTGTTCCCGGGAGGCAAAATGGAAGACCAATCTTGACGGGCCTGGGCCTCTACGTAGATTTGATCGTCCCAATCCACTTGGAATGAACCCAAGAGACTATACAGGATATCTTCACCATTGTCATAGACATATTGTGGTTGTACTCCAGAAGGAAGGTTTGAGAAAGAGAAGAAGTTAGGGATTACAAAACCACCAATTTTCTCGGCTCCTTTGCTCTCAAAATAGTTGCTTCTGATAACACCACCCACAAACCCGTTGAAACCAAAGTCGTTCCAAGTGTAGTCGTAGTTAAAGGTGGCCTGTCCGTAGGTCTTTCTAATGATCCTATTGGTATCCCTGAATACAGATCCACTGTTGGGACCTATCAAATCAGGGTCTTGCAGTTTCCCTTTGTATATATTGCGTTCAGTGGTGTAATCAAGTCCACCTAAAATAGAGGCACTCAAATTATCGTTGAACGTCAGATCCAAAGTAAGGGATTGTAGACTGTGCAAACGGTTAAAGTCCGATACATTCTGCGTCCAGTCCCAAAGGGTGCTTACCACGGATGATCTACCATTCGAAATGAAATTGCTTCGTCTTTCAGGATTGGCGAAATAGTTGAAACCGTTGTCTGTTACCAAATAGCTTCGCAACAGGTCAACATCAATGTCACTGGAATAGGCCCCTAAACTGGATGTGGCCCCCTGGGCATCAAAAGACCCTTCATAGGAAGCGTTGTAATTGCTGGTAGTAAACAGGTTGCTGACATACTTCAAGGAAATGTTATCATTGATTTCATAAGAAGTATTAAGACTGAAGGTGTTCTTGGTGTATTTTGCCCCAGGATAAATAGGGTTATACCTCAAGTTGGTATAGGAAAAACGGATAGATCCTTTTTCACCTCCTGAGCTTAACGAAACATTGGCTGTTTGTTGAGAGCCTGTGCGGAATAACTGGTCATAAACAGACTTGTTGTTGGCAACCCAAGGCCTTCTGGATCCATCCCACCAGTTCAATACCACGCTGGGATCGTATTTGGGACCAAAGGCAGAACCTGCCACGTCCAATGTTCTTTCATTGTTTTCATCCAAGAAGTAACCTTGGTCATCGGTTTGGGAAGTACTGGCACTTCTACCTGTCCCGTATTGGTTTTGCAACTCGGGCATGAAAGCACTTTCTTCCATGGTGGTGGTAAAGGAAGCTGAGATTCCCAATCCACGGTTTCTTGAACCACTTTTGGTGGTGATCAAGATTACCCCGTTGGCCCCTTCACTACCATAGAGTACGGATGCTTTTGCACCTTTAAGGATTTCAAAGGATTGGATGTCGTCAGGGTTAATGTCGTTGATACCCGTACCATTGTCCCTACCTGTTCTTGCATTGGCTGTAATGTTGGTGTTCTCATCGTGAATTGGAATACCATCCACTACGATCAAGGGGCGGGTGGTTGAGTTCTCATCGAAGGATACCGCATTACGGATATTGATTTTCATACCTCCTGAAGGACCAGTGGCGGTTGAGGCCACGGTAACCCCTGATGCGGTTCCGTATAAGGATTGTAGGGCATTCACAGGAGTACCACTGGCTAGGATCCGTTCTTCGCCAACTTTGGCCACGGAGTAACCCAAGGCCTTGGCATCTTTTCGAATACCAAGTGCGGTAACAACAACTTCATCCAGCTCGCCAACATCTTCCTGTAGGGTAGTATTGACAGTGGATTGCCCGCCCACTGGGATTTCCACGGAAACAAACCCTAAATAAGAGAATACCAATACTGCCGAATCGTTGGATATGGCAATACTATAGTTTCCATCAAAATCGGTTGAGGTTCCATTGCCCGTTCCTTTTTCCACGACATTTACCCCGGGCAAGGGTTGTCCGTCTGCATCTACAACGGTTCCAGATACCGATCTTTGTACCGCTGTTTGGGTTTTGACTTCCACAGCTGGGCGATCTCTATCCCTTTTCAAGACAATTTGCTTGTCCAAAATGGAATAGATGACGTCGCTATTGCGGAAAATCCTATCCAGAATGGTCTCAACCTTTTCATTCCTTACTCTGATTGAAACGATCCGTCCCAATTTCACTTCTTGGGTGTCGGCCAAGAATTTAAACTCAGTGTTACGCTCAATCTCGTCGAGCACTTTTTCTACACTGACTTGCTTTAGATTTAGCGATATTTTCGTTGTTTGGGAGTATGAACTAGCTTGGATCTTGAACAACGAAACTATCAGCAAAACTGTAGTGAGTTTCATTTTGAGGTCAAATTTCGGGATGTACCATGCGGACACACCCGAATTAGTTGTTTTTTTCATACTTTTAAAAACGTTATTGTGGTTTTACTTTAGTTAGATCACTTTTTACTAATCGGAGGATGTTCGCCCATTCTCCGATTTTGTGATTTTTGGAATTGTTAGTTTGTTAGTTTTCGCTCATGTATTCTCTTGTTTTTAGTTAATAATTATCTGATTATCAGTTATTGAGTAATCTATTGAGTAGTTTTCTTTAAAGGCTTTCATGACCTGTTCTATGGTCTCTATGTCAAAAGAGGCGTTGTAAAACTTTTCATCCAGGGCCTGATTGTTGTTGATGATGGTAACGTTATAGCGTCGTTCCAGCTTTTTGCGAATGTTTTTGAAAGGGATGTTCTTGAAAATTATCCTTCCACTGGTCCATGAGGTATAAATGTCGGTTTCGACTTCCTCTATGGTCATTTTTTCCGAGTTCTTGTCCCATGACGCTTTTTGGTTGGGGACAATCACAAAGGAATCATTCAAATTGGACTTGTCCTTGTTTGTCAATTGTACCGAGCCTTCCACCAGAACGGTTGAGATGTCATCGTCCTCAGGATAGGAGGAAACATTGAATTTTGTACCCAGTACCTCAACTTGTACGTTATTGGCCGTCACCAAGAAAGGATGGTTCTCATCTCTGGTAACATCAAAGAAGGCTTCTCCCCAAATCTCAACCTCCCTGTTGTGACCTTCAATGAATTGAATGGGATATTTAATGGTGCTCCCGGCGTTGAGCTTTACGGAAGTGCCATCGGAGAGAACCAAGTCGAACCGTTTGCCCAACGGAACGGTCAATTCGTTGTAAACCAATTCCTTTTGCTCTTTTTTCTCCTGGGCATAGGTAATGGTGTTTCCGGTTTGGACCCCTACTACGTTTCCTTGGGAATCCGTAATGTTTTTGCGGTCATTTTCAGAGATTACATCGGTACTTCCATTATCCAACTTCAACACGATACTGTTTTCCGGTTGAAGTAGGGGCAGGTCCGCTTTCTTATGGTCATCAATTTCAAAGAACAGATACGCTGAGCCAAGTAAAATGGCAATGCCAGCCGCATACTTTAAAAACTTTTGGGAAGAGAACCGCTTGGGAAGCCTATTTTTTGACTTTTCCTTGCCCATATTTTGGAGTATTCCATCCAAAATATCTTTTTTGATTGCTTCAGAATTTCCCAATGCCGAAGGCCATTCATCATCGTGTTGGTTCTGGAAACTATCCAGATAGTTCAATAGCATTTGCTCTTCTTCAGAAGTGGTGTTACCATCCTGATATCTCTCCAAAAGGGATAAAAAATTCTTCTTGTCCATTGTTGCCGCGTGGACCCAATTAGGGTCCTTCAGTTATATAGTGTTGGTAAAAGCAAACATCCCCTAGTCCAAAAAAGGATTTTTTTGTTTTTTCTCGTTTATGGTTGAAAAACAGAGGGTTTGTCGTAGGTAATTATCCGTGAAATAGAAGCAATATGGCCAAAAGATAGGTGCCTACCGAACTGCGTAATACTTTAAGGGCCTTGGTAATATGGTTTTCAACGGTCTTTGTGGAAATATCCAAAAATTGGGAAATTTCAGCATGGCTAAGCTGCTCCTCCCGGCTAAGGGTGTATACTTCCCTGCACTTTTGTGGTAAGCTCTCCACGGTGGTACTTATTCTTTGTACCAGTTCTTGATAGAGATACTCGGACTCGGGGGAATTATAGTGCAACCGTTGGTCCAGATTTTCAAAAAGGTGGGAGCCTAGGCTTTTTTCCTTTTTTCGTATTTGGGCAAATATTTGATAACGGGCACTGGAAAAAAGATAACTCTTGAATGTAGAAGTAATATGGAGTTTCTCCCTTCTTTTCCATAGGTCCATGAACAAATCTTGCACAATGTCCTTGCACACCTCTTTGTCCCTAAGTACGTTATATGTGTAGAGGTAAACCGGGTTCCAATATCTGTTGTACAGTTCGGTCAATGCATTTTCATCGTTGTTTCTCAAACGATTCAACAAAACCTCATCTGTATGTAGAAATAGTCCTCCCATAGGTTTTTGGGCTTGTCGTTATAAATTATTTTATAAAACAATACCCAAGACTAAAAGTAAATAAAATTTAAAGCGGAATTTGCTTTTTTTTAACAGATGATGATATTTTTTTTGCTCTATTCCTGTTTTTTTGTCATTTGTTGAATAAAACTATGTGTTTTTTGCGCTTTTACTCCCTTTGAAAGCGGTGGGTTTTGTAAAAGTTCTGTTAATTCCTGTAGATGGTACACTTTTGACTCCCAAGTCAAGGTGCAGCCAAGGCTTCTTTTCTGCTATTGCTGTCGCGTTTGTTTGGATATACGCTGCTTTAATTTGGATTCACCGTTCAGAAACAGCTCTATTACATAACGACCGTCCTCGTACTGGGTCATATCAATATCAAAAGTGGTGTCCTGTATTTGGGTGAACGGAATCTTCTCTTGTATATCGCCGTCTTTCAAGATATGGATTTCACCATCCATGGGTTTTTCCAGTTGCACAAACAATTGTGTTTGGTCTTGTATCCTTCTGGGATGAAGCTTCAATAAACTTTGCTCAACGGTATCATCCAGTTTGGGGTTGTTCTTTACCGTAAAATCCAATTGTTCGCCAATTCCACAATCACTTTCAAAACGGTGCAGTACCCTTCCGTCCATGTCCGATATCTGCAAATAACCAAACCCTTGTTGCGGCATGAACCAAAACTCCAATCCATTGTGGCCGGAGTCTTCCAAGTTCATTCGATAGTGTCCCAAACCAAGGTCAACAGTGTCTTTATATAGCGTATCTTTCTTAACCGTATTGGGGTCTTTTTCATAGACAACCCTATTGGCTTCATCCACGATGCGAATCATGTTTTCCTCTGGAGTGTTGTTGGATTTATAGGATATCACCACTTGTTTGGGCATTTCTTTGGGAGACATGAACATGGATTCCCTTTGGTTGTCTGCCTGCCAAGCGTCCGTTTGACCGTTTGGTTTTTTCAGCTTCGCATAGAAGGTGTTTTCCCCGAAGTTGAAATCAATGGCACCGGGAAGTACAAGAATGGCTTCTTCATAAAACTTTAGTGAACCAGTCCATTCAAAAGTCTTCTTTTCAAAGCCTTTTGTACCATATTCAATGGTCAATGCGGTCAGGGTTTCACTGCCCAAGTTTTTAACAACGATTTTTGGTTCAACGATTGAGGGGTTAAAGCGGTTCAGTTCCGGTGCGGCATTGGGAACCAGTATTTGGTCCAGGGATACATCAAATTTTTTGTTGGGTGTTCCATATTGAAAGAGCACTGCACTGATGCTCTCATTGGCTTGGATATTTTCGGTGGCTGTATAGGGTTCCAACTCAAAATCTATGGTATGGGAAGTGTTGGTTACCGGGAAATCAATGATGTCTGGAGCCTGAAGGTCGCCCGGGCACCAATAGGCGCGATCAAAAATCCAAGTTCCACCTTGCGGATATAGGTTGTTGTCTGCGCATTCCTTCCACATATCCCTTCGGTCAATGGGCTTTCCATCTACCAAAACCTCCCGCCATCTGCTGCAAAACTCACTACAGCCTTTGGGCTGATCATAGCCATGCCCGGTATGCAATATCCGCAGCCTGCTGAATGCCGCTCCTTCTTCCATGGCTATGTTTTGGGGAGTAAGCGACTCTTCAATGGGATTTTCGGGGTCACCATATTTAAAACTGCCGTCGTATACTTCGTTGTACATAATCGGTTGGGCTACGGGGTCTCCCAATTCCATATCAAAACTAACGGTAAGGTCCCAACCCACACTGGTGGCTTCATAGCCGGTGTGGTTGTATTCAATCTCAACACTGTCCCTTAAAATGCTCGAGAAATCGGTTACATCAATCCGCCAATGCCAACGCCAATCCTTTTTAAAATTACTGCCATAAGGAGTCAACATTTTACCAATTTCCAAGTCCAATGTGTCCCCTTTGATACCACCGATACGTTTGATTCGGATAGGGTCCAAATAGTCCCAATGCGCAATGTTGATGGAATCCGGGTGTCCCAAAGCCACCTCCATAAAAATGCGTCGTATGGATTCATCCTTGCTTGGAAAAACGCCCCAAGCCGCAAAAGGATTGTTTCCCTTATTGGGGTTACAGACAATGGTGGTGTGGTCATGGGTGACAACCGTGTGTATTTTTCTTTCTTCAGGGGTGTTCTCACATCCAGTCAAGAAGATTGAAATCAATAGTAGGGAAAGGAAGAGGTTGGATTTCATGTACTCGTTTTTTGAAAATTGTAAGGGGTTATGGGGCGTAAAAATATATTTTTTGAAAAGATTTGACCCAAATTCAGAAAAAAACGGGTGTTTTTGGTAAGCTGACGCTATACATTTTTAAGGGCTTCACTTTTTAAGGCAGCAAAGTAAAAATCCATATTTGACTTGGTTTTGAATCAAATAAATACCCGCTTGGGGAGGAGAAAGTTTTGGGTGGTTCCGAATAGTTTCTATTTTAGGGGGCAATAGCCATAGATGATATTATGAAACCAACATTCCAAACCCCGAAGTTTTTATACGTATGCACTGTATTTCTGCTGATACTTTCCTGTAAGCAGGAACCAAAACCGTCCCAACCCGTTCAAAAGCCCAACATCATATACATCTTGGCGGACGACCTAGGGTATGGAGAAGTGGGAGCCTACGGTCAGGAAAAAATTGAAACTCCCAACATAGATGCACTGGCCAAGGACGGGATGCGCTTTACACAGCATTATACCGGGGCCCCCGTCTGCGCTCCGGCCCGTTACATGTTGCTCACGGGCAGGCACGCCGGACATGCTTTCATCCGGGGAAATGATGAATGGCGTGAACGGGGCAAAGTCTGGGATTACAGAGAAGCCATTAAGGATTCGACCCTTGAAGGACAACGACCTGTACCGGATTCCACCCTATTTTTTCCAAAATTATTGCAACAAAAAGGATACACCACGGGCATCGTTGGAAAATGGGGGTTGGGGGCACCGCATACCCATTCCGTTCCCAATAATATGGGGTTCGATTATTTCTTTGGTTACAACTGCCAAAGACAGGCCCATACCTATTATCCCGTCCATTTGTATGAAAACAAGAATAGGGTATACCTCAACAATGACACCATTGCTCCCAACACCAAGTTGGCGGAAGGTGCGGACCCCCATGACCCGGAGAGCTACAAGAACTATAATCTGAATGATTACGCCCCGGAGCTGATGTATGAAAAAATGATGGGCTTCATTCAGGAGAACAAGGAAAAACCGTTCTTCTTTTACTGGGCGTCACCTATTCCCCATAATCCCATCCAGGCTCCTCAACGGTGGGTGGACCATTACAAACAAAAATTTGGGGAAGAAGAACCCTACTTGGGCCAAAAGGGATATTTTCCCCATCAAAATCCAAAAGCGGGCTATGCCGCGATGATTTCCTATTTGGATGAAAACGTGGGCAAGCTGGTAGCGTATTTGAAAGCAGAAGGGCTCTACGATAATACCTTGATTATTTTTTCCTCGGACAATGGAGTTACCTTCACAGGAGGAACGGATGGGGCCTATTTTAATAGCTCTGGTCCTTTTGGTGAGGCGTATGGACAAGGCAAGGGTTTTGTTTACGAAGGCGGAATACGGGTTCCCATGATAGCTTCATGGCCTGCAAAAATCAAGGCGGGCACCACATCAGATCATATTTCAGCTCATTACGATGTCATGGCCACCTTGGCCGATGTTGTGGGATACGAAGCCCCCAAAGACACCGATGGGATTAGCTTTTTGCCCACTTTGCTCGGAAGCGAGGGGCAGCAACAGCACGACTTTTTGTTTTGGGAATTTCCCGAATATGGAGGACAAGTGGCCATCAGAATGGGAAAATGGAAAGTGGTGCGCCAACATTTAAAAGACAAGGAGGCTCCCACTCTAGAACTGTATGATCTGGAACAAGACCCAGCAGAGAGCAACAATGTTGCCAACGACCATCCCGAAATCCTTCAGAAAGCGGCACAAATCTTTGAGCAAGAGCATACCAATGCGGAAACGGAACGGTTCAGAATTCCCTTGATAGAAAACGACCTATTGGCCGAACAAGAGTAAAAGGATTGCCACATCAAGAAAAAGCCTCCCTTATGGGAGGCTGGCTAATTCAAAAAATCATAAAATGAGAACAAAGCTCATGTTTATGTTGGGCCAAAAGTAGTCCCAACCACCCTTCCTTTTTTTTATTTGATATGAAACCCCAAGATTCTGATACCTACATCTTGGTTATTGGATGCTTCCCAAAATTTTAAGGAATCATACCGCCGCAAACAAGCCATATGCAGTAGGTTTTTAGTACTTCAGGTTGGTGTATGTTACTATTGGATATTGGTTAAGATTCAAACTTTTCAAGCTTAACATCAAACTTTTCAGGTTTTATATCAAAGCCCAATGGGATGTCATTGAATTGGGTTGTTTTACGCGTCAGCTTGGTAGGAAGTAGGAAATGGGAGTCCAATCCCTGTTCTGGGATAACTTCTTTCCGTGCCTTGCCAGCTACAGTAACTCAAATAATTCTAACATTAAAACCTAACTAAATGAAATTCAAAAATTGCGGCTACGCATTAGTGCTGTTCATGGCATTTTGTCCATTTATTTACGGACAGACCAAAACCATTTCGGGTACTGTGACAGACCAAAATGCAACTCCATTACCGGGAGTGTCCATTGTGCTGATGGGTACTACCACGGGCACCCAGAGCGACTTTGATGGAAACTATACCATTCAGGCAAGTGAAGGGCAACAATTGCAGTTCAGTTACATTGGATTTGCAACGGTTACCATGAGGATCGGTGGTACCAATGAGATCAATGTGGCTTTGGAAGAGTCCAATGAGGCATTGGAAGAAGTGGTGGTGACCGCCTTGGGAATTTCCCGGGAGAAAAAGTCGTTGGGATATGCCACAACGGAACTCGATGGGGAACAGGTCAATGTGCCGGGACAGAACAACGTCATTAATTCCCTTTCCGGTAAAGCGGCGGGGGTGAACATTACAAGGAACAACAACTTGGGTGGGTCCAGTAATGTGGTCATTAGGGGGATTACCTCCATTAATGGGGACAATCAGGCCCTTTTTGTTGTGGATGGGGTTCCCATAAACAATGAACCGGGCAACTTGGATGTGACCTTCGGAAACGGAAACAATGATGTGGCCCGGGGAAGGGGTGGATATGATTATGGAAACCCGGTTTCTGACTTGGATCCTTCCGTAATACAATCCGTGAACATTTTGAAAGGTGCGGCGGCAACGGCCCTGTATGGTTCCCGTGCTGCGAATGGGGCCATCATCATTACTACCAAAAAGGGGGAAGGAAACAAGAAGCTGGGGATTACCATTAACTCTGGAATTACGGTTGGACATTACGATAAGAGCACCTTTATCAGATACCAGAAGGAATACGGACAAAGTTATTTTGGGGATTTGACCACCGCTTCGGGCAGTTTTACCAATGGTTTTAGGACTACTTTGGACCTAGATGGGGATGGTTCCATAGATTTATTGCCCAGATATAATGACGATGCGTCCTTTGGTCCAAGGTTTGATCCAAATATCAATGTGTTCCATTGGAATGCACTGGTGGAAGAATTGCCCACATACTTGCAAAAGGCCCCATGGGTTGCGGCCAAGAACGATCCTTCCAGTTTTTTCAAGACCTCGTATAGTTATAACAATTCGGTTTCATTTGCGGGGAGTGATGAAAAGATGGACTATAGGGCAACCTATTCCAATAGTATCCAACGGGGTATCATACCCAATAGTGAGATTGTACGGAACAACCTAAGTATAAACCTAGGGAACAATTTGTCCGACAAACTACGGGTTTCAACCAGTGCCAACTATACCAATACCCGGGGTAAAGGAAGAAATGGAACAGGGTATGATGGGGCCAATGCCAGAAACCTGATGACCAGTTTTAGGCAATGGTGGGCCGTGAATGCGGACATGGAAGATTTGCGCAAGGCCTATGAATCCACTGGAAGAAACATTACGTGGAACTGGAAAACCCCTGATGCACAACAACCCGAATACTGGGACAACCCCTATTGGACCATAAACAACAATATCGCGGAAGACCAACGAAACCGCTTTTTTGGGAACATTGCCCTGAATTACGCCATGACCGATTGGTTGTCTGCCAATGTACGGGCATCTGTTGATCATTTCAGTGAATTGAGGGAACAAAGAATTGCCTCCGGCAGTGTGGGGGTTCCCAGCTTTTCAACATTCAACAGAAGATTCAGTGAGTATAATTATGATGCGACCCTAAACTTCAACAAGACCTTTTGGGAAGATTTAAGCGTAACGGCCTTGGCCGGTCTCAACATTAGAAGGACCTCCACGGAGACCATCTTTGCAGAGACCAATGGTGGGCTCATAGTCCCTGGAATCTATGCGTTGTCCAACTCGCTTAGTCCCATCAACCCTCCTTCGGAGGATTTTAGCAAGATTGGTGTGGATGGTGTTTTTGGATCTATATCCATGGGCTATAGGAACTTCCTGTATTTGGATTTGACCGGAAGACAGGATAAGGCTTCAACCTTGCCCCTGGAAAACAATAGCTTCTTTTATCCGTCGGTTTCCACATCCTTTGTTTTTTCCAGTTTGATGGATGCAGATTGGCTGAATTTCGGAAAGGTTCGATTGAATTATGCCGAAGTAGGGAACTTTGGAAGGGCACAAAGTTTGGTGAGTCCAGTACTGCTCAATGGCCAGGGGTCGTTTGGGGGTGCCAACTTGGCATCGATAAGTTCCACCTTGAGAAACCCAAAGCTAAAACCGGAGAGCACCAAAAGTTACGAGATTGGTCTGGAATCTTCTTTTTTCCGGAGCCGCTTAGGGTTTGATATTGCTGCCTACAAAACCAATTCCATAGACCAGATTATCGATGTGGCCGTATCCACGGCTACCGGATATAGCAGAAAATTTGTGAATTCTGGAGAGATCGAGAACAAGGGGTTGGAAGTCTCCCTCTTTGGAACTCCGATTAAAACTACGGATTTCGAATGGAATGTAAGGGCCAACTGGTCCAAGAACCAGAGCGAGGTGTTGTCCTTGTTTGATGGGGTCGACAATTTTGAGGTGCAATCCTATCAATCCGGTGTCACTTTCAATGCCACTGTGGGCAGACCTTATGGAACATTGAGAGGTTCAAATTTTGTGTACTTGGATGGTAAGCCTGTGGTTGATCAAGATACGGGAGCGTATTTGCATTCGGATACCAACGAGGAAATAGGGGACACCAACCCCGATTGGATAGGAGGAGTGTACAATGGGTTCAGGTATAAAAACATCTCTTTTAATTTCCTCATTGATGTGAGAAAAGGAGGCGATGTCTACTCTTTGGATACCTACTATGGTTTTGGAAGTGGCCTCTATCCTGAGACCGTGGGTACCAATGCTTTGGGCAATCCCATTAGAAATCACTTGGAAGACGGTGGAGGATATGTATTCCCGGGAGTGGCTCCGGATGGCTCGCCCAACGCGGTATTGGCAGATGTGAGTGATGCGGTTTATTCGGGAGGTCTGTTTGGTGATCTGCCCCAAGCGTACCACGTGGAAGATGGTTCCTATGTGAAACTACGGGAAGTGGCACTGACGTACAATGTGCCCTCCAAGCTTACGGATAAATTGGGAGTGGAAGGGTTGTCCTTTTCATTTACGGGATCTAACCTGTGGATCATCCATAAAAACCTGAAATATAGTGATCCAGAGGCAGGGTTCAGCGCCGGAAATGCCCAAGGGGTACAAATTGGGGCCTACCCAACCACCAAAAATTATGGTTTGAACATTAAAATGGAATTTTAAGACAATATCACAATGAAGAAATATATAATTACAGGCCTGATAGGATTTACAATTTTGGCGTCTTGTACCAAGGATGAAAAATTGTCCGACCTCAATAATGATCCCAAGAACCCGACAGCCAATGTTCCGGATGAGCTTTTCTTTTCCAATGCCCAACGGGAGTTGGTGGATGCAAATTCTTCCATCAATATCAATTTGAATATTTTTAGGTTCCTGACACAATATGTGTCATCGCCAATTTATACCCAGCAAAGTCAATATAATTTTCAGAGTAGGACCATTCCAGGGGTGTATTGGAGGACTTTGTACAGGGATGTACTTACGGATTTTAGGGCGGCCAAGGAAGAGTTGAACAATTCTGCTTCCTACGTCACTTCTTCCGAACTAAAGGTCAGGGACAATAGACTGGCAGTTTTAGGACTTTTGGAAGTTTACACCATAGGACAATTGGTGGATGCTTTTGGAAACATTCCGTATAGTGAGGCATTGGATGGGGAAAATTTGACTCCGGCCTATGATGATGCCCTTGAGATCTATAGGGATTTGTTGAATCGCATAGATAATGCCATTTCGAGCCTTGATACAGGTTTTGAGAGCTTTGGGACAGCAGATCTAATGTATTCCGGTGATGTTGAAAAGTGGCTGAGGTTTGGAAATTCCCTTAAGCTTAAGTTGGCCATGACGCTTGCCGATGTTGAGCCGGCACTTTCAAAAAGCTTGGTAGAGGCAGCAGCTCCAAACGTGTTCCAGTCCAATGCAGACAATGGGGTTATGGTCTATTACGCCAGTCCTCCCGCCAATAATCCGCTATGGGATGATCTGGTACAGAGCGGTAGGAGCGACTATTTTATGGCCAATACCTTTGTGGATGCCCTTAATGGACTCAATGATCCAAGGAGGGATATATTTTTCTCCAATCCCATTGATGGGGAATATGTGGGGGGTGAGTATGGTGCAGGAGGCGATTTTGATACCACCTCGCATTTTGGGGAGGCTTTTGTACAGCCAGATCTTCCCGGAAACCTTCTGGATTATGCAGAAGTGTCGTTCCTGTTGGCCGATGCCTCGGCAAGGGGATATAGTGTGGGGGGTACTCCTGAAGAGTTTTATAATGAAGCGATTCGTGCCTCTTTTGAGTACTGGGGGTTGACCTCCGAAGAGGCCAATACGTATTTGTCTAATCCAGAAGTGGCCTATGCCACGGCCGAGGGAGACTTCAAACAAAAAATCGGGACCCAGATGTGGATAGCACTTTTTAACAGAGGCCAGGAAAGTTGGTTGCAATGGCGCAGATTTGATTATCCCATCTTGAATGCGGCACCACAATTGACCTTGGATGATATACCAGTACGACTTACCTATCCCATAGATGAGCAGAATAGGAACAATGCCAATAGGGAAGCGGCCGCCAGTGCCATTGGGGGTGACCAATTGACCACCAAATTGTTTTGGGATATGGAGTAGTCACCAGGTTGACGTTTTTTTGATTCGATTGATGAAAAGGGGGCAGTCTGTTTTGGATTGTCCCTTTTACTCCAAAAGCAGGATTACTTTTTTGAATAAACAAGATTTGGGTCGGAAAGGACTTCTGCCTGTATTTTGGATGGGGTTTTCTGAAATTCCGTCGGGTTCATTCCCGTGAATTTTTTAAAAGCGGTGTAAAAAGTGGAGGGCGTGTTAAAACCCGCTTCATAGGCCAAGGCCTCAATTTTTACATTTTTCCCCCTACCATTGGACAAGGCGGAGGCCACTTGTTGTATCCTGCAATAGTTGATGAGTTCGGGAAAGGTCATTCCGTATTCCTGCTTAATGATTCTGGAGATCAGATAAGTAGGTCGATTTAATTTTTTGGCAAACTTATCCAAGGTAAGTGAGGGTTCCTGGTAGATTTTTTGGGCATTGAGTTCGGATTTGATACGATTGATAAGGGAAGCATCAACCGCAATACTTTTCTTTTTTGAAGGAAAGAGCACGGGATTGTTCAGGAGAAAGACCAAAAGCACAAAGACCATGATTGCGGCAACCACTGCCCCCATGGCATAATTGAACATGGTATCCGTATAAAATTGAAAAAGAAAGATACCTCCAAAACATCCCACAGTGAGAATCAAAAGGGAGTTCCATCTATGGAAAACGGTTTTGGTTTCGCCATACTGACGAAACTTGAACCAAGAGGTCAATACATAGATGAAAAGTCCATAAGTGGTATAGAGATAGTAGATGCTGGCCACGGGGTTCTCGGAGAAGGCAATATGGACCGTACCTATAAGAGCGGGTAAAAAATGCAACAGATCCTTGGGTGCCAATCTTTGGGTTTCAACATCAAAATACTTGAAGTATAACCAAAGAAGTGGGCCAATACACGAAAGACCCAAATACCCAATGGCCACGGCAAGATTGGGAATCTCACCTGAAAAGAACATAATGGACTTTACAATTCGGAGGGAAAGGGCCATAAAAAGAAAACCCAGAAACTTTAGTTTAAAGCGCTGTTCGCTTCGCACAAAAAGGAGATAAAAGGAAATCAGGAAACCCAAGGCTATGGCAATACCTGAAAAGAAGGCCAAAAAAAGAAAATCTTTCATAAAAAACATCTTCGGAATTCGAAAATCAGGAATCAAAAAAACCAAAATCGAACTAAGCTTGCACAATATAAGCCATTCAATGGGTTAATGGCAAGCCAATTAATGTTAACGATTATAAAGTTGAAAATGAGAAACATAATGCTAAGACTTTTTGTATGTGCCCTGTTACTAAGTGCACCTTTGGGAGCGTTTGCCCAATTCCATACCTTAAAAATCCCGCAGACGAGTAATCAGGTCACCGAAACCCAACAATTGGCCGTGACCGATATTACCATAAGCTATGGAAGTCCATCTGTAAACGGTAGGGATGTATGGAATAATCCCAATATTATCCCCCAAAAAGGGGAACCCATTGCTTGGCGCGCAGGGGCCAACATGAATACAACCATCAGTTTCAGTACGGATGTGCTCATTGAGGGACAACCCCTTAAAGCGGGAACCTATGGATTTCATATTGTTCCGGATGAAAACAATTTTGAACTCCTATTTGCGCATAGCCATAACCAATGGGGAAGCTACTATTTGGACAGGGAAAATGATATCAGCCTAGCAGTGAATGTCACCGGTGAGGCCTGTGAATTTTCCGAAAAATTGGATTATGAGTTTTTGGATTGGACACCAAATTCGGTGACCATCGGATTGGAATGGGCGGACAAGCGTATTCCATTTAACGTGTCCGTGGATTTGGAAACCACCGTGGTGGAAAGTTTTAGAAGCGAGCTCCGGGGAATCAATACCTACCACTGGCAGGCCTGGAACGATGCCGCCCGGTGGTGTTTGGAGCACAATACCAATCTGGAAGAGGCCTTGCAGTGGGCCAATAGGTCCATTAATGGAGGATTCAATGGCTTTGCGGCAGACAAAAACCTGACCAATATGTCCACCAAAGCATTGCTTTTGGAGCAATTGGGTAGATCGGATGAGGTGTCTGCGGTCTTGGATGAGGCTTCTGGAATGGTGGACAATGCCATGGAGGCCAATAGTACTTCCATGCTGATGTTACGGTTGAATCAACCAAAAAAGGCATTGGATTTTGTCAGTTCCAAGATCAAGGAATATCCAGAAGCTTGGTTCCTGAAAATCAATAAAGGGATAAGCCACTATTTTTTGAACGATTCCAAACGGGCCGTAAAGGAATTGGAATCGGTTTTACCTGAAACCCCAGAGCAGTTTCAGCCAAGGGTACAAGAGATTATAGGTGAGGTGCAATCGGGTACCTATCGACTACCTTTCTAGATAATCATTTTAAGATAATCAATCCATGAAAAAGAAATCTATTCCAGTTGTGTTGAAAAACCAGCTACTTGTTTTGGCCACGGTTCTGATGGCATGGACCAACACAACCTGCGCACAAGTTGCATTGGATAAGAAGTATGGGGAAAAAGTAAAAACCTTGGATAGTACCATAGCCACATTATACTCGGTAATTTCCGGTGAAAAGGGAGAGGAAAGGGACTGGGAACTGTTTCGGTACCTGTATTATCCAAGGGCACAAATGGTGGCCAGTGGAAAGAACCCAGAGGGACAAGTGGGGGCGCGCTACCTGACTCCGGGAGAGTACATTTTAAATTCGGGGGATTGGTTGTTGACCAATGGATTTTTTGAGGATGAAATCCATAGGACTACGGAACAATTTGGGCCTATTGCCCATGTGTTCAGTACCTATGAAACATTTCATAGCAGAACGGAGGCTGAACCGTTCATGAGGGGAATCAACAGCATCCAGTTGTTGTATACCGGTGAACGTTGGTGGGTCATGAACATTTTTTGGACCCAAGAAACCGAGGAAAACCCTATTCCAAAAGAGTATTTGCCCAATTGATATAAAATAAGGCAAGTATGATGCAAAACATGAAAACTTTGCGATGAATCTCCATAATCTAAGTTAGCAACACCATCTTGTTCAAGGGCACAACACATCATAAAGAGCTACATTGGGATTCATTTTTTCTCAAGATGAACCGAACAAAGTGGATCATTGCATTATGGAGTCTTTTAGGGATATTGACCCTCATTCAACTTACCGCAATGAGGGTGCTTTATCCTGAAAGCATTATGATGATTGAAGTTTTTGTTTATCCATTGGGAAGCTTTGTAACCGGTGTGTTATTGCTTTTCATGTACTTGATCCCACTATTTGATTATTGTACCAGGTTCAAGGTAAGAAAGCGACTTGTTTTATTGGCCCTGTTTGGGGTGGTGTACGTTTTGTTGTATGTCCTTATAGTGGTTTGTATTTATGCGCTTTTCATTGTAAGGTCATTTGAGGATTTTGAGACCGCATTTATGGGATTCATGTTGTCAAATTTCAGCCATACCTTAAAGAATTACCTATTTCAGATAGCGATTATCTATGCCTATGAGTTTGTGTATAATTTACGGGTAGAGATTACCAGAAAAAAGGACCTTGAAATTAAATTGGGGATATCCAAGCTACAGCTTTTAAGAAGTCAACTGCAGCCCCATTTCCTTTTCAATTCGCTCAATAGCGTGGTTTCCATTATAGACGAGAACAAGGTAAAGGCACAGGAAATGCTCATCAACCTAAGTGATTTTCTAAGAATCACCTTGAATTCGGATTTTAAGAAGTTGATTACTTTGGAGGAGGAACTGGAAAATGTTGGAAAGTATTTGTCCATAGAAAAAATAAGGTTCGAAGACCAGTTGGAGTACAGAATACACATGGATGATGGGGCCTCAAAACTACGGGTCCCCAGTTTTATTCTTCAACCGATAGTGGAGAATGCAATCAAGCATGGGTTTCAAGGAATACCAGAGAAACTTACTATTCTACTGGAAATAAATACAGTTGACAGAATGATCAGGGTAAAGAACAATGGCAAAGCGCTTACCAATGCTGTTGAAAATCATGGCCTGGGCAATGTGAGAAAACGATTGGAGCTCTATAACCCCAATGGTCGAGACTTTAGATTGTACCAGAAGGATGGGTGGGTCATCAACGAAATACCGATAAGATGAAAAAGCTTTCAGTGGTAGTGGTGGATGATGAAGGCCCAGCATTGCGCAGGGTCGTTAAAATGGTAAACGAGCATCCCTTGTTGGAATTGATAGGGACCGCCATGACCGCGGGAGACGCAACCCGTATTATTGTCGAAACCAAGCCCGATCTGTTGTTGCTGGACATTCAACTTAAGGACGCCACTGCATTTGACGTTCTTGAAAATTTGGAAGAGGATACATTTAAAGGCAAGGTTATTTTCATAACGGCCTACGACCACTATGCCATAAAAGCATTTGAGCTTAGGGCTTTGGATTATCTCATGAAACCATTCAAACCCGAACGTTTCCATGAGGCCATCGAAAGAGTGGTGGGCAATGACAAGGTTGGGTTCCATAAGGTGAGGGATATTATGGAAGGTCTTAAAAAGTCAAACACGGAACTCGTTGTAGTTCCCGAGGGCATAAAGAATTATTTTCTCAACAGAAATTCCATCCAATATATTTATGCGGAAGGGTATTATGCCAATTTTGTCATGGATGATGATAAAAAACTTTTGCGGATATCTCTAAAAAAGTTGGAAAGCCTCTTGCCCCATAGCTTCGTTAGGGTCAATAAATCCGCTATTGTAAACTACAACCGGATCAGTGAATTGGTGAATAATAAGAGCACCATAAAATTGATCATGGAGGATGGCAACGAGTTTCAGGTCTCGGACGCCTTTTCCCATGGATTCAAGAAAATGATGCACGAACTGCTCCATACCTATTAAAGAAGGTTTTTTTTTTGACACTATTTTTCTTTTTCTGAAAGGAAGTCCCTTTTCTATGGACTAACAAGAACAAATAAGGTGGTATCTATATCAAGGAACCAACATTTTTGTAACCTTCAACACAATCAACATGAAAAAAATAGTAGTAGTACTGTTCCTTTTGATGGGAACTTTTCTTCAGGCACAGTCCGTGGATTACAACCTTAAAAAAGGGTATGCCGCCAACGGATATGACGTGGTGGCTTATTTTGATGGTAAGGCCAAAGAGGGCCTCAAAAAATTCTCCACAGAGTACGATGGTGTAAAGTTTAAGTTCCACAATCAGGAAAATCTGGACAAATTCAAGGCAATGCCCATTAATTATCTCCCGCAATATGGGGGGTATTGTGCCTATGGCGTGGCCGTTTCCGGGACAAAAGTAAATGTTGATCCCAAAACCTTTGAAATCCGGGACAATAAATTGTACCTGTTCTATAATTCTGGGAATACCAACACCTTGCAGCTTTGGCAAAACGAATCCCCGGATAAATTAAAAGCCAAGGCCGATAAGAACTGGAAAAAGCTAAAAAATCGGTAACTTTTTGGATATCAAGGAGTATAAACTAGAGAGGCAATTTGTTTTTGCTGGTTGTAGTGTAGTATTTTAGGATATTGTTTTTTATATCCTGTTGGTCATTTCTTTTTGCATGAAACACTATTTTAAAGTTGCTTTTTCCGGTCTTCTCATTAGTTTTTTGGGCGCTTTGCCCTTGGGGACACTAAATCTTACAGCTTTTGAAATAGCTGCTTCCCAAGGACTGCTTTCGGCCGTTTGGTTTTGCATTGCTGTTGTACTTGTGGAGCTCGTGGTGGTCCGATTGACCCTATTCGGGAATGAAAGGCTACCATTGAAAGGCAAAGTAATGGATTATCTGCTTCCATTGGGAATTTTATTGCTGATGTACCTCTCTGTATCCCATTTTATGGATTCAACTAGGATTGGCGAAGTGGATTCCAAAATTGGGTTATTGCCCCGATTCAAGTCCACTTTTGTGCTTGGATTTTTACTCAGTGCCTTGAATCCCTTGCAGATTCCCTTTTGGATGACATGGAACAAGGTTTTGGAAAGCAAGGGTATTTTGGAAACCAAAAGAAGGGATTATACTTTCTATATATCAGGAATAGGTATGGGTACCTTGATCGGACTAGGTGCCTTTGTGCTGGCAGGGAAGTATATTTTTACCAATTACAACGAATACAGCAAGGTGACCAATCTCCTTATGGGATTGCTGTACCTTGGATTTTCTTTCTATCTTATGTACCTATTCATCAAAAAACGATTTAAATATAAAATACAATGAGTATGTTCAAATCTTCCGTGGACACCATTGAGCAGTTCAAGCAAGTCCTCCAGCAAATCCCTGAGGAATGCTACTCCAAATTATGTACTGTTCTTTCCAACTCAACTATCGGTCAGCATACCAGACACATCATCGAGCTTTATTTATGCCTGCTGAAGGGATATGACCAGGCCGATGTTTCCTATGACCGCAGGGAACGAAATCAACGAATTGAAGAAGAGCTCTCCTATGCCCTGACACAGTTGGAATTTATTCAAGACCACTTGGAACGTCCCAACAAGCCCATCAAGGTCACTTATGAGTTATGTGGCTCAGAAACCTGTTTGGATTCCAATTATTTTAGGGAGGTCATGTACAATTTGGAGCATACCATCCATCATCATGCGCTCATCAAAGTGGGCATACAGTATTTTACCCAAATGGAGTTGCCTGAATCGTTCGGTGTGGCCCCTTCCACCATACAACATAGACAAGCATGTGCACAGTAAGTTTCATTTCCAATAAGGGAAAATATTTTATGACCTCCAATCGGGATGAGCATGTGTCGCGCCCTTTGGCTTTTGAACCCAAGGAAGAGACAATAGGTTCGGTCAAGGTGTTGTTTCCCAAAGATCCCAAGGCTGGGGGTACCTGGTTTGCCCTCAATGAACTGGGCCATGTTGGCGTTTTGCTGAATGGTGCCTTTGTTCGGCATCAGCATAAAGGACCCTATGCCAAGAGCAGGGGGTTGATCTTATTGGATGTGATAGCTTCCATGGAACCCGAACTGCAGCTTCAAAAAATGGATTTACACCAGATAGAACCCTTTACTTTGGTGTTGCTCAATGGAAATCTTTTGGAGTTTCGCTGGGATGGCAACCAGAAGTATTTTAGGCCATTGGACAAGTCCAAAAATCATATTTGGTCTTCGGCGACCCTGTACAGTGATGAGGTGATTGCCCGCAGGGCGGGAATGTTCGATGATTTCTTAAAGGAGCAAGATCAAATTCAGGCTTCTGACGTGGTAGACTTCCACTCCAACAATCATGAGGATTTTGAAAATGGCTTTATCATTGATCGTGAAACGGGGCTCAAAACGTTCAGTGTTACCCAAGCGGTCATTGACCAAGAAGGGATGTTATTACGGCATTTTGATCTCATTGATGACAAAACCTATGAAATGCCCTTTTCCACCCTATCTACAGTATCCGTAAAATGAGCAGCTTAAAACTAAAATGGCATAAGCTTACCCATTGGGAGTACTGGCCACTTTGGGCCATTTACTATCCATTGTTTCCGGTTTGGCTGTATTATTCCATCAGGGCACGTTCCTTTTTCTTTTTCAATGCCGCAAACCCGGCCATGAAGAACGGGGGTATGGCCATGGAATCCAAAATGGAGATCTATAAGATGATTTCCCAACAGTATATTCCCAAAACAGTGTTCATTGGAAAAAATGAATCTCCCAAGCCAGCTTTGGAAAAGATTTTGGATGCGGATATTGGCTTTCCCTTTATTGCTAAACCAGATATTGGGATGAAGGCCTTTGGGGTGGATAAAATTCACAATAAGGATGAATTTAAAAGTTACCTAAAACGTACCCCGTCCCATTTTTTGGTGCAGGAACTCATTCCGTATACCAAGGAAGTGGGTATTTTTTATGTGCGTATGCCAGGCGCTGAAAAAGGTAGGGTAACAGGCATTGTGTCCAAAGAATTTCTTTCCGTCATTGGAGATGGAACAAATACCATTGAAGAATTGATCAAAAAGGAGTATCGTAGCCATTTACAGTTAAAGGCATTGGAAAAGAAGTTCGGTGAAACTTTACACACGGTATTAAAGGAAGGCGAGGAATTTGTTTTGGTGCCCTATGGAAGCCATACGCGAGGCGCAAAATTTGTGGACATCACCCATAAACTAAATGATGATTTGGAAAGTGTCATTGATGGAATCTGTTCCCAGATGAAGGAGTTTCATTACGGTCGATTGGATGTACTGTACCACTCTTTTGAGGAACTTTGCCAAGGGAAAAACTTCAGTGTGATCGAGATCAATGGGGCAGGGGGAGAAGCTACCCACATTTACGATCCCAAGCATTCCCTATTTTTTGCATGGTGTGAAATCACCAAACATTGGGGGTATTTGAACCAAGTGAGCATCCTTAATCACAAAAAAGGACATTCCTATCTAAGCTTTAAGGATGGTAGGGCCATGCTCAAGGCCCATGAGGCTCTGGAGTCAAAATTGAAAGTGATATAATTTAGGATTCCTTATCCGCCTAGGCCATTTTTTGCTTGATGGCATTGATGATGATGGGGGCATGGATACGGGAATTTTCAATGAACCATTTGTGGGTTTCCATCCCTCCACAGATCACACCGGCCAAAAACAACCCAGGTATATTTGTTTCCATGGTTTCCGGGTCATATGTCGGTAGCCTTTTACCGTCTTCGGAAAGCTGGATGCCCAGTTTTTCCAAAAAATCAAAATTGGGCCTATAGCCGGTCAGGGCCAGCACAAAATCATTGGCCAAGGTAACTTCACCTTGCGGAGTGTTTATAACGATTTCACTTTCCGTGATTTCTTTTACAGTGGCGTTGTAATAGGCCTTTATGCTGCCTTCTTCAATCCGATTGACGATATCGGGACGCACCCAGTATTTTACCCTTTGGCCGACCTCTGGACCCCGAATGATCAAGGTGACTTCGGCCCCTTTCCGCCAGCATTCCAAAGCGGCATCAATGGCAGAATTGCTGGCTCCCACCACAGCCAATTTTTGACTGGCATAAAAATGGGGGTCCTTGTAATAGTGGGAAACTTTGGGCAAATCCTCTCCCGGGACATTGATTTTGTTGGGCAGATCATAAAAGCCAGTGGCCACAATAACATTTTTGGCTTTGTAGGTATCCTTGTCCGTTTTTATGCTGAAGGAAGCTGTTTTTTGCGCCACATCCAGTACTTTTTCAAAAAGATGGATATTCAGTTGGTTGGAGGTCACAATTCTTCGGTAGTACTCCAACGCTTCATTGCGTTTGGGCTTGGCTTCCTTACTGATGAAGGGAATGTCGTCTATTTCCAGCTTCTCCGATGAGGAAAAAAACTGCATGTTTATTGGATAGTTGAACAAGGAATTTACAATGGGCCCTTTTTCAATGATCACATAGGTAAGTCCTTGCTTTTTGGCCTCAAGACCACAAGCGATGCCAATGGGTCCACCTCCAACAATGACAACATCAAAATCCTGCATTACGCAATTTTTTCTTTTAGCTCCTTAATGGTTTGGCTTGGATCATCGCTTTTAAAGACAAAGCTACCGGCTACCAAAACGTCCGCTCCGGCATCGACCAGTCTTTTGGCATTGGCATCGTTCACACCTCCGTCAATCTCGATAAGGGCATTCGATTTTTTTCGTTCGATGAGCGCCTTGAGGTCCTTTACCTTTTGATAGGTGTTTTCGATAAAGCTCTGCCCACCAAAACCGGGGTTGACGCTCATCACAATAACAATGTCGATATCTTGGATGATATCTTCCAATAAGCTTACAGGGGTGTGCGGGTTGAGGGCCACACCCGCTTTCATGCCTTCGGCCTTTATGGCCTGAAGGGTCCTATGCAGGTGGGGACAGGCCTCATAATGTACGGTTAAATGATGTACTCCCAGTTTCGCAAAGGTTTTGATGTAGCGATCGGGATCAACGATCATCAGGTGCACATCCAATGGTTTTTGGGCATGTTTGGCCATGGCCTGTACCACGGGCATTCCAAATGAAATATTGGGTACGAACACACCGTCCATGATATCCAAGTGAAACCAATCGGCATCACTTTGGTTCACCATTTCAATATCGCGCTGTAAATTGGCAAAATCCGATGCCAATAGGGAGGGAGCAACTAATTTTTTCTGCATTTGATCATTAAAAGCTGATACAAAAATAAGCAAATGATCTGGCTTTATGGGATCAAACCCCGATTTGCTACAACCAATAGGTAACCTTCAGTACCATGGACCTGTTTTTGATGCCCAATCCTTCGGTGTCATGGTTCTCGTTGTATATCAGGAATATATCGGACATGGGGCTGTAACGCCACTGTAATCTGGAAAATGCACTGAAGTTATTGTCGCGGGAGTTGTATTGGACCACATTGGTGAGAAAAAGCTTGTTGGAGAAGCTTATGTTTCCATTGAATCGGGCCAAATGCAGATTCTTTTTCCCATACCCCTCGGCCAAGCGGATGTCGTTATAGTCATAGGTGAGGCCAAAGGTGCCCCAAGGCCTAAACCGCAACGAACCCTGTAACATGGCCCCTAAGCGGGTGCCATTAAAGAATTGGCCATACCCCACATTGGTGTTCCATACAACGGTTTTGCGAACATCGGAGCTGTATTGTACATCAAATCGGGCAAAGGAATAATTGCCTACGGGAATGGGAGTGAATTCATCCCCGATCAATTCGGTGGGGAACAGCAAGTCCACTTTCTGGTATCGACCGATCAAGTTGAGTTTGGCGGTATTCCGATATTCAAAATCGTAGGCAAGATTGTTCTCGAGCTCATTAAAACTGCCATCGGAATTGAGATAGAGATTGTTCCAGGTCCGTAGTCCATGATAGTTTAATTTGCTGTTCTCTCCTTTGGGAAAGAAAAGATAGCGTACCCAAGGATTGAATAGGGTATATCCCAATCTTACGGTTTCTTCGGTCAACGCATTGTAGTTTTCCAACCGAGGATTTATCCCAAGTTCCGTGATATAGTTTTCGCCCACTACGTTGAGCAACCACCCTGTTCTGAACCGCTTGGTAAGATAATTTCCAGTAAAACCATAAAAATGGGTGTCCCCCAGATTTTCTGGGGTCAGGGAAGTATGGTACATGAAGGTGTTGTTGAGCTTGCCGCTTTCGGAAATATAACTGAACTCCAATCCTGCATTTCTGGAATACTCCATCTCCGAAGTGGCACTGGTGGCTTGTCTGTTGATGAACAAAGCCTTGATGGCGGAACGCTGCAATACTTTTTGTTGAAAGGCTGCGACACTGTAGTTCTGTGCTGCAAATTCATCGGTGCGACGGGTCTGCACGTTCATGACCCCGACCCGCAGATTCTGGGTGATGTTCCCGGTTAGCCTGCCCCCAAAATCAATGGGAATGGCTTCGCCATCCATGATACCGATCCTTCGGGAAAAGAAAGGTTTTATGTCGTACGTTCCAAAATTGGAGAAAATGTCATTGTTCTCCAGAAAGAAATTACGCTGCTCCGGTAAAAAAATATCAAAGCGGGTAATGTTGGTCACTTGCTGGTCCACATCGGCATTGGAAAAATCGGGAAATAGGGTAAGGTCTAGGTTCAAACTACTGGTCAAGGCCACTTTTACCTCCCCTCCCAAATCGTTGTTCAACTTGGCTTCTTTCTGTTCGCTATCCTCATAGTCGCGAATTGAGGAACTCGTAACATACGGGTTCAAAATAAAGGTTCCCTTGGCCTTTTCAGGGCTTTGGTCCCATTCCAAGGTTCCCATATAGTTGATGCTCACGCCATTGAAGTTTACGGGAAATTGGGTCCAAGTGGTATAAGCGTTGTTCTGTTTGTCGCCTCGTATAAAATTGACGCCCCAATCCCGTTGGTTAGGGTTGTAGCGAAGGGTTTTGAGAGGAATGGCTATTTCTGCCACCCAGTAGTCCGAGTATTGGGTGGTCTTGGAAGACCATTTGTTGTCCCAGTTTGGTGACATCCATGTTTGTCCATCTTCAATGACCAAACTGCCTTCAATTTCCGATCCTCCCGCAGTAACCCCGAACAGCAATCCGCTTTGTTTGGTATTTACAGGGTCCAGGACCACCGAAAAGTTGTCACTTCCCCAATAATCATCGTCATTGTCGCGTACCAGTGATTGTATAATACGTCTACCTGTATCATAGCATTTGGCCATGATATAGACATTCTCATGGTCATACGTCACTCGTACTTCAGTTTGATTCTGGGCCTGTCCCTCGTCATTGGGCCAATGATTGAAGAAATTGGTTGCTAGTTGATGTGGCTCCCACTCTTTTTCCCCAATGGTTCCGTCCAGTACAATAGGCTCTGTGGCTTTTCGGATTTGATATTTGAACAAAGCCCTTGTATTGCCACCCCCATTTTGGGATACGGTTACAAGTGGGACCAATGCTAATAAGGACGCGGCCCAGAATCTTCTCATGAACTGCTCGTTTTTTGATGATGACTTCAAAGAACAGTAATGGTAACATCAATATCAAGAGATGTTGGGGAATGCATTGCCATGGTCCGTAAATGTCGTTGAGAGAGCGTTTGATGCCGAAAATGTAGTGGAACGGGTTGAAAACGGTATTTTGGGAACCTTGACCCGCGATTTAAGGAATGCTTAACAGCGTTGACCCAGAAAAAGCTTTCTAATCGGATGTGTTTTGAAGGATGTCCAAGACGTGTGATCGGTAATTTCTGCCAATGGGAAGTTCTTTTCCGTTGATTTCCACCATGATGCTATTGAAAGCAGATACTTTGTCCACGGCAATCATGAATGAACGATGGATTCTAATAAAACGTTCCTTGGGGAGCTTTTCGGAAAGATGGCCAATCCTTTGCGAAGTGGTAATCTCATTATCCAAGGTATGGATGATGACCTTGTCATTCAAACTCTCCAAATAGGTAATGTGGGACAGGTCCAATTTTATGATCTTACGTTGGGCCTTAATGTGCAACGGCTCTGGTTCGGCGGAAGTGCTTGTCTCCGAAGCGGCTTTTGATGGTTGTTGTGGTTGGGAAATGGACTGCCCGGACAAGTATTTATTGGCTTTGGCTATGGTTTTCATGAACCGGCCCATGGAAATGGGTTTTAGGAGATAGTCAATGGCATCCAGTTCAAAAGCCTTGATGGCAAATTCCCGGTAAGCGGTGGTAAAAACGACCAAGGGGGCCGGGTTGAGGGATTCCAAAAGCTCCAGTCCATTGATTTTTGGCATTTTAATGTCCAAAAAGACCAGATCAATATTTCCTTTTTGGAGATGACAAAATGCATCGACCGCATTGGCACAAACCGCTACCACCTCCAATTGGTCAATCTGCTCCGTGTGTTTTACCAGAACTTTTCGGGCCAGGGGCTCATCATCCACTATAATGCACCTGATTTTTCTATCCATAGGTGGTCTGCGAATTAATCTCACTCAAGTCGATTTCCAAACTTACCAAAAAACGGTCAGGTTCTTCTTGGATGTTCAATTGATGTTTCTCCGGGAAGAAAAGCATCAACCGCCTTTTTACGTTTTTCAGTCCTATGTTCTTGTCTGTGTCCAGACCGGTGGTTTCCTGGGTGGAAGATTTGCTGTTTTCAACCACAAAGTGGAGTTGCTGGTTCTTCAGTTTTAGATCAATGGAGATGTAGGAGTCGTCTATGAGGGTATCGGCCCCATGCTTAAAAGCATTTTCAACAAAGGGAAGCAACAATAAGGGAGGGATAAACGTCTCACTGCTATCATTTTCGATATGGGTGGAAATGGTAAGCTTGTCCCCATAGCGCAATTGCTCCAAAGCAACGAGGTTCATCAATTCTTCCCACTCTTTTTCCACGGTGATGAAGCGGTCATTGCATTCGTAGAGCATATAATCCAAAAATTTGGACAGCCCCAAAACCGCATCAGGTGTCTTGGAGGATTTTTCCAGGGAAAGCGCATAAATACTGTTCAGGGTGTTAAAGAGAAAATGGGGATGGATCTGTGCTTTTAGAAATTTGAGCTCGGTTTCCATTTTTTCCTTTTCCAGCGCTTTGTTGATCTGTTCCTTTTGATAGAAAAACCGCTGTAATTTGATGGCCATGGCCACAAAAACGGGAGTGTAAACGGCAATAATGGAATTCAGCACCTTTGGCAGGTACAGGACCGGGGTTTTCCAATGTTCCTCTTCCGGATAGAACCAGTGGTAGAGATACCTCCAATTCATGTAGCGGTCTATCAATGCCATGCTCAGGGCCAAGAAAATGGACAACACAATGTACGGTACCATTTTTTTGGGATATAGGTACTTGGGCATCAAATAGTAGAGGGTAATGTAAGTAGGGATAATTTTCCAAGGCAGTAAAAACAGTAGTTGTTGAAACTGGTCCCAATAATTGTCCTCATAACTCCCCCACAGAACGGTGTAGAACAAGATATAGCCCAACCAAAAAAGGACGTGGTAGGTTATTCTGTTCTGGCTGCTGAGTATCCTTTCGATCATATTGATATGCATTCCCTCCAAGTTTTTAGGAAAATCCTTGGAGTAAGATCATTTTAATGATGAAAGTACAAAATAGGGGGCAGGTGTATGCTAAACCTCCCGTGGATAACCTGTTTTTGGCGGTAAATACCTTTTGTAGGCTGATAAAGAAAGGGGTATAAATGAAAAAACTCCGGTAATCAGCCGGAGTTTATTCATCAATCAAAAAACGAACAGTCATGATAAACTGTTGTAGGTTTACAAATTACAACTTTCTTGCCAAAAAACAAATTTAAGGTTTGTTTAACTGTAATTTGTTGGTATAATCTTACGTTTTATCCCAAATACGTCTTCAAAATCTTACTTCTTGAAGTGTGTTTCAAGCGTCGGATTGCTTTTTCTTTTATCTGACGAACCCTTTCCCAAGTAAGGTCAAAAGTCTCCCCAATTTCTTCCAAGGTCATGGAGTGCTGTCCGGCCAAACCGAAGTAAAGTCGTATAACATCGGCTTCCCGGGGAGTCAAGGTTTCCAAGGCACGTTCAATCTCAGTGCGTAGGGACTCGTGCAATAGTTCCTTGTCAGGGTTAGGGGATTCTCCACTACGAAGTACATCGTAGAGGTTGGAATCCTCACCATCGATCAATGGGGCGTCCATGGATACGTGACGACCTGAATTTTTTAGGGATTGTTTTACATCTTCCACGGTCATGTCCAATTCTTTGGCAATTTCCTCGGCGGAAGGGGTACGCTCATGGGCTTGCTCCAAGAACGCAAAAGTCTTGTTGATCTTGTTGATGGATCCAATTTTGTTCAAGGGCAAACGCACAATACGCGATTGCTCGGCCAAAGCTTGTAGGATGGACTGACGAATCCACCATACCGCATAGGAAATAAATTTGAATCCACGGGTTTCATCAAAACGTTGTGCGGCTTTGATCAATCCCAAATTTCCTTCATTGATCAAATCAGGTAGGGTCAATCCTTGGTTTTGATACTGTTTTGCAACAGAAACCACGAATCTAAGGTTGGCTTTGGTCAATTTTTCCAAGGCCACTTGGTCTCCCGCTTTTATACGTTGTGCCAACTCCACCTCTTCATCGGCAGTGATCAAATCCACCTTACCGATTTCCTGTAAATACTTGTCCAACGATGCGGTTTCCCTATTGGTAACCTGCTTTGTAATCTTTAACTGTCTCATCTAAAATTTCTCCTTCAAATTAAATTTGTGAACCGAAGCTCATTAGGTTATACGTAGAAAAAAAGAAAAAGTTACATTTTGGTGCGTTTTTTTTGTAAAACATTTCTTAATAATGCAAAAACCCCGGAATATCCGGGGTTTTATTTTTATAAAGGATTGTGTGTTAATCCCTTCTTGGTTTTCTGTCGCGATCACCGCCTCTACGGTCACCACCTCTACGATCACCACCTCTGCGGTCACCACCTCTATCGTTTCGTGGTGGTCTTTCGGTATATCCTTCAGGTTTGGGCAACAGGGCCTTTCTGGAAACTTTTTCCTTTTTGGTCCTTGGGTCCAGGCCAAAATACTTTACATCAAGTACATCGCCTAGATTGACCACATCGGTAACATTGTCTGTGCGTTCCCATGCCAATTCAGATACGTGCAGCAATACTTCGTTACCAGGGGCATCGGTATATTCCACAACGGCACCAAATTCCAAGATTTTGATGACCTTGACCTCGTAAACGCTACCTACTTCAGGCTTGAACATAAGCGCATCGATCTTGGCCAATACCATATCGATACCATCTTGATCGGTACCCAAGATTTCCACGATGCCTTCTTCGGTATCTGGATCTTCGTTGATCACAATCGTAGTTTTGGATTTCTTCTGTAGATCTTGAATTACCTCACCACCTTTACCGATCAATGCTCCAATGTATTCACCAGGAATGATTCTGGTAATGATTTTTGGTGCGTAAGACTTCACATCAGGTCTTGGCTCGGCAATGGTTTCAACTAGTTTGCCCAAAATATGCAATCTTCCGTCCTTGGCCTGCATCAAAGCTTTCACCAAGATTTCATAGGAAAGACCTTTTACCTTGATGTCCATTTGACAAGCAGTGATACCATCTTCGGTACCGGTTACCTTAAAGTCCATATCCCCCAAGTGATCTTCATCACCCAAGATATCGGAAAGTACGGCATATTTACCGGACTCTGTATCGGTGATCAATCCCATGGCAATACCGGAAACTGGTTTTTTCAACTGGATACCGGCATCCATAAGGGCCATGGTACCAGAACAAACCGTGGCCATGGAAGAGGAACCGTTGGATTCCAATACCTCGGATACCACACGAACGGTATATGGACAATCTTCAGGAATCATACCCTTAAGGGCGCGTTGTGCCAAATTTCCGTGTCCAACCTCTCTACGGGAAGTACCACGAATAGGTCGTGCTTCACCAGTGGAGAAAGGAGGGAAGTTATAGTGCAAATAGAAGGTTTCCTCACCTTCGTAAGATGGCATGTCAATTTGGTTGGCCTCTCTGGAGGTTCCCAAAGTAACGGTTGCCAAAGCTTGGGTCTCACCACGGGTAAAGATGGAAGAACCGTGTACACTTGGCAAATAATCCACCTCACACCAGATAGGACGGATATCGGTAGTCTTACGACCGTCCAAACGAAGTCCTTCTTCCAAGGTTAGGTTACGAACCGCCTCTTTTTCAGCTTTGTGATAGTATTTGGAAACCAAACCACCAATTTCTTCCAATTCTTCCTCGGAGAAAGTAGCTTTGATTTCTTCCTTGATTTCTTCAAAAGCAGCACTACGCTCGTGTTTTGCAGAACCTGCTTTGGCTACGGCATATACTTTGTCATAGGCCAAGTCATAAACCTTCTTCTGAAGGTCTTCGTCCTCTACTTCAGGTTCGTACTCACGGGTTTCTTTTTTGCCGAAAGCTTCGGCCAATCTAACCTGTGCGGCACATTGAACTTTAATGGCTTCGTGGGCAAATTTGATGGCTTCCACCATTTCCTCTTCGGAAATTTCACTCATTTCACCTTCCACCATCATCACGGAGTCTTCAGAAGCACCGATCACCATATCGATATCGGAACTCTTCAACTGCTCCATGGTTGGGTTGATGATCAATTTACCATCGATACGACCTACACGAACCTCGGAAATTGGACATTCAAAGGGAAGGTCGGACAATTGGATGGCTGCAGAAGCGGCCAAACCTGCCATGGCATCGGGCATTACGTTTTCGTCGTGTGACATCAATTGGATCATCACCTGTGTTTCGGAGTGATAATCTTTGGGGAACAATGGTCTTAAAACCCTGTCCACCAAACGCATGGTCAATACCTCGCCATCGCTGGGTCTTGCCTCACGCTTGAAGAATCCGCCGGGATAACGTCCCGCAGCGGCAAATTTTTCGCGATAATCCACGGTAAGTGGTAGAAAATCTACATCGCTTTGTTTGTAGTTGGAGACAACGGTACATAGTAACATACATTTGCCTGATTGGACTACTACAGAACCATGGGCCTGTTTCGCCAATTTTCCGGTTTCAATAGAGATTTCCCTACCGTCACCAAGGTCAATGACCTCTTTAAAAGTTTTTGGAATCATAAGAATTCGTCTTACCCGTCAAAAAAGATACGGGTCGTTAAACATTTGGTCTACCGTCATCCGGACGGTCGGGTTGTGTTGTTGTTGTGTTTGCCTCTCGGCACTGACCAATGAAAAACTATTTGAAGCTTTTTGTGTTTGCCCATTAATGGGACTTTGTGTCGTTGGAGCCCGTCCAACTAAAACAAAGGGGAAGCCAAAGCCTCCCCGTCGTTTTTATTTTCTGATGCCTAATTCCTTGATCAAGGAACGGTACTTTTCAATATCTTTTTTCTTTAGGTAATCCAAAAGACTACGTCTTTTACCTACCAAGGCCACCAAAGAACGCTCGGTGTTGAAATCTTTGTGGTTCCTTCTAAGGTGTTGTGTCAAGTGGTTGATACGGTGTGTGAACAATGCAATTTGCCCTTCCGTAGAACCAGTGTTGCTCTCTGAGCCGCCGTGTTTCTTGAAAATCTCGGCTTTTACTTCTTTTGTTAAATACATTCCAATATTTATTTAAATGATTTTTATGTATGGATTGACAGTTCCCCTGGCTTTCAGGGGACAAGCAATCAGCGTGCAAAGATAAGTTCTTTTTTTGAATCTATGAATTTTGGCAAGATTTTAAACCTTTTTGGCTTGAACGGGTCAAAGCACCAAACCATTTAAATTCAATCATTATGAAAAAGAGTCCTATTCCAATGCGCTTAAAAAGTTATGCTCCCGTTGTTGGTCTGCTGATATTGTCGGTTGTATCCTGCAGTACCGATGGGTCCAATGGGGAAGAACTTTCCAGTGAAGAAGTCATTTCTTCCACAGAGTTGAAATTCAGTGATGAAACCGAAATGATTTCCGAGGAGGTTACGGCCATTGCAGAAGAAATGTATGCCACTGACGAAATTTCGACCACTTCCAAAATAGACTACAACTCCGGGTATTTGCCAGATTGTGCCGCTGTGACCATTGAGCTTACCGAAACTACCAAAGAAGTGACCCTTGATTTTGGTGAAGGTTGTGAAATGCCCAATGGGAATACCTTGAGTGGAGTTATCCATCTAAGCTATGCTTTGGATTTGGAGGCAGCCACAAATACCATTGAGCTGAACCTGGAGAATTTTATGTTCAATAGTGTGGCTGTGGAAGGTTCGGCGAGTATTGTTCGGACGCGTTCCAACGAAAATGGAAACCCGCAAGGGGTGGCCAATGCCAGTTTTTCAACCACTTGGCCCGATGCAACGACGGCATCGTATACGGGGACGCGAACCCGGGAGTGGATCGAAGGGTTTGGAACCGGTTTTTGGGGAGACAATGTATTCTTGATCACAGGCAAAAGGACTTATGTGAGCAGGGCGGGCAATGAGTTTGTCAAGGAGGTGATCACTCCGTTGAGAAGGGAGCTTTCCTGTAGGTTCATTGTAAGTGGTGTCATGGAAATTTCACGTTTGGGCAATACGGTACGTTTGGATTTTGGGGATGGCAGTTGCGATGCCAAGGGTATGCTCACATATCCTGATGGAACAGAAGAAGAAATATTTTTACGCCGGTTTAAGAACTAGCTGTGGATTGGAAATAAAAATGCTGAATGTCACATCGAGCGCAGTCGAGATGTATTCAGTAGCTTAAACTCAACAAAAAGTTCTCGACTGCGCTCGAACCTATAAGAAAATAAAAAAAGCCCCGATTTCGGGGCTTTTTTTATTTTCTTATAGGTTGATTGGTGATCAAGTCTATATATTGGTTCACTTTCTTTTTTAAATCCCTACGATGGGAGATAAAATCCAAAAATCCATGTTCTTTCAAAAACTCGGAGGTCTGGAAACCTTCGGGAAGGTCTTTCCCAACGGTATCCTTTACTACCCGGGGTCCCGCAAAACCTATCAACGCACCTGGTTCCGCAATGTTAATGTCACCCAACATGGCATAGGAAGCTGTGGTTCCTCCCGTGGTGGGGTCGGTACATAACGAGATATACGGTATTTTGGCTTCGGCCAATTGGGCCAACTTCGCCGAGGTCTTTGCCAATTGCATGAGGGAAAGCGCGGCTTCCATCATACGGGCCCCACCTGATTTTGAAATCATCAGAAATGGGATCTTCTTCTTTTTTGCCTCATCTATGGCGCGGGAAATCTTTTCTCCTACCACACTACCCATGGATCCTCCAATAAAACCGAAGTCCATACAGGCAATGACAATATCCTTGCCCATGGATTTTCCAACAGCGGTACGAACGGCATCCTTAAGCCCAGTCTTCTGTTGTACGGTCTTTAAACGATCGGAATATTTTTTGGTATCCACAAACTTTAGCGGGTCCTTGGAGGTCATGTTGGCATCAAGTTCCTTGAACTTGTTGTCATCAAACAGAATCTCAAAGTATTCCTTGCTGCCTATCCTAACATGGTAATCATCCTCGGGACTGACATAAAAGTTTTTGGCGAGGTCTTCGGACTCTACAATCTTTCCAGTAGGGGATTTATACCATAATCCCTTAGGGGTGTCCTTTTTTTCCTCGGTGGTGGTCTGTATTCCTTTTTCCTTTCTTTTAAACCAAGACGACATGCAATCAAAATTAAGTTAAACGAAAGTCTTATAGGGTGTTTATATTGTTCAAATCCTCAAAGGCTTTTTTCAATCGATTTGAAAAAGTCTTCTCCCCTTCACGAAGCCATACTCTGGGGTCGTAGAATTTTTTGTTGGGCTGGTCATCTCCTTCAGGATTTCCAATCTGCGCTTGAAGGTAGGCGGATTTGTCTTGGACATAGTCCCGTACCCCTTCCAAAAATGCATATTGCAAATCGGTGTCAATGTTCATTTTAATAACACCATATCCAATGGCTTCCCTGATTTCCTCTACAGTGGAACCGGAACCTCCATGGAATACAAAATCGATGTGGTTTTCCTCAACACCATATTTTTTGGTGATGTATTCTTGGGAGTTTTTCAAGATTTTGGGGGTCAATTTTACGTTCCCCGGCTTGTATACCCCGTGTACATTTCCAAAGGCAGCGGCTATGGTGAACCTGTGGCTTACTTTGGACAATTCTTCATAGGCGTATGCCACTTCTTCGGGCTGGGTGTACAGCTTGGAATCATCTACATCGCTATTGTCCACACCGTCTTCCTCACCCCCGGTAATTCCTAGTTCTATCTCCAAGGTCATTCCCATTTTGCTCATGCGCTCCAAATAGGTCTTGCAGATTTCAATATTTTCTTCAATGGGCTCTTCCGAAAGGTCGATCATGTGCGAACTGAACAAGGATTTTCCTGTGGCCTTGAAATGTTCTTCACTGGCATCCAAAAGTCCATCTACCCAAGGCAATAGTTTTTTGGCACAGTGGTCTGTATGAAGAATTACAGTGGCACCGTATGCTTCAGCCAATTGATGTACATGTTTGGCTCCGGAAACGGCCCCTAGAATGGCAGCTCTCTGGTTTTCGTTGGAAAGTCCTTTTCCTGCATTGAACTGACCTCCGCCATTTGAAAATTGTATGATGACGGGGGAATTTAGCTCAGCAGCTGTTTCCAATACGGCATTTATGGTATTGGACCCGATTACGTTCACTGCTGGAAGGGCGTAACCGTTCGCTTTTGCATGATTGAAAATAGCTTGTACTTCGTCACCGGTTGCAACACCGGGCTTAATATTGTGGGACATAATTATTGTTGATTACGATTATTAAGTTGAGTCAGGCCACAAAAGTAATAAAATATTTACTCTAGAAAGGATAATTGATCCCGATGTTGAAAACGGCATTTTTCAGGTTGTATCCACTGAACCAACGGTCTGATCCCTGCCGGGCAGGGTCGTAGGCCTTGAACCCAACATCCAATCTGAACACAAAATAGGTGAAATCATATCGAAGTCCCAGACCGGTACCCAAGGCAATATCGGCCAAGGAGGAGAAGCCGGTAAAGATGGCATCGGGGTTGTCCTCATTGTCAAACACGTTCCAAATGTTCCCTGCATCGGCAAACAGAGCACCCTTGACATCCCCGGCGATGGGAAACCGATATTCCAAGTTCAGTGCAAGCTTCAGGTTGGCTTCGTTGAAATCGTTAAGGTTGTTGGTCTTTCCGGGACCCAGTTCGTAGGCGTTCCAAGCCCGGTTGTCGTTGGAGCCCCCGCCAAAGTAGCTTCGTACAAAGGGAATGTTGTCCGAGTTTCCATAGGGAACCGCAAGGCCAAAAAAGCTTCTAAAGGCAATGACCTTGGAGTCATCCACATCCCAGTGCCTGATAAAATCGAACTCTGTTTTAAAGTATTGCGAAAAGGGAACACCAAAGACCAGAAGCTGGTCACGGTCATTTTTGTTGTATGGTACCACATTGGAAATCAAGGAAAGGAAATTCCCGGCCCCTTCCAATTTTACCCTGAACTGATAAAAATTATTGTCGTTGATATCAACCCTACTATTTTTAAAAAAGGTATAGTTGGAGGCAAAGATGAGGTTGTTCTCGGTCAATCGCTGTCTGCGTTCATTGATTCGGTTGACTTCGTTCAAATCATCTGGGTCCAGTATGATGTTGTTGTTCAGAACGGTGTCCACAAATTTATTGGCTCCTTCGGGGATGATTAACTGAAAGGGGTCGTCTTCATTGTCCACTTCCTCAAAGAAATCGGCAAATGCCGGATTTTGTTCAAAGGCGTCGGCTATATTGTCCAGATTTCTGTACGTATTTCGATATACATTGTAGAAGTTGTCTGGGTTGGTGTTGCGCACAAATTCCACATTCAACAATTCCACATTATGCTTTAATTGGGTGGAAGGAGACCAATTGTAAGACAAGATGGAATTCAGGGACTGTTTGTCCAACCCAATGTTCCGTTGAAAGTTGGTACCTGCCGACAACCTACTTTGGGGAAGCATATAGTACGGAATGATCTTCTCGGTATTGAACGGGAACCAAATCCGGGGAAAGGTAATGTTCACATCTCCACCAAGCTCTGAGGTAAAGGGTTCATCGGAAAAGAGGGAGGCGTCGCTCAAAAGGCCTATGGAACCCCTTGCGGAAATGTTTAGGGTTTCTGCCCCGCCAAAAACGTTTCTTGTAATGACCGATGTGCTGAAGGCAGTACCTACCTGTTGTATATTGGAGTGGGTCACATCAAAATCGAGATTCAATGAAAACTTGGGCCTTGGCGCCAAATACACATTGGAAATCAATTGGGTTTGGGTGGTGTCCGGAATAAATTCAATGTTAGGGTATTTGAATGTATTCAGGTTGGTGATCTGCCGATAGGTACGAATGCGGTCCAAATCCCTATAAATGCTGTCTTTTTGAAAAAAGATGGCATCGGTCAATGCTTTTGGATTATACCTGAGCTTGTCCTTGTAATAAATAGTGTAGTTGTCATATTCCAAGGATTGTAGGGAATCGGTTTCTCCGCCAATTACATAATCGGCATAGATATTGATTTTTTTCAGGTGATGGATTCTATACGGACTGTTGACATCCGTACTGTCCGAGGTGCTTCTGAATTTTTTGATGTTAAGCTGTACGTCCATCAATTGGTCATCGGCCAATTGGGTGGTATCACGAAGAATATCGTAGCTGATGGAACTCTCCTGAAAGTTGTAGACCCCGGAGTTTCGGAATAAAGTGGTCAATCGTTCCCGCTCTTGGTTAAAATTGGCCAGATCAAATTGATCACCTTCTTTGACCAAGGTCAAATCCAATGAAGCGTCGTAAATGGAATCCAGTTCCGGGGAGCTTATGTTTCTTTGGACCGTGTCAATGATAAACGGCTTTCCCAAATTGAGTTTGTATTCCAACTCGGCCCTTTTTTTTCTTTTTCCTTCTAGAATTCCATAGTTCCCGGAATTGTTGAAATATCCTTTACTCCTGTAATACGCCTCCAGTCTTTCCATGGATTTACGGGTAAGTGCGGTGTCGATTACCACAGGGGGTTCCCCAATTCTTTTTAGAAAATCACTGGCTCCTTTTACGATAAAGGATTCCTGAAGTCGGTTTACCTGTTTTTGGGAAAGGAGATTGTTCAATCTTTTTTCCCGCTTTTCCTTGCGGTGGAGCCAATCCTGAAAAGAAGAGTCTGGATTTTCCTTGGCCAAATTATAGAGGTTGAGGCGCAAGGGGTATCCAAGGACATTGCTGTTGGGTTTTTGGGTGATAAGGCCTTTGATTTCGCTATCGTTTACCTTTTCCTCATCCACATAAATGGAGTTCTTGGTGAGCAATAGTTCATCATCTCCCACCTTTTTGAGGGTATTGCAACCAGCCACACTCAATATAAGCAACAATAACCCTATTTTTGTCACGTTGCGCATTAGACCTAAAGAACCCCTCATAGACGCCAAAAATACACGATTTAGATGGTTACAAAAAACCAAATTAAACTAGTTGTAAACCTAAAGCAAAAAAAGTACCGAACTCAACACGGTTTGTTTGTCGTGGAAGGTGAGAAGACCGTTTCGGAGCTGTTGAACGCAGGCATGAAGCCCTTTGGGCTGTTTGTGGATGCCGTTGAAAAAGGGGCGGATTTTAACAATCCGGAATTGGTGTCGAGTGCCATATTGAAACAAATGAGCAGCCTGTCCAGTCCCAATGGTGTGCTGGGAGTTTTTCATATTCCCGTTCCTAAATCCATTGATGAGGCAGATTGGGTCGTTGCCTTGGATGCCGTCCGGGACCCTGGGAATTTAGGGACCATTATTAGGTTGTGCGACTGGTTTGGGATACCGAATGTGGTCTGTTCCCATGATACCGTGGATTGTTTCAACCCCAAGGTGCTGCAAGCTACCATGGGCTCCATAGCCCGGGTGAACGTGACTTATGCGGATTTGGAAGCCTATTTGAAAAAAGCGGCTTTGCCTGTTTATGGGGCTTTTATGGATGGGGGCTCGGTATATCAGCAAAAACTGCCACCCAAAGGGGTTTTGGTCATGGGCAATGAAGCCAATGGGATTTCAGAAACTGTTGGTGGATTGGTCTCATCACGCATTTCCATTCCCCAATACGGAAAAACCACAACCGAAAGCCTGAACGTTGCCACGGCCACGGCCATATTGTTGAACGAGATCAGAAGATAGTTTTTTGAATTTAGGGACGATTGGATTCTTTTAAACTTCACTATCCAACTATCCAACTATCCAACTATCCAACTATCCAACTATCCAACTCTACTCAAATGTAAAATTGATAAAGATGCCCCGGGTGCGCATGGCATTGATGTTTCCGGTCCAGGGACTGTTGGGATCTTCGTCGGGGACCAATTCATCCGTTAGGGCAAAGACGCCACGTATGGAGGGAGAAAACTTGAAGTATTCGGTATAAATGTCAATTCCGAACCCCAGTTCGTACCCATACACATTCTTTTTCATCCGAAATTCCCCGCTGCTGTTATCGTCCAAACTATCTTCCTTGCTTCCCAAGTTCATTGAGGTATAAACACCTCCCGTGATAAAAGGTTTCCAGTTGCCAATTCGGCGGGTGCTGGCCTTGATCAACAAGGGGAAACGAATATAGGTGGAGCGGACCTCCCGGATGGCATCGGCCTGTGTGGTGAAACCAGGAAAGCCTAAATTTCTTGAGGTGTACAATAAACCGGGCTCAAAACGGGCATCCAGAAACTCATTGATGCGCATTTCGCCGATAAGCCCCACATTGAATCCAAAACTTTTCTCTACCAAGATGTCCCGACCAATATCGTTTTTGTACTCAAATTGAAAGTCGTACTGATTGAAGCCGAGGTAGTATCCCCAGTTCAAAAAGTTTTTGTCCTCGTTCTGAAGGTTGAGTATGGGGTCTTCCCTGAACTGTGCCGAGGAGGTTGTGCATGCCAATATGAGCATGCCAAACAGAAGAAAGATGTTTTTCATCAAACTATTTTGTAGCGACATAAATGGAAGCTGCTCCAAATGTCTGGGGTTTGTTCTCTACTCCTATAAACCCAATTTTGGCCAAAATATTGTTGAAAGCCTCTCCATGGGGAAAAACAGAAGCCGATTCGCTAAGATAGGCATAGGCCGATCGGTCTTTGGAAAAGAGTTTCCCAATGGTGGGGAGAATGTACTTGCAATAGATGTTATAGCCTTGTTTAAATGGGGTTTTTGTAGGAACGGAAGTTTCCAAGATCATGAGTGTGCCTCCCGGTTTGAGCACTCGGTGGATCTCTTGCAGGCCTTTCTCCAGATCTTCAAAATTACGCACCCCAAAGCCTACGGTGACCGCATCAAAACTTTGGTCATCAAAAGGGAGGTTTTCACTATCACCCACAATCATTTCAATGCTGTCTTGAAGGTTTTTTTCCTTGATTTTGGTCTTGCCCACTTCCAACATACCGGGAGAAATGTCCAATCCAATGATCTTTTCAGCTCCGGTTCCCATCATGGCAATGGCGAGATCGCCTGTTCCAGTGGCAATGTCCAAAAGGTTTTTGGGCTTCTTTGCGGCAAGAAGTTTTACCATTCGTTTGCGCCATTTCAGGTCTATTCCGAAGGAAATCACACGGTTCAAACCATCATAATCACCAGAAATAGTGTCGAACATTTGCCGAACCTGCTCCTTTTTCCCCAATTCAGATTCCTTGTAAGGCGTAACTTTTTTTGACATCTCCTTATTTTGCTGGCAAATATACAATTTCACCTTATGGGAGGCGTACAAAAATATTTGTGTAATTTTGCCGGGAAACGGGGAACTTTTTCCGTATTATCTTAAGAATATGTCTTTTAGGCCACGGTCACTGTTCATTGTGTCAAATACAGGGCACAAATTGAATCGATTTAACAACACATCTTATTCCAATCAATGAAGATCATTATTGCAGGTGCTGGTGAGGTAGGGTTCCATTTGGCAAAACTTTTGTCCTATGAAGCGCAGGATATTACGTTGATCGATCCGGATAAGGAGAGTTTGACCTATGCCGATAACCATTTGGACATACGTGTGCTTCGTGGTGATGCCACTTCCGTGCAGGTACTTCGGGATGCCCAAGTGGACGGTTCAGATTTGGTAATTGCGGTGACCTCTTCCGAAACCACCAACATTACCCTATGCTTTTTAGCAAAGCAGTTGGGGTGTAAAAGGACCATAGCCCGTATTTCCAATACGGAGTTCATGGATAACCGTGAACTCATTAAGTTTGAGGAATTGGGCATTGATGAGTTGATATCGCCCGAACGATTGGCCGCTATGGAAATCCAACTGATGCTGAACCAATCGGCGTTCAACGATACCTACGAGTTTGAAGGAGGACTGTTGACCATGTTCGGGGTAATTTTGCCCAGAACTGCCCCGTTTGTGGGGAAAATGGTAAAAGAGGCTGCCAGGGTTTTTCCTGAACTTCACTTTATGCCCATCGCCTTGCAACGAATGGGGACACAGTTTACTTTGATTCCCCGTGGGGATACCGTGTTCAAGGAGGGAGACCAAGTGTATTTCATTACCTCGGACAAGGGGGTGGAAGAGCTTTACAAGCTTACCGGGATGCAAAAACAGGACATCAAAAACGTAATGATCCTTGGAGGTAGTAAAGTGGGCTTCAAAACGGCCCGTGACCTGTGCACGAAAAAATTCAATGTAAAGCTCATCGAAAAAAATAAGGAAAAAGCCTTTGATATTGCCGATGAACTGCCCCATGCCTTGGTCATCAACGGAGATGGTAGAAATGTGGAACTTTTGGAAGAGGAGAGTTTGGAATCCATGGATGCCTTCATTGCCGTGACAGGGAATTCCGAGACCAATATCATGTCCTGTCTGGTAGCCAAGAACAAGCGCATCAAAAAGACCATTGCCCTTGTGGAGAACATGGATTATTTTCAGTTGTCCCATTCCATTGGTGTGGATACGCTGATCAACAAAAAACTGTTGGCCGCCAATAGCATCTTCCGATATATCCGAAAAGGGGAGGTGCTCGCACTGACCCGATTGAACAACCTAAACGCTGAAATATTGGAATTTGAGGTGAAGGCCTCATCGCTGGTGAACGGGGAGATCATCAAAGAATTGAACTTTCCCAGGGAAGCCAGTATTGGTGGAGTCATTAGAAATGGTGAAGGAATCATCGCCCTTGGTGATTTTAGGATCACGGAAGGTGATCGCGTGGTAGTCTGCTGTTTGCCCAAGGCCATTCCAAGGATAGAAAAGCTGTTCCTATAATGAGGCTCAACACACGGATCATTGTACACATTATGGGGCTATTGTTGCTTTGCAACGGGTCCTTTATGCTTCTAGCTGCGTTTGCCAGTGGCATTTATAAAGATGGTGCCACATTGGATATTACCCTTGCTGCCATTGTGACCATGCTCTTTGGGATGATGGCCATGTTCAATACCCGCGGGCACAAAAAGGAAGTAAAACGCAAGGAAGGTTATATTATCGTGACTTTTGGTTGGGTGGTGATGTCCATTTCCGGAATGTTGCCCTATCTCTTTTCTGGGTCCATACCTTCCATCACCGATGCTTTTTTTGAAACCATATCCGGCTACACCACAACAGGGGCGTCCATCTTGGACGATATTGAGTCCCTGCCCGAAGGTATTTTGCTTTGGAGGAGTCTGACCCACTGGATCGGAGGAATGGGAATCATCGTGTTGGCCATTGCCATTCTACCGCTTTTGGGGATAGGAGGCATGCAGTTGTTTGCTGCTGAGGCTCCGGGTCCGGCAGGGGATAAATTGCACCCTAGGATTACGGATACCGCCAAACGGCTCTGGTTGATCTATTTTGGATATACCGTTGCGGAAACCCTATTGCTGAAATTGGCAGGAATGACATTTTTTGATGCCATCAACCATGCACTGGCCACCATGTCCACGGGAGGTTTTTCCACTAAAAATGCCAGTTTGGCCTATTGGAACAACGCACCTGTGATTCAGTATATTACCATTGTTTTTATGTTCTTGGCCGGAAGTAATTTTGTACTCAGCTATTTTGCCTTTACCGGACGGGTGCAACGTATCTTGCGTGATGAGGAGTTTAAATATTACTTTGGTTTTGTGGTGGTATTTTCCATTTTGGCCGCTTTGGGCATCTACTTTAAAGGCGATGTGCCCGTATCCGATTTTCATCCCATGGTTTGGGGCGAAGCCGAAAGTGCTTTTAGGCATGCCCTGTTCCAGGTCATCGCCGTGATTACCACCACTGGTTTTGTGACAGCTGATTTTACCTCATGGACCCCATTTTTGACCGTTTTCTTTTTTGGATTGATGTTCTTGGGAGGTTCCGCGGGATCCACGGCTGGGGGAATCAAGGTGATGCGCCATTTGATCATCATCAAAAATGGTATCTTGGAATTTAAACGGACCTTACATCCCAATGCCATTATTCCGGTTCGCTATAATGAAAAGACCGTTTCGGAACATATCGTGTACAACGTTATTGCCTTTTTCGTGCTGTACATGCTTTTGTTTATCATCGGTTCCCTAGTGCTGGGCTTTTTGGGATTGGATTTTGTTTCGGCTGTTGGTGGAGCTGCCTCGTCTTTGGGGAATGTTGGTCCTGCCTTTGGCGATCTTAACCCGGTAAGCAACTACAACAGTTTACCGCCTGCCGGAAAGTGGTGGTGTGGTTTTTTAATGCTATTGGGCCGTTTGGAACTTTTCACGGTCTTGATCATCCTCACCCCTTATTTCTGGAAGAAGACATAAAAAAACCTCTTGAAGTTGATGCTGCAAGAGGCTTTTATTATTCTATTGTTTTTATGGATTTGCCACCCTGAATAAATTTCAGGTTTCCATCTTAATTTTTCAGATGAATAAGATGCTGAATCAAGTTCAGCATGACATCAAATTAAACCACAGCCTTGATTCTTGCAATAGCTTCCTTCAATTCTTTTTCTGATGCTGCATACGAGATACGGATGCAATTGGGGTTTCCAAAAGCTTCCCCGGTTACCGTGGCTACATTGGCATGTTCCAAAAGGTATAGGGCAAAATCTGAAGCATTGTTGATAGTGGTTCCGTTCAAGGTCTTTCCAAAGAAAGCTGAAATGTCTGGGAACACATAAAAGGCCCCTTCAGGAACATTCAGGTTAAACCCTTCAATCTCTCCCAGAAGACCCAATACAAGGTCTCTTCTTTTGTGGAATTCATCGATCATATACTGGATTTTGCTCACGGGAGCTTCCAGAGCGGTGATAACGGCACGCTGGGCAATGGCATTGGCACCACTGGTCACTTGTCCTTGTAGTTTGGTACATCCTTTGGCGATCCATTCTGGGCCACCAATGTATCCAATACGCCATCCAGTCATGGCAAAGGCTTTGGATACGCCATTTACCGTTACGGTCCTGTCGTACATCCCATCAATACCAGCGATGCTTACATGGCCCCCGGCGAAATTGATGTGTTCATAGATTTCATCGGAAACCACATAGATGTTCGGATGTTTTTTCAACACCTCGGCCAATCCTTCCAGTTCAGCTTTGCTGTACACAGAGCCACTGGGGTTACAGGGCGAGCTGAACCAGATCATACGGGTATTTGGGGTAATGGCCGCCTCCAACTGGGCAGGGGTCATTTTAAAATCAGTATCAATATCGGTCTTCACCTCTACGGGAACCCCTTCGGCCAACTTTACAATATCGCTGTAGCTTACCCAATACGGTGCAGGTAGGATTACCTCGTCACCAGGGTTCAAAACCACCATGGCAATATTGAAAAGGGATTGTTTTGCTCCTGAGGAGACCACAATTTGGTTGGGAGCATATTCCAAACCGTTGTCCCGCTTAAACTTTAGCGAAATAGCCTGCTTTAATTCAGCATAACCATCCACTGGGGTATAACTGCTGTAGTTGTCGTCAATAGCCTGCTTAGCGGCCTCTTTGATAAAATCGGGGATGTTGAAGTCCGGTTCGCCCAAACTCAATCCGATAATATCCTTTCCTTCATTTCGTAACTCCCTGGCTTTTGCAGCCATGGCCAGTGTGGCCGACGTGGACATGTTCTGAATCCTGTCAGATAAGTGGTTGCTCATTGATTTTGCTATTTTACTAGTACTGAAGTGCTGGGTTTTTACCCAATTCCTTCAAATGTTTGAAGTGCGAAATTATAGCTTTTCTGGTAGTTTTATACTCGTTGTAGGGTAAATTAAATTCCCGTGCAGTCTGTTTCACAATTTTGGAAATATTTGTGTAGTGGATGTGACTGATATTGGGGAAGATGTGGTGTTCCACTTGATGGTTCAACCCACCCGTGAACCAGTTTATTATACGATTTTTTGTACCGAAGTTCACCGTGGTGAATAGTTGGTGTATGGCCCAGGTATTTTTCATGTTCCCGCTCTCATCCGGAAGGGGTGTTTCGGCTTCATCAACAATGTGCGCCAACTGGAATACTACGCTCAAAATAACACCAGCCACATAGTGCATGATAAAGAAGCCCAAAAGTACTTGCCACCACGTAACACCTCCAAAAATCATGGGGAGTACAATCCAAATGGTCAAGTAAATCAGTTTTGTGATGACCAAGGTGCTCCAATTGATTACGGGATTGGGTAGCTTTCCATAGCTCAATTTGCGCTTCATGTAACGGTACATTTGCTGGAAATCTGTGGTCACGGCCCAGTTGAAAGTCAATAATCCATAAAGGAAAATCGAGTAATAGTGCTGGAACTTGTGGTGTTTTTTCCATTCGGCATGTTTGGAAAAGCGAAGTATCCTTCCTGCTTCCATGTCTTCATCATGCTCATGGATATTGGTGTAGGTATGGTGCAATACATTGTGTTGTACCTGCCAGTTGTATACGTTTCCTGCCAAGATATAAATGCTGCTTCCCATGAGTTTGTTGACCCATTTTTTATTGGAATATGCACCGTGGTTACCATCGTGCATCACATTCATGCCCACTCCGGCCATTCCAACCCCCATCACAATGGATAGGATCACATAGGCCCAAAAGGGAAGGTTCAGGGTTAAAATTAAAAAATAGGGGGTCAAAAATAGGGCGAACATCACTATCGTCTTCAAGTGAAGTTTCCAGTTCCCGGTCTTCTTTATGCCATTCTCATTGAAGTATTCATTTACTCTTTTGTTCAGTGTTCTGAAAAACTGTGCAGAATCCTTTCGTGAAAACCGGATGGTGGTCTTGTCCATAAAAAAAATTTTAGCAAAGGTAACCAAATAGACCCTTCGGGCCCAACACCTTAATGTTAGAACGGTGTTAACCTGTTTAAAAGTATTAGTTTTGCTAAAATTAACAAACCTTGGATGAACACCGAGCTTATCTTTAAATATTTTACAACGCTCACGGATGAGCAGAAAGGGCATTTCCGTGCTTTGGAGGCCTTGTATCAAGATTGGAACAAGAAAATCAATGTGGTTTCCAGAAAGGATATCGATGAGCTTTACTTGCGCCATGTGCTTCATTCCTTGGGAATTGCGAAAATACAATCGTTCAATGAGGGGTCTAGGATATTGGATGTGGGGACCGGTGGTGGATTTCCCGGAATTCCGTTGGCCATTCTATTTCCCGAGGTCCAGTTTACCCTTGTGGATGCCATTGGTAAGAAAATAAAGGTGGTGCAGGAAGTTGTGGAAGGTCTGGGGTTGGACAATGTAACTGCCCACCATACCCGCGTTGAGGATTTGGATGGCCAATTTGACTTTATTGTGAGTAGGGCGGTGGCCGCTATGCCCACTTTTGTGCATTGGACCAAGGGAAAAATCAAAAAGGACTCTGCCCATGCCCGTAAGAATGGGATCCTATATTTAAAAGGGGGTGACTTGGAAGAGGAATTGAAAGACTACAAAACCGTCCAAATCTTTGATTTGAGTGAATACTTCGAAGAGGATTTCTTTGAAACAAAAAAAGTGGTCTATTTACCACAAAAGTTTAAAGGGCAGGACTAAATGCTCCACATTAGTTCATAGACCAACCTACACTTTCTAGAATAGGTCTTTGCACTTAACCACATCCGGTCAATTTTGTTGAAGATATTCTGCACCCATGTGTTGATTCGTTTTCTCATATCCTATGGGATTAATACTACAAAAATAATAGATTACGTTGAATTTACAATTAATTAACGTTAAATTTACATTGATAGTATACCAAGACACCTTTCTTTTTCAAGGTAATTGCTTGGGTTATTTGGATAGAGTGGTGTACGTATACGGTTATTCGTAGAGATTGTCCAGGTCCGCGTTGATAATATCCACAAAAAGTTGACTCATTTTCTGGCATACCAAGGCAAAGAATTTCTCCCCTTTCTCCTTTGTGGCCTTTCTGGGGTCGCCCACTCCGGTGTCCTTGCTGATTTTGGACCAAGGTCTTTCGGTCCATGCCCAACCTTCGGAAAAAGCTTTGATCTTGTTTTTGAGTTCCTTGCCGTCTCCCCATTCTTCCTTAGGGAGTACCAATTCAGGGGCCAAATGGAGTATGAGGCTGGTTTCCATCTCATCGGCATGATCACCAGGATGATCAAAAATCTCTTTTTTGTCTGCCATTCCCGGCCAATGGGTGGTGCATAGGAACATGTTCGGGAACAAAAGGCCCAATTCCCTAATAATGGCTTTCCAATTGTTGCCACCATGACTGTTCAAAATCATAAACCTGCGTATACCTTGCCGCTCCAAAACCGTGAGGACATCCTTTAGGATGGCGAATTGGGTGCTGGGATTGAGGTTCATATCCAAATAAATATCAGATTGACCTGTGTTTACCCCGAAAGGAATTGTGGGTAGGGCTATGACCTTACAACCTTGTTCCCAGGCGAGTCTGGCAGACTCCTCGGCAATGGCCGTGGCTTCTATGGTATCGGTGGAATAGGGTAGATGGTAGTTGTGGGCCTCGGTGGCGGCCCAAGGCAGAACGGCCAGATCAAAAGATTCATCTTTTAGGTGTTTCCAATTGGTGTCGGCCAATACGTAAGGTCTAGGCATGTTATAAGGTTTAGTGGATAAAAAAAGACCGCTATCCCCAATAAGGGATAGCGGCCATGAAATTATGGATTTATTGAGTTATCCCAAAAAAGGATAGCGATAATCTTCAGGGGTCACGAAGGTCTCTTTAATGAGTCTTGGGGAAACCCAACGCAAAAGGTTTTGCATGGAACCGGCCTTGTCATTGGTTCCAGAGGCCCTTGCTCCTCCAAACGGTTGTTGTCCCACCACAGCTCCTGTGGGTTTGTCGTTGATGTAGAAGTTTCCGGCACAATTTTGCAGTGCTTTTGTGGCTTCATCAATGGCATATCGGTCCGCGGACAGAACGGCTCCGGTCAATGCATATTCCGAAGTGCCATCCACCAATTCCAATGTTTTGCTCCAATCGGCGTCCTCATAAATATATACGGTCACCACGGGTCCGAAAAGTTCGGTGCACATGGTGGTGTATTTTGGATCAGTGGTCAAAATGACGGTTGGTTCAATAAAATAACCAACCGATTTGTCGTACCCGCCACCGGCAATGATTTCCGCATTGGCATCGGCATTGGCCTGATCAATATATTTGGCCAATTTGTCAAAGGAGCCTTCGTGGATCACCGCGGTGATAAAATTGCTCATATCGGCAGGCGATCCTGGTTTGTTGAACGAGTCCAAATCTGCCTTTACCAAATCCAAAATTTCATTTGCGGTGGATTTGGGGAGGTAGACCCTGGAGGCCGCACTACATTTCTGACCTTGGAACTCAAAAGCTCCTCTGGTAATAGCGGTGGCCACTTGTTGGGGTTTTGCTGTTGGGTGGGCAATGATAAAATCCTTTCCGCCGGTTTCCCCAACAATCCTAGGGTACGTTTTGTAGTTGTGGATATTGTTTCCTATCTGCTTCCACAATTCCTTGAATACATGGGTGGATCCCGTAAAGTGGATTCCCGTAAAATCAGGACTGGACAAAATAACGTCCGAGATCATAACGGGATCTCCATAAACCACATTGATCACCCCATCAGGAAGACCTGCCTCCTTGAAGACGTCTACAATGACCTTTGCTGAAAAGATTTGACTGTCACTGGGCTTCCAGACCACCACATTGCCCATCATGGCAGCACTTGCTGGCAAATTCCCGGCAATGGCGGTAAAGTTGAACGGGGTTATGGCATAGACAAAACCTTCAAGGGGTCTATACTCGACTCGGTTCCATATCCCTTCGGCGGACTCCGGTTGTTCGGAATAGATCTGCGACATGTACTCCACATTGAAACGGAGGAAGTCTACAATTTCACAGGCAGAATCAATTTCGGCTTGAAAAATATTTTTGGATTGGGCCAGCATGGTAGCGGCATTCATTTTGGCGCGATACGGGCCGGCAATCAATTCCGCAGCTTTTAAAAAGATGGCGGCACGTTGTTCCCAAGTAAGGTCTGCCCAAGCTTTTCGGGCCTCCAAGCAGTTGGAAATGGCCTGCTCCACATGCTTCTTTTCGGCCAAATGATAATGACCCACCACGTGCTGGTGCTCGTGGGGCGGGGACATGGGCTTGGTATTGCCGGTTTTTATTTCTTCACTACCTATATAAAGAGGTACTTCAACCTTTCCGTTATAATAGGTGTTGTACTGCTTTAGTACTTCCTCGCGCTCGGGAGTGCCTGGCGCATAACTTTTTATGGGTTCGTTGACCGCGGTCGGAACTTGAAAGAATCCTTTTCCCATGATACTTCTTTTAGGAGATTAAAAATTCCACCAAAGGTAGTAAAAGGAAAATCGATTTTAAAAATGAACGGGCCTAGTTTATGGCAAAGGGTGCGGAGAACTTGAATGTAGGTACCTCTACATCAAATTCTTCGGAAGTGGTGAAGTTTACCATTTGGTAATGGCCCCGCATGGCGCCAATGGGCGATGCCAGTAGACAACCGGAACTGTAAGTATGGGATTTGCCGGGTTTGATGACCGGTTTTCTGCCAATCACACCTTCTCCATCTATGGTCTCTATGTCTTTTAGGGCATCAAAAATATCCCAATGCCTAGCAGTTAACTGTACGGTATCCTTGCTTAAATTTTCTATGGTGATGGTATAGCCAAAGGCGTAGTGCATCTTGTAGTTTTTGAAAAAAGTGCCTTCAAAAGTGGTCTGCACCGATACTTTGATTCCTTTAGTGACTTGAGTAAACATGCTTCTAATACATAAAAACACTTCCTGTAAACAGAATAATGACCGCAAAGAATGCCAATATGGTAAATATAGTGTTCAGAAAGAAATATTTGACAATCGTTTTAAACGTTCCCTGCCCGTAGAACCTTTTCATGGCCATGTACAGGTATACGCTGAAAATCAAAATAAACAGCACTGCACTTGAGACGTTGAAAATGGTATCAATTATCAAGCTTAGGATGAGCAAGATAAATAATAAGGATTGGTTGTGAAAGCTGAAGATAAGATGATCGGTGTAGGTGTATTTTTTTCTGATGTACACCAACCAAATGAACACGGTGAACAGTGGTAAAAAGAAAAATATGGCAAAGGGCATCTTTGAAATGGATGCGTTCAGGAAACTCCCCGGCCTACTGATTACTTTTAGCAGGCTATTGGCAGAATTAAAGGCCATTCTGTTGCCAAGGGTGCGTTTAACATTATACTTGGTCTGCGTTTCGCCAAAACTGAACAGAGTGTCCTGTTTGATCATTTTGGAAAAAAAGCCCACCTTTTCCATGAAATTATTGATTCCTGATTTGGCTTCAAGGTCTGCATAGAATTTTGTGGGGTTGGCCAGCATCAAGGAATCCTTGTGTTGGTCTTCCGTATTGATGGCCTTGGCAAGGGAATCCAGAACGTGCATTCCAGTGATGACCTCTTTGGTGCGTACTTGGGAAGAGTCCAGTTTTTCCAAAACCTTGGTCGTTTCTTCCTTGAGCTTTGTACTGTCTGTTATGAAAGTGCCCGATTTGACATTGTAGGATACCGGGGAAGTGGAAATAAGATTGCCATCAAATCTGGAGGCAGCCTTGTCCAAACTGGAAAATTCGCTGTTGAAAGCAAACATCAAAAAATAGATAAAGGCCAGACTCAGCAAAAATCGAAATGGGTTGGTGTATGAGACCCGTTTACCTTCAATATAGTCTTTGGTGATCCGCCCGGGACGCCATAGTAATGCCGAAAGCGTTTTTAAAAGCCTGGAATCATAATTGAAGAGTCCGGAGAAAAATTCATCAAAAAAATCTTTCAGGGTCAGCTTTTTGGTGCTATTGGCCTGGGAGCAATTGGGGCAATACTTGTCGCTCATGTCCAATGGGTGGCCACAGTTCAAGCATTGGGTGCCCCTGAACTGGAGTTCATACCTGCCTTTACTGATCAAGCTGTTTTTCTTGGCCATGCCCTAGAGGGATTTGCAGCTAAAGATAGTTAATTGCTTATTGTTCTGGAATTGACGGAACCTATACCTATTATACTATCATATAAATCGCCAAAATCCCGGTAGTAGACCAAAATGAGGTAATTGTTTTCCGTGAAGTGGAAATTACCGCCAACAAAGTTGGGGTCAATGGTGCCATCTGCACGCTCTACCACATACTTATAATTGTAAAACCCTTGTTTTATGGGCAGGATGAGTTCCATTTTAGCGGTATCGGGATTAAAGGTCATCTTATTTTCCTCTTCCAATTTATAGTTGTTGAACTTTCCAACCACATACACATTGTCCAAACCTATTTCATTGGTGTAGGGGAGGCTAAAATGGACCATGGAATATTCTGCTTCGCGTGAAACATCATCACCTTGGAGGGTCCGGACCACAAAATCGCCGTTGATGTCCGGGAAATAGGTGTAGGGTCGGTCGTTGCGAAATTCGTTGGTGAACAGGATATGATGGTACAGGTCCCTGAACTCTACTTTGGAAATGGCAAAGGTGGGCGACCGAAGGTCTTTGGTATCGAAATTTAGATATTCATTGCCGCCAAAGAAACTGGTTTCGGTATCATATTTATAGACCAACTCGGTACCAATGGTAAATTGGGGTTTGATGTTGTACAGGGCCGTGGGCCAAAAATGGTTCTGTAAAATGGCCACTTTAACCTCATTCTTGGGGTTGACCACGGGAAAACCAGCGGTATTGATGTTGAATTGGACCACTTGCTTTTCGTTCAAAAAATTAAAATCACGGGAACGTTTCACGGTCCCGCCCACCCGAACCGCATCTCGATAGACGACAAATCTTCTTGAAAACTGAAGGTCGCCATAGCTGTTGTAGATTTCAAGGACATAGTTTCCGCTGACTTTCAGCCGAACATTTTCGTTGGGAATGGTCAACCTGTAATTGGAATAGGGTTGTAGGGTGGTGTAACTGTTCTCGTAGTCTATGATGCGCTGGTTGTCCGCTCCGGACAAATATTGCGATTTTAGAAGCTGGGAAGGCGTCCAGTCATAATCGCAATGGATTATTTTATAATAATAATCCTGTTCCTTGGCAGTAAGATCATCAAACTCCAAGGTCATGGTTTCACCCAATTGGATGACCGGAAACTGGTCTTCCGTAGGTCCCCTAAAAATAATGGTCCTGATGTTTTCCGGGGGATTAACTTCTTCCTGAACCTGTGCAAAAGCACCTGATGCGACTAGTAGGAAGAGCATTATTTTGATCAAAGAGCGCATGCTAAGCGTGTTTTGGGGTAAAGGTAAACAAAAAGTGTGCCTTGAAAATTTAGTTCGATGTAATCCCATTTTTATGGGCAATAATTATGAAAACAATCCTTTAAGTACTAAATTTGCGACCGATTTTGATAACAAAAGGTCTACAACAATATGTCTAAAGACATCCGGATTAAGAAAGGGTTGAATATCAACCTTGTCGGGGCAGCAGAGCAGACTACTTCCAAAGCCGTTTTAAGTAACGTATATGCCCTAAACCTAGATGATTTTCATGGTATCACCCCCAAAATGCTTGTGAAGCAGGGAGAGGAGGTAAAGGCGGGAGAGCCGCTCTTTTACAACAAGAACAAAGAAGAAATGCACTTTGTTTCCCCTGTCAGCGGTGAGTTGGTGGAAGTGGTCCGTGGCGCTAGGAGAAGAATCTTGACACTAAAGGTTCTTGCCGACAAAACACAGCAGTATGTTCAGAACAAGGTTCCAGATTTGGATGCGGCCGATGCTGCGACCATCAAGACCTTTTTATTGCAATGTGGAGGCTGGCCCTTCATTAAGCAACGTCCCTTTGACGTAATCGCCGACCCAGATGTGACGCCCAAAGCTATTTTCATTTCGGGATATACCTCGGCTCCCTTGGCGGCAGAAGTCAACTACGTGTTGAGAGGCAAGGAGCAGGAGTTGCAGGCGGCTATTATGGCACTTTCCAAGCTAACGCCTGGAAAAATCCATGTGACCATCGGGCAAACGGGAATATCCCCATTTACAGACCTTGAAGGGATAGAACTTCATAGAATATCAGGACCCCATCCAGCAGGATTGGTAGGTACCCAAATCAATAGCATAGACCCAGTGAACAAAGGTGAGTCGGTGTGGACCATCTCTCCGCAGGACTTGGCTATGTTGGGAGAGCTTTTATTGACCGGTAAATTCAATGCCGAGCGTACCATTGCTTTGGCAGGATCTGTAATTAAGTCGCCACAGTACTACACCACAAAAATTGGCGCTGAGATATCTACTTTCTTATATGCCAGCGGTGTCAAGGAAGATAGGTTCAGGTTGATCAACGGGGATGTGCTTACAGGAACCCGCACCAACACCGAAGGCTATCTTGGATTCTATAATAATACGGTAACGGCCATCCCTGAAGGGGATGATTATGAATTATTCGGATGGAACAAGCCGGTGTTCAATAAAATTTCAACCACGAGGGCATTGACCTTTTCATGGTTACAACCCAAAAAGAAATACGATCTTAATACCAATACCAATGGCGAGCACAGGGCTTTTGTGGTCACTGGCCAGTACGAAGAGGTGTTCCCATTGGATATTTACCCATTACAGTTGTTAAAAGCTTGTATGGTGAAGGATTTGGATGAAATGGAGCAATTGGGACTGTATGAAGTTGCCCCCGAAGACTTTGCATTGACAGAATTTGTATGTATCTCAAAACAACCGCACCAACAGATCATCAGGGAAGGATTGGATTTGTTGCAAAAAGAACTTGGATAATATGGGATTAAAAGAAAAATTACACACGTTCAGGATAAAGAATCAGGACAAAAAATGGTTTCCCGTTTTTAGTGGGTTCCATACCTTTTTGTTCACCCCAAACGAGACTACCCACAATGGTACTCACATCAAAGGGGCCGATGACCTAAAACGTACCATGAATACCGTGGTCATGTCGCTTGTGCCCTGTTTGATCTTTGGAATGTTCAACACGGGATATCAGCATTATTTGGCATTGGGTGAGATAGAGCCCGTTGCCAATGGTTTTTTCAGTGCAGGTTTCTGGACCATGGACAATTTCCTCCTAGGCCTATGGAAAGTGCTTCCGTTGGTGATTGTTTCCTACGGGGTTGGACTTGCCATTGAATTCTTGTTCTGTGTGATCAAGAAACATGAAATAGAAGAAGGTTACTTGGTGACCGGTATGTTGGTGCCATTGATCGTTCCTGTGGATTTGCCCCTTTGGATGTTGGCCGTGGCCGTAGCCTTTGGTGTGGTCATTGGAAAAGAAGTTTTTGGTGGAACGGGAATGAATATCTTGAACCCCGCACTTACCATTCGTGCCTTTTTGTTCTTTGCGTATCCTACTTGGATGAGTGGTGATAAGGTATGGGTACATGGTGCCGTGGATACGGCAGGGACCGCTGATGCCATTTCCGGGGAGACCGTATTGGGATTCTTGGCGCAGGGAAGAACCGCTGAGATGGGCTACTCCCTTTCAGATATGTTCTTTGGATTTATACCGGGCTCCATTGGTGAAACATCTACCCTATTGATTCTCTTGGGTGGCCTGTTCTTGGTCTTCTCCAAAATAGCCTCATGGCGCATCATGTTGAGTGCAGTTCTTGGCGCTTTGGCCATGGGATTGATATTCAACAGCGTTGTGGATGCGGGTTGGATTCCCGAGTACAGCAAATTCTACACCTTGATGAGCTTTGAGTACTGGCAACATCTATTGGTGGGAGGTTTGGCCTTTGGTATTGTATTTATGGCCACCGACCCCGTTACAGGTTCACAGACCAACCAAGGGAAATGGATCTACGGATTTTTGATCGGTTTCCTATCTGTAATGATACGGGTGTTCAATCCAGGATATCCAGAAGGAGTGTTCTTGGCCATCTTGTTGATGAATGTTTTTGCACCGACCATAGACCATTATGTGGTTCGTGGCAACATCAAGAAGAGATTGAAACGATTGAAGACAGCAACCATATATCCCAAAGCATCGGATGAAGTGGATGCATTAAAAACCGAAACAGCGTAATTGTTATGGCAATGAATACGGAAAAGAATAGCTATACGGTAATTTTTGCGGTGATCATGGTAGTCATCGTAGGGTCTGTACTTGCCTTTATGGCCACGGCCCTAAAACCGAAAATCGATGAAAACGAACGCTTTGAAAAGCAGCAGAACATTCTCTACGCCATGGGAGTCAACCAGAACGAGGGAGATGGAAGCGTGACTTTTATCCCTACGAATGAAGTGGAGGCAGAGTTTTCAAAATATATCAAAAAACAAATGGTGGTTCAAGGCAACACGGCCACCGAGAAGGAAGATGCCTATTTGATCGACCTAAAAAATCAAATGGCCCAGATCAAGGCTGGTAACAATGCCGAATTGCCTTTGCTTGTAGGTGAAAAGGATGGTAAGGAATTCTATATCATCCCCATGTACGGAAAAGGACTTTGGGATGCCATTTGGGGTTTTATCTCCTTGGATGATAACATGGTGGTGCAAGGCGTATACTTTGACCACAAAGGGGAGACTCCAGGTCTTGGGGCCAATATCAAGCAACGCTTCTTTATGGACGACTTTAAGGGAGAGTCCATCTTGGATGGCAACCGCTATGCAGGGATTGGAGTGGTAAAAGGAAACAACGATCCACTCAATGAGGATAAAGAAGACAATGAAGTGGATGCATTGGCAGGGGCCACCATTACGGGGAACGGCGTTACTGCGATGATCAAGGAAAGCTTAAAGCTTTACAAACCGTATTTAGAAACCATTAGAAAGAAATAATATGGCGCTACTATCAAAAAAAGATGCAAATCTGATATTGGATCCGTTGGCGGACAACAACCCCATCACCATTCAGGTATTGGGAATATGTTCCGCGCTTGCAATCACGGCTGAACTTAAAGCGTCTGTGGTAATGGCTCTTTCGGTACTTTTTGTATTGGGGGCCGGTAACGTGGTAATTTCCTTGTTGCGTAACGTAATTCCATCAAAAATTAGAATCATTGTGCAGTTGGTCGTAGTGGCCACCTTGGTGATCATCGTGGATCAAGTGCTCAAGGCCTTTGCCTATGAACTGAGTAAGACCCTTTCCGTTTTTGTGGGGTTGATCATCACCAACTGTATCATCATGGGTCGATTTGAGGCCTTTGCCTTGGGTAACGGACCATGGAAGTCCTTCTTGGACGGTATAGGAAATGCCCTTGGATATGGTATTATTTTGGTTATCATCGGATTCTTTAGGGAGCTACTGGGCTCCGGTACCTTGTTTGGTTTCCCGGTCTTGGGTGACCCTGTGACCAAGACAGGCCTCTATGCCCTTGGATATGAGAACAACGGTTTTATGATCATTCCACCTGCAGCTTTGATTGTAGTGGGAATTGTTATCTGGGTACAACGTTCCAGAAATAGGACATTAATAGAAGAAGCATAAATAGGAGAGTATGTTAGAGCATTTAGAACTGTTTTTTAAGTCGATCTTCATAGATAACATGGTATTCGCGGTCTTTTTGGGAATGTGTTCCTACTTGGCCGTATCCAAAAAAGTATCCACAGCCGTAGGTTTGGGAGCTGCTGTAATCTTTGTATTGGGGGTTACCGTGCCTTTGAACTGGTTGTTGGACCAATATTTGTTGAAAGATGGAGCCTTGGTATGGTTGGGCCCTGAGTATGCCGATTACGATTTGGGATTCCTTTCTTTCATTCTATTCATTGCAACCATTGCCACCATGGTACAGTTGGTTGAAATAGTGGTAGAGAAGTTTTCCCCATCACTCTATAACTCCTTGGGTATCTTTTTGCCCCTGATAGCGGTAAACTGTGCCATTTTGGGAGGGTCTTTGTTTATGCAGACCCGTGAAATCCCCAATTTGGGATTGGCACTCAATTATGGAGTGAGCTCGGGAATTGGATGGTTCTTGGCCATTTTGGCCATTGCAGCCATTCGTGAAAAAATTAGATATTCCAATGTGCCCGCGCCTTTGCGTGGATTGGGGATCACGTTCATCATCACTGGGTTGATGGGAATCGGTTTCCAGAGCTTTGGGGGAATGTTGACCGGTGACAATGAGCCACCGGAACCAACAGCGACCACAACGGCCAAAACCGAAGAGATCAAGGAAAAGAAAGAAATTAAAAAGGAGATTGACGACGAAGAAAGAACCATCTCCTATAACGAAGTCATAAACAAATAAAGATGATATTAGCCGCAAGTACCGGAGGTACTATTCTGATTACCGTAGTAGCATTTCTTGTGTTGTTGTTATTGTTGGTGGCCCTATTGCTGTTCACCAAGGAAAAGTTGTCCCCTTCCGGTCCGGTGACCATCACCATCAATGGTGAAAAGCAGGTGGAAGTGGCTTCGGGAAGTTCCTTGCTGTCCACCTTGGGGAACCAAAAAATATTCTTGCCATCCGCTTGTGGTGGAGGGGGTACCTGCATCCAGTGTGAGTGTCACGTACTATCCGGTGGAGGCGAGGCTTTGCCTACCGAAACACCCCATTTCTCCAAAAAGGAATTGGAGCATGGCGCCCGATTGGCATGTCAGGTGAAGGTGAAACAAGACATGGAAATCACCATTCCAGAAGAGGTATTTGGTATCAAGAAATGGAATGCCAAAGTGGTTCGTAACTACAACGTGGCCTCTTTTATCAAGGAGTTTGTGGTAGAGATTCCAGAGGACATGAACTACAAGGCTGGAGGGTACATCCAAATTGAGATTCCACCTTGTGAAGTAAAATATGCGGATATCGACATTACTGCCCACCCTGAAGAGCATGAAACCCCGGATAAGTTTCAAAACGAATGGGACAAGTTCAATTTGTGGCCGTTGGTAATGAAAAACCCTGAGACGGTGGAAAGAGCCTATTCTATGGCCTCTTACCCTGCTGAGGGACGTGAGATTATGTTGAACGTTCGTATTGCCACCCCACCATGGGACCGTTCCAAAAACGGATGGATGGATGTGAACCCCGGTGTGGCATCGTCCTATATCTTTAATTTGAAAGAAGGAGACCCTGTTGTCATTTCAGGACCATTTGGTGAGTTCTTCATCAATGAATCCGATGCAGAAATGCTATATGTGGGAGGTGGAGCCGGTATGGCGCCAATGCGTTCGCATTTGTACCACTTGTTCAAAACATTGAAGACAAACAGAAAGGTGACCTACTGGTACGGAGGTCGTTCCAAAAGAGAATTGTTCTATTTGGAGCATTTCAAGGAATTGGAGCGCAGCTTCCCCAACTTTAAATTCTACTTGGCGCTTTCCGAGCCCTTGGAAGAAGATAACTGGAAGGTGAAAAAGGATATCAATGATGAGGAAGGCGATGGTTTTGTAGGATTCATCCACAACTGTGTTATCGATAATTATTTGAACCATCATGATGCCCCAGAGGATATTGAACTGTATTTCTGTGGACCACCATTGATGAACAAGGCTGTCCAGAAAATGGGTGAGGATTTTGGAATTCCAGATGAGAACATCCGATTCGATGACTTTGGAGGATAAAAAAGTTTATTAGTGTCATCACCTCGAGAGCAGTCGAGAGGTACTTATAACCAACCGATGCCCTGGCATCGGTTTTTTTGATTTTATGCGAAGAGAACTTTCGGAACAGGAATTGCACAATCTGGCCATGAACATTGTCGGTCGCGAACTCGAGGCCGATGGCTATGAGTTTATGGCCATCAACAGTAAGCTGAAGAAGAATCCGCAGTATGTGTGTCTCAAGGAAAAAATATTGCATTTTATTGTGGTTCGTAATGTGGAGTTTCCACAGGACCCTAGGGACTATGATGAAGTATTGATGCAGACCGTGAAAGAACATGCTGTAAAGTTTGAGGCCAAGGCTTATTTTGCCGGTGTTGGACTGTCCAATGCCTCAGATCGGAACTTGCCCCTATACTTGGATGAAGAATATATTGTGGATTATCAAGGATTAATCGAGATAGAATGAAACATACATTGTTTTTATTGCTGGCGACCATCGTATTTTGGGGATGCGGTTCCGATACATGGGTGAAGAATCAGAATAGGGGAAATGCCTTGGGAACCACCTATTCCATTACTTACATTGCAGAGGGGCATTTGGATTATCAGAAAGAAATCGATTCTGTTTTTCAGGTATTGAACCAATCCATGTCCACCTATATTCCCACTTCAGACATTTCAAGAATAAACAGTGGGGACTCTACCATTGTGGTGGATGACATGTTTAGGGAGGTTTTTGATGTTTCCAGCAGGGTACACGCGGCCTCTAACGGGTATTTTGACCCCACTATCGGGGTTTTGGCCAATGCATGGGGATTTGGTCCGGGAGAGCAGATTCAGCTCGATAGCCTTAAGGTGGACAGTTTGTTGAGTTATGTGGGATGGGACAAAGTGCAGTTGAACAGTGATCATACCATCACCAAAAAGCATCCAGCCATCCGATTTGATTTCAATGCGGTGGCCAAAGGATATACCATAGACCGTTTGGGGGCCCTGTTGGATGCCAAGGGCATTCAGAATTACTTGGTGGAAGTGGGGGGTGAGGTACTTGCAAAGGGTACCAATTTGGTTTCCGGTAAGCAGTGGGCCGTGGGTATTGATGATCCCCAAGTGGAAACGGGCAGGTCGTTAAAATTGATTGTGTCCTTGGAAGACCGGGCCATGGCATCCTCGGGAAATTACCGAAAATTCAGAATAGACCAAGAAACTGGGGAAAAATACGTCCATACGATCAACCCTAAAACGGGTTATACCAAGAATTCTTCCATTTTGGCCACCAGTGTAGTGGCCCATACATGTGCCGTTGCCGATGCCTATGCCACTACCTTTATGGCCATGGATTTGAAGGAGTCCAAAGAGGTCTTGAAAGCACATGGGGAATTGGAGGCCTGCATTATTTATCTGGATGGGGAAGGAAACACCAAGGAGTTTATGACCGATGGGTTTGGAGCTTTGATCAAGAAATGATCACTTTTTCACTAGGGGAATGATCTCGCCCTGCGCCAATCGGTATTTTTGAACCGCATCAGGAGGTAGGATTTGGGTGTAATCCACCTCTTCAACGGTAAATCCGATGCTTCTTAGTTTATCGAAATAGTCCCTTCCGTAGATGCGCACGTGGTCGTACTGTCCAAAGATGCGTGCCCGTTCTTTTTTATCGGTAATGGAATCGTCCTCAAAGGTACTTTCTCTTTTTAGATCCTGGGGAATCTGAAAAATGCCCCACCCCCCAGGCTTCATGACCCTATAAAGCTCTTGCATCGCCTTGGTATCGTTGGGAATGTGCTCCAAGACATGGTTGCATAGAATCACATCAAAAGCATTGTCAGGAAAAGGAAGGTTGCAGATATCGGCCTTTACATCGGCCAAGGGAGAGTTCAGGTCGGTTGTGGTATACTCGATACTTCCCAATTTTTTGAACCGCTTGTAAAATGCCTGTTCCGGAGCAAAATGTAAAACTTTGAGGGGTTTGCTGAAGAACTCTGTTTCCTTTTTGAGGTAAAGCCATAAAAGCCGATGCCGTTCCAAGGAAAGGGTAGAGGGAGAAAGTACATTTTCCCTTGGGCTTTCATAGCCATAGGGCAGGAAGATCCGAAAGCTTTTGCCATCAATGGGATCGGTGAACCTATTTCCCTTAAGGGAAAGGGCAATCAACGGCCTCACCCAATAGCTCAATCGAATGAGTAAAGGTCTAGGGATTAGGTTAAGGATGTATTTGAATAGTTTCGACACGAATTATACGAATTTTCACTAATGAGCTAAAGCAAAACTCTCTTGTAGGTAAGTTGATCTTCGCCAAAATTTACAATAATTCCCAGTTTTAATTTGGATGCGGCCAAGTAATTTAAAGTTTGTTTTACATGGCTACTACTGATTTTTTCTATGGCTTTTAGTTCTAGGATTATTTTGTCGTCTACTATGAAATCAGCAAAATAGTGATGTTTTAACTTCTTTCCTTTGTAGATGATGTCAAATTTGACTTCTTTTTTAAAAGGGACACCATTGGTTTTTAATTCAATTTCCAAAGCATCGCTGTAAACCCCTTCACTAAATCCTTTGCCTAGTTCATTATGGACATCCATACATAAACCGATTACAAAATAGGACTCATTTTTATAAATGATTTGGGACATTTATTTGAGCAATTGGTGAAATTCGTGTCGAGCAAGATAAAGTATTTTATAATACTAATTTCTTGGCCCGGAATTCCTCCTCTTCGTCACTGGAGATTCCCAATGCGTCATAAATATATTGGAATGTGGACAACAGTTCGGGTTTTCCATCAATCAGGGCCACATCATGCTCAAAATGCGCGCTGGGTTTACCGTCGGCAGTCAAAATGGTCCAACCGTCGTTCAACTGTTTTATCCTCCGTGTTCCCATATTGATCATGGGTTCAATGGCAACCACCGTACCGTTGACAAATTTTTTGCCACGTCCCCGTTTTCCATAATTGGGCATTTGGGGGTCTTCGTGCAAGTCTTTTCCCAGTCCATGGCCTACCAACTCACGAACCACACCATACCCATGGTCTTCACAATACTTTTGAATGGCGTATCCCACATCGCCCACACGATTACCTTCTTTGAATTCCCGGATTCCTACGTAGAGGGATTCTTTGGTCACCTTAAGTAACTTTTTGGTTTCTTCGGCCACTTCACCTACTTCAAAAGTGTAGGCATGGTCTCCATAAAACCCATTCTTCAGGGCGCCGCAATCCACGGAAATAACGTCACCTTCCTTAAGAGCTTCGTTATTGGGAATGCCATGGACCACTTGGCTGTTAGGGCTCCAATTGAGGGTGTTGGGAAAGTCGTACATCCCCAAAAAGCCAGGTTCCGCACCTTGCTCCCGGATATACTCCTCGGCCATTTTATCCAATTTTAGGGGGTTGGCCCCTGGTTTTATTTCCTTGGCCAACATGCCCAAGGTCTTGGAAACGACCAAGGCACTCTCGCGCATCAATTCAATTTCCTCTGCTGTCTTTACGTGAATCATAAGGGCAAAGATAAACTGAATCTATGGATTTTAAGAAATTCTAAGCTAGACCAATGGTTTTTGTGTCATTAACTCGGGTTGCGGAATGCCTATCATCTTTAAGATGGTCGGGGCAATATCGCCCAAAACACCATCCTTGATTTGCTTGATATCGGTGTCTACCAGAATCAAGGGTACGGGATTGGTTGTATGGGCTGTGTTTGGGCTTCCGTCCGGATTGACCATGGTGTCACAGTTGCCGTGGTCCGCAATGACAATGGTGGAGTACCCGTTTTCCAGTCCGGCAGTAACCACGGCCTTGGCACATTCATCCACGGTCTCGCAAGCTTTGATGGCTGCGGACATAACTCCGGTATGGCCCACCATATCCGGATTGGCAAAATTGAGACACACAAAATCGGTCTCTCCCTTTTGAAGTTCGGGAATAATGGCATCCCTTATTTCGTATGCACTCATCTCAGGTTGAAGATCGTAAGTGGCCACTTTGGGCGATGGGCACAGGAGACGTTGCTCCCCTTCAAAAGGTTCCTCCCTTCCTCCATTGAAGAAAAAGGTGACGTGGGGGTATTTTTCCGTTTCCGCAATGCGGATCTGCTTCTTGCCATTTCGGGCAAGTACTTCCCCTAGTGTATCTTTTATATTTTCTTTGTCATAGACCACCTTGATGCCTTTGAACGAATCATCATAATTGGTCATGGTGACATAATATAGGTCCATTTTGTGCATGTTCTGCTCATGGAAATCCTGTTGGCTCAAGGCTTGTGTAAGCTCTCTACCACGGTCTGTCCTAAAATTGAAGAAGATAATCACATCACCCTCGGCGATTTGGCCCAAAGGCTCACCATTGGCATTGGTCATCACCAAAGGTTTTATGAATTCATCGGTGACGCCTTCGTCATAACTTTCTTGCATGGCCTTGCCAATATCCTGTGCTTTTTCGCCTTGGGCATTTACCATGACATCGTAGGCCAGTTTTACCCGTTCCCAACGTTTATCACGGTCCATGGCGTAGTATCGGCCCACCACTGTGGCCAGTTTGGTGTTCTTGTCAGAACAGAATTGATCTAGGTCAATCAAAAAACCTTTTCCACTTTTGGGATCTACATCCCGGCCATCGGTAAAGGCGTGTACAAATGATTTCTCCACACCGCTTTCTTGGGCAGCCTTGATGAGCGCTTTTAGGTGGTCTATGTGGCTATGCACCCCTCCATTACTGAGCAGGCCCAGAAAGTGAACGGATTTATTGTTGGATTTTGCATAAGAAAAGGCTTCTTGGAGCACTTTTTCATCTTTTAAAGTGTCCTCTTTGACAGCCTTGTTGATCTTGGCCAAATCTTGGTACACGATGCGTCCTGCACCCAAGTTCATATGGCCCACTTCACTGTTGCCCATTTGCCCTTCCGGAAGACCTACGTTCATGCCATCCGTGAGCAAATTGGCATTGGGATATTGGGAATATAACGAATCAATGAAAGGAGTATTGGCCTGTGCAATGGCCGAAACCTTTGGGTCGGGAGACTTGCCCCAACCATCCAAAATCATAAGAATAACCTTTTTCTCCATACTGCATAATTGTACCCCAAAAATAAAGTGATCTGCTTGGATGCGCTAGTTTTCAGGTAGTTTTCTAGTTAAGGATTCCATAATAATTACCCTGCTTAAATATAGACTTGTTAAAATTAAGTTATTTATCTGTTAATGCTGTAACACTTGGCCTTTTCAGGAGTCTACTTTTATATCAGTTTATTAATCATTAATCAAAAACGATTCATCATGAAAAAAACAATCCTATCGCTAGCTGCCGTATGTATGCTGGCCGCAACGGGCGTTTCCGCCAACGAACCTTTTATGGACTCCAATTTGGATGCTACCATGATTACTGCACAACCAAGCATATTTTGCAAAGCCATTATGCAGGGCGATGTTGATACGGTAAGAAAAATGATCCAATTGGGAGAGGATGTCAACCAAAAGTCTTTGGGAATGACCCCAATCCATTTTGCCGCCCGTTACAACCAAACCGAAATTTTACAATTGCTCATTGATAATGGGGCCAATGTAAAAAAACGTTGTGACCGCGGATACTCTGCAAAGAAGTATGCCGAGATGGCCAATGCCAAAGAGGCGCTTGCCATTTTGGAGGATGCTATGAAAAAATAGAAAAGGAGTTTATTCATCCGTAAAAAAAGCCCATCCGATCGGATGGGCTTTTTTAGCTCATTTACCTATAAGTGTTCCTGTAAAAGAGTATGTGGCTTAAAAATCAAAGCCGGTAAAAGCTCTGTACAAAAATGCATAAAATGCCATGAAAAGCATTATGCCGCAAAAGATGGAGTACCCTTTTAAAAAAAGTACCACAAAGCTTGGTTTGCACTCGTCAAATGCCTCTAAATAGAGGTGTTTAAAATGTAATAGTGTTCCCATGTGTTCTCTCTTTTGGTTTGCACAAATAAGAAAAGAACGCTGGCTCGATTTGGGTTCACCCAAAGGTACATAAATCTGATAAACGCCATTTTATTCTCGATGAACGCACAGATTCTATCGACCTGAATATTTTTGAATGGCCTCCTTTATTTTGTCAATGCGGTTTTCGGGGTCTGGATGGGTGCTTTGAAACTCCGGTACTCGGTTGGGACCGGCCGCGGCCTTGAGAATTTCCATTACCTTGATCATTTCATGGGGGTCGTAACCGGATTGTATCATGAACAAAACGCCCAATTCATCACTTTCCAACTCATCTCCCCGACCATTTTTAAGTAAGGTGTTCTGTCCAATACCACTGACCAAGCTTCCCATATCTCCCCCAACGGATGCACCCGTGGCCAAGGTTTGCCAAAAACTGCTGTCGGCGATACGTTCGGCGGAATGTCTTCCAATGACATGACCTATCTCGTGACCCAATACGCCTGCCAATTGTGCTTCGGTCAACTGGGAAAACAGGGCGTAGGTAATAAAAATCTGTCCCCCGGGCAAGGCGAAGGCGTTAATGGTTCTGTCGTCGGCCAATAAGTGAAAATCGTATTGGTAAGGGGTCTCCCGGGCAATGCTGCTCTTTACCAATTTGTTGCCCACTGCGTCCACCAAGCTTTGCATGCGTTCATCTGGATAAAGCCCGCCATGTTGTTGGGCCATTTCAGGGGCACTCTGCAATCCAATGGCAATTTCCTGTTCCGCGGACATGTCTATATTCTGGACCCTTCCGGTATATGGATTTTCTTCTTGATTGCTGCAACGGCGCACAAAGGCAAAGGCCACAATGGCCAGTCCGATCAGGATACGGATCCTCCAACTTCCTCTTCTCATGGTGTTAGTGTTCTAGGGGAATTAAGGTACAAAAAAAGAACTATAACAGTTTGGGGTTGATGTCCAAAATATTGTCTTGTATATAGGTTCTGATGAACCCTGCCGTAAAATGTTCACTGCCCAAAAACTCTTCCCTTTGCAAAAGCTTTAAAATATTGAGTCTTCGGTACGCGGTAAGCATGGGAATGGAAAGCGGTGCATAGCTGTAGTGCCAGGGCTCATATTTGAAGCCCCTTCTTTTGGATTCGTTGGTATAGACCAGATAAAACCCATATTTCTCCGAATTTTCATCCATCCACAGTTTGAAGCCCTCAAAAGGTCCCCCAGGTCCAAACTTTTCTGGATCAAGGACATTGTTGGTGATATTGGGATAACCGTCTATGATATCAATATCAGTGCCCCAATGATGTCTGCTGGTACCGGGAATGGTGGAATATTCAATGATTTTTTCAATGGCGTCAAGGGGTTCCATGCCGTCATCCTCGGTAAAGCGTAGATATTTTCGTTCCCAAATGCCCTCTTGCCTGTAATAATCCCGAAAACTGGAGACCATTTTAATGTCAAATCCATCGGTAAAGGCGGCCTTCTTCATTTCCAAAAAGGAATCACAGGCCTCTTTTCTCAGATTGATGCCCTCGCCGTAAAGTTCCACATCTGCCTTGCCCATCAATTCTTCCATGGAATAGTCTGAATCGTAAAAATTGGGAAAAATAGTAGGGAGGGTACAGGCCAAACCTGAAGCTGAAGCGGTTCTGATAAAGGTCCTTCTTTTCATGAAATTGATTTTCGAGCCAAGTTAAGAAGTATTTTCCAGTCCTGCGAAATGGGTTTTATCTATCCAAAAACAGATAACCGGTATATTGTAATCGGAGGTCGTTCAAACTGACCAGATAATAATAGACGCCTTCGGGTAGACCAATATCCTGGCTCATGATGAGACTGCCGGTATTGGATAGGCCGTAAAATTCGTCCACATAGTTGATTTTTTCATAGACCTTTTGTCCTAGGCGATTAAAGATCTGCAAGCTATTGTTGGGGGATTCTTCCATTCCGTCAATCACCAAAAAGTCGTTGACCCCGTCACCATTTGGGCTTAAAAAGTAGTTTCCCAAAGTGGGGTTGTTCACCGCAAAAGTATCTGTGGGTAAAGGAATGGCACCAAAGGTAATGGCTTCATAATCGCTGGGGACAAAAGTCTCCGATATCACAAATCCGTTTGCAATATCCCCACTGGAGGCAGAATTACCAAGAATGACCCATTGGTTGGATGTTTTGCTCCAGCCCACTACAATAATGGATTCCACGGTGGCGTTGGGAATAAGACCCAAGCCACTTCTTGCATTCCAGCTTATGGTTACCCTGGCGGGAACATCGCTTTCAACAATCCAGAACTCCTTGTCCGAAACGGTGCCAATATCCCTGACTTTCTCCTCCACATCGAAACTTTGGGGAATAGAAGTGGGACTGGATGGATTTTCATAAAAATAGGCACAGATGGACAAAGGAGCGTTGGTTTCGGATTCAAGGGTCAACGGCCTTAGCTGATATTGATCCCCAACAGGAAAGGAGAAAACGGTTCTATCGTTGACTCCAGCAAATCCGATTACCTTGGAAATATAGCTTTCCCCGGTAAAAAAACCCGTATCCATAAAATTGAGGAAAACAGTTCTGTTGCCCAGATCCGAATCTATATTGCCTTCAATAAAATTGGTGTTGTTTTCCACGGATACAGGATTTCGCAAAAACACATCGTTCCCCGCCATGATCTCCATATCCCAAAGTATAGGAGGTATGTTTCCGGATACCTGGATCATGTTGTTGCCATAAAATCCCACGAGGCCTTGGTTTTGGTCAAAAGCGGAATCATTGATCAAATCGGTATGCAGCCCCAATCCCATGTTGGTGCCCGCATGTACCCGTAGGTTGCCGCTATTGTACAGGGCGGTTTGGGCCTGGGTAAGGCCTATCCAAAGAAAAGCAACTATGTATGTTAAGTTTCTCAATGTTTAAAATGAGATTACGGTGAAACTCCAATCGGAATCTGAGGTTGCTCCAGCATTATATATTTGAACTGAGAACGAAGATGCTGCCTGATTGGTCAATTGAATAGTTCTTGGACCGGTATTGTTGTCGACGGTTAATTGAACAACATAATTTGTTGGAGTTGTGCTCAAATTAACAGTGTAAGATCCTCCTGTATTATTAGTTACCGTAGCTCCAACAGGAGTGCTTGCTCCACTAATGATTCTTCCAATTGCTATGACTGGATTAGTAACGGCTACATTAAATTCTTGTGCTGCTGGAGTCGTTACCGTGATTCCTGCACCTTGAGAGACGTTGATTCCATCCACATAGGCCTTTGTTGCGGCATCGGTGGCCGCGGTCGGTGTTCCAAGTCCTGTTATCACCGCTCCATTGGCATCGTTTCCATCGGCGAGCACTTCCTCTATGTTCTGAATTTCGTTCAAGGGGTCTGGGTCGGCGTCCCGGATGTCGATGGTGGCACTTGCACCGTCGGTTATCGTCAGTTCAACGCTTTCGGTTGGTGTTCCGCCGGCTCCTATGGCGAGGTCTTGGTCATCGGACCCGTCAAGGGCATCCACATATGCCTTTGTTGCGGCATCGGTGGCCGCGGTCGGTGTTCCAAGTCCTGTGATAACGGCCCCGTTGGCATTGTTTCCATCGGCGAGCACTTCCTCTATGTTCTGAATTTCGTTCAAGGGGTCTGGGTCGGCGTCCCGGATGTCGATGGTGGCACTGGCACCGTCGGTTATCGTCAGTTCAACGCTTTCGGTTGGTGTTCCGCCAGCTCCTATGGCGAGGTCTTGGTCATCGGACCCGTCAAGGGCATCCACATAGGCCTTGGTCGCGGCATCGGTGGCCGCGGTCGGTGTTCCAAGTCCTGTGATAACGGCCCCGTTGGCATCGTTTCCATCGGCGAGCACTTCCTCTATGTTCTGTATTTCGTTAGTATCACTCAAATCCCCATCCGCAGCAATATGATTATTGATCGCGGTGGTGTTGGCGGTTATATTGGCGGTATTGGCAGTAATATCCGCACTCTCTTCCAGCGATGAAAGATTGGCAGAAAAACTGGTGGCGCCTTCGGTAACCGTTATCTGGTTGGTGGTGGTGTTAAAGGTCACACCCGTAATATCGTCATCCGCTAGATTGTCCACATAACTTTTTGTAGCAGCATCCTGTGGGGCTGTTGGGTTTTGTAAATTGGTAAGCTTGGCGGCATTCCCCATGCTCACGTCGGTCAAGGGCGTGCCAAACCCACTAAGGGGAATGGACAATTTGTCCAATTTGGCATTGGTTATGGTGCCGTTTTGTATTTTATCGTTGGTAATGGTCTCTACGGCAATATGGGAATTAAGAACGGAGAAATTGGTGATGTTGTCACTTCCAATCTTGTTGACCTCATAATTGTAATTGATGCCATCGGGCGTATCCTCTTGGGTAATGACCACTGTGCTGTCCCGTGACGTAACATTGTACAGGGCCAAGGTGCTTACGGTGAAGGAATTGTCCAAGGCTTCGCAGATATTGATCCATTCCGTTCCATTATAATAGTGAAGGCAATCTTCGTCGGTATTGTAGACCAAGGCACCAGCTAAAGGGTTGATGTTGTTCATCTCGCCAGTGGTGACCCTGGTGATGACCAAGGCACGGGTGCTGCTTTCCAATTCCAGTACGGAGGCTGGGTGCAAGGTCTGCGGATTGTTACCAATTTTTACCTGACCACTAAGGGTGTTGATCATGAGTAGGCCAATGACCAAGTAGAGGATATGCGTTTTCACAGTATTCGTATTTGAGGTTTCCAAACGGAAACTACAAAACTAAACCTATGATCGGATTATGGGAACATTTCCCGTCAAAATACGAAGTTCAAGGGTGAACGGGCATGCTTTTTCCCGAAAAACCTGTGATAGAATTAACAAAAGTTTAGAACGGCTTTATTTTTTTATATCGTCTTCAAGGGTTTTCTTTAACTTGGGTTAAATATGTTTTATGAAAAATGCAATTGTCATCCTGTTCTCAATGCTCCTTTCCGGGCTGTCCATGGCACAGGATAACCGCCAGATTTTGAGGGGAAAAGTACTTTACAGGAATACCAATGTGCCCAATGAGAATGTCATCAATTCCACCACGGGAATGGCCACCATCACCAATGAGGATGGTGAGTTTGCCATTTCGGTGCAGGCTGGGGACCAGTTGGTTTTCACGGCAATCAATTACCAGTTGGAAGTCATTACCATTACAGCTGAAATTCTACAGAACAATCGCTTGGTGGTGGAGGTGAACGAAAAAGTACGGGAGTTGGATGAGGTGGTCGTGACCCCTGAGGACCAAGAACGTTTCCTGGAAGTGAAAAATGATGACTTTAAGGAGTATAATTACGAGATAGACCGTAGTACCGAAGTAGAGAACGTTGCGGAATCCCGAAGCGTTCGCGGTATGCGGGACGGATTGAACTTTGTGAACATCTTCAAGGCCCTGTTCAAGGCCCAACAGGCCGAAGGGCAGCAAAGAGCACCGCTCAAGGTCAGTGAGGTGCTTAGGCATGTCTATGACGATGAGTTTTTTGTGGCCGACCTACGATTGCCTCAAGATAAGATAGATGACTTTTTATTGTATTGTGATGATAAAATCCCATCACAGACCCTGTTGCGCAAGGAAAATGAATTTCAACTTATCGATTTTTTGGTAACCCAGAGCAAGGCCTATTTGGCCACCATGGATGACGAATGAAAAGATTCCTTCTGGCACTCGGATGCCTTATGGCAATTTCGGTCCAAGCGCAAGACGGGCCTTCTAAATCCCTTTTGGGTAGGGTAACCAGCCAAGGGGGTGATGTGGCCGGGGTAGTGGTCCAGAACATCAACTCGGAACAGGCCGTGATCACCGATATGGATGGGAACTTTTCCATTACGGTGCAGCGGAACGATACCTTGGTGTTTTCCGCGGTTCAGTACCAAAGAAAGGTACTCCCCATAACTGAAGTGCTCTACCAAACCAGTTTTGTCATGGTTCCTTTGGATGAGTTTGTGAATGAACTGAAGGAAGTAGTAGTAAGACCGTATGACCTTTCCGGTGATCTAAATCAGGATTTGGATAAACTCACCTTGGAGAAAGACGTAAGCGCCGAAGCCTTGGGACTGCCCAATGCACACCAAAAAATACCCACCCAAAGCGAACGGAAATTACAGGAGGCATCAGCAGGGATGTATTCACTTAGTCAACCTTTAAAAGTAGGAATAAACCCGATAATTAATGCCATAACCGGTCGCACCAAGATGTTGAAGGAAAGGGTAAAGTTGGATGGAGCCTATGCGAGGACCCAAAGGGTCCAGGATTTTTATGTGGACTCGCTTTTTGTGGTCACGTTAAAGATTCCCATGGAAAAGATTGACGACTTTATGTATTTCTGTGAAGTAGATGAAGCTTTCCAAAAAACCGTAGATTCGCACGATAAACTCAAAATCTGGGATTTTATGGTCCAAAAGAGTAGGATGTATCGGAAAAACAACAATTTGGACTAGGTTTTTTCGCATCCTTTGGCATAGAAATTGACCTAATACTGTAACACACCCCAAAGTTTTGAGTCAAATATTACATATGATGAAAATGAGAATTACAAAAAGAGCGGTACTGCTTTTTACTGCCGTACTTCTTTTGTCCTTCGCATCCGCACATAAATTCTACGTTAGCGTTACCAATGTGGTGTATTCCGAAACAGAGGATGCCCTACAGATCACCAGTCGCATTTTTATTGATGATATGGAGAAATTGTTGGAGGAACGCTACGGCATCAAGGCCAAATTGTCCACTCCCAACGAAGCCAAGGTTTCGGATGAATACATTGAAAAATATTTCAGGGCCAAGTTTGTCCTCGAACTCGATGGAAAGCCAACTCCCTATACCTTTTTGGGCAAACGTTACGACAATGATGTGGTCATCTGCTATTTAGAGGTGGCCCAAGCCAATTTTGACGAGCTAAAAACACTTTCCGTACAAAATGAAATCCTTACCGATCTTTTCGATGAACAACAAAATGTGGTCCATATCAAATGGAAGGGACACAAAAAGAGTTTTGTGCTCATCAAGGAAAATAATAAAGGAATGTTAAACTTATAACGTATTGTTAAGAATTGGTTAAAATACGCTATTTTTCACCGTTTTAAAATCAAATTAAAAATGAACAAAGTCAAGTATTGTGTTGCTTCTTTCTTGTTTCTTTTTGGTGCCGTGACCCTATCGGCACAGGAAGAAGGAGAGGTGAAGCAAGAGCGACAACCCGGTCATTATAACCAAAGTAAATTTAAACAGTTGTACGAGGAGTTTTCCACTCCAAATAGCTATAGGGCTGCATCTGGGGCACCGGGCCCAGATTATTACCAGCAGCAAGCCGACTATGTCATTGATGTGAAATTGGATGACAAAAATGCACGTATCCATGGCGAGGAGACCATTACCTATCACAACAATGCTCCCGAAGATTTGGAATTTCTATGGGTGCAATTGGATCAAAATGTACGGGCCAAGGACTCAAAGTCCCCACTGCGCAACGGTAATGGGGTAAACATTGCCTATACGGCCGGAAATTTTGCTGAAACCTATATCAATGAACCGTTTGATGGAGGTTTCAACATTGAGTATGTAAAGGACGCCAGTGGAAAACCGTTGTCCTATACCATCAATCAGACCATGATGCGGTTGAACATTCCACAACCCTTGAAAAGTGGGGAAAAAATTTCCTTCTCCATAAAATGGTGGTACAATGTGCCCGATCATACCATAAGCAGGGCGCGTTCCGGTTATGAGTATTTTGAGAAAGACGGTAACCGTGCCTATGTCATAGCACAGTTTTTTCCAAGAATGGCCGTCTACAGCGATGTGGAAGGCTGGCAGAACCATCAGTTCTGGGGAAGTGGAGAGTTTGCACTGCCCTTTGGAAATTATGAGGTGAACATTACCGTACCCTCCGATCACGTTTTGGATGCCACTGGTGAATTGCAGAATCGCGATGAGGTGTTCTCCAAAGAAATGATGAAGCGTTATAAAGAAGCCAAAAAATCATACGATAAACCTGTGATCATTGTGAACCAGGCCGAGGCGGAAGCTGCTGAGAAAGGTTTTGCCACTGATACCAAGACCTGGAAGTTCAAGGCCACCAATGTCAGGGATTATGCGTTTGCCACATCCCGTAAATTCATTTGGGATATGCAGGCCGTAAATATTGGCGGAAAGGACGTAATGGCCGTTTCCCTATATCCCAAGGAAGGAAACCCGCTTTGGGAAGATATGTCCACCAAAGCTGTGGTGCAGACCCTAAAGACCTATTCACAACATACGTTTGATTATCCCTATCATAAGGCCATTTCGGTACACGCCAAGAACCAAGGTATGGAGTATCCCATGATCTGTTGGAATTATGGTCGTCCCAACGAGGACGGTACGTATTCCGATAGGACCAAGTTTGGGATGATCAGTGTGATCATTCACGAAGTGGGCCATAACTTTTTCCCAATGATTGTAAATTCCGATGAGCGTCAGTGGGGATGGATGGATGAAGGTCTGGATACCTTTATGCAGTATTTGGCCGAGCAGGAATTTGGAAGAAACAATCCAAGTGTCATTTCCCCCAACGAAAATTACCCATCAAGAAGAGGAAATCCTGCCGATATTGTACCTTACATGAGCGGAGATCAGAGCACTATTTCCCCCATCATGTCCAATCCGGAGAACGTATACCAATTGGGTCCCAATGCTTATGGCAAACCGGCCACGGCATTGAATATTTTAAGGGAGACCGTAATGGGCAGGGAGTTGTTCGATCATGCGTTCAAGACCTATGCACAGCGTTGGATGTTCAAACATCCTACCCCAGAGGATTTCTTCCGTACCATGGAAGACGCTTCCGCAGTGGATTTGGATTGGTTCTGGAGAAGCTGGTTCTATACCACCGATTATGTTGATATAGGTGTAAAAGGCGTCAAGAAGTACTATGTGAGCAGCGAGCCTACAGCCGAAATGAAAAAGTACATGGCGGATAGGAATATTACCGAAGCCGATTTGCCGCCTTTGGTATATTTGGCCGAAGAGGATAGCGAGGACTTTATGCCCGAATTGAAAGGGAAGGCTCCCTCGGAAACTTCGCAGAACCTAAAAGAGTTTATGATGGACAACATGACCGAAGCCGATAGGGCAAAGGTCAAGGAGCCCAAATATTTCTACGAAATCACTTTTGATAAGCCGGGAGGCATACCCATGCCTTTGATCGTGGAGTATACCTATGCCGATGGTACCAAGGAAAATGTGACCTATCCCCCAGAAATTTGGAGAAAGAATGATACCGAAGTAAAAAGGGTCATTTCCTCACAAAAAGAATTGGTGGGGATCGTGGTAGATCCTAAATTGGAAACCGCGGACATTGATACCACCAATAATGCATGGCCCATGAAGGACGAAAAATCCGATTTTGACAAGTTCAAGGAGAACATCAAAGGAAAATAATACAAAACTCTTGAAAGAGCCTCGTGATTTCACGGGGCTTTTTTTATTTTCCCAACAACTTCTGATTATATTTGTTGCATGTATTTTCTATTCATTAGCGGAGGAGAGATTTTTTTCATCCTATTTATAGTGGTGATGGTCTTTGGTGCCGATAAAATCCCTGGAATAGCCAAGGGGCTTGGTAAGGGAATGCGTCAGCTGCGGGATGCTACGGACGACATTAAGCGTGAAATCCAGAAAAGTGCCGAAAGCCAAGGCATAGATACCGATTTTACCAAGGATATTAGGAATGAACTCAACGAGGTCAAGAAAAATGTGGATGAAGTAACGGGCTCCATCAAAAGGGGAACCAAGTAATCCATGTTGGAGCGGCTTCTGGAGTGGGATCGGGACACCTTTATCTATCTCAATGGGCTGGGTATTGAAAAATATGACGGTTTTTGGACCGTTGTCACCAATTTCTGGACTTGGACGCCACTCTTTATTCTCTTTATCTTTCTGTTGTTCCGCAAATTTTCGAAGCGCGAGGCCTTTTATAAACTTTTGACCGTTTTGGGATTGGCGCTTTTTATCACGGCCATTACCCATTGGACCAAGATTTCTGTCGCCCGTTTGCGACCCAACAATACCGAGGAGATCAATTTACTTATACGGATCCTTAAAAGCCCAACCGATTATAGTTTTTTCTCGGGGCATGCCTCAAGCTCATTTTCCCTGACCCTATTGGTATTTCTTTTCTTGAGGAAAAAAGTGAAATGGGCCTATTTGTTTTTTGTTTGGCCCGTCCTTTTTACCATGAGCCGTATTTATGTGGGTGTGCATTATCCCATCGATATTATTGTAGGGATGTTGGTAGGATTGTTGTCAGGAGTGCTTTTTTATGGACTGTACCAAAGATTTATTTCACCCTACACAGGGTAAGTCCATCCCTGATGGGCAACAATACCGTTTCCACTCTGGGATCGTTCTTCAGTTTTTCGTTATAAGCAAGAAGTGATGCCGTGGCCTTGTCCGAAGGTTCAAGAGGTTCCACTACTTTTCCAGACCAAAGTACATTGTCCGAAAGAATGACACTGCCCGGTTTGGTTTTTTGTATGACGGCTTCAAAGTAAGCATCATACTCCACCTTAAAGGCATCTATGAAGATGAGGTCAAAAGTAAGGTCGAGTTTAGGGATGATATCGAGTGCATCACCCGTATGTTGTATGATTTGGGAAGCGTAATCACTCCTATCAAAATACCTGCGTTGCATATCGTGCAATTCCTCATTGACTTCAATAGTGTGCAATTGACCATCTTTTTGAAGGCCCTCGGCCAAACAAAGTGCCGAATACCCTGTATAGGTTCCAATCTCCAAAACATTTTTTGGCGCAATGATTTTGGACAGTAAACTTAACACCCGTCCTTGAAAATGTCCGGTGATCATGCGGGGGCGGACCACCTTCAAGTGGGTTTCCCGGGAGAGTTCCGCCAAAAGGGCCGGTTCGTCCTCGGAACTGTTGATCAGATAATTTTCAAGTGTGGAAGAAAGAAAATGCATGTTTTTATTTTTGCAAAAATAGAGAAAGAACTACATTGAAATACCACATTTTAGCAAAAGGAAACCATGTCAATGAAAAATATACAGATCAGGAATGCCCATTTGGAGGATTTACCCATGCTCTTGGAGTTTGAACAGGAAATCATAAAAGCGGAACGCCCTTTTGATGTTACCCTCAAGGAAGACCCTATCAGTTATTATGACCTCAAGGCCATGATTTTGGACCAAGAAGCCTCCGTAGTGGTAGCCGAAGTGGATGGAAAAGTAGTGGCTTCGGGTTATGCCATTCCCAAAAGGGCAAGACATTATTTGGATCATGAATACTATGCCTATTTGGGTTTTATGTATACTGATGATGAGTACCGTGGTATGGGTATCAACGCCAAGATTGTGGAGGCCTTAAAGTCTTGGTCCTTGGAGAAAGGATTCAAGGAAATTAGGCTTACGGTCTACAATGATAACTTTCCGGCCATTAAGGCTTATGAAAAAGTGGGTTTTAAAAAGCACATCATAGAAATGCGTTTGGAATAATCAATAAAAGTAAATCGTATGACAAGTTGTATTTTTGAAACCAATTAAAAGCATAGTATGACCTTTAAGAACACCTTGGAATTTGCCCAACAATTGGATGCGGAGGATACACTTTCCAGCTACAGGGAAGAATTTCATTATCCGCAGGTAAATGGGAAGGATGTCATTTACTTTACGGGTAATTCTTTGGGATTGCAGCCCAAACGTTCGCAGAAGTACGTGGATGAGGTAATGAAGGATTGGCGAGAGCTCGCCGTGGAAGGGCATTTTTATGCCGATAAACCCTGGTGGGACTATCATGAGCGATTGACCGAAGGCCTTTCCAAAGTAGTGGGGGCAAAACCGGCAGAAGTTTCGGTCATGAATACCCTTACCGTGAACCTACATTTGTTGATGGTTTCCTTTTACCGACCCACGGCAAAACGATTCAAGATTATTTGTGAGGAAAAAGCCTTTCCCTCCGACCAGTACATGCTGCAAAGTCAAGTGAGGTTTCACGGTCTGGATCCCAAAGACGCCATTGTCGAGGTAAAAAAAAGGGAGGGGGAACATTCTTGGAGAACCGAGGATATTCTGCAGACCATTGAAGAAGTAGGAGATGAACTTGCACTGGTCCTGATGGGTGGAGTCAACTACTACAACGGGCAGGTATTGGACATGAAGGCCATAACACAGGCCGGAAAGTCCGCTGGTGCCTTTGTGGGATGGGACTTGGCACACGGTGTGGGCAATGTGAAACTCCAATTGCACGATTGGGGCGCCGACTTCGCGGCTTGGTGCAGTTATAAATACATGAACAGTGGTCCGGGGAATGCTTCCGGTATTTTTGTTAACGAACAGTATCTGGGTCAAAAAGATATTCCGCGTTTTGAGGGTTGGTGGGGCAACAAAAAAGAGACCCGTTTTTTAATGGAACCTGAGTTCGACCCGATGGCCTCTGCGGATGCATGGCAGTTGAGCAACCCGCCCATATTGTCATTGGCCCCTTATTTGGCTTCTTTGGAACTTTTTGATGAGGTGGGTATGGACGCCCTGATTGAAAAGCAACGGAAAATAGTGGCTTATTTGGAGTTTGTCCTTCATGAGATTGATAAGCAGGTAGAAAGCTCTTTTGAAATCATTACCCCTAAGGATCGAGGCTGTCAGCTTTCCGTTTTTCTGCATGGGGAAGGTAGATCCCTGTTTGATTATTTAATGAAAAATGGGGTGATCACGGATTGGCGGGAACCCAATGTGATCAGATTGGCACCTGCTCCTTTTTATTGCTCCTTTGTGGACATGTACAATTTTGGCCAGATTTTAAAGCAGGGTATCCTGCAAAAGTAGGTTGCCATATTTCCTTTTTAGATAGGTGGAAGGCGTAGTACCCTGATATTTTTTAAACTGTCGGGAAAAATAAGAAGGATCATTGAACCCGGATTGGTACATGACCTCGGTGATCAAAGTGTTGTTGGTATTGAAAAATTCCAAGGCTTTATTGATTCGGAACTCATTCACAAAGTCGATAAAGGTACGTTGGGTCATTTTTTTAAAGAATCTGCAGAACGAATTTGAGGTAAGGCCCAACTGGGTCGAAATTTCAACTACGGAAATGGTGCCTGAATAGTGCTCGTTCACATATTCAAAGATTTCCTCCAATCTTTTGATGTCATCCTTTTTGAAGTTGTCTAAGGCAAAATTATCAAATAAAGGTTCATAAGAAGTCTCCCGGGACAAGTGGTTCAATATAGAGAGTAGGTTGATCAATTTGCCTTGATGGTCCAAATCCCCGAACCGTTCAAAATCGGGCCCAAGCCTATTGTGGACCTCTGGACCAAAGACCAAGCCCTGTTTCGATTTTCGAATTAGGGCATTGATTTTGCCCAACTCGGGAAAAATCTTGAGTTTCTCCTCCAGAAACTCTTTTTTGAATTGGATTACGATCTCTAGGTTGTCCACATGATCTCTATTGCCAAAATCGGCATGGGGAATGTTTCCACCCAAAAAAACCAAAACACCATTGGAATAGGCTTTCTTTTGTGAACCAATGCGTAATATTCCTGAACCATTCTTTACATAAACCATTTCATATTCAGGGTGAACATGCCAACCTGCAGATGCACAATGGTTTTCATTGGCATAGGATTCAATTTTTAAGGAGGTGTCCACCGCAACGTTGATGGATTCCAATAGGGGCTTCATAAAGTAAAATTACCAAAAACTAGAAACATAATATTCATTTGGGAATAAATCATTTTAGTATTGGAATAATATAGGCAAGTCAATTAGGATTAGGATTGTTTAATTTGTAGGGACTATATTCTATGAAATCACTCGCACTTATTTTTTCCAACCCTAGGTATTTTGCCCCAGCCTGGGTTTTTACCAGTCTTAATATTTGGTTTGGTACGTGGGCCATTTATATACCTACCGTAAAGGAAAAACTCGGTATAGACAAAGCTGATTTGGGCATTGCCTTATTTTGCTTGTCCCTTGGGGTTTTTACCATTTTTCCCATGGCCTCCAAGATCATTAACCGATTGGGTGTTGGAAAAGCCACTTGGGTAGGGGTGCTCTGTACAAGCTGTGCGGCCATGTTACCCTTGATGGCTCCCAGCTATCCGATTTTAATGGGAAGTCTTTTTGTTTTTGGGTCCTGTACTGGATTTACGGATATCTCCATGAACACCTTGGTGACCGAAATTGAGAAAGAGGACAAGAAAAACTTTATGTCAGCCGCCCATGGGTTCTTCAGTTTGGGTGGAATTTTGGTGGGTCTGGGGAGTTTTCTTATTCCCGTTATTGGAAACCCTGTACTTCACATGGGTCTTACGGTGACATTGGTCTTGATAGTGAATTTGATTTTCTATAAAAACTACATCCACATTGTGGCTGCCCCAGTGGAAAAGGAGCCCTTCAGTTTAAAATTGTTCAAGCCTCTATTGTTATTGGGCATCATAGGTTTTGTTTCCATGGGAAGCGAAGGTGCCATCATAGATTGGAGTGGCCTTTACCTGAAAGAGGTCACTATGGCCCCAGAGATGTTAATCGGTTCAGGTTTTTTGGCATTTTCCACGACCATGACCCTCGGACGTTTTTTGGGAGATGGCATCAGCGCCCGGATAGGGTCGGTTAAGATTCTTGGTTTGGGAGCCTTGGTGGCCATTGGCGGATATGTGCTGGTACTTTCAGGACAAACGATACTTGCCATTGTTGGCTTTGCTTTCAATGGTCTTGGGTTTTCGGTAATGGTTCCAGAACTGTTCAGGATTGGGGGCAATGTAAAGGGGGTGGATTCCGCACAAGGCGTTTCCTTTATTGCAGGTACAGGGTATTCGGGTTTCTTGGTCGGGCCTGTGATTTTAGGTTTTTTGGCAGAGCAGGCCTCTTTGGTGCATAGCTTTTATGTGTTATTGGCCTGCGTACTACTCGTATTGGGAATTACATTCTTTCTCCATAAAACCCGGAAATAGAACTTCGATTACTGTACTTTCAATTGCGAGAAATAGAGATGGAAACTACCATCGGCCTTTTTGTGGCTCCTTGAAATTTGCATGCCATTGATTTCCGCATAATCTTCCCAAGTAGTAGTGAGCGAGGGTTCTTCCTGATTGGCTTTTCGATAGGTCCACTCTCGGATGATATAGTCGTCCTTGAAATAAAAATCATAGGCATCTCCAGGAGTGTATCCGCCATCATTGCCATACACAATGGTCAATTTTTGCATGTTTTCCCCACTTATGGGGGCTTTTTCGCTCATGGAATGTCCAAAAGAATAGTTGCCGGCATCCCATACAAGATTAAACGGAGCCAGTAGCCAGTATTTATCATTGATAAAACCTCCATTGGTCTTTTGGGCAATACTGTCCATGGATTTTCGATTATAGGTCAAGGTGTCGGTCCCAGATATAGCGGTGACCTCATTCTCCTTGGTTTTCCAGACCCAACTGCGTTCAAAATGAGTACTGTCCCTATCCACATTGAAGGTGAAATCAATTTGGTTAACCGATTTCCAGTTGGCCAACCCATGCGCGTCGGCAATCAACTCAGGAATGCTTTTTTCTGGCGAGGCTTCAACCGTGCTTGATGTTTTGGGTTCGGTTTTGCAGCCTATTAAAATGGCCAAAACAAAAATGCTGAGTAGGGATAGGGTCTTCATGTCTGGTTTTTAATCAAATATACCATGTTTTTAACTTATCTTGCGCCCCATTTTTTGATAAGGATCGATTGGATAGGTCGACATAAAACTAAATAACCTGGGTGTGACTTTTTTCAAAAAGCTGTTTCTAATACTTATAAGTAACCCCGACAAGGAATATTTGGAAACGGAAGACCATTATGCCCATCTATCTGATGAGGAATTAGTGAAGCGTATTGTGGCGAGCAACGACCCTTTGTTATTTGAGAGGTTGTACGATCGCTATGCAAAAATGGTATACAACAAATGCTATGGATTTGCCAACTCTGATGATGAGGCAGAAGACTTGACCCAGGATGTTTTTCTACAGCTATTCATTAAATTGAAGATGTTTAAGGGAAAATCTAAATTTTCAACATGGTTATATTCCTTCACCTACAACTTTTGTGTCAATTACGTCAACCGGAACAAACAACGGAAGATAAGAGATCAATCCATTCCCGTGGAAGATACAGAATATAAACTTTCCGAAGAGGTCCCGGATGAAAGTCTCTATGAAATGAAGGCCGATAAGCTCAAGAAAGCCTTGGAGCTTATTGCGCCAGAGGATAAATCAATTATGTTGTTGAAATATCAGGACGGAGCATCTATCAAGGACCTTGTGGGTATTATGGAGATCGGGGAAAGTGCGGTAAAGATGCGGTTGAAGCGAGCAAAGGAAAAACTATTGGAAATCTATAACACCCTGCAATAGATGGCAAAGAAAGAAAGGAATCCGTTTAAGCAACTGGAGGCCTCCCTTAAGGAGGCACCGCCAGGAATGAAGAAGAAGGTCATGAACGACATTGCTGCGGCGAAGTTGATCATGGACATGGCATCCCTTTTTTCCATTAATGTTGGAAGTGCTTTGCGAAAATTGTTCAGGACACTGGGAGAACACTAAGAAGAAGAATACTAAGAAGAACACTATAAAGCTATATGTATGGAAACACTAAGTAATTGGAAGAACGTTACTTTGGGCTCACTTTCTTCAATGGGGAAGAACATTGGTGCTGCCCTTCCCAAGATTGTGGGGGCCATTGCCATCCTTATTTTGGGATGGTTGATCATTAAGATCGTACTTTTTATTTTGGGCAAGATCTTAAAATTGGCCAAAATGGATGCCTTGAGTGAGCGTATCAATGAAATGGACCTTTTGGGCAATGGAAAGTTTAATATCGATATTGTCAAGATCACCCTTGGGTTTGTAAAGTGGTTGTTACTGTTGGTCTTTTTTATTGTGGCCGCCGATATACTGGATTGGGGAATCATCTCTACCGAAATTGGCAACCTGTTGCGTTATTTGCCCAGATTGTTCACGGCTTTGGTATTGTTTACCATTGGACTGTATTTGGGCAGCATAGTGAAAAATGCCATTAAAAGTCTGTTCGAATCATTCGAGTTTGGAGGGGGTAAGATCATAAGTGGGCTTATGTTCTACGTAATTGTCATTTTCATGTCGATTACTGCCTTGAACCAAGCTGGGGTGGATACTACCATCATTACCAACAATATTACCTTAATTATGGGGTCTTTTCTACTGGCCTTTGCCCTAGGGCTTGGTCTTGGGTCTAGGGAAATTGTGGCCGATCTTTTGCGGTCTTTCTATACCCGTAAAAACTATGCTGTTGGGGATAAGGTCGTTATTGGGGAGGACAGTGGTGTTATCGAAGCTATAGAGAACAACAGTTTGACCTTAGTGACCAAGAAGGGAAAGTTTGTGATTCCGATTAAAGATGTGGTATCGCAAAAGGTGGAAATAAAGTCGTAAAACAGCAATTGGGACAAAGTAGTTTCATTTGAACCACAACTTCCTTGGAATTTGATTATTTTTGAAACTTTCAAGACATAAAAAATGAGTTCAAAAAAAGGAAAGGTTCAAGAATTGATTCAGGAAAAACTTCTGGAAGAGCGTAAAGTGTTTTTATGGGGCATGGTGGATGATGATTCGGCGAAACATGTCATAGACCGCTTGCTCTATCTGGATTTGCAGAACAATAAGGAAATCCAATTGATCATCAATAGCCCTGGAGGCTACGTGACCTCTGGTTTTGCCATTTACGATACCATCAAACAAATTAAAAGCCCTGTATCCACCGTATGTTCCGGTTTGGCGGCGTCCATGGGCTCCATTCTACTTTCGGTAGGAGAGAAGGGAAGAAGGTTCATTCAGCCTCATGCGCGGGTAATGATCCACCAACCCAGTGGAGGTGCCAGGGGACAAGCTTCCAATATAGAGATCCAGGCCAAGGAAATTATCAAGACCAAGGAGTTGGGTGCCCAAATTTTGGCAGACAACTGTGGCCAATCATTCGAAAAAGTGATGAAAGATTTTGATCGCGATTATTGGATGGGCGCCGAAGAGTCCGTGGAGTACGGTATTGTGGATGGAATCCTAGAGTAGGACAAACATATCAAAAGGAAAAAAGTCCTTCACAACTTTTTGTGAAGGACTTTTTGCATATATATGGACGCCTAAGCGGAATATTCAATATATATACGGCAAGAGTGGTACCAAAAGTCTTTAAGGAAGTGTTAAAAATTGGTTTTGTTGTTTTAAGGTTGTCCACTGTATGGGATTATAAGGTACCTCCCTTTTAAAGGAAAACGTGTTAAATTCCGTATTTTTGAAGTCTAACTACAATGGGCCCAGCGGGCATTTATGACACAGACTTCAAAAAATATAGCCATCATCGGTTCTGGATTGGTGGGTTCGCTTTTGGCTATTTACCTTCGAAAAAAAGGCCATTCCATAACAGTTTTTGATAGAAGACCGGATATTAGGACCATTGAGTTCTCAGGAAGGTCCATTAATCTGGCCATGAGCAATAGGGGGTGGCGCTCCTTGCAGAAAGTGGGATTGGAAGATTCCATCAAGGAAATAGCCATTCCGTTGGACAAGCGGGCCATGCATGTGAATGATAAGCCGGTCTATTTCCAAAAGTATGGGAAAGATGGGGAGGCCATTTGGTCCATTTCCAGAGGGATTCTCAACAAACGTATGATCGATCTGGCCGAAGAAGCTGGTGCAGAATTCCGGTTCAATGAGAAAGTTTGGGATGTAAATCTCCCAGAAGCCAAGATCTATACCGGGGAATCGGAGAAGAGTGAATGGAAGGAATACCAGTACGACCTTATTTTTGGTTGTGATGGGGCCTTTTCACGGGTACGCCATAAAATGCAACGCCGCAGTAGATTTGATTACTCCCAGGATTTTCTGGATGTGGGCTATAAGGAACTGACCATTCCGGCCAATGCGGACGGGACCCATAAACTGGATAAAAACTCCTTTCACATATGGCCTAGGGGCAAGTTTATGCTTATTGCCATGCCCAATATTGATGGTAGTTTTACCTGTACCCTCTTTTTACCTTTCGAGGGAGAGGTGTCTTTTGAGAAGATTACGACACCGGAAGAAGCCAAGGCATTTTTCAAGGAATATTTTCCCAATGTAAAAAATGAGATTGAAAACCTGTCCCAGGACTTTTTCAAAAATCCTACCAGTGCCATGGTCACCATGAAGTGCTATCCGTGGACCTATTGGAACAAAGTGGCCTTGGTGGGGGATTCTGCCCATGCCATTGTGCCTTTTTACGGACAGGGCATGAACGCTGGTTTCGAGGATATTTATGAACTCAACGAGCTTATGGAGACCCATGGGGATGATTGGGACGTGATTTTCTCTGAATACCAAAAGACCCGGAAGCCCAACGCGGATGCCATCGCAGAGCTCAGTTACCGCAATTTTGTGGAGATGAGTAGCAAGACGGCCAATCCCAAATTTTTGTTGCAGAAAAAGATTGAAAAATGGTTTGCCTCAAAACATCCTGATAAATGGGTCCCGGTCTATAGCCGGGTAACCTTCTCGGACCGGCCTTATGCGGAGGCCTTGGCCATTGGGGATAGGCAAGAAGCCATTATGCGACAAGTAATGCAATTGCCCAGCATTGAAGAAAAATGGGACTCCAAAGAGGTGGAGGATAAAATACTGGACCTTTTGAGAGCGGTTTAGGGAATGGTATGTTGTGTTGGGAGAAGTTTAGAGCTCCAGTATGACACTAATGCCACGAATTTTTTGATACCATGATGCTATGATTGTCTGGGATCATTTCGACCGAATGGGAGAAATCTATTTTTAAGAGATTTTCCAATCACTTTGTTCATTCCGAATAACACAAAAAAAGCCACCTAAAAGGTGGCTTATATTTTTATGCAGTGCAGTTGCTATAGTTTGGCAAAAAGCGCTTGCATTCTATCCTGCTCTTCTTCGGCCAACAAGGGGTCTACCAAGATTCTTCCACTGTGCTCATCGGTGATGATTTTCTTTCGGGAAGCAATCTCTACCTGCACCTGCGGTGGAATGGTAAAGAAAGACCCTCCAGAAGCGCCACGCTCTACGGGAACCACGGCAAGACCATTCTTAACGTTGTGTCGAATTCTTTTATAGGCTTGGATCAAGCGGTCCTCGATTTTATCCTCGTATTCCTCGGATTTCTTCAACAGGGCTTTTTCCTCTTTTTCCGTTTCGGCCAAAATGGCGTCCAACTCACCTTTTTTGTGTTTTAGGTGACCTTCACGCTCGCTTAATTTTTCCTTGGTGTCGGCAACAACTTCCTTCTTCTGTTCAATTTGCGCCTTGAACTCCTTGATGTTCTTTTCGGCCAATTGAATTTCCAATTCCTGGAACTCCACTTCCTTGCTCAACGAGTTGAATTCACGGCTGTTGCGAACATTCTTCTGTTGTTCGGCGTATTTTTTGATCAAGGTTTTGGCTTCCTCGATAAGGTTTTTCTTGGCAGTGATCTCAAAGTTGATGGTTTCCACATCGGTCTTGAGCTTGTCCATACGGGTTTTAAGGCCAAGGACCTCGTCTTCCAAGTCCTGTACTTCCAAAGGCAACTCGCCCCTTACATTGCGTATCTCGTCAACCCTGGAATCGATGAGCTGTAAATCATACAGTGCTCTCAACTTTTCTTCCACGGTGCTTTCTTTTTTGTTCGCCATAAATTATAAATACTTGATGGGATTCGTTATACTCTCCGATAAAGAGACTGCAAAATTAGGAATTTTTTTCGTAAGATAATCAACCAATAAATCTTTTGTAAACTGCTCAGTTTCAAAGTGCCCAATATCTGCGATGACAAGTTGCCCTTCAGCTTCATAAAATTGATGGTATTTTAGGTCCGAAGTAATAAAAACATCGGCCTTGGCCTTTTTGGCAGCACTTATGGCAAAAGCACCACTTCCGCCCAAAACAGCCACTTTTTTTACCTTTTTTCCCAAGAGTTGCGAATGCCGCACAACAGAGGCATTCATGGTCTTTTTCAACTGTTTTAAAAAGGCTTGCTCTTCCATTTCGGTTTGGAGCTCGCCCACCATGCCCATGCCCAAATCTTGGTTGGTGTTCTCCAAGGCCACAATTTCATAGGCCACTTCTTCATAGGGATGTGCCGCGAAAAGAGCCTTTAGAAGGTGGCTTTCCTTTTCAAAGGAATAAATGACGTTGATCTGCACCTCTTTTTCCAAATGTAGTTCCCCAACCTCTCCAACACTGGGACTGGCATTTGTTCCGGCTTTAAAACTGCCCACCCCTTCGGTACTGAAACTGCAATTGCTGTATTTGCCGATTTCTCCAGCTCCAGCTTTAAAAAGGGCTGATTTTACCTTTTCGGCATCTTCCAATGGGGCGTAGGTGGTCAATTTTCGGATGGAACCGGTTTTGGGGATAAGGATTTTAGGATTTTGAATGCCCAAAACCTCACAAATCTTGGCATTTACCCCCATAGGACTATTATCCAAGGCTGTATGCATACTGTATATGGCAATGTTGTTGGCTATGGCCTTCATCACCACCCGTTCCACATAGGTGCGGCCTGTGAGCTTCTTTAATCCGCTAAAAATTATGGGGTGGAAACTGACGATGAGGTTGTGTTTTTTTTCAATGGCCTCGTCCACCACATTTTCCAAGGTGTCCAAGGTTACCAAGATACCTTGTACGGTCATGTTGGGGTCTCCTACCAACAATCCTACATTGTCAAAACCCTCGGCGTGGGGCAAAGGGGCCAGTTCTTCCAATATTTTTGCAATATCCTGTACGGTCATTTCACATTTCTTAAGTAGGCTAAAGATAAAATATTATATTTTCGTCCCATGGTGCAATTGCTGCGCAAAATAGCGTTTCCTTTTTCTTTGGTCTATGCCTTGGTGGTGCATGTTCGCAATTTTCTGTACAACATTGGGGTGTTTGTTTCCAAAACGTACAGCACTCCGACCATTTGTGTGGGAAACTTGAGTGTGGGTGGCACCGGAAAAACCCCTATGATTGAATATCTTATCCGAGTATTGGAAGGGCATAAGGTGGCGGTGTTGAGTAGGGGGTACAAACGAACTTCCAAAGGGTTTTTGTTGGCAGATTCCAATAGTTCGGTTTTGGATTTAGGGGATGAGCCTTTCCAAATCCATCAAAAGTTTCCAGAGGTATCCGTTGCGGTTGATGCGGACAGAAGAAATGGTATGGCTCAGCTGGAATCCCGAGTAGAGCCCCAAGTGGTTTTGTTGGATGATGCCTTTCAGCACAGACGTGTAAAACCCAAATATTCCATTTTGCTTACGGCCCATGACAATTTGTTCGTGGACGATTGGTATTTGCCTACCGGCAATTTAAGGGATGGTAAACGGGAATACAAACGAGCGGATATGGTCATTGTCACCAAATGCCCAGAGGTGCTGTCCAAGGACGAGCGACGTACCATTTCGAAGAAATTAAAACCATTGCCCCATCAAAATGTGTTGTTTTCAACCTTGACGTATGATGATTACGTCAAACAAAAAAGTGGGGATGGCTTGGCCCTTGATGCTTTAAAGGGAAAGCGATTGGCATTGGTCACAGGGATAGCGTCTCCCGGACCGCTGGTGAAGTACCTCACGACTAAAGGACTATTTTTTGAACATTTTGAGTTTGGAGATCACCACCATTTTACGAATGATGAAATTAACACGTTCAAGGATTTTGAACTGATCCTGACCACTGAAAAGGATTATGTACGACTGGAAGGGCGTGTGGAAAATTTATATTATTTGGAAGTGGCCCATAGTTTTGATTCCGAAGACAGGGCTTTGTTGGAAAAAGCGGTCAAAGGGTTGCTCTAGACCAAGCCTTCCATTTTGTTTTTGAAGATATTCTCCCCAATTTTTTGATAGAAGACCTCTGGTTTAAAAGGTTTGGTGACCACATCGTTGCAGCCGGCCTGATAGAAACTGTCCAAGCTATCGTCCAGTGAAATGGCCGTCAAGGCAATGATGGGTGTCCCTTGGTCGAACTTACGGATTTGACGGGTAGCTTCCTCCCCGCTGATTCCGGGCATATGGATGTCCATTAAGATGGCATCATAGTCATTGGCCTTGGCCAGGTCAATGGCTTCGTTACCATTGTTGGCAATATCGCAGGTAATTTCTTTCTTGGTCAGCATTTTTTTGGTGATGACCTGATTGATTTTGTTGTCCTCAACGATCAGGATATGCAAACCTTTAAAATCAAATTCCTCTGGGTCAAGTTCAAAGGCAACACTCTCCAAGGCTTTCGAATCGCACTTCAGTTCCATTTCAAAGAAGAAGGAGCTTCCATGATCGATCTCACTCTCTAAATGGATGGTACTTCCAAATAGTCCAAGCAGACTTTTTACAATGGTGAGGCCAAGACCCGTACCTCCATATTCCCTATTGATTTGGATGGAACCTTGTTCAAAACTGTCGAAAATATTTTTCTGTTGCTCCTCGGAGATTCCAATACCATTATCCCTTACCTCAAAATAGAGTCGTACTTGATCATCGTCTTTTTGCAATAGCTTGGCGATGACCTCTACCTTTCCATTTTTGGTGAACTTAAGCGCATTGCCCACCAAGTTCATAAAGACTTGGGACAGTTTTATGGGGTCTCCCAGCAGTTGTTGCGGAATGGCAGAGTCATAATCAAGGACAAGTTTGGTCTTGTTCTCATTGGCATTCTGTTGAAGGGACTCCACCACATCGGTAAGTACCTTTTGCAGTTTAAACTCAATGCTCAACGGCTCTAGTTTGTCCGCATCTATTTTGTTGATCTGAAGAATGTCATTGATGAAGTTCAGTAGATACTCACCGGAGAACTTCAATGATTTTAAATGTTCTTTCTGATGGTCCGCAGGGTTTTCCTCCAACAAGAGGTGGGTTAGCCCTGTGACCGCGTATAAAGGTGTACGAAGTTCATGGGTAACGGTTGAAAGAAAGTTGGTTTTGGCTTCCATGGCAGATACCGCTGCATCCCTGGCCAACTCCAGTTCCTTGTTCTTGGTGTAGAGAAGGTCGTTGGTCTTAAGCTTGATCTGGTTGTTCCTGAAAAGGGATACGGCAAGCAATGAGATGATGGTCAAAAAGGCCGAGGTAAGTATGGCGGTTATCTCCGAACGGTTTTTGGATTCGCTGAGTTCCTCATTTTTTGCGGTAAGCTTGTTGATCTCGTTCATTTGGTGTTCAAACCTGATCTTATCAGCGGTTTTTGCATCCAATTTGACCTTTTCAATGGTAAAAACGGAATCTTTGATTTGTTCCAAGGCTTTATTGTACTTCAAAGCTTCATTGTAACGGCCTATGATTTCATAAATCGCTGAGAGTTCTTCATTGGCCGTCCGTATTTCTTTGGCAAAGCCATGTTTTTTGGCAAGTTCCAGCGCAGCTTTGGAATGGACGATGCCTTCATCCATATCGTTTAATTTAACACTGATCTTGGCCAATTGGAGATTGGCCCTGGTTGCCAAAAAGGCCCTCTCCTTATCATCGGAATTTACAATAAGGGCGTGAAGGTTCTTTATGGCGTTGTCATACTTTTCAATATTGGTGAAGATACTGGCCTCCAGAAGAAGAATATTGTTGCTTAGGTTCCTGTTGTTGCTCAGCATTCTTGATTCTTCCAATGACTTTAAGGATTGGAAGTTGTTGCCTTCATCAAATAGGAGGGCTGCATCCACATAAAGATGAAACGCCTGCCCATACGAATAGGAAATGTCTTTTAAAAGGATACTGGCTCTGTCCCAATAGAAAATGGCCGTTTCCCTGTCCCCTTCTTCCAAGAACAATCGGGAATATTGATGGTAAGTATCCAACAATAATTTGGCATCTTCATTTTCTTCGGCAATTTTGGCGGCTTGATCTAGGGTTTCGAGTGCTTTATCTATTTTGTTTTCATGCCTGTAGGTCATGAATTCATCAAAAATAGTCTGTATGGTAGCAGTGGAATTGGTATCATTTTGACCAAAAGATAGTTGGGTGCATGCCAAAATGCACAGTAGAAATGGCAATTTACGGCCTATCCATTTGTGTAGTAAGCTCCTGATCAAACGTAATCTTTCTTTATAAGCAAAGCTATTAAATCAACAATTCTGGAACAATATCCAGTCTCATTGTCATACCATCCGATGATTTTCACCATTTTACCAATAACGGAAGTCATCAAAGAATCAAACGTACAAGAATGATAACTATTGTTTATATCAATGGAAACAATGGGGTCTTCGGTGTAAAAAAGGATGTTTTTAAGTTCATTTTTGGCATACCTCTTAAAGGTAGCATTAATTTCTTCAATGGAAGTTTCCTTTTTAACATTAAAGGTGATGTCGGTCAATGAACCGTTTGGAACGGGTACCCGTATGCCACATCCCCCGATCACATCGGACAATTCCGGGAATATTTTGGTCAATGCCTTGGCTGCTCCGGTGGTAGTGGGAATAATGGATTGTGCGGCCGCTCTGGCACGTCTCAAATCACGATGCGGGGCATCATGCAGGCTTTGGTCCGAAGTGTAGGAATGTATGGTGGTAATATATGCTTGTTCTATACCACAAAGCTCGTTCACCACCTTGATCATGGGCGCGGCATTGTTGGTGGTACAGGATGCATTGGAAATAATATGGTCTTGGGCTTCAATATCGCCTTCATTCACCCCAAGGACCACCATTTTTATGGCATCATCTTCTGGGGGAACGGAAAGGATCACCTTTTTGGCCCCGTTTTTCAAGTGGAATGCCAATTGCTCCTCTTTTTTGAACTTTCCGGTCGCTTCTACCACAATGTCGACATTGTGGGCTGACCAATCAATATCTTGGGGATGGTTGTGGTTCAATACGGCCACTTTTTTGCCATTGACCATAAAACCATCTTTTTCTGGAGTGACATCAGCATGGAGTCTCCCATGGATGCTATCGTATTTTAAAAGATGGGCCAGGGTAGGGGCACTGGCCAGATCATTGATGGCCACCACTGAAATATGCGGATGGTCCTGTAGTAATCTAAACAAGGTTCTACCAATACGTCCGAAGCCGTTGATGCCGAGGGAAATCTGTTTCATGAAGGGCGATGTAGTAATAGGTTATGGTTAGTGAATGTGCTTATGGGCCTTGTAGGAAGACCGCACAAGAGCGCCACTTTCCACATGTCTAAAGCCCATTTCCAAGCCTATTTCCTCATATTTTTTGAATTGCTCCGGCAAAATGAACTGCTTTACGGGCAAATGTTTTTTTGAAGGTTGCAGGTATTGCCCTATGGTAACCACGTCCACATCCGCCTTTCTAAGGTCCTTCATGGTGGCAATGACTTCATCTTCCTCTTCGCCCAATCCCAGCATGATACCGGATTTGGTTCGGTTGGCCCCATTCTTTTTCAAATACTCCAATACGCCAAGACTTCGTTCGTATTTGGCCTGTATCCTGACCTCACGGGTGAGTCTTTTAACGGTTTCCATGTTGTGGGAGATAACTTCGGGGGCTACCTCCAAAATCCTGTCCAGATGGGTTTCAATTCCTTGAAAATCAGGGATAAGGGTTTCAAGTGTGGTCTCAGGGTTCATGCGTCGAACTGCCTTGACGGTTTCGGCCCAGATAATGGAACCCATATCCTTGAGGTCGTCCCGGTCCACAGAGGTGAGCACGGCATGTTTGATGTTCATGATCTTAATGGAACGGGCCACTTTTTCCGGTTCTGCCCAATCCACGGTTTCGGGTCTTCCGGTCTTTACGCCACAAAATCCGCAGGAACGTGTACAAATATTCCCTAAAATCATAAAAGTAGCGGTACCTTCTCCCCAGCACTCGCCCATGTTAGGGCAACTTCCCGAGGTGCAGATGGTATGGAGGTCATATTTGTCCACTAAACCCCGTAGCTGGGTATATTTTTTGCCCGTAGGGAGTTTTACCCTAAGCCATTTGGGTTTTCCTTTGGGAGGTAAAACGCTTTCTGCTACACTTGTGCTCATACCTAAAATTTGAACTACAAAGATACGAAACTGGAAAGGAAACTATGACCGTTGGAAACGCTCACTTTTTTTTGATGATTTCGGCCAAAAGTTTTTTGGCCCGCAGGAGCTTTACCTTGATGTTGTTCACCGGTTCGTTGAGTTCCTTGGCAATAGCGGCGTAACTCAACTCATTAAAGTATCTAAGATTGATTACTTTTTGATAATGGGGCTTCAGTTTTTTGATGTCCTGTAACAAGTTCGCCAAATTTTGTTCCGTGATCAGTTGGTCTTCCACGGTAGGAGTATCATCCAAAACTTTTTTTACCTCATCGCCCTGGGATTCCATTTCGTCCAAAAGGCTGCGTTTTCTCTTTCGGATAAGGTCTACATGCAAGTTTTTGGAAATGGTGATGAGCCATGTTTTGAATTCATAGGTCTCATCATAGGTGTTTATCTTATCAAAAGCTCTGGAAAACGTGCGAATGGTAATGTCCTCGGCGTCATTTTCATTTTTGGTGCGCAGTAACTGAAAACCGTAGACATCGTTCCAAAAAGTGTCCAAAAGTGCACTGAAAGCAATTTGGTTTCCTTCCTTTGCTTTTAGGATGTTTTCTTTAATGGACTTTTCGGTCTTCTCCAAAAATGTGACTTTGTGTTGGCAGGATCAATAGATGATCATTGTGCTGGAACGGAGTCTTTTTTGCATTCTTGTTCATCGGGCATTTTTCCACAAAAACCACAGGCTTCACCTTCTTTGTTCAAAAAGGGGTTTTGACTGGCGCAGGTACCTGCGAACTTGCCATCTTTTTTACCCCAAATTTTTATTGCGATTCCAGCAAATGCGAGTGCCAAAAGACCAATGGTCAATAATGCTAACTTCATGTTCCAACTTTTTTACAAAGGTACAAAATACGTATATACAAAGCTGAAATTGGGGAATACTTTAAGAAAACCGCCTAATAGTTGATATTGGCCACGATGTTTTCCACAGATGGGGAGGTATTGCCTCCTTTGGGCTCCACGGTAATGTAGCTTACGGCCTTGTCTGCGTAGGGAAGTGCCAATAGCTTATCCTTCTCATCAAACTGTTTGATCACTCCTAGGTTTACCAATTCCCCATTGACTTCGGCCCACATTTGGAAGCATTTGTTCTCCGGTAGGTTGGGCACATTGCTCACATTGATGTAGGAAAGTTTTTTAACGGGGTTGATATAGGCAATGGCCTTAAGTTCCTTGCCTTCCCTTTTCCCATTAACGGCATATTTTTTAGTATCAGGGTTGTTAAGAACGATGAACTGGTTTCGCATGTCTTCCAGTTGGTTCTTCATATTATCCTCCAGATACTTGATTTTGTTGGTGACCAAAGTGTTTTCTTGCTGAAGGCTTTTGTTTTGGTTCCAAAAGAATACGGAAGAGCCCGCAAAAAGCATAATGGCAACACTGGCCGCAACAGCATACCTGTAGAATCTTCTGCGTACCATTTTTTCCTTCTTGGCACTGGTAACAATAATTTCTTTAAGCCCTTCAGGTGTTTTTCGGGCATACATTTTGGCGAAAGTCTCCAAATTGTCCTGAAGTTCGTTATAGGTTTCCCTTACTTCAGGATACATGGTGATGTACCTTTCAGCCTTTAAGGTCTCTTCTTTTGTGGTATCTCCCAAAAGATACTTTTCCAGTGTGTCGGAATCCAGAAATATTTTTACTTTTTCTTTCATGGCGTAAAATTTAGTAGGGGGAGCAGGGCCAATGCCGTACCGTAAATCTTTCCGAGTTCCCTAAGACCAATCTTTAATCTTGACTTTATGGTTCCCAAGGGAATATCCAATTCTTCACTTGCCTCCTGTTGCGTCATTCCCTCAAAAAACAAGGCCTCTAAAACAATTCGGTATTTGGGCTCTAGCTTTTTAAGGTTATCTTGGATGTCCAGATGTTCGGGGCTTATGCCACTCACTCCTAAGTTATATACGTCCGAAACGTCAATTTGGACTTCCTTGTCCGCTTTATTGTTTACACTTCTTAATTTATCAATGGCGGTGTTTCGGGTTATTCGGAACAACCAAGTAAAAAGTTTTGCTTTTGAGGCATCGTAGGAATCCGCTTTTTTCCAGATTTTAATAAAACTTTCCTGAAGAACATCCTGTGCCAATTCCTCGTCCCTTACCACCTTGTAGGCTACACCATAAAGCGTTTCCCCGTAATTTTCGTACAACAGGGATATGGCCTTATCGTCCCTTTCGGCCAAGAGTGAAACAATATGTCTTTCAATCAGTGTGCTCATCAACGATGGTTTATGGTAAAATTTTTAAGGGGCAAAAATCTAAAATAAGTTTTTCGTCGTATATACTACAGCGCTAAGTTAGAAAAAGCTTTTTTGGTTGGCGTTGAAAAGAAAATCAAAAAGGTTTCGGCCTTTACGATATACATAAATTTGGTTAGTTTGGTTTGGTATAACCCCTGTTTTTGATTTATCAATGCAGGGGTTATTTGATGATATTGACCTCTGGCTGAATCTTGATGTTGAATTTTTGGGCCACTTCTTTTTGGATCCGTTGGGACAAATTCAAAATATCGGTGCCAGTGGCATTTCCGTAGTTTACCAAAACAAGGGCTTGCTTTTCATGGACCCCGGCATCATCGAATCGTTTCCCTTTAAAGCCTGCTTGCTCGATAAGCCAACCTGCTGGAATCTTAAATTCTTCTTCACCCACTTCGTAATGCGGAGCGTCAGGATGTTTCTTGATGAACTTTTCAAAAGCCTTTTTTGATATGACCGGATTTTTAAAGAAACTCCCACTGTTTCCCAATACTGCGGGGTCTGGCAGTTTACTTTGCCTAATGGCGATGACCGCATCGGATACGTCCCGGATGGTAGGATAAACAATGCCATTTGTTTTCAATTCAGCCTCAATGGCCCCATACCCCGTGTGCAGGACATGGTCTTTTTTGGTCAGTTTTAAATGTACCGAGGTAATAATGTATTGGTCCTTGGCCTCATTCTTGAAAATGGAATCCCGATACCCAAATTTGCAGGCTTCATTATCGAAACTTATCAGTTCCCCGGTTTTTATCTCCATGGCGGTACAACTCACAAAGACATCCTTGAGTTCTACACCATATGCACCAATGTTCTGTATGGGAGCGGTACCTGTGTTGCCTGGAATCAGGGATAGGTTTTCCAGTCCACCATAGCCTTTTTCCAAGGTCCATTGCACCAATCCATGCCAGTTTTCACCGGCCATGACCTTTATTTCAACCTCATTTTGGTTTTCTTCAACAAGGGTGATGCCCTTAAGGTTGATATGTATCACAAGCGCATCGATATCCTTGGTAAGCAACATATTGCTTCCTCCGCTTATGATGAACTTTTTGGGATAGGATTTCAACTCCAATACTTTTTGGAGCTGTACCAAGCCGGTAATTTCAACAAAATAGCGGGCCTTCACATCAATACCAAAGGTATTGTATGCCTTTAGGGATATGTTTTCCTGAATGTTCACCTAATTGTTGTACACTTTAAGGGCTTTGCCCAATATCTGGACCGCCTTTACAAGTTGGTCTTTTTCCAGCACATAGGCAATCCTTATTTGGTTTTTTCCCAATCCCGGGGTGGCATAGAATCCAGCTGCAGGAGCCACCATGACCGTATTGCCATCCATTTCAAATTTTTCGAGCAACCACTGTGCAAAATCATCGGCATCGGCAACGGGGAGCTCCACCACACAATAAAAGGCACCTTGTGGGACGGCCACTTTTACCCCTTCCAGTTTTCGGAGCTCTGAAATCAAGATATCACGTCGCGAAGCGTATTCAACAATGACCTCATCAAAATAGGATTGCGGTGTCTCCAAGGCAGCTTCACTGGCTATTTGCGCAAATGTTGGGGGGGAAAGACGGGCTTGGGCAAATTTAAGGGCGGTTTGGATCACCTCCTTGTTTTTGGACACCAAACAACCTATCCGGGCTCCACACATGCTGTAGCGCTTGGAGACTGAATCGACCACAATGGCATGGTCCTCTAGACCTTCTTCCTGTAAAATGGAATGGTGCTGTCTGCCTTCATAGGCAAATTCGCGATACACCTCATCCGCTATGAGGAACAGGTTGTGTTTTTTTACCAATGCCGCCAGTTGCTGTATTTCTTCCTTGCTGTACAGATATCCCGTTGGGTTGCCAGGGTTACAGATGAGAATGGCCTTGGTTTTTTCCGAGATCAGTTTTTCAAAATCGGCAATAGGGGGGAGGGCAAAGTTATTTTCCAAGGTAGAAACGATCGGTACTACCTTGACGCCCATGGCCGTTGCAAATCCGTTGTAATTGGCATAAAACGGTTCTGGGATGATGATTTCATCATTGGTGTCCATGATACTTCCCATGGCAAAGGAAAGTGCTTCGGAACCTCCAGTGGTCACAATAATGTCCTTGGCGGTGACATGAATGTCTTTCTTAGCATAGTAAGCGGCAATTTTTTCCCGATAGACTTCGGAACCCTCCGTCATGGTATAGGCCAATACCTCCACGGTATGGTTGCGCACGGCATCCAGGGCCACTTTTGGGGTCTTGATGTCCGGTTGCCCAATGTTGAGGTGAATCACATGGGTTCCTCTTTTCTTGGCGGCCTCTGCATACGGGACCAATTTACGGATTGGGGAGGCGGGCATATGCCTCCCTTTTTCAGAGATACTTGGCATGTACTGATATTTTAGGCAAAAATGCTAAAACCCACACTCGTAAACAACAGATTGGACCATTATTTATGTGGTTATTGGAATGTTAAATACGACCGGTTGTCTTGTATAATTTTGTATATTCCATAAGCATAACCCTTTAGAAGTAAGGAAATTGAAAAAAGGACTATACTTTTTTGTGCTTCTTTTTGTTGTGGCGCCCCTTTTGGTTTCAGCCCAAAAGTTTAAAATGCCCAGACACAAGAAGTTTCAAAAAGTAAAATTCGAATTGATCAATAACCTTATCATCATCCCCGTGCAGATCAATGGATCCGATCTTACCTTTGTTTTGGATTCTGGGGTGAGCAAACCCATTCTTTTCAATCTTTCCGGTCAAGATTCCATTTCCATCAATAATGTTTCCGAAGTCACCATAAGGGGGTTGGGAGACGGTGAACCTATGAAAGCACTGAGTTCCATGGGGAACGTGTTTAGTTTGGGGGATGCGGAGAATTATTCACAGGACCTATATGTGGTTTTGGATAAGGGAATCAATTTCTCACCTTCATTGGGTATTCCTGTGCATGGTATTTTGGGTTTTGAACTGTTCCGGGACTTTATTGTGGAAATCAATTATGGGGCAAAGTATATCAAGCTCCATAATCCTGAGCATTATGTGCATAGGCAGGGCAAAAATGCACAAACCCTTCCATTGTCAATCATCAATAGAAAGGCCTACGTGGAAGGGACTGTTCTGATTAAGGATTCCGAGAACATTCCAGTAAAACTGCTTGTGGATACGGGAAGTAGCGATGCACTTTGGTTGTTCCATCAGCCCGAAAAAGGCCTGGAAATCCCTGAGAAAAATTACGAGGATTATCTGGGAAGAGGGTTAAGCGGTGATATTTTTGGAAGGCGAACCATGGTAAATGGAATCAAAATAGGAGATTTTGAACTTAAGGAGGCCAAGGCAGCTTTTCCCTATCGCGAGTTTTTTGGACTTATCGAGAATTTGGGGGATCGAAACGGCTCGGTGGGTGGTGAAATATTAAAACGCTTCAATTTTGTTTTTGATTATGCCAATGGGGAAGTGACTATTAAGAAGAACGGAAACTTCCGTGTACCTTTCCAATACAATCTAGCCGGAATTGAACTTCAGCACAATGGATTGCGGTATATTGCGGAGAGTATCGCGGGTATTGGCGGCGTGGTAAGCTCAGAGAAGAATGCTTCCTTTGGAAACGTACAAATCCTATTGGAAAACAAAACCAAATTGAGTTTAGTGCCCGAAATTGTGGTTTCCGGGATACGGGCGGGAAGCCCTGCCGCAGAGGCTGGACTGCGTGAAGGTGATGTGATATTGGCGGTAAACGGCAGACAGGTTTATCAATATAAACTCCAAGAAGTGTTGAAAATGCTCAATGAAAAGGAGGGAAAGCGTGTTCGTGTGCTGATTGAACGATACAATAAGGACCTCCTATTTTCTTTTGTCCTCAAAAAAGTCTTTGACGATTAAAAACAAAAAACCTCGAAAAAATAACTTCTTCGAGGTTTGTAGTACTTTAATTTTCTTTTTTCTATTTGGCTCCCTCAGCCTTTACCGTACCTTTTATCTTAAGGATTTTGGTAGGTGTGTCCGCATTGGAGGTTACCGTAATTGCTTTTCTAATGGGGCCAACCCTATTAGTATCATATTTTACTTGGATTTGACCGGTTTTACCGGGCAAAATGGGATCTTCAGGTTTTTTGGGGATGGTACATCCACAGCTAGATCGTACATTGCTGATTACCAATGGAACAGAACCAGTGTTGGTAAACTCAAACACACGAACCCCATCACTTCCTTTGGCAATTTCACCATAATCAATGGTCTCGCTCTTAAACTCGATTTTTGCTGTTCCTTCTTGGGCATAAATTCCTAGTGAAAGAAGACCAACAAACAACAGAAGTACAGTTTTTTTCATTTTTTTTGGTTTTGGGTGGATTTCAAATGTAACTGATTCGTCAGCTGCATCCAAAATTCTTTTGTTATGTAATAACGTTACTTATTTTTGTTTCGTATTTCAAGATTGGTCATCATTCAAGGAATAGCATAAAATTAACATGGTGCTTACCGTATATTTGAACCAATCCTTAGCCTTAATTACAAAAACTGTACCGAAAAATGGAGATTCCATCAAAATATGAGCCCAATAGGGTTGAAGCGAACTGGTATGACTACTGGATGAAACACGATTTCTTCAGTTCAAAACCAGATGAAAGAGAGCCCTACACCATAGTTATTCCCCCACCCAATGTAACCGGGGTGTTGCATATGGGGCATATGCTGAACAATACCCTTCAGGATGTTCTTATACGAAGGGCAAGGCTTTTGGGGAAAAATGCCTGCTGGGTGCCCGGTATGGACCATGCTTCCATTGCCACGGAAGCTAAAGTTGTGGCAAAATTGAAAGAAGAAGGAATCAACAAGGCCAACCTTTCCAGGGAGGAATTCCTGAAGCACGCCTGGGATTGGACCAATGAGTATGGAGGGGTCATTCTTCAACAATTGAAGAAATTGGGCTGTTCCTGTGATTGGGACCGCACCAAGTTCACCATGGATGACGATATGTCAGCCTCCGTGATCAAAGTTTTTGTGGACCTGTACAATAAAGGTCTCATTTACAGAGGGTATCGTATGGTGAATTGGGACCCGGAAGCCAAGACCACTTTATCCGATGAAGAGGTGATTTATGAAGAGCGACAGGGAAATCTATACTATTTGGCTTATGCCATTGAAGGTTCCGATGAAAAAGTGACCATTGCAACTACCCGGCCGGAGACCATTTTAGGGGATACCGCTATCTGTATCAACCCCAATGATGAAAGATACCGCCATTTGAAAGGTAAAAAGGCCATTGTGCCCATCTGTAACAGGGTCATTCCCATTATTGAGGATGAATATGTAGATATTGAGTTCGGTACCGGGTGCTTAAAAGTGACCCCGGCCCACGATGAGAACGATAAAAACCTGGGAGATAAACATAACTTGGATGTTGTTGACATCTTCAACGAAGACGCTACCTTGAATTCCTTTGGAATGCATTACGAGGGGAAAGACCGTTTTGTGGTGCGGAAAGAAATTTCCAAAGAACTGGAAGAAAAGGGCTTTTTGGTCAAGACCGAACAGCACTTGAACAAAGTAGGGACTTCGGAACGTACCAAAGCGATAATTGAGCCCAGATTGTCCGATCAGTGGTTCCTGAAAATGGAGGAATTGGCAAAACCAGCCCTAGATGGCGTTTTGAAAACCAATGATATCAAGTTTTATCCCAAAAAATTTGAAAATACCTATCGCCATTGGATGGAAGGTATCCGCGATTGGAACATTTCCCGTCAATTGTGGTGGGGCCAACAGATACCAGCCTATTATTATGGGGATGGTCAGGATGATTTTGTAGTGGCTGAAAGCAGGGAAGAAGCCTTGAAAATGGCCAAATCAAAAAATCCAAAAATCCAGGAATCCGATTTACGCCAAGACCCAGATGTTCTGGATACTTGGTTTTCTTCGTGGTTATGGCCCATGAGTGTTTTTGGGGGTATTTTGGAACCTGACAATGAGGAGATCAACTACTATTACCCCACCAATGATTTGGTGACCGCACCTGATATTATATTCTTTTGGGTGGCCAGGATGATCATGTCCGGATACCATTACAAGGGCAAAAGACCTTTTGAGAATGTTTATTTCACCGGACTTGTCCGGGACAAGCAACGAAGAAAAATGTCCAAGCAATTGGGGAATTCTCCAGATGCCTTGAAGCTTATTGAGGATTTTGGGGCCGATGGTGTCCGTGTGGGACTGTTGTTGAGCTCATCTGCCGGGAACGATATTATGTTTGATGAAGCCCTTTGCCAACAGGGTGCCAACTTTGCCAATAAAATCTGGAATGCATTTCGTTTGATAAAAGGGTGGGAGGTTGCCGATATAGAACAACCCGAAGCTTCAAAAATTGGAATAGCATGGTATACGTCCAAATTGAACCAGACGTTAGCGGAAATTGAGGATCATTTTTCCAAATATCGAATTTCAGATGCCTTGATGGCCATTTACAAATTGGTTTGGGACGATTTCTGTTCTTGGTTGCTCGAAATCGTTAAGCCGGCCTACCAACAACCCATTGATCAAACCACGTTTGATGCGGTTATCCATCTGTTTGAGGAGAACCTGAAACTACTGCACCCTTTTATGCCGTTCTTGACCGAGGAGGTATGGCAGCACATTGCAGAGCGAACCCCGGAGAATGCATTGATGGTATCCAATTGGCCTGAGGTGGGTAGTACCGATACAGCATTGATTGCGGATTTTGAATTTGCCACGGAAGTGATTTCAGGGGTGCGGACCATCCGAAAGGAAAAGAACATCCCTCAGAAAGATGCCTTGGAGTTGTTTATGCTCAATGCTGAAAAAATAAGTGATCAGATGGATGCCATCATCATGAAATTGGCGAATCTTTCAAGATTGGAAACTGTGGACTCCAGCTTGGAAGGTGCCTTGACCTTTAGGGTGAAAAGTAACGAATACTTTATCCCTATGAGTGGTGCAATTGACGTAGAGGCCGAAATTGAGAAGATCAATGAGGAGTTGAAATATACCCGAGGATTTCTACAATCGGTACAAAAGAAATTGGGGAACGAACGTTTTGTGAACAATGCCCCTGAACAGGTGGTGGCCATTGAACGTAAAAAAGCCGCCGATGCCGAGGCCAAGATCGAGACTTTGGAGAAAAGCTTGGCGAGTTTGGGAAATTCCTAGGTTTAGTAGGGACTTTTACGGTTTCCATCCCCAATTTGTCAATCGGTTGGGGATGAGTGTTTTACTTTTTCATATATTTAGTACTATGGAATCGTATGCCACTGCCTTGTTGTATGCCATACCTTTTTTTGTGGGGTTGGTACTTTTTGAGGTCCTTTATGGATATTTCGCCAAAAAGCAGATGCACAATGTCATGGATACTGTGAGCAGTCTTAGCTCCGGACTTACCAATGTGGTAAAAGATTCCCTGGGGTTGGGAGTCATTATCATCAGTTACCCGTTTTTATTGGAACATTTGGCCCTTACCGAGATCAAGACTACTTGGCTGGTTTGGGTAGTGGCTTTTGTTGTACTGGATTTTGCAGGGTATTGGAACCATAGGCTGAGCCATCATATCAACTTTTTTTGGAATCAGCATGTCATCCATCATAGCAGTGAGGAGTTCAATCTCGCTTGCGCCTTGCGGCAACCCATTTCCAATCTATTGGGGTATTACGCCCTTTTATTGATTCCTGCAGCCCTTTTGGGTGTTCCCAACGAGGTTATCGCCATCTTGGCCCCTATTCATCTGTTTGCCCAATTTTGGTACCACACCCAGCATGTGGGTAAGATGGGTTGGTTGGAGTATATTATTGTGACCCCATCGCAGCATAGGGTACACCATGCGATCAATAAGGAATATATAGACAAAAACCTTGGTCAGATTTTTTGTGTCTGGGATCGTATGTTTGGGACTTTTCAGGAAGAAATGGATGATGTGCCGCCACAATACGGGGTATTGAAACCTGCCCATACCTGGAATCCGGTCATCATCAATTTTCAGCATTTATGGCGATTGATAAAGGATGCATGGCGGACCAAGAGCTATTGGGACAAGCTTAGGATTTGGTTTATGCCCACGGGGTGGCGTCCTTCAGATGTTAAGGAAAGGTATCCTGTGGAGATTATTGAGGATGTGTATAATTTTGAAAAATACAGACCAGAAGCTTCCAAGGCCTTAAAGGGGTATGCCATTTTCCAAATGGTGGCAACCACTGCCTTGATGCTTTTTATGTTCTACAACTATTCCGCAATAGGCTTTGACGGACTATTGCTATTCGGAGCTTTTGTCTTTGTGGGGGTCTATGGCTACACGACATTGATGGATCGTAAACACTACGCCATTTGGATTGAGGTGATTCGAAGCGTACTGGGGTTGGCTCTTATTTATGGTACGCAGGATTGGTTTGGAATAAATGCCTACGCGTCCTTAGGGAGTCTTACGGTAGCGCTGTACTTTATCGTTACCGTTTGTGGGGCGGTATACTTCACCTATTTTGAAAAAAGCTATTCTACTCCTTTGGTGTCCTAAAGCTTTTTTACTTCAGATTCCACTAGGGCGATATAGTTTTCCATAGCCTCTTTTACAGTAATGTTTTGTGCCTGAAAAAGGGCATTGGCCTTAAAGGCATTGATCAAAGGGGTTCTACTCCCAGGGTTATCAAAATTTTTGTTGGCTACCTTAAAGTAAGCGTACAATTTCAATAATAAGTCGGCAGGTATAGGTTCTGTGTACCCATTTACATAGGCCACTGCCTCATCAAAACGGGTATGTAGTTCCTCATCAATCATCTTGCTTGCGTATTGAGGCGATACACGTTTTGGCCCCGACCACTTTCTGTCCTAGTTTAACTGTAATGTTGCAGTCCAGCGGCAATAATAAGTCTACACGGGAGCCAAACTTAATGAACCCGGCATCCTGTCCTTGGGTTACCTGTTCACCTTCCTCAGCATAGTTTACGATACGTCTGGCCATGGCCCCGGCGATCTGTCGGTAGCCTATTTCGCCAAATTTAGGGGTGTGGAGTACCACGGTGGTACGTTCGTTTTCAGTGCTGGATTTTGGGTGCCAAGCTACCAAATACTTGCCTGGATGGTACTTGGAATAGGTAATGGTGCCGCTGGCAGGATAACGGGTTACATGCACGTTTACAGGTGACATGAAGATAGAGACCTGCCTCCGTTTTTCCTTAAAATATTCGGGTTCATCCACTTCTTCAATGACTACCACTTTGCCATCCACTGGGGCTAAAATGTCATCAAAGTTTGGGGTGACCAAACGTTTTGGATTTCTAAAAAACTGCAATATGGCAATGAGTAAGACAAGTGCTATTATCTGTATGGTTAACCGAAGCCATTCCACTTCAACATAAAACTGGGCGGCAAGAATTGCAGCGACCACGATAAAAAAAGTGATGATGATAATTTTTTGTCCCTCTTTATGAAACATAGGAAAAGATATTAAGTACCAAATATGCAAAAGGGGCTGCAAATACAAGACTGTCCAAACGATCCCAAATACCTCCGTGGCCCGGTAGAATGGCCCCGCTGTCCTTTACGCCTGCCACACGCTTGAACTTGGACTCCAAAAGGTCTCCCAGACTTCCTGCGACCACAATTACCGTGGCCAGGACCATCCACTGCACAACAGTTAGTTTAGTTTCGTAGAACGACAAAATGTAAGCTGCCGCCAGTGCAAAAATAAGACCTCCAATAGAACCTTCAATGGTTTTTTTTGGAGAAACTGAAGGAAATAGTTTGGTACGGCCCAAAGTGCGCCCTGTTAAATAGGCAAATGTGTCATTGACCCAAATCAAAATAAAGATCCCGGTAATGAGAAATTGGGCAAAATCATCTTCCTTGTAGGGTATCATGGTGAGAAAAATGCACCCTCCACCAATGTAGAACACCGCAATGATAAACTTTTGTAGTTCTGTGAATCTCCTGTCTTTTTTGGAAAAGAGGAACATGAGCAGGGCCATGTCCACCGTGATCGTCAGTAGCATTAAAATAGTGATCAAGGTACTGTCCTGAACCAAATAGATGAATGCCCACCATAGGGCCAAATAGGCCACGAAAATGTAATATCCCTTTAATCGGACAATTCTCTTGAACTCGGCCAAGCAGGCCAGACCAAAAGCCATAAAGAGAAAATCAAAAGCATCAGAACTTAAAAAAACCGCCCCCAATAGAAACACCACGTAGATGATTCCCGTTATGGAACGCTTGAGGATTTCTTTCATGTAATCAGTAGTCTTCTAGCAGTAAAAGATAGACATTTTTTGAGGCACTTCCATAGGAAAGAAAATCATCTTTGTTTTCCGGGGTGGGTTGAAAGTGCTTGAGTGTGGTAATATTGTTCGGGATATTCTTGCCGTATTTTTCCTTGATGATCTTCAGTGCTTCGCTAATGGAATCCACCAATTGGCTGGTAGTGCCGAAGACAATAAGATTGGAAGGCAATTCGTCCAACTTTTTTTCCTTGATTTGGTTGGAACATACCAAGATGGATCCGTTGTGGGCCACCAAATGTTCACAGGTAGTGAAGAAAATATCACTTTCCTGCCGGTTTTCGGTAAAGGCTATCTTTTCCGAAGAAAAGCGGGTTTCCAGCCGAGGGTCAAGACTGTAAAAAAGATGGTTTTGCCAATCGTTTTCGGAGATGATGCTCTTCAGGGCTTCGGATATTTCTGAAAAATCTTCACAGTAAATAAACTTGCCCCCATTTTTCTTGAAGTAGATGGTGAACTTTTCATCCACGGGAATTTTTAGATCGGGCATATGGTCCCCACGGGTTTCCACAGTTTCCTTTGAAACCTTTTTGCCTCCTCCAAAAAGTTTGCTAAAAACTCCCATTTATTTAGTTCGAATACATTCTACTTCAATAGTTGTCAATTGGTGTTACTTAACGGGTTCTGGTTCCAACTCCTCTTCTTCTTTTTCAAAGGGGCGTCTTCCAAAAATCTTTTCCAAATCGTCCTTAAAGATAACCTCTTTATCTAAAAGTCTTTCTGCCAGTTCGGTAAGCTTGTCCTTATTGTCTTGCAACAATTTGATGGCTCTTTGGTACTGCTCTTCAATCATTTTGGATATTTCCAAGTCAATTTTTTGTGCAGTTTCCTCACTGTACGGCTTGGTGAATCCATATTCGTTCTGGCCAGAGGAGTCGTAATAGGTGATATTTCCCAACTCATCATTAAGACCGTAGATGGTAACCATGGCCCTAGCTTGTTTGGTCACTTTTTCCAAATCGCTCAAAGCTCCAGTGGATATTTTGTTGAAGATAACCTTTTCGGCGGCCCTACCACCCATGGTGGCGCACATTTCATCCAACATCTGCTCGGGACGCACAATGAGTCGCTCTTCTGGTAAATACCATGCGGCCCCTAAGGATTGTCCCCTTGGAACAATGGTTACTTTCACCAAAGGCGCTGCGTGTTCCAACATCCAGCTTACCGTTGCGTGACCAGCTTCGTGGAAGGCAATGGTCTTTTTCTCTTCTGGAGTGATAATTTTGTTCTTCTTTTCCAATCCACCCACAATTCGGTCCACGGCATCCAAGAAATCTTGTTTGGTAACCGCTTTTTTCTCTTTTCGGGCAGCGATCAGGGCAGCTTCGTTGCAGACGTTGGCAATATCGGCCCCAGAGAAACCAGGGGTTTGTTTTGCCAAGAAGTCCAAATCCAAGGTCTCTGCCGTTTTAATGGGTCTAAGGTGTACCTCGAAGATTTCTTTACGCTCATTAAGGTCCGGCAGGTCAACATAGATCTGACGGTCAAAACGTCCGGCACGCATCAAAGCTTTGTCCAGTACATCGGCACGGTTGGTGGCAGCCAGTACAATCACGTTGGTATTGGTGCCAAAACCATCCATTTCGGTCAACAGCTGGTTCAGTGTATTTTCACGTTCGTCATTGGAGCCGGTGAAATTGTTCTTTCCACGCGCTCTACCAATGGCATCGATTTCATCAATAAAAATGATGGCTGGGGATTTGTCTTTGGCCTGTTTAAAGAGGTCACGGACACGCGACGCCCCAACACCCACGAACATTTCCACAAAGTCGGAACCAGATAGGGAGAAGAAGGGCACTTTGGCCTCTCCTGCAACCGCCTTGGCCAATAGGGTCTTACCAGTCCCCGGAGGTCCTACCAAAAGGGCACCTTTAGGAATTTTACCCCCCAATGAGGTGTACTTGTCAGGGTTCTTGAGGAATTCCACAATTTCCTGTACTTCTTCCTTGGCACCTTCCAGTCCGGCCACATCCTTAAAGGAAGTTCGGGTATCTGTTTTTTCGTCGAAAAGCTTTGCTTTGGATTTCCCAATGTTGAAAATCTGTCCGCCAGCACCGCCGCTTGCACCACCTGACATCCTACGCATCAGGTAAATCCATATTCCTATGATCAATGCAAAGGGGAGTAGGGATAGCAATAGCTCGCCCAATACGTTGGATTCCGTGTCGAACTCAACAATGGTATCGAGATTGTTTTCTTTCTTGATTTCGGTAATCTCGTTCTGGAAAATTTGCAGGTCACCATAGTCCAATACATATTGGGGCACCAAGCCGGCCGATGGGAACAACGGTTTTTCCGCTACTCCTTTATGGACGTCTTTTTTAAGGGCTTCCTCCGTGAGGAAAACTTTTGCCTGACGTGTATTGGTAATGATGATGATCTTGGAGATATCACCGTTTCGCAAATATTCCTGTAATTCGGACGTAGTGGTTTTTTCGGTATTGGAGAAACTGCTTCCGCCAAAAAATTGAAAGCCTATGATCAGTGCAATGACCACACCATAGATCCACCACGAACTAAAACGAGGTTTTTTAGGGGTATTTGAATTGTTTTCGTTTGCCATTTTTTTTTAAGAATTGTAGCTGCTCTCCACCATGGTGACTTTGGCATCTCCCCAAAGTCCTTCAATGTCATAGAATTCCCTGATGTGTTTTTGAAATACATGCACCACAACATTCACATAGTCCATCAGTACCCATTCTGCGTTTTCAGAACCTTCAACATGCCATGGTTTGTCATGGATGGCTTTGCTAACGGTTTTTTGGATAGAGGAAACAATTGCGTTTACATGCGTGTTGGAAGTACCATTGCAGATGATGAAGTAGTCGCAGACCGTATTTTCGATTTCCCTAAGATCAAGTAGATTTATGTCAACACCTTTAACTTCTTCAATCCCATGTAAAATCAAGGCAATCAGTTCATCTGCGCTGGTTTTCGTTTTCTGCATTCAAAAATTTTAGTTTTTACAAAGTTATATTTTTTTTGTTTTCTTAGCCTTAGATTTTAACATATCATAAAGGCGTACCACATTGGGAGAACAATCACGGATAATCAAACTTGATGCCACGGACTCCACAAATCAGTATTTAAAGGATTTGTTGCAGACCAAAAATGCTACGGATTTTACCGTGGTCGTTGCCAAAAAACAGCTTAAAGGGAGAGGGCAAATGGGGGCAACTTGGCAATCTGAAGGAGGTAAAAACCTAACATTCAGCGTTTTGAAGGGTTTTGATTCTTTTTCATCAGAACGCCAGTTTAATTTGAACATAGCAGTGTCCTTGGCCGTTTGTGATGTTCTGAACGCCATGGATCTTCCCAATGTCAGGGTGAAATGGCCCAACGACATTCTGTCAGGTTCATCAAAAATATGTGGCATTTTAATTGAAAATATTCTTAAAGGGCAGGGTATCCAACATTCCATTATCGGGATTGGCCTGAATGTAAACCAAACTTCTTTTGATAATTTGGGGAAAGTGGCATCCATGCATACCATTAGCGGACGCTTTTTTGACTTGGATGAGCTGTTACATCTGATTTTGGACAGCATGGAACGTCGTTTATCCGATATTGAAGGCAAAACTGTTGCCGAACTCCTTCCTGAGTACGAACAGCATTTATTCCGAAAAGACAAACCCTCCACGTTTAGCAATGGCCAAGGGGAGAGGTTTATGGGCTTTATCCGGGGTGTTTCGGAAACAGGAAAACTTGTCCTAGAGTTGGAGGATCATATTTTTAAAGAGTACGATCTAAAAGAAGTAACCCTGCTTTATTGACCTATTTTGTCCAAGTTGGAAGATAGGGTCTGCATGAAATTGGTGATGGGCGATTTGATCATCATGGCCATCATGGCATTGAACTCGCCTTCAAAATTGAGGGCCACTTCACTTTCTTGGTCACCCAATGCGGTGATATCACCAGTCAAGGTGAACGGTAATTTGTCGCTGGCAGCTCCCAAAACCACTTTTTCATGAGGGATTTGCTCCTTCAACTTTAGTGTGATTTCAGGCATGCCCTTAAGGGCAAACTTGAAGGTTTTCTCATCCAAGACCTCAAATTTGTCAATATTACTGGGCATCAAGGTCTCAAAATTTTTGATGTCGGAAAGAAAATCAAAAACTTCCTTGCCGCTTTTGGCCACTTTCTTCTTAGGGACTTCAATGTGCATTTTCTGGCTTATTTCCATTGCTGTGGATCTATCCTCCACTGCAATAAGGTTTTTAATTGTGATTCTTTGATGTAGTGTGTTTCGGAGGCTTGTTCTATGAGGTGATCATAGTCGGACAGGGTGTGCAGTTCCACATCTTCCTTTTTAAAGTTATCCGTGGCCACCGGAAAACCATAGGTAAAAATGGCTACCATACCTTTTACATGGGCACCTTGCTCTTTCAAGGCCTTTACTGCATTGAGGCTGCTTTTTCCCGTACTGATCAAGTCTTCAATGACCACTACATTCTGACCGTGTTCCAGATATCCCTCGATTTGGTTTTGCCTTCCGTGGGATTTGGGTTCTGGCCTTACATAGATGAAAGGAAGGCCCAAGGCTTCGGCCACCAAAATGCCAATTCCAATGGCGCCTGTGGCCACACCGGCAATCACATCGGGCTTGCCATAGAGGTTTTCAACTTGTTTGGCCATCTCCTCCCGTACAAAATTCCGTATTTCAGGGTAGGATAGCATGACCCTATTGTCGCAATAAATTGGGGATTTCCACCCAGACGCCCATGTGAACGGATTTTCGGGTTCCAACTTAATTGCATTAATTTGTAACAGCAGCTCAGCTGTTTTTTTTGCGATTCCCTTATCTAAAACCATTGCGCAAATGTATGAAGTTTTTGTAAATGAATCTCCACTGATTTTAACAAACAAGCGTCCGGATAAATCCAATGGAAGCCTTTTTTCCATGGATGGCGATTCTATTTTAAAGGCTATAGAGAAACTGGCCAAAGGGAAGCTGGACAAAGCGTATCTCTATCATCCCGACGGGGACAAGATCTTAAAAATGTTTCGCCATAAAATCCCTGTGGTGGTGGCTGGTGGGGGATTTGTAGTTAACCCAAAAGGCAAGGTGCTCTTTATCTACAGAAATGGAAAATGGGATTTGCCCAAGGGCAAAGTGGATAAAGGGGAATCTATTGAAAATGCCGCCATTAGGGAGGTTGAGGAGGAGACAGGTGTTTCGGGATTGGCCATTGAGCGGTTTTTGCGAACCACCTACCATATTTTTAAGAGAAATGGGGAGTATCGTTTGAAGGAAACCCATTGGTTTGTAATGTCCACTTCATTTACCGGCAAGTTGGTCGCTGAAAAATCGGAGGGAATATCCAAAGTAAAATGGAAAGGCCGAAGAAAGACCAAAAAGGCCTTGAAAAACTCCTACGCCAACATTGAAATCTTGTTTGAGGATTGGGAATGGGATTAGTCCCGGTCCAATATTTTTGAGGCTTCGCTGTTTTTTTCAATACGATATACCGGGTAGTTCAGATAGGCATCTTCCAAATATTTGGACTGTTGGAACAACCAATCCAATTGTGCATACCAATTTTCTGAAAATTCCGCATCCAAAGCCTTTTTGGCCATAAAATTCTGTCGCAATACGGAGTCCCTCTCCAACATATCCTTGGCAACATCTTCAAAGACATAAGGGGAAAAACCCTCTTTTTGCTGGAGAACCGTATCAAAAAAGTTCCAATTGAAAAAAGAATCCACGCCTTGGGGTTCCAGGGTTTCCAAAATGTACCTGATTCCTGGTTGATGGGTGGGAATGACCACGTCACCCGCATTAAAATGGACTATTTTGGCACAACTGGCCACTTGGGTATTAAAATGCGGGTAATGTCCTTCGTAAGGATTTTTGCGAGTTTCATACTCCAGGATTTTATACCCGTTTACGGTAAGGGAGGTATCTTTGTCCAGTCTAAAATAACGGATGTTATTGGCTTGCAATCGGTCCATGACCTTTTGCCAGCTTTTTTTGACTACGTAGGCATCCGGTACGGCAATGGTATCTTTTGGGTAGTAGTAATTCTGATATACGGTTTCTTTGGTAAAGGGTTTGGTCCGATCGTATTTTAAACGGGGAAGTCCGGTTACCTCGCTCAAGAGACGCTCTGCTTCATACCCTTTGAATTGCAGTGTTGAGGTTTGCGTGGTATCTACCTGCCAAGAGAAATGATATTGGGAAAGTCCAAGGTTTTCCTCTTGGGTCTGTTTTCGCAGTTCCTTGATGGTGTCGTATTGTTTTTCCACCAGCTGTACCAGACTTTCCATAAGTTGATAGGTGCCTTCCACACGTTGGTCGTAGGGTTTTAGCATATGGGTCTCTACCATAAGCCCAAGGGTGTTCCAAAGGGTGGTGTAGCCTGTGGAGTATCTGGGGTGGTCCATAAACTGACTAAAACCCATTTCCGGCGGTACGTTGAAAACGTTTACATAAGGGGTAATTTCCCATTCCTTGTCCGCCAAGGATTTTTCAAGTCCAGGCATAAATTCTTTATGGAGGTACTGCCCTAAATGACCACCCAATTTATTATGCTGTGTGAACAAATGGGTCAAGGTGTATTGATAATCGGCCCCATTGCTTACGTGATTGTCCACAAAGACATCAGGTTTTACCCTATGAAAGATACTGGCAAAACTTTGTGCATTTTTGGTGTCCATTTTAATGAAGTCCCGGTTCAGGTCGTAGTTGCGGGCATTCCCCCGAAACCCGTATTCCTTGGGGCCGTTTTGGTTGGCCCTTGAGGTTGAATTTCGGTTGAGGGCACCCCCAATATTGTAAACAGGTATGGTGACCAACACGGTGTTCTTTGGACTGGGCAATACTTTGGTGGCCAAGTCCCTGTACAGTAACATGGTGGCGTCAATTCCATCGCTTTCTCCGGGATGAATACCATTATTGATGAGGATAATGGCTTTTTCCTTCCGAACATTCTCCAAGTTAAAATCCCCATCGGGGTTAAAGGTGACCATGTGCAGCGGATAACCACTATCGGTACTGCCTATGGTGTGTATGTTGATTTGGGGAAAATCCCGGGCCAATCGCATATAAAACGCAATGGTTTCTTCGTAGGTGGCAGTTTCCTTGCCTTTTGAAGCTTCAAAAAAGGTTTGGTATGAAGTGGCCTCATCCTGTTTTTGGTTTTCACAGGACAGACAGGTGACAAGTAGGGCAAAAAAGACAATATACTTTTGTGCTATGCTAAATTCCTTATTGATCAACACCACTAAAAACACTGTTAGTAAACCTAAAAATACAGAATATTATGGTCACGAAGCCAAATCTATACTTTCCAGGTCCGAAATCTCTATTTTAAAAATAGGCTTGTTCTTGTAGTTGAGGCCATGTGGGCATCTATTTTTGAATTCGCTCCACTTTTGGTAATCCAAGGGGTCTATGGATGAGGTGATCATGTTAATGGTAATGTGCTCCTTGATATCCATTGAAATGAGCTCTTCCAAAAAATCCCATCCATCCATTATGGGCATGTTGATGTCCAAAAAAATCACTTCTGGAATATCCTCTCCGTTTTCCAGCCGGTTTTTAAGGGCATCCACCGCTTCCTTTCCATTTTCAAATATTTGGATATCGTCACAGATACAGACGGGTTTTAGCATCTTTTTGATGCCAAAAACAGTTATGGGATCATCGTCCACAATAAACATACTGTTAACTTTCTTCATTAAAATACACATTGAATGTTGTACCCTTATCTACTTCACTTTTTGCGGTAATGCTACCACCCATGGCCTCAATTTGGTTTTTGATGATGTATAATCCAAGCCCACGGGCATCCTTGTTATTATGAAACGTTTTATATAGTCCAAATATTTTGCCACCGTACCGTTCCAGATCAATTCCAAGACCATTGTCTGAAACGCTGAACACCACATGCTTGTCGTGCTTCTTGGCGTTGATGGTGATCACTGGATTTCTTTCAGGGCTCCTGTACTTGACTGCGTTGGTCAGTAAGTTGATGATAATACTGTCTAAATAGGAGCAACAAGCAGAAACACAAAGGTCTTTGTCAACTTTGTTGATGATTTCTACCTGATTTTTTTCCAAAAGGGCCGACAAACTCTGCTGTACCTTAACAACGTTGTCATGTAGGTTAAGCGGACTCTTTTCAAGATTTACATTGGTATTGATGTCGATGACCTCGTTCAGGTTGTCCAAGGTTTCCAAAAGGCGATTAGAAGCTTGCGAAAGCATTTTCAGGATATGCTCCTTTTCCCTTTCATCATCCTCATTGATGAGGAACTCCAACAACATGGAGAAGTTGGCGGAATGGGACCTTAGATTATGAGAGACGATGTGCGCAAAATTGATCAGTTTTTTGTTCTGTACCGAGGTAATGTTGATAAGGTTCCTCAGTTGGTCCTCTTTTTTCTTGAGGGCCGTAATGTCCATACTGATGCCAATAAGCCCGTTGATTTTGCCTTCACCATCAAAAAGTGGGATTTTGGAAGTTAAGAAGTTGGTGTACTCCCCATCTTTTTTAATACTGATGGTTTCTTTTCCCAAAATAGGTTTTAGGGTGCGTATAACCTGAAGGTCTTCATCCCGTGATGTCTTTGCAACTTCAGGGTCATAGAGGTCAAAATCCGACTTACCGATCATTTCTTCGGGCTTTTTGCCCAAATATTCGCATTCTGCCTTGTTGACCAAAATTTTCTTGGAATCCAAGTCCTTTACAAAAATGTTCAAAGGAATATTGTCGATCAAGGTGTGGAGCAATTGCTCATTTTCCCTGGTCTTTGTTTCGGCCATTACCTTATCGTGGATGTCTTGGAAGGTTCCAAACACCTTAACGATCTCGCCATCCTTTTTAATGGGTTTACCCGCAGCCTTGACCCATCGTTCTTCTCCTTTGGCCGTGATGATGGCCAATTTTTGGTTAAAAGGGGTTCCTTGGGTCATTATCTGATGGAACAACATCGAAATTTTATTTCGGGAGTAACCCTGCTTGTAGAAGGCTATGGCTTCACTTACATCGGGTTGGTAGGTTGAAGGTACTTGATGTATTCTTTTGGTTTCTTCACTCCAGTACAACTGTTCGGTTTCCACATTGTATTCCCAATTCCCCACATTTAAGACCTCTGATTGAGCCTGTAACAGGTAATTCACCCGTTCCAGTTCCAGTTCCTTTTCCACCAATCGTGTGATGTCATCGGTCTGGACTATGGTGCCCATTAAGTTTTCCGTTTCATCAAACCATGGGCAAAAGGTGCTCTCGAACCATTGCTCGGATTGATCTGTGGTTTTGTGGTGTCTTATGGAGCGAGACGTACTGTTCTTTAAAGATGCTTGCAGGTCCATGTTTTCGACCATGCCCGAAAATAATTCAAAGATGTTGATGTCCATGCTGGCCTTGGCTTGGATATCAAAAATATCGAGCCAAGAATCCGAGGCATCCATCAAAACACCTTTGGTGTCCGCAAAGGCGGTTGCCTTGGGCAACTGCTTTAGCAAATAATGTTGGGCAATTCGTTCAACTGCTTTCAAAGTACGGGGTCGTTAGGGGAACTTCTCGTAATTAAGAAATTTCTGACCAATTTAAAAGTATTGACATTTATCAATGATTATTTGTTGTGAAAACTTCCGAAACTGTTGTTTTCGGGAAAAAAAATAGGGTTTGAAAGTTTTTTTGTGGGAGTTGGATTAGGAAAAACCTCCTAAAACTGTAAGATTTGGTGATAAAGTATTACGATTTTACCACCACGGTCTCGGGAACCAATCCGGTGTAGTCACCACCGTTTCTAATAACATCCCGCACAATGGATGAGCTTATGTAGGATTTCCCTGAAGAAGTCAATAAAAAGACCGTTTCTATCTCAGAAAGCTTTCTATTGGTATGGGCAATGGCCTTTTCAAATTCAAAATCTGCAGGATTGCGGAGTCCCCTTAAAATAAAGTCCGCTCCAATTTTTTTGCAGAAGTCCACAGTAAGGCCCTCGTATGTGAGTACCTTGATCTTGGGCTCGTCCTTAAAGGCCTCTTTGATGAATTGGGTGCGTTCCTCCAAAGAGAACATGTACTTTTTTTCCGCATTGATCCCTATGGCAATGATCAACTCATCGAATAGGGTGATACCCCGCTTGATGATATCGTAATGTCCAAGGGTAAGTGGGTCAAAAGATCCTGGAAAAATAGCGCGCCTCATGATGGGAAAGTTTGCTTAAAAATACAGATTTTCTATCGCAATGCCTCTACAATGGCACTGTCAAATAATTGATCCAATGAAATACCGGCCGTCTTGGCCTGTTGGGGCAAGAGACTTTCTTCCGTGAGTCCGGGAGTGGTGTTTACCTCCAAAAGGTGGGGCACATCCCCGATAAAGATAAACTCACTCCGGGTATAGCCCTTCATTCCCAAAGTTTTATAGATGAATTCGGCCAAGGCCCTGACATTGGCTTCCTGGGTTTCGGATATTCGGGCCGGGGTGATCTCTTGTGATTTTCCTTGGTATTTGGCCTCATAATCAAAAAAATCATTTTCTGAAATGATTTCCGTAATGGGGAGCACGGTAACCGCATTGTTATAGGTGATCACTCCCACGGAAACTTCGGTGCCGTCCAAAAAGGATTCAATGATCACCTCATCATCTTCCTTAAAAGCTGCGGATAAAGCTTTGGTAAGCTCTTCCTTTTGGTACACTTTGGAGACTCCATAACTGCTTCCGGCCCTATTGGCCTTTACAAAACAGGGAAGTCCTACTTTTTCCACTATGGCATCTTCATCGATTTCCTGTCCGTGGTTCACGTAATATGAGGTAGCGCAATGCACGCCATAGGGTTTTAAGGTGCTCAATAGGTCCCGTTTGTTAAAGGTCAAAGCAGACTGATAGTGGTTGCACGAAGTCTGTGGAATTCCTAGCAGCTCAAAATAGGCTTGGAGCAGTCCATCCTCACCAGGGGTGCCATGAATCGCGTTGAAAACACAGTCGAATACGATTTTCTTCCCTTCAGGTTGAATGCTGAAATCAGCTTTGTCTACAGCAAATTCCTTGTTGGAATCATCCAGATATACCCACTTTTCCTTGGTAATCACAATCCGATAGGAATTATATCGCTCTGTATCCAAATACTTGTGGACCACGTTACCGCTCTTAATGGAAATGGCGTGTTCACTGGAGTAACCGCCCATGATAATGGCAATGTTTTTTTTCATCAGCTTGTCGAATATCGCGATGCCAAAGTAAAGAAAAAAGCACTGGCTTTCCTATATTTGTCCACATAAGCATATCGCATGAAACATTTTTTTGGATTTTTAAAAAGCAAGACCTTTCTCATACAATTGGGCTTAGCGGTCGTGGCCACAGTGCTTTTGGTTTTTTTGGCGTTGCAATGGCTTAAAAGTACTACCAACCATGGCGAGTTTGTGGAGGTGCCCGATTTTTCCAAAATGTCGGTCATGGATATGCGAAAAACGGTGGAAGAGGCCGGATTGCGATATCAAGTGTTGGACTCCTCCAACTACAATCCGGATTACCCAAGGTTTTCCATCTTGGATCAAGACCCTCCCGCGGGAAACAAGGTCAAATCCAACCGGAAAATATACTTCACCGTGAATCCGTCAGGATACAAAAAGGTGAGTGTGCCGGATATCATCCAAGTCACCCAACGTAACGCCGCGTCCATGTTGAGGGCTGTGGGATTGGATGTGGAACGTGTTACCTATATTGACGAATTGGGCAAGGACATGGTCTACAATATGAAGTTCAAGGGGAAATACGTGAAACCCGGGGACAAGTTGCCCAAGACTTCCAAGGTTGAGCTCATCTGTGGCAATGGGACCATTCCCGGTAGTGCGCGTGTACAAGCAGATTCGCAGTAGTCATGGACGATTTGGACAACCAAGAACTTTCACAGGAAGATCTCTTTGAACATCACAGGTTTGTGGCATCAAAAGGCCAAGAACCTTTGCGTGTGGACAAGTTTTTAATGAATTTCATTGAAAATGCCACCCGAAACAAAATCCAACAAGCCGCCAAACAAGGCCATATTTGGGTAAATGGCACCATTGTAAAGCAAAATTATAAGGTGAAGGCAGGGGATGAGGTCAAGGTGATGTTTGAGCACCCCCCGTATGAATTCCTATTGACCCCAGAAGATATTCCCTTGGATATTGTCTATGAAGACGACTCTCTGTTGGTGGTGAACAAACCGGCCGGCATGGTGGTACATCCCGGGCATGGCAATTATTCCGGTACCTTGATCAATGCCTTGGTCCATCACTTTGATAATTTGCCCAATAATAGTTCGGAACGTCCCGGACTGGTGCACCGTATTGACAAGGACACCTCTGGTCTATTGGTCATTGCCAAGACGGAATCGGCTATGACCCATTTGGCCCAACAGTTTTTTGAAAAGTCCAGTGAACGGGAGTATGTGGCCTTGGTATGGGGCAATGTGGAAGAGGATGAGGGCACCGTTGAAGGGCACATTGGCCGCAACCCCAAAAACCGACTGCAGATGGTGGTTTTTCCGGAAGGGGATGAAGGTAAGGAGGCCGTGACCCATTACAAGGTGCTGGAACGTTTGGGCTATGTTACCTTGATTTCCTGTAAATTGGAAACAGGTCGTACCCATCAGATACGCGTCCATATGAAATATATTGGCCATACACTCTTCAACGATGAGAGGTATGGGGGCGATAAGATTTTGAAAGGAACCACTTTTACCAAGTACAAACAGTTTGTGGAAAACGCCTTCAAGACCCTTCCCAGACAGGCCCTTCATGCCAAGACTTTGGGTTTTGAGCATCCAAAGACCGGGGAGTTTATGCGTTTTGAATCCGAATTGCCCCAAGACATGGTCAATTGTATAGAGAAATGGCGCGGATATGCCAAGCACCATGAATCATAGGTTGCCTCAATCTTAAGATTGATAAACCCCATGGCCGGAAGGCGAAAAAAAGGAAAATCCTCGTTATTTTTACGGAAAATTAATTTCCATGAAAATTGTTATTTCACCGGCCAAGTCGCTTGATTTTGAAACCACTTTGCCTACTTCAGAATATACCCAGCCCCAGTTTTTGGAACAATCCGAAAAGCTGAACGCTATTTTGAAAAAGAAAAAACCCAAGGCGTTATCCCAATTAATGTCCATTTCGGATAAGCTGGCCGAGTTGAACTGGGAACGCAACCAGCAATTTTCACCTCCGTTTACCCCGGAGAATGCCAGGCCTGCTGTATATGCCTTCAATGGCGATGTTTACCAAGGATTGGATGTTTATACCCTTTCCGAGGACAAGCTGGATACACTACAGGATACCTTGCGGATACTATCGGGACTCTATGGGGTTTTAAGGCCATTGGATTTGATCCAACCCTACCGGTTGGAGATGGGCACCCAATTGAAAGTAGGTCGCAAAAAGAACCTTTATGAGTTCTGGAAAAAGGAACTTACCGATCATCTGAACGGTGAATTGGAAGATAATGAGCTGTTCATCAACCTGGCCAGTAACGAGTATTTTGGCGCGGTGGATGAAAAGAAACTCAAAGTACCAGTCATTACCCCAATCTTTAAAGATTGGAAAAACGATAAGCTAAAAGTCATTAGCTTTTTCGCAAAAAGAGCTCGGGGCTCCATGGTGCGGTATATTATCGACAGCGATGCAAAAACCTTGGAAGACCTCAAAGGTTTTGATTATGATGGCTATACGTTCAGTGCGGAGCACACCCTAAAGGAAAACGAGCCCGTATTTGTGAGATAAGGTTTGTGAGGCCTTGAAAAATTCCTTTTTTTTTGGATGGTCAATCTCCATGTGTTAAGTTTATGGAGCACATCTCCTAAATTGTGATACACCTAAATTTAATCCCAAGGTTTGGCATTTATCACGACCTTTGGGAATTCAATCAAATTAAATAGAAAAACACCGAAATTACATGCAGCAGTCCAAACGGTTAGAAGAATTTAAAAAATCGGTTACCAATAAGTTCAACATCTACAACAGCCTCTTTCTGAGCCTACCCTACAAGGATGTGGAAAATGTGGGGATGCTTATTCCGCTCCTGTTGGATCAATGCGAAAAGGGGTTGAAGGCAGGAAAGGATCCCCAAGAAATCTTGGAGGTCTTTTTTACCAATTTCGCTGGAATCAAGGATGAGCAGGAGCGATTGGATTTGATGTTCCGTATCATACAATACGTGGAACGTCAGGTGGTGTTGTACGATAGTGTTGAGGATTCTGCTTTTCCAGAGCTCCAGAAATACAGCAATTCGTTGACCATTAAGGATTATTTTGAGTTGGTCAATCGGACAAAGAATTGGGACAAGGCCTCCAAAAAGCTGTCTACCTTCAGTGCAAGGATCGTACTTACGGCCCACCCAACGCAGTTTTATACCCCAGCCGTTTTGGATATCATTGCGGAGTTGAGGTCGCTAATAGACAATGACCGGATTTACGATATTGATGTGACCTTGCAGCAATTGGGTCTTACCTCTTTGGTGAATGCCAAGAAACCCACTCCTTTGGATGAGGCCAAAAACATCATATACATTTTACGAAATACCTATTATGATGCGGTTGGAGAGCTATACCAATATGTAAAGCGTAATATTAGGGATGCCGAATTTGAGAATTACAATATTATTAAACTGGGCTTTTGGCCCGGTGGTGACCGTGATGGAAACCCTTATGTGACCGCGGACATTACCCGCAAGGTTGCTGATGAGTTGAGGCTCACCTTAATGAAGTGTTATTACAATGAGCTAAAGGACCTAAGAAAAAAGCTGACATTCAAAGGACTTCAAGAGGACATCAACCAGCTTAGTGAAAAGCTGTACAATGCCATGTTCAATGCCGATGTACACATTGGCTATGAAGAGATCATCCAAAGTCTTTACAGTATCAGGGAAAAATTGGTGGCAGACTACCACGAACTGTATTTAGATCGTTTGGACCATTTGATAGATAAGGTACACATCTTTAAGACGCATTTTGCCACTTTGGACATCCGTCAGGATCACAGCAAACACAAATTGGTCATAGAAACGATCTTGAAACAGCAGGGCGCTATCAAGGACAATCTTGAAGAGCTTCGGGAAGAGGAATTGGTCCAGTGGTTGCTTCACAAAGACTTGCAGCTCAATCCCAACGATTACGATGAGGAAATAGTTAAGGATACCATTCTAAACATCCAACAGTTAAAGGATATTCAGAAGAAAAATGGGGAAGAAGGCTGTAATCGGTATATCATCAGTAACTCGGAGGATATTTTTGCCGTGCTGTTTGTGTTCGGTCTGTTCCGATGGAGCGGTTGGGATGAAAAGGACATCACTTTTGATATCATCCCCCTATTCGAGACCATGAAAGGAATGGAAGCTTCAGAAGAGGTGATGCAGACCTTGTTCCATATCCCAAAATATAGGGAGCATTTGGAGCGAAGAAATGAGACCCATACCATTATGTTGGGCTTTTCGGACGGTACCAAGGATGGAGGTTACCTTAAGGCCAACTGGTCCATACTCAAGACCAAGGAAACCTTGAGCAAGGTTTGTAAGAAGAATGGGATTAAAGCCATTTTCTTTGATGGTAGGGGAGGACCACCAGCGCGTGGAGGAGGAAAGACCCATAGGTTCTATGCTGCCCAGACCAAGGATGTGGCCAACCATGAGATTCAACTTACCATTCAAGGGCAGACCATAACCAGTACCTATGGTACCAAAGAGCAGTTCAAGCACAATTCAGAACAGTTGCTCACGGCCGGTCTCCGTAACAACCTTTTTGGAAAAGAGCATACCATTACGGCGGCGCAGCGTAAATTGATAGAGGAACTTTCAGAATTGAGTTTCAGTAAATACGATGCATTGAAGCAGCATGAAAAGTTCATTCCGTATTTGGAGCATCGTAGTACTTTAAAATATTATACCAAGGCCAATATCGGTAGTAGACCGGGTAAGCGGGGCAATAAGAAACAGCTCACTTTATCCGATTTGCGTGCCATCTCTTTTGTAGGGTCTTGGAGCCAGTTGAAACAAAATGTCCCCGGATATTTTGGATTGGGAACAGCAATCCAACAATTAAAACAGGAGGGAAAACTTAACGAAATCAAGAAATTGTACAAAGAAGTGCCATTTTTTAGGGCGTTGATGCACAACAGTATGATGTCCTTGGCCAAAACCAATTTTGATTTGACCAGTTACATGAAGGAAGATCCTGAGTTTGGTGCGTTCTGGGACATTCTGCACAGCGAGTTCCAGTTGTCGCAAAAAATGCTGCTTCAGATTTCAGGACAAAAGATTTTGATGGAGGACGAGGAAGTTTCCAGGGAATCCGTAAAGATCAGGGAAAAGATTGTGCTGCCATTATTGGTCATCCAACAAAATGCCTTGTACCATATTACCCAAAACTCGGAATTCAAGGAGTTGTATGAAAAAATAGTGACGCGATCACTATACGGTAATATTAATGCCAGTAGGAACTCGGCCTAAGGGTTAGCCTTTTTTTGAGTTCAAAATATGGAATATTGAGTTCAAAGCCATTTCTGCATACACACCCATATGAGCCTTTTCTATTTCCTGAGGCCACCAAATTGATTGTGGGTACCTTACCACCGCCTCGGTTCACCACGGGTGAGTTAAAACCAGAGGATGTGGATTTCTGCTACGGCAGTTGCAATGGAATGTTGTGGCCCATTTTGGACCGTATTTTCAATTTGGGGCTCAAGTATGAAACCACTGAAGAAGCCGTCGAACAACGTAAAACCTTTTTGTTGGAACAAAAAATAGGGGTCTGCGATATTGTCCATAGTGCGGAACGGGAAAAAATAGATGCCTCAGATCTGGGGATGCAAAATGTGGTACTTCGCGATTTGTTAGGGTACTTAAAGGAATATCCCAATATTGAAACCCTTTTGTTTACAGGAGGAAATAGCAAAAATGGCCCCGAATACTTTTTCAGGAGGCTATTGAAAGAACACAATTTGAAATTGAAAGTAATATCCAATGAGGTGCCAAGAATCCATGAGTTGGAATTGCCTCTCACTCTAAGTTCATTGTCAGTTCGAGCGCCGTCGAGAACTATTAAGACGGTTTCCCTCACCGCACCTTCCGGGGCGGCTAACCGAGCTGTGGGTGGCTTACCTCTGTACAAACAACTCAAAAGTAGAAACCCTGAATTCAATACCGTTGATTTTAGGGTAATGCAGTATAGGGAGTTTTTTTAACCGCAAATTCTAATTGAATAAAGAGTAAAGGGAAAAGTCGTCAAGTGGTTCGTTTAAAAAAAATGAAAGTGGGAATTTTCAACTTATCCAACTTTCAAGTAGTTTGGCGAATTAATTGATTTGGAGAAAGTTTATCACCTTATTTTTTTCGAAAATTTCAGGAGTTGGCCAAATTGAAGAGCTTAGTTTTATTTGATGGAGTTTGTAATCTGTGCAGCGGATTTGTACAATTTGTCATCAAAAGAGAGGTGGATAGCTCCATCTCATTCGCTTCACTACAATCATGGAAAGGAGAGCAGGTCTTAAAAGAATATGGTGTTGATTTATCCATGGATTCAATCGTGTTTATTCATGAAGGCAATGCCTACACAAAAAGCCGTGCTTTTTTTATGATTGTCCAACATTTGAAGAAACCTTGGCCATATGTTGGAATTTTTTCATTTCTCCCTGTAAAATTCACTGATGCCGCCTACGACTTAATTGCCAAGAACCGTTACAGGTTAATGGGCAAGAAAAATAGTTGTTGGCTACCGTCAAAAAACATTTCAAGCAGATTTTTAGATACCACCCTATGAGAATATTTACGAGGAAAAATTACATTGCCCTCATCTGTGTAATTTTTTTGATTCCCAATCTATTTGCCATCGTTCTCGGAATTGAGAGTTTTCCATTTACCCAAGCACCTATGTTTGGTCATTATATAAATGACAACACCAATTTATATGTCCTGAAATTCGAGGGTCATACAAAGGAGGGGAAGGTCGATTTGGTGGACTATTATGGAAAATCGGAACTAAGGTTTATCAGACACTTTTTCAGTAAGGTATATGGTTCTTCGGAGTATTTCACGCCTTTTTCGGGCAGGGTCTTCGAGGATAAGGAAAGGTTTGATGAAAGGCTAACGTTGTTTTTTGAAAATTTTGAGAATTTCCTTTGGGAAGAACACCAACTTCGTTTTGACAAGATTGAAATAACCATTGCTCAAGTAGATAAGGATAGAAACCTACTTTCAGATTTCGAACCTTTTGGTGTTTATGATTCTTCAAGCAAGGAATATCAAGTAATTCAAGATTAAAATGAGCTCTATTTTTAAGCAACTACAAAAATTTTTATACAACCCACTTTTTACCTTGCGGGTCATTTTATCACTTTTGATCTGTAAAAATTCATTGGAACAGTTGAACTTTCTAATGGGCATCAAAAATAATGAGCCTTATGCACTGTCCTACACTTGGATTACTAATATTTTGCCTAAGCAATGGTTGGTGAATGGAGACAATTTTGAAGTATATTATTATTTGATTATCGTTAGTACGGCGTTGGCTGTAATTGGCCTTTTGGGGAGGTTGGGACTTTTCTTGTTGGCTTCCTCTTGCATTATCGTAAATGGAATGGTAGAAGGTATTGGGGCTTTTGATCATACGCTTTCCTTGCCAAGCCAAATGCTGTTATTGTTGGCCTTTTTACCTGGAACCATGGCTTTTTCCATCGATCGTTTGATTTTCTCTTCAATTTTCGGCAAAACATACTTTAAGCTACCCAAACGTAAACTTATCAAACAAAGCACCAATCTAATCTTGCTTTTGTTGGTAGTGACCTATTTTACTGCTGGGGTTTCCAAAATACGATATGGTGGGGCGCAATGGTTGGATGGATCAACCTTGGGTTTTTATATCCAGGACCACACATTTGACTATGAAGAAGGAAAAAAACAAATCTTGCTGGGAAGAAGTCATGGGAGTCAAGATGATTTTGAATGGAAGGGAAAATATAACCTCTATGCTCACACTTATGGAAACTATAATGGTTCGCCCAGAATGCGGGCTGTCAATTCTTGGTTAGGTTCGCATAAGTATGTGATGAGTCTCATATCCATTTTAACGGTATTATTGGAGTTAAGCGGTTTTATAGTCTTTATAAACCCCAGATTGAGAAACCTATATCTGGTATCAATAATTGGCATGCATAGTCTAATTGGGTTGACTATGGGTCTTGGATTTACATTTTACAGGATAATCTGCGTTTTATTGATTGATTGGAAGATAGTTTTTCATGACATTAAAGTAACTCGCAGGAGAATGGCATTAAAAAGATTGAAGGTTGCACATAGACTGGCTGGATAAGTTCGATTTAAAAAATGGATTCCAGTCTTTTGGATGAAAGGGAAAGCCTTAAAGTAAAAGCCCCGAAAACCTACTTTTCAGGAATTCGGGGCTTTTTTTTGGAGTTTACCTTAGTGTATTGTAGTGGTAAGTATCCCATAAAATGTTTTTATTCCATATGCCAGTTGCCCAATTTTTAAGTTCTCATTGGGACTGTGCTGGTTGTTGTCCGGGTTTACCATGGGAACAATGAAAGCGGGAATCTTCAATTCGTTGATGAACGGGGCAATGGGTACCGTTCCTCCCGTGGTACGGATTTGAATGACATCCTTTCCAAAAGTGTCCTTCAATGTATTTACTAAAAACTGGCCATAGGCGTTGTCCAAATCCGTTCGGAAGGCGTCTGTGACACTTTCTTCGGTTACCGTGACCACTTTTTCATGGGCCATTCGCTCCGCTTTGGTCGGTATGTGGTCCAAAACCTGATATCCTTGTTGGGCAATATGGTCCTTCACCAATTTTTTAAGACGGTTGCCATCGGTTTCCACCACCAAACGAAGGTCAAGCTCTGCTGTGGCACTTTCCGGTACAATGGTTCGGGCCTTTTCCCCGATCCAACCCGACCCCATCCCGCGGATGTTCAAAGAAGGATATTGCAAGGCCTCTTGGTAAAAGTTGCCTACTTGTTCGGCAGATTTAAACTGTAGCTTATCCGAAATCTCCGCATCGCTATCCGGTACACTCTTTAATATGGCCATGGTGGGCTCATCTATGGAGATACCATCATAATATCCAGGAATGGTCACTTTACCATGGGCATCTTTCATGCTGGCCAACAACTGGGCCAATTGAAACCCGGGGTTTGGTGCATAATTTCCATAATGGCCACTATGTTGTGGTTTTATTGGACCATAGGTAGTTACGGTTAGGGTGGTTATGCCACGACACCCGTAGACCACCGTAGGGTCTCCCGATGGGTGTACAGGACCATCGGCAATGACCAAAAAATCGGCCTCCAAGAGTTCACGGTATTGCTTTACCGCCTTGGGCAATGGTTGACTGCTTTTTTCTTCCTCACCGTCCAAAATGACCTTGACGTTAAATGGAATCTCAGCTCCTTGTTTTTTAATTAGGTCGATAGTGTTCAACAACATCACAATCGGCGATTTGTCATCCGATGTGGAACGCCCAAAAAGTCGCCAATCATAGTTGATGTCATCATCCAATTCATCAAAAGAAACCGTTTTGAACCCATCCCCGTCGGGTGCCTTCAGCACGACTTCGTACGGATTGGGTTGGTTCCATTTGGAAGGGTCCACGGACTGCCCATCAAAATGCATATAGATGAGCATGGTGGGTTTGTTGTCCTCAACAGGCAAAGCCGCAAAGAACAAGGGCATATTTTCCGTTTCCAGTACGGCGGTGTTGAAGCCACGCTCACTGAATTTTCGTTTGAGCCAAAGGACATTATCCTCAATATCATCGGCATTGAGGGCATCATTCGGAATGGAAATAAAGTCCCTTAGTTCCGTAATGGCTTGGGCCACTTGACTCTTTATGGCCACTTCATCTTGACCAAAGGCAGAAAGGGTACATATGGTGAAAAGGAAAAAAACAGCTTTTTTCATAGGAATTCTCGGGTTGTTTTTTGAACTCGAAAATTAACGAATTTGATTCACAAAATCACTTATATGATCCACTCCATTTTGGGTCAAATGTTTGATGAAGGCCGAACCAATGATCGCTCCTTTGGTGTTTTTGGTGGCCTGATCAAAGGTTTCCGCATTGCTGATGCCAAAGCCTACGATTTGGGGATTGTTCAGTTCCATGGCGGCAATACGGTCAAAATAGTGGGTCTGTTCGGCTCCAAAACCCGATTTGGCCCCAGTGGTACTGGCAGAACTGACCATATAAATAAATCCGTCCGAAGCCTTGTCAATGGCCCTGATCCTTTTTTCACTGGTCTGTGGGGTGATCAAAAACACATTGATCAGTCCATATTCTTTAAAGATAGGTTCGTATTCCTCTTGGTACACATCCAACGGTAGGTCGGGCAAAATAAGCCCATCAATACCTATGTCCTGGCATTTTTGGCAAAAGGCCTCCACACCGTATTGAAAGACTGGGTTGAAGTAACCCATGATGATCAAAGGAATGGAAACGGTTTCCCTTATATTCTTGAGTTGCTCAAAGAGCAATTCGGTATGCATGCCATTTTTAAGGGCAATGGTTGAACTTTCCTGAATGGTTGGTCCATCCGCCAGGGGATCGCTAAAGGGCAATCCAATTTCAATAAGGTCCACCCCGTTTTTTTCCAGATCTTGGATAATTTTTACGGTATCGTTCAACTGGGGATATCCCGCGGTAAAATATATGGAAAGGATTTTTTTGTCCTCTTGCAGTTTTTGTTTGATTCTGTTCATGTTAAACTTTGTTTTTGTCATTTCGCACTTGATGCGGAATCCATTTTCAATCTAGCTTTGGATTCCTGCTTTCGCAGGAATGATATCTATCCTTATAGGTTGAAATAATCAATGTAATTCTGGAGGTCCTTATCGCCTCGTCCAGATAGGTTTACCACCACAACGTCATCCGCTTTGAACTTCCTATCCTCAAAAATGGCGAGTGCGTGGGACGATTCAATTGCGGGAATGATGCCTTCCAATTCACAAAGTCCCAATCCTGCCTTCATGGCCTCATCATCGGTAATGGAAATAAACTCACCCCTTCCCGAAACATATAAATGGGCATGCAATGGTCCCACACCCGGATAGTCCAGTCCAGCGGAAATGGAATACGGTTCCGTGATCTGTCCATCCGGTGTTTGCATCAGCAAGGTCTTACTGCCATGGATGATGCCCACTTTTCCAAGTGCTGAGGTAGCGGCACTTTCCCCGGAATGTATGCCTTTACCGGCGGCCTCAACCGCAATGATGCCCACCTCGGGTTCATCCAAGTAATGATAGAAAGCTCCAGCTGCGTTGCTTCCACCTCCCACACAGGCCACTACATAATCGGGGTTTTTACGGCCTTCCTTTTCCAAAAGCTGGGATTTGATCTCTTCGGAAATTACCGATTGAAACCGGGCCACCATGTCTGGGTAGGGGTGGGGTCCCACCACCGAACCGATGATGTAATGGGTATCCACCGGATTGTTGATCCAATCCCGGATGGCCTCGTTGGTAGCATCCTTAAGGGTCCTACTGCCCGATAGCGCTGGACGTACCTCGGCCCCCAACATTTTCATACGGGCCACATTGGGCGCTTGTCGGGCAATATCGATCTCACCCATATACACCACACACTTGATACCCATAAGGGCACAGACGGTGGCCGTTGCCACTCCATGCTGACCTGCACCGGTCTCGGCAATGATTCGGTTTTTGCCCAATTTTTTGGCCATCAAAATCTGACCAATGGTATTGTTGACCTTGTGTGCCCCAGTATGGCATAAATCTTCCCGTTTCAGGTAGATTTTGGTGTTGTATTTTTCGGAAAGGCGTTTGGCAAAATAGAGTGGGGTGGGCCGGCCCACATAATCCTTCAACAATTGATGGAATTCTTCCTGAAAGGAAGGTTCCGCCATGATTCGGAGGTAGTTTTGCCGGAGTTCCTCGCAATTGGGGTAGAGCATTTCCGGGATGTAGGCACCCCCAAACTCACCGTAATAGCCCCTTTCATCAGCGTGATACGTCATTCGTTATTGGTTTTAAGTTGTAAATGGTCGTTGAGCGCTTCTTGGAACGCTTTCAATGACGCTATGTTTTTTAGTCCAGGTTGTGTCTCAAATCTACTGTTGACATCTATGGCGTAACAGTATGTTGAGGCCGGACTGTTCATGAATTCTTTCAATTTTTCAACGGATTCCAAACCAATGCCCCCACTTAAAAAGAAGGGTTGGGTAGATGGATAGTTTTCCAAGATGGACCAGTCAAAGGTGTAACCGTTCCCACCGGGCAGTTTGCCCTTGGTGTCGAACAGGAAATAATCGCATACCCCTTCGTAATCTTTCAAAATGGAGAAATCAAAATTGTCCTTGATGGAAAAAACCTTGATGATTTCTATCCCGTCACCCCGAACTTGTTTCGGGGTCTCATCCTTATGTGATGCTGAAACCAATTCAGCATGACGTAAAGCATCACAGTAAGCAACACTTTCCTTACCATGAAGTTGAACGGCATCCAATTGGTATTGTGAAACTTTTTCCAAAACTTCCTCCAAAGGTGCATCCACAAAAACTCCCACTTTTTTAATGGATTTGGGCAAGTTTGGCATTTCACCTTCAAAGGCGCGCGAGGAAGGTTCCCAAAAAATGAAACCCAGATAGTCGGGTTGCAATTGGGCCACCTCCAAGGGATTTTGGTTCATGCCGCAGACCTTTAGTTTCATAGTTCAATTTTTTTTGTCATTCCGATATGAGCGAAGTGATTGAGGAATCTCAAATCAGATTTCTCACTTTGATTTCGACTGCGCTCAATCTGACAGTTCGAAATAACCTTATCTATTTAATTCATTTATAAATTCCTTTGCACTCTCCCCAGGATCATCCGTTTTCATGAAATTCTCCCCGATCAAAAAACCTTGGTAACCATAGGTTTGAAGGTCCTTTATGGCTTCCACAGAACTAATGCCACTTTCAGAAACCTTGACAAAATCATCCGGAATCTGTTCCGAAAGGGATTTACTGGTCTCCAAGCTTACTTCAAAGGTTTTGAGGTTCCGGTTGTTTACTCCAAGCATATCCAAGCTGGGCATGATGGATTTTTGCAGTTCTTCTTCATTGTGTACTTCCAAGAGCACATCCAAACCTAAACTTTTTGCCATTTCCGAAAAGGTTGTGATCTCTTCACGGTCCAAAATGGCGGCAATCAGCAAAATGACGTCGGCGCCATAGGCTTTGGCCTCCAAAATCTGGTATTCGTCAATAATGAACTCTTTGCGAAGCAGGGGTATGTTCACTGCAGCACGGGCCAAGATCAAATCGTCCAAGGAGCCCCCAAAATATTTGCCATCGGTCAAGACCGACATGCCGCATACACCTGCCGTTTCATACCCCATGGCCACGTCTTGTACATTCAGACCTTGGTTGATGACCGATTTGGATGGGGAACGTCGTTTGTGTTCCGCAATGATGCCCGTGCTGCTGTTTCGCAAGGCAGCGGCCAAGGAGACGGAAGTACGCTCCATCAGTACGGATTGCTCCAATTGTGAAGGAGTGATCAATGATCTTTTCAAATCGACCTCCTTGCGTTTATCGGCTACTATTTTATCCAGTATATTCATTTCTTGTGTCATTCCGAACTTGATGCGGAATCTATTATTTTTTTATGGTTGGATTCCTGCTTCCGCAGGAATGGCAAGATTGAAAACTTTAATCTCTACTCAATTGCTGCAATTTTTTCAAAGCTTCCAATCCCTTGCCGCTCAACAGAGCTTCCTTGGCTTTTTCAAAGCCTGCCTTTGGGGTGATGCTTTCCACGGTGGCGATGGCCACTCCGGCATTGGCACATACCACATTGTTCTGTGCTTCGGTGCCTTTGCCGTTCAATACATTTAAAAATATCTGTGCCGATGCAGCAATGTCCTCACCTCCGGTGATTTCTGATTGCGAAATTTTTTGCACTCCAAAGTCATTTGGACTGAGCATGGCCTCTGTATTGTTGGAAATGGTTTTGGTGTCTCCCGTCAAGGAAATCTCATCATACCCGTCCAAGGCATGGAGTACCGTGAATTTTTTATCGGTGTTCTGATAAAGGTAGCCGTACATCCGTGCCAGTTCCAAATTAAACACGCCCACCATCTGGTTTTTAGGAAAAGCGGGATTCACCATGGGCCCCAACATATTGAAAAAGGTCTTTACGGCCAGTTCCCTTCGGATGGGGGCCACATTTTTCATGGCGGGGTGGAACAAGGGGGCATGTAGCACACAAATGCCGGCTTCCTCAATGGATTTCTTCAGGAAATCGCCCTCATTGCTGAACTTGATGCCCAAGAATTCCATCACATTGCTGCTCCCACATTTTGAGGAAACCCCATAGTTACCATGTTTGGTCACTTTTACTCCAGCTCCGGCTGTTACAAACGAAGCCAGTGTAGAGATATTGAAGGTGTCCTTACCATCACCGCCAGTTCCACAAAGGTCAATGGGGTCGTAATCGGATAGATCCACGGCCAAGCAAAGCTCCAAGAGGGCGTCCCGGAAGCCTTCCAGTTCTTCAATGGTGATGCTTCGCATCATATATACGGTAAGAAATGCCGCAATTTGAGAGGTGTTGTAATCGCCTTTGGCAATGTTCACCAAAATCTGTTTGGCCTCTTCCTTTGGCAGTATCTCGTGATTGATAAGTTTATTTAATGTCTCTTTCATCTTCTTTGCTTGTTATTCCTGCGAAGGCAGGAATCTGTTTTTTTGAATTCATTTGGATTCCCACTTCCGCGGGAATGACATAAACGATCAACTGTTTAACCAATTTTTTAGCATTTGTTTTCCTTCTGGGGTCAATACGGACTCTGGGTGAAACTGAACGGCAGTCACATCGTATTTTTTATGACGAAGCGACATGATCTGTCCGTTTTCATCCACCGATGTGGCTTCCAATTCCTCCGGTAGATTGGAGTCCACCACCCAAGAATGGTATCTTCCCACTTGGAGTTCTTTGGGCAATCCTTTGTAAATGGGGTCATCTTGGGTCACCGTGATGGTGGTGGCCACTCCGTGGTATACTTGATCTAAGTTGATTAAGCTCCCTCCAAACACTTCACCGATGGCTTGTTGCCCCAGACATACCCCAAATATTCGTTTGGTGGGGGCGTAGGTCTTGATGATTTCCTTGAGCAGTCCGGCTTCATCTGGAATCCCGGGTCCAGGAGACAATACTATAAGGTCAAAGGGTTCCACTTCCTTCAAAGTGAGCTGATCGTTCCGTTTTACAGTGACCTCACAATCCAAATCTTCCAGATAATGCACCAAGTTATAGGTGAAGCTATCGTAGTTGTCTATCATTAAAATCTTTCTTCCCATGATCAGATGGTTTCTGCAATTTCAAGGGCTTTGTTCAATGCGCCCAATTTGTTATAGGTCTCTTGTAATTCGTCGTCCGGATTGGAAGCAGCCACCAATCCTGCCCCAGCTTGATAGTGCAGTTCATGGTTTTTGCTCAAAAAGGTGCGGATCATGATGGCATGGTTAAAATTGCCCTTGAAATCCATAAAGCCAATGGCTCCACCATAATAGGCCCGACTTGTTTTTTCATACTTTTCAATGAGTTGCATGGCCATATGCTTGGGTGCACCGCTCAAGGTTCCCGCAGGGAAGGTATCGGCCACCACTTTCATGGTGGTGATGTCCTGTTTTTTTTCCGCAGTGACCTTGGATACCAGATGGATAACGTGGGAGAAATACTGTACCTCCCGATACGTGTCCACATTTACGGTATTTCCATTGCGGCTGAGGTCGTTCCGGGCCAAGTCCACCAACATTACGTGTTCGCTGTTTTCTTTATCGTCCTGAGCCAATTGTTTGGCCAGTTCGGCATCTTTTTCATCATTTCCAGTACGTTTGTAGGTGCCGGCAATGGGGTGGATTTCAGCTTTGCCATCCTTTACGATCAATTGTGCTTCGGGCGAGCTGCCAAAGATCTTAAAATTGCCATAATCAAAATAGAAGAGGTAAGGGGAGGGGTTAATGGAGCGTAGGGCCCGGTATACATTGAATTCGTCCCCTTTGAATTTTTGGGTGAACCTTCGGGATAACACCAATTGGAACACATCGCCACGCTGACAATGCTTTTTGGCCAGTTCCACATGGGCTTTGTACTCTTCGTCCTTCAGGTTGGATTTGGGTTCACCTTCTTTGGTGAAATTGTAGGAGGCGAAGTTCCGAACATTGAAAAGTTGTTCTATCTCATCCACATTGCTTTGGGTATCGTAGCAATGGGCAAAAAGATAGGCTTCGTTCTTAAAGTGGTTTATGGCAATGATGTTCTGATAAACGGCATAGTAGATATCCGGAATGCTGACGGAATCCTCTTTTTTCGAGATCTCCACATCCTCAAAATAGCGGACCGCATCATAGGCCATATAGCCAAAAAGACCATTGTAGATAAACTTGAACCCATTTTGGGTCACCGAAAACTGCTGCCCGAAATTGTGGATCACCTCAGTGACATCGGTTTCAGGTGTGATGGGGGTCATTTCTTTTGAACCATCGGGAAACCGTTGGGTTATGGTTTCGTTTTCCACTTTAATGTAGGCAATGGGATTGCAGCAGATATACGAAAAACTGTTATCGTTGGCATGGTAATCGCTACTTTCCAAAAGGATACTGTTGGGGAACTTGTCCCGAATCTTCAGGTAGACGCTCACCGGGGTAATGGTGTCTGCCAGGATTTTTTTGTAATGGGTTTGAAGTTTATACATCTTAAACTGTTATAAATTAAAAAAGGCCTGTCGTGATGACAAGCCTCTTGTATGATTATAATGGGGACTTAGCTCACGACTTTCGAAGTAAGTTGATCCACCACCAAGTATTTGCGATTCTGCGATTCATTGCTTCAAATATAGAAAGGAAATTTTAACCAGCAAACAAAGATTTGTTTTAAAATTGGAAATCCCGTCCAAGATAGTCTCAAACGGGATTTCCACACACTAAACAGGAGCTGATTACATCTGTAGATCAACTACCAAATCAAATTCGTCATAGATCAATTTGTCTTTGGCGGTGCCAATGATTCCCGATCCATATTTTACATCGTATTTGGTCCTGTCAATTTTTAAAGTGGCAGTGGCCTTATCTCCGTAAATGGATACATCAAAGGTTACGGGCTTGGTAATGCCCTTAATGGTTAGATCACCGGTAACTTCATAGCTATTTTTTCCCGAGGATTTTACTTTGGTGAACACCAATTTTGATGTAGGGTTACTATCTGTAGCAAAAAAATCTGCAGAGCTCAAGTGCCCGTCCAGTTTGTTTTTGTAATCGCCTTCCAGGTCTGTGGTGTTTATGGAGGTCATATCTACTACAAACTCACCACCAACCAATTTTTCGCCGTTGAACTCCAAGGCACCGGATTGCAATTTTACGGTCCCGGTATGGGAACCAGCAACTTTATAGGCTTTCCAGGTTACATTGCTTTCTTCGGCCTTAACGGTTTTGGTTTCCTTTTCAATGGGGTTTGCCATTGTGGAAGCACCGATGAATGTGGTCAATACCAAGCTTAAAACTGTCTTTTTCATGATTGTGTTTAAATTTTTGTTTTTAACTATTACGATTATATATGGGTGAATAATTCCTCTTTTGATTTTCTGACCTTTGGCAGATTTTGGGTCTGATCTTCTTCCGATCGGTAACCAACGGCCAATACCACAGCTGCGTTGAGGTCTTTTTCGGTAAGCCCCAAGATTTTGTTGTATTCCTCTGCTTGGAAACCTTCCATGGGGCAAGTGTCTATTTTTAGTTCCGCTGCAGCCTGTAGAGCATTGCCCAAGGCAATGTATACCTGTTTTCCGGCCCAGCTGGCCTTCACATCCGTGGGTAGACCCACTAAGTTGGATTTCATCATCTCGGCATAACCATTTAGACCATCCAAGGGAATATCCCTTGTGTCACTCAGATTGGTGATGAAATCATCGACCAGTTCCTCGCCAAAATCTGTTGCATGGGCAAAGACGATAAGGTGCGATGCATCCGTGATCTGGGATTGGTTCCAAGAAACAGGTTTCAATTTTTCCCGGATCTCGGGGTCGGAAATCACGAATACGTGGTACGGTTGCAATCCGTAGGAAGAAGCGCTCAAACGCGTGGCTTCCAAAAGGCTGTCTAGGTCTTGATGCGATATTTTTTTTGAGGCATCAAATTTTTTGGTGGCGTAACGCCAGGTCCTATGTTCTAAAATGTTGCTCATCTGTATTTAAAATTTATCCAAAAGGAGGTTTAATTGTTCCAGTTCTTGTTTGGTAAAATGTTGAACGATATCATGCTCGGCTTCGGCCACTACTTTATCCATTTTGGAAAGTACTTCCGAACCACTTTTGGTGATCAGGATTTCCACCTTACGCCGATTGGACGGGCATACGCTGCGATCTACGTAGCCTTTGGCCAGTAACTTGTCTACCAATCGGGTGGTATTGCTCATCTTGGTCACCATGCGCTCATTTAAGGTGGATAGGTTGGCGGGCTGTCCTTTCTGTCCCCTTAAAATCCGCAGTACATTAAATTGTTGGAGCGAAACCTCAAAAGGTTTCAGGGCATTCCCTACTACTTCATAGATTTTGTTGTGAATCAAAGTGATATGAATCAAAGTCCTGGATTCCAGCGGCATCTTCTGCGAAGTCTTTATGATTTCCTCAACATTCATGTATAAACAATATTTGTATATACAAATGTATGTTGAATTTTTGTTTCTACCTTTGGTGTCACCGATAAATTTTTGTTAAAACAAAATGAAGGGCAGTGGCAACATGTAATTTTATAGGGTTAAAATTCAGGTAATGAATAGTTTAAAGTTTTTAGGGGTGATTCTTTTGGGATTGATGATAGGTTGTGGCAACAAGACTGGAAAGAACACCACCGATAATGGTTTGGAAGCCCAAAAGCAGTCGCAAGCAAAAATAGGGCAGGAAGAGCCTGTAAAATTTCCCGTATACAGCTTCAAGGATTTTGAACCTCTTTTACATCAAAGTGATGAAAAAATCTATGTTGTGAATTTTTGGGCCACGTGGTGCAAACCCTGTATTGCAGAGATGCCTTATTTTGAGCGTATACATGCCGAGCAAAAGGATAACAATGTGGAAGTATTGCTCGTGAGCTTGGATATGCCCGGGATGTGGAAATCCCGATTGGAACCTTTTGTGGAAGAAAAGGGGATGAAATCCAAAGTGGTCATTTTGGATGATCCCAAGCAAAATGAATGGATTCCCAAAGTCTCGGAAGATTGGGGTGGGGGAATACCCGCTACCTTAATATATAATAAGGACAAACGTACCTTTTACGAAAAAGGCTTCACCTACGAGGAATTGAATGAGGAGTTGGAGAAATTTTTAAATTAAGTATCATAAAAGCTCATCAACTTTCAGAAGTGTAGGAAGAAGTCAGTCAAAAAAAATATACGCATCTAATCCGGGGTAACGCTCTGGATTTTTATTTTTGCAGTATCTAAACCTATAGTAAAGATGGATTTATCACAAGAAGAGTGGACAGAGCAATTGGAGAATGATGACAACGCCGTTATTTTGGATGTCAGAACCCCCGAAGAAATCGAGGAAGGGTATATTCCAGATGCCCTTAAAATAGACATTTATTTGGGCCAGGAATTTATTGATGAACTGGAAAAATTGGACAAGTCCAAAAACTACTACGTATACTGCAGATCGGGTAACCGAAGCGGGCAGGCGTGCGCCATCATGAACAGTATTGGCTTTGGGAACACCTATAACCTTGAGGGAGGTTTTATGAACTGGGAAGGCGAAATCGCCGAGTAGAACCCTATGCAACTACAGGAAGTCATAGAGGAACTGGAGAGAAACCGCAAGGTTTTTAGGGAAACTATGGCCCATTTGCCCCAGCCACTTATCCATTGGAAACCAAAAACCGCGGATTGGTCCTTGTTGGAAATCATCAGCCATTTGGTGGATGAGGAAAAAGAAGATTTTAGGGCTCGCGTGGATCATACCCTACAGCACCCAGATAAGCCCCTCGCCTCCATTGACCCCGTAGGATGGGTAACCAAGCGGGATTATGGTGGGCAGGACTTCCAGAATAAAGTGGAACAATTTGACAAGGAGCGCCAAATATCCATCGCATGGTTAAAGACCGCTACCGACCTCAATTGGGAGAATTCCCTATACCATCCTGAGTTGGGGGCCATGTCTGCCCGTTCCTTTTTATATAATTGGTTGGCGCACGATTACCATCATATTCGTCAAATCAATCGCATCAAGTATCAATTTTTAAAGCAAAATTCAGGGGATTCCTTGACGTATGCTGGAAATTGGTAGGCATTTTCCTATATTGCTCCCATGAAGGAAGACTTGCTCCATTTTATATGGGGGCAAAAAAAGCTTCATGGAAGACAACTTACCTCAACTGCCAACGAAGCCATACACATTAAGGCCCCTGGAGTCCCAAATCAGTATGCAGGTCCGGATTTTTTCAATGCCAGCGTGGAAATCGGTTCGCAAGCCTGGGTGGGCAATGTGGAAATCCATCTGAAATCATCGGATTGGTATGCCCATCACCATGAGATTGACCCCAACTACGATAATGTTATCCTACATGTGGTTTGGGAAGATGATATTTCGATATTTCGAAAGGATGGTTCACAGATCTGCACCTTGGAACTCAAGAAGTATGTATCCGAAGCACTTTTAAACGGGTATCAAAACCTAATGGAAAATACAAGACCCAAATTCATTAATTGTGAAAAGGATTTTGGGGGAATCGATGCCTTTTTGGTGGATAATTGGCTTCACCGACTTTATATTGAACGGTTGGAGCAGAAATCCAATTTCATTTTTAAACTCTTGGAAGAATCCAACAACGATTGGGAAGGTGTGTTGTTTACCCTATTGGCCAAAAACTTTGGCACCAAGGTCAACGGGGAGTATTTTTTTCAACAGGCCCAAAAATTGGATTTCTCCATGGTTAGGAAGACCAGTGATGAGGTGGAACAATTAGAAAGTTTGCTATTGGGGCACTTTGGACTTTTGGAAGGAATTGATTGTATGGACCAATACTATATTCGACTTAAAAGGGAATATCAGTATCTGGCCAGAAAATTTGAGTTGTCCCCGGTGTTGTCCCGACCGGAATTCTATGGCCTTCGACCGCCTAATTTTCCAACGATACGGGTGTCGCAATTGGCTCATTTGTACGCAAAACAATCCAATGTGTTTGCCCATCTCATGGAATTGGAACAGCTGGAAGACTTTTACCAAGCCTTTGATATAGGGGTCGGATCCTATTGGAAAAACCATTTCACCTTTGGAAAACTATCCAAGGAAAGTCCCAAGAAGCTCACCAAAAGTTTTATTGATCTGCTTATCCTCAATACCGTTGTTCCTTTAAAGTTTTGTTATGCAAAGCATCTTGGAAAAGATCTCAATGAAGACCTTATTGCCCTGGTCCTGCAGATGCCTACAGAAAAGAATGCCATTATGGATGGGTTTGGCAACTTGGGGTACCCAGCCAAAAATGCATTGGAAAGCCAGGCCAAAATTCAGCTTTACACCCAGTACTGTTCCAAAAATAAATGCCTTCAATGCGCTTTGGGCGTACATTTATTGAATAGAAATACATAATTTTAGCCATGGCTTTATTTTACGACACGCTATACTACTTCCAAAAAAGAGGTTTTGAGGTCTGCAGACGTATTGCCGAACGTTTGGGCATACGTGCCCGGGTGGTGCGTACCACTTTTATCTACCTAACCTTTGTTACCTTGGGATTTGGATTTGCCCTCTACCTGTTCATAGCATTTTGGCTAAAGATCAAGGATTTGGTCTACACCAAGAGAACCTCAGTTTTTGATCTGTAACCTATGATACGACTTCTGCGTTCCAAAATAGTATTGGCCCTGTCCTTAATGGTGCTGGTGCTGTTGTTTGGAATGATTGGGTATAGGTTTTTATCGGATTATACCTGGGTAGAGGCGCTGTACATGACCATAATCACGGTCACTACGGTAGGTTTCTCCGAAGTGAGGCCCTTGGATGCCGAGGCAAAGATTTTTACCGTATTTTTAATTGTGACCAGTGTCTTCATTTTTGCTTTTGCCATATCGGTGGTCACGGAATATATTTTGGGAAAAAGCTCTTTGGAGCTGTTAAAAAAGAAGAAAGTGAAAAAACAAATAGACAGTCTTTCCAATCATGTGGTGGTCTGCGGCTTTGGTAGAAATGGCATGCAGGCTGCCGAAAAGTTGATGGCCTATAGTAAGCCCTTTGTGGTCATAGAGCGGGACAAGGAGATCATAGACAAGTATGAAGACGAGATTTTGTTTGTGGAAGGGGATGCCAATGAAGATGAGACCTTATTGCAGGCAGGTATAGAAAAGGCCCAATATTTGATCACCGCCGTACCGGATGATGCGGCCAATTTGTTCATTGTACTGTCGGCCCGCCAGTTGAACCGGTCGCTGTTCATTATAAGCAGGGCATCCCAGGTAACCTCCCTAAAAAAGCTGCAGTTTGCAGGGGCAGACAAGGTAATCATGCCCGATAAGATAGGGGGAGACCATATGGCATCGCTGGTGGTCATGCCCGATTTGATCACCTTTATGGATAAGCTTTCCGTGGAAGGGGAGCATACCACCAATCTGGAAGAGGTGGAAATAGAGGAGTTTACCAACCAAATGGACTGTAATTCCATCCGGGATTTGGACCTGAGGCGAAAAACAGGTTGTACCATTATAGGGTATATAGATCCCCAAGGAGAGTACATCATCAATCCTGAAGCCGATCTGGTGCTTCAGCCCAAAAGCAAGGTAATTGTGTTGGGTAGGCCGGAGCAAATACGAAAACTCAACCAAATGTTTCAGATAGGATAGTTAAAAGATCATTAAATTTTTCTGCGTAAAAATTTTTTAGGATATTGCCCACTTTACATCAAATCAAATAATCAAAAACTCATTTATGAAGTATAAACTTCTTAGTATTTGCTCAATTTTTCTACCATTTATGGCCATGGCCCAAGAAGCAGGGGAAATGGGAATAGACGAAAAAATTGATAAAGTTTTTGGAGACCTCACAGGTTGGTTCGTTAACTTCATTTTTTACCAAATACCTTTTTCTGAAAATATTAAGATCTATTGGGTCTTGTTCCCTTTGATCCTGGGAGCCGGTTTCTTTACCTTTTATTTTAGGTTCATCAACTTCACGGGAGTTTGGACCGCCATTAAAGTGGTAATGGGCAAGTACGAGGATATAGAAAAGTACGGTGCCAAGGAATTGTATGGTGAAGAAGGGATCGCTGCCGGGGTTGACATGAACAAGGTGGAAAGCTTGGACAAGCACTTGGCAGACAATAAGGATGAAATTGTAGTGGATGGGGATATTATAGATACCATTAGGGATGAGAGTTCCAATGGGGAAGTATCCCATTTCCAAGCACTGACGGCGGCCTTGTCCGCAACCGTGGGACTAGGGAACATTGCCGGTGTTGCGGTAGCGGTATCCATAGGTGGGGCCGGAGCAACATTTTGGATGATCGTTGCCGGAGTTTTGGGGATGGCCTCAAAATTTGTGGAATGTACCCTTGGGGTAAAGTATAGGGATGTTGGGCCGGATGGTACCATTTTCGGTGGTCCCATGTACTACCTGAACAAAGGCTTGAAGAACAAGACCCTCGGAAAAATATTGGCAGGTGCCTTTGCGGTGATGTGTATCGGAGGTTCTTTTGGTGGAGGAAACATGTTCCAGGTAAATCAAGCCGTTCAACTTTTTGAAAATATGACGGGAGGAACAGAATCCTTCCTATATGGTTACCGTTGGGCCTTTGGTGTTATAATGGCCATTTTGGTGGGTATTGTAATTATCGGAGGTATAAAATCGATTGCAAAGGTTACCGATAAGATCGTACCTTTTATGGTGGTCATCTATGTGGGAGCTTCCCTATTTGTATTGGTGGCCAAGTTTGACATGATCGGTTGGGCCTTCAATGAGATTATCCAAGGCGCTTTTGCCCCCGAAGGAATTGTGGGTGGAGCCGTAGGGGTCATGATCCAAGGTTTCCGTAGGGCAGCATTCTCCAATGAGGCCGGTGTAGGTTCGGCATCCATTGCGCATTCCGCGGTGAGGACCAAATATCCAGCTTCCGAGGGGTTGGTGGCCTTATTAGAGCCTTTTATTGATACCGTATTGGTATGTACCATGACCGCTTTGGTCTTGATCATTACCGGAAACGTAGACCCAGGCAATGCAGGTTTGAATGATGCCGATGCCATCTTGTTGACTTCAGGTGCATTTGAGTCTGTGATAAGCTGGTTTCCATATCTGTTGACCGTTGCGGTTATCTTGTTTGCCTTTAGTACCCAAATTTCCTGGTCTTACTATGGATATCAAGCATGGGCCTATCTTTTTGGTCGTACCAAACGAACAGAGTATACCTATAAAATTATCTTTTGTTTGTTCGTAATTGTTGGGGCGTCCGCGAGTTTGGGGTCCGTTATCGGTTTTTCCGATGCGATGATCTTTGGAATGATGGTGCCCAATATGGTAGGGATTGTTATCCTAGCGCCTAAAGTCAAGGCAGAACTCAAGAAATATATGGATGCCATTAAATTAAAGGCAAAGGCCATAACGGAAGACTAATCCAATTTGGAATGATAAAAGGATCCCACTTCAGGTTCAACAAACAAGAACGAAGTGGGATCTTTTTTTTATTGCTGATCATCTTCATTTTTCAAGGGATATATTTTTACGTAAAAGCGAAACCCTTTAGCACAAGTCCAGCGGTGAAGGTCAATACTACGGAACAAGCCCATTTGGATAGTTTAAAAGGACTGGCTCAAATGGATGCCGGAAAAATTTTCCCATTCAATCCCAATTACATTACAGATCATAAAGGGTATGCCTTGGGGATGTCACTGGAGGAGTTGGATCGCCTTTTTGACTACAGGGATAAAAATAAATTTATAAACTCGGCCGAAGAGTTTCAAAAGGTGACCCAGATTTCAGATTCCCTACTCAACAAAATAGCACCCTATTTTAAGTTTCCAGCTTGGGCCAAGACAGCGTCTGTCATCCAAAAGAAATCGAATCAGAAGAGAAGTGAAATCTATGAGGTTGGGGATTTGAATCAGGCCACCGCCGAAGAATTGATGCGCGTCAATGGGGTAGGTCCCACCTTGTCCAAAAGAATCGTAAAGTTCAGGGATCGTTTGGGGGGCTTCGTGGTGAACGAGCAACTGTATGATGTATATGGCCTGGAACCGGAAGTGGTCCAAAGAACATTGAAGCGTTTTCAGATACTTCAACCGCCAGTCATCAAGAAAATCAATATCAACCAAGCTACAGCGGAAGAACTATCGCAATTGGTATATATCAATCAAGATATGGCCCTTGAAATTGTACTGCATCGAAAAAGGAACGGACCGTTTTCTTCCTTGGACGAGTTAGTTGGCGTTGGGGCGTTTCCAACCGATAGGATTGAGAGAATTAAGCTATATTTGACCCTATAAAATTGCACGAATGGTTACGGATACCCTATATACAATGAACTTTGATTATTCAGAGACCCAAAAGATGGTCGCCCAGTCTGCCCGGGAATTTGCCCAGCAGCATATACTTCCCCATGTTATGGAATGGGATGAGGCCCAAACGTTCCCTGTTGAGGTTTTTAAGAAAGCTGGTGAAATGGGGTTTATGGGCATATTGGTGCCCGAGGAGCTCGGAGGTTCTGGATTGGGGTATCATGAGTACATTGCCATTTTGGAAGAGATTTCAAAAGTAGATCCCGCTATAGGTTTATCCGTAGCGGCCCATAACTCCCTTTGTACCAATCATATTTTGAGTTTTGGGAACGAAGAACAAAAACAACGATGGGTTCCTAAGTTGGCCACCGCCGAATGGTTGGGTGCCTGGGGACTTACAGAACACAATACCGGCTCCGATGCCGGAGGGATGAACACTACCGCTGTGCGGGATGGGGATTCTTGGATCTTGAACGGAGCGAAAAACTTTATCACCCATGGAAAAAGTGGGGATATTGCTGTGGTCATTGTCCGGACAGGTGAGAAAGGTGATAGTCATGGTATGACGGCTTTTGTGGTCGAAAAAGGAACACCTGGGTTCACTAGTGGCAAAAAAGAGGACAAATTGGGCATGCGGGCCAGTGAGACGGCCGAATTGATTTTTTCGGACTGTAGGATTCCGGATGCCAATCGTTTGGGAGAAGTGGGGGAAGGATTTATCCAATCCATGAAAGTATTGGATGGCGGCCGAATCTCCATTGGTGCCCTGTCTTTGGGTGTGGCCAAGGGAGCTTATGAGGCGGCCTTGAAATATTCCAAGGAACGGATCCAGTTTGGAAAACCCATTAGCGAGTTCCAGGGCATATCGTTCAAGTTGGCCGATATGGCCACGGAGATTGAGGCTTCGGAACTATTGCTGCACAAAGCCGCTTTCTTGAAAAATGAAGGTCGTCCTATGACCAAACTTGGGGCCATGTGTAAAATGTATGCATCGGAAGTGTGTGTAAAAGTCGCTAACGAAGCGGTCCAAATCCATGGTGGTTATGGGTATACCAAAGATTTCCCTGTTGAGAAATTTTATCGGGATTCCAAGCTTTGCACCATAGGGGAGGGTACCACTGAAATCCAAAAAGTGGTGATTTCCAGAAATATTCTCAAGTAATTTGTTTGGTAAATAGGATTTAGGTGTATATTTGCACTCCAAAATTCTAAAAGAAAGGAGGTTGTAGCCCATGTTAATTATACCAGTAAAAGAAGGAGAAAACATCGATAGAGCTTTAAAGCGTTTCAAGCGTAAGTTTGATAAGACCGGGACCATGCGTCAGTTGAGAAGCAGACAGCAGTTCACAAAACCTTCCGTACAGCGTAGAGCTGAGATCCAGAAAGCACAGTACATTCAAGGCTTGAGGGACCAAGAGGAAGTATAGGCTCTTGAATAGAACATATACAGCATCCCGTTTCATTTTTGAAACGGGATTTTTTGTTTTTATATGGGTCGGGAAATGGATTTGGCTACCTTTGGTATATGTCCGTTTCCGCATTCATATCCTACCTTCGGTTGGAAAAAAACTATTCTGAACATACGGTAAAGGCCTATGAGCGGGATATTGTATTATTCTCCAAGTTTTGCAGGGAAGACCATCAAATGGAATCCATTGCTTCCATGGACTATCCCATCATCCGAAATTGGATTGTGTCCCTTTCCAATACCGGGCTGTCCAACCGAACCATCAACAGAAAAATATCTTCACTACAGGCCTACTACAAATTCTTGATGAAAGTAGGGGAAATAGAAAGTAGCCCATTGGCAAAGCATAGGGCGCTCAAAACGGAAAAGAAGGTGGAAGTTCCCTTTTCGGAGCCCGAAATGGAAAGAATCCTGTCCGAAATACCTTTTGAGGACAGTTTTGAGGGGTCTCGGGACAAACTCATCATAGAGTTGTTATACACTACAGGAATGCGCAGAGCGGAGCTGGTGCATCTTAAATGGTCCGATATTGACCATTCCAAAGGAACCTTGAGGGTTTTGGGAAAAAGAAACAAAGAGCGTATTCTCCCCCTTTTGCCTGCAACTGAGGTGCTGGTTCGGGAGTATACGGAGCATCGTTCCGGATTGGATAAGGTCGTGGACGAAGCATTTGTTTTTTTGACCAAAGGCGGCCTTAAAATTTATGAAACACTTGTTTATCGTATCATAAATAAGTATTTTAGTTTAGTGTCCCCCAAGGTAAAAAAGAGCCCACATATTTTGAGGCATACCTTCGCAACACACTTGCTGAACAGGGGGGCAGACTTGAATTCGGTCAAGGAATTGTTGGGTCATTCAAGTTTGGCATCCACTCAAGTGTATACGCACAACAGCATTGCCGAACTCAAGAAGGTTCACCAGAAGGCCCACCCTAGAAACAAGAAATAGAATTCTTGTATTGTTTAACTTCACTGTCGCTTGACAGTATTAAAACTACATCTTATGAAAGTAAACGCACAATCGGTAAATTTTGTAGCGGATGGTAAGCTTTTGGACTTTATCCAAAAACGGATGGACAAATTGGAATTGTTCTATGACAAGGTCATTGATTCGGATGTTTTCTTAAAAGTTGAAAACACTAGTGCCAAAGAGAATAAGATAGTGGAAATCATGGTATCTGTCCCTGGGGATAAGATGATGGTTAAAAAGCAATGTAAGTCCTTTGAGGAGGCGGTCGATTCGGCCTGTGGTTCCTTGGAAAGACAGCTGGTAAGACGAAAGGAAAAATTAAGGGCGAAAGTTTGATCAAAATTTTTTCAATTTTATTTTGAATAAAAAAATAAATCTCTACATTTGCAGTCCGTTAGAAATAGCGGACTTTTTTATGTTCAAAAAAGCGGTAAAAATGCCGATATAGCTCAGCTGGCTAGAGCAGCTGATTTGTAATCAGCAGGTCGTGGGTTCGAGTCCCTCTATCGGCTCGTAAGATACTGAAAAATAAGGCGGGGGGATACTCAAGCGGCCAACGAGGACAGACTGTAAATCTGTTGGTTTTCACCTTCGCAGGTTCGAATCCTGCTCCCCCCACAATGTTGTTTGCGAACAACAGGACGTGGAAAGTTTTTTGAAATGTTGATATTGTTTGGGTGTAAGTCCCAAAAAAAATGCGGGAGTAGCTCAGTTGGTAGAGCGTCAGCCTTCCAAGCTGAATGTCGCCGGTTCGAACCCGGTCTCCCGCTCTAAACCGATTTTGGAACAATAGGTTTCAAAATGGTGTAGGTTGAAGTTTAACATGCTGGACTTGCAACTTTAAACGCTAAACCTGAAAACGCAATAGGCCGGTGTAGCTCAGGGGTAGAGCGTTTCCTTGGTAAGGAAGAGGTCAGGGGTTCAAATCCCCTCATTGGCTCAAAACGATTTGTACACTAATATAAACTAAGATTAAAATCATTTAAAATGGCAAAGGAAACTTTTGATCGTTCCAAACCCCACTTAAATATTGGTACCATTGGTCACGTGGATCACGGTAAAACTACCTTGACTGCTGCCATCACTACCGTATTGGCTAACGCGGGATTGTCAGAGCTTAGAAGCTTTGATTCTATTGATAACGCTCCCGAGGAAAAAGAGAGAGGTATTACTATCAACACTTCTCACGTAGAATATCAAACTGAAAACCGTCACTACGCGCACGTTGACTGTCCTGGTCACGCGGATTACGTAAAGAACATGGTTACCGGTGCTGCCCAGATGGACGGTGCTATTTTGGTTGTTGCCGCTACTGATGGTCCTATGCCACAGACTCGTGAGCACATCCTTTTGGGTCGTCAGGTAGGTATTCCTCGTATCGTTGTTTTCTTGAACAAAGTTGACATGGTCGATGATGAGGAGCTTTTGGAGCTTGTTGAGATGGAAGTAAGGGAATTGCTTTCTTTCTACGAGTATGATGGTGACAATGGTCCCGTTATCGCTGGTTCTGCACTTGGTGCTTTGAATGGTGAGCAAAAATGGGTTGACACTGTTATGGAGTTGATGAAGGCTGTTGATGAGTGGATCGAGCTTCCTGAAAGAGATGTTGACAAGCCTTTCTTGATGCCTATCGAAGATGTATTTACCATTACTGGTCGTGGTACTGTTGCAACTGGTCGTATCGAAACAGGTGTAGCCAACACTGGTGATGCTGTTGATATCATTGGTATGGGTGCTGAGAAATTGTCTTCCACTATCACTGGTGTTGAGATGTTCCGTAAGATTTTGGATAGAGGTGAAGCTGGTGATAACGTAGGTCTTTTGTTGAGAGGTATCGAGAAATCCGATATCAAAAGAGGTATGGTTATCTGTAAGCCAGGTTCTGTTAAGCCGCACGCTAAATTCAAAGCTGAGGTCTATATCTTGAAAAAAGAAGAAGGTGGTCGTCACACTCCATTCCATAACAACTACCGTCCTCAGTTCTACGTTCGTACAACTGACGTAACAGGTAACATCAACCTTCCTGATGGAGTTGAAATGGTAATGCCTGGTGATAACTTGACAATCACTGTTGATTTGATTCAGCCAATCGCCTTGAACGTAGGTCTACGTTTCGCTATCCGTGAAGGTGGTAGAACAGTAGGTGCTGGTCAGGTTACTGAAATTTTAGATTAAACATTTCATAATAAAATTGCACTAAAGGGTGTCCCGGGTTCCTGGGATACCTTTCAGTGTAATTATAAACGGGTGTAGCTCAGTTGGTAGAGCACTGGTCTCCAAAACCAGGTGTCGGGAGTTCGAGTCTCTCCTCCCGTGCAAGAAAATACACGTAATACTATGTTGACTTACATTAAGGAATCCTTTGAGGAATTAAAAAATAATGTTACCTGGTTGGACAGGGACAAAGCTTCCAATTTAATGGTTGTAGTAGCTGTTTTTTCAATCCTGTTTGCTTTGGCAACATGGGGTGTGGATTCGCTTTTCAGTAAGTTGGTTGGATTGTATTTTGAACAAATAATAGGTTAAGTCGGTATGTCTGAGGTTCTGGAGAAAAAATGGTACGTGGTACGAGCTGTCAGTGGTCAAGAGAATAAAATCAAAGGCTACATTGAAAGTGAGGTAGAGCGTGCCGGTTTCGGAGATTATCTTGAGGAGGTCCTTGTGCCTACCGAGAAGGTCGTACAGATCAGAAACGGAAAGAAGATCAACAAAGAACGAGTTTACTTTCCTGGATATATCATGATCAAAGCCAATCTTGGAGGTGAAATGGTTCACATTATCCGTTCCATTACCAATGTGATTGGTTTCTTGGGTGAAGTTAAGGGAGGTGATCCCGTGCCTTTGCGCAAGTCTGAGGTAAACCGTATGCTAGGAAAAGTGGATGAGCTTGCTGTCAATACAGACAATGTGGCCATTCCATTTGTGTTGGGTGAAACGGTTAAGGTAATTGACGGGCCTTTCAATGGATTCAATGGAACCGTTGAAAAAGTCAATGAAGAAAAGCGTAAGCTTGAGGTTATGGTGAAAATTTTCGGAAGAAAGACACCTTTGGAGCTCAGCTATATGCAAGTTGAAAAGGTTTAGAATCAAGACGGGGACAAGCAAGATAAAAGACGATGATTGTCTTGGCTCTTGAGTCCAAAAGAAAAGAATTAAATAGAGCTGTTACATATATAAAGCTGTGTTGCTTCCAATTGACACAACTTTAAATTTAATTAGAAACAATGGCAAAAGAAGTAGATAAGGTAGTTAAATTACAAGTTAGGGGAGGTGCTGCGAATCCGTCGCCACCGGTTGGACCCGCCTTAGGTGCTGCTGGTGTTAACATCATGGAGTTCTGTAAGCAGTTTAATGCGCGTACACAGGACAAGCAAGGTAAAGTTTTACCGGTTGTTATCACCGTTTACAAAGACAAATCTTTCGAGTTTGTTGTAAAGACACCACCTGCGGCAGTTCAATTGATGGAAGCAGCTAAGATTAAAAAAGGATCGGGAGAACCTAACAGGGTAAAGAATGGTTCTGTGACTTGGGATCAAGTTAGGACCATTGCCGAAGACAAAATGGCGGATTTGAACGCATTCACCATCGAGTCTGCAATGAGTATGGTTGCAGGTACGGCAAGATCTATGGGTCTTAAAGTGGCCGGAGCCAAACCTTTTTAAAATCTTAAAGCAGTATTTAAATGGCAAGATTGACTAAAAAGCAAAAAGAGGCCCAAGCCAAAATAGATAGAAATAAACTCTATTCTTTGGAAGAGGGATCAGCTTTAGTAAAAGAAATAACCAATGTAAAATTTGATGCCTCTGTTGATATTGCAGTTCGTTTGGGTGTAGATCCACGAAAAGCAAATCAAATGGTGCGTGGCGTTGTTACCCTTCCCCACGGAACTGGTAAAGACGTTAAAGTTTTGGCATTGGTGACTCCAGACAAAGAGGCAGAGGCTAAGGAAGCCGGTGCTGATTTTGTTGGGTTGGATGAATATTTGGATAAGATAAAAGGCGGTTGGACCGATGTTGATGTGATTATCACCATGCCAAGCGTAATGGGTAAATTGGGTCCATTAGGTCGTGTTTTGGGACCAAGGGGATTAATGCCCAATCCAAAGACCGGTACCGTAACCATGGATGTAGCCAAAGCTGTATCCGATGTTAAGGCCGGTAAGATAGATTTCAAAGTGGACAAGACAGGAATTGTACATGCTGCAATTGGTAAAGCTTCTTTCTCTGCAGATAAAATTGCAGGAAACGCAAAGGAATTGATTGATACCTTGGTGAAGCTTAAACCATCTGCTGCAAAAGGTGTGTACATGAAAAGTATCTACTTGTCCAGTACCATGAGTCCAAGTATCCAATTGGATCCCAAAGCAGTTTAATTAACTGGTAGTTCAATATTTTAACTATGACAAGAGAAGAAAAAGCAACAGTAATAGAAGATTTGACTGCACAGTTAGCTGAAAACGCCAATATTTATTTGGCCGATATTTCAGGATTGGATGCCGTTGCCACTTCTAACCTTAGAAGGGCATGTTTTAAGGCCAATATTAAACTTGCAGTGGTTAAGAACACCTTGCTTGCAAAAGCAATGGAAGCTTCTGATAAGGAATTCGGTGAACTTCCCGAAGTGTTGAAAGGCAATACATCAATGATGTTGTCCGAAACCGGAAATGCACCTGCGAAACTTATCAAGGACTTTAGAAAAAAATCAGATAGACCTTTATTGAAAGGGGCCTTTATTGCGGAGGCTATCTATATCGGTGACGAAAACCTGGAGGCGCTTGTAAACATCAAGTCCAAGGAAGAAGTCATCGGGGATATCATCGGATTGTTGCAATCACCAGCCAAGAATGTTATTTCTGGACTTAAATCTGGTGGTGGTAAATTGGCCGGTATCCTTAAGACATTATCTGAGAAAGAATAATTCGCGCACAATAAACTAAGTATATTTTTAAAAATTTTTATTAAACGATAGAAAAATGGCAGATTTAAAAGATTTTGCAGAACAGTTGGTAAACCTTACAGTAAAAGAGGTAAATGAGTTGGCCGACATATTGAAAGAAGAATACGGTATTGAGCCTGCTGCTGCTGCAGTAGCTGTAGCTGCTGGTGGTGGTGCTGGTGCTGGTGAAGATGCTGCTGAGGAAAAAACTGAATTCGATGTAATCCTTAAAGCCGCTGGTGGTTCTAAATTGGCAGTTGTTAAATTGGTGAAAGAATTGACAGGTCTTGGTCTTAAAGAGGCTAAAGACATCGTTGACAGTGCACCTAAAGCTGTTAAGGAAGGAATTTCCAAAGATGAAGCAGAAGGAATCAAAAATTCATTGGAAGAAGCTGGAGCAGAAGTTGAGCTTAAATAACAGCGTATACCATAAAGGTTTGGTTAAGGTCTTTCCATTTTTTGGTTAGACCTTAGCCTATTTTAATAAGGAGTGTATAAAGCCATACACAGACCCCTATAGTATTCACGATCAAAATTTGTCCATAGATGTTCACAAACACTATTGAAAGAGTTAATTTCGCATCCGCTAAGAACATACCGGATTACCCGGATTTCTTGGACATTCAGATAAAATCGTTTCAGGATTTCTTCCAATTAGAAACTAAATCTGACGAAAGAGGGAACGAAGGTCTCTACAACACCTTCATGGAGAATTTTCCAATCACCGATACCAGAAACCAGTTTGTACTGGAATTTTTGGATTACTTCATAGATCCACCCAGATATTCCATCCAAGAATGTATTGAGCGTGGACTTACCTATAGCGTTCCTCTTAAGGCACGTCTAAAGCTGTACTGTACCGATCCAGAGCATGAGGACTTTGAGACCATTGTACAGGATGTGTACTTGGGTACCATCCCTTACATGACTCCAAGTGGAACCTTTGTGATCAATGGTGCGGAACGTGTTGTTGTTTCCCAGTTGCATAGATCTCCAGGGGTTTTCTTTGGACAGTCTTTCCACGCAAACGGAACAAAATTGTATTCGGCCAGGGTAATCCCATTCAAGGGATCTTGGATTGAATTTGCTACCGACATCAATGCGGTGATGTACGCCTACATTGATCGGAAGAAAAAATTGCCGGTAACCACTCTTTTCCGTGCCATTGGTTTTGAAAGGGATAAGGATATCTTGGAAATCTTTGACCTATCGGAAGAAGTTAAGGTGTCAAAAGCCGGACTTAAAAAAGTATTGGGCCGTAAATTGGCCGCAAGGGTATTGAACACATGGCATGAGGATTTCGTGGACGAGGATACCGGTGAAGTGGTTTCCATTGAACGTAACGAGATTGTTTTGGATCGTGATACCGTTTTGGAAAAGGAGCATATCGATGAAATCATTGATGCCGATGTGAAGACCATCCTACTTCACAAGGAAAACAATGCGCAGTCGGATTACGCCATTATCCACAACACCTTGCAAAAAGATCCTACCAACTCTGAAAAAGAAGCGGTAGAACACATCTATAGACAATTGCGTAATGCTGAGCCGCCAGATGAAGAGACCGCTCGTGGTATTATCGACAAATTGTTCTTCTCCGACCAACGTTACTCTTTGGGTGAGGTAGGTCGTTACAGAATGAACAAGAAATTGGGCTTGGACATTGGTATGGACAAAGAGGTTCTTACCAAGGAAGATATCATTACCATCATCAAGTATTTGATCGAGTTGATCAACTCCAAAGCGGAGATTGATGATATCGATCACTTGTCCAATCGTCGTGTACGTACCGTTGGTGAGCAGTTGTCCCAGCAGTTTGGAGTAGGTTTGGCACGTATGGCACGTACCATCCGTGAGCGTATGAACGTTCGTGACAACGAGGTGTTTACCCCAATCGATTTGATCAATGCCAAGACCTTGTCTTCCGTGATCAACTCCTTCTTCGGGACCAACCAGTTGTCTCAGTTCATGGACCAGACCAACCCGTTGGCTGAAATTACACACAAAAGAAGATTGTCCGCATTGGGACCAGGTGGTCTTTCCCGTGAAAGAGCCGGTTTCGAGGTGCGTGACGTTCACTATACCCACTACGGTAGATTGTGTCCCATTGAAACCCCTGAAGGACCGAACATTGGTTTGATCTCCTCACTTTCCGTATTTGCGAAAGTGAACAGCATGGGCTTCTTGGAGACCCCGTATCGTAAAGTTGCCGATGGAAAAGTAGACGTGAAAGATCATATCTACTTGAGTGCAGAGGAAGAAGAAGGAATGAAAATTGCCCAGGCGAACATTCCTTTGAAAGATGATGGTACCATTGACAGGGATAAGGTAATTGCCCGTGAAGAAGGGGATTTCCCAGTAGTAGATCCTGCTGAAATCCAGTACACGGATGTTGCCCCCAACCAGATTGCATCCATCTCCGCTTCCTTGATTCCGTTCTTGGAGCATGATGATGCGAACCGTGCGTTGATGGGCTCCAACATGATGCGCCAGGCCGTACCATTGTTGCGTCCTGATTCACCTATCGTGGGTACAGGTCTTGAAAGACAAGTAGCTACCGACTCCAGGGTATTGATCAATGCCGAAGGAAATGGAACCGTGGAATATGTGGATGCCCAAAAAGTCACTATCAAATACGATAGAACCGATGAAGAGCGATTGGTAAGCTTCGAAGAAGACTCCAAGACCTACGAATTGGTGAAATTTAGAAAGACCAACCAAGGGACCAGCATCAACTTGAAGCCGATTGTGAAGAAAGGTGACAAGGTGAAAAAAGGTCAAGTACTTTGTGAAGGATATGCTACCGAAAAAGGTGAATTGGCCTTGGGTAGAAACATGAAAGTAGCCTTCATGCCTTGGAAAGGATATAACTTTGAGGATGCGATCGTAATCTCTGAAAAAGTGGTTCGTGAGGATATCTTTACCTCCATCCACATTGATGAGTACGCTCTTGAGGTTAGGGATACCAAATTGGGTGCAGAGGAATTGACCAACGATATTCCAAACGTATCCGAGGAAGCTACCAAGGACTTGGACGAGTACGGTATGATCCGTATCGGTGCCGAGGTAAAACCTGGTGACATCCTTATTGGTAAGATTACTCCAAAAGGAGAATCAGACCCAACTCCGGAGGAAAAACTATTGCGTGCCATCTTTGGTGACAAGGCCGGTGACGTAAAAGATGCTTCCTTGAAAGCTTCACCATCTTTGAGAGGTGTGGTTATCGATAAGAAATTGTTCTCCCGTTCCATCAAGGACAAGCGCAAGCGTTCCGAGGACAAAGAAGCCATCTCAAGATTGGAGATGGATTACGAGGTGAAATTCCAACAACTGAAAGATGTATTGATCGAGAAATTATTTGGCTTGATCAATGGTAAAACATCACAAGGTGTTATCAACGATTTGGGTGAAGAAGTACTTCCAAAAGGAAAGAAATACACCATTAAAATGTTGAACGCTGTTGATGATTTTGCCCACTTGGTTGGAGGTAGCTGGACAACAGATGAGGATACCAATGCTTTGGTGGCCGATTTGTTGCACAACTACAAAATCAAATTGAACGACATTCAAGGTAACCTAAGAAGGGACAAGTTCACCATTTCCGTTGGGGATGAGCTTCCTGCAGGTATCATGAAGTTGGCCAAGGTCTACATCGCCAAAAAACGTAAGTTGAAGGTAGGTGATAAAATGGCGGGTCGTCACGGTAACAAAGGTATTGTTGCCCGTATCGTTCGTCAGGAAGACATGCCATTCTTGGAAGATGGATCTCCAGTGGACATTGTATTGAACCCATTGGGTGTACCTTCAAGGATGAACATTGGTCAGATTTATGAAACCGTATTGGGTTGGGCCGGATTGAAATTGGGCAAAAAGTTTGCTACGCCAATTTTTGATGGAGCTACCTTGGATGAGATCAATGCCTTTACGGATGAGGCCGGTGTACCACGTTTCGGACATACACACCTTTATGACGGTGGAACAGGTCAGCGTTTTGACCAGGCTGCTACCGTTGGGGTAATCTATATGTTGAAATTGGGTCACATGGTGGACGACAAGATGCACGCACGTTCCATTGGACCATACTCGTTGATCACACAACAACCATTGGGTGGTAAGGCCCAGTTTGGTGGTCAGCGTTTTGGAGAGATGGAGGTATGGGCATTGGAAGCCTACGGTGCTTCGTCTACCCTAAGGGAAATCTTGACCGTTAAGTCGGATGACGTTATCGGAAGGGCCAAGACCTATGAATCCATTGTGAAAGGCGAGACCATGCCAGAACCTGGATTGCCAGAATCTTTCAACGTATTGATGCACGAACTTAAAGGTTTGGGCTTGGATATCCGTTTGGAAGAGTAGAACACTATATTACATTAATTATATCATCACCATATTGTTATGGCTAGAATAAAAGACAATAACGCACCAAAAAGGTTCAATAAGATTTCCATAGGATTGGCCTCTCCAGAGTCCATTTTGGCCGAGTCCCGTGGCGAAGTATTGAAGCCTGAAACCATTAACTATAGAACGCACAAGCCCGAGCGTGATGGATTGTTCTGCGAGCGTATCTTTGGTCCTGTAAAGGATTATGAGTGTGCCTGTGGAAAGTATAAGCGTATCCGTTACCGTGGAATCGTTTGTGATCGTTGTGGTGTTGAAGTAACCGAGAAAAAAGTACGTAGGGACCGTGTAGGACACATCAACCTAGTGGTTCCCGTAGCACACATCTGGTACTTCCGTTCATTGCCAAATAAAATCGGATACCTTTTGGGATTGCCTTCCAAAAAGTTGGACATGATCATATACTACGAAAGGTATGTGGTTATCCAGCCTGGGGTGGCAAAAGGTCCGGAAGGAGAGGAAATCCACAAAATGGATTTCTTGACCGAAGAGGAATATTTGAACATCTTGGAGTCCATTCCTACTGAGAACCAGTACTTGGAAGATACGGACCCCAATAAGTTCATCGCCAAAATGGGTGCCGAATGTTTGATCGACCTATTGTCCAGAATCGATTTGGAGCAATTGTCCTACGAACTTCGTCACAAGGCAAACACCGAAACATCAAAACAACGTAAGACCGAGGCCTTGAAACGTCTTCAAGTGGTTGAGGCCTTGCGTGAATCACAGGACAACAGGGAAAATAACCCTGAGTGGATGATTATGAAGGTCATTCCCGTGATTCCACCAGAATTGCGCCCATTGGTGCCATTGGATGGTGGTCGTTTTGCCACTTCGGATTTGAACGATCTATACCGTAGGGTGATCATCCGTAACAACCGTCTAAAGCGATTGATGGAGATCAAAGCCCCCGAGGTAATCTTGCGAAACGAGAAACGTATGCTTCAAGAAGCGGTGGATTCCCTTTTCGACAACACAAGAAAAGCCTCTGCGGTAAAAACAGAATCAAACAGACCATTGAAATCCCTTTCAGATTCGTTGAAAGGTAAGCAAGGTCGTTTCCGTCAAAACCTTTTGGGTAAACGTGTGGATTACTCCGCTCGTTCCGTAATTGTTGTTGGACCGGAATTGAAATTGTACGAATGTGGTCTACCAAAAGATATGGCGGCCGAGCTGTACAAGCCTTTTGTTATCCGTAAGTTGATAGAAAGAGGTATTGTAAAGACGGTAAAGTCTGCCAAGAAGATCATAGACAAGAAAGAGCCTGTGGTTTGGGATATTCTGGAAAATGTCCTTAAAGGACATCCAGTCCTATTGAACCGGGCCCCCACATTGCACCGATTGGGTATCCAAGCGTTCCAGCCAAAACTTATTGAAGGTAAGGCGATTCGTTTGCACCCCTTGGCGTGTACCGCGTTCAACGCGGATTTCGATGGGGATCAGATGGCGGTTCACTTGCCATTGGGGCCAGAGGCCATTTTGGAGGCCCAATTGTTGATGTTGGCTTCCCAAAATATCTTGAACCCTGCGAATGGTTCGCCAATTACGGTACCATCACAGGATATGGTTTTGGGATTGTACTATATGACCAAAGAAAAGAAGTCCACTCCGGAGGAACCTGTTTTGGGTGAAGGATTGACCTTCTATTCAGCTGAAGAAGTGGAAATTGCCTTTAATGAGAAGAAAGTAGCGTTGAACGCTGGCATTAAGGTAAGGACCAAAGATTTTAATGAAGCGGGAGAATTGGTCAACCAAATCATCAAAACCACTGTAGGTCGTGTATTGTTCAACTCAGAAGTGCCAGAACAAGCAGGATTCATCAACCAAGTATTGAACAAGAAAGCCCTAAGGAACATTATTGGGGATATTCTTGCCGTGACCGATGTACCTACAACGGCCGAATTCTTGGATAAGATCAAGTCCATGGGGTATGATTTCGCTTTCAAGGGAGGTTTGTCCTTCAGTTTGGGAGATATCATCATCCCTGCCGAAAAGCAAGATATGATCAACGAAGCCAACGAGCAAGTTGATGGTATTATGATGAACTATAACATGGGTCTTATCACCAACAATGAGCGATATAACCAGGTTATTGATGTTTGGACTTCCACCAACGCCATGTTGACCGAATTGGCCATGAAGCGAATTCGTGAAGACAAGCAAGGATTCAACTCGGTGTATATGATGTTGGATTCCGGTGCAAGGGGTTCCAAAGAGCAGATTCGTCAGTTGACCGGTATGCGTGGATTGATGGCCAAGCCTAAAAAATCTACTGCTGGTGGTGGAGAGATTATCGAAAACCCGATTCTTTCCAACTTTAAGGAAGGTCTATCGATCTTGGAATACTTTATCTCTACCCACGGTGCGCGTAAAGGTCTTGCGGATACCGCTTTGAAAACTGCGGATGCGGGATACTTGACCCGTCGTTTGGTGGATGTTTCACAAGATGTGATCATCAACATAGAAGATTGTGGTACACTTCGTGGAATTGAAGTGGAAGCATTGAAGAAGAATGAGGAAATCGTGGAAACCCTTGGAGAGCGAATCTTAGGTAGGGTATCTCTTCACGATGTATACAATCCATTGACAGAGGAATTGGTTCTTAAAGCAGGCCAAGATATCACCGAGGCCGATGTGAAGAGGGTGGAAGCTGCTCCGATTGAAAAAGTCGAAGTAAGGTCACCATTGACCTGTGAGGCTCCTCAAGGAATCTGTGCCAAATGTTACGGAAGAAACCTAGCGACCAATAAAATGGTTCAGCGTGGTGAAGCTGTTGGTGTTGTTGCCGCTCAATCCATTGGGGAACCAGGTACACAGTTGACGCTACGTACCTTCCACGTGGGTGGTATTGCAGGAAACATTTCCGAGGATAACAAGTTGGAAGCCAAGTTTGATGGTGTAGCGGAAATTGAAGACTTGAGGGTTGTTGAAGGTGAAAATGCCGAAGGAAACAAAACCAATATTGTAATTTCCAGAACATCGGAGATCAAGATCATTGATGCCAAGACGGGAATTACCTTGAGTACCAATAACATTCCTTACGGTTCCCAATTGTTCGTGAAGAACGGGGGCAAGATCAGTAAAGGAGAATTGATTTGCCAGTGGGATCCATACAACGGTGTAATTGTATCTGAATTCACCGGGCAGATTGCCTATGAGAATATTGAGCAAGGGGTTACTTACCAAGTGGAAATTGACGAACAGACCGGTTTCCAGGAAAAGGTAATCTCTGAATCAAGGAACAAGAAATTGATTCCTACCTTGTTGATCAAGGATGGAAAAGGAGAAACCCTTCGTTCGTACAACCTACCGGTTGGTTCCCATATTATGGTGGATGATGGTGAGAAGATCAAGGAAGGTAAGATCTTGGTGAAAATCCCACGTAAATCTGCCAAGGCAGGGGATATCACGGGAGGTCTTCCAAGGGTAACCGAGTTGTTCGAAGCACGTAACCCATCCAACCCTGCCGTTGTATCCGAGATTGATGGTGTGGTTTCTTTTGGTAAGATCAAGAGAGGTAACCGCGAAATCATTATCGAATCCAAAACAGGTGAGATCAAGAAGTATTTGGTTAAACTTTCCAACCAGATTCTGGTTCAGGAAAATGACTATGTGCGTGCAGGTATGCCATTGTCCGATGGGTCTATTACCCCAGAGGATATCTTGGCCATCAAAGGACCATCAGCCGTTCAGCAATACTTGGTGAACGAAGTTCAGGAAGTATATCGCTTACAAGGTGTAAAAATCAACGATAAGCACTTTGAGGTTGTGGTACGACAGATGATGCGTAAGGTACAGATCCAGGATTCCGGGGATACTACGTTCTTGGAGAACCAATTGGTACACAAAGATGACTTCATCAACGAAAATGATGAGATCTTTGGCAAGAAAGTGGTCGAGGATGCTGGGGATTCCGAAAGATTGAAGCCAGGTCAGATCGTAACGGCACGTCAGCTAAGGGATGAGAACTCTATTCTAAGAAGAGAGGACAAGACCTTGGTTACGGCAAGAGATGCCGTTGCAGCCACAGCTACGCCAATTCTTCAAGGAATTACAAGAGCGTCGTTGCAGACCAAGTCCTTTATCTCTGCCGCATCGTTCCAAGAGACTACCAAAGTATTGAACGAAGCCGCTGTAAGTGGTAAAGTGGATTCTTTGGAAGGATTGAAGGAAAATGTGATTGTAGGTCATAAGATTCCGGCCGGTACCGGTATGAGGGATTACGATAGTATTATCGTAGGCTCCAAGGAGGAATATGATGAAATCATGGCCCGAAAAGAGGAATTTAAATTCTAAATACAAACAAACCCTGACCTTAGCGTCAGGGTTTTCTTTTTCCATTTTTGAAAGATAATCGCATGGCTGAAAAAGAACAGAAGCAAAAACAGATCAATATAGAGTTGGATGAGAAAACCGCTGAAGGTATTTATTCCAACTTGGCCATAATCAATCACTCTGTATCAGAATTTGTGGTGGATTTTATTAGTATGATGCCGGGAGCACCCAAAGCAAAAGTGAAGAGCAGAATAGTGCTGACGCCCCAACACGCCAAAAAGTTCTTGAAGGCATTGAACGACAATGTAGCCCGTTTTGAACAGGCACATGGCCCTATAAAAGACTATGAGCAGCCCCCAATTCCTTTGAATTTTGGACCCACGGGAGAAGCATAAAAAAAGCCCTGATCTAAAAATCAGGGCTTTTTTTATGGGCTATACTATCTCAACCATCCTTTTTGGATTCCAATTTTGGAAAAGAAGATGAGATAGGTGCCAATGATTACCACGATGATGGGCATGGTGTAGGTGGAAGGTCCAAAGGCCTCCACGGCGTTCGAGACAAAAAGCCAATGAATAAACTGTGCCACTGCCGTAACCAAGGAAATAATGAAAAGAGGCTTTGCCCATTTCTTTCGGAGCAAAAGTCCAATAGATCCAATGGTTCCGGAAAAAACGGCGAGGGCAAAGGCTGCTGTGGCCCAGGCAGGGATACCTTCAAAAACCTCGCGTTGGGCTTGGTTGATACTTTCTAAAATGGCTTGTTGGTTAAAAGCTTGGTTCAAGTAGTTGAAGACACCCGATAGATTCCATAAAAGGGCGATACCGCTCACTACCCAGAACCAGATAGGTGGTTTTACTGTAGTTGTCATAATGGTTTTTTTATTGGATTGCGTTATGCAATGTACTAAAAATTAACACATTATGAGTTTAGGTGTTGATTTTTCACCAAGGTTGCCAGTTCAGTGGTTGGACACTTGGTCTTATTCAAATTCCGAGGTGAAGTGTAGTTTCACCGTAGGATATTTTTGTTGGGTCATTTGGAGTGAAAAAGGGGAGTCGGCCAAGAAGACCAATTGACCGCGTTTATCCGTGGCCAAGAACTTTTGTTTTACCCTTTTGAATTCTTCAAACTCTGTATTGTTTTTGTCCTCGGGCTCTACCCAACAGGCTTTATGCACGGGGAAATTTTCATAGGTACATTTCGCACCGTACTCATGCTCCAATCGGTATTGGATAACCTCATATTGAAGTGCACCTACTGTTCCAATAATCTTTCTGCCATTCATTTCCAAGGTGAACAACTGGGCCACTCCTTCGTCCATAAGCTGGTCAATGCCCTTGTACAGCTGCTTGGCCTTCATAGGGTCTGCATTGTTGATGTACCTGAAATGTTCTGGGGAAAAACTGGGGATGCCCTTATAATGTAGCTTTTCTCCACTGGTCAAGGTGTCCCCGATCTTAAAATTCCCGGTATCGTGAAGACCAACAATATCCCCGGGATAGGAAATATCAACAATCTCTTTTTTCTCGGCAAAAAAGGCATTGGGGCTGGAAAATTTCAATTTTTTATCGTGACGCACATGCAAATAGGGCGTGTTGCGTTCAAATGTTCCCGATACCACTTTAATAAATGCCAATCGGTCTCGGTGTTTGGGGTCCATATTGGCATGAATTTTAAACACAAATCCAGAAAAATCCTTTTCATTGGCTTTTACTAGGCGTTCTTCCGCCATTTTGGCCCTTGGTGGTGGGGCAATATCCACAAAACAGTCCAAAAGTTCCCGAACTCCAAAGTTATTCAGGGCAGAACCGAAAAAGACGGGCTGAAGCTCTCCTTTTAGGTAGGCCTCCTTGTCAAAATCCGGATATACACCATGAACAAGCTCCAAATTGTCACGAAGATTCTCGGCAGAATCGGTCCCTATGATTTTTTCCAGTTCAGGGCTGTCAAGGTCATCAAAAGCAATGGTTTCTTCAATGTTCTTTTTGCTGTTTCCGCTAAAAAGATTGATGTTTTTCTCATAAATATTGTAGATGCCCTTAAAATCATAGCCCATCCCAATTGGAAAACTCAAGGGGGTAACGGACAATCCCAACTTTTGTTCAACTTCATCCAGTAGGTCAAAAGCATCTTTTCCCTCACGATCCAATTTGTTGATGAACACGATCATGGGAATGTTGCGCATACGGCAGACCTCAACTAATTTTTCGGTCTGTTCCTCGACCCCCTTGGCAACATCTATGACCACGATCACGCTATCAACAGCGGTCAAAGTTCTAAAAGTATCCTCCGCAAAATCCTTATGTCCGGGAGTGTCCAAAATGTTGATTTTCTTTCCATTGTATAAAAAGGCCAAAACCGAAGTAGCTACGGAAATACCTCTTTGACGCTCAATTTCCATAAAGTCACTGGTGGCGGATTTTTTGATTTTATTGCTTTTAACCGCTCCAGCCTCTTGAATGGCACCACCGAACAGAAGCAATTTTTCAGTCAAGGTGGTTTTACCCGCATCGGGGTGGGAGATAATACCAAATGTTCTACGGCGTGCTATTTCCTTTTCAAAGTCCATCAACAAAATTTTGCGCAAAAATAGGGTAATTATAGCTTATGGCATGCATTTTAAGGGAGATAGGCATTGTTGATATTTTGGGAAAAAAAGGAGGTGCTGGACATGCCTCGATAGAAAAAAGTAAAGTAATTTTCGCCCCGCTTTGGTTTTGCTAAGGTTTCAGTATGAATTTATATGGAAACGGGCAGTTACAGTGCAAGTGGTAAATAATGATGAGGAATAAGCCTTTTGTCGAGAAAAATAGGCGGTGAGCGTGAAATGCATTATTTATGTGACCAAATTGTGTTTGTGCGTGTCGGAAAGACCGAAACCAAATAGTAAAAATAAGAAAGCCCCAATTTTCTTACACTTACGAGAACTACGAGCCATGGTGATCAGTTGACCAAAACTTATCATTTATGGAGAACATTACGTTTTTAAAACTTTGGAATACTATAGTTCGCTATTTTACGGCCACAGTTTTTTTCTTGGTTGTTGGGCTAGTTTCCTCCTTTGGGATGACCCCTAACCACATATCTGCCTCTGGAAATACGGACACGATTTCCAATACCCATATAGCCCTACCCTCATCTTGGAATGGATTGGAATGGTTAAATCCGTTTTATGAAATATCCGTGGACCCGGATTGCGATGGGGATGGAGTAACTTGTAAACAGGAAGAACAGGATGGTACGGACCCCAATGACCCCTGTGATTTTGTTTTGGAACATCAAGATTGTACACCCTCAACGGCATGGAAGAATTCAGATTGTGATGGAGATGGCGTGACCAACCAAAAAGAAAAGGAAGACGGCACCGACCCATTAGATCCCTGCGACCTTATATTGGAGCACCAAAACTGCTCCGCTTCCAATGAATGGAAAAATATGGATTGTGATGGTGATGGGGTGACCAATGAAAAAGAGAAAGAGGATGGTACAGACCCCTTTGATCCCTGCGATCTTATATTGGAGCATCAAAACTGCTCTCCTTCCAATGAATGGAAGAGCATGGACTGTGATGGGGATGGGGTGACCAATGAAAAAGAGAAAGAGGATGGTACAGACCCCTTTGATCCCTGTGATCTTATATTGGAGCACCAAAACTGTTCCCCTTCCGATGAATGGAAGAACATGGACTGTGATGGTGATGGGGTGACCAATGAAAAAGAGAAAGAGGATGGTACAGATCCCTTCGATCCCTGCGATCTTATATTGGAGCACCAAAACTGTTCCCCTTCCGATGAATGGAAGAACATGGACTGTGACGGGGATGGAGTGACCAATGAAAAAGAGAAAGAGGATGGTACAGACCCCTTTGATCCTTGTGATTTTATTCCGGAACATCAAAATTGTACTCCGTCGGAAGAATGGAAGAACATGGACTGTGATGGCGATGGCGTGACCAATGGAGATGAGAAAGAAGATGGCACCAACCCATTGGATCCATGTGATTATAACCCTGACCATGTCACCTTGCCACAAAGTGGGGATTATTTGACCGCTGACTGTGACGGTGATGGAGTGACGAATGAAGATGAAGAGGAAGACGGAACGGACCCGAACGATGCCTGTGATTTTGTATTGGATAGCCAGACCGTGGACCCAAGCTCTACATGGAATGCTTCTGACTGTGATGGTGATGGTGTGACCAACGAGGATGAGAAAGAAGATGGCACAGACCCCTTGGACCCTTGTGATTATAACCCTGATCATATCACCTTGCCACAAAGTGGGGATTATTTGACCGCTGACTGTGACGGTGATGGAGTGACCAATGAAGATGAAGAGGAAGACGGAACGGACCCTAACGATGCCTGTGATTTTGTATTGGATAGCCAGACCGTGAACCCAAGCTCTACATGGAATGCTTCTGATTGTGATGGAGATGGCGTGACCAACGAGGATGAGAAAGAAGATGGCACAGACCCATTGGACCCTTGTGATTATAATCCAGAAAGCATCACCTTGGAGCCATCTGCAGAATGGAAAGAACTGGATTGCGATGGGGATGGAAACCCGAACGATAAGGATCCCAATCCTTTGGAAGCTACGGCTGTTGATGATTCTGGATCAACCCCAGCCTTGACGGAGGTGGCCATAAATATTTTGGAGAATGATGATTATCTCCCTAACAATGATGATAATAATGTTGGTGTTACCAATTTGTCAAGAATTGGAGGAACTGCTGCCGGGGTTGTTTCTTTTGACGCCGACACTGGGATTATGACCTATGCCCCTACAGAGTTGGAATCCAATTCTACGGTTACAGTGGTGTATCAAGTATGTAATGTATTGCCGGACCCAAATGTCTGTGCTTCGGCTACGGTTACCATTGAAGTGGGTGCCAACACCATTGATGCCGTAGATGATTCTTATACCGGAAACGGGGACATCGCGGACAGTGATGTATTGTCCAACGATACCTTGAACGGAGAGTCGGTTACCTTGTCAGAGGTTACTTTGACCTCGACCCCAACGGATGAGCTTACCATCAACACTGATGGCAGCGTGAGCGTGAACCCTGGTACGGCCGAGGGAATTTATACCATCACCTATACCATCTGTGAGATTGCCAATGTGGAAAACTGCGATACGGCCACAGTCACTGTGGAGGTAACTGA